>FLNY01004232.1_pt1 | contig 228822 bp, 186 predicted proteins | sample 1140381 | NCBI WGS metagenome assembly FLNY01 (sample SAMEA3878172, study PRJEB12797) | bioreactor metagenome | biome: Moose rumen | place: Sweden | collected 2011-10 | reverse complement strand
GCGGATGTGCGTCAACTCGTGACCGATGACGCCTGCCAACTCGTCGTCGTTCAGACGATTGCAGATGCCTGTAGTGACAGTGACGGTGTAGCTCTTCTCGTCGATGCCGCTGGCAAAGGCGTTGAGTTGCGGATCGTCGATGACGTTAATCTTCGGCATCGGCATTCCGCAGGTCATGGTGAGGTTCTCCACGATGTTATAGACGCGGGGGTTCTCACGGCGCTCCAGCGGACGAGCACCTGTGGCCTGCCGCACCATGCTGGCGTTCGTGAAGTAGGATATCATGAACCAGATGCCCACGATGCCCACTACCCAGGGCAGAGCCACGAGGAAGGCTTCACCCGTCGCCACAGCATCGAACGTCAGGCTCGTGCCTCCGTAGCTGTCCGGCACTTCCTGCATGTTCATGAATGCCAGGAAGGCATACACGATGCCCAGGATGATGCAGGGAAAAAGTATCAGGAGCAACATGCTTTTCATGTTGTTCCTGACTTGCTGGGCATGTAGTCCTACGTAGGCCATCTCTTAGAAATTAACCTCGGGTGCTTTCTCTACAGCAGCACGCTCTTGCTGTGGAACCTCGAACATCGGCTCCTGATGGAAGCCGAACATGCCGGCAAAGAGGACGGCAGGGAACTTCTGCACGCCGCTGTTGAGTTCCTTCGTTGCGCTGTTGAAGTAGCGACGGACGGCAGCCAGCTTGTTCTCGATGTCTGCCAGCTCGCTCTGCAATTGCATGAAGTTCTGGTTGGCCTTCAGGTCGGGATATGCCTCGACGCTGATCTTCAGTCCAGCCAAGGCGTTGCTCAGGGCATTCTCAGCCTCAATCTTCTCGTTCATGGTTGTGGCGCCCATTGCAGCTGTGCGTGCAGCCGTGACGCTCTCCAGCACACCTTTCTCGTGGGCGGCATAGCCCTTGACGGTGTTCACGAGGTTGGGGATGAGGTCATAGCGCTGCTTGAGCTGCACGTCGATGTTGGCGAAAGCATTTTCGCGATTGTTGCGCAGGGTCACGAGGTTGTTGTAGATGCCGATAATCCAAAGAACGAGCAGTACGACGACTGCAATGATGATAATAGCTACTGTACTCATAATTGTTTTATTTTGTGTTAAACGTTTTGCTGACTATAATGTCATATTTCGAGGCAAAGGTAAGGAAAAAACACGAGAAAAGAGGCAAAACATCCCCTCAAATTGCAGAAGTTTTTGCGTTTTTGCTTCTTTTTCACATCTTTTTGCATTTTTATATTAAATATATTAAGGAAAAGTTCTATATTTGCGGGCTAAAACTCCGAAATAACATATAAGGCGTATGAGACAACTAAAAATCACAAAAAGCATCACCAGTCGCGACAGCGCATCGCTCGACAAGTATCTGCAAGAGATAGGCCGTGAGCAGCTGCTTCCCGTTGAAGAGGAAGTGGAACTCTCGCAAAGGATACGAAAGGGCGACCGCCGTGCTCTCGACAAGCTGGTGCGTGCCAACCTGCGCTTCGTCGTCAGTGTGGCCAAGCAGTATCAGAACCAGGGACTCTCCCTGCCCGATCTCATCAACGAGGGCAACGTGGGACTGATAAAGGCCGCCGAGAAGTTCGACGAGACCAGAGGCTTCAAGTTCATCTCCTATGCCGTCTGGTGGATTCGCCAGACCATCCTGCAAGCCCTTGCAGAGCAGAGCCGCATCGTGCGCTTGCCCCTCAATCAGGTCAGCGCTGTCAACAAGATTACGAAGGCCATGACGAAGTTCGAACAGGAGTACGAACGCAAGCCGAGTGCCGATGAGCTGGCTGAGCTCGTCAACGAGTTGCCGGAGAAGATCAGCGACTCCCTCCGTGCCAGCGGCCGCCACGTCAGCGTCGATGCCCCCTTCATCGAAGGCGAGGAGAACAGCCTGCTCGACGTGATGACCAATCCCGACTCGCCAATGGCAGACAAGGGACTGGTCAGCGAAAGCCTCTCGACAGAGATAGACCGCGCTCTGGGCGTGCTCAACGAACGCGAGAAGCAGATTATCGAACGCAGCTTCGGCATCAACAACCAGCCCGAGATGACACTCGAGGAGATAGGCGAGACCTTCGGCCTCACCCGCGAACGTGTCCGCCAAATCCGCGAGAAAGCCATCCGCAAGCTCCGTGCCGGCAGCCGCAACAGCCTGCTCCGTTCCTATCTCGGATAGGCCAGACAAACAGAACAGACAAGAAAAGAGAGGCATCCCGTGCCTCTCTTTTCTTGTTTTTATTTTATTGCTGTCCGGGGAACTATCTAAGGCATTCCTTGCCCCTTTGGTAGCGAGGTCATTTCGAGTCAAGCCTGATTGAATGGGGCTTGATAATGCCCGACGGGCAAAAAGCCTGGAAGGCTTCACCTTGAGGACTCTGGCTTTGCCGCCTGACCATAGGAAAGAACCGGGGGCGAAAGAAAGCCTGGAAGGCTTTACTATTAGTAACCGGGGGCAACGCCCTCGGACAAGGTGCGAAGACCTCCCAGCACTTGCCTGGAAGGCAGTACTATGAGGCATCGGTGGGTACTGCCTTCCAGGCAGGAGGATGGGGGGACGGTCGCTGATTCCGAGGGCGTTGCCCCCGGTTCTTCCCTACGGTCAGGCGGCAAAGCCGGAGTCCTCAAGGTGAAGCCCTCCAGGCTTTAGGTGCCTGCATAATTTCCCCGGACAGCAATATTTTTATTTGAATGGTTTTTTGAAGCCTTCCAGTCGGGTTCTCAAAATCGACGTGCCGATCTGATAAAATCGACGTGCCGATTTGCTAACATCGGCGTGCCGATTTGACAACATCGGCGTGCCGATTTTTGAAACCCCTTTAGCCGAGGGTCTCGATGGCATGTTTCATGCGGCGCAGAGTCTCGTCCTTGCCAAGGAAAGCAGCCAGTTCGTACATGTCGGGACCCTGACCTTCGCCCACGAGACAGATGCGCCAGGCGTTCCAAGGCTTAATGCCCGTCTCGGCTGCCCAGGCGTCAACGACGGCCTTCTGACCTTCTACGGTGAAGTCGTCCACCGTGGCGAGCACGTCGGCCAGCTGCTGCATCTCCTGGGCCGTGCCCTCTTTCCAGTTCTTACGGACAAACTTGTCTTCTGTATCGAATGACGTCGGAGCGACGAAGAAGAAGCGCGTCAAAGGCCAGAGGTCGCTGACGAAGCTGATGTTGCGTTTGTGCTTCTGTCCCTGGCCGTCGGTGTACTCGATGACCTTCAGCTTCATCATGCGTACCACTTCGGCTTCCTGCTCCTGCGTTGCGCTGATGCCCTGCTCGCGGAGCACCTTGTCGAAACTGGGCACCCAGGCTTCGTCGGGCTGCTTGAGGAGATATTGATGGTTGAACCACGCCGCTTTGATGTAGTCGAACTTGGCGCCGTTCTTCGAGCACTTGCTGAGGTCGAAGAGCTGGACCATCTCGTCGAGCGACATTACCTCCTGGTCGTTTCCGGGATTCCAGCCCAGCAGAGCGAGGAAATTGACGACCGCCTCGGGCAGATAGCCCTTTTCGCGATAGCCGCTGCTCACTTCGCCGCTCTTCGGGTCGTGCCATTCGAGCGGGAAGACAGGGAAGCCGAGTTTGTCGCCGTCGCGCTTGCTGAGCTTGCCGTTGCCTACGGGCTTGAGCAGAAGCGGCAGATGGGCGAAGCGCGGCATCGTGTCGGCCCATCCGAATGCCTCGTAGAGGAGGACGTGGAGCGGTGCGCTGGGCAGCCATTCCTCGCCGCGGATGACGTGCGTGACTTCCATCAGGTGGTCGTCCACGATATTGGCAAGATGATAAGTCGGCAGCTGGTCGGCACTCTTATAGAGCACCTTATCGTCGAGGATGCTGCTGTTTATGCGCACCTCACCGCGGATGATGTCGTCCACGATGACGTCTCTTCCAGGTTCAATCAAGAAGCGAACCACATACTGCTTGCCATCGGCGATGAGGGCATCGACCTCCTCCTTGGGCAGCGTCAGCGAGTTGCGCATCTGCATGCGTGTGCTGGCATCGTACTGGAAGTTCTCTATCTCAGCACGTTTTGCGTCGAGCTCCTCGGGTGTGTCAAAGGCGATGTAGGCCTTCCCATTGTCCAAAAGCTCGCGCACGTACTTCTTATATATATCGCGTCGCTCGCTCTGGCGATAGGGCCCGTGCTGTCCGCCGAAGCTCACGCCTTCGTCGAACTGGATGCCGAGCCATTTGAATGATTCGATGATATACTCCTCCGCTCCAGGCACAAAGCGGCCGGAGTCAGTGTCCTCAATGCGGAAGATGAGGTCGCCACCGTGCTGGCGGGCAAAGAGGTAATTGTATAATGCTGTACGGACGCCGCCGATATGGAGCGGACCTGTGGGACTTGGGGCAAAACGCACCCTTACTTTTCTTTCTGTCTGTGTCATGTTTTTGCTAATTTTGTGCAAAGATATAAAGAAATTAAGAATTAAGGATTAAGAATTAAGAATTATTTCGTAACTTTGCGACAAACTACGTACAAATGAGCCGATACAATCATAAGCACAATCTGAGCGCCAGGGAATATCTGTACCGCATACTCTTCTCCCTCTTCGCCATTGCCGTCCTCACCTTCTTCATGCCTCGCGGAACCACTTCTGCCTACCACTATCAGCTGGGCGAACCATGGGACGAGGACGCTTTCATTGCGCAGGATAGCTTCCCGATATTGAAGTCGGCGGAGCAAATCATACGTGAGCAGGATAGCCTCAAACAGTTCTATGAGCCTTACTTCCAGCAGGATGTGGATATCCTGGAACAGCAATCGGCTGCCCTCAAGCAAGACTTCTCCTCGCTTCCCATGCAGGGCATTCCCTATTACTATCAGCCTCATTTTCGCGACAAGCTCAACCATATATACCAGGTGGGTATCCTTTCAGCCGAGGACATGGCACGTTTCGAGAACGAGAAGCCTGAAATGGTGCGCGTCTATCATGACAATGAGTCGAACTGGCGCAGCTTCAGTCAACTCTTCACAGAGAAGACTGCCTACGAATACCTCGTCCATGAAGAGGACAGCGCACGCTTCAGCCATAGCCGTCTGCACGGGCTCGACCTCATGAAATACGTGAAGCCCAACCTCACCTATGACAGTGAGAAGAGCCAGCAGCAGCGGCAGGAAGTGGACAACCGCCTGGTCCGCACCAAAGGCGTCGTGCTGCAAGGGCAGAAGGTCGTGGACCGCGGACAGATTGTTGACGAGGAGGTGATGGGCATCCTGCACTCATGGGAGCAGCACCAGAAGGAGCATACCCTGACGACAAAGGAGCGGCTGACCCGCTTCGGAGGGCGCATAGCCTATGTCGCAATACTGACTTGCCTGCTCCTGATGTATTTCCAGCAGTTCCGCAGCGACTATCTCGACAGCCTCCGAACCGTTTTGCTGGTGATGACCTTCTTCCTCATCTTCCCCATCATCACCTATACCATTATGGCCCACATGTGGGCGAGTGTCTATCTGGTGCCCTACTGCGTGTTGCCCATTGTGCTCCGCATCTTCCTCGACTCGAGGACGGCCTTCGTCACACACGTCATCACCATCCTCGCCTCGTCTGTTGTGCTGACGCAACCCTTCCCCTTCATCGTGACACAGCTTGTGGCCGGCCTCGTCGCCATCTATTCTCTGAGAGAACTCTCCCAGCGTTCCGAACTGTTCCGCGCGGCGGTATGGGTCACAATAACCACGCTGCTGACCTATCTCTGCCTCGAGTTCGTCAGGGGCACAGCCGACGGCGGACAGGTGATGAGTCGATGGCCCTACATCTATCTGATGGTGGCTGGCGTGCTCTCTATGCTTGTCTATCTGCTGCTTATTCCCATTGAGCGCATCTTCGGCTTCACCAGCATCGTGACACTTGTCGAGTTGCAGAACGTCAACAATCCTTTGCTCCGTCGTCTCTCCGAGGAAGCCAACGGCACCTTCAACCACAGCCTGCAGGTGGCAAACCTCGCAGCAGAAGTAGCCAACAGGTTGGGGGCAAGAGCTCAACTGGTTCGTACCGGTGCCCTCTATCACGACATTGGCAAGCTCGAGAACGCTGTCTTCTTTACAGAGAACCAGAACGGACAGAACCCGCATGACGGCTTGTCGTACGAGAGGAGTGCACAGATTATCATTCAGCACGTGGCGAATGGCATGAAACTGGCCGACAAATATAAGCTGCCCAGTGTCGTGAAGGATTTCATTGCCACGCATCATGGCAAGAGCCTCACCAAGTATTTCTACGTCAAGGCAATGGAGACGACTCCCTCCCTCTCGAGCGAAGGAGAAGCATCGTTCCGTTATCCTGGGCCCAAGCCGCAGACGTTGGAGCAAGCCATCCTGATGATGACCGATGCTGTGGAAGCTGCATCGAGGAGCCTGACGGAATACACCGAGGAAAGCATCTCGGCATTGGTGGAGAAGATAGTCGGTGCACAGGTCAGCGAAGGCAGTTTCAATGAGTGCGCCATTACCTTCCGTCAGATAGCCGAAGCCAAGGAAGTGCTCTCCGCAAGACTCCGCACCGTCTATCACACCAGGATACAGTATCCCGAATAATGTCAAGAAAAGTCAACAATTATACAAAAGTCGTGTGTGATTAGTGTTTTTTTTTGATATTTCTTTTGTAGTTAGAGCAAAAAAGAGTAACTTTGTGGCGATGTAATGCGCTTGTGGTGGAATTGGTAGACACGCCAGACTTAGGATCTGGTGCCGAGAGGCGTGTAAGTTCGAGTCTTATCAGGCGTACGAGCCCATCCTGTGCGGGCAGTAGGTGCAAAGTTGTTTAAGGAAAGAAGATATGAAAAGATTTAAAGGATATATAGCTTTATGAAGAAGTTCTTATCTATTGTCGGCTTGCTGTCGTGCTTTGTCTTCCTCTCGTGTCATGAGGATATAGACACTTCGGCTCGCTATGTCTTTAAGGAACGTACCGTGGCAGATTACCTGAACGACCACTCGCAGTTCAGCGAATATGTGCGTCTGCTCAAGGAACAGAAGGTGAGCGACGTAAGCAACACAAGCGTCTATCAGCTCATGACAGCCTACGGCTACTACACAGTCTTTGCTCCCACCAACGATGCCATACAGATGTACCTCGACTCGCTGGTCATCAAAGGTATCATCCCCGAGGCTGACTGGAACGCTTTCCCCGACGAGAGAACCCTGGACAGCATACGTGCCGTGCTGGTGTACAACAGCATCCTGGACGGAACGAAGCAGGAGAAGACTTATGTGACGGCTGAGTTCCCCAAGACGAACGAAGAGTTTGACATCAACACAATGGCCGACCGCAAGATAAGCGTCACTTATTATAAAGAAGACTTGGACAGTTGTGCCATCGACGGCACCTGCCCCGTTTCGAAGAGGAACCGCGACATTGAGGCCATCAACGGCTTCATCCATCAGGTGGGATACGTCATCAATCCGAGCAACGAGACTCTGGGCGGCACGCTCCACAAGTTTGCCTTCGACTACGAATGCAACCTCAGCGTCATGGCCCGACTCGTTGAGGCTTGCGGACTGATAGAGTCCCTTACGGCAGAACGAGACGAGAACTACGAGAAGCTGTACCGTACGGGGGCTTTCCCAAAATTCCATTGGAACCTGCTGAACGTGGATGTCGCTCCGCCAGAACACCGTAAGTTTGGCTTCACACTCTTTGCCGAGACCGACGAGTTCTGGGAGAATGAGCTAGGGAAGGACCGCAGGGAGATTACGAAGGAAGACGTCATGGACTGGGTAGAGGAGCAAGGCTTCTATCCCGAAGGCATCAAGAACGACAAGTACACGGACGAGAACAACCTGCTCAACCTCTTTGTCACCTATCACCTTCTGCCCGAGCGTATCCCTGTGGATAAGCTGGCTTTGCATTACAACGAGAAGGGTTACAACTATAAGATAAAGAATGCCCAGCCCACGATTCCCGTCTGGACTCACTATGTCACGCTCGGCAAGAGGCGCTTGCTTCGTATTTGGGAAAGCGCCGAAAGCGGCGGCCCGTACCTCAATCGCTTCCCTGTCCTCAATAACGGACGGCACGACGACTACCACGAGAAGGAGTGCTCCGAAGAAAACGAAGGCATAGTCATCAACACAGGAGAGTTCTCAGGCTTGATAAAACTCATCAACGCCATCATCTATCCCATAGATAAGCCCCTTGCCTATACGGAGCATGTCAGGAACCAGCTTGCTAAGCAACGTCTTCGCTACGATGCGTGGGAGCTGCAGCCCGAAGCTATGAACAATGACATGCGTGTCATGAGTTATTTCACTCGCTTCTACTTCTCCAGCGACCCCGACAAGCAGTACTTTGAGAACATGACGGTCAACAGCAAGGAGACGAGCTTCATGCTCCTGAACGGCCGAGACCAGGGATGGCCCAACTATCAGGCGGACGAGGTGCTGGCCGAAGGACTCTACGACATCACCATCACGCTCCCGCCTGTGCCCAAATACGGCATCTATGAGATACGTATGGGTGTCTCCACCTATAGCGGTACGCGTGGCATCTGCCAGGTTTACTGGGGCTCGCGCAAGGACCAGCTTGTGGCTCAGGGCATTCCCGTCAACATGCAGCTTGGCGGACAGGACCCGATGCTCGGATGGGAACGTGATACCGACGACGACGACTATAATGCCGAGGTGGACAAGAAGATGCGTAACAACGGCTTCATGAAGGGACCTGAGTACATCGTGGCTAATGCCGGCGGCAGAGAGACGAACCGACTCAGTGCTACCTCAACACGTCGTATCATCGTCCGCGAGGCTATGTCGCCAGACGTGACATACTACCTCCGCTTCAAGACGGTGCAGGACTACACGAACAAGCAGCTTTTCGTCGATTACCTCGAATGGTGTCCCAAGGAGGTCTATGACAATCCCGAGACGCCGGAGGACATCTGGTAGGCTTATGAAAAGGGCAGGCTTCAACGAGGCCTGCCCTTTTTCTTGGTTATTTAATACCCAGGAGTTTGTGGGTCTGTAGCGAAAGCGACCAGCAGGGGTGTTCCAGGACGTAGGCTATTGTGTCGCGCAGGATGATGCGGCCCTGCATTTCGTCGCCCGTGTCGAGCGGTTGCAGACGGTATTCCCTGGCTTTGATGCGGTCGGCTATGCTGAGGTCTGTGTCGGCGCCCGAGTAGAGCACCTTCAGTTCATCCACCTTTTCCAGCACGGGCTTGCCTTTCGGCGAGCACGTCACCCAGTCGATGCCTTCGGGCAAAGGCAGTGTGCCGTTCGTCTCCACTTGTATGAAGAAGCCTGCCTCGTGCAGTTTGTCGATGAGCGACTTTGTGAGCTGCAGGGCTGGTTCGCCGCCTGTGATGACGATGTGGCGCGGCTTCTGCCGGCTGGCCTCCGCTATGATGTCCTCCTCGCTCATCTCCTTGTGCGACTGGTGATTGGTGTCGCAGAAGGGACACTCGAGGTTGCATCCCGAGAGTCGGAGGAAGAAGGCTGGCGTTCCGGTGAAGTGTCCTTCGCCTTGCAGGGATATGAAAGTCTCGTTTACCCTCATTCCTTTTCGTAGGTTGCCATGTTGCCTTCGCTCTCCTGCACGTCAACGCGGTAGCACTGAGGCAGTTGGTCGCACACCCACTTGGCGATGTTCTCGGCCGTGGGGTTGCAGGGAAGCACCTCGTTGAGGTTGGCGTGGTCCAGTTGCGACTCGATGCGTTGCTTGATGAGCTTGAAGTCCACGACCATCCCGTCGGCATTCAGCTCGCGGGCCTTGCAGTAGACGGTGATGGTCCAGTTGTGTCCGTGCAGCTGGCTGCACTTGCTGGGGTAGGACAGTTCCAGGTGATGGCTGGCAGATATCACCAGCCTCTTGCTTATATAGTACATAATGTGAAAGTTTTTGCAAAGGTACGAAAAAGTTCAGACATCACGTCCCTCCGTACGTTTTTTTTTTTATGATTAACCGCAAGCGTACCACCAAGCCATGTCATTTAACATTGGTACAGGCTGACAATTCCTCATTCCGATTCAAAGGGAAGTGACTTGGCTGGAAGCCAAAACCATGAGTAACCGGGGGCAACGCCCTCGGAATGAGACTGTGGCCTGCGCCTCCTCTGCCTGGAAGGCAGTACCAGAGCTTCGGAAGGGTACTGCCTTCCAGGCAGGAAGATAAGAGACGGTCACTTATCCGAGGGCGTTGCCCCCAGTTACTCATAGTAAAGCCTTCCTGGCTTAAGTGCCGACTCCCTCTGGTGGAACAATTGCGGATAGTCATTTCTGTTTTAATAAAACGGTCGGAAAACATGCCGTCGGGGTCCGTTTTCCATGTCAGCGTTGGCTGATGTGGCATAGGGGATTGTTTGCACGTACGTGTATAAGCAATTGCACGTACGCGTATCTGCAATTGCACGTACGCGTATGTGCAAACACCCCTCCCTGCCAAGTCGGGCAGCCAGCCTCGATGAATAGGGCGCTGAGGGCTGTCGGACTGGGTGCGACAATAGATTTCGGCTGTCCGCGAGGGTCATTTTCGGGCTTGCGGCACTATTTTCCTGCCTACTGTTTCCTGTTTTCAATAAAATGTCGTACCTTTGTGGCGGCATTAGTTTAACACAGGATAACACACTTATGAGAAAGCTGCGCGAAAGCGAGATTGCCGCCCTGAAGGCTCAGGGTTGCATGGCCGAGGACTGGCAGAACATTTCTGTCGCCGACGATTTTACTACTGAACACATTCACCAGACGAGTTTCTACGGCGAGGTCACGCTGGGGACGTTCCGCAAGACGATGGCCGTGTCGGACGGATTCGTCAAGCACACGGGCATCCGCCGCTCGACGCTCCGCAATTGCATTATAGGCGATGACTGCCTCATCGAGGATGTGGGCTGCATCAACACTACGCCGGACGCGTCGTTTGGCGAGGGGAATCTCATCTCCGTCCTCAACGAGGTGGGCGACGGCAACGTGATGATTTTCGACGGACTCAACTCTCAGCTGGCCAGCCTGATGGTGAAGTACGAGCAAGACCGCGAGTTCACCGCCATCATCCGGCGCCTTGTGGAGCGTCACATAGTTGCCGGCAGCCTTCCGGTCACTACGGTCGGCAACGACGTGCGCATCACTTCTGTGCACGACATCACGAACTGCCACATCTCGGACGGCTGCATCATCGACGGCGCGTTCCGCCTGAGAGACTGCACCCTGAAGAGCATCACGGGCGCAGTCGTCACAGTGGGTGTGGGTGTCATCTGTGAGAATTCGGTCATCTACAACGGCTCCAGCATCATGAACGCCTCGAAGCTCGAGAACTGCTTCGTGGGTGAGGCGTGCAAGATAACCGACGGCTTCACCGCCGAGAACAGCCTTTTTTTCGCCAACTGCTACATGTCGAACGGCGAGGCTTGCGCCGCCTTCTGCGGACCCTTCTCGGCATCCCACCACAAGAGCTCGCTTCTCATCGGCGGCATGTTCTCCTTCTACAACGCAGGCTCCGGCACCAACTTCTCGAACCACGCCTACAAGATGGGCCCCCTCCACTGGGGCGTGCTGGAACGCGGCACGAAGACCGCCAGCGGAAGCTACATCCTGATGCCTGCACAGATAGGCACCTTCAGCGTCTGCTTCGGCAAACTCATGCATCATCCCAACACCAGGAAGCTCCCCTTCTCCTATCTCATTGCCTACGGCGACGATATGTACCTCGTGCCGGGGCGTAATCTGACGACCGTCGGCCTGTATCGCGACATCCGCAAATGGCCGAAGCGCGACAAAAGGCACGACCGCGGAAAGAACTCCATCGTCAACTTCGACTGGCTCTCCCCCTTCTCGGTCGGAGGCATCATGACGGCCAAACGAACCCTCGAAGCACTCCGAGAGGTGTCGGGCGACGTGGAGACCTACAATTTCCACGACTATGTCATCAAAAACTCGTCACTCAAAAAAGGCATCAAATACTACGACATCGCCCTGCGCATCTACATGGGAGCGGTCATGAAAAGGCATCGCCTGGAGCGACCCGCCTCGTCCGTCGGCACAGGCAAATGGAGCGACCTGAGCGGCCTCCTCATCCCCCTGAGCGAAGAAAAACGCATCGTCGATGCCATCAAGGACGGCTCGCTGGGCAGCATACCAGCCATCAGGGAGGAATTCGCCAGGGCAAACGACAACTATGCCGAGTATCGATGGGCATGGAGCTACCGCCTCATCTGCGAATACTACGGCATAGACGAGATAACAGAGCAGACCGCGGCACAGGTTCACGAAGACTACATCCAGGCTCGCCGCGCATGGATTGCCGAAATCCGAAAGGATGCACAAAAGGAATTTGAACTGGGCGACATCGACAAAAGCGTGCTCGACGACTTCATGGCCCAGCTCGATCAGGAGACAGACTGGGAGAACCTTAGGTACGACATGTAGCCGCTCTCAGCTCCCAGAAAGCAATCGCAGCCGCATTCCCCACGTTGAGGCTGTCCACGCCATTGTGCATCGGTATCTTCACGACGAGGTCCGCCGCATCGATAACCGCTTCGGGCAAGCCGTCACCCTCTGTTCCCATGATGAGGGCGAGACGCTGCGTCTGCTTCAGCAATGGGTCGTCGATGCTGATGTCATCCTTTCTGAGAGCCATCGCAGCAGTCGTGAAGCCCATATCTCGCAACCTGCGGACCCCCCAGCCCCCTTTAGGGGGAGTTTTTTGCGGCGAGGAACTCCCCCTAAAGGGGGCTGGGGGGTCCTCCGATTCAAGCCATGTCCAGGGCACAAGGAATACGCTGCCCATCGAGACGCGGACGGCTCTGCGGTTCAACGGGTCGCAGGAGTCGCGCGTCAGCAATACGGCATCTATGCCAAGGGCTGCTGCCGAACGGAAGATGGCACCCACGTTTGTCGTGTCGCAAACGCCATGAAGGACAACGATGCGACGTGCATCTTTGCAGATTTCTTCCGGCTGAACCGGCTTGGGCCGCCGCATGGCACACAGCACGCCCCGCGTCAATGTGTATCCCGTAAGCTGGGCCAAGAGCTCACGACTGCCGGTAAAGACAGGCATGGAGGCTGGACATCTTTCTATTATACTACGTGCGTCGCCCTCGATATGCCTATGTTCGCAGAGCAAGGATACAGGTTCGAGACCGGCATCGAGCGCCACCTTGATGACTTTCGGGCTTTCGGCAATGAAGACGCCCTTCTCTGGCTCGAGCCGGTTACGCAGTTGCGCCTCGGTGAGAGCGCTGTAGACTTCAAGCTCGGGGGCTTCTAAGGATGTTATTTCAATGGTATTCATCTGATGATTCTTTTCTTTCCGCCTACGATATAGATACCTTGTCTGAGGTCGCGAGCCGTGATGCGGCGCCCCAGCAAGTCGTATGCGAGACCGTCATAGGCCTTCTGGTCTTTGAGGTTCCTGACGATGTCTGGGTAGTCGATGGCTAATCGGACGGTGACTATGGGACTCCATTCGCCTCCGTCGTTGCAGATGGCTCGCAGCGTGATGGTGTCCGGGAGGGTGCGCGAGGCTGCCTGCTCCATGATGTTCTCGCCTTCGACGTAGGCTATGGCCGTGGGTGAAAGGGCTCCGGCATCGTTGTTGAACCAGCTGACTGGCGCGCTGCCGTCGAGCGTGTAGTAGATGTTTTGGCCCGTCATGGTGAGCTGGCTTTCCGTATGGAGCGTCTGGAGTCCGTATCCGACCTCTGTTTCGTCGATGAAGATGGCAGGTGCCTCGGCTGTCGGGAACCAGCCGCGTTTGCGCAGTTGCTGTATGAAGTTGTCGGTCCTGACGGGGAAGTACTTCGTGAGCAGGCGGGTGCGTTCTGTCTGGAAGTCAGCGTCTGGCTTGTAGAGGGAACCCTTTGATTGGTAGGGATGTACGTCGCGTCGGTAGTCGCCCCAGCGTGCTGCCTCGTCCCAGAGGGCGAGCTCGATGACGTGCTGCAGGCTGTCCCATGTGGCGAGGGCGCCTTCGGGCGAGAGGGGACCGCCATGCGTGAGTGCCTGCTGCGCCAGTTCGTGGAAACGATGGGCGAATATCCCTTGCTTCATCAAGCGATTCAGGAATCCGGTCGGGCAGCCTCGGTTGTTCTTGGAGGTGAGGTCCTCGGTGGACGAAACGAAGATGTTCTCCGTGTCCCAGCAGAGGAAGCGGAAGCCTTTGTCTGCCAGGATGCGGTTGCGGAAGGCGTACCAGTTGTGATGGTCCCAGTCTGTGTTGCCTCCGTAAAGGTTGATGAGCATGTAGTGGATGAAGTTGTCCACGTCGAGCAGCGGCGGATACTTGACGTTGGGCTTGCCGTCGGAGCCGCAGCCGACGAGGTGCATGTAGCTCGAATGGCTGGGGAGCTCGTAGATGAGGTCTGCCATCTGGTTCCACGCATCGATGGTTCCGTAGGTAGGGATAGCGGCGTGATACTGACCGGCGCCGCCATCGACCTCCGTCACGTCCCAGTCCTCCTCGGCTCCCCCAAAGTGTTCTGCGCAGAAGTCGCCTGTTATGCGTTCGCACAGATTGTACATTCCCCAGTAGAGTCCGTTGATGAAGAGGTGGACATATTGCCCCGTGCTGATGGGCTCGCCCAGCCGGGCCTGCGTCTCCCTTGCCCAGAGGTCGCGTGCGTATTGTGCTTTGCTGCGCTGGGCATTGTCCCAATGTGTCCAGCTGTAGCCGAAGAAGGTGCGCAGGACGAGTGCGTTGAAGCGCTTCGGACCACGGTCGCCGAAGACGGGATACTTGAGTTTCTTGGGTCCGTAGGCGCTCTTGAAGTGGAGGCGGAAAGCGTGCTTGGGGTTCTTCTCCGGCAGTCTTCCGTGTCCGCCATGCAGTTTGAGAGCGCAGTCTATCGTGAGGTCGTGACCGTCCTGACCGCCTATCATCTCGAAGCTGACGGGGCGCTCCCATCCTCTTCCCGTGCCGTCGCCCACGGGGCAGCCTGTGAAGATGTAGATGCCGCCGGTTATCGAGTCGTTTTCTCTGCTGAAGAGGTTGTCGCGCTCCGTGACGAGGGAGACGATGGGAAGCGTCGTGATGCCATCGGTGACGTAAGTGGAGTAGGTCTTGTTGCCTGTTATCTCGGGGTCCATCTCGTAGTCGGCGATGGCTGTTCCCGTGATTTGGCAGTACTTGCCCCAATATTGTGGATAGCCGTAGGGCTTGTTTCCTTGCGTGAGCAGGCTTTGGGGGAAGATGTAGGAGGCTGTTGCGACGTCGCTCCAGACGCTGTCGCCGAGCGTGAATGCCGTGCGGATGACGGTCGTCCTGCCCACCGAAATCGAGCCGTCATAGAGCTGCCCTTTCTCGCGTGGGTCGCTGCCGTCGTCGGTGAAATAGAGTGTGGCGCCAGGGACGGACGAGGTGATGCTGAGCCGGAACGCTTCGTTGTAGATGCCGTGGGGCATGCTGAGCAGCGGAGCTTCTGCGCAGACCCATCCCGCTGGCAGCAAGCACAGGGTCAGGCACAATAATAACCTCTTCAACATCTTGCTTTGTATTATTTTGCCTGCAAAGTTACAACATTTCGTTGAAAGTAGGAAATCGCAGCGCAGAAAAGTATACCTTGCACTCATCGGCCTGCCGACTTGTATGAAATGGTGTGGAGAATTTACCTGTCCTCGGGCATGCTTTTGCCTGTGAGGAGTGTTCCGTCTGCAGCCAGACCCTCGGCCCTGACGCTGAGATGCGTTTGCTTGCCGTTGCCGAAGAAGCGTATCTGGGCCTTGCCAGCCTCGTCGAGCTTGAGGTCTGGGTTCCAGTAGAGCGTGCGGCGGTAGTCTTTTGTGTCGGGCAAAGGCTTCTGCGAGTAGTCAGGCTGGTAGAATTCTTCGGGCGCAGAGAAGCCAGGCAGGATGTATCGACGGTCGCGCGATGTGACACGATGCGAGTCGTTCTGGTCGATGAGGCGGAGGTCTACGGCAACCGTGGGGATGTCGTCGCCGTCGTAGAGCGAGTTGCCTTCGCGGCGGGGGCTGTAGTCGGTGTAGATGTAAACTTTGCCCAGGTTCTTCAGCAGGTTGTACTTCTCCTTCTGGGATGCCGGTATGGTGAAGAACTCTTCTGCTGGCATGCCGCTGCCCACAGCGCCTCCGATGTAGTTGCGCTCCTTTGAGCCGACCGACATGTTAGACTGCCTCTGGAATTCCATGCGAAGCTCCAGGTCGTAGTCGCGGGAGAGGTTCATGTCACCAATGAAAGTGCGGGAGATGTCGCGTGCGAAGCGGCTGTAGCCGTAATATACGCCTGGGCATAAGCCGGCATCGCAAACGTCGTTGAATGCTTCGTAGGCATCGATGACGTAGGCAGGCTTTGTGGCGTCGAACTTACCAAGACGTGCACGCTTCACTCCGATGGTCACTTCGTCGAGCAGGCGTGAGCCGTCCATCACCCAATCGGGAGCGATGACGGAGCCCTTGGGTGCTTCGGCCAGATGACACTGATACCAGTCGTAGGGCTTCACGAAGCGCGGGAAGAAGGGGCGCAGGCGGACGTAGAACTCAGGATAGTTGAGCTTGTCGTTGCGGTCGGTGCTGGGGGACTCCCATACGTGCGTCTTACCTTTCCACTTCGTACTGTCGCTGGCTGCAAGATGGAAGATGCAGCCTTCGTAGAAGCGTGGCGATGGGATGGAGAACATGTGCCTTTCGGTCGTCATCTCGCCGTCGATGCCCTGTTCAGCTCCAGGCTTGGCAAAACGAGCCCTGACGAGGAGCTCGCGGCTGAGCTCTGCCTTCGACTGCGTGAAGCGGGCCATCTGGTCGCGAGCCGTAGCGACTTCGGGTCCTGTAGTCTCGGAAAGCTGGCGGGAATCAGTGACTGTGCCAGCGTCTTCGGCTCCTTGCCTTTCCGTGTCTTCGTTGCTTTCTGTCTGTGTTTCGCCTGTCAGGCTGACGGCATCGGTGGCAGTGGTCACCGCATCCAGCGAGATGGTATTGTCGGCATAGATGGACTCCTGCTCGCTTGCCATGTACTTGTTCACCTCGCCCACCAGCAACATCGTCTGCTCGGGCTTGTGGTTCAGAACGAAGGCACCGGGTTCGGTCATCGTATGCCAGTCATAGCGTCGCCAGCCTTGTATCATGAGCAGGAGGTCGAGGGCGCGGTTGTGCTCCTCATCATCCTTCTCGAAGAAGTAGCCCGGGCTCTCCACGAAGCCCCTTACCTCGCTCGAGAGGAGCATTTCGGTCAGGATGTTGCCGCTGTCGTAGAGGTACTCGCTATGCGTTGCATCACAGACCGAGACACTGACCGTCGCCCCTGGCTTGCCGCCTTCCACGGAAAGGGCGACTGGAGCGAAGGGCTCTGCGGGCTGGGAACCGAGGCCGCCTATGCTGAGGCTGTTCGGAGCGAAGTCCGCCTTGCGGCAGAAGAAGAGGCGGTCGGCATAGATGCGTCCTACATTATTATATATAGTAACTTGGCAGACGCCGGTCTGCAATTTGTCCTCGTCGAGCGTAAGCGTCGCCGTGCTGCCGGCTGGAACGGTCTGGAAGTCGAGGAGCACGCCGTCGTGCATCACTGTCATGCCCAGCTCTTCGCTGGCTGCGGCACCTGCCTTGCTCAGTTCAATCTTCCTGTTCCCAACCTCTCCGTTAATGATTTGCAGGGCTACGCCGTCCTTGTCGGCACTTGGCAGCGTCACATTTGCAGTGCCTTTCTTGCCAGTGAAGGTCACGGCATAGCTCTTTCCAGCCTGAGGCGTGAAGACAAACGAGCCGCGGCCTCGTTGCTCGATATCAGCCTCTGCCACCACCGTGCTTGAGCCTTCGGTCACCGTCACCTTGCCGTCGAGGTGAAGCCCCTCGTTGCTTGTTGCTTCGAAGGCAACACGGTTTGGGACGCCAGCCACAAGGTTGCCGCCTTCGGGGAAGAGCTGTAGCCGTGGCTTGGGCGAAGTCTCGTCCAATTTCGACCGCCTACGAAGCGGACGCAGCGTCATCTCGTGGTAGAAGTCGCCAGGCTCCTTCGGCTTGTCGAAGACGGGGAAGACGCGGCTGTAGAGTTTCTCGTAGTCGCGATAGTACTCCTGCGCCATTCTTTTATTATAGAACCATAGCTCCGAGACTTTGTTGTGAGGATGCTCCGTGATGCCCCAGTTGAGCTGCCATCGCGTATAGGCTCTGAGCTCGTAGTAGCCGCCGTAGAGTGTGTCCTGCAGGACAAAGCTTCCGTGTGCCTGCCCGCCTCCGAGCTCCAACTGCTGGCGCTCCACGAGATAGCCGTCCTGGTTCAGCAACTCTGCATAGAGCACTCCGCTGATGCGGCTCGGCGTCCCCGTGTCGCTGCGACGCACATAAGCCTTGTAATAAATAGTGTCGCCAAGGAAATAGCACGTGTTGTCCATGTGGACGAACACCTGTTCCTGCGGAATAGACTTGCCGAACTTTTCGAGGCGGTCGGCCCAGCCGTCGAGCGTGGTGGGAGCAGATGCCTGCTGTGCCGAAGCAAAAGAGATGACACAAAGCAGATAGTAGGAAATAAGGAATAGTCGTCTCATGTTACCCTTCGTTTTATAGGTTTCTGAGCGCAAAGTTATCAATTAATTTACAATTCATAATTCATAATTCATAATAATTTACTAAATTTGCACAAAAAACATCTAATAAACCGATAAATTATGGATTCCAAACTAACAGCTATCGTGGGCCGCTTCGCCTACGAAGGAACCGTCAGCGAAATCAAACCGCTGGGCGAAGGACTTATCAACGACACCTACAAAGTAAAGACAGCCGAGCCGGACAAGCCCGACTATGTGCTGCAACGCGTGAACCACCTCGTCTTCCCCGACGTGGACATGGTAATGCGCAATATCGATGCCGTCACTTCCCACATCAGGAAGAAACTTGAGGCAGAAGGCACGAAGGACCTCGACCGCCGCGTGCTGCGCTTCATGCCTGCAAAGGAAGGCGGCAAACTCTACACCATCGTCGACGGGACGTACTGGCGCATGATGGTCTTTATTGATAATGCTATCACGAAGCAGGCCGTCAATCCCGAGAGTAGCCGTGCAGCAGGCCGTGCCTTCGGCAACTTCCAGGCGATGCTCTCTGATATTCCCGTCCAGTTGGGCGAGACCATCAAGGACTTCCACAACATGGAGTTCCGCCTCCAGCAGCTTCGCGAAGTCGTGAAGAGCGACCCAGCCGGACGTGTGAAGGAGGAGCGTGTGCAGAAGATGCTTGCCGAGATAGAGAAGCGTGCCGACGAGATGTGCAAGGCTGAGCGTATGGGCAGGGAAGGTACGTTGCCGAAGCGCGTCTGCCATTGTGATACGAAGGTCAACAACATGATGTTCGACACGGAGGACAACGTGCTCTGCGTCATAGACCTCGATACTGTGATGCCCAACTTCATCTTCAGCGACTATGGTGACTTCCTGCGCACTGGTGCCAACGAAGTGGCTGAGGATTGCCCCGACATGGACAAGGTGCAGTTCCGCATGGACATCTTCAAGGCCTTCACGGAAGGTTATCTCGAGAGCGCCAAGAGCTTCCTGCTGCCCGTCGAGATAGAGAACCTGCCCTACGCGACAGCTCTCTTCCCCTACATGCAGTGCGTGCGCTTCCTCTGGGACTACCTCAGCGGCGACAAGTACTGGAAGTGCCAGTACCCCGACCACAACTTCGTGCGTGCCAACAACCAGCTGCACCTGCTACTCAGCATCGAAAAGCACTGGCCTGAGATGCAGGCCTTCATCGACGGCTGCATGAAATAGGCAGCCCCCAATGCAATAACTTCAGTGGAAACATTCTTCGCCGTTGCATAGAATGCTCGGCATAAAGTAATGCCTTTCGTTTTCCCATGCATGGGACAGGCTTGTCCCATGCATGGGAAACGTTTGTCCCACATATGGGACAAAATAGCTTCACGAGCCGTCCTTTTCAATCACCCTTGCTGCGAGGCTGGATTATGTCGTGCTGAAGAGGAACTGATGGGAAGTGTATTCCCACTTGACGTTGCCGAAGCGGATGAGGCGGGCGAGGAGGCTGACGACTTTCGGACGGGGAAGACGGCTGAGGCGGACTATCTGCCCCAGCGTCTGGCTGCCTTTCATGGCATCGAGCAGCTGGCGGATGTCGTCGTCCAGACGTATGACGGAGCCTTGCGGCTTCTGCGACTCGCGCCAGAGAGCCAGGTGGACGGGCGAGGCCACGATGTTCTCGTCGCCGATGCGGATGTAGGCAATCATGCGCCCCTCCTCGTTCCGTGCCATGACGGGACGGCGGACGGAAGGCGGCACGGTGCAGATGACGACGGTGCGCCCCTCGGCGTGATAGGTGTCGAACTGTATGCTTGGCTCTGGCTTGCAATACCTATAAGCCGCCTGGTGCATCATGAAAATCTCCTCTTCCGAGCGAACGCCGGAGATGTTCCCATCGTCGCGAACCCCGATAAGCAGGCGTCCGCCGTCGGTATTGGCAAAGGCAGAGACCGACTTGGCGAGTTTGCAGGCATCGGCCACGCGGTATTTGAAGTCCTGCTGCTGGTGCTCGCCCTCGCGGATAAGACTGGTAAGAAACAGATGGTCAGTCATTTTCCTCTTCGAGCGTATAGGCAGAGCTACCGTCGAAGCAATGAGTGCAGATGCGTTCCTTGGGGAGTCCGATGGCCTTGACCAGCGTCTCGAGCTTTGAGAAACGCAGCGAGTCGAGGTTCAGCCGGCGGGCTATCTCGGCCACCATGCGTTTGTACTCGGGGCTATCGGTGCGTGTGTAGGCTTCGAGGTTCTTGCTGTCGTCGCCCTCGAAGTCTTTGATGATGCGTCGCGTGATGAGTTCCAGGTCGCTCTTGCTTGCGCTGTAGTTGACGAAGGGACAGCTATAGACGAGCGGCGGACAGCCGATGCGCATATGAACCTCCTTGGCTCCCAGCTCGTGGAGCACTTTCGTGTTGTCCCTCAACTGCGTCCCCCTGACGATACTGTCATCGCAGAAAAGCACGCGTTTGCCTTCCAGCACGTCTTTGTTGGCGATGAGCTTCATCTTGGCCACCAGGTTTCGCATCTCCTGATTGCTGGGCGTGAAGGAGCGCGGCCAGGTGGGCGTGTACTTGCTTATCGCTCTCATGTAGGGGCAACCGTGTCCCTGTGCATAGCCCACCGCCATGCCCACGCCGCTGTCGGGAATGCCGCAGGCACAGTCCACCTCCGTCTTGTCCTCTTCTCCCATGACGCGTCCGCACTCGTTTCGCACGATTTCCGTGTTGCGGCCCTCGTATGTGCTGGTCGGGAAACCGTAGTAAACCCAGAGGAACGAACAGATTTGCATGCCGGGATTGGCTTTTCGGAGCACCGTCATCCCGTCGGCCGTGATGCGGACTATCTCGCCGGAACCGACGTAATGGCTTGTCTCGAAACCGAGGTTGGGGAAGGCCGACGTCTCGCTCGTCACGGCCATGGCGCCTTCCTTCTTGCCGACGACGATGGGCGTCCTGCCCCACGAGTCGCGCGCTGCAATGATGCCGTCCTCGGTGAGCAACAGCATGGAGCACGAACCTTTGATGTGCTGGAAGACCTTCTCAATGCCGTCCACGAAGTCCTTGCCTTTTATGATAAGTAGGGCGATAAGCTCCGTCGGGTTGATTTTGCCGCTGCTGAACTCGCTGAGGTGTCCTCCTTTGTCCAGAAGCTGCTGTGCTAAATCGTCCTGATTTGTGATTTTCGCCACGGTGACGATAGCGAAGCGTCCCAAATGACTGTTCATGAGCATGGGCTGAGCATCGGTGTCGCTGATGACGCCAATGCCCGAGTTGCCCAGAAACTTGTCGAGCTCCGGCTCAAAACGAGAGCGGAAGTAGGTACTCTCGAGGTTGTGAATGCTGCGAAGGAACTCGCCAGATTCGCTCAGAGTGGCCATGCCACCGCGTTTCGTACCAAGATGCGACTGATAGTCTGTGCCATAGAAGAGGTCGCCTACACACTTCTGTTTCTGTACCGTACCGAAGAATCCGCCCATTGTCTGCTTGTGGTTAGAGGTTAGTGGTCAGAGGTTAGAGGAATGCTTTGGCAGCAGGCTTGGGGCTGAATGTGTTCTCTGACCCCTTACCTCTAACTTCACCCCCCTTTCTTTTACGGGTGCAAAAGTACGGCAAATCGTGCTTTTCTGCAACTTTTCACAGCCCTTTTTTTCTTTATGGAGTAAAAAAGTTTTCTCACCTTATATAATAATAATTAGCCTTCGGAAGTTATAAATTGGAGTTAAGTAGTCAGTAGTTAAGTAGTTAAGCCGAATGCTTCGGAAGCAGAAAGCAGGCGAAAGGAGTATTGGCATAACTACTGTCCGAAGGACGAGCGAAGCGATATCTACTTAACTCCTTAACTACAAAAGCACTGAGAACTACCGAAACCTCAATCTTCTCACCATTCTTGCCTGTCAAACGGCCAGAGGTCGAGCGGTGGATGTAGAGGTGACTTCCCCCGCCCCTCCGAAAGAGTGTTTAATAGATGGTTTCATGTTCTTCGTGTTTGTTTGATGAACTTATACGGTCAGGCGTTGGCTTGCCTTTGCTTCCATTACTCTTTCAGTTCGAAGTGTTGGAAGTCTTTGCACGATTTCCAGTCGCCCCCCCATACGAAGCCTGCTTCGGTGAAGAGGCGGAAGCAAAGGTCGTCGTGGTCTATTTTGTATGGGAATTCTTTCGTGCGGTCGCAATATGGTGCGGCAGTGGCTGGCTGTATGAAGCGCGTGCCGTTGGAGCGGTCCTTATAATAAGGATTGTAGAGTGAGTTGATGTCAATGGCCAATCCTCGGGCATGCTTGGAGAGCTTGGCAGTGCCTGCTACGGCACGATAACAGAAGCACGACGTGTTGTTGTGGCGCATCTGCGTCTCGTCGTCGGCATCATAGACGTCGGGCAGGAGCATGCGCTGGATGGGGTACTTCGCCTCGTAGAGCTGGCGCAGGATGCTTACCACGCGGTCGGCTATCTTAGCGTTCACTATCATCTCGCCGACGTGTATCTGCTCGTCGTAGTCCCAATGCAGTGCCCGGATGTGGCGGAGGTCATCGCGCCCGATGTACGGATTCTGCTTGTATGTCTTTCCTTGCATGCGCTTCCACACCTCATCGGGGATGGGCTCAGCGGCAAAGCATTTGCCGATGCCGCCGAAAGCCTCCACAACCTCAGGGCTGACGGTTTGTCCTGCTTGCCACTTGCGGAGCACCGTCGTGTCGATGCCATCGGCCTGCTTGGTCTTGCTGAAAGCTGCCTGACTGCAGCAGAACGTGAGGGCCAGTATCCAATGAATGACCTTATACATATTCTATTTTACCACCACTTTGCGTCCGTTGTTGACGTAAACGCCGCTGTGTGCGGGCTTGCTGCTGAGCTGGTGGCCGGGCATGTCGTACCATGCATCAGCCTTCGGTTGTGAATTGCCAATTGCGTTGATGCCAGTAGCTTGCCGCAAGTATTCCTCGCGTGCATCAGCGATGAGCTTGCGGAATGCCGGCTCGGCATGAAGGCGTGCGATAAGGGCGCTGGCCAGCTGACGAGTCGCCTCGATGTCGCTTGCCCAGTGGTAGCCCACGATGAGGCGATTGTAGCCATATTGATAGCCTCGGCGCAAGATTTCGTCCTGACATTCGGGAGCCACCTCGACCAGGGCCAGAGCTGTTGCCCATCCGAGGTTGGTGTGTCCGGAGGGGAAGCTGCTCTTGTTGCGTTCCTTTTCTTCGTCGTCAGGGACAGCCGTCACCTCTCCCAGTTGAACATAGGGACGCTTGCGGAAGCGCATGGGCTTGAGGCGGTCGGCCACTTCGGAGGCTCGGGTAAGCACTTCGTTGAGGAGGGCGGTGATGGCAGGTGTGTCTTTGTCCGAGAGGGGCAGGCCCATAGCTTCGCCGAAGACCTGTTGCATCATTGCCACGCTGTATTTTGCTTCATCTTTGGCTTGCTCGCCGCGTGGGGTTCCTCGCAGACCTTTTGCATCCCAGTGGCGCAGCACATCGGACAGATAGCGATGGCTTGTCGTGTCGACTGGATTGTTCAGGAAACGCTCGCCATGTGGCATGTCGGCACTGGCAGCAGGGTCGTAGTCGGCAGGCAGTCCCTTCAGTTCGGCATACTCGGCACGGGCGGCCAGGATGTCGTTTTCCAGGTCAGGGTTAGCATGGGAGCGGGCGACAGTGGCTGCGCCGCAAAGGTAGCCTGCCGTCACGTCGCTTTGCCAATGGGCACCCGTGATGATGCGGTTCTCGCCGAACTGTATGCCGCGTCGCAGCAGTGTGTCCTGCAGCTCGGGCCACATCTCGGCGAAGACCAGTGCCGTGGCCCATCCGAAGGCTGTGTGCCCCGACGGATAGGAGCCGTTGGTGCGCAGCGTCTCGTCGTCCCATTGTCCCCAGGTGTCCTCGTTCATGCGGGCAAAGGGGCGGCGCCGGGTATATCTGTTCTTTGCTTTCTTCGTACTCTCGTCGCCGGCATGATATATTCTCACCAGCAAGCGAGACATGGCTGGTGTTGTCTCGTCGGAGATGGTGTCCAACTCCAGCACCTCGGCCATCACGGTGCGCATGATGGCTGGCAGCCATAGTGATTCGCGGCTGGCCTGTTCGCCTCGAGGCGTGAAGCGCTGCGTCTTGCCCCACTGCCACATGAGCATGTCGTCGGTGAAGTCCACACTGGCCGTGTCGGGCGGCTGGGGAAGATAGACGACAGCATCGGGCTGTTCGTCAAGGGGTACATACGATTCTGTGTCTGTCTGTGCCCATATCTGTGCTGCAATGGTGTAGAGCAGGGCAAAGAGGAGAGATGCTTTCTGTTTCATAGACTGGTAATGGTTGGGGAGTTTAAGGTTTTGTTTATGGTATTTCTGCTGCAAAGTTACGGAGTTTGAATCAAATAATCAAAATTCTGGGAAAAGATTTCGCTCAGACTGAAGTTCCTGGAGTAAGCATGTAAGACTTTACCATTATTAACCGAGGGCAAGGGTAAGCTCCTTGCCCCTTGCTCTTTGCCCCCATATTTTTTGCTATGAAACCCAATCTGGCGTGCTGGGTTGTTTGCACAGACGCGATGCTGCAATTGCAGCATCGCGTCTGTGCAAACCCCTTGGCGTAGTATCTCTGTCTGAGCAACTTGGGATTTCGGGCAAAAAGGGGTGCCGAATCGGGCCGTTCTGAGTGCCGGACAAGGGGGTAAGTCCCTTTGCTGTTTTCGCATAATTGCCTGTTTTTACTTGTCTCTATGATTTTCGAAACTTAAGATTGATGTCTTGTAACTTTTTCGAGCTATAAGTGTTTCCCGTTCATGTCCCGACGCCGTTGGACGTCCTCGCGGTGCATGGTGTGCAGATAGGTGAGCAGCGAGGTGGGGCTTAGCTTAAGCCGTCTTGCTATCTCGCTGATGGATTCGTCTGAGTCAAGGAATGCTTTTTCTGCTTCCTGCATCTTGAGCCATTTCTGCCGCATGATACGCAAGCCTCCCGGCAGAATAATCCATGCGTTCCGCTTGGCTTGCCTGTGAACCTCCGGCTGATGTTGACGCATCCATCGGGTCAGCCTTTCGGGTGTGATGTCGATGGCTTTGGCTGCTTCGTCATAGGAAGCACCGTTTTCTATGAGTTGTATGGCGGGCAGGTATTTGTTTTCAGCCTTTTCTTTGAGCGTCTTGTCATGCTGTTGCTTTCGCTCTTCCCTGCGCCTGTCAGTCTTCTCGGAACGCTTTCTTGCCCTGATAGCCATTTCTTCCCTGTGCCATCGTTGTATGTAGGCGGACAGATTATGTGGCTCAAGTCCCAGTTCCTGGGCAATCTCTGTGACGGGGCGGTCGGTGGTGCGATACAGTTCTATGGCGTCTGCATAGAGTGCTTTTGTGGCTTTGCGCGGTTCGTTTCTGCGCCCTGTCCCGTTGGTCTTGCCTTCTTCCTTAGGTTGGTCGAGTGCATTGATGCGGCGCAGGAGACGTTGCTCTGCCACGTCTTTGTGGAAGAAGAGGAGGTGCTGGTGTAGGCCGGCGAGCGATACGCCTGTCTTAATGGCTGCTTCGCGGATGGTGAGGTCGCTGGTGCGCAGCAGTTCTATGGCTGGTTCATACTTCTCGAGCGTTGCTTTGCCTACGCCTCTTGCCGGCTGCTTGCTTATGTTCAGCAGTCCTCGTATTCGCTCTCGCTCGGCCACAAGTTCTGGGAAGTGACGCTTCAACTGGTTGCGAAGGCATTCTTCCTGATGCCCAAAGAGACGGGCTATCTCGGCAATTGTCTTGTCGAGATAGAGGATGTTGCCGCAGGCTACGATGGCTTCGGCATAGCGTGCCCGCGTGTCGTTGCGCTGGCCGAAGCGGTTGTGCATGTATTGTTGAAGCCTGTCGTCGGTCAGTTGTTCAGAGGTATTAGAGAGGTTGGTATCTTCGTCCATATATATATAAATATAATATGGTGTATGGATTGTTTGGAAAGGTCTGTGATGAGAGGGTTTTTCTCCGCAGGCCACGACGAATGTCGCAACCTGCGGAGTGAACCGCTACTGTTATCCTGAATACATTGCAAGTGTTTTCCTTATCTATGAAGAGTCATTACGATTGTTTTACCATTTTTGCTTGTGCCGTCCCATTGCTCTGCTCCCCATGACGTGTTTCCTACAGTCTGTAGCAGCAGGGCGAGGCCGGTTGTTTTCCTGAAAAGCGTTAAAGTATTCTTCATAGTTTTTGTTAGGTTGAGATGTCGTGACGGGAACCAGAGTAGTGCCTGCTCTGGTCCCGCCATGACGGTATGATGTTGATTTAATGTACTGCGACATGGTCTGTGCACTATCCCTCTTGGACGTTGATGTCGGGGCAGACCTGGGTATTCCCGCTGGAATTCCGGCTGCAAAATTATGGCAATCTGCAAACGTGGAAAAACAAAAATGTGTGTCGATTTGGTGGCTGTACCAAATTGACACACATCAGGGGGGGAGTGCCAGAAGCCTTTCAACTTATGTTTCCTGCAGGCTCTGGCGGTATTCGGTGGGTGTGATGCCGTACTGAAGGATGAAGAGTCGTCGCAGGTTGCGCGGTGAGAGTCCCACTTCTTCGGCAATGGCATTGACGGTCTTGGCTGGTTCCGTCTTCAGCAGGCTGCAGGCCTTTGAGAGGCGGATGCTGTTGATGTAGATGGGGAAGGATGGTGCTCCGGCGAAGTCGGCGAGGAGTTGGTTGAGCATCTCTCGGCGTATGCCGAAGCGGTTGCAGATGTCTTGCCTGCCGATAAAGGCGTCGGCGTAGAGACGCTCGCTGCGGATGGCGGTGTCTATCTGCTTGTAGAGGGTGTGGTTCTCTTCCCAGTTCTCGCCCAGCAGACCCTCTTCCGACCTCTTCCTCGTAGGGAGAGGGGCAGTTACATTATCTCCCATAGTATTGGTATCTTCTCCGCTTCCTGCAAGGGAGAGGTCGGGGGAGGGGCTGGAAGAGGGGCTGAGGTCAGAGTTTTCCATCATCCTGACCAGCACTTTGTTCTTGTGTCGTATCTTCAGGTTCTGGTAGATGATGAGAGCCATGAACATGAGGATGATGAATGTGGCAATGCCGAAGCCTATGGCCACGATGCTCATCATGTGGCTGCGGCATTCGGCCTGTCTGCGCAGCAAGTCTTGCTCCTTTGCTTTGTAGCGCGCTATGCTTTCGCGTGCGGTTGCGTTGCGTACGCTGAACTCTATCTTCTTGTATGCCTCCTCAATGTTAGAGCTTCCGCCCAGCGAGGCGTATGCCACGTTGATGTAACCCTCGGCCTGTGAGCGGTAGAAATGGATGTAGTCGGCCCGCTCGTCGGCGTCCTTGGGCTCGCGATAGGTGCCGTCGTGATAGTACTCGGGGTGCTTGCCGTAGTTGTCCAGCAGGTTGATGATGCGCCGAGCCAGAGGAATGGTCCCCACGTACTTGCCGTCGTTCACGAGGACATTGATTTTTCTTTTCAGTGTGATAATGGTGGCGTCCAGTTCGTTGAAGCGCCTTTGGGGGAGGGCATCAAGCTCTCCTATCACGCTGTCCAGTTGTGCCAGCCCTTCCTCGCAATGCCCCATGCTGCACAGGGCCGCTCCTATCTCAGCCTCGGTGCGCAGGGCTTCCGTCTCGGCTCCTTGCTCGTTGCACACCTCCACCAGTTCCTTCGAGCGGCTGAACCATCTTGCCTTGTCGCCTTGCTGACGTGCCGTATAGACCAGCATCTCCAGCACGTCCTGACGGTTGGCTGGCTTTTCCTGTACCTTTTCATGCAGGAGCAAGCGCTCGCCGATGACTCTCGCCGAATCGAACCTGATGCCTTTCTTCCCGCCCAAGATGGAGTCCATCTGCATGCCCATCTGCGTTTCGCAATAGATCCTCATGCGTGCCAGGTCTCTGATAAAGTCATCGATGTTGCCAACAATCAGGGCGGAGTCGATGATGCAGAGTGCCCGCTCGGGCTGATAGGCATAGATGCTCATTGCTTCCTGCCATGTGTAGAGGGTGTCGGAGGGCTGAGGCTTGCGTCGCGTGCCGCCCGTCCCTGTGCAACCAAACAGGATGACCTGCACTGTCAGGGCTATGGCGAAGAGGCTTTTCTTCATGTGTGTATAATAAAATAAGTGTCGCGATTTGAGGTGCAAAGGTAGTTGGAATCGGGCACTTTTGACATAATAGAAGTGTGTCAATTTGGCTTTTGTACCAAAAGGACACACTTCTTTGTCCGCATGGGCGGCTGTCCTTATTCGGGCTGGACGAGCTTGAAGTCGAGCTGTTTCCTATAGAGGTCGGCGCGGTTGACCTGCACCTTGACGCTGTCGCCGAGGTTGTACTGATGGTGATAGCGGCGGCCGCGCAGGCAGTAGTTCTTCTCGTCGAAGTCATAATAGTCGCCCTCCAGGTCGCGCAAAGGTATCATGCCCTCGCACTTGTTCTCGTCTATCTCGACGTAGAGGCCGAACTCCGTGACGCCGGAGATGGTGCCTTGGAAGGTCTCGCCCAGGTGGTCGCTCATAAACTCCACCTGTTTGTACTTGATGCTTGCCCTTTCGGCCTGAGCTGCGGTCTGCTCCATGTCGCTGCAATGTTCGCAGTATTCCTCGTACTTCACAGGGTTGACGGTGCGTCCGCCCTCAGCATAGCGAGTCAGCAGACGGTGCACCATGAGGTCGGGATAGCGGCGGATGGGCGACGTGAAGTGTGTGTAGTAGTCGAATGCCAAGCCGTAGTGACCGATGTTCTGCACGCTGTACTTGGCTTTCATCATGGCTCTGAGGGTAATCATCTCGACGATATTCTGCTCTCGCTTGCCTTTGACGTCGCTGAGGAGGCGGTTGATGCCTCGGCTGATGTCTTGCCGTGAGCCCGTGGCCCGCAGTTTGTGTCCGAACTTGGAGACGAAGCTTGCGAGGTTCAAGAGCTTTTCCGGGTCGGGATTCTCATGGATGCGATAGGGGAAGGTCTTGGCTTTCTGACCTTTCGGAACCTTGCCGATGCTCTCTGCCACCGTTCTGTTGGCGAGCAGCATAAACTCCTCGATGAGTTTGTTGGCGTCCTTTGCCACCTTGAAATATACGCTGGTGGGGTGTCCGTCGTCGTCGATGTTGAAGCGCACCTCAGCCCTGTCGAAGTCGACAGCACCGGCGGCGAAGCGTCGCTGACGCAGTTGCTTGGCCATATTATTCAACACAACAAGAGACCCCTCTAAATCTCCCCTTAAAGGGGAGACTTGTGAGCTTGTGTCCTCCCCCTTTAAGGGGGAGTTAGAGAGGGTCTGGTTCTCTTCCAATATCTGCTGAGCCTCCTCATACGACATACGCCGGTCGGAGCGGATGACCGTGTGGGCGAGCTTCCAGTACTTCACTTCTGCCTTCTCGTTCATGTGGAAGATGACCGAATAAGTCAGTTTGTCCTCGTCGGGGCGGAGCGAGCAGATGTAGTTGCAGAGACGCTCCGGGAGCATCGGCACCGTGCGGTCCACGAGATAGACGCTCGTGGCGCGCTTGTAGGCTTCCTTGTCGATGATGGAACCCTCCTTGACGTAGTGGCTGACGTCGGCAATGTGGACGCCCACTTCCCAGAGTCCCTTCTTCAGTTCACGGATGGAGAGCGCGTCGTCGAAGTCCTTTGCGTCGGCCGGGTCGATGGTGAAGGTGAGCACGTCGCGCATATCGAGTCGGCGGCTGACCTCTTCCTCGGTGATGCCCGGAGTGAGCTTGTCGGCAGCCTTCTCCACGAGGGCAGGGTAGGTGTAGGGCAGCCCGTACTCCGCCAGGATGGCGTGCATCTCGGCATTGTTCTCGCCTGTCTTGCCCAGGATGTCAACCACCTTGCCAATCGGGTTCTTGGCTCTGTCCGGCCACTCCACGATGCGCACCACCGCCTTGTCGCCCGTCTTGCCCTTCTTGAGGTTTTCTATCGGGATGAAGATATCGTTGGCGAGGGTGCGGTCCTCTGTCAGGAGGTAGGCATATCCCTTCTGCACCTGCAGGGTTCCCACGAAGGTCTTGTCGCTGCGCTTCAGTATCTCGGTGACGGCAGCCTCGCGGACATGGTGTTTCCGGCGGGCGAGGAGGGTGACTTGCACCGTGTCGCCGTCCATTGCGTGCAGGCTGTTGCGCTCTGCCACGAGGATGGGTTCGCCGCCGTCCTCGGGCTCGAAGGTGTTCTTGCCGTTAGCCTTGCGGCGGAACGTGCCGGTCATCACCTGCGAGGGCATGTTCAGGGTGTAGTACCCGCGCGGCTGCTCCTTGACGAAATCGTCCATGAGAAGTGCTTCGAGTACGTCCACAAGCAGCATCTTGGCACCGCTCGTGCGCAGATGCAGCTGCTTGCAGATGTTCTTCAGCGAGAATGTGACGGCCGGGTTCTCCTGGAAAAAGTCAATGACCGTGCGTTCTAAATCAATCTTTCGCAGTCCGTAGCTGCCTGTTTTTTTCTTGCTCATAGTACAAATGTTTTCTGCAAAGATACGAATTTTCCGTGAAACATGAAGCATCCCGATGCAGATATTTGCAAAAAAAGCCATGTATGAGAAGCAAACCCGCCACATTGCCGGGGTCGACGCTCCGAGGAGTAGAGATTGCTGCATCATGATGCAGCAATTGCATATACGCGATGCTGCAATTGCTGCATCATGTAGCAGCAAACAATCCCCCGTGCTGCGTCACGTCATCCGACATAATTTGCAGTTGGACACAGTTACATTAAATTGTATTTAATTATTGCTGTCCGGTAAAGTCAGGCAGGTATCCTAAGCCTGGAGGGCTTCACCATGAGTAACCGGGGGCGAAGCCCTCGGACAAGGTGCGAGGCCCTCCCATCTCCTGCCTGGAAGGCAGTACCATCGCCATCTTATAGTACTGCCTTCCAGGCAGCGGTGAGCATGTCATGCGTTGATTCCGAGGGCTTCGCCCCCGGTTCTTCCCTACGGTCAGGCGGCAAAGCCGGAGTCCTCAAAGTGAAGCCTTTCAGGCTTTTTGCCCATTAAGCATTTTCTTTAATGACGGGCAGAAAATTAGTGTAATTAGTGTAATTCGTGGTGAGAAACAATGCAGCCATTTATTATTGTCACTATTTATAATTAAGGTGTAACAGCCCCCGAACCGTAAAATTCTTCATTCTTCATTCTTCATTCTTTATTTTTTTTTCGTACCTTTGCAGCCGAAATCATATTTGAAGGAAAACGAATAGACTATGAAATATGCTTTAGTAACCGGTGGTTCCCGTGGATTGGGACGTGCCGTCTGCCTGAAATTGGCTGCCCAAGGGCTGCCCGTCATCATCAATTACCAGAGCAATCAGGCTGCTGCCGAGGCCGTCAAGGCTGAGATAGAGGCAGCAGGAGGCACGGCAGAGCTGATGCCCTTCAACGTGGCAAACGAGCAGGAGGTGGACCGAGCCTTCGAGAAATGGACGGAAGCTCACCCCGAGGACTACATCGCCTACCTCGTCAACAATGCCGGCATCCGCCGCGACGGTATGATGTTCATGATGCCGACGGACGACTGGAAGGCCGTCATCAGCACGTCGCTCGACGGCTTCTACTACGTCACGCGCCGCTGTCTGCCTGCCATGCTCCGCAAACGTCACGGCGGGCGCATCGTCAACATGACTTCCCTTTCTGGACTCAAAGGCTTGCCCGGACAGACGAACTACAGTGCTGCCAAGGCCGCCCTCATCGGAGCCACGAAGGCCCTGGCACTCGAGGCAGCCGCACGCGACGTGACGGTCAATGCCGTTGCACCAGGTTTCATCGAGACAGACATGACCCGCGACCTGCCGGTCGACGAGCTGAAGCAGCAGATTCCTATGGGCCGCTTCGGAAAGCCCGAAGAGGTGGCCGACCTGGTCAGCTTCCTCCTCAGCGACGCAGCCTCGTACATCACGGGTGAAGTGATATCCATCAACGGAGGACTCTACACATAGGAATTAAGAATTAAGAATGAAGAATGAAGAATTTGCTACCGCCCTGAGAACAACCGTAAACTGGGCGAAGTGACTGCGCGGTAGCAAATTCTTCATTCTTCATTGACTTCGTCGACCTATCGGTTCTTCACTCTTCATTATATAATAACATGTTCAATAAGATTGACATACAGGAGCTTCTGCCGCAAAGGCCGCCGTTCGTGATGGTGGACCACTTGACGGACTACAGCGAGACGCAAAGCTCGTGCGACCTCACCATCAGAGAGGACAACGTCTTCTGCGAGGACGGCGAACTGGCAGCCGCAGGTCTCGTCGAACACATCGCACAGACCTGCGCCGCACGACTCGGCTACTACAACAAATACATACTGAAGACGGGCGTCCGCCTCGGCTTTATCGGAGAAGTGAAAGACCTCGATATCGTCCGGCTCCCTCGCCAGGGCGAACGGATCAACACGACAATCACGGTCATCCAGGAGATATTCGACGTCACACTCGTCAATGCCGAAGTGCGAGTCGGCACAGAAGTCATTGCCACGACACGTCTCAAGATTGCACAAGGCAATAGCCTCTCCTAAATCCTCCCCTAAAGGGAAGGACTTTCGTTAATGTTCAAAGGTCAATGCTCAATGGTCAATAAAGAATTAAGCTTCTCGCGGGAATTTGAGGTGCGCTTCAGCGAAGTGGACATCATGGGCGTCGTCTGGCACGGAGCCTACCCGCTCTATCTGGAAGATGCCCGCGAAGCATGGGGCCATCACTACGGCCTCTGCTACGATGACTACCTTAAGAACAACGTCTTCGCCCCTATCGTCGACATGGACATACGCTACCAACGTCCTATCTTCTACACGACCCGCCCGCGCATAGACATCACCTACAAGTTCTCTCCGGCAGCCAAAATCGTCTTCGACTACGAGATTCACGACACGAAGGACAACGCCCTTCTCACCACAGCACGCACCATCCAGGCCTTCACCGACCAGCAGTACGAACTCATCCTCGAGAACCCAGAGTTCTTCCTACGCTGGAAAGAAAGCCAGGGACTAATAGAATAACGACATGATTCTACAAGATAATCTCTTCACAATCCTTGCGAAGGATGCAGACACGGCAGCCTTCGAGGTACGAATTAACAAAGAGTGGCCCATCTATAAGGCGCATTTCCCAGGCCATCCCATCACCCCCGGCGTCTGCATCGTGCAGATGATTCAGGAACTCCTCGAGGTTCATCTCGGCCGGAAGGTCAGCCTCCGCAAGGCAAAGAACGTGAAGTACCTCGCCATCATCTCGCCCGAAGAGGTCAGCCAACTCAGCATCTCCTTCCCAAAGATAGAGGAGCAAGAGGACGGAAGCCTCAAAGTGCAGGCACAGGTGGCCAGCGGCGAGACCCTCTTCACCAAACTCTCCGCCACGTTTCAGTAAACCTAATACATTATTATAATAATAGCCCCCTGCATTTTCGTGCAGGGGGCTATTCATATTCAGGCTGTCGCTCGTTATTGCTGAGCCATGATGTTCAGCACGGCAACAACGTCGGCAATGTCAATCGTGCCGTCATTGTTGACGTCAGCAACAGGATCATTGGAGTCCTGTGCCATGTGGTTCAGGACTGCCACTACGTCTGCGATGTCCACAGTATTGTCGCCATTGACGTCACCTGTAGTAGCAGGTCTGCCTGCCCTGAAGACGAGGTCGAAGTCGTCAACACTGGCATTGTTGAGGATGTTCTCGCCATAAACGATGTAACCGGTGTTGGCCTTGATGTCGCGTGTGCAGTCGGTGTTCTCTTTGCCTTCGGCCAGGACAAGTCTGTCACCAGGCTGGGCAATCTTGCCACCGCCTACGACAACGGTTCCCTCGTCAACCCATTCGTATGCAAAGGTACCATGCACGCCACCAGTCTTGAGAGGATCAATAGCGAACGATGTGCCGACAGGAGTGATGGAAATCTGCTCGGGCTCCTCGTCTTCTGCTTCTGCATCGAAGTTCTCATAGTCACCTACGACCAGAAGAACGGGCTGGCCGGGGTCTGCCTGCTCAATCTTGTTGAAGGCATAGCCTGCCATCTCGGTCTCGTCATCTTCCTCGCGCTCCATGGGAATAGCACCCTGATAAGCATAAAGCTCAGCACCTTCCACAGAGAAGCCAGTGGGATAGCACATGAAGACAATGCTGTTGGGCTTGGCATTCATGAGGACGCTTTCTGCTGCATCTGCACCCTCGTCGAAGTCATTATCGTCGATGGGCTCAATGTAGAGCGCACTGCTTGAACCAACGGCATCGTTGTTCCAAGTGACGAGGCTGTGGCCTGCATTCTGTGCGTGGAGGTAAACAGGAGCATCGGCATAGTAGCGCTGTCCCTTGAGGTTGCGTGCTTCGATGACAACCTTGCCGTAGCCGACTGCCCTGACGTTGAAGAGCGCAGGCGTGAGGCCGAGGCTGAGGTTGGTGCTGCGTGCTGCTCCATTGAGATAGAGACCGCTCTTGTGCTGGATGACGTATGCAGAGTCGCCCTGTGCCACGAAGCGGAAGGCAATCTGGTCCATCTCCTGAATGATATCCTCGTTGATGAAGCGGATGTTCTGGCCGATGGCAACTTCCTCGAGAGACTCGAAGCCTACGAGTGCCTGGTCATCGCCTTCGCCTTCAATATTGGCAGGCGCAGCGTAGTTGTCATAAAGGTCGCCAAGGGTGGTATTGACTGCGTTTGCTTTGCTCCACTTGTGCAGTTCGTAGTTCTCTTCGCTGTCGTACTTGATGGCGTACCACTTGCCTTCCTCTACAGGGTTGGCAGCGGCAAAGATGTTGCTTGCACCATTTGTGATGGCCTCGACATAGGCATCAATTACAGATTGTGTATAGGCACCGCTCTTGAGGTATGCAGCGGCTTCTGTCACTGTGGTTGCCAGTGTGCTGACGTCGCTGTCTTCGCTCCAGAAACCAGGAGCGTCACCTGTGACAATGAGGTCTGTGAGGTCCTTGTTTGCATTGATGGCTGCAGCCAATGCACTTGGGTCGCAGAGGACGGCCTTGAATGCGTCGAGGGCTTCCTTCAAGGCATTGTACTCAGTCATGTCCATCATCTCGTCCACGTCTACCTCCTTAGCTGTTGCAAGTGCTGTCTCGATAGCAGTAGCAGCATCGCCCATCTGGCTCCACTGAGTGTTGCCGTCAATCTTGAGGTTGTAGAGTTGGAATGTAGCAAAGTGGCCATAGCCGCGGTTGTTGGTTGTGCCGTCAATATAGAAGCGGAAGTACTGATAGCCCTCTGCAAGCTCTATGTTGTTGGAATAAACGGTCTGGCCTTGGGTGGCATTGGCAGAGAGGTCGAAGGAACCGAGGTCAGTCCAGCCTTCCTCTGTAGCACTCTCGAGGGCGCTTTCCTCATTAGAGCCAAAGACACCGAGAGCTGTGATGTGGTCGTTGGCGGCACCACCGCGGCGGCGCATGAAGCATTGGAGCGTGCCTTGAACGCCTTCCTCAAGGGCTACATTGAAGAAGTGTGTATGGTTGCTGACATTGCCGTTCTGCCATGTGCTGTGCCAGTAAGTGCTGGCTTCGTCGCTGAGGACATTGTCGAAGCTTCCTTCAGTGGGGTCTGTGAAGGGGCTGCTGAACTGGCTTGTGGCAGTGATGAGGCCGGTGCGTTCGGTGACGTACTGGTCGTCCTTAGCCTGTGCGATGGCTGCTTCTGTCTCTGCGATGAGGTCTTGGAACATAGAGACGAGCAGCTCGTGGTTCTTGATGGGAGCGTATGCATCGACGAGCTCCTGTACTTCTTCGTCACTGACGGGCTCAAGGATCCACTGGCTGGCGCCTGCGCTGGCTATCCATCCTACGATGTTGCTGGCAGTGCCTGCGCCGCTGCCATGTCCGTTGCAGTGCAAGTATGCGTAAGAGCCTCCTGTGCTGGGCTTCATGGCTACGACGATTTTGCCGTCGGCCCTTCTCTCGATGAACTCAAAGAGCATCTCTGTCTGGCTGTCGGTTGCAAGGGTAGCCTGTGTGCTCTGCGAGCATGTGGCCAGGATGCCGTCGGTGGCGATGTTCATCATCTGGACGAGTCCAGTCTCAGCATTGTTGGTCATCTTCCAGAGATAGCGGCAGTCTGTGCTGTCGATGTTTGCCCACATAGCTTTGCCTTCCAGTGTGGCATACATGGCCTTGGTGGGATGTGTGGTGATTTCCTCGTAGATGGGTTGGTCGTTCTCGTCCACTTCGCCTGTTGCGATGCGCTGTGTGTTGGTCCACTCCAATGCGCTTGCAATGCGGTAGTTTCCGTCGGCGATGGTGAGCTTGACGATAGATTCCAAGATGGCTGCATAGGCGGTCTCAATGTTCTGGATGACTTCGTCAATCATCTCTACGGTGACGTCTGTGACGGTTCCCTCGAGGATGTCTTTGGCCAGCTGCAGGTTCTCGACGAAGGTGTTATATACCTCGTCGCTGCAGTTATACTGACCAATCTCTGTGCCTCTGTCGAAGGTCTTTTCTCCCCATCCGGGCAGATAGTCTTCGTAGGTGGTGTAGCAAGTCTCAAGTCTGGCCATAGCGGCACTAAGTTCTGAGATTTCTTCCACGTTGGCTATGTAGATAACGAGACGACGTGAGCCTGTTACTCCTCCGTCCCATGTGACGGGGCCAACGCCGCTATAGCCCATGTCAATGTAACGACCTGAGGCGTTCTTGAAGCCTACTTCTTCGCCACTGACGTCGATGGTGAAGTAGGAGGGCGTGTCCTGCATCTGCACTGCACCTCCGTTGCCTGTACCGGCAATGTGGATGTAGCGACCGGTGGTGAGATTCTTGGCGGCAACGCCATCGTCGGAGAATTCGAATGTCCAGACGTACTTCATGCCTTCGGCTCCTGTAGTGACTGTGGCTGCTGCGTTGGCAGCGAATGTTCCGTTGTTGTCGTAGAGCCAGGATACTTGTCCTGCTTGTCCGTTACCTTGGATGACGTAGTACTTGTCTGCTTCGGGCGCAGTCACGACATCACCTAAGCTTGCCAGACTCAGCAAATCAGCGAGTGCAGGGACCGCCATGATGCACGAGATGGCAAGCATTGCTAAAGTGGTAATTTTCCTTTTCATGTTAGGTTTGTTTTTAGGTTATTAATTAATAAATAATGTATATTGTTTTCTCAATTATCGCAGGTTTGGGGTGCTAAGGTACGTTTTTCTTCTTAGAATAAAGGTATAAGTATGCACGGGCGGCGGGTGATTTAGGATAATTTAACAGTAAAATGCAAAGTAAGGGACGTGCTTGAGTTGCGAAAGGAGTATGTTCCCTCGCTTGTCTCTGCACGTTGCGTTGCTCAGTGTATGCTGCCAGTTTGCCTGATGCTATAGGGTGGGGAGTTTGCAGGCACATGGCCCTGCAATTGCAAGTTCATGGCCCTGCAAACAATCTGCCTGCATGTCTTGTCTGAGGCATGCTTATTCGGCGAGGCAGGAATCCAGCAGGGTGGTGATGGCTTCCTTGTCGAGATGCTGGCCGATGAAGACGAGTTTCTGCATACGGTCGCCATAGGTGTCGTCCCAGTCGCGGCGGAGGTTCGGGTCGCGCTGCTTCATCATCTCCAGTTCGGCTGCGGGCATGGTGGCATACCACTGCCCGATGTTCTGCAGCTTGACTTGCTTGCCTGCCTGCTCGAAGAGGTAGCAGAAGTCCTCTTCGCCCTTGAAGTAGCAGATGCCTTTGGCTCGGATGATGTTTTTAGGCCATAGACGTGCCACGAACTGGTCGAACTCGCTGAGTCGCATGGGCTTGCGGCTTTGGTAGACAAATGTGCCGATGCCGTACTCCTCGGCCTCCCCTTCGTCGTGGTCGTGGTGGTGATGATGATGATGCCCGTCTTCGTGATGGTGTTCGTCGTGTTCGTGATGATGATGTTCGTGCTCGTGCTCGTCGTCATCATCATCGTCGTCATCGTCATGATGACCTTCCAGCTCGGCAATCCAGGTTGCGCTGGTTGCCACCTTCTCATAGTCGAAGAGGTTCGTGTGGAGCAGCTTGTCGAGTTCCACGTCGCCGTAGTTGCAGTCGATGATCTGTGCCTTCTTCTGTATGCCCCGCACGATTTGCCGTATGCGCTCCAGCTCTTGTGGCTCCACGTCGGCAGCCTTGTTGAGCAGGATGATGTTGCAGAACTCAATCTGCTGAATGACGAGGTTCTCGATGTCCTCCTCGTCTATGTCCTTCTTCGTGAGGCCCGAGCCGCAGTCGAACTCGTCCTTCAGGCGCAAGGCATCAACGACGGTGACGATGCAATCGACGTAAGGCACGCCGTTCTTTGTGACTTCCGGTGCCATCTGTGCCATCGAGCAGATGGTCTGGGCAATAGGTTCGGGTTCGCAGATGCCGCTGGCTTCGATGACGATGTAGTCGAACTTGCGGAGGGCAATGATGTCGTGGAGCTGCTGCACAAGGTCCATCTTGAGCGTGCAGCAGATGCATCCGTTCTGCAAGGCGACGAGGCTGTCGTCCTGCCCACCGACGATGCCGCCCTTCTGGATGAGGTCTGCGTCGATATTCACCTCGCCTATGTCGTTCACTATCACTGCGAAGCGGATGCCTCGGCGGTTCGAGAGGATGCGGTTCAAGAGCGTTGTCTTGCCGCTGCCCAGGTAGCCTGTGAGCAGCAGCACGGGAATGTTGTAGTTTGTCATATTGTCAATCTTCAGTTTCTATTTGCCTGCAAAGTTACAGCTTTCTGCCGAAAAAGCATCTTCCTCGTGGTATAAAAAAGCTTAAAGAAGGCCACATTGTTCCTTTAATAATATAATAATGTAAGTTTTCCCCAGCAAGGCATTGCAAATTGCAAAGAAAACATTAACTTTGCACACGATAAGTCAAAATTAAAGAAAATAAGGTATTAGATTATGCGCAAGTATCTACTCACGCTCGCAGCCCTCGCCGCTGCCACATTCATGCAGGCACAGCAGCCCGACTACTTTGTGCCCTACAAACAGATTTCACTCCGTCTGCCCAGCGTTCCTCTGCTGGTGAACGACCCCTACTTCTCTTTCTGGTCGCCTTACGACAATCTCTACGACGGCACCACACGCCATTGGGACGACCAGCAGAAAGCCATGGACGGCCTTCTCCGCGTGGATGGACAGGTCTACCGATTCATGGGAGCAGCCCACAAGACGATGTTCCTTGGCATCGCTCCTATGGGTAACAAGGGTTCCTACTTAGCCAAGGTGCGCAGCAGCCTGACCAGCGCACAGCAAGACACATGGATGAACCTCGACTTCACCGAAACAGGATGGACTAACCAGCGCGGGCCCTGGGGCTCGAGAGGCGAGTATCCTTATATCCAGACCGACTGGGAAGGCGACAACAAGGACATCTATATCCGCCGCCACGTCACCCTTTCTGCTGAAGACCTCAGAGGCGACCTCTGGGTCATCTACTCCCATGATGACAAGTGCGAAGCCTATGTCAACGGCGTGAAGATAGTCGAAACGAAGGAAGAGTGGCACCAGAATGTCAAGGTTCACCTGACGGGAGCTGTCCGCGCTGCACTCGTCGAGGGCGACAACGTCATTGCTTTCCACGTGCACAACACTACCGGCGGCGCACAGGCAGACATCGGCCTCTACAAGAACATGCTGGGCTTCCATCCCGGATATGATGCCATAGCAGGTGCAGGAATGGCCGACGAAGGTCCTTGGGAAGCTAAGGTCAAAACGACAACCACCAGCGGAACGACTTGGACGACGGAAACCTTCGACGACTCCTCATGGGCAACAGAGAAGGGAGCCTTCGGCTCGGCTGACGAATATCCCAACGTCAACACCTCATGGACAGCAACGAACAGCGACTACTACATCCGCAGGTACATCACTCTGACTGCCGACGACCTAAAGAAAGACCTGACGCTCATCTATTCGCACGACGATGTCTGCCAGGCTTATATCAACGGCCGCCGCATTGTCAATACGGGCAATACATGGGTGCAGAACGTCGTCTATGCTCTTACGGAAGCCGACAAGGCCGTCCTCCACGAGGGTCAGAACGTCATTGCCTACCATGTCCACAACACTTCGGGCGGAGCCTTGGCCGACATCGGCCTGTATGCAAACTCCGTCAGCGAGGCTAAGGCAGTGCAGACGGCATGCGACGTCCTGCCCACCAGCACATATTATACCTTCACGTGCGGCCCTGTAAACCTCGACCTCGTGTTCACCGCTCCCTTCCTCATGGATGATGTCGACCTCATGTCCACGCCCATCAACTACATCTCATATCAGGTCAGAAGCAACGACGGCGCAGAGCACGACGTGCAGTTCTACTTCGGCACGACGCCGGAGATGACGGTGGACAACAACATGCAGGCTACCACGACGACCATCGAGACCGTGGACGGACGCCAATACATCAAGAGCGGCAGCGTCGACCAGAAGATTCTGGGCAAGGCTGGAGACAATGTCACCATCGACTGGGGCTACCTCTATCTGCCCGACGTCAACGGCACGCTCTCCGTTGCAGACCAGAATCTGACCGCCTCCACCTTTGCTTCGACGGGCAAGCTCCCCGACAGCACCATCCCCTTCGGCAGCACCGAGGAGGGAGAAATGCCGCAGCTCTCCTTCATGCACGACTTCGGAACGGTCAGCCAAGCCAGCAGCTACATGATGTTCGGCTACGACGAAATCTACGACATGCGCTATATGGAAGTCAACTACAAGGGCTACTGGGCACGCGACGGCAAAACCATCCATCAGGCCTTCGCTGAGTTCCAGCAGAACTACGACGACATCATGACGCGATGCAAAGTACAGGACCAGGTTATCTACGACGACGGACTGGCCAGCGGCAACGCCAAGTACGCCGAGCTCCTCTGCGCTTCCTACCGCCATTGCATCGCTGCCCACAAGATTTTCCAAGACAAGAAGGGCAACCTCCTCTTCTTCTCCAAAGAGAACAACTCCAATGGATGCGTCAACACCGTCGACCTCACCTATCCCTCCGCACCGCTCTTCCTGCTCTACAACACAGACCTGATGAAGGGCATGTGCACCTCCATCCTCGACTACTGCGAGAGCAGTCGCTGGGGATTCGACTTCGCTGCGCACGACATCGGCACCTATCCCCACGCCAACGGACAGGTCTATTCCATCACGAAGCCCGATGCCAGCGGCGGCTTCGCAGGCAACATGCCCATCGAGGAAAGTGCCAACATCGTCATCCTGGCTGCTGCCATCTCCGACGTAGACGGCAACACCGACTGGGCTGACCGCTATTGGAAGACGCTCACCACATGGACCGACTACCTTGCCGAGAACGGAACCGACCCCGAGAACCAGCTCTGCACCGACGACTTCGCCGGCCATCTGGCCCACAACGCCAACCTCGCCGTCAAGGCCATCATGGGCGTGGCAGGCTATGCCAAGCTCTGCTGGATGCGAGGCGACAATGAAGCCTACGATACCTACATGGCAAAAGCCAAGGAGATGGCTGCCAACTGGGTGACGCTCGCCAAGGAAGGCACACACTACAAACTGGCCTACGACCAGAGCGGAAGCTGGAGCCAGAAGTACAACATGGTGTGGGACAAGGCTTGGCAGACAGAACTCTTCTCCACTACACTCGTCAATCAGGAGTACAACTACTATATTGGCAAGCTCGGCACCTACGGCTTGCCCCTCGACAGCCGCAAACTCTACACCAAGAGCGACTGGGAGATGTGGACCGCAGCCATGGCGCGCTCCAACACACTCTTCCTCCGCATCTCCGACCTCGTCTGGAAGTATGTCAACGAGACCCCATCCCGCGTGCCCCTCTCCGACTGGTACAACACCGACGGCAACGGCAGCTGGGTAGGCTTCCGTGCGCGTAGCGTCATCGGCGGACACTGGATGAAGGTCTATGTCGACAAGAAACTCAACGGCGACATCGGTACAGGAATCGATGACATCAAGTGCCTCAAGGACCCCAAGAACCTTAATGAACAGGACGGCTCCTGGTATTCGCTCGACGGCCGCCGCATCAGCGGAAAGCCCTCACAGCGAGGCATCTACATCAACAGAGGCAAAAAGGTGATACGCTGACTCAGCCCCCGTCACCACGCAAAGCAAACCGGCAGGGACGCTCATGCACACAGTGCAAGGGCGTCCCTGCTGCCGTTATGCCCATCCCGGCACATCTCTCCGCATCATCCTTCACAGGACATAGCTTGCTTATACATGATGCAGCAATTGCTGCATCACGACCCTGCAATTGCTGCATCATCATGCAGCAAACTCCCCCTGCTGCAACCTCGCCACCAATACAGTGCCTCTTAACATAATTTAACACGTCTAACACACTACATATATATAATAATGTGTACCTTTGCACGCGAAATATATTGTCAAACATATAACATATTTATTAAATTTTCTGAAAACTATGGTAAAAAGAATGAAAATGTTTCTGCTGTTGGCACTGGCTGCCGTGGCAGGCGGAGTATTGAACGTTAATGCAGCAGTCTCGCTGACGTATGTGGGTGACTTCAACGACAACAAAAATCTTGTTGACGGTACCAATGCCAAATGGGAAGGTGGCGCCAGCAACGATATGTGGTGCATCTTCAAGACTTCCGTTCCCATTCAGGCAACGTCCTACGTTCTGACCACGGGCGGTGACAATGCATCTTATGGGGGGCGCAACTGGAAGGACTGGACAGTCTTCGGCGGCAACTTTGCCAACGACGACGCAGCCAAAAGCGCAGCACGCAGCACAGAAGGCGGCTGGGTAGCACTTGATGTCCGCACAGATGACAATATCCTTGAGGATAAGAACACCACGGACTATGAGTTCACCATGAACCAGCCCGACACAGAGAACTATTACACATACTATCTCGTCGAGGTTACGGCCACACAAGGTGCCACCTGGATGCAGATGGGCGAGTTCGCATTCCTGAACTACACTGTCGATACCTCTGCATACGATGGCGTCATCAGCAGTGCCAAGAGCTTCGACACAAGTGCTGCCGATGCCTTACTGCAGGCAGAGTACGCTGCACTTGTCGGCACACTTGATGATTTGAAGACTGCCGCTGCAGCCTCCGGCAACTTCGATAACCTGGATGTAGCCATTGCTAAAGTAAACAAGTTGCAGGGTTACATTAACAGCTATGCAACCGCCAATTACGCTGTGTTGTCATCGGTGGGAGAAACATGGGGCGATGGTGTTGCCGCCAACCTGCTCGACGGAAAGCCTGGCACCAAGTGGGGCGGCAACTTTACCTCCGGCAATATCGTTTGGCGACTGAAGGCTGGCATCGTTCCTCTCTACTATCAGCTGACGGCAGGCGGTGATACAGGTAGCCACACAGGACGCAACTGGAAGTCTTGGGCCATCTATGGCGGCAACTTCTCCAGTGCTCTTGATGCCACGGCAGATGCTTCTTCTTGGGTCGAACTCTATTCCACTGAGGACGGCGGCATGACCACCGAGAGCGGTGCCACACAGGACTTCGACTTTACAACTACAATTACCGACAACTACCAGTACTTCATGGTTAAGGTGAACTCTAATGCCAGCGGTAGTCAAACACAGATGGCAGACCTGAACATCATTGACGTAACAACATTCCAGAATAAAAAGAATGCTGCTTTACAAGCGCTGCAAGACTTCCAGACCAAGTATGACTACAGCGAGGCTACCGATGCACTGAAGAGCACATTCAACTCAGCTGTAGATGCTGTAAGTAATTCCACTTATAAGAATTTGGATGCCAATGTCACAGCAGCATGGGCAGCAGAGAAGGCAATGGCTGACTATCTTGCCAGCGACGACAAGTTCGGTGCAGAGTCAGTGAACATCTCTTCTGGCCTCGATGCTGACGTCTTCACCCGCAATATTCCAGCTGTAGGCGATGAGGATATCATCGAAGGCTTCGACAACAACCAGACCGGTTTCTATACCAAGACCATCACTGTCAACGGAACGGAAAGAACCACAAACTACGGTGTGCCCGATGACGGCATCTTGAAGACTTCCACAGGTCACACCTATGCTTTCGACTATGACAATCTGAATGCTGTGTTTATTACGAAAGGTCAGACCAAGACGATGACCATCGACGGCGACCGCCAGAGCAAGAGTTGGAGATTCTACTTCCTCGGCACTGCTAGCAACGGACCCGCCGACATGACGGCTACCTTCAACTATGCCGACGGTACTACGTCGCAAGCACAGTTCCAGATTTACAACTGGGATACCAACAACGAAGTAACCCGTGCCGTAACGGTCTATCAGACGGGGCGTGTAGACCTTTGGAGTTCTGATAATATCCAGGACAACCAGAACTTCCGCTTCTTTGAGATTCCGGCTTTTGTTGACCAGAATAAGGTCATCACAAGCATCAGCCTCTATAACTCAGGAGAGTCCAACGGAAACAGCAAGGCCATGGTATTCGGCTTCTGCATCGTAGGCAAGGACGATACCGCCGAGATGTTCTACATGGGCAGCAACGGCTACGCAACCTACGTTCCCGAAGTGAAGGACGTTGACCTGAGCAGCTTCGATGCAGAGGATTTGGCTGCATACACCGTCAGCATCGCACCAGAAGGCTGGGCAAACATGACACAGGTGACGAAGGTTCCCGTTGGCAGCGCAGTTGTCATGAAAGGTAAGGCTGGTTCCTATAAGCTGCCTTACACCACTGGTGCTCCTGCCCTGACAGGCAACGAACTGCTGGCCGCTACTGCCGACATCACAGCCACCGGCACACAGTATATCCTTGCTAACGGTGCAGATGGCATCGGCTTCTACAAGGCAACAGAGAATTCAACCATTTCCGCCGGCAAGGGCTACCTCGATATCAGCGGAGCTGGCGTCAAGGGCTTCTATGGCTTCGCTTTCGACGATGCTACCGGAATAAATGAAGAATTAAGAGTGAAGAATGAAGAATCTTCAATCTACAACCTCGCCGGCCAGCGCCTCGAGAAGATGCAGAAGGGCATCAACATCATCGGCGGCAAGAAGGTACTCAAGTAAATCGCATTGTGTTCCCTCCTCTCGGGGAGGGAACCTTAAACTCTAATATATAACCATAAATTATACACCTATGAAAAAGTATTTTGCACCCGCAATGAAGATTGAAGAGGCTCAGGCAGCTCAGATGCTGGCAGAGAGTTTGAACATCAACAGTGACAAGACTGTCGACGGCAGCCAGGCGTTGACGAAGGAAAGTGCCTGGGACATCTGGGGCGACGAATAAACTGTCCCTCTTCCCTCGCTCCTCTCCATAAGAGAGAGTAAGACATGCAATCCCCGAGGGTGCACACGCATCTCGGGGATTGCTGTTTAATACTGTGATTAGTGCAGGGGCTGGGGAATAAGCTATGGCTCGATGCGGATGCCGAGTTCCGAGATGCCGCCAATCTCTTCATGCCTCATGAGATGGCTGATGCGGACGGTGCATCCTTGACCCTTCCTCAGGCGGAAAGGCAGGTGCTGGGTCTCATACTGATGATGGTTGACGCCTCGGCTCAAGGCAAAGCCGTCAGCATCGGTCAGGGGATAGCGAACAGTGTCCTTGCGGCAACTGCTTGGCTGCGGGCCGCACTGCTCCACCAGGAGCACGATGTCCCTCATGCCGACGTTGGCTGACGTGCGAAGTCCGATGGTGAGTGTGCCATTGATGTTTGCTTCGGCCTTCGGCACCTCAAAACAAATGGTGTCGCGCCTTTCCCATCCTTCAGCAGGCAGGGGCTTGTAGCTATGATAGACCGTGCCGTCGGTGCAGGACAATATAAGCAATGAATGAAGAATCAACGCTCGACGGTCGAAGGGAAAGACAATCTTCATTCTTCGCTCTTAGGTTTCTTCTTGTGCTTCTTCTTGCGCTTCTTCTTGTCGAAGCGGCCCACGTCTTCCTGCGTTGCCAGGTCAACGGGGCGTTCCGGCTCTTTGTGTCCGCCTTCCTCCAGCGAAAGGGGCTTCTCGCCTTGCTTGTTCATCTCGATGATGGCGTTGGCGCGTTCGGCGCTGATGGTGACGAGGTTGGCAGCATTGCGCTTGTCGGTGGAGTAGGTGACCTGTCCAGACAGGATGTCGGCCTTGAAGAGATAGTGCTCTGAGTCCTGAGTATAGAGGATGGCATCGCGGGGCGGCAGCTTGCGCGAGGCTTCCACGTACTGGTCTACCTCATAGTTCATGCAGCACTTCAGCTTGGCGCACTGTCCTGCAAGCTTCTGTGGGTTGAGGCTAAGGTCCTGGAAACGTGCGGCGCCAGTGCCCACGCTCTGGAAGTTCTTGAGCCATCCGGCACAGCACAACTCGCGTCCGCAAGGGCCAAAGCCACCAATGCGGCCAGCCTCCTGTCGGGCGCCTATCTGCTTCATCTCGATGCGAACGTGGAACGTGTCGGCAAGCACCTTGATGAGCTGGCGAAAATCAACGCGCCCGTCGGCTATGTAATAGAAGATGGCCTTGTTGCCGTCGCCCTGATACTCCACGTCGCCAATCTTCATCTCCAGCCCGAGGTCCTTGGCAATCTGGCGGCTCTGTATCATCGTGTCGTGCTCGCGCGCCTTTGCCTCAGCATAGCGCTGCATGTCGTTCTCCCGAGCCAGACGGTAGACCTTACGTATCTCTTCGTTTGGCTTCAGGTTGGCATGCTTCATCTGCAGGGGCACAAGCTTGCCCGTCAGGGATACAACACCGATGTCGTGCCCAGGGTTGGACTCCACGGCAACGATGTCGCCCTTCTTCAGGGGCAGACCTTCGCTGTTGTGGAAGTAAGCCTTGCGCGTGTTCTTGAACTGCACCTCGACAAGGTCGGTCGTCTCATTGTTGCCAGGCACGTCGGCCAGGTAGTCGTAAGTGTTGAGCTGGGCGTAGTGCCCTGTATTGGCGCTTTGTGCTGCGAACCCATGTCCGCCTTCGCCGCTTATGTATTGAGACCCCCCTTCCCCCTTTAGGGGGAGAGGAGTTTGTCTTTCGTCATTAGTCATAATTGTTCATTGCTTGTTATTCCCCCTAAAGGGGGTTAGGGGGTCTTTAGTAATATAATCATTCTCAGAGCGAGGTCGAAGAACACCATTCGTGCGCTGACGTTCTGTGCGATGTCGCGGGCCGCGTCGCTCAGCTCGTTCATGATGCCAATGACATTGCGCTCATTGATGAACGGCGCGAAGCGGGTGCTGAAGTTCTCCTCCTCGCGACCGAGGAAGTTTATCTGTGGCCTGTGGAAGTTGTAGATGAAGTTCTCGCGCAGCTGCTGCTGGAAATAGTCGAGCATTCGCTTCTGGCGTTCACGTCCGAGCTCTGCAACGGTGAGTGCCCACTGATGCATCTCCTTGATGCGGCGGGCATAGCTGTGACGCATCAGCTGCACGAAGAGGTCGAAGAACATCTGCTGCTCCGAGTCGCGCTGCATGCGTTTCAAGGCTTCCGTATAGCTGCCCTGGGCAATGTGTGCCAGCAAGTCTGCGTCGTCGGCCTGCATGCCGTGACGTTCCTGCAAGGCTTGGCTGATGGTGCTTTCTGTGAGGGCGGGGATATTGATGCGCTGCACGCGGCTCTGTATGGTGCCCAGCACAAGGTCGGGCTCTTGGCTGACCAACAGGAAGTGTGTGCCGACGGGAGGCTCCTCGATGAGCTTCAGCAGCTTGTTGCCAGTCTGTTCGTTCATGCGTTCCGGCAGCCAAAGGACGACGACCTTGCGTCCGCCCTGACTCGCCTTGAGGGCCAACTTCCTCTGCAGGTTGTCGCTCTCCTGCACATAGATGACAATCTGCTGGTTCTCGGCGCCGATGTCCTCGAGCCAATCCTCGATGTCGAAGTACGGGGAGCGGCTTATCTGTTCACGCCACTCCTCGAGGAAGTCGTCCGAGACAGGCTTGTCGCTGCTCTTACCTTTATATATAGGAAAGGAGAAATGCAGGTCGGGATGCGTCCATAGGGAAGACATCTGACAGTCGGAGCACTTGCCGCAAGCACCCTCGTCAGTAGGGTTCTGGCAGAGGAGCATCTGCGCATAGGCCAATGCCAGTGGCAACTTGCCTGCGCCTTTAGGTCCGCAGAACATAATTGCGTGCGGCAACTTGTTATCTTGCAGCAGACGACGAAGATGTCCCTTCACCTCTTCTTGTCCTATGATATCGTCGAAAGTCATTTACTTTATTTACCAATGAGTATCCTTACATTGATATTTGTTTGCAAAGGTACAAAGAAATTAAGAATTAAGGATTAAGAATTAAGATTTATTTCGTAACTTTGCAAATAATTTAGTAAATGGTAAATCATTAAATGGTAAATGCTATGATGAGAGACTTCAGTGAACTGAAAATAGCAGTTGCAGGCACGGGATATGTCGGCCTGTCTATCGCCACGCTTCTCAGCCAGCATCATGAGGTAACGGCAGTGGATGTCATTCCCGAGAAGGTGGAGAAGATTAACAAACGCATCTCGCCCATTCAGGATGAGTACATTGAGAAGTACTTGCGCGAGAAGGACCTGCACCTCACTGCCACGCTCGACGGAAAGGCTGCATACAAGGATGCAGACTTCATCGTCATTGCGGCGCCCACCAACTACGACCCCGTCAAGAACTTCTTCGACACACATCACATCGAGGATGTCATCGACCTCGTCATCTCGGTCAATCCCGATGCCGTGATGGTCATCAAGAGCACCATCCCCGTGGGCTACTGCCGCAGCCTCTATGCCAAGTATGCCCTGAAGTTCCTCTACAAGCCCGAGCTGAAGGGGAAGAAGTTCAATCTGCTCTTCTCGCCTGAGTTCCTTCGCGAGAGCAAAGCACTTTACGACAACCTCTATCCCTCCCGCATCATCGTGGGCTATCCCAAGATCATCGAGATAAGCGACTCGAACTTCACCGAGGAGAATGCTGCCATTACGGCTATAGGCAATCCCGATGCCAAGCAGTTTGCCGAGACTTTTGCCAAGCTCCTGCAGGAAGGAGCCGAGAAGGAGAACATCGACACGCTCTTCATGGGTATGAAGGAGGCCGAGGCAGTGAAGCTCTTTGCCAACACTTACCTGGCTCTGCGCGTGAGCTACTTCAATGAACTCGACACCTATGCCGAGGTGAAAGGCCTCGACCCGAAAGCCATCATCCGAGGCGTCGGCCTCGATCCGCGTATCGGCACGCACTACAACAATCCTTCCTTCGGCTATGGCGGCTACTGTCTGCCAAAGGACACGAAGCAGCTCTTGGCCAACTATCGCGACGTGCCGCAGCAGATGATGACGGCCATCGTGGAGAGCAACCGAACCCGCAAGGACTACATTGCCGATGCAGTGCTTCGCAAGGCTGGCTACTACAGCGAGAATGCCGAGTGGGACAGCCAGAGCGAGCACAACTGCGTCATCGGCGTCTTCCGCCTGACCATGAAGTCGGGCAGCGACAACTTCCGCCAGTCGGCCATACAGGGCATCATGAAGCGCATCAAGGCCAAGGGTGCAGAGGTCATCATCTATGAGCCCACGCTTGCGGACGGCGAGAGCTTCTTCGGCTCGCGCGTCGTGAACGACCTCGAAAGCTTCAAGAAACAATCTCAGGCAATAGTTGCCAATCGCTATGAAGCTTGCCTCGATGATGTGAAGGACAAAGTCTATACGCGCGACATCTTTGGCTGCGACTAATCAGGTGACATGTTAAGCGTTTCAACGCCCTATAGGGGAGTGGCCATTCACCTATAGGGCGTTTGCCGATGCCTTTGGTTGGCATCAGCCGTTTGTCATGACTTATTTATAAACAATCTCTTGCGCTGCAGTCGTAGGACCTTCGACCGTGAGGACGCCATTCTCGTCGATGTTGATCTTGTCCATCAGGACGACGCGTTCGCCGGGATTGCTTGTCATGCGACCATGATAGACGCAATAACGATTGCCGTCAGGCATCGTAATCACCATGTTGTGGCCTGTGCCCATCACCTTGCCGCCGCGGCTGACGTTCTCCTGCAGCACGGGATTGTTCTCGGCCTTCGTGAAGGGACCGAGCGGGTTGTCGGCTGTGGCGTAACCTACTGCATAGTATTGTCCGCCATAGTGGTTCGCGCTATACATTATATAATATGTGTCGCCCTCGCGGAAGAGGTAGCTGCCTTCCGTCCAGCGGCGGTTCACCTCGCCATGCGTGGCGCTGCGGCTCTCCCACTCGCTCTGCTTGTCCGAAAGGCTGGTGGGCGGCTGGAGCAGCAGCACAGGTTCGCCGATGACGCCGCTGAAGTCGGGCTTCAGTTCTACGCCATACACCCAGCTCTCCTCAATGTTCTGGAAGCTGCCGGCCTGGCGGAGGCTGTCGGCAATCTCGCTCTCCACTGAGTGCTTGTAGCAGCAGCGACTGAAGTAGAGGTAGCATTTTCCGGCTTCGTCGTCGAAGTAAACATTGGCATCAATAATGGGGTAGGGGGGATTGAAGACGGGACGGTCGAAGAGGTCGGTGAAGGGACCAGCCGGCGACTCACTGACGGCAACGCCTATCTTGAAGTTCTCCACCTCGTCCGTTGGGTTCTCCCTGTAGTTGGAACTATAGAAGAGATAGTACTTGCCATCGCGTTCATAGACTTCCGGAGCCCAGAAACAATCGACGTTCCACTGGGAGGAGTCGCCGCCTCGGTACACCTGTCCGCAGGAGTCCCATTGCAGGAGGTCGTCGCTCACAAAAGCCTCGAATCCGTCGGCCAGCGATGTGCCGTACATATAGTAACGCCCGTCGCTGGCATGCAGCAGGAAGGGGTCGCCCAGCTTCAATGGGATGGGGTTCGTCACGGAGCTTGTCTTCATCTCGGCCTCCTTGCCAGAATTGCAAGCGAGGAAGCATAGGCACACGAATGCCGTTAAGAGTTTTGCTTTCATAATTAGTGTTTATAGTCTTCGCTGGTTGTGACAATTTGTGTATTTCTCGGGTCGCTGTCGGCTTCGCGGAACCAGTCGCTGTATTCGATGTAGTGGCGTGCGTAGGTTTTATTCAGGGCTTGAGCCTGCTCGGGGTCGACCTTCTTGATGAACTTTGCAGGCACTCCGCCCCAAAGCTCACCGTCGCCTATCTGCGTATTGCTGAGTACGAGTGCTCCCGCAGCCACGATGGCTCCCTTGCCCACTACTGCATGGTCGAGCACCGTGGCGCCCATTCCGACGAGCGCCCCGTCCTTGACTTCGCAACCATGCAGGGTGACGCAATGGCCGATGGTCACATCGTCGCCCAAGATGCAAGGCGCCTTGCCGTTGAGTGTATGGATGCAAGAGTTGTCCTGCACGTTCGTGCGGTTGCCTATCTTGACGAAATGTACGTCGCCACGTATGACGGCATTGAACCATACGGTGCAGTCGTCGCCCATCTCTACGTCGCCCACTATCACTGCCCCTTCGCTGAAGTAGCAGTGCTTACCAAATCGGGGAGCGGGCATCCCCTTGAGTGTCTTTATTGTTGCCATGACAGCCTCCTCCAAACCTCCCCCTAAAGTGAGAGGCTTTTTATTTATTGAGTATTAATTATTATTGTTCTTTCTTGTCTTTTCTCCCTTCCCTTTAGGGGAGGGCTGGGGAGAGGCTTTCCTTCTCCTCTTCTGTCAGGTAGGGCGAGAGCTCGTCATATACTTTCTTATGATATGTATTGAGGTAAGTAATTTCTTCTGGCGTCATCATGTCCCAGAGGACAGGTGTGAGGTCGATGGGGCAGAGCGTGAGAGGTTCGAGACGCAGAAACTTGCCGAACTCCGTTTCGCCGTCCTCGACGATGAGCATCGTGTTCTCGATGCGCACACCATGCTTGCCTTGACGGTAGATGCCGGGCTCGTTGGTGACCGTCATGCCTGCATGAAGCGGGGCAGGTTTCCATGTGTGTCGAATCTGATGAGGCCCTTCGTGCACACACAGATACGAGCCGACGCCGTGACCGGTGCCGTGTCCGTAGTTGATGCCGTGCTGCCACATGAAGTAACGTGCCATGGCGTCTATCTGTGTGCCGCTTATTCCGTCGGGGAAGCGGGTGAGTGCCAGACGTATGTGACCCTTGAGGACCAGGGTGTAGTCGAGGCGTTCCTCGTCCGTCAGGGGGCCGAGCGCGATAGTGCGCGTGATGTCTGTCGTGCCGTCCTGGTATTGGGCACCGCTGTCAAGAAGCAGCAGTCCTCGCGGTTCGAGCACGACATCCGACTCCGGCGTGGCTTCGTAATGAACAATTGCACCGTGGGGCCCGTAGGCGGCAATCGTGTCGAACGACAATCCTCGGTACAGGTCTTGCTCTGCCCTCAAAGCCGTCAACTTCCTGTCTATGCTAAGTTCTGTCTCCTTTCCTGCTTCTACGGCTGGCTTCAGCCAATGCAGGAACCGCACCATCGCCACGCCGTCGCGAATCATCGCCCTGCGGAAACCTTCAATTTCAGCATGGTTCTTAATCGATTTCATAGCGGGAATAGGGTCGAAAGCCTTGCTTTCAAAGCTTGGTTTGCCATAAGGAAGAACCTTTACACCTATTCTATTTAGGTAGTTCTTAACGCTGTCATCGAGTTTTTCGCTGTCGATGAAGAGCGTCACATCATCTTGCGTGAGCAAGACATAGCTGACGAAAACGGGGTTGCAGTGTACGTCGGAGCCTCGCATATTGAGGAGCCAGGCGATTTCATCCAGTTGGGAAATGAGGAGATGCTCTGCCTTTTGCTCCCTCATAGCCTGCCGCACGCGTTCTATCTTGCTTTCGGCCGACTCGCCAGCATATTCCAAAGGCTGTATCTCGACCTTGTTCATAGGGATGGACGGGCGGTCAGTCCAGAGCTCTTCGGCAGGGTCGAGATCCGTTCTGAGCTGGATGCCAGCCTTTCCCAGCGCTGCTTTCAACTCCTCGATTTCAGTCGCGGTAAAAACTTTGCCATCGATTCCGACGACATCGTTCTCGGTTAGTTGTTGGCAAAGCCATTCGGGAATGGCAGGTGTATCAGGCAAGCCATCCTTCATAAGCGTGAAGGGTGTGCCTTCGAGTTGTTGGGCGGCGGCGATGAAATAACGGCTGTCCGTCCAAAGCGCCGCGTCGGAGAGGGTCACGACGGCTGTGCCGGCACTTCCGTCGAAACCGCTTATCCACTGTCGCGTCTGCCAATGCTCGGGCACGTACTCGCCCTGATGAGGGTCTGTGCTGGGGAAGATGAAGGCACACAGCCCGTTCTCTTGCATGAACCGGCGCACCTTCCCGACTCTTTCTTCAATGTGTGTTGCCATACTTAACGTGTCGTTTTGTTTGCTGCTACATGATGCAGCAATTGCTGCATCACGACCCTGCAATTGCTGCATCATGTACAAGCAATCTCTCCTCTTAGCGGTGTCGGGCGGAGGGGAGGGCAATTTTCCGTCCGTCCCTGATGTATATGCCGCGATGCGGCGTGCCGATTATGCGCCGGCCGCTCAGGTCGAACCATTTGCCGTCTGACGGTTTATTATCTTCGAATAGTGTACTGATGCCGTCGGGATTCTCGTTGATGTACGAGCCATTGTAGTGCCAGACGGGCAGATGCCTGTTGTCGGGTACGGGAAGCTGGTCCTCGTCGAGCGTCTGGAACCAGACCGTCTTCTCCTCCGTCCTGCCTGCATTGAGCAGATGGCACAGCTCTCCGCTCCGTGCGCTGTAGAGGTCGGCACCGATGGCATCGGCGGGAACGCCTGCAGGCCACGAGGTCAGGTAGTAAGTGTCCGAGATGATGGCGCTCCCACTATTGCGGCAGATGACGTCGCTGCCTTCTGTGCTGACGGTTATCGTACCCGCCATGAGGCTGTTCGAAATGAGTCCGATGCTGGAAGCCCAGCCCACGAGACCTCCGCAGCAGTTGGTGTTGGTGCCGCTGATAGTGCCGGCAAAGATGCAGTCCTGTATCAGAGGAATGTCTGCTCCCGAGTTGAAGAGTCCTGCCATACCGCCGTGCGTGCCGTCGCCATTGACGGTGGCGATGATGTCGATGTAGCTCTGGCATCGCAGCAGCTTGCCACCCTTGAGGTTTGCAGCAAAGCCAGCGTACTTGCGGCTGGTGGCAATCGTTCCGCGCAGGATGAGGTCCTTCACCGTGCCCGACAGCTGGCAGAACAGTCCTGCATAGTCAGCATCGCGGGTCAGGCCGATGGTGATGGTGTGCCCGTTGCCGTCGAAGATTCCTTCGAAGTCCTTGCCTTCGCCAATCATCGTGGTGGGGTAGTCGGTGAAATCTATGTCGTTGGTGAGTACGCCGCAGATGTCGGTGTGGCCGTTCTCCACCAGTTGGGCGAAGGCGAAGAGCGTCGCGGCCGAACCGATGAGGTAGTATCCTCGCTCGTCGCGAGGCATGCTGTCCATGTCAACGTAGCCGCAGTACTGGCACGTACCTCCCTGGAAGTCGTGCTCGTCCTGCCCGTTGTGCGAGGCGTTGTTGGTGAAGCCGTCGATGGACGTATAGGGCGAGCCGTCGCAATGGATGTGCGAGAAGCAGTAGACGATGCTGTGCGATGTGTCCGGCACAGGCGTGACGTCCGAGCCAAGCGTCTGCCTCCACGACGTGCTGCCGGGTTGTCTGCCTTCGAGCATGAAGCAAGCCTCGCCATAGGCCAGCTGGCTTTCCGTCAGCATGGACACGTCCGAGCATCCGTTTGCGGCACCCCAGTCGCCCTGGATATAGTTGTTGACAGAGACGACGTTGCCTGGGTTGCGGGCCAGCACATCGCTGTTGCTCGTGCCGACAGTATAGCTGCTCGTGATGAGGCAGTTCGATATGTGAGTCGTGCCGTCCGCCCATCCCGACACGCCAGCGCAGCAGCTGGTGCTGCTCCCGAGTATGCTTCCGCTGACGAGACACTCGCGGATGACTGTCCCGCTACGCGATACACCGACGATGCCGCCGTGTGTGCCGTCGCCGTTCACCGTGCTGGAGATGCTGACACGGCTCTGGCAGCGCTCGATGGTAGCGTTCTCCGTGTTGCCGGCAATGCCGCCGGCATACTTTGCAGAGGTCGTTATGGTGCCCGTCGTGGTGAGGTCGTGGACGTACCCCGATAGGTAGCAGAACAGTCCGGCATGTTCTGCGTTGCGGCGTTGAGCCAGTTTGATGGTGTGCCCTGCCCCGTCGAACTCACCCTTGTAGGCGCCGCCTGTACCTATCATGACGCCAGGATAGTCCGTGAAATCAATGTCGTCTTTCAGCACGCCGCACAGAGAAAGTTGTCCCGCATTGACCTGCGCCGCAAAGTCCGCCAAGGCTTCTGCCGAAGCAATCTCTACGGTGTCTGGCACCTCGACGTCCTCCTCCTGGTTGATTATCTCGTCGAGCCACGGGATGCGGTTCTCTACGTATTCCTTTATCCACCCCACCTCGACCTCATACGAGCCGCCGGCCCTCGGGTTGACCTGTATCAGTTGGTCCAGGATAGGCCATCGCATGAAGTTGAGCCGCTGCGACTGCAAGAGCTCGTTGGCTGTCGAGTCAATATAGGCAGTGAGGCTCTCTGCTGTGACATCCCTTTCCGCCCGTGCCTCGTTCCACATTGCGGCCATAGAGTCGCGCAGAGCCTGGTCGGTGAACAGCCTTTTGAGCAAGGCCGCCGAATTGCCTGCGCCACCCTTGGAGAGCGAGAGGAAGTTGCCGAGATGGTTGATGGGAAAGTAGCGGTTGTCATTGTCGAAGGCATTGTCAAAGTCCCAGACGGGACCGACGTGGAACAGGTTGTCACCTCGTTCCTTAGTCAGGTAGCAGCTCCAGAAAGCGTCGGGATTGCCTGCAAGCTCTTCCGAAAGGAAGTACTGAACAAGGCTCCTCTCGTCGAGCCTCGTGCGGAAGCCGACGTCGGGGTCGCTGAAGTTCGAAGACAAAATGCTTGCCTCCATCTGATTAAACTCGCTGCGTATGTATGCGGCTTGCTCTGTTGTGATGTCATCATCGTCGGGACTCTTGATGGTAATCGGGTTGCCTGCAGCGCTGGTGAACCATGAGACTTCTCGGTCAGCATAGCCGTCAAGCTCGAGCAGGTAGCCGCCCGTAAGGAACTCGCCTTCCGTATCGTATGGTGTCATCTCGGTGATGTTGATGCGGTTCCTGTCAACTGTCAGCTGGTCGGTGAGCTGATAGCAGCCACGATACTCGCCGTTGACGATGACATCCACAGGCTTGCTCCACGGCACATAGTCCATGCCGATGCGGCGAGCTATCTCGAATGCCACGAGGTTGCGCATCAAGGTCTTGTCATCATAGTTGTTGATGAGCGTCCACTTCTTGGCCTTGGCAGGCGAACGCATAGCCGAGCCTTTGAACAAACGCGACGAAGTGTCGAGCTTTAGGCGGTATGGCTTCTTGGGATGTGCCATCGAAGCGTTGCCTCGAAGACGCGTCGTGCCCGTCTCCTCCTGTATCATCGTGCCGTCGGCATAGATGAAAGTGATGGACGAGGTGATGTCGTTGACCTTGTCATATGGCTCGACATTATCGACGGTCCTGAAGGAAACGGTCGGGAGATTAGTCAGCTGGTAGAACTGCGAGTCGTCGCCTTCTCCTACATGGCCATAGAACTCAACTTCCGCAACGTTGCAGCGTCCATCGGCCGGGCCGACGTAGCGAACGTAGCGGAAGCCTCTCGATACATTCACATCGGCATAGCTCATCTCGCCAATCGTTCCTTCCTTATCTATAATATATAAAGGAACGGCATCCATGAAGTCGGGGCTGTTGGCTCCCTCAAAGATGGCCAGGAGCATTCGCCTTGGTCCGTGCCCGTCGTTGCGAGGCGACCAGCCTACACGCGTAATGATGTGCGGCTCCCCGAGGTCAAGGCCTACCCACGTCCTGCTACGTTCATAGGAGGCAAAGAATGTGGAGAGGTCCCCGTCGAAGGCGTTGGCAGCAGTGTTGACCGTCGTGCTTGCCTGCCCTGTCGAATAGTCCACGCTCAGCTCTGTGCCTATGACATTGCCGAGGAGCAACTCGTCTTGAGCACTCATCCTTGCCGAAAAGCAGGGCGTCATCAAGCAAAGGAGCAGAACCAGAGGCAAGGCTTTGCTTGCTGGAGGGAGTTTCGTCTCTTGCTTCAAACCGCAGAATGGGCAGTAATGTGCCTGGGATGGTATGGGCGAGCCGCATTCCGGGCAAGTGTCTTCCTTGCGTTTCGTCTTATGGTCGTGCACCATTTGTGCGCTGACGATACCTGTTGGGACAGCCATGATGGTGTAGCCCATCAGCATGACTATCATGCAGAGGACTCTCCCGAGGGTAGTTGCCGGAGCGATGTCGCCGTAGCCCACCGTTGTCATCGTCACGACGGCCCAGTAGATGCTCGTCGGGATGTCGGTGAAGGGAGTGCCCGGGATGTTGCCTTCCACCATATACATGAGGGTGCCCATGCTGATGACCATGATGACCATGAAGAGGAAGAAGACGCCAATCTTCGGGGCGCTGATGATGAGCGAACGCATCAGGAGGTCGCCCTCTTGCAGGAAGCTGAAGAGCTTGAACACGCGGAAGACGCGAATGAGACGGAAGGTCCGCACTATCATCAGGTAGCGAACAGGGCCGAACACCCAGCCGATGTATAGCGGCAAGGTGCTCAGCAGGTCAATGATTCCGAAGAAGCTCAGGGCATACTCGCGTGGCTTGTCGGAGCAGTAAAGGCGACAAAGGTACTCGAGCGTAAAGAAGAACGTGAAGACGTACTCCAGTATGGTGAACACCAACTTAGCCGTCGGCGGCATCGTCTGCAGGCTTTCCAGTACGACAACCAGTATGCTTGCGACTATGCAGCAGAGAAGCGTGACATCAAACATCTTTCCAAGAGGTGTGTCGCTCTGGAAGATGATGACGCGCAACTTCTCCCGGAGCGCTTCATTTCGCATGGCTTTCTGCCAAAGCCTTCGGATGGTGTTCATTCCTTTATCAGAGTAGTTGAGTTAAGGCGGTGTCTTGTTTGGCCTGGTCCTCAGAAGAGTGTGTTCTCGATTATCTTGCCCATCTGCCAGACGCAGCGCACGTTGAGTTTCTCGTCGAGTATGAGTACGTCGGCATCCTTGCCGCGAGCCAATGCGCCCTTTCTGCCAAAGACGCCCATGATGTGTGCCGGCGTTTCGCTTGCCATGCGGACTGCATCCTCCAGAGGCACTTCTGCTTGCTGCACCATGGTGCGGACCAGTCGGTCGGTCGTAGCGATGGATCCTGCCAAGGCACTGCGGTCGGCGAGCTTGCAGACGCCGTCCTCGATGATGACACGGTCGTCGAAAGCCTTTGCGTCCGACGGAGCTGCAGCCACAGCCAAGGCATCCGTGATGAGAGCCATGCGTTCGACGCCCTTAATCTTATAGGCCATGCGGAGGATTGTGGGCGGAACGTGGATGCCGTCGGCAATACATTCGATGGTCATATCGTCAATGAGATAGACGCTTTCGACAGTGCCCTCGTACTTGTAGCCCATTTTGTTGTGGAAGCCGGGCATGGCGTTGTAGAAGTGCGTGACGTGGGTGAAGCCTGCTTCAAAGGCAGCTTTCACGTCGTCGTACTCAGCGTTGGTGTGTGCGATGCTGGGCAGGATGCCCTTCTCTGCGCAGTAGCGTCCGAACTGGAGGGCGCCCGGAAGTTCCGGGGCAGCGTCCCAGCGTGCCAGACATTCCGCCTTTTCTACGATGGGGATGTACTCGTTGGGGTCAGGGTTCTTAATCCATCCCGGTTGCTGTGCCCCTGCTTTTGTGGGGTTGAGGTAGTGTCCCTCGAGGTGCAGGCCGAGGATGGGCGAGTCCTTCTCCTGCATGAGTTTGGCGCAGGTCTGTACTGCTTTCTCAATCATGGGCACCGTACTGCTCGAGAGCGTCGGGAAGATGGCGGTTGTGCCATGCTTTGCGTGAGCGGCAACGGCGGTACGGAACGCTTCGGGCGTACCTTCTTGGAAGTCACGGCCGCCGCCTCCGTGGACGTGCATGTCGATGAATCCTGGCACGACACACATGCCTTTTGCATCGACGAGGTCCGCTCCGATGACGGCCAAATCGCAGTTCGTAACTTCAAGAATCTTGTTGTCTCTGAGGATGACGCTGCCGTTCTTGAGCCATCCCTGCGGCGTCAGGATCTTGGCATTGATGATTTGTGTTAACATGGGAAGTTAGTTGTTAGATTTATCATTCAGTCGTGTTTCATTTTTTATTTGGGTTTCTCCCCTTTGGGGGAGTTAGTGGGGGGCCACCATGCTGTAGACGACGTCCATGATTTTCTTGCCGATGGCGTCGGCGTCCTCCATTGTGCTGGCTTCGCTATAGACGCGGATGATGGGCTCCGTATTGCTCTTGCGCAGGTGGACCCACTTGTCGGGGAAGTCTATCTTGACCCCATCGATGTCGTTCACCTCTTCGCTTGCGTACATTTCCTTGACTTTGGCGAGTATGGCATCGACGTCCGTCTCGGGAGTCAGGTCGATGCGGTTCTTGGCGATGAAGTAGGGAGGATATGTGGCACGCAGCTGGCTGGCCGTCATCTGCCTTTTTGCGAGGTAGGTGAGGATGAGGGCGATGCCTACAAGAGCGTCTCGGCCGTAGTGGGCAGCCGGATAGATGACGCCGCCGTTGCCTTCTCCGCCGATGACGGCGCCCGTCTCCTTCATCTTCGTCACGACGTTGACTTCGCCCACGGCTGCTGCGTTGTACTGGCAGCCGTACTTGCGTGTGACGTCGCGCAGGGCACGTGTGGAGCTGAGGTTGCTGACTGTGTTGCCTGGCGTATGCTGGAGGATGTAGTCGGCCACCGTGACGAGTGTGTACTCTTCGCCGTACATCGTGCCGTCTTCACAGAAGAGGGCGAGACGGTCCACATCGGGGTCTACGACGAAGGCGATGTCGTGCTGGCCCTTTTGCATCAGGGCTTTGATGTCGGCGAGGTTCTTTTCGAGCGGTTCGGGGTTGTGCTGGAAGTCGCCGGTCGGCTCGGTGAAGAGTCCGGTGACGGTCTTTACGCCGAGCTGTTCCAAGAGTTTCGGCAGGATGACACCTCCGACGCTGTTGACGCTGTCGAAGGCCACGCGGAAGTTAGCCTTACGGATAGCTTCTACGTCCACAAGGTCGAGACCGAGCACGAGGTCGATGTGTTTCTGGTCGTAAGTATTGTCCTCGCGGTAAGAACCCAGGTGGTCGACGTCAGCGTATTCGAAGTCTTCGGCTTCTGCGATGCGGAGCACCTCGTTGCCTTCCTCTTTGTTGAGGAACTCGCCCTTCTCGTTGAGGAGCTTCAGAGCGTTCCACATGCGGGGATTATGGCTGGCTGTGATGATGATGCCGCCGCATGCTCCTTCCATGGTGACGGCAATCTCAGTGGTGGGTGTCGTGGCGAGGCCGATGTTGACCACGTCGAAGCCCATGCCCATAAGCGTGCCGCAGACCACGTTCTTCACCATGGGGCCGGAGATGCGGGCATCTCTGCCGACCACTATCTTGTTGCTCTTTACCGTAGTTGTGCGGCGGATGAGAGTCGCGTAGGCTGATGTGAACTTCACGATGTCGAGGGGGTTGAGCGTATCGCCTGCTCTGCCTCCGATGGTGCCTCTGATTCCAGAGATTGATTTGATGAGTGTCATGGTTATTTACTATTTATGACCCCCCGTCCCCCTTTAGGGGGAGAAAGGAATCTTGATTATTGATTGTTTAATTATTGATGCTTGTCCGTATGCTTTGCTATATTAGTTCCCCCTAAGGGGGGTTAGGGGGTCTGGACAGGGGAGGCCTGAGGTTTGCCTCCTTCCACGTATGGCCAGCCCTGTTTGTCCCATTGGATGCGGTCGATGAAGAGCGGTCGGCTGCCTTCTCTTCTGCTCCCCGCCACGTGGCAGTGGTAGAAGATGTATTCGTTGCCGTCCTTTGCCTGGAATATCTCGCCGCAGTGGCCGGGGCCGTAGAACTGGTCGCCTTCGTCGCTATGGAGTACTGTGGTGGCAAAGCCTTCCTTCATGAGATTGCCGTCTCTGTCGAGGAAGTCGTCGGTGAGCTTCTTTGCGCGGCCCACTTTGAGCTGATAGGTGTGGTCGCCGAAGAAGCCGGAGCTGACGAAGAGGTACCAGTACTTGCCGTGGCGGTGCAGGTAGGAGCCCTCGAAGACCTTGGAGCGGTCGGGACAGTCCTCTACCTTCAGACCTGCCACATGCTCGTACTTTGCCCCTTCTTTCAGGGAGAGTCCGTCAGCATTGAGTTCGATGCGATGGATGCCACCCACGGAGCCGAAGAAGAGCCACACTTTGCCCGTCTTCGGGTCGGTGACGACTTCGGGGTCGATGGTGTCGTGGATGCCCGTCACCCGGCTGCTGGTGATGATGCCGCGGAACTGGAACTGACACGGTGCATACTCCTGCAGGACGCCGATGTTGCTGTCTTCTGCGCTGTTGTAGAGTGTCAGGTAGAGGTTTCGCTTGCCTGCGACGGTAGCCACATCGGGTGCCCAGAAGCGCTCAGCAATGATTTGCATCTTGCCCCACGACTCGATGTCGATGGGCGCAATCTTCGACATCTCCCAATGGAACAGGTCGTCCGAGACGAGGGAGCGCGTCGGATTCGTGGCGAGACAGTAGTAGCGGCCGTCATCGGCGAGCCAGACGGTCGGGTCTGGCCAGTTGCCTCGCCAGACGGGATTGGTGACGTCCTGTGCCGAGGCTGTACCCGTCCAGAGCATCGCCAGCAGGAGAATGAGAGGGCGAAACATATCTGCCATACCTTATATATAATATATATTTTCGCGCAAAGTTACGACTTTCTTTCGAAACCTGCAAGAAAACGCCCGAAAATAACGTGAAGTTTGTCCATCGGGCAGGGTACGTCGCTCATTGCCGCACGTTGCTTTGTTTGCTGCTACATGATGCAGCAATTGCAGCGTCGCGTATATGCAATTGCTGCATCATGTAGCAGCAAACTCCCCCCTGTGTCGCGCGACGTATTCTGAAGTGTCGCATGGAGCCTTTTTTGTGCGCCGGAAGCATCATTTTAATGTGTTTCCTTTGCAGGTTTCGCAGGAAAAGTGTAACTTTGCAGGCAAAAGAAGCAATGTCCATAACCATCATGAAGTACAAATCCAGGCTTTCATCGTTTTGTCTCCTCCTCGTCTCGTTGTTCAGCGCATCGCTCAGCGTCGCCGGCCAGGACGAGTTGAACCCAGTGGCAGACCCAGCGGCTGTCGTCACCTCAGGCAATGCCCGCTTCACGGTCCTCACGAGCCGCATGATACGCATCCAGTACAGTTCGTCCGCTCTGTTCGAGGACCGCGCCACCTTCGCCGTCGTGAACCGACGCCTGCCCGTGCCCGAGTTCACCACCGAAACGAGCGACGGCTACCTCTACATACGCACGCAAGACCTCGAGCTCCGCTACAAGGAAGGCAGCGAATTCAAGGCCACGGACAAGAACCCCGACGGCCTGATGATAACGTTCCAGATGAACGGACGCACCGTGACGTGGTACCCCGGTAAGGACGACAAGCTGAACCTGCTCGGCACCAACAGAACTCTCGACGGCGCATGGGGCGACAACAAACGCAGCAACCTGGAGAAAGGACTCCTCTCCCGTGCCGGATGGAGCATCGTGGACGAGAGTCCCACCACGCTCCGAGGCGATGGCAGCTCGTCGTATGCCTTCGAACCCGTGGATGAAGGCATCACCTGGTGGGCCAACCCTGTGGACAAGACGGCCATCGACTGGTACTTCCTGGGCTACGGACACGACTACAAGGGCTGCCTCGGCGATTTCATCAAGGTGGGCGGACGCGTGCCCATGCCGCCCAAATACATCCTCGGCTACTGGTACAGCCGCTATTGGGCGTACACGCAAGCCGAGTTCCAGCAGATAGTCTGCGACGTGGAGAACAACGACATCCCTATGGATGTGCTCATCATGGACATGGACTGGCACAAGAGCGGCTGGACGGGCTGGAGCTGGAACACCAGCCGCATTCCCAATCCCAAGTCGCTCATCAACTACATGCACAACCATGGACTGAAGACAGCCCTCAACCTCCATCCCTCCGATGGTGTAGGAACACACGAAGACTACTACAAGGCGATGGCCGCCGACCTGGGCGACACCTCAGGAGGAACCATTCTCTGGAAGGTGGAGGACTACGACTTCATGCAGGCTTTCTTCAAGAACATCATCCGCGACCACGAGGCGGAAGGCGTCGACTTCTGGTGGCTCGACTGGCAGCAGGCACTCACCGTCGGCAAGCACGGGCAGGAGAAGAGCTACACGCCCGCCGAAGGCGCGGAAACCTTGGGCGAGACCTTCTGGTGCAACCACACGTTCTTCGAGGACATGCAGAAGAATCGTCCCGACCTTCGCCCTGTCATCTATCACCGCTGGGGAGGCCTCGGCTCGCACAGATACCCCATCTGTTTCTCCGGAGACACCAATGCCGCATGGTCAACCCTCGGTTATGAAATCTTCTTCACCAGCAACGCCAGCAACGTTCTCTACGACTACTGGGGCCACGACCTCGGCGGGCATCAGGGCGGCAACAACGACCCGGAACTCCTCCTGCGCTGGCTGCAGTTCGGTGCCTATACACCCATCTTCCGCACACACGCCACCAACGACAGCAAGTTGGAACGCCGCATCTGGATGTACAGCAATTTCCAACAGCTCCGGGAGGCAGTACGTCTGCGCTACCAGCTCTTCCCCTACCTCTACACCGCTGCTCGCGAGACCTACGACACCGGCATCGGCATGAACAGACCCCTCTATTATGACTATCCCGAAGAGAGCAATGCCTACACCTACGAAGACGAATACATGTTCGGAGATGACATGCTCGTAGCCCCCATCTACACGCCCTCGCAGAACGGATACAGCGGCCGCATGATATGGTTCCCCGTCGGGAAATGGTGGGACGTCACAAGGTCGCGGCTCTTTAATGGCAATCAGGCCTTTTATACCACCTATACGCTCGACGAGTTCCCCGTCTTCTACCGAGCCGGCAGCGTCATTCCCTTCTATCCCGTCCGCCGTACCGTCGTGAACGACCCGGGCGAGATTATCCTCAAGGTCGTGCCTGGTGCAAGCGGCACAGGCAAGATGTATGAAGACAGAGGCGAAGGACAGGAATACAAGACAGATGCCTGGACAATGACAAACTTCGTGCAGAACCGTACCGAAAGCCGCGTCTCGCTGACCATTGGCCGTCGCAATGGCAGCTTCGAAGGCATGCCTACCGAAAGGAAATGGACCGTGGAGTTCCTCGGCACGCCAGCCTCCTTCATTCGCGAAGGCATAACAGTCAATGGCAATCCCGTCGACGATGCAGACGTCACATACGACGAGGAGACTAAGACACTCACCATTACCGTCAGCACGAGCAACCTCTCTGCTCCCATCACCATCAACGTCCCGCTAAGCGAAATGGCGTAAGACATCTCAAAATCCATAACCCTTAATTCATAATCCCCGATGAAGCTTCGCATCCTTTCCCTTATATTCTTGCTCCTTGCCGGATGTCCAATGTTCAATCCTCAATGTTCAATGGTTTTCGCCCAGACACGTCTCTATGTACGAGGCTCCGCAGTGCCCGGCGGCGTACAACAGCTGACGCGCTTCTCGACAAATGTGTCCGGCAAATACACTTTCAAGTTCCACGGCAAGCTGCTCCCAGGCGACCTCTATATCACAACGACCGACACTCCGAAGACTTCCTCGCGCTACTATGCGCCGAAGCTCGTCGATACGAACATCGTGACTGACCAGGCAGATTATGTCTCTAAGACAGACAGCACGGGAGCCGAGTGGACAGTCCTCTTCGAAGCAGACAACTACCGCTTCACCGTTGATGTCACAAACAAGCAGGTCACGGGCGAACTCTTTGCCCGATGGTACGAAGCATGGATATGCGGCGGCTGCGTCGAAGACGAGCAAGGCAAAGGCATCTCAGGGCAGGAAGGCCATTGGCAGATAACAGCCGGAAAGCAGATGGAACAGAATATGGAAGACCCCAACGTCTTCGAATGGACAGGATTGCTCAAGAACTACACCTATAACGACGAACCCAAGCGCTTCAAGATTAATGGTCAGTACGGCTGGGGCCCCAAGGTGTTGCATTCCTTTACGCAGGATGCATCCATCCTCACGGCAAAGCAAGTGTGGTACAATGGCTCGGAGGACTACAAATGGGCCATCAGCAAGGATGGCTACTACCACATCAAGATTAATGTCTTCGAGGAAACCATCAGCGCCGAATACCTCGGGACGGAAGAGAACCCCGACGGCATCGGCTCTGTGAATGAAGAATTAAGAGTGCAGGATGAAGAATTAATGCTTCCCGGCTGGTACACCCTCGACGGTCGCCGCCTCGACGGCCGCCCCGCGCAGAAGGGAATCTATGTCTCCGACGGCAAGAAGGTCGTGATTAAGTAAAAGTAAAACCTTTTCACCTTTTCAATTTCTCACCCTCTTTCCATCGACGGAGTAGGTCTCATTATTCTTTATGATGTAGAGATGCCCGGCTAGGATGACCTTGCGTGTATCAACCTTTTGTTTGTCCGATGCCAAGTCTGTTATTCTATCAGGGTCGAACGAGAAGTATTCGTCAAGGAGAAGAATACGTTCTTTTATCCAATTTTCAATTCTTTCTTGACTGTCAACTTGTCCTATCTGTTTATAGGGTCGTACTCCTTTTGTAGTTCCGGTCGCTGTCCAGATGCGAGAGGCATCCCGACACTTGTCACCAGTGTGATAGGTTGAGTCTGGCGAGTAGGTCGGATAACTGCTATAGTTCTCCCAGTTGTCTTCTGTTTCCCAATTAGGATTTACAATTGTTTCGATGAAACATGGACTTTTCCCCCATTTTGTGTGTTCCATCTCAAATCCCTCCTCCCCAATCCTTTCTGCCCAATTCCTAAAGTACTGAGAGTACCTGTCTCCGTCAATAAGTTTTTTCACTCGCAATACAATATAACGGTTCTTAATGTCTTCGAAGAAATACTCCAAGAAAAGTTTTTGTATGCCTGCATTTACGGGGAACTGGTAGAAATGGCTGCAATAGAGAGAGTTCCATTCGGGAGGGAACATAATAGTGCCAGAGTCATGATGCCCGAATGTACAATCCAAGTCATATGGCTCGACGTACCATTTGACACCATCATAAGTGAACCATTGCCAGTTCTTCCAATGACCATCGTAGTTGTTGGTAACCAGCGAATGCACAATGTAGTCAGTAAACCCTTGGGTGTCAAAACAATTAGAGAATTCTGTCTTAATAGTTTCAGGGACAGCTCCTGCAGAAACCAGTTTCATCAAGTTTGCATAATAATTGCTGAGGGCAATTAAGGATTTCTTAACCTGATTTGTGATGAGGTGGTTTTCGTTATTAGAGTCAAAATATGGCATTGAGTCGTCAATGAGCTCTAAAGGGGCATCGCCATCATAGATTTCGTATTGGGGGGGGAATTGCCGGACAATTGTTCTTCAGTGGCAATGCTATATAATTTTTTTGGTGTTCTTACATCAAATTTGCTCCAGTCGATGTTTCCCTTAAAGATTGTGTTGTCTGCCAATAAGCCATCAATATGAATATGTTGTGCATTATCCTTTTCTTGTCCCATGTTTTTGTGGTTCTTTTTTAGTGACCATACAAACAATCCATAAAACTGGCTGTTGAGATAGACATAGCATGGGAATCCGTTGGGATGGCACATTGCTTTATCGGAAGCTGTGGTAACTCCAGCCCGTTGCCAAGGCAGGGGCTGTTCCCTGTCAGAAACGATGTCATCATAAATGTCATATGCGATTTTCCCTGCTCCGCGGAAATAATCCGTGTAATAGGCTTTCAGATGAAACTCATCCTGTTTAACCCAATCTCCCCATGTGATGTCTGTTGTTTTACCATTTCCCCACGAGGTTTCATAAAACTCAATAGAGATATTTTTCTTTGGATAGGCTAATGAAGAGTTCCCCTGAGCATTCAGTATTATACGCTTCTTGAAGTAGTTCCCATTGCCGTCGTAGCATTCCAGCCATGCATGCAAGTTCTGTGTTTTGCTGGTTGGCATTTTGTCTATGCCTGTGATGTTTACGTACGCACAATATGGTTCGGCAAGCTTTATTTTTTGCTCTCCAGACAGGTCTTTTGCTGTTGTCGCCTCATACCCATATTTGTCAAGGATGTATTGGTAAGTGTTGTCGGCAAGCAAAGGAGCAGACTGATACGCAAGCGCTAAAAGCAATGTCGTATATATCTTTTTCATAAGTTCTGTATGATATAATCATGTTACAAAGATAAACATATTTCCACACTTTACCTCCCTCCTCGTATTAAAATATATTAAAAAGGGCCGATATTGTAAAGAATATTCTGGGAAGCATGCGATTTAACGCGTTTTTTTACCTTTGTAGCACTTTCCTCCACTCAAGTCGAGAAAACGTCTTAAATCGAAACTGTACTGATAATGAGCAGGTTACAAAGGCATATTCTGATACAAGAAGTTAAAAAAGTATTAGTATATTGTATAGACGAGTAAGATTATATCAGAATAATACCCAAAACAGACAAAAGGTATCCACCAACTTCACGTGTCGATTTGATGAACTTCTCTAGAGAACTTTGAAAACTTCTCTGGAGAAGTTGAAAATGTCACGCGTCGATTCGACTGAAACCTCCTGAGTAGATGAAAAATTTTGTCAATATTTTCGCAAGGAGAGATTCGTCTGTGAATGTCACTCCTCACGCTATCTTCCTTTTTTTTGAAGTCCTCTTTGATATGCCAGCGCAGGGCTCATGGCGGATGTGTTTTCTGGAAGGCGAAGGCTTCTATCCGTGGCGGGCAAATATGCGCCTGAGCTTGCTGTCGTAGATGAAGGATACCAGGGATGCAGGCATGAGACGGAAGCACATGCGCATGAAGGAATAGATGTACTTGTAGCTCAGCCTGCCGTAGAGCTTGCTGATGCCGTCGTTGTAGGCCAGGAATTCGCTCCAGGCTTTCTCGCGGCTCCTGCGCTGCAGGACGGACGGATTGCGGCGGAACTCCAGCAAGACATCCTGCAGGTTGTTTATCACCCGTCCGCCCGCGGCTGCATCGTACCACATCGTCACGTCCTCGCAGATATGATATTTACTGCTGTATCTGTAGCCAGCCTTGAAGAAGGACGAGCGATACATCACCGTAGGATGGGCCAGGGGCGATGCCTTGTACATCGTGCGCAGTACTTCCTGCATCGTGGCAGGGTAACGCTGGATGGCCGAGAGAGTGCCCTCGTCGTTGAACTCACGTATAGCCCCACCCAGTATGTCCACCTCAGGGTGCTCATCCATGTACTGCTCCTGAAGCAAGAATCTATCGGGGAGACTGATGTCGTCGCTGTCCATGCGAGCAACGAGGTCGCCGTGAGCCGCATCGATGGCATCGTTCAGAGCTGCTGCCAGACCTCCATTCACATGTTTCTCTATGACGACGAGCTTGTTGTCCAGTCTCTTTTTCCATGTCTCGATCACGTCGTAGAGTTCCTTCGTCAAAGGCCCGTCCTCCACCAGGACAATCTCGTCGGGCTTACGCTTCTGGTCGTCCCAGATGCTTCTCAGTGCCCTGTCGAGATACGCTGGCTTCTCGCACTTGTATGTGGATATAATGACAGAAATGTAATGTTCTTTCATGCCTCCTCCTTCCTGTATCTTATCTTTCTTATCCAGTCGATGCCTGTCAGACGGAGTGCCTTCTTGATGGTCTGCGTGCATACAAGGAAGGCGTAGAAGACGTATGCCTGAAGCCACGAGCCGCCGTTCCCGCGGATGAGGGCCACATACTCCTTTCTCTTCTTGAAGATGCTTTCGTTGGTAGCGCCTCCCAGACGGAACACAGAGACCACTTCCGGCACATGCTTGAATCTCATTTCTGCAGAGGTGGCCCTCATGAGTAAGTCCAGATCCATGGTATAGTGAAGCGACGTGTTGTAGCCGCCCAGCCGTTCGTATGCCTGCCTTGTGACGAACACGCCCTGATGTCCAGGCCTGCGGAAGAATGGCATGAGGGGGAAGTGGGTCGAAGGGTGCTGAATGCGTTTCTCGCCAGTTCTCGTGTCCAACAGGAGGAGGTCGCAGCTGTAGATGTCAGTCTCCTCGTCATAGTATGCAGCCACCTTCTCCAAGGCTCCAGGCAATAGCTGGTCATCGGAATTGATGCATACGATGAGCTCGCCTGTGCTGTGCGCAATACCTTTGTTGAAGGCATCGCTGATGCCGCGGTCAGGTTCGGAGACATAGAATGAGATGTGGCTGCGGTATCTGTCGATGATATTCTGTGTGCCGTCGGTGGAGCCTCCGTCGATGACGACGTACTCCATGTTCTTGTAGTCCTGTGTGGTTACGCTCTTGAGCGTTGCCTCTATCGTGGCAGAACTGTTGTAGGATATGGTGATGACGGTAATCCTTGGGATGGTCATAGGGTAATCAGTATTTGTTGAAAAGTAGATTAATCCAAAAGAGTAGCTGTGTGGTGCGGTCTGCACAGCGCAGACTCCCGGATGTCAGCATCTTGAGTCTTTTCGCCGGACTCGTCTTCCCCTCGAGGAAGAGTGTGAGCAATGCGGCATTGGGGGCAGTGAACTTATCGTGGTAGCCATTGGAGAGTTCGCGAGCCTGCAGATATCGTTCGTCGTTTCTGGCCGTGAATCTTCTGAATCGCTTCTTCCACTCGTATGCTGCTCCCTGCCCCAGCCCCACAGTGTTGTCGCCGTGTTGTCTGTAGAGTATATGTGGACGGGTGTCGAAGTGGACGAAGGCACCGATGCCGAGTGCAATGGAGTAAATCCAGATGTCGTGCATAGGGGGGGGGGGGGGTAGTGATTTAAAAAAATATATATTTGCAGCGCAAAGGGTTGTGCAGTGGCACAAATATCCATGTTCAGAAGCGTCTGGTTCAGAGAGGATGAGGCTGTCATCACTTCCGCAGAAAGTAAGTTCCACGATAAATACAAGGACGCGAAGACGCCTGCCGGGAAACGCGATGACCATTTACGTTGTTGACATACATTATTAATAATTATACATAAATTTATTATCATGAAAAAACTGTTTACTTTTATTCTTGCCATACTATGTTTGGCAAGTGCATGGGCAGCCGACAAGACGACCTCGCCCTTTACAGGTATCACCGTTGAGGACGCAGTCGGACGTCAGGACATCTTCCTCTACAATGTGGAGTCAGGCTATTGGCTCCAGGACAACTATCGTAACTGGAGCTTCTGGACTACCAGTGCTCAGCTTGCCAGCCAGGGAATGTTGCTTGGCATTGCAGAGGTGAGCGAAGGCTCAGGCACCTATTACATCAAATCGCCTCTCAACAATGCCAAGTTGGGTTATGGCGGTAGTCCTACAGGATTCTATTTGGACATGTCAGCCGGAGTGGCTTGGACGTTCACGTCAACGACTGCTGTCAGCAACGGCTATACCATTGATGACGGCACCCACTACCTTCATGCTGCTGCAGAGGACAACCAAGGCAGTGGAGGAGCCAAAGTGGGATACCAGCTCGCATGGGACAATGCAGGCGTCCGCAACACATGGCAGATTGTCACCCGCGAAGAGCGCGAGAACTATATGAAGGTAACTGCATCGAAAGAGAATCCCCTCGATGCCGCCTATCTCGTCGGTATGCCAAATGTGCCTCGCAACGTTTCTATTCAAGGAACGGGCTGGGGCATTAACAACTGGACCATTACCCGCGACGGCGGCTCTCAAAACCTCATCAACAACAATCTGTGGGATATGAACGCCTGGACCTTTGACAATGTCACATCGCTGAATGTCTCGCAAACCATAACAGGTGCTCCCAATGGCAAGTATCGTGCCCGTTTCTACCTGATGTACTCGCCCACGCAGATTGGCAATGCTTCAGAAGAACTATACAACGACTGGGCTGCCAACGGCGACGCCACTGTGAAGGTGGTGGCCTATGCCGGCGGGCAGGAGACGAAGGCTGTTTCATATTACGCGGTTGACCGTGCCACGGTGCAGGCCGCAGGAGAGCGCTATACTAATGACTTCCGGCTGAATAAGCAGTTAGGGACAAGGTATTTTGCCGAGGATTGGAACTGGATAAGCCGCCGCATGTATGTGGGCGACTTCAAGACCGACTGGATTGAGTTCACCGTCAACAACGGCACTGGCACTTTCGACCTCGGCTTTAAGACCATCGAAGGCCTCGACGCTGCGAGCGACATCATCTTCGGTGGCGTGGAACTGGAATATATGGGACTTAACTCTCCCTTCACTGGTATTACGCCTGCCGAGGCTGCCGGACGTTCCGACATCTTCTTCTACAACGTAGAGTCAGGCCTTTGGTTACAGAACAACGAAGACTACTGGAGCAAATGGACCGCCTATGCTACTGGTGGCACATACGGTATGCAATTCAAGCTTGCAGCTAATGGCGACGGCTATATCATCTATACGCCCGCCTTCAGCACAGACACTAAGACGACTAACATGGGCCACACTGATCTCGAACTCAACAATGAGACCATCTCCACATGGACCTTTGAGAGCAGCGAAGAGGCCAGTTCCCCCAATTACTGCATACTGAGGAACAGCGACGGACAGCACATTGGTCTGAACACTTACCGCGGCAATTATAACCTGCATCCCACGGCCTACTATTGTGCCAACAACGCAGGTTACAACGTCTGGCAGCTCGTGACGCGAGAGGAACGCATTGCCTATATGGAGCAGAACGCCACGAAGGACAATCCCATCGACGCAACCTTCCTCGTCACCAACCCTGGCTTCTACTTCTACAACGGAGGTCGTGGCGAGGCTTACACTGCAGGCTGGACCATCAGTCGTACGGGCGGCAACTTCGAGACCCCCTACGAGCTCTGGTGCCAGCAGTCCAACTCTACATGGCAGTCCAGCAGCTTCTCCATCACTCAGGACATAGCTGACATCCCCAACGGCGAGTATGGAATGACCGTACAGGCCTTCTATCGCGACGGATGGAACACGGATGTCAACCAGATGCCGAGGGCTAAGGGAACGGAAGAACTGCGTGCCTACTACTTCATCGGCAGCACTGAAGCCAAAGTCATGTCAATCTTCGACGCCGGATTCACAACGGCTCCAACCAGCTCGGAACTTGGCGGTTTCAACGGAGCTTGGAAGGGCAACGAGACGCTTGGTTACATTCCCGACAACGCGAACACGTTCAACCGCACATTCTGGTTTTTCCCTGACAAGTATGTCAACGCTCCTATCAGCACAATTGTAACGGACAACCAGACTTCCATCGGTCTGCGCAAGCCTACAGGAGGAAGTGCAGACTGGCTTGCCTTCGACAACTTCCGCTTGTACTACTATGGTCCTGTTGCGGAGAAGGAGATTTCTCTGACCAACGGCTATGCCACCTTCAGTGCCGCCGAGGACTACAAGGTGACGACCGATGGCGTGAGTGCCTACACGGCTACAAGCAAGAGCGGCAACTACATTATCCTCACCGAAATCAGCGACATCCCTGCCAACACCGGCGTTGTGCTCTATGGCGAAGGAAAGAGCAACGCTGTACTGGAACCGGTTGCTTCTGCAACATCCGACGTCACCGGCAACATGCTGAAGCCCAACGTAACGGCAAGCCAACTGCCCAAGGAGAGCGATGGATGCAAGAACTACATCTTGGGTCTCGACCCCACTGATTCGAGTGTCTGCGTGTTCCGTCCCACAAGCGGCAATGGCACGCTCAAGGCCGGCCGTGCCTATCTTGCCCTGCCCATCGAGAGCAGCGGCGTGAAGTACTACATCGGCTTCGACGATGACGACGCTACCGCAATCAGCCTCACCCCCAACCCCTCTCCCGTGGGCGAGGGGAGCATCTATAATCTCGCAGGCCAGCGTCTCGAGAAGATGCAGAAAGGTATCAACATCGTAAACGGCAAGAAAATCCTCAAATAATTAAAGATTTCAAGATTTAAGGATTGCATTATGCGCCCCAAAATCCTAAAATATAAAATCATTAAATAGTAAATTATTATGGTGAAAAAAACATATATAGCGCCCGACGTGGTGGCCGTCTCCATTGGCACTCACCTGATGATAGCCCAAAGTGTGGGAGTGAGTGATGATGAATTGAACAACGACGATGCGCTCGTCAAGGAAATGGACAATGTCGGCCGCACCTCCAGTCACAACATTTGGGACAACGAGTGGTAAGAAGAATGACGCGAAATGACAATGATAATAATTCCATAGAATACATTCAATAACAAATAAAGCCAAAGAACGATGAAAAAGAACCTTCTACTCGCAGCCGCATTGCTTCTTTCCATGCTTGCTGCTGCACAGGACTTCAAGTTCAATCTTGGCCAGCGCGGTCCGGAGATTTACGAGGACTACTATGGCATCTTCTTCGAGGAACTCAGTCACTCGGGCGAAGGCGGCCTCTATGCCGAACTCATCCAGAACCGCTCGTTCGAGGACAACACCAGTTCGCCCGACCATTGGACTGCCGTGGGCGGTGCTACGCTGACATTGACGACCGACAACATGATGAACGCCAACCAGGGTCATGCCCTTGGGCTGACGGCGACAGCCGCAGGCGACGGCATCCGCAACGACGGCTTCTGGGGCATCTGCTACGTTAGTGGCGACACCTACAAGGCTTCCTTCTGGATAAGAAGCGACAGCGAATGGACCGGCACCGTTACGGCCAAACTGCTCGACAGCAGTTTGGGTGCCATCGGACAGGCTGACATCGCAGTGGAGGCCGGTACAGCCTGGAAGCAGTACACCGCCACCATCACCGCCACCGCTACGGCCGTCGGAGGCTACTTCGACCTGTGCCTGGGCAGCGCAGCCAACGTCCAGCTCGACATGGTAAGCCTCTTCCCGCCCACCTACAACGACCGGGACAACGGCTTCCGCCGCGACATGGGACAGATGCTGGCCGACATCAAGCCCACCTTCATGCGCTTCCCCGGCGGATGCTACATTGAGGGACAGTGGGACGAAGAGAAGGGCAGCGACTTCCGCTACCTGTGGAAGAACTCCGTAGGCCCCGTAGAAAGCCGCATACCCCTGTGGAACAACAGGTGGGGATACATGGTGACAAACGGTCAGGGCATCTACGAGTACCTGCTCTACTGCGAGGACATCGGAGCCGTGCCCATGTATGTCGTCAACATCGGCGTTGGCCACGAATGGGCACACGACTATCAGGACCTCGACGAATACATACAGGAAGCTCTCGACGTCATAGAGTATTGCAACGGCGACGTCACTACGACCTGGGGCGCAAAGCGTGCCGAGGCAGGTCATCCCGAACCCTTCAACCTGAAATATATCGAGATTGGCAACGAGAACTACACCTTCGACCACTACGCCGAACGCTACATCCAGTTCTACAACGCCATCAAGGAACGCTATCCCGACATCGTCTGCATCGGCAACGACCCCTGCTGGGGCACCGACTACCCCAAGTGGGGACTGTCACATCCCGTCGACCTTGTGGACGAACACTACTACCGCACTCCCGCGTGGTTCATGGCTTCCTACCATCACTACGACAGCTATCCGCGCACAGACCCCAAGGTCTATGTGGGCGAGTGGGCAGCTTCTGAAAGTAAAGGCACGCTCGGCAACATGAACGCAGCACTGGGCGAAGCCATCTTCATGTGTGGCGCGGAAAAGAACTCCGATGTGGTGAAGATGCTCAGCTTCAGCGAGCCTATCGCACACATCAACGACGTGCGCTGGCCTGCCATGATCTATCACAACAGTGAGAAAGCAGTGGGTACGCCCTCATACTACGCCCAGAAGATGTATGGACAGAACATCGGCAAGCAGAACGTCGTGTGGACGGAGACAGGCAACAGCGCCTCTTCTGTCGGCGTGGCTACCTGGTCGACGTCAGCCCAATTTTATGATATCCAGATAACCGACGAGGCAGGCAACGTCATCCTCGACGGCGCGTCCACCACCTCTGCCGACTGGGTGGCCGAGACCGGTACGGGCGACTGGAGCGTCACCGACGGCACCGTCACCAACGCCACGGCTTCCGGCACGCGTAGCACTTATACCCTGCGCGCTCCCCTTGGAACCGACAGCTTCACCTATACGCTCAAGGCCAAGAAGATCAGCGGCGACGAAGGATTCCTCATTCCCCTCGAGTTCAAGGACGTCAATAATTATGTCTGGTGGGCCATCGGCGGCTGGGGCAACAAGCAGCACGGCATCGAGCAGAACCTCGGTGGGTCGAAGTCCTACCCCGTCAGCAATATCTCCGGCAACGTGACGACCGGACAGGAATACGACATTAAGGTCGTGAGGAAGGGCTTGCACGTTCAGTGCTACCTCGACGGCTCCCTGATGTTCGAATTCGATATGAAGGAGCCTGCCAACCAGTTCCTTTATGCTTCCTCCACCATCAACGACGAGATGGGCGACCTTTTTGTCAAGCTGGTTAATCCAGGAGCTTCGAGCCAGACAGCCCACCTCTCGTTCGAAAATGGCACGGTCGTCTCCGGCACGGCACAGGTGATGAACAGCGCCAACGGCACGGACGAGAATACTTTCGAAAGTCCTGAAGCCATCACGCCCCACGACGAGACCGTCACCGTGGGCAGCGACGGCACCATCGACTTCACGGCGAAACCTTACTCCATCAACATCCTTCGACTGAAGGTGAAGGACGTCACGCTCGTCAGCCTCTTGCCCGACATCCAGAAGATGCTGAACGAAGCGGCTGCCATCGAGAGCGATGCCATCACCGCCGAACTGTGGAACAAGCTTCAGGCTGCTGTCGCTACGGCCAGAGGCGTTACCGACAGCACGCCCTATGCCGAGCAGCGTGCCGCATTGGAGGCTTTGAAGACCGCTCTCGATGCTGCAAAGGCAGCCATTTCCGCTTCGCCCTATAAGGGCCAGACGCTGGGGGAAGGTTCCTACTACCTCTATAATATATCGACCGGTCTATGGCTGCAGAACAACGAGGACTACTGGAGCAAATGGACCACCTATGCCGCCGGTGGCACCTATGGCATGGAGTTCCGCCTTGCGCCCTATGGCGACGGCTACGCCATCTACACCCCCGCCTTCAGTACAAGCAGCAAGACGACCAACATGAGCCACAGCGACCTCTACCTCGACAATGCCACCATCTCCACCTGGACCTTTGAGAGCGACACGCAGGCCGGTGTGCCGAACTGCTACAAGATAAAGAACAGCAACGGCCAGTACATTGGTCTGAGCACCTTCCGCGGCAATTATAACCTGCATCCCACGGCCTACTACGTCGACAACAATGCTACGAACAACGTCTGGCAGCTCGTGACGCGAGAGGAACGCATTGCCTACATGGAGAAGAACGCCACGAAGGAGAATCCCATCGACGCCACCTTCCTCATCACCAACCCTGGCTTCTACTTCTACAACGGCGGTCGTGGCGAGGCTTACACGGCAGGATGGACCATCAGTCGCACGGGCGGCAACTTCGAGACCCCCTACGAGCTCTGGTGCCAGCAGTCCAATTCTACATGGCAGTCCAGCAGCTTCTCCATCACTCAAGACATAGCTGACATCCCCAACGGCGAGTATGGAATGACCGTACAGGCCTTCTATCGCGACGGATGGAACACGGATGTCAACCAGATGCCGAGGGCTAAGGGAACGGAGGAGCTGCGTGCCTACTACTTCATTGGCAGCACTGAAGCCAAGGTCATGTCAATCTTCGACGCCGGATTCACGACGGCTCCAACCAGCGCGGAACTTGGCGGTTTCAACGGAGCTTGGAAGGGCAACGCCACGCTTGGCTATATCCCCGACAACGCGAACACGTTCAACCGCACATTCTGGTTTTTCCCTGACAAGTATGTCAACGCTCCTATCAGCACAATCGTGACGGACAACAAGACATCCATCGGTCTGCGTAAGCCGACGGGCGCTAGTGCCGACTGGCTTGCCTTCGACAACTTCCGCCTGTACTACTATGGTCCGGCCGTGAAGGAGGTCGCTCTGACCAACGGCTATGCCACGTTCAGCGCCGCCGACAGCTATAAGGCGACGACGGAGGGCGTCAGTGCCTACAAGGTGACAGAGAAGAAGAACGGCTACGTCATCCTGACAGCCATCGACGACATTCCCGCCGGCACTGGCGTCGTGCTCTACGGTGAGGGCATGGACAAGGCAGAGCTGGAGCGCGTGGTGCAGGCAACGGCCGACGTTGCCGACAACATGCTGAAGCCCATCCTCGCGGCTTGCGTGCTGCCGCAGGAAAGCGACGGCTGCAGGAACTACCTCCTTGCCCGCGACCTTGACAACGAGAGTGTCTGCGTGTTCCGTCCTTACAGCGGAGTCGGCGTAGTGGCAGCAGGTCGCGCCTATCTGCCTTTGCCCATCGAGAGCAGCGGCGTGAAGTACTACATCGGCTTCGACGATGATGCAACCGCTATTCAGACAATAGACAACGGACAACAGACAACAGGTGCCATCTATAATTTGGCTGGTCAGCGCATTGAGAAGATACAAAAGGGCGTCAACATTGTAAGTGGCAGGAAAGTGCTGGTGAAGTAAGACCCAGAAGCCATTGATAATCAGGAAGCCCGCCCGTGCCATAGAGCACAGGCGGGCTTCCTTTTTCCGCCGCCTTTCCGTCCCCCTTTCGGCACTGTTTCTCCCTCACGTCGACTGACCATCTTGCCAGAAATACCATAGGGGATACATTGCACGTACGCGTACCTGCAATTGCATATACGCGTACGTGCAATTGCATCTACGCGTACGTGCAAACTATCCACCGTGCCAAGTTACCTATGTTGACATGCCTGGCGAGCCATTCAGGCAAAAAAGGTCTCCAGAGAGATACTGCTGAAACGACCGAGAAGTTGCATCGGGAATTTTGCCTAAAAGTGTCGAAAACACTCCTTTTGAGTTTCTTGTTATGTTAAATAATCTTAAAAGTACATCTTTTGAGTGTGTTTAAGAGCATTTTCGACAGGTGAGCGATTGTCATTTCAATAAAATGTTGTATCTTTGCACCCCGAATGGCCTCAATAGGGTCGTTTTACTACATTTATAGAATATAATACATAATATATAAATAATAAATACAACAAAACAATGCCTACAATTCAACAATTGGTAAGAAAGGGCCGTACGGCGTTGGCAGACAAGAGTAAGAGCCCCGCTCTGGACAACTGTCCTCAGCGTCGCGGCGTCTGCGTCCGTGTCTACACGACCACGCCTAAGAAGCCTAATTCCGCGATGCGCAAGGTCGCTCGCGTGCGTTTGACAAACTCAAAAGAAGTGAACAGCTACATTCCCGGAGAGGGTCACAACCTGCAGGAGCACAGCATCGTGCTGGTGCGCGGCGGCCGTGTCAAGGACCTGCCCGGTGTACGTTATCACATCGTTCGCGGTACGCTTGATACCGCTGGCGTGGCAAACCGCACCCAGCGTCGCTCAAAGTACGGAGCAAAGCGTCCCAAGCAAAAGTAATCATTAACCGTTTTGGCTTGTAAGTAAGGTTGAGTAAATGCCCCAGTGGAGGCGTTGAAGAACACGAAAGACAACCCCGAACAAAAAACAAACAAAACAATGCGTAAAGCTAAACCAAAGAAAAGAATTATCCTTCCCGATCCCGTCTTCGGCGACGTGAAGGTGTCGAAGTTCGTCAACCACCTGATGTATGACGGCAAGAAGAGCATCTCCTACGAGATTTTCTACAATGCTCTCGAGATTGTAAAGACTAAGATGGCCAGCGAGGAGAAGGACTCCCTCACCATTTGGAAGGAAGCCCTCGACAAGATCACTCCTCAGGTAGAGGTTAAGAGTCGCCGTATCGGCGGCGCCACATTCCAGGTGCCTACTGAGATTCGCCCCGACCGCAAGGAGAGCATCAGCATGAAGAACATGATTTCCTTCGCCCGCAAGCGCGGCGGCAAGACAATGGCCGACAAGCTCGCAGCCGAGATTATGGACGCCTACAACGAGCAGGGCGGCGCTTTCAAGCGTAAAGAAGACATGCACCGTATGGCCGAAGCTAACCGTGCATTTGCTCACTTCCGTTTCTAATAACTGCTTAACCTTACAAACGCTTAATTCTCATTTAGATTCGATTATTAGAGATGGCAAAGCAAGATTTACATTTGACGCGTAACTTCGGTATCATGGCCCATATTGATGCCGGTAAGACAACAACCTCCGAGCGTATCCTCTTCTACACCGGTAAGACACATAAGATCGGTGAGGTGCACGAAGGTGGCGCAACTATGGACTGGATGGAACAGGAGCAGGAACGTGGTATTACCATCACTTCTGCTGCTACCACCGCATACTGGAACTATGGCGGCCAGAAGTACAAGTTCAATCTGATTGACACTCCGGGACACGTGGACTTCACGGCCGAAGTGGAGCGTTCTCTGCGTGTACTTGACGGAGCCGTTGCAACCTACTGTGCAGTAGGCGGCGTTGAGCCCCAGTCAGAGACCGTATGGCGTCAGGCTGACAAGTACAACGTGCCCCGCATGGGTTACGTCAACAAGATGGACCGCTCCGGCGCCGACTTCTTTGAAGTTGTTCGCCAGATGAAGGACGTCTTGGGTGCTAATCCCGTTGTCCTTGCTGTGCCCATCGGCGCAGAAGAGAACTTCAAGGGCATCGTCGACCTGCTCAGGATGAAAGCTATCCTGTGGCACGACGAGACGATGGGCGCTGAATATGACGTCGAGGACATCCCTGCTGATATGAAGGATGAGTGCGACGAATGGCGTGCTAAGCTCGTTGAGGCTGCTGCAGAACAGGACGAGGCTCTCATGGAGAAGTACTTCGAGGACCCCGACTCTGTAACTACAGAAGAAATCATCGCAGCTATCCGTAAGGGTACTCTCGCACTGAACATCGTGCCCATGACTTGCGGCTCTTCGTTCAAGAACAAAGGTGTACAGACATTGCTCGACTATGTCTGCATGTTCCTCCCCTCACCCCTCGACACTCCCGCCATCGAAGGCGTCAACCCCGAGACAGGCGAGACAGAGACTCGTCAGCCCGACGAGGACGAGAAGACGGCTGCTCTTGCATTCAAGATTGCAACCGACCCGTATGTAGGTCGTCTGACCTTCTTCCGCGTCTATAGCGGTAAGGTAGAGGCAGGCTCCTACATCTACAACGTTCGCTCAGGCAAGAAGGAACGCGTGAGCCGTCTGTTCCAGATGCACTCCAACCATCAGAACCCCGTTGACTGCATCAGCGCAGGTGATATCGGCGCAGGCGTCGGCTTCAAGGATATCCACACTGGTGATACCCTCGCAGATGAGAGCGCTCCCATCACACTCGAGTCAATGGACTTCCCCGACCCCGTTATCGGTATCGCCGTAGAGCCCAAGACTCAGAAAGACCTTGACAAGCTCAGCAACGGCCTTGCCAAGCTTGCAGAGGAAGACCCGACCTTCACCGTTCGTACTGACGAGCAGAGCGGCCAGACCGTCATCAGCGGTATGGGTGAGCTTCACCTCGACATCATCATTGACCGTCTGAAGCGTGAGTTCAAGGTAGAGTGCAATCAGGGCAAGCCTCAGGTTAACTACAAGGAGGCTATTACAACGACCGTCAACCATCGCGAGGTTTACAAGAAGCAGTCGGGTGGTCGCGGTAAGTTCGCCGACATCATCGTCAACGTGGGTCCTGTAGATGAGGACTTCAAGGAAGGCGGCCTGCAATTCATCAACAGCGTGACTGGCGGTAACATTCCCAAGGAGTTCATCCCCAGCGTTCAGAAGGGCTTCGAGGCTGCTATGAAGAATGGCGTGCTCGGCGGCTTCCCCATGGACAGCCTGAAGGTAGAACTCGTAGATGGCAGCTTCCATCCCGTTGACTCTGACCAGCTCTCGTTCGAGCTCGCTGCTCAGATGGCATACAAGGCTTGTTGCGCAAAGGCTAAGCCCGTGCTCATGGAGCCCATCATGAAACTCGAGGTTGTTACCCCCGAGGAGAATATGGGTGACGTCATCGGCGACCTCAACAAGCGTCGCGGTCAGGTGGAGGGAATGGATTCCACTCGCACCGGTGCTCGCCTCGTGAAGGCAATGGTTCCGCTGGCAGAGATGTTCGGCTACGTTACAGCTCTGCGCACCATCACCTCAGGTCGCGCAACCAGCTCAATGACTTACGACCACCATGCTCCCGTGAGCGCCGGCATCGCTAAGAGTGTTCTCGAAGAAATGGGAGGTCGCGTAGATCTGGTATAACAAACAACAAGATGCCGTTGAGCAAATGACTCTTCAGCGGCATTAAATAGTAAAATAGTAAAAAGTTAAATCGTAAATTACAAAGATGAGTCCAAAGATTAGAATCAAACTGAAGTCTTACGACCACAATCTGGTCGACAAGTCCGCTGAAAGGATTGTAAAGACTGTAAAGGAAACAGGTGCTGTAGTAAGCGGCCCGATTCCCCTGCCCACACGCAAGAGAATCTTCACCGTAAACCGCTCTACATTCGTCAACAAGAAGAGCCGCGAGCAGTTCGAGCTGAATAGCTACAAGCGTCTCGTTGACATCCACAGCTCCAGCGAAAAGACTATCGACGCCCTTATGAAGCTTGAGCTTCCCAGCGGTGTTGAAGTAGAGATTAAGGTGTGATACACATTATTTATTAATTAATAACAACAGAAATGCCAGGATTATTAGGAAAGAAAATCGGAATGACTTCCGTTTTCAGTGCCGAGGGTAAGAATGTACCATGCACTGTTATCGAATTGGGTCCTTGTGTTGTTACTCAAATCAAAAGCGTTGAGAAGGATGGCTACAGCGCTGTTCAGCTCGGCTTTGAAGAGGCCAAGGAGAAGAACACCACTGCTCCTCTCATGGGCCACTTCAAGAAGGCAGGAGTAACACCCAAGAGACACTTGGCCGAGTTCACAGGTTTCGAACAGGAACTGAATTTAGGTGACACCATCACCGTCGAGCTGTTTGCAGACAGCGCATTCGTTGATGTAATCGCTACCTCTAAGGGTCGTGGTTTCCAGGGCGTGGTTAAGCGTCATGGTTTCGGCGGCGTAGGTCAAACTACTCACGGTCAGGACGACCGTCTGCGTAAGCCAGGTTCAATTGGTGCCTGCTCATATCCCGCGAAGGTCTTCAAGGGAATGCGTATGGGTGGCCAAATGGGTGGCGACCGTGTGACAACACACAACCTGCAAGTGTTAAAGGTAATTCCCGAACACAACCTCCTTCTCATCAAGGGCAGTGTTCCCGGATACAAAGGTTCAATCGTAAGCGTTATCAAGTAATGGAAGTAAGTGTATTAAATATCAAAGGTCAGGAGACAGGTCGTAAGGTCGCTCTCAATGATGCCATTTACGCTATTGAGCCTAACGACCACGCAATCTATCTTGATGTGAAGCTTATCATGGCCAATCAGCGCCAGGGTACAGCCAAGTCAAAAGAAAGAAGTGAAGTAAGTGGTTCAACCCGCAAGCTCGGTCGCCAGAAAGGTGGTGGCGGTGCTCGTCGTGGTGATATCAACTCTCCCGTACTCGTAGGCGGTGGCCGTGTGTTCGGTCCCAAGCCCCGCGATTATAGTTTCAAACTCAACAAGAAGGTTCGTCAGCTTGCTCGTAAGTCTGCCCTTGCATACAAAGTCCAAGAGAATGCCCTGGTCGTTGTGGAGGACTTCACTTTCGATGCTCCCAAGACGAAATCAATGGTTGAAATCTTAAATAATCTTAAAGTTTCAGACAAGAAGGCTCTTATTGTAACGCCAGGTGCGGATAAAGTCGTATATTTGTCAGCTCGAAACATCGAACGCGTTCAGGTTATGCCTGCAACTGCACTCAATACCTATAAGGTTTTGAACGCAGATGTTATGGTTGTAGCTGAAAGCGCTCTCGCTGTCATCGATGGAAACTTAACCAAATAAGTAGTCGAAACAGATATGGGATATATTATTAAACCTCTGGTCACTGAGAAGATGACCGGTATCAGCGAGAAGCAGAACAAGTTCGGCTTTATCGTTCGTCCCGAAGCTAACAAGATTGAGATAAAGAAGGAAGTGGAGGCACAGTACAACGTCACCGTTACTGATGTGAATACTTGCATCTATGGCGGCAAGAGCAAGAACCGCTACACACGTTCCGGTCTCATCAAGGGACGTACTAACGCTTTCAAGAAGGCAATCGTAACGCTCAAGGAAGGCGATGTTATTGATTTTTATAGCAACATTTAATAGAAGATGGCAGTACGTAAATTTAAGCCCACAACACCGGGCCAAAGACACAAGATTATAGGTACCTTCGAGGAAATTACTGCATCGGTACCTGAGAAATCTCTCGTTTGCGGTAAGCGCTCTACTGGTGGTCGTAACCATACTGGTAAGATGACTGTGCGCTATATCGGTGGAGGTCACAAGAAGAAGTTCCGCTTCATTGACTTCCGACGTGAGAAGGATGGTGTTCCCGCCGTTGTAAAGACAATCGAGTACGATCCCAACCGCTCAGCGCGTATCGCACTCCTGTTCTACGCCGACGGAGAAAAGCGTTATATTATTGCTCCCAACGGACTGAAGGTGGGTGCCACTGTGATGAGTGGTGCCGAAGCAGCTCCCGAAGTTGGTAATGCTTTGCCCCTGCAGAACATTCCTGTCGGCACTGTAATCCACAACATTGAGCTTCGCCCCGGTCAGGGCGCTCTGCTCGTTCGTTCCGCTGGCAACTTTGCTCAGTTGACTTCTCGTGAAGGTCGTTACTGTGTTATCAAGCTTCCTTCTGGAGAGACTCGTCAGATTCTCTCTGCCTGCAAGGCAACAGTAGGTAGTGTAGGTAACTCAGACCACGCTCTGGAGAGCTCCGGCAAGGCAGGACGTTCCCGCTGGTTGGGACGCCGCCCCCACAACCGTGGCGTTGTTATGAACCCCCACGACCATCCCATGGGTGGTGGTGAAGGTCGCCAGTCAGGTGGTCATCCTCGTTCACGTAAAGGCTTGTATGCTAAGGGACTCAAGACTCGTGCTCCCAAGAAGCAGTCCAACAAGTATATTATCGAGAGATGTAATAAGTAAACAAAAAGTTAGCTAGAATAAAACTATGAGTCGTTCATTAAAGAAAGGTCCGTATATTGAAGTCAGCCTCGAGAAGAAGATCGTCGCTATGAATGAAAGCGGAAAGAAGAACGTGGTCAAGACTTGGTCGCGTGCTTCTATGATTTCTCCTGATTTCGTAGGTCATACGGTTGCCGTTCACAACGGAAATAAGTTTATTCCTGTTTACGTTACAGAGAATATGGTTGGACATAAGTTGGGAGAGTTTGCTCCTACACGCAAGTTCGGTGGCCATGCTGGTAACAAGAAGAAGTAAGCAGGCGTTTATCGTTAATTATAGAGTAATAATATAATGGGAAAAAGAAAGAAATTAGCTGCTGATGCAAGAAAGGAAGCTCGCAAAGCGCAAAGTTTCGCAAAGTTGAGGAATGTGCCTTCTTCTCCCCGCAAGATGAGATATGTGGTTGACTTGGTTCGCGGCATGGAGGTTAACAGGGCACTGGGCACTTTGAAGTTCTGCGTCAAGGCAGCAAGTGCAGACGTTGAGAAGGTGCTCCGCTCGGCTATTGCCAATTGGGAACAGAAGAATGAGCGCAAAGCCGAAGAAGGCGAGCTCTATATCAGTAAGATCTTCGTGGACGAGGGTGCTACCCTCAAGCGTATGAGGCCCGCTCCTCAGGGCCGTGGTTACAGAATCCGCAAGCGTTCTAACCATATCACGTTGTTCGTCGACACAAAGAATAAAGATTAAGGAAAAGTATGGGACAGAAAGTTAATCCAATAAGCAACCGCCTCGGTATTGTCCGTGGTTGGGATTCAAATTGGTACGGAGGTAAGGAGTTCGGAGAGTCTATCCTCGAGGATAGCAAGATCCGTAAGTACCTCGGCGCTCGCCTCGGTGACGCAAGCATTTCACGCATTGTCATCGAACGTACTCTCAAGACGGTGACTATCACTGTTTGCACTGCTCGTCCTGGTCTTATCATTGGTAAGGGCGGAGAGAAGGTTGACACTCTCAAGGAGGAGCTGAAGAAGCTCACTCAGAAGGATGTTCAGATTAACATCTTCGAGGTGAAGAGACCCGAGCTCGATGCAGTTATCGTTGCGAACAACATTGCTCGCCAGGTAGAAGGTAAGATCGCTTATCGTCGTGCTATCAAGATGGCTATCCAGAACACCATGCGTGCTGGTGCAGAAGGTATCAAGGTGCTGATTTCCGGTCGTCTCAACGGTGCGGAAATTGCACGTTCTGAGATGTTCAAGGAAGGTCGTACTCCTCTGCATACGCTGCGTGCTGACATTGACTACTGCAAGTCAGAGGCTTTGACTAAGGTCGGTCTGCTCGGCATCAAGGTGTGGATTTGCCGTGGTGAGGTTTATGGCAAGAAGGACCTTGCTCCCAACTTCACTCAGCAGAAGGACAACGGTCGCGGTTTCGGCGGTGGTGACAGAAAGAACTTCCGTCGTAAGAAGAACAACAATCGCTAAAATTAGATTATCATGTTACAACCAAAAAGAACCAAATATCGCAGACCGCAAAAAGGTCGTTGCAAGGGCAATGCCATGCGTGGCAACCAGTTGGCTTTCGGCTCCTTTGGCATCAAGTCTCTTGAGACTCACTGGATTACCGCTCGCCAGATTGAAGCTGCCCGTGTTGCTATGACACGTTACATGCAGCGTGAGGGACAGAGCTGGATTCGCATCTTCCCCGACAAGCCAATTACAAAGAAGCCCGCTGATGTGCGTATGGGTAAAGGTAAGGGTGATCCCGTAGGATATGTGTTCCCCATTACTCCCGGTCGCATCATTTTCGAGATTGAAGGCGTTTCTTACGAGATCGCCAAGGAAGCGCTTCGTCTGGCATCTCAGAAGCTGCCTGTTACGACGAAGTTCATTGTTAGACGTGATTACGACAAAAACGCATAATTATGAAGATTGCAGAAATTAAGGAGATGACTACTGCCGATTTGGCAGAGCGCATACAGACGGAGCAGGCTAACTACAAGCAGATGCTCCTGAACCATGCAGTATCACCCCTGGCAAACAGTGCACAGATTAAGGCTGCGCGTCGTGACATTGCACGCCTCAAGACCGTGCTTCGCCAAAGAGAGTTGAACAAATAACAAATGGTCTTAAACATGGAAGCAAGAAATTTAAGAAAGACGAGAACAGGTGTTGTCGTGAGCGACAAGATGGATAAGACCATTGTTGTGGCTGCGAAGTTTAAGGAGAAGCACCCCATCTATGGCAAGTTCGTTTCGAAGACGAAGAAGTATCATGCTCATGATGAGAAGAACGATTGCCATAAGGGTGACACCGTCCTGATTATGGAAACCCGTCCCTTGAGCAAGACCAAGAGATGGAGAGTAGTAGAAATCGTAGAAAGAGCTAAGTAATTATGATACAAGCAGAATCTAGATTAGTAGTTGCAGACAATAGCGGCGCTAAGGAAGCTATGTGCATCCGTGTGCTTGGTGGCACTCGTCGTCGCTATGCATCTGTGGGTGATGTGATTGTTGTGTCTGTGAAGAGCGCAATCCCCACCAGTGAAGTTAAGAAGGGTGCAGTATCAAAGGCCTTGATTGTACGTACTAAGAAGGAGGTTCGTCGTGCTGACGGCTCCTACATTCGTTTTGATGATAACGCTTGCGTTCTCCTGAACAATGCAGGCGAGCTGCGTGGTAGTCGTATATTCGGTCCTGTTGCTCGTGAGTTGCGTGCCGCCAACATGAAGGTGGTTTCGCTGGCACCCGAAGTTCTTTAATCAATTAATGATTTCAGTAATGAGTAAGTTACACATCAAGAAAGGCGATACAGTTTACGTCAACTCTGGCAACTGCAAGGGTCAGACTGGTAAAGTGTTACAGGTGCTCGTGAAGGAGCAGCGCGCCATCGTGGAGGGAGTCAATATGGTCAGCAAGAGCCAGAAGCCCAGTGCTAAGTTCCCTCAGGGAGGTATCGTGAAGCAGGAAGCTCCCATTCAAGTTTCAAAGCTTAACCCTGTTGTGGACGGCAAGGCTGTTCGCTCCAACGGTAAGGCTATGAATGTAACTGTTAAATAATAGGAGATGTTAATAATGGCAAATACTGCAAGCCTTAAGAAAGAATATGCCGAGCGTATTGCTCCTGCGCTGAAGAAGCAGTTCAACTACTCTTCAGCTATGCAGATTCCCGTTTTGAAGAAGATTGTCATCAATCAGGGTCTGGGAATGGCAACAGCTGACAAGAAGATTATCGATGTTGCTATCAATGAGCTGACTGCCATCACCGGCCAGAAGGCTGTGGCAACAGTTTCAAAGAAGGACGTCGCTAACTTCAAACTGCGTAAGAAGATGCCTATCGGCGTCATGGTTACACTGCGTCGTGAGCGCATGTACGAGTTCCTCGAGAAGCTTGTGCGCGTTGCTCTTCCCCGTATTCGTGACTTCAAGGGTATCGAGAGCAAGCTGGACGGCCGTGGCAACTATACGCTCGGCATCCAGGAGCAGATTATCTTCCCCGAAATCAACATCGATACCATCGATCGCATCCTCGGCATGAACATCACGTTTGTGACCACTGCCAAGACCGATGAAGAGGGTTATGCTCTGCTCAAGGAGTTCGGCCTTCCCTTTAAGAACGCTAAAAACGACTAAACAATATGGCAAAAGAATCAATGAAGGCCCGCGAGGTCAAGAGAGCGAAACTCGTGGCTAAGTATGCTGAGAAGCGTGCAGCGTTGAAGAAGATTGTGAACAGCGGCGACCCGATGGAGGCCTACGAGGCAGCCCAGAAACTGCAGGCTATTCCCCGCAACGCCAACCCCATCCGTCTTCACAACCGTTGCAAGCTCACCGGTCGTCCAAAGGGTTACATCCGCCTGTTCGGCCTTTCACGTATTCAGTTCCGTGAAATGGCTTCAAGCGGTCTCATCCCCGGCGTGAAGAAAGCGAGCTGGTAAAGTCCAGTCGTGCTTCCGTCAGGTTCAGGTGTAAATTCGCAACAAGATAAGATTGAAGGGAAAAGTTCACTAGAGAACTTTGCCAACTTCTGCAGAGAAGTTCGCGAACTTCTGCAGAGAACTTTGGCAACTTCACTGGAGACGTTTCGGAACGCCGAAGGAATCGAGGATGCACGCGACTGAGAGAAATACATTATTTTAATATTGTCGGGAGAGTCCCGATCAATTAAATTTTAAATTATATGACAGATCCAATTGCAGACTATTTGACAAGATTGCGCAATGCAATTCAGGCCAAACACCGCGTAGTGGAAGTGCCTGCGTCAAATCTTAAGAAGGAGATTACAAAGATCCTCTTCGAGAAGGGCTACATCCTGAACTACAAGTTCGTGGAAGACGGCCCTCAAGGTACAATCAAGATTGCTCTGAAGTATGACACCGTCAACAAGGTGAATGCTATCAAGAAGCTAATCAGAATATCCAAGCCCGGTATGCGTAAGTACACCGGTTACAAGGATATGCCGAGAGTTATCAACGGACTGGGTATCGCTATCCTGTCCACATCCAAGGGTGTAATGACGAACAAAGAGGCTGCCGACCTCAAGATTGGCGGTGAAGTTCTTTGCTACGTTTATTAATTGAAGGAGGAATACATTATGTCAAGAATAGGTAAACTGCCCATAAGCATTCCTGCCGGAGTGACTATCAATGTCAGCGATGACAACAAGGTTACCGTGAAAGGCCCCAAGGGTGAAATGTCACAAGCCGTCGACCCCTCAATCAAGGTCAACCTTTCTGACGGCGAGGTAACTTTCGAAATCGTAGAAGAGAACGACACCGTCGAGACGAAGCAGAAGCAGGCTTTCCACGGCCTCTACCGCTCCCTCATCAACAACATGGTTGTCGGCGTGTCAGAAGGATACAAGAAGGAAATGGAACTCGTCGGCGTCGGCTATCGCGTCTCCAACCAGGGCAACCTCCTGGAGTTCGCACTCGGCTACACTCACCCCATCCTCCTTCAGCTCCCCTCCGAAATCAAGGTGGAGACAAAGTCCGAGAGAAACCAGAACCCCCTGATCATCCTCGAGTCTTGCGACAAGCAACTCCTCGGTCAGGTATGTGCTAAGATTCGCTCTTTCCGTAAGCCCGAGCCTTACAAGGGCAAAGGTATTCTGTTCGTAGGCGAGCAGATCCGCAGAAAGTCCGGTAAGTCGGCTGGTGCCAAGTAACCTCTAAAACTGTAAGATTATGACAACAAAATTAGAAAGACGAATCAAGATTAAGTACAGAGTCCGTAACAAGATCTCCGGTACAGCAGAACGTCCCCGTATGTCTGTCTTCAGAAGCAACAAGCAGATATATGTGCAGATAATTAATGATATGACAGGAACCACGCTGGTCAGCGCATCCTCTCTCGGCATGGAAGCATGCCCCAAGAAGGAACAGGCTGCCAAGGTCGGCGAAATGGCTGCCAAGAAAGCCCTCGAGGCTGGTATCACCGCAGTCGTGTTCGACCGTAATGGCTATCTCTATCATGGCAGAGTGAAGGAAGTTGCTGACGCAGCACGTAACGGTGGACTTAAATTCTAATGAATTATGGCAAATAAAGTTAAGATAAACAGCGAAATGGAGCTGAAGGACAGGCTCGTGGCAATCAACCGCGTAACCAAGGTTACCAAGGGTGGCCGCACGTTCACCTTCGCCGCTATTGTAGTTGTTGGTAACGAGAATGGTATCATTGGTTGGGGCCTCGGCAAAGCTGGTGAAGTCACCGCTGCTATCGCCAAAGGTGTAGAGTCAGCCAAGAAGAACCTGGTACAGGTCCCCGTCTATAATGGTACAGTGCCTCACGAGGCAGCTGCAAAGTTCGGCGGTGCAGACGTCCTCATCATGCCGGCCTCTACCGGTACAGGAGTCGTAGCCGGCGGTGCCATGCGCGCCGTCCTCGACAGCGTAGGCATCAAGGACTGTCTGGCCAAGTCCAAAGGCTCTTCCAACCCCCACAATCTGGTCAAGGCAACCATCGCCGCACTCTCTCAGATGCGCGACCCCAAAACCGTTGCCGCCAATCGTGGTATCAGTGTAGAAAAAGTATTTAGAGGATAAGGAGGTAAAATTATGGCAACTATCAAAGTACAGCAAGTAAGAAGCCGCATTCACGCTCCTCGCACTCAGAAGGCCACTTTGGACACACTGGGTCTGAGAAAGATGAATCAGATTGTCGAGATTGAAGACAATGCCTCTAACCGTGGCTTGATTAATGCAGTTCATCATCTGGTAAAGGTGATTGAATGATATATTTATGAACAAATAAAGTCGATTATATTATGAAATTGAATAATTTGAAACCTGCTGCCGGATCAACTCACAGTCGTAGAAGACTTGGCCGTGGTCCCGGTTCAGGCTTGGGAGGCACTTCTACCCGCGGCCATAAAGGAGCCAAGGCACGTTCCGGCTACAAGAGAAAGATTGGTTTCGAAGGCGGTCAGATGCCTCTGCAGCGTCGTTTGCCTAAGTTCGGCTTCAAGAATATCAACCGTGTGGAATACCAAGTGGTAAATCTCTCCTCTATCCAGAAGCTCGCTGAAAGCAAGAGCCTCGAAAAGATTACCATCGAAGATATGGTTGTAGCAGGACTGGTTTCTCCAAAGGGTCTCGTCAAGGTACTTGGCAATGGCACTCTGACCGCAAAGGTCGAGGTCGTCGCTAACGCCTTCTCAAAGACTGCCGAGGAAGCTATTCAGAACGCAGGTGGTATTGCAACTAAACTCTAATTCTGATGAAGAAGTTCATTGAAACATTAAAGAACATCTGGCATATTGAGGATCTGCGAACCAGAATCCTCATCACGTTGGCTTTCGCTGCGATGTACAGATTCGGCTCTGTAATTGTTCTTCCTGGTATTAATCCGGAAGCATTGACAGCACTGAGAGAGCAAACCAGCACCGGACTTATGTCTCTGCTGAATATGTTCTCCGGTGGTGCATTCTCCAACGCATCTATCTTCGCGTTAGGTATTATGCCCTACATCTCGGCATCCATCGTCATCCAGCTCTTCGCCTTTGTCGTGCCCTATTTCCAAAAGATGCAGCGCGAAGGCGAAAGCGGACGCCGCAAAATGAATCAATATACGCGCTATCTGACCATATTGATTCTGCTCGTTCAGGCTCCGTCGTACCTGATTAACCTCAGAGTCCAGGCCCCCGGTGCCCTCAACCCTGCCATTGATTGGACAATGTTTATCTTTGCAAGCACCATAATCCTTGCAGCAGGCAGCATGTTCATCCTGTGGATAGGCGAGCGCATCACAGACAAAGGCATAGGCAATGGTGTCTCCCTCATTATTATGTTGGGTATCATTGCACGCCTCCCGACCGCTCTCAAGCAGGAACTGGTATCTCGCCTGAACAACATCGCAGGCGGTGGACTGATAATGTTCATTGTCGAGCTCGTACTTCTCTTTGTCGTTATCCTCGCAGCTATCATGCTTGTTCAGGGTGTACGCAAAGTGCCAGTACAGTATGCCAAGAGAATGGTTGCAGGCCAACAGGTTGGTGGTGTCCGTCAGTACATCCCTCTGAAGGTGTTTGCTGCCAACGTGATGCCTATCATCTTTGCACAGGCTATCATGTTCATCCCCATCACACTGCTCGGTCTCGTAGCCAATGGCGGTCAGGCAGCATCGCCTGTCCTCATGGCACTCTCCGACCATACAAGTTGGGCTTACAACATTGTCTTCGCTCTGTTGATTATCGCCTTCACATATTTCTATACTGCCATTACCCTGAACCCCGTTCAGATGGCAGAGGATATGAAACGCAATAATGGTTTCATTCCAGGCGTACGTCCCGGAAAAGAAACAGCGGACTTCATCGACAGGATTATGGACCGCATCACATTGCCTGGCTCGCTCTTCTTGGCTGCCATTGCATGTATGCCTGCCTTCGCAGGATTGCTGAATGTTCAGGCTGAGTTTGCCCAGTTCTTCGGCGGTACCTCTCTGCTCATTCTCGTGGGTGTAGTTCTCGATACGCTCCAGCAAATCGAGAGCCATCTGCTCATGAGACACTATGATGGTTTGTTGAGTTCTGGTCGTATCCGCGGCCGCTCTGGTATATCTTCACGTTAAGGAATAGTCACCAGCGGATGATATTTCTTAAGACAGAAGACGAGATAGAATTGATGCGAGCTGCCAACCAGCTTGTTGCCAATACCCTGGCCGAAGTGGGGAAACATATCAGGCCCGGCGTTACGACAAAGGAGTTGGACAAGGTAGCAGAAGAGTATATACGCGACAATGGCGCGGTGCCAACCTTCAAGGACTTCCCCAACCCCTGCGGAGGTTCACCGTTCCCTGCGTCGATTTGCACCTCAGTCAATGACGTAGTGGTGCATGGTGTCCCCAACGACACGCCGTTAGTGGATGGAGATATCGTGTCGGTGGACTGTGGAACACTTCTGAATGGCTTTAACGGAGACTCGTGCTACACGTTCAGTGTCGGTGAAGTCTCAGAAGAAGTTGCTCAGTTGCTCGATGTCACAAAGAATGCCCTTTATGAGGGCATTGCGAGCGCCCAGCAAGGCAAGCGTATAGGTGATATCAGTTATGCGGTGCAGACACTATGCGAGTCACATGGCTATGGAGTCGTTCGTGAGTTCGTAGGTCATGGAATAGGTCACAAAATGCACGAAGACCCTCAAGTCCCTAATTATGGACGTAAGGGTAATGGCCCGATGATAAAGAACGGCCTCTGCATTGCGATTGAGCCTATGATAACGATGGGTAGCCCGAAGATTTACATGTGTAATGACAACTGGACTATCAAGACACGCGATGGAAAACCATCAGCCCACTTCGAACATACGATAGCAGTGCATAAAGGAAAGGTTGAGATTCTGTCTTCCTTCGAGGATATAGAAAAGGCAAAATAAACAAAATATGGCAAAACAAGCTGTTATAGAACAAGACGGTGTGATTGTGGAATCGCTCTCGAATGCGATGTTCCGAGTTGAACTTGAGATTGGTCAGAAGATTATCTGCAACATCTCTGGTAAAATGAGGATGCATTACATCAAGATACTTCCTGGCGACAAGGTTAAAGTGGAGATGAGCCCATATGACCTGACGAAAGGACGTATTGTATTCAGATATAAATAAAAACAACAATATGAAAACAAGAGCTTCTTTGAAAAAACGTACCCCAGACTGCAAGATAGTTCGTCGCAAGGGTCGTTTGTATGTAATTAACAAGAAAAACCCTAAGTACAAGATGCGTCAGGGTTAGTCATTATTGCAAATTAGAAAAGTATAGTATATGGCAATTAGAATTGTTGGTGTAGATTTACCTCAGAACAAACGAGGTGAGATCGCTTTGACCTATATATTCGGTATAGGTCGCAGTAGCTCCGCCAAGATCCTTGAGAAGGCTGGCGTAGACAAGGACAAGAAGGTTACTGACTGGACCGACGACGAGGCAGGTAAGATTCGTGAAATCATCGGTGCCGAGTACAAGGTTGAGGGTGACCTCCGTTCAGAGATTACTATGAACATTAAGCGCCTGATGGATATCGGCTGCTATCGTGGAGTTCGTCATCGTAACGGTCTGCCCGTTCGTGGTCAGAGCACTAAGAACAATGCTCGCACACGTAAGGGTAAGAAGAAGACTGTTGCTAACAAGAAAAAGGCTACTAAATAATAAATGATATGGCAAAGAAAACAGTTGCTGCTAAGAAGAGAGTAGTGAAGGTTGACGCAATGGGTCAGCTCCACGTACACAGCTCGTTCAATAATATCATTGTCTCTTTGGCCAACAGCGAAGGTCAGGTTATCTCCTGGTCTTCTGCCGGAAAGATGGGTTTCCGTGGCTCTAAGAAGAACACTCCTTATGCTGCCCAGATGGCTGCTCAGGACTGTGCGAAGACTGCATACGACCTGGGTCTGCGCAAGGTGAAGGCATATGTGAAAGGTCCCGGCAATGGCCGTGAGTCAGCAATCCGCACCATTCATGGCGCAGGCATTGAAGTGGTAGAGATTATCGACGTTACTCCACTTCCTCACAATGGCTGCCGTCCTCCAAAGAGAAGAAGAGTTTAATTGATTTTTTTAGGTCAAACATAAATAGTTTAGATAATATGGCAAGATATACAGGACCTAAGTCAAGGATTGACCGTCGCTTCGGCGAGGCTATCCTGGGAAATCCCAAAGTACAGGCTAAGCGTAACTTCCCTCCTGGCCAGCACGGCAACAATCGTCGTCGCAAAACTTCCGAGTATGGCATCATGCTCGCTGAGAAGCAGAAGGCTAAGTACACCTATGGTGTTCTGGAGAAGCAGTTCCGCAACATGTTCGAGAAGGCAGCTCGCACCAGTGGCATCACCGGTGAGATTCTCCTTCAGAACCTCGAGAGCCGTCTCGACAACATCGTTTACCGTCTGGGCATTGCTCCTACCCGTCGTGCTGCTCGTCAGCTCGTTAACCACAAGCATATTGTAGTTGACGGTCAGGTAGTAGGTATCCCTTCTTATAGCGTTAAGCCCGGTCAGGTAGTAGGTGTTCGCGAGCGCAGCAAGAGCCTTGAGGTTGTTGAGAATGCTCTGGCAGGCTTCAACCACTCCAAGTATCCTTGGATTGAGTGGGATGAGAGCCAGAAGGCAGGCAAGTATCTTCACAAGCCCGACCGTGCTGACATTCCCGAGACTATTAAGGAACAATTGATCGTTGAGTTGTACTCTAAATAAAATATAAGAATGGCGATATTAGCATTTCAAAAACCCGATAAGGTTATAATGTTGGAGGCGGATGACAAGTACGGTAAGTTCGAATTCCGCCCCTTGGAAGGTGGTTTTGGTACTACCATTGGTAATGCTTTACGCCGCATCCTTCTCTCCTCCCTTGATGGCTTTGCTATCAACACAGTATCTATCTCTGGCGTAGAGCACGAGTTCGCTACAGTGCCAGGAGTCAAGGAAGATGTCACCAACATTATATTGAACCTGAAGCAGGTAAGATTCAAGCAGGTTGTAGAAGACTTCGAGACAGAGAAAGTTGCCGTCACGGTCGAGAACGTTACAGAGTTCAAGGCTGGCGACTTCAACAAGCATCTCGTTGGTTTCGAAGTGTTGAACCCTGAATTGGTGATTTGCCATCTGGACCCCAAGGCGTCCTTGCGCATGGAAATCAACATCAACAAGGGTAGGGGCTATGTCCCTGCAGACGAGAACCGTCCCTTCTGTACCGATGTGAATGTTATCCCTATCGATTCAATTTACACTCCAATCAGGAATGTCAAGTACGCAGTTGAGAACTTCCGCGTAGAGCAGAAGACCGACTATGAGAAACTCGTGCTTGAGATTACCACTGATGGTTCCATTCACCCGAAGGATGCGCTCAAGGAAGCTGCCCGCATCCTCATTCACCACTTCATGCTCTTCTCCGACGAAAAGATTACGCTCGAGAACAGCGAGATGGATGTGAACGAGGAATTCGACGAGGAGGTTCTGCACATGCGTCAACTCCTGAAGACGAAGCTGGTTGACATGGATTTGTCAGTACGTGCACTGAATTGCCTCAAGGCTGCCGATGTGGACACCTTGGGCGACCTCGTGCAGTACAACAAGACCGACCTGCTCAAGTTCAGGAACTTCGGCAAGAAATCGCTCACGGAGCTTGATGATTTGCTCGAGAGTCTGAATCTGTCGTTTGGAACGGATATTTCTAAGTATAAATTAGATAAAGAATAAAAAGTCATGAGACATAATAAGAAATTCAACCATCTGGGTCGTACTGCATCCCACAGAGCAGCTATGTTGAGCAACATGGCCGTGTCTCTGATCATGCACAAAAGAATCACTACGACCCTCGCCAAGGCAAAGGCCTTGAAGAAGTATGTAGAGCCCCTCATCACAAAGTCGAAGGAGGACACTACCAACTCACGTCGCGTCGTGTTCAGTTACTTGCAGGACAAGCACGCCATCACGGAACTGTTCACGGTAATCTCTCAGAAGGTTGCCGACCGTCCCGGTGGCTACACGCGCATCATCAAGACTGGCTTCCGTGCCAGCGATGCTGCTCCTATGTGCTTCATCGAGCTTGTCGACTTCGATGAGAACATGGCTAAGACTGCCAAGAAGACAAAGCGCACACGTCGTTCTTCAAAGAAGGCAACAACTGCTCCCGCAGCCGAAGAGACGGCTCCCGCAGCAGAAGCCGAGGCACCTGCAACAGAGGCTGCTGAGACTGCAGCTCCTGCTGAAGAAGCTCAAGCCGAATAATTTTAATTGCAATAATGAAGCCGCTCCGTCCGTGAAGGATGGAGCGGCTTTTTTGTTTGTAGATGTTTGAGGGTAGGTGGATAAATTGCGTTGTTGATTGCTTGTTTGTTTCTCTTTCCGTCTCTTTTTAATTGGCAGTTTTGTAAAGATTTTTGTCTTTGAGGCCGTTTCTGAGAGCGAAAAATGGCCGTCGGGTAGCCTGGATACCCCCAAATCGCTTAAAATCGATTTGTTTGCAATGCTTTGTTGTTCAGCACGTTGGAATTCTGGATTTTGTCAGGCTGTTCCGAAAGTAGACAGTTTCGAAGTGTTATAGTACAAAAATCGGGCTGTTTTGTAGGGGCAACAAATAGTAGGTCATGAACTCAAGAACTATAGTTCTTTTGTCATTCCTCTATAGTTCTTTGAGAAACATGACGTAGTTGATGGGCTGATTTGGCATGTTGCGTGGTATTATTGGTGCAATTTTTTGTAAAGTTTTTTCCTGGATTTTGTGATAGTGCGGCTGTGTGTTGCTTTTAAACTGAACTGAATTGAAATATAGGTTAATGTGAAGAAAAAACGGACGATGTCTTGGGTAATTCGCCTTTTTTCCTTAAATTTGCACCATATTTTCGGAAATTCCTAAACTAAATAACGTTACAATGAAATTCAGACTCCTTTTCTTCGGCTTTGTGCTTGCTGTTGCGGCTCAGGCTGAAAACTTCACTCAGTATATTGATCCTCGCATCGGTACGGGCGACCATGGGCATGTCTTCATGGGTGCCAATGTGCCTTTCGGCATGGTGAATGCCGGTCCCACTCAGCTTGAGACGGGCTGGGACTGGTGCTCCGGCTATCATGAGAGCGGCAAGAAGATTATCGGTTTCGGCCAGATGCACTTGAGCGGCACGGGCTGCGGCGACTTGGGCGACATCGGGCTGATGCCTGCCTATGGTGAGCTGGAGCTGAGCCGCGAGGGGCTCGCCAGCGAGTACAGTCACGACTCGGAGGTTGCTGTGCCGGGTTACTACAGGGTTCGCCTGGACCGCTTCAGCATCATGTGCGAGATGACGGCTACGGAGCGCACGGCTCTCTACCGCTTCACTTATCCGAAGGGCAGCAACAATGCGCGCATCATCATCGACCTTGAGAATACCATAGGCGACCAGGCTCTCGACACGCGTGTCATGCCTGTCGATGACTATACGCTGATGGGCTATCGCAGAAGCCACGGCTGGGCCAACGATCAGATGGTGTACTTCTGCATGAAGTTCAATAAGCCCATCCACAACTGGCTGAGCGAGGGGCCGAATGCCAAGTATGGCGAGGCGACGTTCATGGTCGACCCGGGCGACCAGGTGATGGTGAAGGTGGCTCTCTCGCCTACGAGCGAGGCCAATGCATTGCACAACCTGAACGCTGAACAGCCTGGCAACTTCGACTTCGATGCTATTGCCAATGCTGCCATTGCAGCCTGGGACAAGCAGCTCTCGCGCATCAAGGCAACGTTCCGCACGGAGCGTGAGCGCACCATCTTCTATACGGCCATGTATCACTACATGGTGGCTCCTCAGCTTTGGAACGATGTCACGGGCGACTACATGGGCTGTGACATGAAGGTGCATCGTGGTGCTGACTACAACACCCTCACCACCTGGAGCCTCTGGGACACTTATCGTGCCGCCCATCCCCTCGCCACCATCATCATGCCCGACCGCATGCGCGACTACGCCAAGACGATGCTTGCCATGTACCGCGAGTGGGGCGAGCTGCCCGTCTGGCATCTGGTCAGCAACGACACCTATTGCATGGTGGGCGAGCCTGCCGTGCCCGTGCTGGCCGACATCATCCTGAAGGGTGAGGCCGGCGATATTGATATAAACGAGGCATACGAAGCCGTCTGCGCCAGCATGCTCCCCACGGAGTTTGCCAAAGTGCGTAGGGTGCCCTTGCGTGGCAAGGACTATCTGGCCGAACTCGGCTATCTGCCCTATGACGGACGCGAGGGCGAGGTCGTGGGCAAGAGCATGGAGTACTTCATCGCATCATGGGCAGCCGCACAGCTTGCCGGCAAGCTCGGCCATAAGGAGGACAGTGTTCGCTTCCACGACATCAGCATGAACTACAAGAAGCTCTACGACCGTCGCGTCAACGTAATGCGCGCCCTCGACTCGAAAGGAGAATTCCGTCCGCTGCCCCAGAACTTCAATCCCAACCAGCAGACAGGCGACTATACCGAAGGCAATCCTTGGCAATACACCTTCCTCGTGCCTCACGACGTGAAGGGTTTGGCAGAGCTCATGGGCGGCGATAAGGCTCTCGAGAAGCGCCTCGACGACCTTCTTGCAGCCAGCAGCGACCTTGGTGAGAACCATGCTCCCGACATCTCCGGCCTCATCGGACAGTATGCCCACGGCAACGAACCCAGTCATCACATATTATATCATTATCTCGGGCATGAAGCTGCCAACGGCCTCGCGAAGGCGGTGGTTCATCACCATGGTGCAACCTCCGATGAACTTGTAGATGAGCGACTCTCCGAATGTCAGCTTAGGGTGTATGATGACGCTTGGTATTTTGTTCAGATCGGCATCGACGAGCTGTGTCTGCGAGAAATATAGTGCGGGCTCGCTTTCGTGACCTTTCAGCGTGGATGTAGCAGCAAGGAGCTTGTCGTCCATCCATATGTCGTCCTGGTCGGAGAAGGCGTAGAAGTCGCTTTCAGGAGCATTTTGCAGCAGATGCATGAAACTGCGTGCCGGACCGATATTGCTGCCGCAGTAGTAGTCGAGCACCCCTGATGTCTTATACTCATCGAGTATCGCCAGGGTAGCATCAGTTGAACCGTCGTCCCTGACAAGAAGACTTACCTCCACGTCCCGCTGCCCAAGGATGCTGTCTATCTGCTCCCTCAGGTATTTCTCTCCATTGTATGTTGACATCAAAACGACTACTTTCATGATTGTCTATTCATAGCTTATGATGCAAAATTCCAGATTTGAAGTATGCCTTCAGGTAGCGGAGTGTGCGCTGTCTGATGGTATGCGAGATGGTAGGTCTCAGTGTCGTTACTGTCAGGGCAAATGTGTCCGCCCAGCTGTCCCTTGGATAGGCAGCGGCACATTGCAGATATATGCAGAAGCGGCGGAACACCTTTTCCGCATCGGTGTCGAGCCCCGAGTAGTTTTGTCGGCAAATAAGGTCTGGCATGACGTAGAAAGTATTGTAGTGCTTGCGGTACTTCTCAATGAATCGTATGTCCGAGAAATCGAGCCAAACAGGTTCATCGTATCCGCCAGCCTTTATAAACGACTTGACGCTGACAAGTAGTCCGCTGTTGATAGGACAGGCATCTTTGAAAGCCACTGTGCCCGTGGGTGTGGAATTCTGAAGGTGTGATGTCTTCATTCTGTAGTGCGTCGGCGAGAGGTACTTGCCACCATTCAACATGTGTCGTGGCGCTATCATGTCTGTCTCGGGATGAGCGGCTATGGTGCTTTCGTACTTGTCTATGGCATCGGGTGGGAACGTCGTGTCCTGATCAAGCAACAGCAACCATTCGTAGCCTTCTGCTTCCGCATAGCGGCAGGCGGTGTTATAGGCACGGCCAAGTCCGCCGTTCGATGGGTCGTGGACATAGTGCGCCACGCCCTGCGGGGGAGTGTGGGGGAAGGGCGAGTTGTCGTATATGAACAGATGCTGCAGCTGGTCTTCCCGACCAGCAAACAGGGTCCGCATGGCCTCTGCTTCTGTAACTTCCCTGCCATATATCACCAGTATGTATAGAACCGACAGCATTTGCGGTTATTTACGGTTATTTGTCCCTCATGATGAGTATATCTCCAGCTCCGAGTATGTATGCGTTCTTTACTAACTCGGCTTTCATATCCTTGCGGATGCGTACAAGATGGTCGTTTGGACGAATATTTACTGTCACATCCTTGTCTGCGCTCTTGTTGACGTAGCATGTGTAGCTCTTTCCTTCTTTTGTGAAGTGCGATACGACGACTTCGCCATTGGTGCATTTCCTATGTTCAATGCCTGTCACTTTACTTTTCCAGAAGAGGCTTGCTACAGGCTTCAGCTCAGCGTTCATCTTCTTGACAGTCTTATATGTCTTGCCTTTCTTGCCGTTGCGAAGCAGAGGACCGTCGTGGAAGTCGAAGTTTTTAGTGGGCTTTGGGGTGGCATAGGAGAAATAGCTGATGCCTTGTGCTCCATATGCGAGGTTGACGTAGCATTGCAATCGCAGATGGGCGAGAGTGGGCATCGGATAGACTCCGTGTGGCACACAGAGGACGTAGGCCCAGAAGGGCTTGCCGGTGCGTTGACTCTCGCTTCGAATGTCATCAAGGGTTGCATACCACTGGCTGCCAGCCACCTTCCCGCCTTTTCTCACAGGGTAGAAATCGTAGGAGATTTGTGGCTGTTCTATCTTAGAGAAGGCTTTGACATACTCTGGATATTTTTTTACACCGATATCATCGAGTAGCCACTGGCCTGCGTTGGGAAAGAGATTGATGTAGCATTGTCCATCGGGATGAAGCCTGGATATGCGCTTCTGCAGGTCTTGAAGCTCTTGCCAACGCTTCATCTTCGGTTCGTCAGCCAGAATGTATTGCCATAGGGCGGGATGGTTCTTGATGGATGGTACTATGGTCTCTGGTCGCTTCTCTATTTCCACGTTGAATATGAGCACTTTCAGTCCATGGGCTTCTGCTACATTGAGTGCCTTGTAGATGTTCGGCGTGGATTTTGGCCAGACCATTATAGCATTAAAACCTGCCTTTCGTATATCATTGAAACGTGTGTGGTCATAAAGTTCTGTAGGCAGAATATCGGCAATGATGGGGAATCCCTGTGGCTCACTGGCCTTTGTTATGTGCAGGTGTAGGATACTTAGAAGTATCAGTATTAATCGTGCCTTCATATCTATATAATAATTAAGTTTAGTGGAAATATATCTCGTTTATCATATGCACGATATAATGGATGAGGCAGAAGACCGCCAGTCCTATGCGGACCACATAGCGGGGACGAATGATGTAGAGCATGCAGGCATAGGAGATGGCATCGAACATGCCGAAGAGGTCGTGGAGACGTTTTCCCAGCACTTCGATGTCGGCAAAGAGAATGAGGAAGCCCATCTCGAGGGCAAGCAGCTTGATGAGAATCGGGGCATAGCGGCAGTGCCGGTGGATGGTTTCGTAGTAGAAGATGAAGACGTAGAGCAGGACGATTTCGCCCAGAAACGTAATCTGCTTGTACGGTATGTACGCCTCGCCCATTCCCACTCCTGTTTCGCTGACTTCCTTGTAGTGCTCCAACTTACCTTCGATTGCTCCCCCCGGAATAAGGTTGACAGCCCCGATGCCTGCCAAATAGAGCAGTATGCAGATGGGTATGCTGATGCCGAGAATCCATTTCCAATACTTATTAATCTCCATGTTTCCTACGAAGAGGATGGGCAGGAAGGCCAGGCTTGAGTAGTGGAAGAGCGTGGCAACGATGAGGATAACGATTGTCTGCAGATATCGCTTTTCCTGCAATGGTATCATCGCCCACAGGAGAAAGGCCGCAGCCACACCGCTGCGTATCTGTACGACATCTTGCATGGGATAGTAGATGCCCACATAGACTATCATGGCGGTGAAGACGAAGGGGGTGAGCTTCCAGAGAAGTGTCAGCTTGATGGGTATGGCTATCAGGGCATAGGTGAGGAAAATGGCGAAGACTCCGAATCCGAAATAGAGGAAGAGCCTACTGAGATATATGTAGGTGGGCTCCGTCATGGTCTCGATGAGGAAGCTGTCGTTGAAATAGAAATACCTCTCGTAGCTGCCCGCATCTGCCGTCGTTATGGGCTTGAAGGCGGAAATGCAGATGAGGGCGATGCCGATGAAGAAGAGTAGGATGAGTTTTTGCCAAGCGGGCATGTGGTCCTCCATAAAGGAAAGGACTACAACGATAGCGAATATGGATAGAATGAGTATATCCATGATGATTAACTATTGCTGTCACCCCTCCAGCTATTGTCTGTACATATGATATAAACAGAGCAGAAGAAACATGCAAGAAAAATCAAGGCAAATGTGATGAGTGCTCGTCTTGGTCCTGCTGGCTTTTGTGGCACAGAAGCTCCTTGCAGGACTGTAATGACAGGAGTGGCTTCCTGCAATTTCGCTTTTGCAGCTTCCAATTTTTGGGAGGCAGCAGAAAAGGTCTGGTATTTCATTCTCTGCTCATTGTTCAGCGCTTCCAGCTGTGCCTTCGCTGTCTCGTTGATGATGTCCCAATTGGCATCTACTGCTGCAACATACCGTCTGTTGCTTACTTCGTATTCATCTCTCGTCTGTGCGTAGATGAGTTGAGCATACTCCAAGTCGTTGCGGGCTTTCTTGGTGCGATAGTCAAGGATGAATTTCTGCAACTTGTTGCTGACCGTATCGGCAATAAGCGCGCATACCAATGGGTCAAAGTCATTTACTATAACTGAAATGACCCCTGTTTTCCGGTCATAATTATATTGTATCTTTCCGCCTATGGCATCAGCAATTTCGTTTTGCTTTTTTGTCAGCAGAAAGCTGGGGGAATAGGTTTTTCCTTTTGCTCCAGAGGTATTTACTTCAGCTTTCTTGGGCTTCATCATCTTTTTAAGCTTCCCCCATAGCTTCATATACCATGAACTCTTGCTATGCTTCTGCAGATAGTCGTAATATACCATCCTGATAGAACCGTCTAATGTTGTAATTTCGACAGGGAACATTGATACGATGAAGTCCTTAGAACTCATCAGGTCGGGGTAGAGGTTGGGTGAGATGGCATCGTCGGTTGACTGTTGCTCGCCAAAGCCGAATGAGCTTAGTATTGAATTCATTCCTCCGCTACTGACCTCGGGAGCCAGCATAACTTGGCAGGAGTAGTAACGAGGTATAGTGAATACAAATATCAGGGAGAATATGATGGCACCAGCTATGCATACAGCATACACTCTCCATTTCTTCAGTAACAATGGGAGGATTCTCGTCAGGTCCAATACTTGGTCTTTCTTTTCTTCCATAACTGTAGGGGTTGAAGGTTAGGCTCAATAATCTTATCTCCTCAGAGCGCTAATAAGCACAGCTCCGACGGTAGAGAGTGCGCTGACGCCAGCCAGAGCGACGGATGTCTTCTTGCCGTTGTCATCCTTTTCTGGTTTCGTTGGTATGACTATCTCGCATCCAGGGCGGACCCGACCGTGGTTTATGCGGCTCACTTGTCCGTTGGCATAGATGATGAACGCTTTGCTGCGCTGTCCCTTACTATTTGTGCCGCCTGCCTGATTGATATAATATGATACGGATTTGTCCTCAACATACGGAACGGTATTGGGATATAAGACCTCTCCGCTGATGCGGACGGTGTTGTTGTGTTGTGGGATTACAATCTGATCTCCGTTTCGCAGGATGATATCTTTGGAACTTCCGGGCTCCTTCATTGCCGCTACTAAATCAACCCCCACAGTATATCTGTCTTTTATGGTGATTTTCTCAACGTCAACAGTGTCTGCGCTGTGGGCTATTTCCAGCAGTTGTATGGAACGTTCCTTCTCGTTTGAACTTATGGCTCTGGTGAAGCGTGTTCCTTCGGCAAAACCTGCATTTGTGAGTCCGCCTGCACGTTTTATCAGGTCGCTCAGTCTGTCGTTTCTACTTTCAAGGCTATAGTTGCCAGGATATTTTACTTCACCGCTTATGCGTACGATTGCAATGTCCGCAAACTCGGGGTTTCTCTTAATGGTAATCACATCAAAGGGTTTCAGGGCAAAGTTCTGTCCTTCCTTTACCACAAGTCCGTTCTCAATATTGAAGGTGTAGATCTTTGCCTTTCTGTTGTAGGTGCTGTCTTGTTCGTCAGTGTATTGCAGACGGCGTGCAATTTCGACGTTGCTAAGCAAGGCTTCTTCTCTCAGTCCGCCAGCAGCTACGATGGCGTCTTCCAATGTCATGTCTTTAACATATGCATAAGCACCGGGCTTTGATAATGGGCCATATATGTGGTATATGCGAGTTCTGGTAATCTCTTCTTCAGACGATATGACCAGAGAGTCCTCGTTTTCTAAGATGACATCGGGTGCGTTGTTGTTCATAATGCCTGCGAGGTCGATGCTCATCGCTTTACGGGTGCGGTTTTCGTTCATGCGGAAAAGGACAACGAGGTTGGTGTAGGCATTTTCCAAGGCACCGCCCGCCTTTTCTACAAGGGTGCGTACACTGTTGCACTCGTTTGAGATAGAGTAGTGCCCGGGATAGAAGACAGCACCGGTCACTTGCACCATGTTCTGATATCTGTCGATGGCGCTCCTTACGTTGACGCTATCGCCATCCTGTACTGTAAAGGAGGCGAAGTCCCATTCTTCTACCGAATGAACTGTGAGTCCCTCGTTTGTTTTGCGTTCGACACTGATAATGCTTTTGTTGGCGTCGCCATTGAAGCCTCCGGCATAATCCAATAAGGCTTTGACGGTTTCGCCTTCCTTCATTTCGTAAAACATGGGGCGTTTGATGGCACCACTGATGTTGACGAGTGCGTCGTAGGCTCCTACGATGATAGCGTCATTGTCCTGCAGCATGACGTTGCCAGTCAACTTGCCGTTTAGGATGTAGTCATAGACGTCTATCTTCGAGATGATTCTCCCTCCGCGACTTACTTTGATGTTTCTCAAGGTACCAATCTCAGTGACGCCTCCAGCCATGTAAAGGGCGTTGAATACGGTGGAGAAAGCCGACAGCGTATAAGTGCCTGGGTTGATAACCTCACCTAGGACGTTGACGATGACTGTACGTGTCTGGCCGACGGTGAGTTTGATGCTGGAGCCTTGATAGTGCCCTCCCATTTTGCTTATTACTTTTGCTTGGGCTTGCTCAGCCGTTAGTCCGGCTACTTCCACGGGGCCTATCTTCTCGATGATGATGGTACCTTCGGGCGAGATGGCATATTTCTGACTGCTTTGCGAAGTGCCATAGATGTCAATCAGCACTTCGTCTCCAGGGCCAAGTATGTATCCAGCAGGGGTTGCGATGTTCATATTTGGTTCGAATGTCAGCTTGTCGTTCTTGAAGATGTCGTGTCCGAAGATTTCTTTTGAGCCTAATGCGACGTCTACCACTATATTCCTGGCATCTTTGTCCTCGGTTTTCTGCATTTCGCTGTTGGATTTCCGAATGCGATCGCCTGCGGCAGAAGATGAAACATTGCTGGTTGAGGCATCTCCTTTGGCTTGCATAGCCTCGTATTGTTCCTTGAGTCGAATCAGTTGGTCTCGTTTTACCCCCTTTCTTTGCAACTCCAGAAGGATGGCGGTCTGGCTTTTGCCTGCTTCGTGCTGTTCCTGGACGTATTCGATTACTTCTTCGTCGCTCATCTGTGCCGATGCTTGGCTGACTGCGAACAGGGCTAACATCAAGGCAAATAAAATTCTCTTCATGTATGTTTTGCGTTTTGTTATTATTCTTCTGCGTAATCCTTTTGCTGTTGCCGGTTAGGGCAAAAGTGGTGCAAAGGTATGATAATTTATTTTAATAATAACGTGCGCGAGGTCTCTTTTATTGTGTTTGTAGCAGAGAAATGAAAAAATGTTGAATAATTTTGCATATTCAAAAATTATTTGTACCTTTGCACCCAAAACGACGTTGCATGTCACTTCGGGGCTGACTGGATTTGACAGCAGGATGAGGTGTCAGTGTAAGCACGCAGAGAGTTGGCAGCCGCTCTCTTTAATCTCTGACTTCCGACAATTTAATTGGCGCAAACAACTACGCTCTCGCTGCCTAACCGAAGCACAGTAGGTTACTGGCTTTATCCGGACACTAGGTGTCTGGACGAGACATCGCTCAGAAGCTGTTATTCCGAAGCGTCTGGCAAAGCGGTGCTAAAAAATCGGAGATAGTCAGGGGAGATGTTCCTATCCCATGATGAAGCTTTAGGAAATAAGGCATTGGTTGGTGGTCCAGGTCTTGCCGGTGCTCGAAAACATAGTCTGGAATAAGCGTGTAGAAAGCCTGGGATGTCCCTGTTTGGACGAGGGTTCAATCCCCTCCAGCTCCACTTCGTTTCGCCCTCGCGGGGATTAAACCCTCGTGAGGGTTTTTCGTTTCACTCAAGCGGCGGGGCCGGAGCAATCCCCTCCAGCTCCACTTCGTTTCGCCCTCCGGGGATTAAACCCTCGTGAGGGTTTTTCGTTAGTCGAGCAACTTAAACACGATGGAGAGACACTTTCTCTGATGGAACAGCCAGCGATATATGAATGTGTTTTCGGGCTGGACATGGTGGAAGTGCCATTTCAGGAAATCTACATTTCGTGTGTTGCGGTCTGGGGGTAACAATAGTCCTGGCATGAAATGATTCTTCCAATACACATACATGAGGTTGAACTGGTCTCTCTTTGTGTATTTCATGAATTCTGCCCACCATTCTTCTGATATCTTCTTTACCAGGGGGTCGCTGTGCTTCCTTAGGATGAAGTTGTTCTCGAAAAGTCCCCAATGTGCCGGGAAGCCTTCTCTTTTCAGGTGCCAGTACTGAAGGAATGTCTTGAAGAGCCCGGACCGACCTCCTAAATAAGCGAATTTAATTTCTTCGTAGGTGCAGTCGCAAGGCGGAAGGCAGTGAGCCACTTGATATATCTTTCCGCCCTCTGACATCTTGTCTTCCAGGATTGAGTATAGTTCCTTTCCTGTAATCTGGATGTTTGCATCCATCCATAGGCTCCACTCATAATCCTTCAGTGCTCGGTGGGGGAGTAGCTTGACGTAGCGCGACAGGCGGGCCTTGTCTTTGTGCTTGAAGGGGATGGGACGTATCTGCCAGACGCCTACTCTTTCCTCTTTTATGTCGTTTGAGAAGCAGATGTAGTCATAACTCTCGTCGACGACTTCGGGCTGCCGGATGACATCATAGTTGCCTACCAGGCATGTGTATATCACCTTCTTGTTCATACGTTTTTATTATATATAACGTGCGTACTGCTTGTTTTATTGTGTCCGGCTTGTAGGAAATAAAAGGCAGAATTGTTTTGTTGTTTCCGATAATATGTGTACCTTTGCATTCAAATTCGTATAGAATCCGTATTCCTTACAGGCTGTTGTGAGGAAGAATAGACGAGGTATAATGTCTCAAGAGAACGATAACAAGAAGACTTTGGCAAGGAACACTATCATTGTCTATGTTCAGATGTTTGTGACGATGGCAGTGAGCCTCCTTTCTGTGCGATTGGTCTTGAAGGCGCTTGGGGATTCTGACTACGGACTGTTCAACATCGTGGGCGGAGTCATTGCCATGTTCATGTTCCTGTCCACTTCCATGAGTGTCACGACGACGCGCTTCCTCAATTACGAGAGGGGGAAGAAGGACGGAGACACCAACCGTATCTTCAACCAGAGCAATGTGCTGCACATGCTCTTTGCACTCATTGTCTTCCTCTTGCTCGAGACGGCAGGCGTGTATTACATCATCCATTATCTTAACGTTGCACCGGGCAAAGAGGCCGATGCCATGTTTGTCTTCCAGGTGTCCACGATTACTGCGTGCCTTGGTATAATGAATGTGCCGTTCCAGAGCATCTTCATTGCCCACGAGAAGTTCTCCGTCGTGGCTATGGTTGAGATACTTGGCGTGTTGCTGAAGTTGCTGCTTGTCTTGGTGATGCTGTGGGTTTACGAGGGCAATGCCTTGCGCTTCTATGCCATCTGCATGTGTATGGTGACGGTGTTCTCCTTCGCTGCCTATCATGTGCTGGCCATAAGGCGATGGCCGGACATCGTGAGGTGGAAGCCGGTGAAGGGCTGGCGTTCCTACAAGGAGCAGCTGTTCTTCAGCAATTGGAATCTGCTGGCTACGTTCTCGCTGATGCTTAGGGGGCAGGGTGCTGCGCTTATCATCAATCATTTCTTCGGTACTGTGGTGAATGCTGCTTTTGCTGTGGCAAACAATGTGCAGCAGCAAGTGAATACTTTCATAGGCAACTTCGATACGGCTGTCTCTCCGCAGATAGCCCGCAACGTAGGCGCAGGCGATACTGGGAGGTCGCTGACTTTGGCCTGCACCACTTGCCGTATGTGCGTGCTGCTCATGGAGGTGGTATTCTTTGCGCTTTACGTTGAGCTGGAGTTCGTCCTGCGTTGCTGGCTGGGCGAAGACATGCCTGAGGGGACCGTGACCTTCTGTGAATACACGCTTTTCATTGCCGTCGTGTCGTCCACCTCGGCGGGTCTTGTGCATCTGATTAACGGTTTGGGCAAGATAAAGTGGTTCAAGATACAGGGATGCTTCTGGCAAGTCCTGCCCTTGATATTCGGTTGGGTGGCCTATTCCCGAGGGATGCCGCCCCATACCATCGTGCTGTTCTTTGTCGTGAGCGACGCCATGAGCCGCATCACTCAGTTCTGGCTCCTCCACCGCATCTACATGTATAATTATGTCGGTCAGCCCCGTAAGGCTCAGAAGTGGATACGCCAAGTCATGGACGAACTCTACACCGACCAGCCCGCCGGTCTTTGCGGTAATGAGGACGTCGGACAGATGTCCGCCTGGTACATCCTCTCGGCCCTCGGCTTCTATCAGGTTGAGCCTTGCGGCGGCGTTTACCAGCTTGGCTCGCCCATCGTGGAGGAGGCCGTCATCCCAGTAGGCGAGGACAAGACCTTCACCATCCGTACTCATGGAGGCAGCGACCAGGCCATCTACGTCAAGAAGTACGTGCTGAACGGCAAGCAGCTCAAGGGCACAACCATCACCCACGAGCAGATCATGGCCGGCGGCACACTGGATGTCTATATGACAAAGTAGCAACATAACGACATTACGACATAACGCATTAACGTAACAACAATGAAAAGAATAGTCATTGCCCTGCTGATGTGCGCACCCGTGGCTGCCTTCAGCACCCCGAAGTTAGCAATCCCCGAGCCTGCCAAGAAGCAGGCGGTGGCAGTACAAAGCACGATAAAGGACCTGCGTCCCGAGCCCGAGAAGCGACTCTTCCGCAGCGAAGCCGTCGAGAAACAAATCCTCGACCTCAAGCAGAAGCTGACGGCCATCGACCCAAAGCTCTATTGGATGTTCGTCAACTGCTTCCCAAACACCCTCGACACGACTGTCTGGTATAGCAACGAAAGCGGCGACGACGACACCTTCGTCATAACTGGCGACATCGAGGCCATGTGGCTTCGCGACAGCGCAGCACAGGTCTGGCCCTATCTCCGCTATGTGAACCAGGACGAGCCCCTGCGTCATCTCATCCGCGGCGTCATCCGCAGGCAGTTCGCCTGCATACTGATTGACCCATACGCCAATGCTTTCAATATCAAGCCAAAGGACGGCGAGTGGCAGACCGACGAGACGAAGATGAACAAGATGCTGCACGAGCGCAAGTACGAGATAGACTCCCTTTGCTATCCCTTGCGCCTTGCCTATGCATATTGGCAGAAGACAGGAGACAACTCTATCTTCGACGAGAACTGGCTCAAAGTGGTTCGTGCCATCCTTGATGTGTTCCGCGACCAGCAGAACTGGAATGGTTATAAGACGAACTACCACTTCCGCCGTGAGACCAAGGCACTCCACGACACCCGCAGCAACGCAGGTTATGGCCATCCGGGCAAGGCTTGCGGACTCATCGCCAGTGCCTTCCGTCCCAGCGACGACAGTACAATCTTTCCCTACCTCGTGCCTTCGAATTTCTTTGCAGTAAGCGTCTTGCGCAAGGCTGCCACTATCCTCCGCACCGTGAACAAGGAGAATGTAATGGCCGGTGAGTGCGAGCAGATGGCAAGCCAAGTGGAGGCTGCCCTGAAGCAGTACGCCGTAGTGGAGCATCCGAAGTATGGTCCCATCTATGCCTTCGAGGTTGACGGCTACGGAAGTGCGCTCCTCATGGACGACAGCAACGCCCCGAGCCTGCTCTGCCTGCCTTATCTGACCGACGTCGCAATAGACGACCCCATCTATCAGAACACGAGGAAGTTCGTCTGGAGCGAGGATAATCCATACTTCTTCAAAGGCAAGGCCGGCGAAGGCATCGGCGGTCCTCACTGCGGACTCGACAAGCCTTGGCCCATGTCGCTTGTGATGAAAGGCTTCACCACCAATGACCGTGCCGAGAAGGAATGGTGCGTACAGCAAATTCTGAAGACGGACGGCGGCAAGGGCTTCATGCATGAGTCCTTCAACAAGGACGATGCCACCGACTTCACACGCAGCTGGTTCGCATGGGCCAACACGATTTTCGGTGAACTTATTGTAGATATGTATGCAGAATAAGAGTAGAAAGACTATACAGGGAGCCCTCATCGTGGGGCTCTTTGCTTTTGTGGGCGGCCTCTTCTCGGCTTGTACGAGCGGCGACGAGGCAGAGGTCCGCGACGCGCTCGACTTCCTTTATGCGGGGATGCCGCTGCCCGACAGCGTCGATTACCCACGCGAGTTCTGGGAAGCCAACGCAAGGATGGCTGTCAAGGCACGCCATGAGATGCCTTGGGGCGAAAAGGTCCCTGGCCGCGAGTGGCGGCATTTCGTGCTTCCCCTGCGCGTCAACAACGAGGACCTCGACTCGTTTCGTATTGTCTATTACGACGAGTTGAAGGCTCGCGTGGAAGGCAAGACGATGTACCAGGCCGTGCTGGAGGTGAACCACTGGTGCCATGAGCACGTCAGCTACCAACCCAGCGACAGCCGCACCTCCTCGCCGATGAACACGCTTCGCTCGGCCATCGGACGTTGCGGAGAGGAGAGCACCTTCACCGTCACTGCCCTGCGCACCATCGGCATCCCTGCCCGCCAGGTCTATACGCCGCGTTGGGCCCATACAGACGACAACCATGCTTGGGTCGAGGCCTGGGTCGATGGCAACTGGTACTTCCTTGGCGCTTGCGAACCCGAGCCGTTGCTGAACCTCGGATGGTTCAATGAATCGGCCAGCAGAGGCATGCTCATGCACACGAAAGTCTTTGGGGATTACACCGGGCCCGAGGAAGTAGTGAACAAGACGGCGTGCTACACCGAGATAAACGTCACGAAGAACTACTGCGATGTCTCAACCATCATCGTCACCGTGCTGAGCCAGGATAGCCTTCCCGTCGAGGGTGCAACGGTCGATTACCGCCTTTACAACTACGCAGAACTCTACCCAATCGTCTCGAAGCAGAGCGATGCGAAGGGCCAGTCGTCGTTGACCTGCGGCAAGGGCGACCTTATTGTCTGGGCAAGCAAGGACGGCATGTTCGGCTTCCAGAAGGTGAGCGTCGGCAAGGAAGCCCTGGTGACTGTGGTCATGGACAAGGACAGCACGTACACCGCTTCGCTCGACCTCGACCTCATACCGCCTTTGGGCAGGGACAACAAGCCCGATGTCAGTGGCGATGCCATGCGCGCCAACCGCCGACGCCTTGCGGAGGAAGACAGCATCCGCATGGCCTATATGGACGAGGCTTTCTGCCGAGATGCCCAGCCCGACAGCCCGGAGGCACTGGCCCGCGCTAACTGGCGGACCATCGAAGCCTTCCGAAAGCAGACAGACAAGCAGCTGGCCGACGATATCCTCGCCACGCTTTCCAGGAAAGACTACCGCGACGTGACGCTCGACGTGCTGATGGACGTGTCCCAAAACCTCTCCCCTTTGGGAGAGACGGAGGGGGGCCGTAAGTATGTCCTCAGCCCGCGTGTCGCCAACGAGCGCTTGACGCCTTGCCGCGGAGCGCTCCAAGCGTACTTCCGAGGCATGACGGCAGAGCAACTTCAGCAGTGGGTGAAGGACAGCATCACGGTCTGCGACACCCGCAATCCGCAGCACCTCTGCATGTCGCCGCTCGGCGTGTTGCGCCACAGAACGTGCGACGCCCACAGCCGCGACATATTCCTCGTCTCGGCAGCCCGTGCCATCGGCATCCCAGCACGCATTAATGAGGTCACAGGACGACTTCAATACCAGACCCCCCAACCCCCTTTAGGGGGAGAAATGAGCAGTTGGATTGAGGCTTTTCCTGTGTCAAAAGAACTCCCCCTAAAGGGGGCTGGGGGGTCTTTGTGCCTCACCTACGCCGATCAGAAAGTCAAGGAGAACCCTTCTTACTACTCGCATTTCGCCTTGTCGCGCATCTCTGACGGTCGGCCTCAGCTTCAGGAGTTCCCAGAGAATGCGACGTGGAAGGATACGTTTGCTGATGGTGTGGACGTCGACGCAGGGCAATACATGCTCGTCAGCGGTATGCGTCTGGCGAATGGCGGCGTGCTGGCAAACCTCAACATCTTTAATGTCGCTGCAGAACAGCAACATAAGGAACAGCTCCGCCTGCGTGCCGACGACGACAAGCTGCGCGTCATAGCCAACTTCGACTGCGAGCAGTACTTCACGAACGCCAGGGGCGTGCACAAGAAGATACTCGAGACGACCGGCCGAGGCTTCTACATGATAGCCCTCATCCGCAGCGGTCACGAGCCGAGCACGCATCTGCTGCACGACATGGAAGCAGCCAACATACACATCTCGCAGTGGAGCGGCTGCTACCTCATGCTCTTCGAGAGCCAGGAAGACTTTGCCAAGTTCGACCGCCGCGAGTTCGACGACCTGCCTTCTAACGTCCTCTTCGGCGTCGCAGACCCATCGACATTAGAGGCGATGCACATCGAGGAGCTCACCCACGGCAACAAGGAACTGCCCATCGTCATGCTCTGCGACACCTTCAACCGCGTCGTCTGGTTCCGACAGGGCTACAACATCGGCCTGGCCGACCAACTGATGGACGCCCTCCGCAAGGTTATACTGAAGGAATAGACACACGTCGTTGCCCCTCTCACTATGGCAGACTTGCTTTCGCGGCAGGTCTGCCTTCTTTTTTCTGCATACTGAATAGTTCGTTCCATGCGCATGGGTCAATCGACCCGTGGGCATGGAACGATGGACCCATGCGCATGGGTCAAACAAACAACAGTGCCGAATCAAGAGCCGAGGAATGACCGAAAGCCTGTCCCGACGTGGTTTATCGACGAAGGAGATGCTCTTTCCCGACGATGATGGCTGTATAGACGACGATGAGCAACGTGCTGATGCAGAGGTAGATGTACATGGGCCAGTCCGTCGGAACGAGCGTCATCACCCAATAAAAGGCGGCGGCGATGACGACATAAAACGCTATCGAACCGATGGGGTAGGGGATGGGATTGATGCGTTGCCCTACGAAATAGCTCAGGAGCATCGCCGTGCCGTATCCTGCCACACCGCCCCAGGCACAAGCCATATAGCTGTAGTGCGGGATGCCCCACAGGTTGACGGCCAGGAGAGCGAGGCATCCTGCCAGGGAGAACAGGGCGCCGTAGATGGTCTTGTCTATCAACTTGTACCAGAAGGACAGGTTGAAATAGACGCCCATCATGATTTCCGCCACCATGACGATGGGCACAACCCGCAGTCCCTCACGGTATTCCTCCCCGAGAATATATTGGAGGATAGGCATATAGCCCACCACGCAGAGGAACGCCAACAGCGTGAAGACGAGGAAATACTTCATGGCCGAGGCGTAGTACTCGTTCTTGTCGGTATCCTTAGCCTTGGCAAAGACGATGGGCTCATAGGCATAACGGAAGGCCTGGGTAATCATTGCCATGATCATCGCTATCTTCACGCAGCTGCCATACACGCCAAGCTCCACGTTAGCCTGTGCCTTGTCGGGATAGACCATAGGGAAGATAATCTTGTCGGCCACTTGATTGAGGATGCCGACGATGCCCAGCAGCAGTATCGGCCACGAGTAGGAAAGCATCTTGCGCAACAGGGCGAAGTCGAACTTCCAACGTATCTTGAACAGGTCAGGAATGAAGAAGAGGGTGATGAAGCCCGTGCAAAGCAGGTTGATGAGGAAGACGTAGAACACGCTCGTCTGTCCGAGGATGACGAAATAGAAGACGTTGAGGCCGATGTTGAGGAAGATGAAGAGCAGCTTCAGCGAGGCAAAACGTATGGCACGGTGCTGGTAGCGGAGGAAGCTGAAGGGCAGTGCCTGCAAGGCATCAAGGCCGACCACCGTTGCCATCATCAGCAGGTACTCCGGATGCTCTGCATATCCCAGGCTCTCCGAAATGGGGCCGATGAAGCCGAAGACCGCCAGGAGGAACAAGGCCGTGAGGCTTGCGATGATGGAGAAACCTGTGGAGAAGACCGTGTCGGCCTCCTCGTGCTCGTCGTTGGCATAGCGGAAGAGCGTCGTCTCCATGCCAAAAGTCAGGATGACGAATATCAGGGCGGTGTAGGCATACATGTTCGTGCTCACGCCATAATCGCCGGAAGCCTTCGGCATGTAGTGCGTATAGAGCGGCACGAGCAGGTAGTTGAGGAAGCGGCCCACGATGCTCGAGAGGCCGTATATCGCTGTGTCTTTGAAGAGGGCTTTGAGGTTTGCCATAGCCTATGTCTCGTTTTGTCAGACGCAAAGTTACGATTTTTAATTCATAATTCATTATACATTATTTATAAATGTGCTGTTATCTCAAGTTTTTTTCGTAACTTTGCACGCAAAGAAGCATAATTGAACGCAATATGACAAAGAAAAGACTCTGCTTCCTCGTGGCAATCCTGTTTGCCACGCTCGCCTATGGTGCCGACGATGCCAAGATGGACAAGTTCATCGGCTCGCTCATGCAGAAGATGACTTTAAGAGAAAAGATTGGCCAGCTCAACCTCCAGCCCGCCGGCGAAGTGACGACAGGCGGTGCGATGGACACCCAAGTGGGCGGCCTCGTGATGAACGGCGACCTCGGTGCCGTGCTCAACCTTGCAGGGAAGGACAGGGTGCGGGCCTTGCAGGAAGTGGCAGTGAAGAAGAGCCGTCTGGGTATTCCCCTCTTGGTCGGTCTCGATGTCATCCACGGCTACAGGACCATCCTCCCCATCCCGCTGGCTCAAGCCTGCTCGTGGGACATCCCTGCCATCGAAGAAGGTGCCCGCATCGCCGCAGAAGAATGTTCTACCGACGGCATATCGTGGACCTATAGTCCCATGGTCGACATAGCTCTCGACGCCAGATGGGGTCGTATTATGGAAGGCGCAGGCGAGGACCCGTACCTGGGAAGCCTTGTGGCTGCGGCCTTGGTGCGTGGCTATCAGGGCGACTTCAAGGAGAGGCAGAACATCATGGCTTGCCTGAAGCACTACGCCCTCTATGGCGCAGCCGAGGCAGGACGCGACTACAATACCGTAGATATGAGTCATCTGCGTATGTTCAACCAGTATTTCCCGCCCTACAAGGCAGCGGTCGAGGCCGGCGTGGGCAGTGTGATGACCAGCTTCAACATCGTCGACGGACTTCATGCCACTGCCAATCCCTGGCTCCTCGACGAGGTGCTCCGGCAGAAATGGGGCTTCAAGGGCTTCGTCGTGACAGACTATGCCAGCATCAACGAAATGGAATCGTGGGGCTTCGGCAAGCAAAAGGAGAACGGCGTGAAAGCACTCAAGGCCGGCACCGACATGGATATGTGCTCGCAGGCCTTCTTGAATCACTGTGAAGCGGCTGTGCGCGAAGGCCTTCTCACCGAGCAGGACATCGACGCGGCCTGTCGCCGTGTGCTCGAAGCAAAGTATCGTCTCGGCCTCTTCAAAGACCCGTACAAGCATTGCCACATGAGCGATCAGGAGCAGGCGAAGCACGTCTTCACCCCGGAGAACAGGCAGAAGGCGCGTGACTTTGCTGCCGAGACATTCGTCCTCCTCAAGAACGACGGCGGCATCCTACCATTGAAGAAGCAAGGCAAGATAGCCCTCATCGGTCCCAATGCCAATACAACCGACGGCTTGCTCGGCTCGTGGTGCGTCGTAAGACCAGCAAAGGAAGCCTATTCCTCCCTGCTGCAAGCCATGAAGGAAAGCGTTGCAGGCAAGGCAGAGGTGCTTTATGTGCAAGGTTGCAACCTGAGTGATGACGATAGGCAGGACGCTGCCGGCTTTGCCAACGCACCCTATCGGACCGCGCCCCGCGTGGATGCCAAGCAGGCTCTGCAGGAAGCGTTGAAGGTGGCAGCTGAGGCCGACGTCATCGTCTATGCAGGTGGCGAGGGCGCAGAGTGGAGCGGAGAGAGCCACAGCCGCGCCATCATCGAACTGCCCGACTGTCAGCGCGAGCTCCTCCTGGCTTTGAAAGGACTCGGCAAGCCACTCGTCATGCTCAACTTCTCCGGTCGTCCCACGGCGATGGGATGGGAGAAGGAGAACCTTCCGGCCATCATGAACGTCTGGTTCGGCGGTACGGAGATGGGCTATGCCCTCTGCGATGTGCTCTTCGGCGACAAGGTTCCCAGCGGACACCTCACGGTCAGCATCCCGCAGATGACAGGGCAGGAACCGCTCTACTACAACCATCTCAACACAGGCCGCCCTGTTGGAGATGGCGACAATCGCTTCCGTCAGTATCAAAGCAACTACTTCGAGGTGAGCAACGGCCCAGCCTTCCCCTTCGGTTTCGGCTTGTCTTATGCGACATTCAAGTATGGCGAGATGACCGTCAAACAAGAGGGCAGGAACGTGACCGCCACTGTTTCCGTCACCAACGAAGGCGATTGTGACGCCACCGAAGTGGTGCAATGCTACATCCGCGACGTGGCTTGCCGCTATGCCCGCCCTGTCAAGGAACTGAAAGGCTTTGAGCGCGTCGAACTAAAGAAAGGCGAGACAAAGACCGTCAGCATTAGTCTGACGGAGCAGGAACTCAGTTCTTACGACCCCGAAGGCAACCTCTCCTTCGAACCCGGCGAGTTCGATATCATGATGGGAAGCAACAGTCGGGACGTACAGACAAAGCGGATTAATATCAAGTAAAAACCTCTCCTCAGTCTTATCTAACCTCTAACATGAAATACGTCAGTTGGAATGTCAACGGCCTGCGTGCCGTGGTGGGCAAGAACTTCAAGGAAACCTTCGAAAGCCTCGATGCAGACATTGTGTGCCTGCAAGAGACAAAGATGCAGGCGGGACAGCTCGACCTGAGTTTCCCTGGATATGAGTCCTATTGGAACTATGCCGAAAAGAAAGGATACTCAGGCACCGCCGTCTTCACAAGGCAGACGCCGCTTGCCGTGACCTACGGTATGGGCATCGATGAGCACGACCACGAGGGACGCATCATCACGCTCGAGATGGCCGACCACTACCTCGTCTGCGTCTATACACCCAACAGCCAGGACGGACTTCGCCGCCTGGATTACCGCATGGGGTGGGAAGATGCCTTCCGCGACTACCTGCTTGCGCTCGACAGCAGAAAGCCGGTCGTCGTCTGCGGCGACATGAATGTGGCGCACAAGGAGATTGACCTGAAGAACCCCGCCACAAACCATCGCAACGCGGGCTTCACCGACGAGGAGCGAGAAAAGATGTCCGTGCTGCTTCAAAGCGGTTTTACCGACACCTTCCGCCTGCTCAATCCCGATGCCACGGAACGCTACAGCTGGTGGAGCTACCGCTTCCATGCCAGGGAGAAGAACGTCGGGTGGCGCATCGACTACTTCCTCGTGTCGAACCGCTTGGCGCCGCGTGTGAAGACGGCCGACATCTATAGCGACATTATGGGCAGCGACCATTGCCCGGTCGTGCTGGAACTTGAATAAGAAGAACGATGAAGAAGACTTGGGGAATGACGGAAGGAGCTGTCGTCTGCTGTGGCATAGTAGTGGCAGGCATGCTTCTGCAATTGTTTGTCGGGCCTGTCCGTTGGGACACGATGGCTTGGCCGGTCAATGTCGTAGTGCTGGCCATGATGCTGCTTGGCATTCTGTTGATGCATCTCTGCCGAGGCAAGGTACGCCTCTTCCGCTGGATGTCGACGTTGCAGGCTGGTATCCCAGCCATGCTGACGTGTGCCATGCTGACCGTCCTGATGGGCGTCACCAGACAGGTACCTTCGGGGCATGTGCCGATGGAGCCCGTTGGCATCACCTCCATGCTGAGCTTCTGGCCGTTTGTCCTCGCTTATGTGTGGCTCATGGTACTTGTGGGCATGGTCTGCATGACGAGGCTGCGTATGCCTTTGTGGCATAATGTTCCGTTCCTCCTGAGCCATCTGGGCATCTTCATTGCGCTTGTCTGTGGCACGCTTGGCAATGCCGACATGCAGACCTTGCACATGGTGGTGCAGGAAGGCAAGACAGAGTGGCGGGCTGTCGATGCACATCACAGGGTGCACGAACTGCCGGTAGCTATCGAACTTCATGGCTTCGATATAGAGGACGCTCCGCTCCGATACATGTCCGACGTGACTGTCTATACGAAGAAAGGCCTCGTCGTGCGTGACACGATACAGGTGAATAAACCCCTCTCCGTGCGTGGATGGAAGATCTATCAGTACAGTTATGACGAGACGAAGGGTGCCGAAAGCGACATCAGCATCTTTGAACTGGTGCGCGACCCTTGGCTTCCGTATGTCTACCTTGGCATCTTCATGATGCTGGCTGGCGCTGTGTGTCTGTTCAGAGCCTCACCAAGATCCACCCCTAAAGTCAACGAATCAATAGTAACAGAAGATGATGACATGGAATGACCTTTGGTTTTTCGCCCTGCCGGCATTGGTTTGCTGGGCAGCGGCAGCAGTGCTTTCACTTCGTGGCAGCTGGCGGCGTACGGTCTGCCTGCTGACGTCTTGCGGCTTGCTTATCTTCGGTTCGTATATTGCCTTGATGTGGATTTCGCTGGGCCATCCGCCCTTGCGTACCATGGGAGAGACCAGGCTCTGGTATTCCTTTTTCCTGCCTCTGGTGGGGCTGATTACCTATGTACGTTGGCACTATCGCTGGGTGCTCTCGTTCAGCACGTTGCTCAGCCTGGTCTTCATTTGCGTCAATATCTTCAAACCCGAAATACATAGCAAGGAGCTTATGCCAGCCTTGCAGAGCCCGTGGTTCGCACCGCACGTCATCGTCTATATGTTTGCCTATGCTACGACGGGTGCCGCCACGCTGATGGCGCTTTGGCAACTCCTCAGAGGGCACGACCAGTTGCCTGCCATTGATAATCTGACGCGTGTGGGCCTGTCGTTCCTTACCATTGGGATGCTCTTCGGAGCCTTGTGGGCAAAGGAAGCATGGGGCACCTACTGGAGCTGGGATCCGAAGGAGACATGGGCTGCTGCAACATGGCTTTGCTACCTCATCTACCTGCACCTCCGCCGCAGTCGTCCGCAGGCAGTACGTCCTGCCTTGCTGTGGCTGCTGCTTTGCTTCGTCTGTCTGCAGATGTGCTGGTGGGGCATCAACTATCTGCCGTCGGCACAGGGAACAAGTGTACATACATATTCATAAGTATAGTAAAATAAATAATTAAGAAGATGGTTAAGCACATTATACTGTGGCAGCTGAGGGAGGACCTCACTGCCGAGGAGAAAGAAAGCGTGAAACAGGACATCAAGGCAGGACTGGAGGGTTTGGCCGGACGCATCCCTGGCCTGCTCAGCATCAAGGTCAACGTGGACGGACGCCTTGCCTCGTCCAATGCTGACGTTATGCTCGACAGCACATTCACCGATGAGGCTGCGCTGAAAGCCTATGCCGTGCACCCCGAACATGTCGCCGTGGCAGATGGGAAGGTGCGCCCCTACACCTGCCAGCGTACATGTCTGGACTATGAGATTATATAATATCGTTATATCGAAATAAAGTTATGATGTCATAACGAAGCATAAAGAAATTAACTATGAAAGGAATTGTACTGGCAGGCGGCTCTGGTACCCGCCTCTATCCTATCACCAAGGGCATCAGCAAGCAGCTCATGCCCATCTACGACAAGCCGATGATCTACTATCCTATCAGCGTGCTCATGCAAGCAGGTATCAGGGAAATCCTCATCATCTCCACGCCTTTCGACCTGCCTGGCTTCAAGCGTCTGCTCGGCGACGGCAGCGACTACGGCGTCAAGTTCACCTATGCCGAGCAACCTTCCCCCGACGGACTGGCACAGGCCTTCACCATCGGAGCCGACTTCATTGGTGATGACTGTGCATGTCTTGTGCTGGGTGACAACATCTTCCAAGGCAATGGCTTCAGCGCAATGCTCCGCGAAGCCGTCCGTACGGCAGAAGAAGAACAGAAAGCCACCGTTTTCGGCTACTGGGTGAACGACCCCGAACGCTACGGCGTGGCTGAGTTCGACAAGCAAGGTAACTGCCTCAGCATCGAAGAAAAGCCCGCCAATCCGAAGAGCAACTACGCCGTCGTGGGACTCTACTTCTACCCCAATAAAGTGGTTGAAGTGGCCAAGAATATCAAGCCAAGTGCTCGCGGCGAGTACGAGATAACGACCGTCAACCAGCAGTTCCTTACCGATGGCGAGCTGAAGGTACAGACGCTCGGCCGTGGCTTTGCGTGGCTCGATACAGGTACCTTCGACTCCCTCTCCGAAGCCTCCACCTACATCGAGGTGCTCGAGAAGCGCCAGGGCCTCAAGGTTGGCTGCCTGGAGGGTATAGCCTATCACAAGGGATGGATTGACGAAGAGCGCATGCGCCAGCTGGCACAGCCCATGCTAAAGAACCAGTACGGGCAGTATCTGCTCAAGGTAATCGAAGACGTGAAACGCTTCGGCTTAGACGACTCCGATTTGTAGCTTCGCCATCCTCTCCGATACAGGCAGAACGCAGTCTGCTGAAACGACAAAGGGCACATCCCATTGGGGTGCGCCCTTTGTCGTATGTAAATCAGTGTGTCTTATGATGTCTTGATGCTGGCAGACACGACAGCCGTGCCTGTCTTCGTATAGGTACCGTCAATCTTGATGCCGTATGCACCGCTGCCTGTGTTGCTGACGCGAACCGTGCCGGCCGAGATGTAGAAGTTGCCCTTGATGCGAATGCCCATGCAGCGCACATCGTCCTCCGTGATGGGGTCCTCATAGATGTCGCCCATGGCACGTATCAGCATCATTGTAGTGTTGTCGTTCTCATTGATGGTGAGGTTGCCTGTCACCTGAATGCCTCGGCTGCCTGCACCGCTGGCCGTGATGTTGAACGTGCCGCCCGTGACAGTCATGTCAGAGGGTGCCTTGATGCCCTTCGTGTCGTCGCAGGCTGCCGTGATAGTGATGCTTCCGCCTTTGATGAACATCATGCCGTTGTTCTCCTTGTCCGGGTTGGGTGTCACGTCATCGTCCAGCGTCAGTATCTCCACCTGTATGCCGTCGCCAGCCTGTCCGCTGATGTTCAGCGTGCCGCCGTTCATCTGGAAGTATTGGCCGATGTGCATGGCGTCGCTCACAGCCTTGTTGATGGTGATGGTGCCCGTGCTTTTCTTGAGCTCGAGATATTCTTTCGTGGCGATAGCGTGCTTGGTGTTGCCCGTGACGGTCAGCGAGCCGCTGCCGCTGACCTCGAGGTGTCCTTTGCAGTAGAGCGCAGCCTTCTGAGTTCCGCCAGCTGCATCGACGAGGACGTTCTCTGTCCCATCGACGAGGATGAGGTCGACGCGCTTGCCGCACTGGATGTCGATGGCCGCGCCGCTGTCGCTCGTCAGGTTCAGTCCATTTAGGTAGAACTTACACTTGAGCGGCCCGTCGTAGGTCAGCGAGCCTTGCGAACTTGCACCTTGCAGGACGAACTCCAGCTCGCTCTTCGTGTTGGTGCTGATGATATTGACGTGGGCACCGTCCACTTCATAGGTAACGTCCTTGGCATGACCAAGGTCAACGCTTGCCGTATCGTCGCTGAATGTGACGGTGACGGTATGTACCACTGTGATGCTGTCAACTTCTGCGTAGTTGTATGTGGAGTCGCCTACGGAGAGGACCGTGCCGTCCTCGGAGAACAGAATCTCAGATGTGGTGAAGCGCTTGCTGTCTCCTTCTTTCCAGACGCGTACCTGTTCCTGAGCAAGGAGCAGCGAGGCGGGGACAAGGAGCAGAAGCAATGAGGTGAGTCTCTTCATCTTGTCTGTCGGTATGATTTGGTAGGTATTACTTCTTGACCTTGATGGTCTTGTCGCCCATGCTAACGATGTAAACGCCGGCAGGAAGGTTGTTAAGGTTGACGTTGGCCCCTTCTTTGACCTTGGCAAGATTGACGAGGGCACCGTTAGCGCTATAGATGCGGAGGAAGCCGTCACCCTTGACGGTGAGTTTCCCATCTTGGTATGTCAGGTTCTCTTCCTGCTCGGGCAATGTCTCGATGGCATCTGCCGAATCGGAGAAGTAGATCTTCTCGACAGCGGACAGAGGGCAGAGGAAGGCACCGTCGGTGGTTGTCACCTTGAGATAGTTATCCTCGAAAGTAATTCTTTGAATGGTGGGCAGAGAGATGCTTTCGTCTGTACCATTGCAGGTAATAGTGAGGCACTCCTCGGCCATCATACTTGAGCTAACCATGAGCAGCAGTGCTGCCAAAATGTTCTTAGTGTTCATAATATAATATATAATGTATAGTCAGAAACTGTAGTTGTAGCCAAGACTGATGGCATGTCTCCTCTCGTCTTGGCGCACGACTTCGTTGTCCTCGATGTCGTACATGTAGAAAGTTATCAGATAGGAAAGTGAAATCTCATGGTGCTTGCGGAACTTGTAGCCGGAACCGATGCCTGTTCGTATCTTCTGCAAGAGCATGTGGTCGCCCACACCCACGCTGTTGTGGAACTCTGCCGACACGAAAGGCGAGAAGGGGAAGCGCTTCTTGTCGTACTCAAGCTTGAGGCGGGAACGCAACACCTGGTCGGTAAGTGCTGGCTTGCCGGTTGTCTCCGTCTCGTCGGACACATCTTCCCTGTAGCTAATGATTTCGTTCCAGTCATCATCGAATTCTACTTGCTTGACATGCTCCACACGATACTTCTGCTTCTCTACGGTTCTTGCCTTGCAGTGCGTGAGCTGGTAGCGTTCGCGAAGCGAGATCTTCAGCCAGTTCCACAGCTTGATGCTGCCCGTTGCCTCTGCATTGAAGCGGTGACGCGGATACCAGTATTCGTTGGTGAAGTTGTAGCCTTCCGTCCAGCTGTCTGAACCTACTTCGCCTTCGCTCTTGTCCTTGTACTTGTCCGGCCTACAGGTATAGAGGAAGTTATAGCCGATGCCGAGCTTGAGGAACTTGAAAGGCTTGTAGCTCGTGCTGAGGCCTGCGGAGAAACGCGACTTGTTCTGGGCACGATACTCCAAGTCCAGTCCGACGTCCCATTTCTTTGTGATGGCTTTCTCGATGCCAATCTCCGACCAGATGCCGACCTCGTCGTTCTCTTCCGCCATCATGGGGATGGCAAGGAACAACGGTAGGACGAGTAAGCAATGACGCAGTTTCATGTTATCGGGGCATCTTTGAGATTTCTGCAATGCTGTTTCCGCGGTCGGCCGGCTCGTCGTAGAAGATGCGGATGAGGCAGGCGTCTTTCAGGAAATCGATGGTGCCCACTTCCAGACGCTGTATCTTCAGGCCGGTGCGCTTCTCGAGGTCAGCCTTCAGCTCGTCGCGCTTGTCGGGTGTGACGAGGGCGATGTTGTCGTACTTGATGTACTTGCTGCAGTTGTTCCTGACGAGTTTGCTGCTTTCGAAGAGCCAAGCCATGCCGATGAAGGCAAGGTTGACGAAGACGAGCGTGACGATGCCAAAGCCGTCCCAGTAGTCGGCCTTCGGGTGATACTCGGCACGTCCCAAGGCATTCACAACGCTCAGGGCGATGAGCATGAAGAGGTATGTCATCTCTCGAATGGGCACGGCTTCCGTGCGGAAACGCATGATGCCGAAGATGGCAAAGAGGCCCATTGCGGCGCCGATGTTCATGCCGTCTCCTTCCATCAGGCTTACCAGCAGGAAGATGCTCATGGCCATGAGGATGAAGATGAACATGTAGTCGCGTCGCTGGCTGCGTGGATAGTAGAAGCAGCGTGCGATGATGCCTACGGCCACAAGGTTGAAGATGAATCGGATGACGAGTGAGATGAAGTGCTGGGGGTCGAGGAGCGTGAGTCCGATAAGGTTGCCCAGCTGATAGTTAATGTCGTTTAAGAAGTCCATTATGTATTGTTTGTATTGTTTTGCTATTGTGGTTTAATTGACTTGCAGCCGTTGTCCTGCCAGTTTGCCAAGCCTGACGAGTCGGCTTTTGAAGTTGTTTTGCTTAAGTCCTTTGTTCGTCATGGCAGAGCCGATGCAGTACTTGCTGAAGCCGCTCGGCTTGATGCGCAGCTGGCGGAGTATGTCGAGGATGGGGCTGAAGACGTTGCCGTCGCGCTTGAGCTCTATGATGACGAGCGGTCCGACGTTGGCATCCTTGCCTGTCTCCATGTTGTGGAACTGGACGTCATAGTCGATGGTGAGGCGTTCCGTCTTGCCATAGTTGACGAGTGTGATGCGGTGGAACTGGTTGCGCACGGTGGGATGGATGTCTGCCAGACTGAGATGTACGCGTTCCTGCAGGAACTCTTCGTTGCCGCCTTCGCCTGTTATCTGCTGGCTGGGCACCTCGACGCGTTTCTTCTTCGTGCGGCCGTGGTTGTTCTTCGTCTTTATCTCGAGGAAGGTGATGTCGCTGTCCATGTAGGTGCGGACGCGTACCTTCTGCCGGGGGATGTGGCCGTTGTGGTGTGTCAAGTAGAAGCGATGCCCGTCTGTGTCCCAGTATGTTGTCATGTAGTTGGCTATCTTGCTGCCATCGGTGAACTGCGCATAGTATTTGCCTTCAGCCAGTTCGAGCAGGCGAGCCAGCGTCTCCTTGTTCGTCACGAACTTTGTGTCCGTTCGGTTCATGAGGCGAATGCTCGACATCTCTTCCAGCGTGATGGGCTTCAGATTAGCCAATAAAGTGTCTATACGGGCATCAATATCCATGCTTTTTTGCGTTCTTCGGGGCAAATGTAGGCTTTTTTTCGCAAATATCGTTATTTTGCTTTGTAATTTTAACAAAAAACATCTACTTTTGCTAAACAAAAACGCATTTGTAACAATAAACCTTATAAAATTGAGCAATATGATAGACGTAAAGGAGACCTTGGGTCAAGCCCAAGAGAAAATGGAAGAGGCTGTGTTGTACCTCGAGGAAGCTTTGGCACATATTCGTGCCGGTAAGGCTAACGTGAAGATTTTGGACGGCATTCGTGTCGATAGTTACGGGAGCTTGGTGCCTTTGAATCAGGTGGCCGCAGTCAACACTCCCGATGCCCGCACCATTGCCATCAAGCCGTGGGATAAGAGTATGTTCCGTCCCATCGAGAAGGCCATCTTGGACAGCAACGTGGGCATTACGCCCGAGAACAATGGCGAGATTATCCGCCTGGGCATTCCCCCATTGACGGAAGAGCGCCGTAAGGAGCTTGCCAAGCAGTGCGGCAAGGAGGCTGAACAGGCAAAGGTGAGCGTCCGCAACACGCGTCGCGAGATTATCGAGAAGCTGAAGAAGGGCATCAAGGACGGCCTTTCCGAGGACCTCGAGAAGGATGCCGAGGGCGACATGCAGAAGATGCACGACAAGTACATCAAGAAGGTGGAGGAACTGCTTGCGGCCAAGGAGAAGGAAATAATGACGGTGTAAGAATTAAGAATGAAGAGTGAAGAATGAAGAATTTGCTTCCGCGCTCATTCTCGGGTAAAGACACAGGGCGCAGCAAATTCTTCATTCTTCATTGACTTCGTCGACCTATCGGTTCTTCACTCTTCATTAAGATGAGAGGATTAGTCATCAGGAACACGGGCAGCTGGTACACCGTCCAGACGGACGATGGCCAGCTGCTCGATTGCAAAGTGAAGGGGACGTTCCGCCTCAAGGGAATCCGCAGCACGAACCCCGTTGCGGTGGGCGACGTGGTGACGCTCACGCCCAGCCCCGACGGGCTGACGGCACTCATTGACGGCATCGAGGACCGCCGCAACTACATCATCCGCAAGGCTTCCAACCTGTCGAAGCAGAGCCACATCATCGCCGCCAACGTCGACTTGGCTGCCTTGATTGTCACCATCGCCCATCCGGAGACGAGCACCACCTTCATCGACCGCTTCCTTGCAAGCGCGGAGGCATACCGAGTACCCGTGCTGCTCGTGTTCAACAAGACTGACCTCTACGACGATGAGGAACTGCGCAGGCTCGAGGACGTTATGTCGCTTTACCGCAGCATCGACTATTCCTGCCTCAGTTGCTCTGCCGAGAACGGTGACGGCATCGAGGCTCTGAGGCATGAGCTTCAGGGCAAGACGACGCTGCTCAGCGGCAATAGCGGCGTGGGCAAAAGCACGTTGCTCAATCTGCTGGTGCCCGATGCCGGTGCCAAGACTGCGGAGATCAGCCAGGCTCACGATGCCGGTATGCACACCACAACGTTCTCCGAGATGTACTTCCTGCCGGAGGGCGGCTCGCTCATCGACACTCCGGGCATCAAAGGCTTTGGCACCTTCGACATGGAACGCGAGGAGGTGTCGCACTACTTCCGCGAGATATTCCGCATCTCGGCAGGCTGTCGCTTCGGCAACTGCACGCATACCCACGAGCCGGGCTGTGCCGTCCTTGCTGCCGTGGCAGAGGGAAGCATCGCAGAGACACGCTTCAACAGCTACCTCTCGATGCTTGAAGACAAGGAAGAAGGCAAGTATCGTTCTGCTTTCTGACTGGGGCATAGTTTGCTGCATCATGTACCAGCAATTGCAGCATCGCGACCGTGCAATTGCTGCATCATGTATAAGCAAACTATCCACCCTTAGGAGTCAGGCAAAATAACGTTTGAAAGATGAAAGAAAAGCTTAATATAATAAAGGTAGGAGGCGGTGTCGTGGAGGATGCCGCCTCGCTTGCCAGTCTGCTGGAGCAGTTTGCTCGGCTGGACGGGCGCAAGGTGTTGGTGCATGGCGGCGGGCGGCTGGCCACGTCGATGGCTGCCAGTCTGGGCATAGAGAGCCGCATGGTGGGCGGTCGTCGCATTACGGACGAGCAGATGCTCCGCGTCGTGACGATGGTCTATGGCGGCTTGGTGAACAAGAACATCGTGGCGGGCTTGCAGGCAAAGGGCGTCAGGGCGATTGGCCTGACGGGTGCCGACGGCGACGTTATCCGCAGTCATCGGCGTCCCTTGAAGCGCGTCAAGATGGACGACGGCACGGAGCAGATGGTCGATTTCGGTTTCGTGGGCGACGTCGACAAAGTGGATGCGCAGCTGCTCGCCTCGCTTATCGAGGGCGGACAGGTGCCTGTGGTGGCTCCGCTGACGCACGACGGCGAGGGACACATCCTCAATACCAATGCCGACACCATCGCCTCGTCCGTGGCACAGGCACTGGCCGAGCACTACGACGTTACGCTGACCTTCTGCTTCGAAAAGGCCGGAGTGCTCCGCGATGCCGACGACGACAGCAGCGTCATCCCGCTCATCACCGAGGAGCAGGCAGCCGAGTTGATTCGCGAAGGCATCATCTCGGGCGGAATGATACCGAAGATAGAGAACGCATTCCAGGCCATTCATCGAGGTGTGAGACAGGTTGTTATCACGCACTCCGAGAACATCGACGGCACGAAGGGCACAACAATAACAGAAAAATAATTGCTCAGGGCTGTAACATTTACGGCCCTGAATCGTCTATCATAGTAGAGAGATGGAAAACATCAGCTTCCGAACCACCGTTTTGCCGCTGAGCGACAGGCTCTTCCGCCTGGCTCTCCGCATCACGATGAACAGGGCAGAGGCCGAAGACGTGGTGCAGGACACACTCCTCAGGGTGTGGGAGCAGCGCGGGCAGTGGGAGCAGATAGACAACCTCGAAGCGTTCGCCATCGCCACCTGCCGCAATCGGGCACTCGACATGGCAAAGCGGGCAGGCCGCATCACGGCACCCCTCGACGAGACAAGACCGTCTGCCGTCCGCTCACCGCATGAACAGCTGGAGGCTCAGGAACAACTCTCTCTCGTACAAAGACTCATGGACGACCTTCCGGAGCTGCAACGCACCATCATGATACTGCGCGACATCGAAGGAAAGACCTATCAGGAGATAGCCGAGACGCTCGGCATCAGCGAGACACAAGTGAAGGTCTACCTCCACAGAGCAAGAACAAAGATTAAGCAATGGATTACAAATACATAGAACAACTGCTGGAGCGTTACTGGGAATGTCAGACGACGCTCGAGGAAGAGGCTATCCTCCGCAACTTCTTCCGTCAGGAGGATGTGCCCGCAAGCCTGCTTCCCTATCGTCAGCTCTTCATCGAAGAGGACGAAATGGCAGCAGAGCATCTCGGGAAGGACTTCGCCGAAAGGATGCTTCAGCTCGTGGGAGAAGACGCATCAGTGCATGTGTGCAAGGCCCGCCGCCTCACCTTTATGCGCCGCCTCCGTCCCTTCTATAGGGCAGCAGGACTTGTGGCCATCATGCTCACCATAGGCGATGCTGCACAGCAGAGCTTTAACGACGACGATACATTTGCTTCTCAGCAAGTGGCAGAGCAGATAGCCATCGACAGCCTGCAGAATATCACCATCGGACAACCCGAACAACAGTCGGCAGCACTCGTCACAACTTCCGTCGATACACTCGATGCCATGACAAGATAATCATTTCTTTTTTCAATATAAAAGCTTATTAAACAATCAATTCTCTCTAAAACAACTAATGACGAAAAAGGGGCAACCGCGAGGCTGCCCCTTTTTTCTTCCTTTGTTCTTGTCAATATCCTGCTCATGCCTCCCTGCCCTTGAGCCAGAAGCCAAGCAGGTAGAGGATGCCGACAGCCATGACGAGGATGGCTCCCACCTGTCCCATCGCATCGCTGGCAAAGCCCATCAAGAGCGGGAACACCATGCCGCCGATAAGTCCCATGATGAGAAGGCCGCTCACTTCATTCTTCTTCTCCGGCACAGCCTGCATGGCACGGGCGAAGATGATGCTGAACGGGTTGCCGTTGCCATAGCCCATCAGAGCCACACTCGCATAGATGACGGCGGTGCTCTGGCCGTAGATGAGGCCGAAGACGGCTGCCACCATCATCAAGACACTCAGCAGAAGGAAGGTCCAGTCCTTCATGAATCTCATGATGAAACTGCCCGAGAAGCTGCCGACAGCCTTTGCCACGAAGTAGATGGTGCAGACAAAGGCGGCACTGTTAAGCTCCATGCCTGTCCTCTCCATCAGTATCTTCGGAGCGGTGACGCTGGTCCCGACGTCAATGCCAACGTGACAGATGATGGCCAGAAAGCAGAGCAGAATGAAAGGATTGCCCAGCAAGGCGAATGCTCCGAAAAAGGACTCCTCTAAATCTCCCCTTAAAGGGGAGACTTCCTGCGCAGTGTTGACTTTCGTCGAGCTTTGCTTCTCCCCCTTTAAGGGGGAGTTAGAGAGGGTCTTCGGGTCTTCAATCTTTGTTCCAAAGAGCAGCAGCGTTGCCACAATTCCTATACATAAATATATAGGATAGAGTACTTGCCAACCCAAGCCGAAAGCATTTGTCGTGGCTCCCCAAGAGGCGATGATGGGAGCCAGGAACGATGCGATGCTCTTGATGAACTGCCCGAAGGTCAAGGTGCTTGCTGATGCTCCGCCTTTCATCACTGTGTCAACCAATGGGTTCAGCGAGGTCTGAAGAATGGCATTGCCTATTCCCAAAAGCGAGAAAGAAAGGAGCAACATCGTGAAATCGAGGGTAAAGACGGGAACAGCCATCGCTGCCAATGTCAAGATGAGGCTCAGCAGGACTGTGTTCTTGCGTCCGATCTTGTTCATCAGCAGGCTTGTGGGGATGCTGAAGATGAGGAACCAAAGGAACACAAGCGAGGGCAGAGTGTTGGCCATCGAGTCGGAGAGACCCAGGTCGGCCTTTACATAGTTGCTTGCTATGCCTACCATATCCACGAAGCCCATCGTGAAGAAGCATAGCATGACGGGGATTAGTTTCTTATTCATTTGCCTAATTGATTAAGTGCGAAGTTATAGGCGCCCAGATTGATGGCTGTGCTTGCACCAAGTTCCGACACGCAGACGGCCACCTTTCGCTGGGCTTGATAGAGTACCTTCTGGTCAGTATGGGGAACGTCGACATAGACATCCTTGTCCTCGAGGAAGGCCTTGCGCTGCTCCTCGTCTTCGAAGTTATAGACTTCCGATTGCAAGGTGGGCATCAAGTTACCCGTGAAGGTTCCGACGGGACGGTTGAATTCCTCCATCATGCCCGGCAGAATCCACTTCGAGTTATGCGACAAACCGCCACCAATCACGACGATGCCGTCCACGATGTTCAGCACATTCACCAAGGCAGCAGCAGTGACTTGCCCCAGCTGGCGGAAGCTTTCCTGTGCAGCCTTGGCGTTGCCGGGACGTGTCCCATTGGCAATGTCGCCGATGTCCTTGGGTGTGAGGTCGCCTATCTCCTCGTGCGACATCTCTGCATATACCCTGCGGACGGCACGGATGCTGACGCTTTCCTCTGCGATGACAAAGGGATACATGCCGTTACGCATGCACCAGACGTCACCGCCACAGCCGTTGTCGCCTGTCAGCAAGACCTTGTCTATCACGACGCCACAGCCGAAGCCTGTGCCGAGGGTGATGCCGATAAGGTTCTTATAGCGACGCGGGCAGCCACTCTCCTCGAGGGCTTTGTTCACGCGGGGCAGTGCTCCGGCCAATGCTTCGCCGTAAGCAAACAGATTGCCGTCGTTGTTCACATAGACAGGTATCTTGAAGACGCTCTCCAGATACGGGCCGAGTGCCACACCTCCACGGAAGGATGGGAAGTTGGGCAGGTCGCCGATGACGCCTCGCTCGTAGTCGGCAGGGCCAGGGAAGGCGAAGCTGATGGCGACAGGCTCAGCGCCAAGCTTCTCCTTGACGGTAGTGAAGCCTTGCACGAGAGTTGCCAAGCAGCCCTCCGTGTCAGTTGTTACAGCCTTCAGTCGCACGGGTTCCACGATTTCCTTGTTGTCACAAATGGCTGAGAACACAAAGTTTGTGCCGCCTGCATCGAGGGTCAGCACGATTTTCTTGTCTTTACTCATAATGGTTAGGTTTTATAGTTGTCGTTATTTTGTTATTTCGTTATGACGTTGTAGCTTTATTGAGATGCTTCAGGTCCTCACCGAAGCCTTGATGGTCATGCACTTCTTGTCGAGTGGCTTGATGGTGTAGCGGCCGATGCATGCTGGGATGATGAACGTCTCGGCGTAGTGCACCTCGAAAGGTTCGAACTTCCCTTCGGGACTCTCGACGAGTGCTGCCTCGCCGTCCACGAGGTTGAGGACGTTGACGCCGCCTTGTGTGTCGTGTTCCACAGGACGGCTGAAGGTGTGCCTCCTGGTCTCGATGAACTCGTTGGGATGCAGGCCGGTGCGTTCCTCCTTGATGCCTTCTTCCTCGCTGAGCACTTCGAAGTGGTTGGCTATCTCGTGCTTGACAAACGGCGTGGTGCGTTCCCATTGGATGACGAACTTGCCTCGCTCCACATTGATAGGCCGCGGCTTGCCGTCCAAGCCGAGTCGTGCCCAGTCCCATAGCTTGAAGGTGAAGATACTGGGCGTAGAGCTTATCTCGAGCACCATACTGTCGTGACCGGAGCAATGGATGGTGCCGGCAGGGATGAGGTAGTGGTCGTGCTTCTTGGCAGGCAGCTTGTTGACGTACTTCTCTGCATCGAAGATGATTTCTCCCCGCTGAGCAGCACGCAGGTCTTCTATCATCTGCACCTTGTCGATGCCTTCCTTCAGTCCGAGATAGACAACGGCATCGTCGCCTGCATCGAGCAGATAGTAGCTCTCATCCTGTGTGTAGGGCAGGCCGAACTCCTTCTGCGCGAACTCATTGGTAGGGTGTACCTGCAAGCTGAGGTTGCCTCCCTGCATGGTGTCGAGGAAGTCGAAGCGGATAGGGAAGCTCTTGCCGAAGCGATGCCACACCTGCCCTCCGAGCAGTTCGCGTGTGTGAGCCAGCACGACATCCTGCGATGGCAGTTCGAAGAGCGTGCCTTCTGCTTCCAGATAGAGGCTGTTCTCCTCGGGTACGCAATCGAAGCACCAGCCGTAGTTTACCTCTTCGCGAGGCAGGTCGCACACCTCCTTCATCCATTGTCCGCCCCAGGGAGCAGGGTCAAAGAAGGGGACGACGCGGAAAGGCTTCCGTGCCGTGCGTTCCAAGCCTTGACGCATCTGTGCGTCGGTAATCATTTTAGGTTCGTCACGACGGTTGGAGTCTATCCAGAACTGAATGCAGCCGCTCTGCATGAGCTCGTCCTTGTAGCGGTCGATGATGTTCCAGTCGTTGAAATAGCCACGCTTGTACTGTACCGATGGGCTGTCCTCGTGGTTGTCGATGCCAAGCGCCTTCACCTCATGCCTGCGGAAGCGTTGCTGAATCTCCCAGCGAGCCATGTCGGCGTAAACTATAGTTGAAAGTTGAAAGTTGAGAGTTGAAAGTTTTTCGGCAACGAAGGCAGCCCCTGTGCCGATGATGACGCAGGGCTCTTCAATTTTGAATTTTGAATTTATTAATTTTGAATTGTCGAAGTATTCGTGTAAACGAATGTTCGACATGTATCCGAAGAGTACATCGTCGGTCATGAAGCGTTCCGTGAGCTGACGTATCTCGTCCTCCGGCCGCATCAGCGAGCGTGTGTTGATGATCTTCCTGCCCGTCTTGGCGAACGCCTCGATGAAGTCCTCCTCGTAGGTGCCTGGGTAGAGGTCGATGGCCCACACGGGCTCGTCTGCCCAAACCTTGCTGAGCGTCTCCACGATGCTGTCCCAGCCGGTTATTATGTTGCCCTCGATGTGCGTAGAGGGCTGCTTGTCGTAGTTGCTTTTCCTCATACATTATATATTTTCTCTGCAAAAATAAGCAAAATTATCGGGATGGCAAAGGAAAAGTGCTACAAAAAGCACGAAAAAACGGAAAGTTTCGTGACTCACAGAATTATTCTTTCCGAGCTGAGGCGGCAGGGAGAAGAGCTTGACCCATGCGCATCGTTCCATCGACCCATGCGCTCCGTTCCATCGACCCGTGCGCATCGTTCGAACAACGCAACTGCATTTTTCTGGCAAAACATTTGGCCATATGGAACATTTTGCCTAACTTTGCAGGGCAATCAGAACAGTAAGAAAAGCAGGAGAAGACTATGGCAATCAGATTTACAGTAGCGAAGCGCAGGATACTTCCCGAGGAGCGTCCTGCGGAGGAAGGTATCGTGGCAGGCCTTCAGCCGCGTGCCGAGCACCAGCCGACCGTTGATGTCGTGGCGTTTCAGAACGAAGGTCATTGGGGTTCGCTGCTCCGCGGGAGCGACATCGCCCATGCCCTGAGCGAGGTGAGGCGCATCATGATGCACGAGATGGAGGACGGCAAGCCCGTCCGTCTGCCTGGCATCGGCACCTTCCGCCTTAGCTTGAAGGGTAAGATAGAAATGAATGCAGGCAACTATCACGGACGTGATGTGCGCGTGGACAACATCATCTTCCAGCCAGACCGCGAGTGGCGCAGGGAGGTGCAGCGCTTTCAGGTGGAGCAGGTGCCCAGTTGCGGACCCGCCTTCACCGATTCGGATGAGGTGGGGCAGCGGCTTACGGAGCTTTTTGCACAGTACGACACCATCACCCACAAAGATGTGGTCTTTGCCTTCGGACAGGTTCTCTCCAAGCACAGAGTGACCTCCTTGCTGCAACGCCTTACGGCCGACGGCTCCCTCATCCGCGAAGGAACGGGTTCGCAGACACGCTACCGCCCCGCACCCGGATGCTTCGGACGGTAGCATCGGAGGGCGGTCCGTGCCGCTTTCCTGCTTTATACGATAAAAAGCAGACGGAAACCCTTGCCGTCTCGATTATTTTCGCTACCTTTGCAAAGCAATAGCAACTAAACACATCATGTCATGAAGAAACCGATACTATTAACCTTTTCACTGCTCGTCTGCTCCCTCGTCAGTGCGCAGACCAGCATTACACCCGACGTGCTCAAGCAGTTGGAGGGCAGCTACACAGGCACTCCGGCAGAGAAAGCCATCCGCAATGCCATCAGCAACGTCGGCATACAGAAGATGGCCATCAACCAAGAGAACGCCGGCACAAAGGACAAGAACTTCTCCATCGAGGTGAAGAACACCGGCATCACCGACCAGGAGAGCAGCGGCCGTTGCTGGCTCTTCACCGGACTCAACGTCCTCCGCGGCCGCGCCATGAAGAAGCTCGGCACGGAGAACTTCGTCCTCAGCCAGTGTTACCTTTTCTTCTACGACCAACTCGAGAAGAGCAATCTCTTCCTCCAAGGCATCATCGACACAAGGAAGAAGCCCATCGACGACGAGATGGTGCGCTGGCTCTTCCAACATCCTCTCTCCGACGGCGGCACCTACACAGGCGTTGCCGACCTCGCCACGAAGTATGGCGTAGTGCCTGCCGACGTGATGCCAGAGACATACGTCAGCAACAGCACCAGCGAGTTCTGCGGACATCTCAAACGGAAGCTCCGTGAGTTCGGCATCACCTTGCGCGAGAAGAGCGAGGCAGGCATGAGTGAGAAGCAACTCCAGCAACTCAAAGTGGAGCAGCTGGGCACCGTCTATCGGATGCTCGTCATGGCCTACGGCGTGCCGCCTACAGAGTTTACGTGGAAAGAGAAGACCTACAAGCCCATCGACTTCTTCAAGACCTACTGCATAGACGATGGCGAAGACCTCAACAAGGACTATGTCATGCTGATGAACGACCCGAGCCGTCCCTACAATAAGGTCTATGAGATTGACTACGACCGCCATATCTACGACGGACACAACTGGCTGTACGTCAACCTGCCCATCGACGAGTTGGAGGACATCGCCATTGCCTCGCTCAAGGACAGCTGCCAGATGTACTTCAGCTGCGACGTCGGAAAGTTCCTCGACCGCAGCACCGGCTTCGCAGATCTAAAGAACTATGACTACGGAAGCCTGCTTGGCACGACCTTCGGCATGAGCAAGAAGCAGCGCATCGAGACGTTCGACAGCGGCAGCACACACGCCATGACGCTCATGGCAGTTGACCTCGATGGCGAAGGCAAGGCAAAGAAATGGAAGGTGGAGAACAGCTGGGGCTCCTCCAGCGGCGCCAACGGCTACATCCTCATGACGGATGAGTGGTTCAGGGAGTATATGTTCCGCGTCGTCGTAAACCGTCGCTACTGCCCCCAAAGCGTGCTCGAACTGATGAAGCAAAAGCCTGTCCGCCTTCCCGCATGGGACCCCATGTTCCAGGAAGAAGAGTGAAGAGTGAAGAATGAAGAATTTGCTACCGCGCGGAATAGCTCGGGAGAGATTCTTCATTCTTTGTCATTACAAAAAGATTATTACGGCGGTAGCAAATTCTTCATTCTTAAATCTTAATTTAATTATATGGAAACAACCAGACAAAACAAGATAGCCCGACTCATTCAGAAGGAGCTGAGCGACATCTTCCAAAGGCAGACAAGCCAGATGCGAGGCGTGTTGGTGAGCGTCAGTGCCTGCCGCATCAGCCCCGATCTGAGTGTGTGCCGTGCCTACCTCAGCGTCTTTCCAAGCGAGAAGGCACAGGAGATTGTGCAGAACATCAACACGAACCAGCGACAGGTGCGCTATGAGCTTGGCACCAGAGTAGGCAAGCAGCTCCGCATCATCCCTGAGCTCAAGTTCTTTGTGGACGATTCGTTGGACTACGTGGAACACATCGACGAGTTGCTGAAGCAGTGAACTATGAACTTTTCATAGCGAGAAGATACCTCTTCGCCAAGAAGAGTCACCATGCCATCAACATCATCAGCGGCATATCGGTGCTCGGCGTGGCTGTGGCAACGATGGCGATGGTGGTCACGCTGAGTGTCTTCAACGGCTTCCAAGACCTCGTGGCCGACCTCTTCACAGCGTTTGACCCTGAGCTGCGCATCACTCCAAAGGACGGACAGACAGTGAGCCTGAACGACAAGACGCTGCTTCGGCTCAAGACGAACGATGCCGTGGAAGTCTTCACGCCAGTCCTCGAAGGTCAAGCCCTCGTGGTGCAGAACGGCAGGCAGCAGGTCGTCACCATCAAAGGCGTTGCCGACAACATCACGGAACAAGCACATATCGAGGACATCCTCTACGGCGAAGGAACGTTCTTCCTACATGCCGATGTCTTGGAGTATGGCATTCTTGGCATCCAGCTGGCGCAAGAGCTGGGTCTCGCGGCCAGCTTCGAGAACCCGCTCCAAGTGTATGCTCCGAAGAAAGGCGAGCGTGTGAACATCGGCAACCCGCTCTCCTCCTTCAATCACGACGAGCTGCAAAGCCCGGGGGTCGTCTTTATGGTGCGTCAGGCAAAGTATGACAGAGGCTACATCCTCACCAGTTTGCAGTTCGCTCAGAAGCTCTTCGACAGGCAAGGCAAAGTGTCGGCTGTGGAGCTGAAGCTCAAGGAAGGCATCAAAGCGGAACGTGCCAAGAAGTCGTTACGGGCAGAGCTTGGCGAGCGTTTCAAGGTGGAGGACCGCTACGAGCAGCAGAGCGACGTCTTCCGCGTCATGCGTGTGGAGAAGCTCATCTCTTATGTCTTTCTTTCCTTTATATTATTAGTGGCCTGTTTCAATATCATAGGTTCGCTCTCGATGCTTATGATAGACAAGCGACAGGACATCCAAACGCTCCGCAGCCTCGGTGCTAACGACTCGCAGATACGCACCGTGTTCCGTCTGGAAGGCTTCCTCATCAGCCTGGCAGGAGCATTGCTCGGCCTCGTGCTGGGCGGTGTGCTGTGCTGGATACAACAGGAGTTCGGCCTTGTCACGATGGGAGACAGCGACGGCAGCTTCATTATCGAAGCCTATCCCGTCAGTGTCTATTGGACAGACATCCTGCTTGTTCTCGTCACGGTCCTTGTTGTAGGATGGATTGCGATATGGTATCCCGTCCGTTACCTCACGAAGAAGATACTATGAGCACAGCCTATCCCTTCGCCCGCCCGCTTTATGTGATGGCAAAGCCTGCCGGTCCGCAGTGCAACCTGCGCTGCGAGTATTGCTATTACCTCGAGAAGCAACACCTTTCGGAGCAGCATCGTGGGACGATGACAGACAAGCTCCTGGAGCAATACATCCGCGATTATATCCAGCTGCAGCAGACGCCGGACGTGCTTTTCACATGGCACGGAGGCGAGCCCATGCTGCGGCCGCTGACCTTCTACAAGCAAGCGGTGCGTCTCCAACAATACTACGGCCGTGGCAAACGCATCAGTAACAGCATCCAGACCAACGGTACGCTGCTCACGCCGGAGTGGTGCCAGTTCCTTCACGACGAGGGTTGGCTCGTGGGCATCAGCATCGATGGCACCGAGGAACAGCACGATGCCTACCGACACGACGTGCAGGGACAGGGCACGTGGCAGCGTGTGGTGGACGGCATCAAGCTGCTGAACGATTATCATGTCGAGTGGAATGCGATGGCAACAGCCAACCATCATAACGCACAAGACCCGCTGGCTTTCTACAAGTTCTTCCGTGATGAGCTTGGATGCAAGTTCTTGCAAATCAGTCCCGTCGTGGAGCGCATCAAGCAGCACAGCGACGGCCGCCATCTGGCACAGCTCTTCGACGAGGACTGCCCACTTGCTCCTTTCAGCATCCGGCCGGAGGAGTGGGGCAGGTTCATGTGTGCCATCTTCGACGAATGGGTGAAGCATGACGTGGGCGAGGTCTTCGTGCAGCTCTTCGATGCGACGCTCGCCGGCTGGATGGGCGTGGAGCCTGGCGTCTGCGTCTATGCCGAGGAGTGCGGTCACGCTGCCGTCATGGAGCACAACGGCGATGTTTACAGCTGCGACCACTTCGTCTTTCCACAATATAAATTAGGCAACATACGCACGCACGGGCTGCCGCAGATGCTCTATGGCACCAAGCAAAACCGTTTCTCGCGACTGAAGAAAGAGGCACTTCCACGCCAATGTCGTGAGTGCCAATGGCTTAAAGCTTGCCACGGCGAGTGCCCACGGCTGCGTTTCCTCAAGACGGCCGACGGCGAGCCGGGCTTGAATTACCTCTGCGCAGGCTACCAGATCTTTTTCCATCACGTTGCTCCCTACATGGATTATATGCGTAGGGAACTCATGGAAGGTCGCCCCGCCAGCGGCGTAATGCGGGCAAATTTGTAAAGATTTTTCCCAAGGACATCGATTCTGAGGGACTTTTTTCTCCGTTCCGGCACTTTTCTACTCCAAAGTCGAAATAATGGCTTAAATCGAATTAGCATTGAAAATCAATAGGTTGCAAAAGTGAATTTTTCGATGCAATGTTAAGAAAGTATCACTTTATTGAGCTGTGTTGATAAATGCGTCATAAAAATGCCCCAAAATCGGCGTAAAGAAACGGTCAACGAACTATGCCGAAATTGTCAACGCAGCATAGGTCTTTTGCCAACAAAGGCTATTGCCTTGAGCGACGTGGCATGATTGATTGACAGATTCGCTATAATGAATCGCCGAATTTTGTCAAGGATTTTTCACAAAAAATACCTCCGGAAATGTACTTTCGGAAGTATCGTTGATGCAGCCGGAAATGTAGGACAGCCAAATTCGTCAGGCGGGGTTCAAGGCTTCCTGAAGTCTTCCCAGCCCTCGATGTCTTCCAGGTAGGTTGCATTCTGCTGGGGCGCAACCTTCTGGAAATCGTCTGCCGTGACCTCCACCATCGCCGTGTCGTTGCGGAGCTGGTATTTCTTGCCCGTCGAGACCATAGCGCCGTTCCTGATGGCAAACGTTTCGCGGACTGCTCCAACAGCAGATACCTTGCTGTTTTTCAGCCTGATGAATTCGGAAATTGATGCCCCCTCGGGGTTGACGCCGTTTCTGATGATGGCACCGTCCGGCGTGATGGCAAGTCCAAGCTCGTGGTGGTCGACGAAAGTGATGAGGTGCAGCGAGTCCTTGATAAAGGAATAGATGGCCGCATAGGGCGGTTCGCCCCGCAGGATAATCTCGGGAGAGCCGTCGTCGTCTAAGTCGGTCGAGATAAACAGGACGGGTGTATGTTCCTTGTAGTCAAGGGTTTTCTTCTTCGTTGTCTCAGCAACACCAATCCGCCTCCATGCGGTGTAGAGCTCTTCCTTCTCGCATGGCAGCGGCACCTTCTTGAGCTCTGTGCTCATCGCTTCCTCTTCGGCCACGATGGTTTGCTCGGCATCTTGGCCCTCGCCTTTGCCGTCTTTTGTATCGGAAGAGCTACAGCCGGCCAGAAGTAATGCGGCAGATGCCAGAATCAATCCTGAAGAGAACCTTTTCATATCTGTTGTCTTGCGTTTTTATCATTATTGTTTGACAAAATTACGACATCTTTCGTTTCCCACCAAAAAAAGCGGCAATTTTTTTGCATCTGCGCCTTATTATACAAGAAAAAGTGCGTAATCTGCACCAAGTTTCGGCAAAATTAGCTATCTTTGCACGCAAAATTATTTGTATAATATAATTAAGGTATAAGAAAATGGCACAGCAAGAGGATGTTTTCAAGAAAATAGTATCGCACTGCAAAGAGTACGGCTTCGTATTTCCCTCAAGTGAAATATACGACGGCCTTGGCGCTGTCTATGACTACGGACAGAACGGCGTGGAGCTGAAGAACAACATAAAGCAGTACTGGTGGCAGAGTATGGTTCTGCTCCACGAGAACATCGTGGGCATCGACGCCGCCATCTTCATGCACCCCACTACGTGGAAGGCCAGCGGACACGTGGACGCCTTCAACGACCCCCTCATCGACAATCGCGACTCGAAGAAGAGGTACAGAGCCGACGTCCTCATCGAAGACCAGATGGCAAAGTACGAGGACAAGATACAGAAGGAGATTGAAAAAGCCGCAAAACGCTTCGGCGACAAGTTCGACGAAGCACAGTTCCGTGCCACAAACGAGCGCGTGCTGGAGAACCAACAGAAGTACGACAACCTCCACCACCGCTATCAGGAGGCCATGAACGCCGAGGGTGGCATCGACCTCGATGCACTCAAGCAGATCATCCTCGACGAAGAAATCGTCTGCCCCATCAGCGGAACACGCAACTGGACAGACGTCCGCCAGTTCAACCTCATGTTCAAGACCGAGATGGGAAGCACAGCCGATGGTGCCAGCACCATCTACCTCCGCCCAGAAACAGCTCAGGGCATCTTCGTCAACTACCTCAACGTCCAGAAGACTGGCCGCATGAAGCTCCCCTTCGGCATAGCTCAGATAGGCAAAGCCTTCCGCAACGAGATTGTAGCCCGCCAGTTCATCTTCCGCATGAGAGAGTTTGAGCAGATGGAGATGCAGTTCTTCATCCAGCCCGGCACAGAGCTCGACTGGTTCCAGAAATGGAAAGAGACACGCATGAAGTGGCACCAGAACCTCGGCTTCGGCGCAGAGAACTACCGCTTCCACGACCATGACAAGCTCGCCCACTATGCCAATGCTGCCACAGACATCGAGTTCCACATGCCCTTCGGCTTCAAAGAAGTGGAAGGCATCCACAGCCGCACGAACTTCGACCTCTCTCAGCACGCCAAGTACAGCGGCAAGAAGATAGAGTACTTCGACACCGACCGCAACGAGAGCTATACGCCGTATGTCATCGAGACCTCCATTGGCGTGGACCGCATGTTCCTCTCCATCATGTGCCACAGCTATGAGGAGCAGCAGCTGCCCGACGGACAGACACGCACCGTCCTGCACCTGCCCGCAGCCCTTGCACCGGTAAAGCTCGCCGTCTTCCCCTTGACGAAGAAGGACGGCATGCCCGAGAAAGCACAGGAAATCATCAATGACCTCCGCTTCCACTTCAATTGTAAGTACGAAGAGAAGGACCAGATAGGCAAACGCTACCGTCGCATGGACGCCATAGGCTGTCCCTATTGTGTCACCGTCGACCAGCAGACACTCCAGGACAATACAGTAACGCTCCGCGACCGCGACACAATGGAACAGCATCGCGTTGCCATAAGCGACCTGCGAAGCATCATCGAGGACAAGGTAAGCATCACTTCCCTCCTCAAAAAACTGCTATAATAAATGATAAACAGACATAAAGTATTCCTCCTCCTGCCAGTGCTGGCACTGTTGCTCCTTGCTTCCTGCAAGGACAGCGACAGTACTTACGACCCACATCACGACTGGCAGTCACGCAATGCCCAATGGTTCGCCGAAGTTTACGACACGGCACAGGAAGCCATAGAGGCAGCCAAGTCCCAATACCCCAATGGCAATGACTGGGAACAGCACTGCGACTGGCGCATCTACAAGACCCTCCTCAAGAGTCAGGACATTCAGGGACCTGCTACGGATTACATCGTCTGCAAGATAAATGAACGCGGCGACGGCGATTGGAGCCCCGCCTTTACCGACAGCGTACGCCTCTACTACCGAGCTTGGATTATGGATGAGAACTATCCAGAGAGCAAGACAAACATGACTGTCTTCAGCCAGACCTATTACGGCGACTTCGATAATGCAACAGCAGCACCGCTCGCCATGCCTGTCATCAGCACGGTGGAGGGCTTCCAGACAGCCATCCAATATATGGTGAGAGGCGACGACTGGGATGTTTACATCCCGCAGCAGCTGGCATACAAGGAGACTGCCTCTGATGCAGTCCCTGCCTATAGCACTTTGCTCTATCGCCTTCGCATTGAGCTTGTCCACAAGAGTGGCACAGGCATGCCCGGCTGGAGGTAACGCATGCCCGGCTGGAGGTAACAAGACAACGCCCCAATGAAGTGATGCTTCTTTGGGGCGTTGCTTTTCATCGGATATTGCTGCGTATCTTTGTTAAGTAAGCGTTGAGTGCATCCTCATCCCTGTTGTCGATAATCTGTATCAGCTCTTTCAGTTCGGAACGTATGCCTTCGACATGCGCCTTTGTGCGTGGGTTGAAGAGTATCTCGCGCAGCAGTGTGTCGTCTTCACTCAAGACGCCTCGGGCTATCTTCAAGTGCCTTTTGAACGTTGTGCCAGGCGCATCCTGATGCTTCATTACGGCAGAGAAGACGAAGGTGCTCACGAAAGGTACTGACAAGCTGTAGGCCATTGCCTCGTCATGTTCGTCGAAGCTGTACTCGTGGACATTCAGGCCGAGTCTCCTATAAAGGTCGAGGAAGAATATCCGCCCCATGTAGTCGCCCTCATTGATGACGATGGCGTTCTCCGAGGAGAGTGCCCCGAGGTTGGCAAACGTAGGGCCAAACATCGGATGGGTGGAGACGTAGCGCATTCCCGTCTGTTCATAGAAGTCCTTCAGCCCTGTCTTTACGGACGAGATGTCGGAGATGATGCACTCCCCCGGCAGGCACGGGATGACTTGCTCGAAGACATCTGTGGTGTACTTGAGTGTTACGGCGTTTATCACAAGCTCGGGCTTGAAGTCGCGTATCTCGTCGAGCGTGGTGAAGCGCTGTGTGTTGTAGAGGAAGCGCATGCGCCTCGGGTCAATCTCATAGACGGCGCATTCGTGGTCGAAGGACAGGACGTCGGCAAAGAAGCTGCCCATCTTGCCGGCTCCAAGGATAAGTATTCTCATTTACTATTTGACGATTTACGATTAACTGTTTACTATTTGCTCCCTCCCTTAAGGGAGGGTTGGGGTGGGTCCCTTACTTATTTATTATCTCCATCTGCTGGCGGACGCTCTCTTCATGTATGTTTTCGAAGATGCTTTTGATGCATTCGCGACCGATGCCGAGCAGCGAACCTTGTGCGCCTCGCTTGTCGAGTATCTCGCTGTAGCGGCGTGTCTGTACGATGGTGATGCCGTTCTCCTTCTTGTACTCGCCGATGTTGCGGCAGACCTTCATGCGCTTGGCAAGCAGTTCGATGAGTTCATCGTCGAGTACATCTATTTCGTGTCGGTAGTCTTTGAGTTTGTCGGTGTGCTCCATGATGTCGCGGAAGACGAGGCGCGACACGATGAAGTCCAGCACTTCGGGTGTCACTTGCTGCGAGGCATCGCTCCAGGCCTTGTCGGGGTTGCAGTGGCTTTCGACGATGAGGCCGTCGAAGCCGAGGTCCATCGCCTCTTGGCAGAGCGAGGCAATCAGGTCGCGCCGGCCGCTGATGTGGCTTGGGTCGCAAACGATGGGCAGTTGTGGCAGCCTGCGCTTCAGCTCGATAGGTATCTGCCACATCGGCTCGTTGCGATACAGCTTCTTCTCATAGCTGCTGAAACCTCTGTGGATGGCACCAAGCTTTTGTATGCCTGCGCCATTGATGCGCAGTAGCGCGCCAATCCACAGCTCGAGGTCTGGGTTGACGGGGTTCTTTACGAGGACCGTCGCGTCAGTGCCTTTCAGGGCATCTGCCAGTGCTTGTACGGCAAAGGGGTTGGCTGTGGTGCGTGCTCCAACCCAGAGAATGTCGATGCCATGCTTGAGGGCCAGCTCGACGTGTTCTGGCGTGGCGACTTCCGTGGCAGTGAGCATGCCCGTTTCCTCCTTGACGCGTTCCATCCAGGGGAGTGCCGGTTCGCCGTGCCCTTCGAAGCCTCCGGGCTTTGTTCGCGGCTTCCAGATGCCGGCACGGAATATGTGGCAGCCTTTGCCAGCCAGCTGTTTGGCGGTTGTCATCACTTGTTCTTCTGTCTCAGCACTGCAAGGACCGGCGATGATGAAGGCACGCTCTTGGTCGCTTGGCAGGTTCAGGGGGGCTAAATCTAATTCCATTGTACTGTCGTTATTACGTTATTACGTTATTTCGTTATAGCAGTTTGATGCGTCGGAGCGCTTCGGCGAACTTGTCTTCCTTGGCGCAGAGGCTGATGCGAATGTATCGTTTGCCGTTGCTTCCAAAGATGAAGCCGGGCGTGATGAACACTCTTGCTTCGTGGAGGACACGTTCCGTGAGTTCCTCCACATCGTTGTATTTGTCGGGGATGCGTCCCCAGAGGAACATGCCGGTCTGCTGCGGGTCGAACTGACACTCGAGGAGTCGCATGATTTCCTCTGCCAAACGACGTCTTCCGGCATAGATATCGACGTTGGCAAGCCTGTGCCAGAGGTCGCTATTGCCGTATGCCTTGGCCGCTGCAAGCTGCAGGGCGCGGAATGTTCCGCTGTCGATATTGCTTTTCACCTTGAGTATCCACTGCACGAACTGCTGGTTTGTGGCCAACATGCCGACGCGCCAGCCCGGCATGTTATGGCTTTTCGACATCGAATTGAACTCGATGCAGCATTCCTTGGCACGCGGCACTTGCAGAATCGACAGTCGTTCTCCCTCGTTGAGGATGAAGCTGTAGGGATTGTCGTTGACGATGATGATGCCATGCCGCAGGGCGAACTGGACGAGCCGCTCGTATGTCTCGCGCCGAGCCCTTGCCCCCGTCGGCATGTTCGGGTAGTTTGTCCACATCAGCTTCACGCGGCTGAGGTCCATCTTCTCGAGTTGCTCGAAGTCGGGCTGCCAGTCGTTTTCGGGCAGGAGGTCGTAGTTGACGATTTTTGCGCCGAGCAGTTTCGACAGACTCGTATAGGTGGGATAGCCCGGGTTAGGCACGAGGACTTCATCTCCGACGTTGACAAACGCCAGCGTCACATGCAGGATGCCCTCCTTGCTGCCTATGAGGGGCTGAATCTCGGTGTTCGGGTCGAGGTCGACACCATACCAGCGTTTGTAGAAACCACTCATTGCCCGACACAGCTCGGGGATGCCTATCGTGGGTTGATAGCCGTGGGCAGTGGGCTTTCGGGCTTCCTCGCAGAGCGTTTCGACTGTCTCGGGCGAGGGAGGCATATCGGGGCTTCCGATGGCGAGGCTGATGACGTCCTTTCCTTCGGCGTTCATGGCGGCCACTTCTTTCAGTTTGCGGCTGAAGTAATACTCTGTCACGTCGGCCAATCTGTCGGCCGGCTTTATGCAAAATTCACAATTCATAATTCATAGTTAATATGGGCGGTAGCAAATTCTTCATTCTTCATTCTTCGTTCTTCATTTTCAACTCAGATGCTTTGCTTTCCATCTTCGTAAATGCCAAGTTGTTTGAGTTCGCGGGTCAGCGGAGTGATTGCGTTGAGAGCCTGACGATAGCGTTTCTCATCGTTGAACGAGAGGTCGATGTAGAACATGTATTGCCATTCTTGACCGATAATCGGCAGACTTTGTATTTTAGTCAGGTTGAGTTTGTAGAATGAGAGGACCGAGAGGATTGCGCTCAGCGAGCCTTCCTCGTGGGGAAGTGTAAAGACGAGGCTGGCCTTGTTGATGTTGCCTCTGTTTCGGATGGCCGTAGCCTTCTCGGGATGGGCGAGGACGAGGAAGCGCGTGAAGTTGTGCTTGTTTGTCTCGATGCCCTCTTGCAGCACTTTCATGCCGTAGATGTCGGCAGCGTCGCGATGGCAGATGGCAGCGTGTCCGTGCCTCTGCTCACGGCTGATGTCGGCAGCAGCCCCTGCCGTGTCGGTCGTTTCCACTATCTTGAGGTTCGGATGATGCGAGAGGAACTGTCGGCACTGCATGAGGGCGACGGGATGGGAGTTGACTTCGGTGATGTCTTCCCAGCTCTCGTCGGGCAGACACATGATGCTGTGCTTGATGCGGAGCTTGTGTTCGCCGACAATCGTCATGCCGCTCTCCCGCAGCAGCTCGTAGTTGTGGAGCAGGCTGCCCGCTATTGTGTTCTCTATCGCCATGAGCCCCAGCATGTCGGGCGACGTCTTGAGGCGGGCGAACATCTCTTCGAAAGTGTCGCAGCAGACCAGCTCCACCTGCTCGCCCTCGAAGAAGCGATGGGCGGCGATGTCGTGGAAGCTGCCTTCGATGCCTTGTATTGCTATCTGTTTAGCCATTGAACTATTGACCATTAAAAAGTCCCGCTTCACCATGTGAGCGGGACTTCCTTGTTTATTTTGTATGTTTCCTTATACCTTATTTATATATATACGACGGCCCGCTCTACTTCATCTGCTAAAGTAAAAGTAATAGTAAAAGCCGAAGTAAAAGTTGCTGCCGTGAGTCATTTTCTTACGTTTTGCGCTGCAAAGGTACGTCATTTCTTTCATTCTGCCAAGAGAAACACAGGTTTTTTTACAATTATTTGAGCTACGGGAGCCAAAGAGATGAGTAAAGCAGGCAATTATGTGAAGCGGTTGAGCACTCAGAATGGGCCGATTCGGCACCCCTTTTTGCCCGAAATCCTAAGTTGCTCTATCTGAGATACCACGTCAAGGGGATTGCACAGACGCGATGCTGCAATTGCACAGTCGCGATGCTGCAATTGCAGCGTCGCGTCTGTGCAAACAACTCGGCACGCCTCGTTGGTCAGCGAGGCTGGTTTTGCCTATAGAGTTGCCATGCGTTAAAGACGTTATGCCAGATGGTGTAGAAGCCGCCCGCCACGGAGGTGAGGGGATCGAGGAACGTGTAGCCGACCCAGATGGCCAGCACCGTGTTCTTCTGCCCGCAGGCTTGTCCGGCTGTGACGGCTTCGTCGTAGTGTCTGCCGACGAGCCGGCCCACGGCAAACTGCATGATGCACGCCGCGAGGGAGCCCACGAGAATCAGCAGGAAGAGCAGCCACGTCACCTCGGCATGCACGAGAATCCGCGTCGTGACCGCTATTGCAAGCGAGAGCGAGACCAGCCAGAGGTAGAAAGGCAGGTCGGGAATCGAGGTGAGCCAACGCAGCAGGGTGGGGGAGAAGCGACGGATGGCGAGCGCGAGCAGCAGCGGAAAGATGAGCAGGGGAAACACTCGGCGCACTATCATCCAGAAGGAAAGCCAGAACCCCAGCCCGCCAGTCGGGTTCACGAGGGGCACGAAAGCCGAGATGAGGACTGCGGAAGTGAGGTTGATGAGCAGCGTGTAGGTGGTCAGCGAACCCATGTTGCCGCCCAGTTTGGCAGTCACCACAGCCGCAGCCGTCGCCGTGGGGCAGAGGAAACAAAGCATCACGCTCTGCAGAAAGACGCGGCCGGACGGTTCGCCCACCGTTTGGTGAAGCCAGCAGCAGGCAGCCGCGATGCCTGCCTGGAAAGCCAGCAGCCACCATTGCCACCCGCGAAGTCGCATGTCATCGAGTCGGACGCGGCAAAACGTAAGCGTCAGCATCAGGAAAATCAACGTGGGCTGCACGTAGCCGATACCTTCAATGACGGCAGCCTTGACTGCCGACGGAAGCCCGAGACTCTGGCCGAGAAAGCAGGCGCAAGCACCCGTCAGCATGCTCAAGGGCAGCGACCAATCCTTGAGAAATCTTCTGATACTCATCTCTTTCCGTTTTGGGGGAGTTAAAGAAGTTAAGGGAGTTATCGCTCGCTTTGCTCGCTTGGAAGTTAAAGGACATTACTTGTGGATGCTCACATCGTGATGCGAAAGGTATCGTCCTTTAACTTCTTTAACTTCCTCTAACTTCTTTGTCTTCCTTTCTCTATTCCGTTCTTCCGTGCAAAATTAGTCAAAATCTCCCACTTAGCATGTTTTTGTGGTACGAAAATTTCGTTATGTGAGGTCTTTTTACTACTTTTGCAGCGCTTTAATATATTGTAGATTGTAAATTGTCAAATTGTACATTACCTGATGAATCTTTATATCAGATACTTCGACGCGGAAACCCTCGTCTATAGCGTCGAGGAAGCTCTCACATTCCTTGCTTCCCTGGGCGACGTTGAAATCAATGAAAGCATCCGGCTCGAACTGGAGAAGTTCATGTCGAGCAGTGCCATGTACCCCAAGCACGTCAGAGTGAGCCAGCGCTCCTTCTTTATTGCCATCAAGACGACGGCAGCCACGATGGAGGAGTTTAAGGCCAAAGGCGCCAGCCAAAACAAGACTGAGAAGGCTGCTCAAATAGAGGTTCTTGCCACTTACAGCCAGCCCCAGCCCGGATGGTATGCAGCAAAGCTGACCTTCAAACGCGTCATCAAGATGCCCGTGACGCAGAAGTCGAAGTACGTCGATACGCCCTTCGTCTGCAAGGTAAAGGCCGGAAGCGTGCAGCAATGCTATGAAAAGGTGGTAGCCCACCTGCGCAGCCGCCAGGATATCGACCCCAGAAGCCAGTATCCAAGCATAAAGAGTGCCAACTTCGAGTTCAATTTCTTAGGAGAATAATACGTCCATGTCGCTCCGCTATCTGCTCTTCCTGGCCGTCTTCATTGCGGCGGCGACCTCTTTTGCCGACAAGAAAGGCAGGAAGAAAGGCGACACGATAGACCCCATCTACGCTCTGCCGATGCCGGACCAGCTGCCTGCGGCTCCGTTGCCGGACAGGCCTTTGCCCCGCATGACTGAGATGCGTGCACAGGTCCACCATACCGTCAGCCAGCAGCAAGGCATCGACGTCAGCCACTATCAAGGCAAGATCGATTGGGACCGCGTGGCTCGCGAGGACAATGTAAAGTTCGTCTACGTCAAGGCGACAGAAGGTGCCGGCTACGTCGACGAGTTCTATCTTCGCAACCTATACGGAGCCCGACGTGCAGGCATATCTGCTGGCGTCTATCATTTCTTCAGTCCTTCGGCCAGCGCACTCGTCCAGTTGGAGAACTTCCGCTCGAATGTCGACCCGCGACAGCAGGACCTTATCCCCGTCGTCGACGTCGAGAAGCGCGGCAAAGGCAGTCTCGCACTGTTCCAAGGCAGGCTGAAAGCCTTCCTCGAGGGCGTAGAACGCATGTTCGGCGTCAAGCCAATCATCTATACCGGAGTGAACTTCTATGCCAAATACCTTGAAGGAAAGTTCACCGACTACAAGTTCTTCGTGGCTCGCTATGCGGACGAGTTCCCGGGCCTGAGCGAGGATGTGCCCATCGTCCTCTGGCAGTTCAGCAGCACCAGCTATGTGGACGGCATCAGGGGGCACGTTGACCGGAGCGTCTTCCTCGACAGCTACGGCGTCAGTGATATCATGTTAAGAAAGAGATAATGCACATCGTCATTGCAGGAAATATAGGCAGCGGCAAGACCACGCTGACAGAAATGCTCGCCAAGCACTACCATTGGGTGCCGAAGTATGAGCAGGTGACGTTCAATCCCTACCTCGAAGACTACTACAAGGACATCGAACGATGGTCGTTTCCCATGGAGGTGTACTTCCTCAAGGAACGTTTCCGCGACCTCATGGACATGCAGCAGAACGGCATGGATACCATCCAGGACCGCTCCATCTACGAGGGCGTCTACGTCTTCGCCACGAACAACCACCGCATGGGCAACCTCAGCGACCGCGACTTCGAGACCTTCATGGAGCTCTTCGACCACATGACCGACATCGTCCGCTACCCCGACCTGATGATTTACCTGCGTGCCTCCATACCACACCTCGTCCAGAACATACAGAAGCGAGGCCGTGACTACGAGCAGACCATACAGCTCGAGTACCTCAGCGGACTGAATGAACTCTACGAAGATTTCATCTACCGCAAGTACAAGGGCAAAGTCCTGACCGTAGAGGTCGATAATATTGACTACAAGCATAACCCCAAGGACTTCAAGGACATCACAGACAAGATAGACAGCCTGCTGTTTGGCATGTTCCCGCTCTGAAGGGAAAAAGCCTCTTCCCAGCCCTCCCCTAAAGGGAAGGGGGTTAAATAGTAAATCGTAAATCGTTAAATAGTAAATTAGGATTATGCATATCGCAGTAGCCGGAAACATTGGGTGCGGCAAGACCACCCTCACCAAGTTGCTCGTCAAGCGCTATGGCTGGACACCTCGCTTCGAGCCAGTTGACACCAATCCTTACCTCGACGACTTCTACCAGGACATGAACCGCTGGAGCTTCAACCTGCAGGTCTATTTCCTGAACAAGCGTTTCCGCGACGTCGTAGAGATATCGAAGAGCACGGACACCATCATCCAGGACCGCACCATCTTCGAGGACGCACGCATCTTCGCACCGAACCTCCATGCGCAAGGCTACATGAGCGACCGCGACTTCAAGAACTACAGCGACCTCTTCGACCTGATGATGTCGCTCGTGGGATTGCCCGACCTGCTCATCTACATACGCAGCTCCATCCCCAACCTCATTGCTCAAATCGCCAAGCGAGGCCGCGACTACGAGCAAAGCATACGCATCGACTACCTCAACGGCCTGAATGACCGCTACGAGGCTTGGATAAAGGACTATCCCGGCAAGCTTCTCATCGTGGATGGCGACACACTGAAGTTCGAATCGAACACAGCCGACTTCCAGCGCATCACAGAGCAAATCGACGCCAAGCTCTACGGACTCTTCCCCGAGGAGTAGCGTCCGTGCGGGCAATTATCATTTTTTGTGGGAACAACCGTTCGCAGAAGCGTCGCCACATCTTCTTAAGGTAGCGGGCCAGAAACTCAACCTTGCGCTCTGTCTGCAAAGTGGCAGAGCATAGGTTGAAGTGAGGCTGATGAAACTTTCTCTTGTGAAATAACACAATTTAACGTTTGTCACCGATTTGTTTCTCTTGAAGAAACATTTTGTTTCTCGTGTGGAAACGATTTGTTTCTCGTGTGGAAACAGTTTGTTTCTCACGTGAAAACAGACGGTGACATGTGTGGATATTTCTCAAGGCACCAGATATATCGCCTAAGTCGTAATGTTTCAATGCTTTACGGCCTTCGGCGTCCAGCCCTTGAAGAAACGCAGCACCTTCTCCTGATTATAGCCCTGTCCCTCCTCCAGAAAACTCGAGTCCTGAATGTGGAGCACCTTCCCTTCTGCGTCCAAAACGACGAAGACAGGGAATCCAAAGCGTCCGCAGTCGTCCAGCCGCTTCATCAGGGCCTCAGCCTGCCTGACATTTGCCTCTCCCTCCTGTTTCCGCGGATTGTAGTTCACGTGGATGTACTCGAAATTCTCCTCAATGACCTTGCTGATGAGACTGTCGCTTGTGATGAAATCGGCAAATCTCAGGCACCAGGGACACCAGTTTCCGCCCACTTGGCAGACAACGAACTTGCCTTCCGCCCTTGCTTTCTCGACGGCTTTGTCTATTTGTTCCAAGGGGTTGATGCCTTCGTCATAGACCTTCTTCAATGATGTCTGAGCCTCCATCGCAAGGACGAAGCAGACGGACAAAAATGCCAGGATGAGTTTCTTCATGCTTCTGCGGTTTGATTGTTCTTCGATGCAAAGATAGACAAATTATCTCATATTTGATGCAATTAAAGTATAAAAAAGAAAGAAAACAGTTGGATATTCTTTTTTATTTGTAACTTTGTGCCACTATGAAACGTTTCCTGCTTTTCCCTGTCCTGTTTGCCTGTCTTCAGATGGTGGCGGGCGACAACGTCCTGCCACATTGGGCAATAGGCGGCTTCACAAGGCCTGAGGGCAAGAACCCGATGGTCAGTCCCATCGAAGGCAGTCTCTTCTACTGTCCCATGAAGAGGGCTAACGTGAGATGGGAGTGCGCCGACACGTTCAACCCCGCAGCTGTGGAGAAGGACGGCAAGGTCTGTGTGCTCTATCGGGCTGAGGACGACCCCAGTGCCGGCATAGGACATCGCACCTCGCGCATCGGACTTGTGGAGAGCGAGGACGGTATCAGCATCGACTACCGCTCGCCTTTGCCCGTCATGTACCCCGACCAGTCCGCCGTCTCGAAAGAGTTCGAGCACCCGGGCGGCACAGAGGACCCGCGTGTGGTCGAGGCCGAAGTGGACGGCAAACCACTTTATGTGATGACCTACACCTCATGGAATCGTTCCGTTGCCCGCTTGAGCGTTGCCACCAGCCCTGACCTCAAGACGTGGACACATCACGGCCCTTGCTTCCGAACGGCATTCGACGGCAAGTTCTCCAACCTTGCCTGCAAGTCGGGTTCTATCGTCACGGAGGTCAGGGACGGACGTCTGCAGGCCGCAAAGGTTATGGTGAATGGCGAGGAGAAGTACTTCATGTACTGGGGCGAGTACTGGGTCTGCGGCGCCACAAGCGACGACCTCATCACCTGGACACCCATCGTGGATGCTAACACGGAACTCCTCTATCTGGCAAAGCCAAGGAAGGGTTTCTTCGACAGCATGCTCACGGAATGCGGTCCGCCGGCAGTCATCACCGACAACGGCATTGTGCTCATCTACAACGGCAAGAATGCGAGTGGCAACAATGGCGACGGCTGCTATGCTTCCGGCACTTATGCAGCCGGGCAGATGCTCTTCAGTCGAGACAACCCCCTGCAACTCATCGACCGCCTCGACAAGCCTTTCTTCCGTCCGATGGCAGACTTTGAGAAGAGCGGACAATATGCTGCGGGCACGGTCTTCACAGAAGGTCTCGTCTGGCACCAAGGTAAATGGTTCCTCTATTACGGCTGTGCCGACTCGTTCGTCGGTGTGGCTGTCTGCGACCCCAACACGTCTCTTCACGAAGGCGACCCCATCATGACGTCAAGCATACCGGAGGGTGTCGTCAACCAACGCACTTCTCTCGCCACAGGGAAGATGACTTGCTTCGTCAACTCCTTTAGCGGCTTCGCTGCAAGCGGTGAGGAACCTTCCAACATGAACATGAGTTACATCTATCCCGGCCGCAAGTGGTGCGACACAAGTACAGAGCAGCCGTGGATTGTCTTGGAGTTCACGGGCATATATGAAGTGAACCGCCTCGTCTTCCGTGATGTTGAGGGGCGCGAGGCGAACTGCGGCAACGTGCCCGAATACTGGGTGTACGGCAGGACAAAGACAAGTGAGGAGTGGATGCTCCTGGCTCATGAGGAGAACGTGGGCGACAGGGGCGAGAAGGACATCAGTTTTCCTCCGGCCGAGGTGCGCTACTTGAAGCTCGTCTTCCGTCGGGGCATTCGTCCCAGTGGCGTGGCAGACAATGCCATTCGTCTCTATGGATGCGACGTCTATGGACGCTTCGTCGGCGACATCTCCCGTTCGGACGGCAACGTCAGCATCGGCAAGACCGTCCTTGCGGCACACGACACGCCCGATGCGACCTTTAGTGCCCTCAACCTTTTGACAGGACAGCCTGCCGCCGAACGCCCCTGGAAGTTTACAACACCTCAGCAGGGTACGGACGCCTACCGCTATGTCATTGTTGACCTCGAGCATACCTACGACATCAAGCGTCTGCTGCTTTGGGACGCCAAGAGCATCGATGCGGACGCCACAAACATGAATGCCTACCAGATATTCATTAGTCAGGAGGAGCCGGACCTGAGTCTCATCACGAAAGCAGGCGACGGCAATGACTGCTGGACACAAGTGGCAGACAAGAAGGTGGCGGGAGGCATCAACAAGAAGACCGTCAATCTTTCCTCTCCCATCCGTGGGCGCTATGTCAAACTCGTCTTTCCTCGCACGTCTGCAGGCGTGAACAATGTCACTTCTCCTGCCCTTTATGCCTTCCATGTCTATGGCACGCTGGTCGAAGATGATGATGCCATCACTACACCTTATATATATAATAAGACCGACGCCTCTGTCTATGACCTCATGGGCATAAGGCAGGAGCGTCGGTCGTTGAAGCCAGGACTTTATATCATGTCCGGCAGGAAGGTGTCAGTGCATTAGAACTTGAAGCCCAGCGTGCAGGTAATAGCGTGCCTCGTCAGGTTGACATCGACCGGGTCGATGGTGGCATTGATAAGTTCTGGCGCGCTGGTTTCCACATTATTAAGGAATACAGGGTCGCCGTAGACTTCATCAGTGAATCTTGTGTCGAAGGCATAAAAGTCTGCCTTTTGGTTGCGAACCTTGTAGGCGAGGTCAACGTAGAACTTCTTAGCATGATAGCCCATGCCAAGCGTCAGGATATTTGTGTTGCCGAGGCGCATGTAGTTTGTGCCTGTTGCATATTTCATGGCGCGGCTGTCAATATTATATTGGTCGAAGCCAATGTTCTTCTCGTAAGCCGATGTGCTTAGGTTGTATCCGAGGCGGAAGGCAAGGTTCTTTGTGGCGTTCACTTCTGTGCCAATGCGCAAGGTGTGCGTGCCGCGCAGGATGTCGCGAGTAAACTCGTCCATAGCCACGTTCTTTACATTGCCGGAAGAAGAGCCGTCTGCATATTCGAGTTCCGGGTATCCCATCTTCGTGCCTGCATATGCTGCGTATTCATAATCCACGTCCCAGGCAAGGAGGTTGCCGATGGTGCTGCCGATGCTGGCACGTACCTTCCAGGGAGTGCGCACGTTGAACTTCATGTAGCTTCTCAAGGCTGAACTCTCTTTGATATCGTAGCCGAAGTCAAACCATGTAGTGTTGCGCAGGCGATACCAGGTCGGGGTCTCCACTGCGAAGCCAAAGCGGAAGGGGTTGTTCTCGAAGGGACGTATGATAGTGCCAAACTTGACGTTGACGCCCGTACCTGTTATTCTGCAATTCCTGCTCAGGGCATAGTCAGCATCGCCGAACTCTTCGTAGCACGTCAGTTCACGGAAGCGCATATTGTCTACGCCTACGGTAAGTCCAAGGAAGGCACGGTCGTTGATGTTCGTGCTGATGTTGAAGTCGAACGCTTGTGCAGAGCCTTCGCTATGGTGGGTGTAGTTGTTGCTATAGGAAGCATAGTAGTTGTAGAAGTACTTTTTGCCTTCGCTGTCTGTGGCGCTGTTGAGGTAGTCGTTGTCTATAGCCAGGCCAGCCAAGTTCTCGGTTCCGTCGTCCCAATAGGTAAGCTCAGCGACCTGATCCATTTGGCTGAGGCCGCCCAGGTTGTCGTTGGCGGCATAGAAATTATGGTTGAAGTTTATCTTCTTCTGATAGTTGAAGGACAGGTTCACGTAGGGACATGTCTCGCTGCCTGTCTTCATGTTGAAGACGAAGCCAGCTTGGTCGAAGGTTGCCTTGCCTCGGTTCTCTTCTTTGATGCTCGACTTGCCCCACGTGCCTCCAAAGGTCAGGGCGATGTCGTGCTTGCGGTAGAGTCCGATGCCAGCGGGGTTCCAGCTGATGACACTCATGTCTGCGCCGAGCGCGCCAAGTGCGCCGCCCATGCCGACGTAGCGTGATGTGCCGATGACGTCGCTGGAGTTGTTGGTGAGACGTTCGTTTATGTATGTGTCCTGTGCATGTGCAGCGAAGGCGACAGCAAGCACGGGGAGAATGATATAGCGTTTCATAGTGTGTCAGAAGATTATTAGAATGTTGAATACGGTTATGTTGAGTTGTTCTTTATCTGCGTCCGCCTCCGCCGCCTCCGCCGCTTCGACCGCCGCCTCCGCTGAAGCCGCCGCCTCCGCTGAAGCCTCCGCTGCTTCGACCTCCGCCGCCATAGCTGCTGCCTCCGCCGTAGCTGCGTGAGCCTCCGCTGCTGTAGGTGCTGCTGCTTCTGCTTGAGCCGCTGTTGTAGGTGCTGCTGCTTCGGGTAGATGTGCTGCTGCTTCGTGTAGAGACGTTGCTGCTACGGGTAGAGGTGTTGCTGCTTCGTGTCGGCATTTGGTATCCGCTGCGTGAGCTTTCTGTCGGTACCCTTACGCCATTGCCTCTGGTGCCGCTGCGCGAAGAGGTTGCTGTCCCAGCCCGTGTGGAGCCCATACGGCTGCCGGGTTGTCTGCCGCCGCCTGTGTATGCTCCGTTGGATGTGGAGCGTCGTCCGGAGTTGATGCTGGTGATGTTGCGATTGCGTGTTCCGTATCCGCCGTAGTAATGTCCGCCTCCGTAGTGGTGAGGATGATGCCATCCGCCGTACCATCCTCCGTAGTTGTGCCAGCCCCAGCCCCAGCTGTACCAGCTGGCGTAGCCGTAGCGATAGTAGGGTGAATACCAGCCATACCAGGGATCGTACCATGGGTCGTACCATCCGTAGGTGATGTCCCAGACGAAGGGATCATAGAAGCGGAAGCCGCGATAGCGTGCCAGTCGGGAGGTGTAGTAGAAGTCTCCGTCGTAGAGGCCGTCGTGGTAGCCGGCGTCATATCCTGCGTCGTAGCTCATGTAGTCGTCCTGTGCGGGCTGTGTCGTCACGAGGAGTGTGTCGCCTCGGAACTCGTAGGAAGGTGTTTCCGCCTGCTGCGTAGAGTAGCGACGGTTGTATTCGTCGACGTCGCGAAGCTGTCCGGTGTGGTAGTCGACGTTGGCGTCGCCATAGTCTTCATAGGCAGACGAGTTGTTTCTCTGCACTGGAGCGGTTGTGGTCTGCTGCCCTTTCTTCTTGCTGGAGAAGGAGTACATGTCGTCGTCCTGTGCGTATGCGCTGAGGCAAACTGCCGAGAGCATCAAAAGGAAAATAACGTTAGCTTTCATGGTGCTTTTCAATTTAATTACGATGCAAAGTTAAGGAGTTTTGCGCAATATGCAAAGGGGAAACGCCTATTTTGTTGGGGAAATTTCCCCAACTGGGGAAAAAAAGCTAAATTTGCAGAGGAATTGGACGTTTCTCCACACGTGGCTGCCTGCTCCGGCGAGATGGTTTGCTTGACGCCCTACGTGGGGGAGTTTGCTGCATCATGTGTCAGCAATTGCAGGTACGTGATGCAGCAATTGCAGGTACGTGATGCAGCAAACAATGCCGCCTGCCGCGTTGCGGAACATACCCCGATGCGATGGCCGGAGAGAAGCGTCAGGACGAGTGACTATACATTATTATATATATTATGAAGTATTTTGAAGTGAGTTGCGAGATAAGGCCTTTCAGCCAGGATGCTGCCGATGTGCTGTCGGCGCAGCTGGGTGAGATTGGCTTCGAATCGTTCTCCCAGACGGAGGACGGCTTGCTGGCTTACATCCAGCAGAGTGTCTGGAGCGAGGCAGAGATGCATAGGGTGGTCCGAGACTTCTGCCTGCCCGAGGTCGAAATCCGCTATACGCTGGCCGAGGCTCCCGATGAGGACTGGAATCAAGTCTGGGAGGAGGAGGGCTTCCAACCTGTAGTGGTAGGCGATGACATTGTCGTTCACGACGTGAAGCATACCGACGTTCCGCCTGCCCGATACGACATCGTCATCACGCCCCGCCTGGCTTTCGGCACCGGCAGCCACGAGACGACGCGTCTCATCCTGCGTACTTTGGCCCACCTCGACCTGGAGGGCAGGTCCGTCATCGACGCCGGAACGGGTACGGGCATACTGGCCGTCATGGCCATGAAGCGTGGGGCGAGGGGCGTCTTTGCCTACGACATCGACGAGTGGAGCGTGGAGAATACGAAGGATAACCTCTTGCTGAACCATATTTACACGAATGTCAATGTTGAAGTTGGCGACAGTTCTGTGCTCAAGCACCAGCCCAAGGTCGACCTGTTGATTGCCAACATCAACCGGAACATCCTGCTTCAGGACCTTCCTCGGTTCGCCGCGTCGGTGAAGAAAGGCGGACGGATGATTCTGAGCGGCTTTTACCGTCAGGACATACAGGCTTTGACGGAAGCCGCTGTGCAGCAAGGTTTTGCCTTGCTGAAAACGGAGAATGAGGGGGATTGGGCGATGCTTCTATTCGAAGCGGATGCTCTTGGCGGGCGTAATGTTTGACACCACAAAGCTCGGAACAATCATGGCCAGGACGCTGACGACAAGTGTGCCGAGGTCGATGGCAAGCACCCACCACCAGTTCACCAGCACGGGCACGGCCTCCACGTAGTAGACTTCGGGGTCCAAGGTGAGCAGCCCGAACTGTTTCTGCACAAAGATGAAGGCGAAGGCCAGCAGGTTGCCGAGCACGATGCCACGCAGGATAATCAGCATCGCAAGGCCGAGAAAGAGATGCCGCACTTGCTTGTTGCGAGCCCCGAGTGCCTTCATGATGCCGATGAAATTGGTGCGTTCCAGGATGATAATCAGCAGTCCGCTCATCGCAGTAAAGATGGAGACGCAAATCATCAGGATGAGGATGACGGCGATGTCCATGTCGAGCAGCCCCAGCCAAGCGAATATCTGCGGATGCTCCTGCCTGATGGTGATGCTGGAATAGTATTCTCCGTAGGAATCTTGCTTGTGGTTGACTTTGCCGACCACGTCCATCAGGGTCTCGTCGAGCCTTTCGAAGTCCTGCAACCTTATCTCCGCTCCGCCGAATTGCTGGCTGTCCCAGCCCAAGAGGCGGTGGATGGTGAAGAGGTCGGTGTAGGCAAAGTTCTTGTCAAAGTCGGTGAGGTTGGTGCGGTAAATGCCTGCCACGGTGAACTTCCTTGCCCGAACCGTCTGCTCAAAGAAGTAGGCATAGATGGTTTGGCCCACGTCCACCTGCATCTCTCGCGCCATCGCCTGCGAAATCACCAGCTTGCCCGAGCCGACGGAGTCAGTGAAATCGGGCATCTCGCCTTTTATCATGTGGCTCTGGATAAAGCTTCGGTCGTAGTCCTGCCCAATGCCTTGGATGGCTATGCCACGGAAGTTGGCGTCGGTCTTCAGCATACCCGGCTTCGTGCAGAAGCGTGCCACGGACGCCACATTAGGGATGGCCTCGAGCCGCGACGTGAGGCTGTCGTCGATGACGATGGGCGAAAGCTCCTGCTGGCCGAGGCTCCTGTAGCTCATCACCTTGATGTGTGCGCCAAAGCCCAGCACCTTGTCCTGCACTTCGCACTGGAAGCCCAGCACGATACTGACGCTGACCAGCATCACGCAGAGGCCGATGGCAACGCCTACGGTAGCGATGCCGGTGGCCAGACGCGAGGCGCGTCCGCTGCTCCCCCCTTCTGCGAAGAGCCGTTTAGCGATGAACCAAGTGAACATAGGTCAGCCTCCTCCAATCTCCCCCTAAAGGGAGAGGCTTTCTCTCCCCTTCCCTTCAGGGGAGGGGGTGGGGGAGAGGCTATAAGCTTCTAATGCTTTCCTGAGTATGAACAATGCCCTTTGCAGGTCTTCCTTCTTCAGTACGTAGGCCAGACGAACCTCGTTCTTGCCTGCTCCCGGTGTGGTGTAGAAGCCGGCGGCGGGTGCCAGCATGACCGTCTCGCCCTCGTAGTTGAAGTCGCTCAGGCACCAGGCACAGAACTTTTCGGCATCGTCGACGGGCAACTTGGCGACGGTGTAGAAGGCGCCCATCGGTATGGGGCTGTAGACGCCGGGTATGCGGTTGAGTCCGTCGATGAGGCACTTGCGTCGTTCCACGTATTCATCATAGACCTCGCGGCCGTATTCTTCGGGTTCGTCGAGACTGGCCTCGGCCGCTATTTGGCCGATGAGCGGGGGGCTGAGGCGTGCCTGACAGAACTTCATGACGGCCTTCCGCACCTCTTTGTTCTTGGTGATGAGGGCGCCGATGCGTATGCCGCACTCGCTGTAGCGCTTGCTCACGCTGTCGATGAGCACGACGTTGTTCTCGATGCCCTCCAGATGGCAGGCACTGATGTAAGGGCTGCCGGTATAGATAAACTCGCGATAGACCTCGTCGCTGAACAGGTAAAGGTCGTACTTCTTGACCAGGTCGCGTATCTGATTCATTTCGCGACGGGTATAGAGGTAGCCCGTGGGGTTGTTCGGATTGCAGATGAGGATGGCACGCGTCTTTTCGTTGATGAGCTCCTCGAACTTTTCCACCTTCGGCAAGGAGAAGCCCTCCTCGATGGTCGTCGTGATGGTTCGGATGACGGCGCCAGCCGAGATGGCAAACGCCATATAGTTCGCGTACGCAGGTTCCGGCACGATGATCTCGTCGCCCGGGTTCAGACAAGCCAGGAAGGAGAACAGCACCGCCTCGCTACCGCCGCTGGTGATGATGATGTCGTCGGGCGTGAGGTTGATGTTGTACTTCTTGTAGTAGCCCACCAGCTTTTTGCGATAGCTCAGATAGCCTTGGCTGGGACTGTACTCGAGGATGGTCCGGTCGATGTTCTTTATGGCATTGATGGCCGCATGGGGTGTGGGGAGGTCTGGCTGACCGATGTTCAGATGGTAAACATGTATTCCTCTCTCCTTTGCGGCGTATGCCAAAGGAGCCAGTTTGCGGATAGGCGACTCCGGCATCTCAACACCTCGTACGGAAATCTGTGGCATAGGTTTTGTCTGTTATATAGTCCTTTTGGGGTGCAAAGGTACGAATAAAATAAGAATTAAGAAAGAAGAATTAAGAATTAAAGTATGTTTTGCTTGTGTATGTGCTTGTTTTTCCGTATTTTTGCGATGCAGTAAAGTTTAAAAGCCATCATGCAACAGCAGATACTCCACCTTTTGTGTACAGCCGGAACATGCCGGCTCCACTTCTCTGGCCGCGAGCATCAACTCACGGCGGGCTGCTGCATGATAGCGATGGCAAGCCATGTGGGAAACATCTCTCCCTCGCCGGATTGCCAGCTTCTCCAGCTTCTTCTGCCTGCCGACTGGCAGGCCAGTTGCATGCCCGGCAGCAGTTATGGCGTCTGCGGATGGCTTCATCTGTTCATGCACCCCATCTTCCAGCTGGAAGGCGACACGCTTGCCATCGTCAAGCATGACTTCGAGGATGTTGCTTTTCGCAGCGAGCATACGCCGGACGCCTATCGAGAGGAGGCTGTGCGGCAAGGGATGCGAGCTCTTTATCTTGACGTCATGAACGCCCACGCCGCTCTTTTCGAACACGAGGAGGCAACCTTGAGATCGGCCGACATCATGTCGCGCTTCATCCGCATGCTGGAGGCGGGAACCTACAGGACACACCGCGACGTCGCTTTCTATGCAGGTGAGCTCTGCGTGACGCCTAAGCATCTGCACAAAGTGTCTACCCAGGTGAGCGGACGCACCCCAAGTTATTGGATCAGACAGTTCACCATGATGGAAATCAAACACCTGATGATGCACAGAAAGCTTACGGCGAAAGAGGTGGCCGACAGGCTCAATTTCGACAATACATCGCATTTCAGCCGCTATATCAGCCGTTAAGGGAAAAATAGGTAACACACTGCGAAATCTGGGTTTGTGTGCATGTGTACATAGTTCGTAACTTTGCAGCGCAATTATTAACACTTAAAGTCAGTTGTAAAGTTATGCGAATCCGTACTTTGTTGTTTGTGGGAGTTGGCGCTGCTGCTCTCACCATCAATGCTGAAGAAACCCTTCGTGACACTACGCAAATGAATGAGGTGGTCGTCACAGGCAGTCGCTCTGCCACAGACATCCGCCATCTGCCCATGACGGTCAACACCATCAGCCGCGACAGACTCTTGGCCAACGAACGGACCAGCGTGCTGCCTACCATCATGGAGGAAGTGCCGGGAGTCGTTCTGACCAGCCGAGGCATGATGGGCTACGGCGTAAGCACGGGCGGTTCGGGCAGTATCAACGTGCGTGGCCTCAGCTCCGGAGCCGGACAAATGCTGGTGCTCATCGACGGGCATCCGCAGTTTCAGGGCATCTTCGGGCACGGCATCGCCGACAGCTACCAGACGATGATTGCCGATAGGGTAGAGGTGCTGCGCGGTCCGGCCAGCCTGCTTTACGGCAGCAATGCGATGGGTGGCGTCGTGAATATCGTCACGCGGCAGCTCGAACCCAGGGAAGACGGCAAACTCTCGCAGCATACCACCATCAATGCGGGTGCCGGAAGTTACGGTACGGTACAGGTGGAGGGCAGCAACCAACTGCGTGCAGGCCGCTTCACAAGCACCATTGCAGCTCAATACCAACGCTCGGACAACCATCGCCCCCGTATGGGCTTCGAACAGTATGGCGGCTTCCTGAGCCTCGGCTACAAGTTGTCCGACCATTGGAATGCAAGCGCAATGGCTGACATCACGCACTTCAACGCCAGCAACCCCGGTACTCTTTTGGCTCCTAAGTATGATAACGACCAGAGCATCACACGCGGCTCGGCCAATCTCGTCGTGGAGAACAACTACGAGAAGACAAGTGGCGCCATCAGCATCTACAACAACTATGGCAATCATCATATAGACGATGGCTACGAAGCCGGTAAGCCTCAGCAGACCGACTACTTCCGCTCGCGCGATGCCGTGGCAGGTGTTTCGCTCTATCAAAGCGTGATGGCCACCAAATCGACTCGCGTCACTGCCGGCATCGACTACCAGCACATCTACGGACACGCTTGGTATGAAGATAAGGAGACAGGCGCTACCGTGACGACTGACAGGCGAAAGATGCAGAGCACGCATGGTCATGCAAATGAGGTGGCTGGCTATGCCGACGTACGGCAAGAGATAACCAAGTACGTCACCCTCAATGCGGGACTTCGCTACGACTACCATTCGAAGGCAGGCGGCGAGTGGATTCCGCAGGCGGGACTCGTTGTCCGACCCATCGAGACAGGCGAATTCAAGTTCATGTTCAGTAAGGGCTTCCGCAATCCGACCTACAAAGACCTGTATCTCTACGGCACAGCCAATGCCGATCTTCGTGCCGAGAGCATGCTCAACTACGAGCTAAGTTGGCGTCATCGCCTGCTGGAAGGCCGTCTGACCTATGGCGTGAACCTCTTCCTCATTGACGGGGAGAACATGATTCAGGTCGTTGTGCCCAGGACTCCGGCACAGAACGTGGGCGAGTTCCGCAATATGGGTGTGGAGGTTGAGGCTGCCTGGAAGGTCAACGACCACTGGCGTCTCAGCACGAACCACAGCTATCTGCACATGGATAACGCCATCGTGGGAGCTCCCGACTACAAGGGATACATCGGTGCCGACTGCGTCTATGGCAAGTTCTCCGCTACGGCAGGCTTCCAGCAACTGGTCGGCCTCTATACGCAAAACGGTGATAACCCTGTGCAGGAGAATGCCTCTCTGCTCCACATGACGCTCGGCTATCGCATCTGCAAGCAGCTGAAAGTGTGGGCAAAGGGCGAGAATCTGCTTGCCCAGCAGTATGAAATCAACCTCGGCTACCCGATGCCCAAGGCAACCTTCATGGGCGGCGTGACAATCGACCTTTAAGTCTTCTTTCCAACACCTATAGGTCTTTGGCCAAAGAGGTATACCTTTTCACGCAAAGAGGTATACCTTTTTATGCAAAGAGGTAGTGCTTATGATGCAAAGAGATAGTGCTCTTTGAGGACACACCTGTAGCATATAGGAACATGACATTCACAAAAAGCCCCTTCTCTCTGTTGCGAGGGAAGGGGCTTATAGTATCCTCAAGGATGGTCTGCTGTTACTTCATCTTGTCAGCCAAGACTCTCATCCAGTAGCCACCTATGACGCTACGGGCCTTGAAGCCCACCATGCGGCCGGTCTTCGTGTCGTGCCAGTCGGAGATGGGCACGCGGCTCGGTGTCTCGTTGATGTATTTGTAGAGGGGGGCAACGAAGGCCTGGAAGTCCTTGTCAGTGTCGGCCATGGCTGCACTCCACATAATCCAGTCGCTCTTCGTGTAGTCCTTGCGGACATCAAGCGGCAGGCCGTACTTGTTCTGCTTCTTCAGGTAGTATTTCACCTCAGTCTGCATGGCGTTGTTTGGAATGATGCCGGTCTTCCAGAGCTTGTCCCAAACCATGTTATACTTCTGGCTCCATGTCTTCTCGCCAGCGCCGTAAGCCAGTTCGTAGTGGTCCTTCACCTTTGTCTCCTTTTCCCAAGCGGCAGCCATCTCCTTGGCCTTGGCGTTGTAGCGGCTGTAAACGTCGTCCTTGCCCATCATCTTTGCAATCTCGGCATAACCGGCGACGCCCATGATGGCCTTGATGGCGAGGTTGCAGTTGCCAGCCCAGTGGCCTGCAAAGTCATCGGTGCAGAGCTGGTTGGCGGGATGGAGTCCGTTCTCAACCAAGTAGTCTGCCCAGGTGGTCATAATGTCGAAGTACTTCTCGACGTAGGCTGTGTTGCCGTCGAGCATGCAGATGGTGGCGGCGAGGGTAATCATGTTGCCGGCCTCCTCGAGTGGCATGTCGCCACCATAGACCTGTCCGTTGGCACGGGGGTACTGGCCGAGGTCGTGAGCGGCGAAGGGCTTTGTCCAGCGTCCGGAGAGGCTGTAGTCGAAGATGGACGTCATCATGGCCTTCTGGAGCTCAGGGTTATAAGCCAGGAAGATGGGGGCTTCGGGGTAAGTCAGGTCGACGGTGTTGACGCAGCCGTTGGAGTTGTTTTCCTTCGAGAACCAGAGGAGGTTGCCGTCCTTGTCTTCGAAGAGCTTGTGGGCAGCCATCATGTGGCGGTAAGAGCCGCTGAGGATTTCGGCATACTCCTTGCCGCCTGCCTTCATACCGTCGTCGTAGATCATCTTGTCGAACTGGCGGCAGCGGTTCATAATGCCGGCGTAGCGGCTCTGCATGCTCTTGAAAGCCTGGAAGATGCTGACGCTTCCACCGTGAGCCCAGTAGCCTTTGTAGCGGTTGTAGAAGTACTCGATGTCCTCAATCTCGTCGTAACCCATCATCATGAAGCTGGTGCCCGTCTCCACGCTGCCGAAGTCATGCGTGTAGGCCAGCACGGGCATGTCGGCAGCCTTGCGGGCCGTGATGCCTCGGAACCAGTTCATGCCTCCGCGACCACCTTGTCCGCGTCCGCCCTGTCCGCGTTGCGGGAGGATTTTTCCGCTTTGGGCAAAGGCGTCTTCTATTTCAGAGGGAGCGCCCATCATGACCTGTCCGTTGATGGCAGGAATATAGAAGTAGCCCCAGTCGATGCAGATGCCGTCGCCTGTCTTGGCGAGGATGGGCTGCTCGACAGTGCCGGTGCGGACGTAGCGGACGCCGTCCTCGTTGCCCACCGTGGTGATGGTTGCCTGCGTGTCCTTATTGACGGCCAGCAGGGGAGAGGCGCCGAAGAAGATCTGCACGTCGTGCTTCTTCTGGTCGGTTGCCCTTACCTGATAGGAGACGTAGTTGATGGGCATGGAGATGAGGTCGTAGTCGTCGATGAGCATAGGTGCGGTGAAGACGAGGTCGAGCTCAACGGGGCCGCACGAGAAGGTGTAGTAGGTGTTCGTGGCAAGCACGTCGATGCTCTTCTGCTCGGCCAGCTTGACGTCCTGACCCTTAGTCTTGATGTTCTTGAAAAGGCCGAAGTCGGCATAGGCGCCGCCTGTCGTGTTGTGGCAATGGGCTGCGATGGTGTTGCTGCCCGAATGCAGGAGTTTCTTGATGTCGCCGTCGGCATGGAGCACCACGCCGTTGACCCACGTCTCGCCCGTATCGGCTACCTTGACGCCGTTCACGTAGAGTTCGAACACATCGTCGTGGCTGTACTTCAGATAGAGGTCTTCCTGGAGGTCGAAGTCGCTGAGGTTGACGTTGCGGCGGATGTAGATGTCGGAGCCTTGACGCCCCCAGCGGCTGCGGATGTTCTCGCCTTCGGTGCCCCAGGCGGCCTTCTCTGTCTTCCAACTGCTATCGTCGAACGAGGGCTTTGTCCAGCTTTCGCCGCTCTGCTTGTCGTTGCTTACCTTGCCTTCCCAAGCTTCTTCGTCGGCCATCGGGGCAATGGCGGAGAGGATGTACTCCTGCTGTGCGCCCATGAATCGATAGGTGGTGCCGTCCACGCGGAGCAGGCCGAGGATGGGTTTCTCGTCGTTTGTCCAGTGACGCGTAGTGCCGTCGGTGAGCTTGTCGTACGGGCTCCAGATGGAGAAGTAGGGGTCGTTGACAATAAGGGGAACGGAGGGCAGCCGCAGGTCTGTAGCCGCATAGGGCTTGAAAAAGTCGGCTGTCTGTGCGCAAGCTGTGGCAGCTACTGCCAAGAGCGCAGAAATGAAGAGTTTTCTCATAGGTTGATTAAATAATATAATGTTGTTTTGTTCTTTATAGTAAAGCAGGTGTATCTTTCACCCTGAAGGGGTGTTTCGATGTCAGCCCAGGGCATCGCCCCGGGTATGATGTAAAGGGGAACCTTACGCCCAGAATGGGCAAAAGCTCTTTTGAAGTTAATCTGACAGAACAAAGCGTTCATCGAAATCAATTTTGTATAGCTGCAGGAATTGTAGATATTCGTCGCGAAACGATTGTTTCTTGTGGTGCTCTGCCTGATTGCCGATATAAGAGACCACGGCATCCACACTGGATTGGCTGACTGAAAGAGCGGCATAACCTCCTTGCCAAGCAAATCCTTTGTAATCTGCCGATATGGTCTTAATCCACCGACTGCTGTTGCGTTTCATTTCTTCTACCAGATGAGCCACGTTCTCCGTGTTGTTAAGCATGAGAAGGGCATGTACATGATTATTGGTTCCACCTACACAAATGGTATGGCAACCTGTTGTCTTTATCAGTTGACTGATGTATTGGTGCAGACGTGTCAAGTGTTCTTCTCTGACCGAAGGACTTGTCGTCTTGATGTGGAAGATGATGTGCAGGTATATTTTGCAGAGCGACTGAGCCATTGTAGTAAGGCTTTTGCCCCTTTGGGGCGATAAGTGTGGTTGTTTGCCTTGTGTTCCCAGGGCGTTGCCCTGGGCTGACATCTTATTGTCCCCTTCGGGGCATCAGTTTGCAGGTTGTTTCATTTATTATCTCATCGGCGGGAATGCTGAGATGCGGAGCCTTGCTGCTCCCATGGGGATGAGCGTAATGTCTTCTGTCTTGCCGCGGGGTGCATCGGCGTCGGGGAGTATCTGGCAGAGGCCGGTGGCATCTTGTCCCCAGCCTTCGACGCGTGCTCCTCGGGCCTTGACCGTGAGGGGTGTGCCGTCGTGACTCCAGGGGTAGTTGTTCTCGGGCCAAGCCTTAAGCTCCACCTTCATGCCGTTGAGGTTGTCGCAGAGCGCATAGTTCCATGGCGAGTCGGCATAGATTTCGTAGGTCGGCCACTTGTCCGGGTCGGCGGAGGCCTGCCAGTGCGAGTCGCCGATGGCAGTCTTGCGGCTGTCCTTCTTGTCGTAGCGTTCCTTTATCTTAAGGCTCATGGTGATGGGGCCGTAGTTCACTGAGATAGAATTCTTGTTGAGTGCCCAGACACGCTTTGTGAGGCGCATGGGGAAGTGCAGGCATACCTCGTCGCCGTTCTGCCACTGGCGGCTGATGCGGAGCAGGCCGGCGGTGGGCTTGTGGTCAATGGTTTGGCCATTGACAGTCACATGCGCCCCTTCGGTCCAAGTGGGGATGCGGAGGTAGAGGGGGAAGGCCACCGTCTGCTTCTTCTTGAGGCCTGAGACGCTGACCTTGATGTCTTCGCTGAAGGGGTAGTGCGTCTGTTCGTCGAGCACGATGTCCTGTCCATCGGCAACCTTGACTTTTGCCGTGCAGTCACCATAGATGAGGAGGGCAGCACCGCCGTCGGCACTGGCCAGGACGAGGTTTTCGGCATAGTAGGGCCAACCCATCGCGTGGTTGTGCTGGCAGCAGCGTGAGCTGAAGGGGTTCATGCAGAAGAAGGGACCTCCGTTGTCCACGCCGGGACGATGGTTGTTGGAGTCGGCCTGCACCTGGTTGGGGCAGGTGAGGTAGCGAAGGGCGCGCATGTCCTCCGTCAGGGCAGCGGGGTAGTCGTTGAAGGCCACGTCCTCGAGGTTCTCCATCCAGAGGAGGTCGCCCGTCTGTGCCATGAGTATCTCATCCGAGAGCATCTGCTCCACGAAGCCGCAGGTCTCGGTGCCCTGGCGCGGGTCGATGTAGCCGTGGCGGCAGTTCTCGTCGCTTCCGAACATACCGCCGGGCACCTGTCCGTAGATGCGGCGTATGAGCCAGTAGTCGTTGTATGTGGCCTTGAGAGCTGCTTTGTCTCCGCTGACGAGGTACCATTCGGCGGGCTCGCGGAAGCACTCTGCCACGTTGACATTGTGCCAGTTAGGCAGTCCGCTCTCTTGCATCCAGTTGGCCGTGCAGCGGTGTATCTTCCCAGCAAGCTCAAGCAGGAACTCGTCGCCGGTGCGGTTGTAGAGCCAGATGACGGAGAGCAGGTTGTCGCCGCCACGGCTGTTCTCCCAGTAGTCGCGCAGGAACTTCTCGTCGGGGTACTGGAGCTGCCACTTGTAGTATGCTGTGAGAACGGGCAGGACGCGCTCGTCGCCGCACCACTCATAGTAGTCCTGCAGTATTTGCAGTGCCAGCATGTTGGCCCAGAGCTCGCGCCGGCCGTCCTTGTTCTCGTTGACGGGACCGAGGAATCCGTCGGCCTGACTGCTGCGCAGGATGCCCTCTATCCAGAACTTCGTCTCGTCTGTCATAGCTTTGTCACCAAGGATGTAGGCGAGGTTGGCATAGCCGCGGAGCCAGTAGGGCACTTCCTCCCATCCGTGGCTGCCGCCGGGCTCGAGCCAGGCGTTGCCCTTCTTGTCGAGCCAGTCGCTTATTTCCCCGAGCTGACCGCTCAGCCCGTTCTTCTGTCTCGTGAGCATCTCGCCCACCCATCCGCGGGGTGTGACGGCTGCGGGCGGCAGCTTGATGAAGGGATTGGCAGGCAGCGGAGCGCGGTTGTTGACGTAGAGGGTGCTCGTCGGCTTGATGTCGGCAGGCACAACCATCTGTGACTCTTGTGCCAGAAGCGGCAAGTGGAGCAGTAAAACTGCCAGAATTGTAACATTTCTGATGTTCATCTTATATATAATGTGTTCAGCTTTCTGAAGTTATAAAACGTGGTTAAGTAGGAAATTATGCTATCTTCTTCTTGGATGCTTTAGCACCAAGGCGCGCTTTTAAGGCGCGGAACCACGAGCGTAGCAAGTTTACTCCCATTTAAACTCCCGAAACGTTAATAATGTCTATTTCGCGTGTAAAGGTACGACTTTTTTTGCAATGTCGCAAGCGCAAGATATCTTTTCTTGATAAAATGCCGCAAGAATAAACCCGGCGTGCCATCTTCGCAAACTCGGCACGTCGAAATTGCAAACTCGGCACGTCGAAATTGCAAACTCGGCACGCCGAAATTGTAAACTCGGCACGTCGAAATTGCAATCATAACGTGGAGTGTGTGGCAACTATGCGTGTCATGTTGAGCGAACCAAAAAAGGCGAGCCTGGCAAAACTGCCAGACTCGCCTGATAATGAGGTCAGTAAGACTGATGCTTATTTCTTGATGACCTTCTTGCCACCAATGATGTTCACGCCCTGCTGAGCCTTTTGCAGGCGCTGGCCGAGCATGTTGTAGATGCCCTTGCTGGCTGTGCTGGTCTTCTTGATTTCGTCGGACTCGATGCCCTTGATGGCGTCGGGGTCAATCTCGCCAGCGCCGAGGTACTTCAGACGCCAGTTGTCCATCACGATCCAGTCGCCGGCGAGTCTCTCCTCAGAGTATTCCTTGAAAATACCAATGGTAACGTGGCCGGATTCGTCTTCAGGAATGGTGAAGTAGAGCTTGTTCTGGTAGAGTCCGCAGGCGAAGTAATCGACAGCAGCTTGGTCGCAAGCTGAGTATGGCTGGCCAGTGTATGTGCCAGGCATGCTCATGCCGCCATAGGTGTAGCCGATGCCTGGAATTTGGTTAGCCTCGATGTGGATAGGCATGAGAGGCATCGTCTCGTACGGTGATTCAGGATCGTCCTCGTAAGGGTTGGGACCTGCGTAGATGTAGGAGCGCTGCAGGATGGGCTCGTGGTTGAGCACCTTCTCGACATGCTTCTGCTCGATGCCGTCGCGGTAGTAGCCCTGTACGGTGAGCTGGTATACACCTGCGGGCAGTGCTTCGTCATACTCATCCGGCCAGAGATCCTGACTGTTGCTGAATTCCTCGTAGTTGTAGGACTCGAGAACGAAGTTGGCATGGTTGCCGTTGCGACCGAAGACGCTGCCATTATAGAATACCCAGTTGTCGGTGCTGAGGCGCTGGTCGTAGCCTGGGTTGTCGATAAGGAAGGAGAGGTCAACGGGGTTCTCAGTGCTTGCAGAGGCAATGAAGCTGAGCAGCTCCTCGCGTGTGATGAACATCCACTGGTTGGTCTCCAGGCTTGCATCGTGCATGTCGGTGTCGACCACATAGTAGGAGGGAGCAAAGGCGTTGTCGCCGTTGCGCAGGCCGAGCAGCTTCTTGCCGCCTGCCTCGTACTCGGTGCCGGCATAGGTCTTGCCTGCCTCTGCGAAGGTCACACCGTACTGGGCAATGTTGTAGACATTCTCCTTGCCCTCTACGGGGATAATCTCCCATTTGTTATTGTCCGCGCCTATGCCCGTGTCAACATAGCCACCCCAGTTCATGAAGTCCATTGCACCATAACTGCCGTTCGGGCGGAAGGTCTCGATGTAGTATGCACCTTCGATATCCTCTGTGTCGATGACTTCGCCTTCTTCGTCAACGATATCCTTAGTGGCCTGGATGAGCATCATCGGGTAGGAGATGTACTCGAGGGCCAGGTGTGTGCCCCAATTTTCGCCGCCGCCCAGGAAGTTCTTCGCGCCTACATTATATATATAATAGCGTGGCAGAGAGGGATCGTCTAATGGCGTGATGCCGATGTTGTCCGTAGTGGTAGCTTCGGGAACACTGCCCACGTACTTCTCGGTGTGGCGCTCCATGGCAGCAGCCTTGCGTGCGTTGCGCAGAGCATTGATGTAAGGAGTGATCTGGCTTGCAGTAGCGCAGGTGTCGAGGGCTGCAGTGGCATCAGTAAGGGCGGTGCCCCAGTAGCCGTTATCCTCCAGCTTGCGGCAGATGTCGTAGGTGTCCTTCAGGGTCTTCACGCTGCTGCTGTAAGCGAAGATGGTGTTGAGCTTCGGTCTGATGGAGTCGCGAGCATAGCTTCTCAGCTCGGCAGCATCGTTCTTGTTCTCCTCGAAGAACTGCTGTGCCTGTGCCACGATGGCATCGATGTCAGCCCACATCTTGTTTGTCAGCAGGGTGTCGGCCTTTGCCAGTTCCAGAGCATCGTTGAACTGCTTGAGGCACTCGTTGTAGTCAACCTCGGTGACGTTGATGCCGCAGTCGTAGAACTTGTCGCCCCAGTTCTGCTGGATGTAGGTGGCGATGACGTTCTTGCCCACATTGAGGTAACGAGCGGGGATGTGAACCTGTACGGGGTTCTTGCCGTTGGTCCAGCCAACGTTCTTCTGCAGCAGGTGACCGTTGACGTAGGTCTCATAGACATCGTCGTGGCAGACGTTCAGCTGATACTCGAGGCGCTCGTTGATCTTGTCGAGTTCGAAGTTACGACGAATCCAGTAGTTGGTATTTTCGCCGCCAGGCCAGATGCTCTGCACCTCTGCCATATAGCCACTGTTGCCTACAGGCATCATCTGGTCGTCCCACATGGAGTCGTCGAAGTCAACCTCTGTCCAAGCCAGTGACTCAGTGCGGCCCGTAATCTCGGGAGCATTGACAGACTCGTAGGAATACTCTATGTCTCCGTATTCAATAGCCTCGGCTATCTCCTCGTCGGTCCTGGCTTCTCTCATGTCGCCGGCACCGTCGTTGAGGGTGTCGTCCCATACAAAGTACTTGACAATGCGCTTGTGCATGTCGATGAAGTTGAAGTAGTGCGTGCCTACCCAAAGTTCCTTCTGTCCGACCTCTTCGTCGTCGTTGTCAATCAGAGAAATGTCCTTGATGGTGACCGTTGTGCTGTCCTGACCGCCACCGAAGTCGAAGGCAATCTTGAAGTTCTTGGCAGTTTCTTCCGACATGCCGTCGAAATTGAGTTCAACAGTCTGTTCCTCGTCTGCGTTAAGCACTACATCTTGGTATGCCCACTCAATTTCGTCGTCATCGTTGTCGGTAAGCTTCACGATGACAGCTTCAATTGGCTTGTCGGCCTTCAGAGTCACCTTGAAGTCGTAGTTGTGGTCTTCCTGAATCTTGATGGCACTCTTGAAGTGGAGCTGTTCGGCCCAGATGCCGATGTAGTCTCCATCGTCATTGGTGTCTTCCGTGTTGCTGGAGCCTTCCAGGAGGAATGTGTACTCGTCGCCTTCCTGTGCTATATAGAGAGGAGACCAGGGATGGCGTGGGTTGTTGCTGGGGCTTGCAAGGTCATAGTTGTAGCCACCGAAGTTGTTGAAGAGCACCTTGCCCTCCCATGGCGTGGTGTAACCCATGTCGAGGCCGCCCTCCAGCTTGGTGTAGAGACCGCAGTCGGCATAGGCACCGCCCCAGTTCTGGTGAACGTGGAAGGCTACGGTGTTCTCCTCGCCGTTGAGCTTGATGAGAGCCTTCTGCTCGTCGGTCAGCAGGATGTACTCGGCATTGTTCCAACCGTTGGCATAGTGGGTGAGGCCATCATCGCCTATATATTCACCTTCGTAACCGGTCTTCTGGAAGACGAGCACGCCGTTGATGTAGTACTCGCAGGGAGCATCGTCGTGACCGCAAGTCAGATATACAGGGCCGGAGAGCAGCTGGTCGGTCGTGAATGTGCGGCGCACATAGATGTCGGCCATAGGGCCAGTTGTCCACTGGTAAGAAGGACGGCCATTAAATGTAGCGTCGCTGCTGAAGGGAGCTGCATGCTCTTCCCAAAGGATGGGCATAAAATCGCCCGTCAATTCGTCCTGTACGTCGTAGTTGACGTCATCATCCTTCTGACTCATGTCGAAGCCAGGCTCGTACCAATACCTGCCCTCGGCATCTTTCTGAGGTCCGTAGTTCCCCTCTTCGTCTGGAACACCACAGATGACATTGTAGTTCGGGTTGGTGTCGTTCCAGTCTCCGTATCCGGTCTGTGAGTTGTAAACCCATGTCCAGGCCTTCCACTCGATGTCGCTGTCCCAATAGTTGGAAGGCAGCAGAATCACGTTTGCACCGACGGCTTGAAGACCGTCGCCTGCACTTGCCAGCAATGAACAAAGCATTGCTGCGCATAGAAGTAGTGTTTTCTTCATAATGGTTATTAATTTGGTTAATAAAATGATAATTCCGAGTACAAATTTATCATTTTTATCAATAAGTTCCAAACAAAAAGTTGCAAAATTTGTTTTGAATGATAAAATTTTATAACTTTGCACATAAATAATATAAAATAAAGGATGAAATTCATATCACTTGGCTCTGGAAGCAGCGGAAACTGCTATCTCTTGCAGTCGGGCGAGACATCCATACTGCTTGATGCAGGCATCAGCATCCGCTCCTTGAAGAAGCACCTCAAGGACGTAAGCATCAGTCTGGAGGACGATGTGGCGGCAGTATTTGTCACGCACGACCATGCCGACCACATCAAGTCGGTGGGGGCTATCGCCTGTGACTATGGTAAGACCATCTATGCCACACGACTCGTCCACGAAGGTATCGCATGCAACCGTTGCTTGAAGATTGACGTGCCGAACGACCGCAAGGCTTTCGTCGAGAAGGGTACGGCGGTGGAGATAGGAGGCTTCCGCATCACGCCTTTCGATGTGCCCCACGACAGCCACGACTGCGTGGGCTATGTCGTAGAGGCCGACGGCGTGCGCTTCTGCCTCATTACGGACGTCGGTCATGTCACCGAGACCATACGCAAGCAAGTGGGGCTGGCTAATTATTTGGTATTGGAGTCGAACCATGATGTTAATATGCTCATGATGGGCAAGTATTCCCAGTTCCTCAAGAACCGCATCAGCAGCGACAGGGGACACCTGAACAACGAGCAGGCTGCCACGTTGCTGGCCGAGTATGCCACGCCGCAACTCAAGCATGTATGGCTCTGTCACCTCAGCGAGGAGAACAATCATCCTGAGCTCGCACGCAAGACTGCCGAGGCTGTCCTGCGCAGTCATGGCATTATCCCCGGAGTGGACTTCGAGCTCGATATATTGAAGAGGAAAACGCCTTCGGATTTCTATTCTTTGATATAAAACGAAAAAAAGTTGCCAAAACATTTGGCGGTTTAAAGAAAAGTTCGTACCTTTGCACCCGCAAACAACAAAAGCGATGCGTCCTTAGCTCAGTTGGTAGAGCAATTGACTCTTAATCAATGGGTCCAGGGTTCGAGCCCCTGAGGGCGTACAAGGGAAAGGGATGAACTGGATAACGGTTCATCCTTTTTCATTTAGAGAAACATGAAAGAAAGAGGAAGTTAAAGGAGTTAAAGGAAGTTAAAGGAGTTAAAGAAGTTAAAGGACGATACCGTTGGCAGCTTGCAGAACTATTGTCCTTTAACTCCCAGCGAGCATGGCGAGCGATAACTTCTTTAACTTCTTTAACTCCCCCTAAATTATATATAGATAATGTATAGAACAAAGACGTGTGGCGAGCTTCGTCTCGCCGACATTGGAGAGAAAGTGACCTTGGCAGGTTGGGTGCAGAGCGTCCACAACCTGGGGGCTCTTACGTTTGTTGACCTGCGAGACCGTTACGGCATTACCCAGCTTGCCTTCAACGAAGATGCTTCTGAAGAGCTTCGTCAGCAGGCGGGACGTCTGGGACGCGAGTTTGTCATTCAGGCTAAGGGCGAGGTTGCCGAGCGTTATTCCAAGAACAAGAACCTTCCGACGGGCGACATCGAGATCCTCGTCAGCGAGCTGAACGTGTTGAACGAGAGTCTGACGCCTCCCTTCACGATAGAGGAGGACACGGACGGTGGCGATGACCTCAGGATGAAGTATCGCTACCTCGACCTGCGTCGCCCCTGCGTCCGCCAGAACCTTGAGCTGCGCCACAAGTTTGCCTTCGAGGTGCGCCGTTACCTCGACCAGCACGGCTTCCTCGAGATTGAGACACCTGTCCTGGTTAACAGCACCCCCGAGGGTGCCCGAGACTTCGTTGTGCCCAGCCGCATGAACCCGGGGCAGTTCTATGCCTTGCCTCAAAGCCCGCAGACACTGAAGCAGTTGCTGATGGTCTCCGGCATGGACCGCTACTTCCAGATCGTGAAGTGCTTCCGCGACGAGGACCTCAGGGCCGACCGCCAGCCGGAGTTCACGCAGATTGACTGCGAGATGTCGTTCGTCGAACAGGAGGACATCCTGCAGATGTTCGAGGGGATGAGCCGTCACCTCTTCAAGACTTTGAAGGGCATCGACATCCCCGAACTGCCCCGCATGACGTGGGCAGACGCCATGAAATACTATGGCAGCGACAAGCCCGACACGCGCTTCGGCATGAAGTTCGTGGAGCTGAAGAACCAGCAGCCCGACAATGCTTCGCGTGAAATCGTGGAGAGTATCTTCCCCCAGGGCTTCCAGGTCTTCGACGATGCAGCCTACATCGGAGCCATCTGCTGCGAGGGAATGGCTGTCTATAGCCGCAAGCAGCTCGACGAGCTGACCGACTTCGTGAAGCGTCCGCAGGTGGGGGCCAAGGGACTTGTCTATGCTCGCGTCCAGGACGACGGCAGCGTGAAGAGTTCCGTCGACAAGTTCTATTCGCCCGAGACCCTGGAGGTGCTCAAGGAGAAGATGAACGCCAAGGCAGGCGACTTGATTCTCATCCTCTGCGGCCCTGATGCCATGAAGGTGCGCGTGCAGCTTGGCACTCTTCGCCTCGAGATGGGCAACCGCATGGGGCTCAGAGACAAGAGCAAGTACTCGTGCCTCTGGGTCATCGACTTCCCGATGTACGAATGGAGCGACGAGGAGCAGCGCCTCATGGCCATGCATCATCCGTTCACTTCGCCCAAGCCCGAGGACATACCTCTGCTCGATACAGACCCCGCCAGAGTGCGCGCCAACGCCTACGACATGGTGGTGAACGGCGTCGAGGTGGGCGGTGGCAGCATCCGTATCCACGATGCCAAGCTGCAGCAGAAGATATTCGAGATACTGGGCTTCACGCCCGAGCAGGCTCAGCAGAAGTTCGGCTTCCTGATGAATGCCTTCAAGTACGGTGCTCCCCCTCACGGAGGCCTGGCCTATGGTCTCGACCGCTTCGTCAGCCTCTTCGCAGAGCTCGACAGCATCCGCGACTGCATAGCCTTCCCGAAGAACAATAGCGGCAGGGATGTCATGCTGGATGCTCCCGGCCCCATTGACCAGAAACAGATGGACGAACTCAGCATCGCCGTCAAGGGTTAAGGAAAGTTTTTCATAACGCCCTATAGAGGAAGACTCATTCCCCTATAGGGCGTTGTTCTATGCATTAGCATGCATCGGCCAAAGTATTAGCATGCGTCGGCCAAAGTATTAGCATGCATTGACCAAAGTATTAGCATGCGTTGGCCAAAGAATTATATTGCTGTCCGCTATCCCATCTAAGACATTCCTTGTCCCTTTGGTAGCAGGGGTTTCCCGAGTCAACTCTGATTGAATGGGACTTGATAAAAGCCTGGAGGGCTTTACTATTAGTAACCGGGGGCGAAGCCCTCGGACAAGGTGCGAAGACCTCCCAGATCCTGCCTGGAAGGCAGTACCCATGCTGCTCCGTAGTACTGCCTTCCAGGCAGAGGCTGGGCATATCGTTTCCCCAATCCGAGGGCTTCGCCCACGGTTCTTCCCTATGGTCAGGCGGCAAAGCCGGAGTCCTCAAGGTGAAGCCCTCCAGGCTTTAGATGCCTGCATGATTTTACCGGATAGTAATAATTTGCTGACCAGATTGTAGGTCAGGAAGATGTACACCAGCCGCATCATCATGCTCGGGGAAGATGGAGAAAGCCGTAAAATAGTTGGCAACGTTAAAATTCTGCCTTCTTCATCCTTCATTCTTTATTTTTTTTTGTAACTTTGTGCCGTAGAATGTCGTTTTACGATGGACAGGAAGCACGAGATCTATAAAGTGACCTTGGGCGGTGGAGCCATCCTGCTTGGACAGCGCTGGGCGGTGCTCGACCCACTGGCCTCCGTCATCGTCGGTTTGTTTATTGCGAGGGTGGCCTTCGTTCTGCTTAGAGGAGGAATAGGCGACCTGACCGAGCAATCGCTTCCGGAAGACGTGGAGCAGGAAATACTTCGGATTGCCGAGTCGGTGGGAGGCATCAAAGAACCTCACAACCTGCGCACCCGTCGCATCGGCAGCCATTACGCCATCCAGCTTCACCTGCTCATGGACGGCGACTTGCCTCTCCGCCAGGTCCACGACAAAGAGTCGCGGGTGGAGGAACTCCTAAGGAAAAGCTACGGAGAGCAGACGTACATCATCGTGCATGCTGAGCCAATAGAGAATAAGAAGGATGAAGTAATGAGCAAATGAAAAAGGTGTTATTTCTTGTGCTTGCAGTCGTAAGTCTGAACGTGGCGAGTCAGGACTTGTCGCACTACAAGCGTGTCGTGAAGGAGCTGGCCAGCCGGAAGTACCAAGGTCGTGGCTATGCCAAAGGCGGAGCCAATAAGGCAGGACTCTACCTGCAACGCGAATACGGAAAGGCCGGCGTGGACGAAGTGACGCTCCAACCCTTCACGCTCGACATACAGACCTTCTCCGGAAAGATGGAGATGCAGGCCCTCTCTGACTCCCCCTTGAAAGAGGAGGAACAAGTCCCCTCCCCTTTAAGGGGAGGACGGGTAGGGTCTTGGACGAGGCTCCGTCCCGGCATCGACTTCTCGATGCGCGAGTACAGCCCAGGTGTCAAAGGGGAATTCCCCGTCTATCATGTCGATACGCTCCACTTCGATGCCGACAAGATGTTCCGCGACCTTGAGCGTCCCGAATACAAGAACTGCCTCGTGGCATGCGAATTCTGGTTCACCTACAAGCATCGCGAGGCGTTCGGCCGCTTGCAGAAGGCAGGCGAATGTCCCAATGCAGGTCTCATCTACCTGTGGCCCTCGCCCATCAAGTTCTTCAAGGCCTATGGCCATCGCGTCGTGGACAAGCCCATCGTCTGGGTAACGCCTGAGGCCATCGAGGGCGTCCAGCGCGTGCGGCTCAACGTCGATGCCAAGTTCCTCAAGGACTATGAGTGCTTCAACGTCATCTCGAAGGTCGAGGGAGAGCGGCACGACAGCTGCTTCGTCCTCACCGCCCATTATGACCACATCGGCAACCTCGGGGCGAAAGTCTTCTATGCTGGTGCCAACGACAACGGCTCCGGCTCGGCAGCCCTCGTCACCCTCGCCGCCTACTATGCCAAGCATCGCCCCAAGTTCGACATCTACTTCCTTGCCTTCTCCGGCGAGGATGCCAACCTGCGCGGCTCGACGTATTTCGTCGAACACCCCACCTTTCCTTTGGAGAAGATACGCTACCTCATCAACATCGACATGATAGGCGACAACAACCCAGCAGAGTACTGTGAGGTGAGCGACGCAGGCATGGAGGCCTTCTCCCTCTTCGAGAAGATAAATGCGGAGCGGCATTACTTCAAGGAACTGCATCGAGGCGACCTCGCCGCCAACAGCGACCACTATGTCTTCGCCACCCGCGGCGTGCCGTGCATCTTCCTTGAGAACGAGAAGGGCGACGCCTATCAGTATTACCACACCATCTTCGACAACTACAGGCACGCCGTGTTCGACAGCTACGAACCCACCTTCCGCCTCGTCCGCGACTTCATCGAGAGGTATTGAGTCTCAGTGTTTACTGCGGATTGTCTGTGTATAGGCCGCAGTCAGCAAACATGCCGCCCCAGTTCTGATGGACATGGAAGGCAAGGACGTTCTTCTCCTTTGCCTTCAGCAATGCTATTTGAGAAGGAGTTAATTCCACTACCTCTTCTGTGTTCCATCCCTCTTGGGCAGACCAGATAAGTTTGCCATTAAGGTAATACTCGCACGGAGCATCATCATGTCCGCAGGCAAGGAATAGCCTCTCGGGTAGCATGGAGTCAAATGTGAACTCCCGTCGGACATAGATGTCTCCCCAGTTCTCGCACCAATTATTTTTTATGAATACATTACTATATTGTTAAGCGAGTTCAATGTCGAACATGCTCTGTATAACCTTATCCATGATGGCATCGAAGTATTCCCTTTTTACATAGTTATTGAAGGATTGAATCACTTCGTCCGTGCGGTAATAGGTCACGATATGTGTTACAAAATAAGACTGCTTAGAAAGAGGCTTGCCCAGCCATTCGTTGCGAATCTTCAAAGTAAACTCGGGGTTTATGTTCTTCGAGGAGATAAGTACTGCATAGAACATTCCGTCTTCTGCATAGAGAAGTTTCTCGGTGGAAAGGACAAGTGCCAAATGAGGCTTGATGCTCCCGTCTGGTAATTGATACGGAACCTCCACGATTTCCCTTTGCGACACTTTGCTTACAGCCATTTCTCTATGGGTTTGATGGTTTTACCTGTATTGGTGTCAATGACGAGGTTCCAGTCGGGGTCGTCCGGCGTTGGTGGAGTGTCTTTTCCGGCAAAGCGTGCCGACAACTCTTCATCAGAGGGAGAGCTGGCAGCCCTCCGTCTGACTTTGAATACACGCTTGGCATCAGAAGTCTTTTCCTCCAGGCTCTTTTCTCTTTCAGCTTGTTCAATGAGTTGTTCGCCCAGCCATTTCTTGTTTTTTGCGCTGAGTGCCATAGCGTCGAGGAATGTAAGGATTCCTTCTAATGGTATTGTCGTTGTTCCTGTCATGCACAATGCCTCTCATTAAGATGAATACTCGTCCGCAAAGATACGGACTTTTACTTTATCCACAAAGAAAAAGATAGGAAAAGTTCTTTATTTATGGATTTTTCTTCGTATCTTTGCGGTATGAAGTAAAGAGATAACCCTATTATTTAGTTTATGGAAACAAAGGAATTTGAGTTTAAGGGAACCGTTGTGAACGGGTTCCTGATGCTGTTTGTCAATCTGGCAGTGCTGGTGCTGTCGATTGTGGGTATCGTGAAGAGTATCATCATGCTGGATGCAACGAATGGCAGCAGTGGCGGCTGGCTGCTGGGAGGCTGCATCCTGCTGCTCGTGGTGAACATCATCATGTGGTGCGGCCTTATGCAACTGGAGCCTAACGAGGCACGCGTCACGACATGGTTCGGCAAGTATGCAGGCACATTTGCCAAGGCCGGCTTCTACTGGATTAATCCCTTCTACGGCACGAAGAGGCTTTCCCTGCGTGCCCGCAACCTCGATGCCGAACCCATCAAGGTGAACGACAAGACGGGCAATCCCGTGATGATTGGCCTCGTACTCGTCTGGAAGCTGAAGGACACCTACAAGGCGCTCTTCGAGGTTGACACGCAGACGATGGCAACGTCGCAGGCTCAGGGAGCCGACGTGAAGAGCATCATGAACGCCCTGGAGAAGTTTGTCCGCGTGCAGAGCGATGCTGCTCTCCGCCAAGTGGCAGGGCAGTATGCCTACGACGACGAGGACGGCGGGGCAGGCGAGCTCACGCTTCGTTCCGGCTCGGAAGAAATCAACCAGCTCCTCGAGCAGAAGCTCGACGACCGCCTGGCTCTTGCTGGCATCGAAGTGGTCGAGGCTCGCATCAACTACTTGGCCTATGCTCCCGAGATAGCCGCTGTCATGTTGCGTCGCCAGCAGGCTTCCGCCATCATCACGGCAAGGGAGAAGATAGTGGACGGTGCTGTCTCGATGGTCAAGATGGCGCTCGACAAGCTCTCCGCAGAGAAGGTCGTGGAGCTGGACGACGAGAAGAAGGCAGCCATGGTGAGCAACCTGCTCGTGGTGCTCTGCGGCGACGACTCGGCACAACCCGTCGTCAACACAGGCAGCGCACAGTAACCTCTGCCGCTCTGCTTCCCGCAAGGCTTCTCAGCGAGCCTTTCCTGCGGACGTACCATTTGGCGTTTGCAAACACAACGTGCCGATTGGGTTGACGAAGTGTGTCGAATCGGGCGATGCAGCGTGTCTCTCGAGGCGACTCGGCAGTGTGTGCGACGTTTTAGCGGCCGCCATGAGTTCTCGTGGCGACCGCCAAAAGAAACCGTATCGCCCGCTCAAAAAGTTCACGGCGGCCGCTACGTACCGGATTTCATGCTGTCTCAGGCTATTCGTTGACAGTATAGTACCACGTCCGCGACTCCTTGTATCGGCTCAGGCGGGGCTTCTTTCCTTCGCAAAGACTGTCGAGGAATTGCTTTGCCGAGTTGTACTTCAGGCCGCTCATCTGCATGAAAGAACTGATGGTGATGTGTCCGTGGAGGATGCTTCGCTGCAAGGCATCGTCCATGAACTTGGCGTCGTTGATCTGGCTGTTACCCACACTTGACTTCTGCTTGCGGAAGCCTTCCTCCGAACAGTCGGCGTCCTTGACAAACTGCTTGGCCGGAATGAACTCGATACCGCTGTAGATGACGTCCTGCCCCAACACCTTGCCGGGGTCCGTATGCTCCCCCAAGAGCTTGAGCTTCGGGGCAAACGAGCCGAAAGGCGTCTCCACACGATGCCCCTGACGCAACCACATCGATACGACTTCCTCGAGGAGGTCGGCAAAACGGTGCATCTCGCCTTTGCTCGTATGACGGTATTTCGTGCAGAAACTATCGATGTCTTCCAGGTCGAACTTGCGTTCTATCACAGGTTGAGCGTAGAGTAGGGGCTTCCCGTCGTCGCCTTTGGTGGGACGAGGCTGCAACTCAAAAAGTATTCCATCCGTTTTGCGTGGCATATCGTGACATTTTAAAGATTATGGCACAAAGTTAAGAATAACTTTGGAGATTGCGCTATAATGTCGAATAATTTTCGTACCTTTGCACCCGATAACGTGTTTTACTCATTATATATTTATATATAAAAGCATGAAATTGAACATTATCGTACTTGCCAAGCAAGTGCCCGACACGCGCAACGTCGGCCCGGATGCCATGACACCCGAGGGCACCGTCAACCGTAGCGCGTTGCCTGCCATCTTCAATCCCGAGGACCTCAACGCCCTCGAGCAGGCTCTGAGATTGAAAGACCAATTCCCCGGCACGACCGTCACCGTCCTGACGATGGGCCCCGGCCGTGCCGCTGAAGTGATTAGGGAAGCAATGTATCGCGGTGCCGACGGTGGCTATCTGCTCACCGACCGTGCCTTTGCAGGTGCCGACACGTTGGCCACGAGCTATGCCCTCGCCACTGCCATCAAGCATGTCTGCCCCAATGTGGACCTCATCATCGGCGGCCGTCAGGCCATCGACGGCGATACGGCGCAGGTGGGGCCGCAGGTGGCCGAGAAGCTGGGGCTGAACCAGATTACATACAGCGAAGAGATTCTTTCCCTGAAGGATGGTAAGATTACCGTCAAGCGCCACATCGACGGCGGCGTAGAAACTGTGGAAAGTCCGCTGCCTTGCGTCCTGACCGTCAACGGAAGTGCAGCTCCTTGCCGTCCGAGGAACGTCAAGCGCGTCATGAAGTACAAGCGCTGCCTCGCTCCCATGGAGCTGCCTCAAGGCACAGGCTTCGGCGACCTGCCATACGCAGCAGAGTATGAGAAGAAGCCTTACCTGAAGCTCGGGCAGTTGAGCTGTGCCGACGTTGATGCCGACCTGCAGCAATGCGGCTTGGCAGGCTCTCCTACGAAAGTGAAGAACGTGGAGAACATCGTCTTCAAGGCAAAGGAAAGCAAAGTGTTAACCGGCAGCGACGAGGACGTGAATGGCTTAATTAAGGAATTGTTGAACGAAAGGCTAATAGGATAAGGAGATATGAACAACGTTTTTGTATATTGTGAAATAGAGGGTACGCAAGTACAGGAAGTGTCGCAAGAACTCTTGACGAAAGGCCGCAAGCTTGCCAATACGCTCGGCGTACAACTCGAAGCCGTTGCTGCAGGCAGCGGAATCACTGGAAAAGTGGAGAGCCAGATACTCCCTTACGGCGTAGATAAACTCCATATCTTCGATGCTGAAGGCCTCGCTCCCTACACCAGCAAGCCTCACACGGCCGTGCTCGTCAACCTCTTCAAGCAGGAGAAGCCGCAAATCTGTCTGATGGGCGCAGACGTCGTAGGCCGCGACCTCGGTCCGCGCGTCTCGTCGGCTTTGCATAGCGGACTCACCGCGGACTGCACCAGCCTTGAGATTGGTCCTCATGAGGACAAGAAGAACGGCAAGACTTACGAGAACCTGCTCTATCAGATACGTCCGGCCTTCGGCGGCAACATCGTGGCAACCATCGTCAACCCCGAGAACCGTCCGCAGATGGCAACGGTTCGCAGCGGCGTGATGAAGGCAGAGGTGCTCGACCCGAACTACAAGGGCGAAGTCATCATCGAGGATGTGGCAAAGTTTGTCCCCGAGGCAGAGTATGTCACGAAGGTGCTCGACCGTCATGTTGAAGCAGCCAAGAACAACCTGAAGGGTGCTCCCATCATCGTGGCAGGCGGCTACGGCATGGGGTCGAAGGAAGGTTTCGACCAACTCTATGAGCTTGCCAAGGTGCTGCATGCAGAAGTCGGAGCAAGTCGTGCTGCCGTGGATGCAGGCTTTGCCGACCACGACCTGCAGATTGGTCAGACAGGTGTCACGGTTCGCCCCAAGGTCTACATTGCCTGCGGCATCAGCGGCGCCATCCAGCACGTGGCAGGCATGAAGGAGTCGGGCATCATCATCTCCATCAACTCCGACGAGAACGCCCCCATCAACACGATTGCCGACTACGTCATCAACGGCACCGTGGAAGAGGTCGTACCCAAGTTGATTAAGTATTATAAGCAGAATTCGAAATAATCAGTAGTTAAGTAGTTAGAGTAGTTAAGTAGTTAAGCCAATACCTATGACGAATAACTTTCATGGGATAGTCGCATGGCAAAAGGCACACGAGTTTGTCCTTCTTGTATATAAGATGACAAAGTCCTTCCCGGATTTTGAAAAGTTTGGGTTGTGTTCTCAGTTCCAACGTGCAGCAGTTTCCATTCCGGCCAATATCGCTGAAGGTTATAAGAAATTAAGTAGAGCAGACAAATTACGCTTTTACAACATAGCTCAAGGTAGCTTGGAGGAATGCAGATACTATACCCTGCTTTCGAGAGATTTAGAGTACATTGACGAAATACAATACAATGCCCTCTTTGCTTTGGTCGAAGAGACGAGTAAACTTTTGAACGGCTATTGCAAAGGAGTGATTGATAGTGATTTTAGCAAGGTTTTATAGCCAAAGGTAATGGCTTAACTACTTAACTACATAACTACTGTCTACAAAAGAAAGGAAACATTATGGCTAATTATTATAAGGATATAAAGGAAATACAGTTCGAGCTCGAGAACAGTCCTTTGATGGAGCGCATCGTTGAGCTCAAGGAACGTCAATACGAGGATAAAGACAAGTACGACGAGGCGCCGCAGGACTTTGCGGACGCTATGGACTCGTACGACAAGGTGCTCGACGTGGTGGGCGACATCGTGGCTAACGTCGTGGCTCCCAATGCCGAGGAGGTCGATGCCGAAGGGCCGCACCATGAGAACGGCAGGGTGCGCTATGCCTCGAAGACCTACGAGAACCTTGCTGCTATGAACCATGCAGGTCTGAACGGCATGACGATGCCCCGTCGCTATGGCGGGCTGAACCTGCCTGTAACGGTCTATACGGCTGCCAACGAGATTGTCTCGGCCGGCGACGCTGGCTTCGAGAACATCTGGAGCCTGCAGGACTGCATCGAGACGCTCTATTGCTTCGGCAACGAGGAGCAGCGACAGAAGTACATCCCGCGTGTCTGCAAGGGCGAGACGATGTCGATGGACCTCACCGAGCCCGATGCAGGCAGCGACTTGCAGAGCGTTATGCTCAAGGCAACCTACGATGAAGAGAACAATTGCTGGCGTCTGAACGGCTCGAAGCGCTTCATCACCAACGGCGACAGCGACATTCACCTGGTGCTGGCACGCAGCGAGGCAGGCACACGCGACGGCCGCGGCCTCTCGATGTTCATTTATGACAAGTGCGACGGAGGCGTCGATGTGCGTCGCATCGAGAACAAACTCGGCATCCACGGCTCGCCGACCTGTGAGCTGGTCTACAAGAACGCGAAGTGCGAGCTGTGCGGCGACCGTAAGCTCGGCCTTATTAAATATGTAATGTCGCTGATGAACGGCGCCCGCCTCGGCATTGCCGCCCAGAGCGTCGGCCTGTCGCAGGCTGCCTACAACGAGGCCGTGGCATACGCCAAGGACCGCAAGCAGTTCGGCAAAGCCATCATCGAGTTCCCTGCCGTGCAGGAGATGATTTCGAACATCAAGGCCCGCCTCGATGCAGGTCGTGCTTTGCTCTACCAGACGGCACGCTACGTCGATATATACAAGGCACTGGAAGAAATCAGCCGCGAGCGTAAGCTCACGCCCGAGGAGCGCGACGAGATGAAGAAGTACAGCCGCCTGGCCGATGCCTTCACGCCTTTGGCAAAAGGCATGAACAGCGAGTATGCCAACCAGAATGCCTACGACTGCATCCAGGTTCACGGCGGAAGCGGCTTCATGCTCGAGTATGCCTGCCAGCGCATCTACCGCGACGCCCGCATCACCTCCATCTACGAGGGCACGACGCAGCTGCAGACCGTTGCAGCCATCCGCTATGTAACGAACGGCTTCTACAGCCAGGTCATCGAAGGACTTGAACAAGTAAACGAGTTGACGAGTGAACAAGTTAACAAGTTGGATGCTAACAACTCGCGGGCTGACAACCAACTCGCGGGCTTGTCAACTCTCAAGGCCATGGCCTCAAAGTTCAATGCCTGCACTGCTGCCGTGAAGGAAAAGGACAATCAGGATGTGCTCGATCTCTGTGCGCGCCACCTCTACGAGATGGCTGCCGACGTCATCATGTGCCACCTCCTCATGCAGAATGCAGCGAAGTCGCCAGAATTGTTTGGCGAGAGCCTGCGTAACTACGTCCGCATTGCCGAGGCTGAAGTGGAGAAGCACAACTGCTGGATAAAGAACACGCTGGGCGAGTAAAGCTCACGCCGTGTGTTAAGTTTGGATTTCTCACGTGTGAGAAAATGTTTTCTCATGCGTGAGAAATTGTTGTCTCACACGTGAGACAAACCGATGAGCCGTGTCGTGTGACACGGCTTTCCCTTTTCTTGGAGTCCTTTCTCCGTGCTTCGAGCCCTGCTTTCCTTTAACTTTTGGCTGAATTTTCCAGCATGCGTTGTTTGCATATACATGTAGATGCAAACAACGCACTATGCCTTTCCTGTTCCGGCGACTGCAAAAATCGCTCTGTTTTTGTTATTTTTTCGGCTTGAGCCATTGTGCTCTCGTGGTAAAATAGTAACTTTACGGCACAAAACGCAATAAAAGCTAAAGCTAACATAACTATGAAACACGTAAAGTCCCCCAACCTTCTATTCTTAATTCTATTATTCTCTTTTCACTTTTCACTCTTCACTTCCTACGCCACGGATGTCATCTTCGGCAACTGCCACTACCGCGAGATAGACGGTCGCTACGCCGGTGTCCGCAAGACGGAGTCGTACACGACGTTCGAGACCGACGACCGCATCACGTTGGTCTATTGCCTGCGCATCCCGCGCGACAGCGTCTCGGGGTCGGCCTTAATTACACCGAAGCTGAACGGAGACGTGACGCTGAACGTGCGCGTGGTGAACCCGGAGACCGACGAAGTGCTGTTGGAGAGGAGCGTCACCGAGACGTGTACGCGAAACAAGGCAGTGAGCCTCGAGATAATCCCGAGGATGAAATTCCCGAAGGACACCTGGTACCGCGTGGAGATACAGGCGCCCGACGGCATCAAGCGCATCATGCGCCTGACGGAACTCGACTTCGAGCGCGACGGCAAGAACCCCGTCGTCGATGCCCACCTGCGCGGCTTCCCGACGCCGGCCACACATCTCTGGTTTGGACACTCCACGGCTGCCGGCGCTCCGCAGAACGAGTCCTATGAGTGGTGCTACCAGGAGGTGCTCATGCCCGAGCAGTGGGCCACCATCAACACTTACCTGATGACGCTCGGCATCACGGGCGGATACATGGGCATACAGATGTGCGGACAGACCGTGAGGAACGAGAATGGACAGAACACCGACACGATTCCGTCGTCCTACCAGCATCGGGTCCTCTTCTCCATCTGGGACAATGGCGACACGGACATCACCCCCGACCTCGCCACATACCTCAGGGCCGGTGCCCTGGCCTACGGTGACGACGTCACCATCAACCGCTTTGGCAACGAAGGCACTGGCTGTCAGTCGATGGTCTATAACGGACGTTGGAACCCCGGACAGTGGGTGCAGTTCCTCACCTGCGCACGTCCCGAGGAACGAACCATCACCCTGAAGGACTCCGAGGGGAATGACAGCATCATCCGATACCCCTGCTCGCTGCTCTCCACATGGTACAAGGCAATCGACGACCCAGAGTGGCACTACATGGCCACCATACGCCACAGCGGCGAGTCGCACTACTACAACACATGGTACTCCTTCATCGAGAACTGGGCCGACACGGGTGGCGAACTCTTCCGCCGTGCTTACTATCGCAACAACTACCAGCGCAGCGTGGGCAGCGGCAAGTGGTACTTCGTCAACAAGGTGGACCTCTTCTCTCAGACAGACTATCAGACTTTCATCAAGGACGGAGAGATAACCACCCGCCATCGTCGCATGGACTATGGGCACGGCCTTGCCAGCGATGTGCCCAGGGCTTTCTATATGCAGGCAGGAGGCTACGGCCAGCCCAAGGACTCGGCCAGCGTTCTGCCTCTCGTAGATGACCATAGCTGCGTGGAAAGCATCAACCTTGACTCCCTCATCGCTACCCTGCAGACGGCCTACCTCGACGACTCGAAGGCTTCAATGAAGGCACTCACCACGGCCAATCCAACCCTGGTGAAGATGCGCGGATTCGTCCAAGAACTCATGGACAAGACCAATCGTTTCGAAGGCTATACCTATGAGGCCATGACACCCATCCGCGAGCTTGCCCAGACCGACTATACCGTTTCCCAAATGAAACAGGCCCTGCTCGCCATGGCAGGCAAGAACCCCGTCCTGCGCTACGGCAATACCGTCAAGCTGGAGCATATCTGCTCCTTCCGTGCATACATGATAAGCGACGGGACGAACATCATTGCCGCCCGCGGGAACGAGGTCGTCAGCATCCCACAGGCAGAGGCCGACGTGACGGACCCCGCCAACCACTGGATTATCTTGCGTCACGATGACCAGACCTACTACTGTATCTACAATCTCGGGACGGGCAAATACCTGAGCATCGGCACAAACCCCATCCTCGCCTCCGTGCCTCATAAACTGAACATTCAGTTCACGAATGCCAAGTACATTATCAGGGAAGGCAGCAAGTACATTGGCTTCAATGCCAGCACCGAAGTCCCTGTCTCCGGCAACAACAGCGTTGCTGCACGCCTCGAACTGCTCGACAACTACTACCTCACACCCAGCACAGCCCTCTGCGAGGCTCTGCTCGAAGAGACTACTCCCGAAGGCATCACAGCCACAGGCATTGACGGGGTGGAGATTGAGCCAGTGCTCCTGCCTGGGGAAGAGAAGAGTTCCCTGTGCGACAACATTGCAGGCGTCTATTACTATGACCTCCAGGGCAACCGCATCGGCTATGCCTTGCCGGCAGGACAGACCGTCATCGCACACATCATCCTGCGCAACGGTGCCTCAATTGTCAGGAAGATTGTGGTGAAATAAAAAAAAAGAAGCTCCGAGACGGTTGCCTCGGAGCTTCTTTCAGGTTTTCTGTTTTACGCTTTGAGTATTGCTTCTGCCAGCAGGGCGAGCTGCTCTTCGTCGGCAGGCTTCATGCGGGAGCGGATAGTGACCATGGGCTCTACTATTTCGCAGTCCTTCATGGCTTCTATCATCTCCTTCATCACGCGACCCGCTGAAGGAGCCCAGCTACCGTTCTCGACAATGCCGAAGCGACGCTTCTGATAGTTCTTTATCTGCAAGTGATAGAGGAAGTCGTGCATCACGGGGAAGACACCACCGTCGTAGCTGGCTGCCATGACCACAATCTTCGGATAGCGGAAAGCGTCCTCGATGACCTCCGCCATGTCGTCGCGGCTGAGGTCGCTGACCACAACCTTCTTGGCGCCTTTCTCCTTAAGCAGTTCGCCCATTCGCTCGGCAGCCTTCGCCGTGCCGCCATGGATGCTGGCGTATGCCACGAGCACACCTTCGCTCTCGGGTTCGTAGCGACTCCAGATGTCGTAAAGCCTGATGGCCTCCTTCATCGCCTCGTCTGTGAGGACGGGACCGTGAAGCGGGCAGATGAACTGGATGTCGAGGTTGGCGGCCTTCTTCAAGACGTTCTGCACCTGCACGCCATACTTGCCGCAGATGTTGAAGTAGTAGCGACGGGCCTCGCAAGCCCAGTCGTCCGTCTCATGGACTAAAGCTCCGAATTTTCCGAAGCCGTCAGCCGCAAAGAGCACCTTCTCTGTGCTCTCGTAGCTCATCAGCACTTCGGGCCAATGCACCATCGGAGCCGCAATGAACTGCAAGGTGTGCTTGCCCAGGGAGAGCGTGTCACCTTCCTTGACCGTCAGGACGCGTCCTTCGAAGGGGAAACCGCCGAAGAAGTTTGGAAGCATCTTCATGGCCTGAGCGCTGCACACAAGCTTCAGGTCGGGATAGGCTTCGAGCACGTCGGCAATAAGCGACGCGTGGTCGGGCTCCATGTGATGGCAGACGAGGTAGTCGGGCTTGCGGCCAGCCAAAGCTACCGTGAGGTTTGCCTTCCATTCGTCGCCCTTGCGGCCGTCGGCAGTGTCCATGATGGCAATCTTCTCGTCTTCGATGAGATAGGAGTTATAGCTCATGCCTTCCGGCACAACGTATTGGCTCTCGAAAAGGTCGATGTCGAGGTCGTCGACACCAATGTACTTGAGAGACTCCCCGACCCCCTTTAGGGGGAGAGAGGATGATGTTTGTTTTTCCATGCTATATTGTTTTATTAGTTTTCATTCTTAATGTTCCCCCTAAAGGGGGTTAGGGGGTCTTTACTCCAGATATGTGTACCCGTACAGTCCGGCACGGTAGTTGCTGATGAACTCCTTGCCTTCGCTCTGGGTAATCTTGCCGTCTTTGACAGCCTTGCTTACCCATATCTCAAGGCGACGCACGAGTTTCTTCGGGTCGTATTGGACGTATTCCAGCACGTCGGCAACCGTCTCGCCGTCGATGAACTGCTCGATGGTGTACTGGTCCTTGTCGACGCTGATGTGTACGGCATTCGTATCGCCAAAGAGGTTGTGCATGTTGCCGAGGATTTCCTGATAAGCTCCGACAAGGAAGACACCTATATAATAATGCTCTCCCTGACGGACGGGGTGCAGAGGAATGTAGTTCGTCTGCTGTCCGCCATTGACGTATGCTGAAATCTTGCCGTCGCTGTCGCAGGTGATGTCTTGCAGGGTCGCGCTTCTCGTAGGCTGCTCCTCCAGACGTGCAATCGGCATGATGGGGAAGAGCTGGTCGATGCCCCACGAGTCGGGCATGCTTTGGAAAAGCGAGAAGTTGCAGAAGTATTTGTCGGCCATCTGCTTGTCCAGGTTGCGAAGCTCGTCGGGCACATGCTTCTGGTGATGTGCCAGCTCTGCCACCTCATGACTGATGGCCCAATACAATGACTCAATCTGAGCGCGCGTCTTGAGGTCGATGATGCCGTGGCGGAAGAGGTCGAGTGCCTCCTCGCGGATGTCCTCAGCATCGTGCCAGTCCTCGAGAAGCGAGCGAGATGAAAGCTTGTCCCAAATCTCTGTCAGGTCGTGCACAAGCTTGTGGTCGTCAGGCCCAGGCACGAAGTCCTCGGGCATCTGAGGAGCCGAGACGCTCTCCAATACGTCAATGATGAGGACGCTGTGGTGCGCCGTTAGTGAACGACCACCTTCCGTGATGAGGTTGGGGTGGGGAATGTCGTTCTTGTTGGCAGCCTCGACGAAGGTATAGATGCAGTCGTTGACGTACTCCTGAATGCTATAGTTGACGCTGCTCTCGCTGTTGCTGCTGCGGGTGCCGTCGTAATCGACACCAAGGCCGCCGCCGCAGTCCACGAACTTGATGTCGAAGCCCATCGAATGAAGTTGCACGTAATATTGTGCTGCCTCGCGAAGGGCGGTGCTGATGCGACGTATCTTGTTGATTTGGCTACCGATGTGGAAATGGATGAGGCGCAGGCAGTCGCGCAGTCCCAGCTCGTCGAGCTTCTGCAGCGCCATCAAGAGCTCAGAAGAGTTCAGTCCGAACTTCGAGGCGTCGCCGCCACTCTCGCTCCACTTGCCGCTGCCGTTGCTGGCCAGCTTGATGCGGATGCCCAGGTTGGGATGTACGCCGAGCTTCTTTGCTGTCTCTGCAATGACAGCCAGTTCGGGCAGTTTCTCGATGACGAGGAAGACGCGCTTGCCCATCTTCTGTGCCAAGAGTGCCAGCTCGATGAAGTTCTGGTCCTTGTGTCCGTTGCAGATGATGAGGCTGTCGCTGTCCATGTTGGTGGCGAGGACGGCATGAAGCTCTGGCTTCGAGCCAGCTTCCAGTCCGAGGTTGTAGCGTTTGCCGTGGCTGATGATTTCCTCCACGACGGGACGCATCTGGTTGACCTTGATGGGGAAGATGATGAAGTGCTCGCCCTTGTAGTCGTATTCCTTCGTGGCTTTGCGGAAGCATTCGTCTGTCTTCTCGATGCGGTTGTCCAGAATGTCGGGGAAACGGAGCAGGACGGGAGCCGTCACGTGACGGCTCGCCAGTTGGTCTACGACTTCCTTGAGGTCCACTTGCACGCTGTTCTTCTTGGGCGAGACATAGACGTGTCCCTTCTCGTTGATGCCGAAGTAATTGACTCCCCAGCCTTTGATGTTGTAGAGCTCCTCGGAGTCTTCAATACGCCACTTTTTCATTTACTATTTGACAATTTACAAATTACAATTTATTCCCCCTAAAGGGGGTTAGGGGGTCTTTCATTCCCCCTAAAGGGGGTTAGGGGGTCCCTATAGTCCCAACTCCTCTCGGATGAGCTGGACGCTGGTCTGCAGTTTGTCGTAGTTGTCGAGCAGCGTCACGTCGATGATATGCTGTGCCTTGAGGTAATAGGGCTCGCGCTCTTGGAGCGAGGTGCGGATGTAGTCGAGCAGTTCCTCTTCGTTCTTTCCCTGGAGGAGCGGACGTTCCACCTTGCGCATCCTGAGATGCTGTGCCAGCACTTCTGGCGTTGCCTTCAGATAGACGCTTTCGCCTACGCTGCGGATGTAGTCCATGTTGTCGAAGAAGCATGGCGTGCCGCCTCCGCAGCTGAGTACGATGTCCTCGAACTCTGCCACTTCGCGCAGCATGGCTGCCTCCATCTGGCGGAAGCCGTCCTCGCCTCTTTCGGCAAAGATTTGTGCCACGGTACGATGGTAGCGCGTCTCGATGTACCAGTCGAGGTCGTAGAAGGTACGACCGAGGGCAAGGGCGAGTTGTCGGCCGACGGTCGTCTTGCCCGAGCCCATATAACCGACTAAGATGATGCTTTTCATTTGCGTGTGAAGCGACGACGTGCAGGTTTTGCGGCAGGCTTCTCGTCCTGTCCGTGTACTATCTCCATGCACTCCTCGTAGGTCAGGTCTTTAGCCTTCTCGTGCATGTTCTTGGGGAGGCGGTAGTTGTTGCCTTTGTAGCTGATGTACGGGCCGTAGCGTCCGTTGAGCACTTCCAGCTCGGCATCTTCCTCGAAGGTCTTGAGGTGGCGCTCAGCTTCTTCCTGATGCTTGCGATGCATCATGATGACGGCTTGCTCGAAGGTCACTTCCATCGGGTCTGTGCCTTTGGGAATGGAGACGTATGAGCCTTTGTGGGCAACATAGGGGCCGTACTTGCCTGCACCGATGGTGATGGGTTCGCCTTCGTATGTGCCGAGCTTGCGTGGCAGCTGGAAGAGCTCGAGGGCTTCTTCGAGGGTGATGGTCTCGAGCTTCTGTCCTGCGTTGAGTTGGGCGAAGCGAGGCTTTTGCCCATCTTCGTTGTTGCCCATCTGGGCGACGGGACCGAAGCGACCTATCTTCACTGTGACGGGAGCTCCCGTCTTGGGGTCATTGCCCAGCATACGTTCGCCCACCTTATGTTCCGTATGTGTGTTGACTGACTTCTCCACGAGTGGTTCGAAGCCTTGGTAGAAGTTCTTGACGACGCCTTCCCAGGCTATCTTTCCTTCGGCTATTTCGTCGAACTCCTTTTCGATGTCGGCCGTGAAGTTGTAGTCCATGATTTCGGGGAAGTTCTCCTTGAGGAAGTCGTTCACGACGATGCCCGTGTCGGTGGGCAGCAGCTTGCCGCGTTCCTGTCCGACGATGGTCGTGTGCGACTCGGTGGAGATGTTGTCGCCTGCCAGTGTGATGGTCTGATAAGTGCGTTCTTCGCCTGGCTTGTCGCCTTTCTCCACGTATTCGCGTTGCTGAATGGTGGTGATGGTGGTGGCGTATGTGCTGGGGCGACCGATGCCGAGCTCTTCGAGCTTGCGCACGAGGCTGGCTTCATTGTAGCGGACGGGACGCTGGGAGAAGCGTTGTGTGGCAACGATTTGGTCGCGACTCAGCGTCTCGCCCTTCTTCATGACGGGCAGCGTGCTGAGGTTGTCGTTGTCGCCGTCGTTTTCCAGGTTGAGTTCGCCGTTTGCGTCGCTATAGATACGCAGGAAGCCGTCGAACTTCACTACTTCGCCTTCGGCTACGAAGGAAGCCTCTTTGCCGTCGATGCTTATGGTCACGCTGGTGTGTTCCAGCTCAGCGTCGGCCATCTGGCTGGCGATGGTGCGCTTCCAGATGAGGTCGTAGAGGCGGCGTTCCTGTGAGTTGCCTTCTATCTGCTGCTGGTCCATGTAGGTGGGACGGATGGCCTCGTGAGCCTCCTGTGCGCCCTTCGAGCTGGTGTGGTACTGGCGTGTCTTGACGTACTGTTCGCCCATCTGTTCCGTGATGACTCTTTTGCTGGCACCGAGGCAGAGCTTGCTCAGGTTGACGCTGTCGGTACGCATGTAGGTGATGCGACCGCTTTCGTAGAGGTGCTGAGCCACCATCATGGTCTGCGCCACGGTGAAGCCGAGCTTGTGGGCGGCTTCCTGCTGCAGGGTGCTGGTGGTGAACGGAGGCGCAGGTGTGCGCTTCACGGGCTTCGTCTGGATGTCCTCGACGGTGAAGCGGCAGTCCTTGCAGCTTTCCAGGAAGGTCTTCGCTTCGTCGGCAGTGGGGAAACGCTGGTTCAGGACAGCCTTCACTTCGCTTCCGCCTCCGTTCCTGAAGATGGCTGTCACACGGTAGTTGTCCTCGCACTTGAAGTTTTCTATCTCTCGTTCACGTTCCACGATGAGGCGGACGGCTACGCTCTGCACGCGTCCTGCCGAGAGGCTCGGCTTCACCTTGCGCCAGAGCACGGGGCTGAGCTTGAAGCCCACGATGCGGTCGAGCACGCGACGGGCCTGCTGGGCGTTGACCAGGTTGAGGTCGATCTGACGAGGGTGCTCTATGGCTTCCAGTATTGCAGGCTTCGTGATTTCGTGAAAGACGATGCGGCGCGTCGTCTCGGGTTTCAGCCCGAGCACTTCGTAGAGGTGCCAGCTGATGGCCTCTCCCTCGCGGTCTTCATCGGATGCTAACCAGACCATCTTGGCCTGCTCTGCCTGGCTCTTCAGTTGAGCCACCACCTTCGCCTTGTCGGAAGGCACTTCGTATTGCGGCGCGAACGTCTTCTCGTCCACGCTGAACGACCGTTTCTTCAGGTCGCGGATGTGTCCGTAGCTGGACATCACCTTGTATTTGTCACCCAGAAACTTCTCGATGGTCTTGGCCTTTGCAGGGCTCTCCACGATTACCAGATTCTCTTTCATTGCTTTTGTCGTTTAGTCGTTTTGTTGTTTAGTCGTTTAGTTATTTTAGTCGTTCAGTTGTTTAGTTGTTTGGGAAAGTTGCCGCTGACCATTACAGGTAATTAAAACCTAAACGACCAAACGACCAATTTGCCAAACGACCAATCCCGCCAAACGACCAGTTTGCCAGACGACCAATTTCGGCTGCAAAGGTAAGGTAAAAAAATCAAACTACACATTATATATATAGAAAAAACGCATTTTTTCCATATTTTTTCACTTTTTCATTGTTTCATTCTTTCATTTTTTATACAGGTGTGTGCGCGTTGCGCCCACGCCCGCGGAAAGGAGGCTCAGAAGAACTTCGCCGACTTGACTGGCGTCGAGCTAAAGCTTGACTGGCGTCGACCTGTCGGTTCTCTGCAGAAGTTGGCGAAGTTCTGCAGAGAAGTTTTTGTAAAATTTCATGCTACTGTATTTCAGTCGCTTGCAGAAAGGCTAAAAAGGGACACGTCCCGTTTGCGATAGGGACGCGTCCCTATCGCGATAACGACACGTCCCTTTCGGGAGAACGACGTGTCCCTTCTGTGAAATCCTCGTGTGGATTTTGCCAAATCCTGCTGTGGATTTCATCAAATCCTGCTGTGGATTTTAGTAAATCCTCCTGTGAGATATTATTTTTCGTTTTTCACTTATATGTTGTGTCTTTGCGGAGCGAGAGGCAAAGAATTCCCTCAGCGGAGGGTGCCTTTCATATCTTATTGGAAATATTAACATGGCGCGACGGCGGACGAACCGTCACCGAGAACTGCCAGATGCTTTGCATCGAGTGCAACAGAAGGAAGGGAGCAAGGTGACAGCCGTCATTCCCTTATAATCTTCCGTCCGCCCTCAATGTAGATGCCTTTGGGTATTTGACGAGTTGACAATCTGCGGCCGCTGAGGTCGTAGACAGAAGTGTCGGCCTGCCGGTCGGCTTCGATGTTTCGGACGGCAGTCCCTTCCGACAATAACTCTGCCTTCGACACTTCATAGACGTCTGATTGAGAGTAAATGAGCAGCTTGTCGGCGTACTGCTTCATGTCAAACACATATTCTGTCGGGCTAGTCTTGATGGGTTCGAGATAAGGCCTGTTCCATGTCTTTCCGCCATCCGTAGAACATATAAGCTTTATGTGTTGGGACTGATGACCTCCTGCCAGATATATAATATCAGGATTATCACTGTCGTACGCAGCATATCGCCAGTCTATGGAATAGTCGTGGTAATCGCTGATGCTGCCATCGCCATACAAAGACAGTGTGTTCCATGTCTCGCCGCCATCATCCGTGGCATACACGCATCTCTTGCCTCCCGCTATCCACTTGTCTGGGTTCGTAGGGTGGAATGCCATGCGATAAAGTGTGCCGTAATCAGAAAAGCACGATGTCCTGTCCTGCCAGGTCTGCCCTCCGTCGTAGCTTATCCTGACATCAGTCTTCTCATCCGTGAACCCGCCTCCGCCGCACTCGTAGATAATCTCCGGCGTCAAGGGATGAAACCCCATGTGGTCGGGTGTATAATCCGTAAGCTTCACCCAGGTCTGACCGAAGTCGGTAGTGAGGAACATGCCAGGCCCATGGTAGGAAGTGAGAAGGAAAGTGTCAGGGTCGGTAGGATGCTTGCTGAAATACCAAAACGTGTGTCCTTCCTTATTAATATAGTATCTGAACTCATCAGGAGTAACGTCCTCATAGGTCTGCCCACCGTCATGGGACAACAGAAGGATATCATTCTGACCACTGAAGCACATAGCGAAAATGTCATTCCCTCTGCGCACATAGTCTAAGACAGGAACACCTTCAAAACCGGCCAGCTGCCATGCACTTTCTTTCTCGGACAAATCCTTGGAGTATAGGCCCCTTATTGTGCATATATATAGGAAATCGCCCTCAACATACATTTGCGGCTGGAAATCTGCAACTATTTGGTTGGACGTTTCAATTCCTAAGCCGAGGGGATGGAACAGTTGGCCGTGAGCAATTACCGACATGAAGGCAGTAATGGCGAGGATAAGTTGTCTATGTAAATTCATATTCAGTTGTATCTATGGATTCTCTATCTTCAGTTTCTTCCGTCCGCCCTCGATATAGACACCCAGGGGCAACTTGCCATTGTCCGTCTTCCGCCCGCTGAGGTCGTAAACGTCGTTCTGTGCTTTGGACTTTGATTCTTGAAGGGATTGCAGGCCTGTAGTCTTGTCGTGGAGGACAATGTTCAGATTGCCATACACATCCTCGCTAATCAGCAAGTAGGCATGTAAGGCACCGATAAAGCCCCCTCCTCCTGCTTCCTCCGATAAGGAAAAGCCGCAGTCGGGCGTTGTGTCAATCAACTTGATGCGGAAGCCTTCCTGTTCGTTTAGCTCCTCGCTGACAAACGACCCGATGAAGTAAATGCCGTCTGCGGAAGCCGTATCGCTACAGCAACCCTCCATGTGTAGAGAGCGAAGATTAATGCAGAAGTCCTCGCTCGGCACTATTATATAAGGTACATGTGCCTTCGGCTGAAGCTCCTGCTCGAAGATAATCTCATTCCCGTCAACCTTGTCCAGCCTGTAGTACTTCCCCTTGCTCGCCTCCGGCGCCGTCGGCATGATAATCGTCGCCATCTGTCCTTCAGTGAAGGCAACAGGGACTTCTGTGGAAAGAGTTGCGCCAATCAGCGAGTCCAGAATGTTTGGGAAAACCTCCTCAAGGGCTGCAAGATAGCCTTCGTCCTTGTAAATCGCCTGCCCGTCTCTATAGAAAGCAAATAGCTTCTTGAAATCAAGATTGTAGGAATTCGGAGAGCCTATTCCGCTTAGCGGACCATCGAGCGGACCAATACTTTCAACAAAATAGTTATTGTATATCGGATAAGAATTGCCGTCGAGCAGATTGATCACACTTACATCCTCAACATCCAAGGGGTAGATATGCCAATAATCCTTCCCCTCCTGGAAACCATTTGGGTCGACAAGCGCAGACATTCCTAAAGGCAACGCATCACCTATGGCATACTTTTTCTTAGAGTTGAAGAGGAAAAGCTCTCTGCCGATAAGGTCATCGGCCAGAGTTTCAAATAATGTGTTCTGACTTACTTCGTAGAAGACATTCTTGTCTTCAGTATAAAGCCAAACATCGCCGGCATCATCCTCACGCATAAAGAAACAGAGCGTGTCGTCCTGTACTATAAGTTCCTTCTCGCTTACATATTCTTTTCCATCTGCATCCTCTTCAAGTTTATAAGATGTCTTGCATTTCCTCGTCCTTAGTATACGGGAATAAGTCTTATCGTTTATCAACGTATCTCCTGCCGTCGTGTAGTAGCACAACTTCACATCATCTACTTTATATCGTCCGTCCTGCTCATAACCAAATCCATCCACCCAGGCTGTTCCTTGGGTAAGGAAAGGAGCACTCTTCCGTATTTCTGAACCAAAAGTAATTGCAGAGACAAAGAGTAATAAGGCTAACACACTATTCATCTTCATATTAATTCCCTCCTAATAATTATTGTCTTTTGATAATTAACTTCCCACCTAATTCTACCTTAAATCCTTTTTCGAGCACTGTTTTGTCGGTGTGCATTAGTTTAAGGAAACCTCCATTCTTAACCACGACATCTCCTACGGGGCAATTGCGAGTTATTATACACAGATTTATCTAACATAAAGACAGACTCATTTACATTACTATCTACCGTTTGTTTCTGTGCAGGGACGATATTAAAGCCTGTGTATTCTATATAATCTGATTGAGATACCTGTATAGCAGTATTATCATTGCTAATTGGTATTATGTCTGTGTATCCAGGCAATTGTGGCTTCCCAATTTCAGTTTCATACCCAAAGCCTTTTATCTGAATTATTTCATATTCTTTATTTTTCAACAAAGTTTCTCTAATCGAGGCATTAAAGAAATGATGAGTAATGATAACATTATTTCCGACCACGTGGTCGGAAATATCAATTCTTTTTTTTTACTATCATTTAAAGAATGCCTGCTTTTTTCAGAAAAAGATATAATCTGTTGAGGTTGAGAGAAAGCAACCCGACATGAAATAATTATTAAAATAAAGAATAATACACGTATCATGTTTTGTTAGTTTTAAGATTCTTTTGTTACTATCATCTTTCTTGTCACGCTTGCCTTGCCGTCGGCGACGAGCGTGTAGATGTACATGCCAGCCGAGAGGTCGCGGGCATAGACGGTGATGTTCGTCTCGCCACGCTCTGCGACGGACAGGCTCTGGACTTGCTTGCCGCTCATGTCGTAGATGAAGATGGTGGCCGAATGTGTCTCTGCAGGAATGTTGAGCGCAATGACTGTACTCTCGCTGAAGGGATTCGGATTGTTCTGGTCCATGCGGACTACGTCGATGTCGGAAACGGTTTCTTCGATTCCTGTCGGCAGGGTCTTAGCATAAAGCTTCTTTGGCGATGCTCCCTTCAGTTCTGACAACTCTTGAGACAATTCTTTGATGCTCTGTACGAGCAGAGGAATCATCTCTATGTAGTTGATGCTGAAGTTCCCCCCATCGTCTTCATAAACAAGCTCAGGGTAAACTTCCTTAAGTTGGTCGGCTGCAAGACCGTAACTGATTGTCGACAGTTTTGTTTGTACAGGTTCCTCGGTGTTCTCTATCGATTCTAAATCTCGAAGCTGTTCTTCCGTAAGGCTACTCCTGTCGATTTCAGGTAATATGGCTGCTTTCTGTTCTTTATCGGCTGCTATACTGCCGTCGTTGCTTGTGCGGAGAGTTTGTAATACCTCTACACCTAGTAGCTTGTCCGTCACTCTGGTGTTGTCATCCTCTCTGAGGAGTGTCGTATTTCCTCCTCTTGTGCCAAGAAGAGAGGTCGGGCTTAAGATGGTTCCATAGATTGTGCCTGTAACACGGACGTCACCCGCAAAGTAGCCAGCGTACACTCTGTCGGGAAAGAAAAGATTGGAAGGGTCAGTTGTGGTGGCACCATACACTCCTGCTCCCTTAAAAGACCCTGAGATACTAAGTCCTCCGTATGTGCCAATGCAAGGTGTTGTAGGGTTACTGGCATTCGCTGCTGTTCCTTTAACGCCGTATGTGCATATGGTTCCGCTCGTAGCGTGCGACTTAATACCGGCAGGAGATGGTCCCCATCCTGCTACGTTAACGTTAATGCCTGTGTAGGACCCGTGATTGTCAGTGTCTGGCCTCTGTATGAAAATGCCACCATGTCCAAGGGGACGAATAGTGGTACTGTAGCCGCTTAAAGGCAGAAAAGCCTCTGGAGGATTCTGGAGGGGTGAGACTTCTAACTTTCCTAAGGAGTCAACAACGACTTGTGCGTTGGCACCTGTTACACACATAGAAAATAATAAAACAAATAAATTTTTCATAAAACCAATAACATTAAATGAAGAATAAATCCTCTGCAAATTTACACATTTTTAATTGATATTGTTTTATGACCAAAGAAGATAATTGTACGTTTTATGCTGTAAAGCATACAAAGAGAGCGCGGTGCATCATGCATCGCGCTCTCCCCGCTGCTTTGTTTGTTAAAAGAAGGTTGGACTACCCGGGTTCGAACCAGGACTAAGAGAACCAAAACCTCTTGTGCTACCATTACACCATAGCCCAATCCAAAACCAAACGCTTTTCACGTTTGCGGCTGCAAAGATACAACAAAAAGTGAAAAGTGAAAAGTGAAAAGTGAAAAATTATTTGTTTCGCGTCATTTTTTTGTGTTTTTCTCTTTTTCACCTTTTTACCTTTTCACCTTTTCACCTTTTATTCGTACCTTTGTCGGCGAAATGACCCATTGACCATGCTCACGCATCTGAATGACATCCTGACCTGCTACGTCCTGCCCGGGCTGATACTTGCTTTCGGCCTCTGCTTCCTGTTCGTCCATGTGCCGCAGGACGAGGCTGGTCTGCGAGGCTACCGCATGGCCCGGCGCATGATGAGCTATGCCTATCTTGCCTTCTTTGTGGCGCTCGTGGTGGAAGCCATGGGAGTCAGGCTCGAGATGCCTCCTGCACAGCAGCAGATGCTGATTGTTGCCATGGGCATCGTCCAGGCTTTCCTCTTCACCATGGCGCTGACCACGCTCATCGACGTGCAGTTCTTCACCTGGCAGCGCTTCGGGCGAGAGCTGTCGCTGATACTCCTGCCCACGGCCCTTGTCTTTGCGATGTACCACCTTTTTGGACCCTCTAAATCTCCCTTAAAGGGAGACTTCCTTCCTTTCCTCTTTAAAGAGGAGTCAGGCGGAGTCTTTCTGCTGATCGTATTCTATGCCGGCATCCTCGCCCGCTACGTCGTCCTGTTCCACCGCCGCTACACCGACTACAAGCGCCGCATGGCAGGCTACTTCTCGGGCGACGAGTGGGAAAGGCTCCGATGGGTGAGGCGATCCTTCTACACGGCTTTCTCCTTCGGACTTCTCGCCTTGCTCTATGCCTTGCATCCCTCCTTGCTCACCAACCTGCTCTTCACTCTGGTGCTGGTGGTGTATTACACTGTCTTCTGCCTGCGCTTCGTCAACTATGCCTTCACTTTCCATCAGATAGAGCCTGCGATAACCATTGACCATTCGCCATCCGTCACCCGCCATCCGTCTGCGCCCGGAGACATTGCTCCCGAAGACGATGCTCGGGTGGCAGGGCTGATGTCTCGCCTCGCCTCGCTGATGACCGAGCAATGCCTCTACACGAAGCCCGACCTCACCATCGAGGAGGTGGCGATGCAGGCAGGGGAGTCCTATCGCAATGTCTCGGCTGCCATCAACACCTGCATGGGCATCAGCTTCAGGACATGGGTCAACACCTACAGGATAGAGAGGGCCAAGCGTCTCATTGCCGAGGGCTACCTGCAAGACCACGTCATGGATGCCTTGGCACAGGCGTCGGGCTTTGCCGGCCGCGTCAGCTTCTACCGTGCATTCAAGAAGCACACAGGCCAGTCGCCTACAGATTTCTGCTGAAACGCTTCACCTTTTTTACCTTTTCACCTTTTTACCTTTTCACCTTTCCTATCCAAGCCCCACCGAAAGCAACTGTGATGAGAGGGTGCATCAATGGAAGGTCTTCATTTACAGCAGGTAAGCGAAGAAAAGTTCCACTACCTCCACACTTCCACTTCAGGCAGATGCCAGGTTTGCCCTGCCCAAGCCGGACGACGCACATCGACATCCGCCTCGTGCCGGAAGCTCACGTCGTGTCGCAAAACGCGGCACGCTGAGTTTGGCAACGCGGCACGCTGAGTTTGACAACGCGGCACGTCCCTACATAATTTGCCCCCTCTTTTCTCGGACATCGTTGACACAAAAACAGCCCATTCCATCGGGAATTTTGGTCAAACCTGTTACACTTTGCACGTTTTGTAACAGGCCCAGGCACCTTTTCCTTTTTTGTTTGAGACATCCTGATTACCTTTGCGACGTGTAACGTAGTCAGCGACGATAACCCCTAATTCTATAAAATATATAAAAGGTATGAAGAACTTTACGCTTACCCAACTGCGCAGGCTGTCAGCCATGCTGCTCGCCCTGCTGTGCCTCCCTGTCATGGCGCAGGATGAACTGTCCTACATCGACCTCACGTTTGCCGGTCGTGGCGAGTCCACGACGGTGGAGAGCGTGACGGTGACGAACCTCTCGCGCCCCGACGTTGCGCCCGTCACGCTCAGCGGCACCGACATCCTGCGCCTTGCCGATGCCGAGACCATCACTCCCGTGGAGCGCCTTGCCGAGAGCATCGGCATCGCTCAGCCCATCCTCACGCCCAACCCTGCAATGGGCGACGGCACGCTCATCTTCGACGCCAAGCAGGACGGACCTGTCCGCGTGGGCATCTACAGCACCAACGGTATGCTCATGGAGAGCGCCGTGCTCGATGTGCAGAAGGGACGCAACACGGCCCGCATCCCAGGGCAAGCCCCGGGTATATATATAATAAAGGTAGAGGGTCAGGGCCTCAGTGCGAGCACACGCTGGATATGCGGCGGCTCGAAGTCCTTCAGCGGCATCGCCCTCGGCGGAGCCAACCAATGGAACAAACCACTTCCTATAAAGTTGCAGTCACCCTCGAAGGTGGAGAACTCCCTCCCTTTAAGGGAGGGCTGGGAAGGGTCTTCCAATGTTGAGTACATGGAGTTCACCGAAGGCGACATCCTTCGCTTCGAAGGCAAGAGCGGCGAGATGCGCACCATCGTGGTCAATGCGCCGGAGCGCAGCCACAGCATCTCCTTCTACTTCTATCCTTGCAAAGATGTCAGCGGCAACACCTATCCCATCGTCGAAGCCGGCGGCCTGCTCTGGATGGCAGAGGACCTGCACGCACTCAGGAACGTGCAGTTGGTGAGCTTCTACACTCCCAACCGAGCCTCCGGCTGGGCCAGTGCTGTGCAGAACAAGGAATCGACGGCCATGGCGATGGTGATAGACAACAACGACGTCTACTACACCCTCGCTGCTGCTCGCCATGCACTACCCGAAGGCTGGAAGTTGCCCACTCTAAACGAGCTCAACGAAGTGGCAACAAACCTTGGCGGCTACGGCGTTGTGGGCGGAAAGATGAAGCGCGCAGGCGATGACGACTCGTTCCCCGACGCCATCTTCCAGCAGCCAGACTCGCTCCAACTGCGCATCAGCCCGAAGGGATATATAGCCGAAGACGGTCAGATAGCCGATGCCAACAGCGGCTACATCCTCACTGACACGCGCCATGAACGCAAGGGCATCTACATGAAGATCTCCAGCGGCACCAACGAAGGAGCCTTCACGCACATTGAGCAAGGAAAGTCTGTGCCCAACGGCCTGCCTGCGTATGCTGCCGTGCATATCCGCGGTGTGCGTCCCGCCCCAAGTTCATACGCCGACATGATAAGCCAGCTTTACAGCAACACTCACAACAGCGCACGGATGAAAGCTCCGCGAAGGGCCGAGGATGGGCAGAACGACCAAGAGAACCCCTTCACCGGCGAGGTCAACCCCTACACCGGCACGCCCTACGGCGACTACTACACCGTGGACTACTCCACCAAACAGATAGTGATGGACGTGATGGGACAGAAGTGCATGGGATGGACCAGCGCCAGCGACTCTTACGTTCCCTACGGGCAGGACGAGAAACTCTTCGGTACGGTCTTTGTGAACGCAGCCAACGGCTCCGTCACACAGAAGCAGGCCGAGGGTGACTGGATCAAGGACAGCAGCGGCAACAGAAAGAACCGCACACGTCTGAAGAAACTGTGCCAGCAGAAAGCGGACGATGGGACATACAACACACTGAAGGTGTCGTACGATGTTACTGTGCATGACTACGAAAGCGACGGCTCCACCGACGGTCACTGGATGGCCCGCGACATTGAGGGTAAGGAGGGGCACCTTATCTTAGAGGTGTTTGGCAATGCCGACTCAGACTTTGCTCTGAAGAAGAGCCTCACGCTCCCCGGAACCTACGTCATGACTGAGTTCGACGGCTTCAAGGAGGACGATACGCGCTGGACGGAGGAGCTGCGCGTGAACGAGTTCTACATGAAGCGCCTCAACCTCTTGGCTGCCGACTTCAATCAGGACGGCACTGACGACGTGGTGGTGGGCTTTTGCAGCCAGTGGATGGTGCTCGACGGCACTGACTACGCCACCGTGCTGGCCAGCCGCACCTTCCCAACTGACTGCGTGCGTGCCTGTGTGGGCGACCTCAACGAGAACGGTTACGCCGACCTTGGCTTCATCTATCAGTACAACGACCAGCTCCATGTGAGGGTGTTGTTAGATGACATCAGCAAGTTCGACTACGACAAGAACCGTAACCTGGACGAGGTGGCCGACTATGTCGGTACGCTGCCAGTGGAGAAGGCAGGTGTGTCCTCGTTCCTCGATATCAAGTTCGACGACATCACCAACACGGGCAACAGTGTGCTTTGCCTTGCCGTAGCAAACCGTCATATCAACAAAAGTCCTAAGTCAGTGTTCTATGTGCTGACACGCGGCAATAATAACATCCTCAATCAGGCTTACAGGTTTGAGGAAGAGCAGAAAGTGGAACTGAGCAACTGGAGCAACGACCGTACCAGCACCAATACTAACAGTACCATTATTGTGGTGCATACCCAGGGAATGGGGCAACGCCCCGATGTGCTGCTTCACAATGGCTTGTATCGACTGGACGACAACAACGAGTTTGCGCAGGTGCCTATCGGAGGCTACAAAGAGGATGGCAAGCTCATCGACGTGGCTATTCACAGCGACAATGTGGCCGTGGGCCGGTTTACCGACAACCTGCCCGAAGGATATGAGCAGTTGGCTTACTTGGGAACTCGTGTAGCGAACTTCCATAGTAAGAAGTGGTCTAACAGTGCCGGCGACATTCACAGCCGCGGACTCTATGCGTGTGTTGAGCTACTGACCCCCGACACAATCAATGGTATTATGACCCGCAAGGAACTTTACACCGGCTGCGTAGGCTCCGTCTGCAACTGGACCAAGGACGGCGACTATCACTTCGGTGCCAACTTCCCTGCCTTCTGCGCCACGTCCTACACCAACATCGACACACGCCGCTACAAGTTTGTCTCGTGCCAGGCCACGATGAGCGAGCCGCGCATCAAGTTCGCGCTGGCTGCCGCGCCCTACTGGGCCAAAGTGCCCCAGGGCTATGCCCATGCCGGCGAGGACTACGACTACGGAGACAATGCACCCTCTACTGAGTGGGCTACATGGACCAGCAGCACCACCGGCAAGGAGAACAGCAACAGCACCTCGGCGTCGGTCATCTTCGGCTTCGAGCACGAGGACAAGTGTAGCTTCTTCGGATTGTTTGACTTAGCCAGGGTTGGCGTCGACTTCGAGGCCAGCCTCAACTACCAGTGGGAGAAGAGCGTGGCCCACACTGACACGTGGACCTACGAGTCGGGCTGCACGGCCAGCCGCGACAACAAGGTGGGCCTCACCATGACCCCCTACTGGCTCTACACCTACGAGTGCATCGACAGCAACGATTCCGACAACATCGGCACCACCCTCGTCTGCGGCGCACCCTCCTATCCCCGTGACCTCGAGCTGTCCGTCACCGACTACATGCTGCTGCGCGGCGACCGCGACGACATTCCCGACGTGAGCTCCATCTTCTCGCACACGCCGGGTAACCCGCTGACCTATCTCAGCAATCCCGACCTCGTCACCAGCACCGGCGGCATCATCTGGAGCAACAACGACAAGAACAAGTTCTCCACCACTGGCTCCGACGGCACCAAGTTCCTCTCCATCGAGGTGAGCAAGGAGACGGCCAACAGCACGAAGAACACCTTCGGCTTCGACACCAAACTCGTTGTCTTTGGCGGCGGTGCCAACACCATCGTCAAGGCAGGCGTGGGCGCTGGCTATTCTCACACGTGGAACACCATCTACAACACTGGCGAGGGCACCAGGGTGACCGGCTCCGTGCCTCTGCCAAAGAACTGGGGCGACGTGCCTATCTTCGACTGGAACATGTATCGCTACACCGTCAAGGTGGGCGGACAGGAGTTCCCCGTCGTCAACTACATCGTGAAGAACGTGAGGTCCGGGCGGTAAGTTGAAAGGTTAAAAAGTTAAAGTAGGGACGTGCCACGGCACGTCCCTACATCTTCTATGATGAAGCTTTCAGGCTTCTGAGTCGTCTGCTGGCAGCAGGTAGTCGCTTGCTTTTTTCGAGGAAATGACAGAGCGGCCGGTCTGGGCTTCAAGTTTCTTCCTGGCGTCGCCTGCGATGTTGCCTCCCTTTCGAGCCACCTCAGCACTTTGCTTGAAGCCCTTCGGTTTTTGTGCTTTGCTGATTTCTGTTGTGGATGCCTCGGCCAGGATGTTCAGCGCAAGCTCGATGTTTGTCATGTTATCGCGCAGGTTCTCTTTCTTCAAGCCTTTGTGCTGCTTATACTGCTTTGTGGTCTTCCCGCTCCAGGCCCGAGTAATGATGTCGGTCAGCGAAGCATAGTCCTGACTCTCGGTCACGCCAGCACGTTGACTTCGTCTTCCTCTGTCACGACTCGGCATAGCTCAAGCTACTTGCTTGGCTCTGCTCTCGCTGCTCCATCGGTTCCATTCGTCGGTTAGCTCTTTTCGCACCTCGATACTCTTCAGGCGCTGGTTTATCCATTTGTCCGAGTAGCCCAGCCGGCGATAGTCGGCATACGCCTGCTCGAAGTTCAGCTCAGGGTCTTGCATCTGGTCGAGGCGCTGGCTGGCCACCTGTGCCATCCATTGTTTGAAAGGCTCTGCCTTGTGCGACGGGATGGACTGGATGAGGCGGAACATGCCTTCTGCTGTTGCACAGTTGACTCTTTGCTTGCCCCCTGCCGTTGGAATGGAAAGGGGGGTGACAATTTGTCCCCACCCTTTGGACAGTTCAGGGTCGCGTTTTTTCATCTTCTTGATGTAGTCGGAAGGGTTGGCGCTTTCGGTTAATGCTTCTACGACATCAACCACACAGAAGAACCACTTCTCCTGCTCGCTGTCCCAAACCGTGCGAACCTTCTTTGTCTCGAACAATTGTATTTCCTGTTTCTTGGTCATGGTCCCATTAAATGGTGAATGCTACTGTTTTGCAATCAGCAGGAAGTACTTCTTCTTGCCTTGCTGCACGAGGAGGTACTTGCCGTCGAGGAGGTCGGCTTCGCTGACCATCTGGTCGAACGAAGCGAGCTTCTCCTTGTTGAGGCTGACGCCGCCGCCTTGTGTGAGCTTGCGCATCTCGCCCTTGCTGGGGAAGCACTGCGTGTGCTCGGCAAAGAGGTCGACTGCCTTGGTGCCTTCGCCCTGGAGCAGGCTGCGGCTTATCTCGAACTGAGGCACGCCGCTGAAGACGTCGAGCAGCGTCTGTTCGTCGAGCTTGACGAGGCTCTCCTTCGTGCTCTTGCCGAAGAGGATGCCGCTGGCTTCGACTGCTGCCTCGTAGTCTTCGCGGCTGTGAACCATGACGGTCAGTTCCTCGGCCAGCTTCTTCTGCAGGACGCGCAGCCCCGGGTCCTGGCGATGTTCCTCGATGAGAGCGTCGATGGTGGGCTTGTCCAAAGACGTGAATATCTTGATGTAACGCTCTGCGTCCTCGTCGGCCACGTTGAGCCAGAACTGGTAGAAGGCATAGGGGCTGGTGCGGTTGCGGTCGAGCCAGATGTTGCCTTTCTCCGTTTTGCCGAACTTCCTGCCGTCTGCCTTCGTGATCAGGGGGCAGGTGAGGGCGAATGCCTCGTTGTCGCCACCCAGCTTGCGGCGGATAAGCTCCGTGCCAGTGGTGATGTTGCCCCACTGGTCGCTGCCACCCATCTGCAGTTTGCAGTTCTTCGTCTGGTAGAGATGGAGGAAGTCGTAGCCTTGCAGGAGCTGGTAGGTGAACTCAGTGAACGACATTCCGTCTTGGAATTCTCCGTTGAGGCGACGCTTCACGCTGTCCTTCGCCATCATGTAGTTCACGGTGATGCACTTGCCGATGTCGCGAGCGAAGTCGAGGAAGGTGAAGTCCTTCATCCAGTCGTAGTTGTTGACCAGCTCAGCTCGGTTGGGTGCGTCGCTCTCGAAGTCGAGGAAGTGAGCCAGCTGCTTCTTGATGCACTCAACGTTGTGGCGCAAGGTTTCCTCATTCAAGAGGTTGCGTTCCTGACTCTTTCCGCTGGGGTCGCCTATCATGCCGGTTGCTCCGCCCACAAGGGCGATGGGCTTATGGCCGCAGCGTTGCAGGTGACGCAGCATCATCACGCCGCAGAGGTGGCCGATGTGCAGGCTGTCTGCCGTCGGGTCAATGCCGACGTAAGCCGATACTTGTTCTTTCAGTAATAATTCTTCTGTGCCAGGCATCATTTGATGAATCATGCCTCGCCATTTCAGTTCTTCTACAAAATTCAACTTAGCCATTTACGATTTGACTATTTACTATTTACGATATATTTACTATTTTATTATTTGGCAATTAGAATTGCTCAAGGTAAGCTATTCTGCTCTCTATGCTTGGGTGTGTGCTGAAGAGGGAACTCATCATGTTGGTGAACTCGCTCTTGAAGGTCTTAGGCTTCACGATAAAAAGCTGCGCCACATCCTCGCGGTCAACTTGCCCGAGGCCAGGGTCGCCACTTATCTTCCTCAATGCAGAAGCCAAGGCCAGCGGATTGCCACAAAGCTCTGCGCCGCCAGCATCGGCCATGTACTCGCGCTTGCGGCTGATGGCAAAGCGAGTGAGCAGGGTGAAGAAGTAACCTATTGCAGCCAGCACAATGGCGACAAGAATAACGGCAATGACAGTGCCTCCGTTCTTGCCGTCGCGGCTGGTGCGTCGATTGCCTCCGCCGTAGATGAAGGTGTTCCAAAGCATACGGACAGCCAGGCTGAACGCTGTGCTCATGATGCCCACAAAGATGATGCTGATGATGAGCAGACGCGTGTCGCGATTGGCATCAAGGTGATGACCTACGTCCGTGAGGCCTACACACGTCCGGCCGTCGTCTTCGCCATCATGCTGCTGTACATGTTGCTCTACCGTCTGATGCCCATCGAGTCCTTCGTCGTGCATGCCTTGGGCATACTTCTCACGCTGCTCATTGCTGCAGGGCTGGCTTTCTCGATAGGCTTGCGCGAGGGCGAGAAGCGCATGCTGACCGATTTCCTCAAGACTAAACTTAACCGTCATGCTTAAGATAGGTAGATTTGTTCCCGATGTCGTCCGCCACATGTGGATGGAGTATTGTCACAGGTCGTATATTGACCGCCAGTGGAAGATACGCTATGGCTACAAGGTGGATTGGCAGCATCCCAGGGACATCAACGAGTGTATCCAGTGGGTGTTATGCTATGGCGACCAGGAGCGGATGGCGTTGTGCTCCGACAAGTATGCTGTCCGCCAGATCCTTCAGGACAAAGGACTGGGCGACATGCTTGTGCCCCTTTGTGGACGTTGGAGCAAGGCCGACGACATCGACTTCGATGCCCTTCCCGAGAAATGCGTCCTGAAGTGCAACCACGACAGCGGTTCCTACCATTTCCTCGACAAGTCCCGGCCCTATGACAAGGAGGCAATCGTCAGAGACCTCACGGAGCACCTGCACGTCAAATACGGTTATGTCCACGGCGAGCTCTACTACAACCGCATCGAGCCTTGCATCCTGGCCGAGCAGTGGCTTGTTCAGGACGAGCACCCCTTCACCCAGTCGTTGATTGACTACAAGGTCTGGTGCTTCAACGGAAAGCCCTATTGCATCTGGACCTACCATAACCGTACGCGCGACTGCGTCTATATGAACATCTACGACCTCGACTGGCAGGCGCATCCCGAGCGTCTTGTCCCCACGGAGCACTATCGCGACGGCGGGGGCGTAGTGCCGCGCCCGAAGAACCTCCAGCAGATGCTCGATGCCGCAAGCATGCTTTCCGAAGGCTTCCCGGAGGCGAGGGTGGACTTCTACATCGTGAGGGACAAGATATACTTCGGCGAGATTACCTTCGCCACTTCCTGCGGCCACATCGACCACGTTGCGCCTGAGTTCCTCCGGGAGATGGGCAGGATGTGCAACATCTCTGGCAAGTAAGCCTCCTGCGGAAGTGTCAATCTGATACTTTTCCGTCTTTATTGCTTTCGTTTTGACAGTTTGGTTTTCGAAGGCAAAGTAGGGCAAAAAAGTGTTAACAAGGGTTAAATTACCATTCCTCAATGGTGAGTCGGCTCACTCGGCAGGGAGGGTTGGACGATCCTTTAGCCTTTGTTTATAAAATCGGCAGTATTCATTTGCCCAAGAAGCAGTGTTGTCTGACCCCAATAAATACGATGAAATGGTTACTTTTCAGTGCTTTTTCATATGCTTTTCTTGTAAGCTTGAGGTGGCTCTCTGTGTAAGTTGTTCAGTCATAGGGGCTTGCTGAATTTTGAATTATTCTCGTGGGCGTGGGGTGGGGTACAGGGCCGTGATAAATTTTCAATTCTCAGCGATTTCGGAAAATGCAAAGTGTAAGTAAAATAGTTATATTGCGTGACATTTTGTCGGGTATGGGAAGCGTGGAAGAGAACATGTATATGAGACGAAAAGTGCCGAAAAGTGGGCGTACATAAAATAAATATGAGCCTGCGGCAACACACTTTGATAATTTTTTTGTAACTTTGTGCCATAAATCCTAAAACTATTCGCATTATGAAAAAGTTGTTTTTCCTTTTAGCCTTATCGCTCTGCCTGACCGCAGGCGCACAGAAGAAGGTCATCGATTCCAAGACAAATTTTGCCCGCGAGGCACTGCAGCCCTACGTCGACAGCGGTCAGCTGCCGGGCGCCATCAGCATTTTCTACAACAACGGCGTGCAGGAGACGTGCTGCATCGGCTATGCCAACGTAGAGCAGAAACGCCCCATCCGGCTTGACAACGTCTACATGCAGTGCTCGCAGACAAAGGGCTTCTGCGGCGTCACCATCGCCAAGCTCGTGGAAGAAGGCAAGCTCTCGCTCGATGACCCCGTGTCGAAGTATCTGCCGGAGTTCGGTGAGCTCTGGGTGCAGGACAGCGACAAGGACGGCGTCCGCACGCTCCACAAGGCCAAGAACGTGCTCACGGTACGCATGGTCCTCAACCACACCGGCGGCTTCCCCTTCGAATGCAGCGCCAAGCGCAGTGACGTGAGAGGCGGAGGATGGTCGGGCGGCGCACCGCTCCGGCAGGTGGCATCCATCGCAGCAGGCTCCCCCATCATGTTCGAACCTGGCACTCGCGACATGTACTCCAATACGGGCATCGACATCGGGGCTGCCGTCGTCGAAGTCATCACTGGCATGAAATGGGAGAACTACTTGAAGCAGGAAGTCCTCGACCCGCTCGGAATGAAGTCCACATGGTTCTGGCCCACCGACAAGCAGCTGAAGAAACAGGTCGAGATGTACGACACCCACGACAATGCTCCCGCCACCTATCGCCTCGAGAACGGCTGGGAACAGCGTCCCTACAACGACAGCCACGTCTTCGCTTCCGCAGGCGCCGGCCTTTGGACCACTGCCAACGACCAGCTGAAGTTCTATAAGATGCTCATGAACCTCGGCATCGGCGACAACGGCGTACGCATCCTCAAGGAGGAAACCGTCAAGTCTATTCTTGCCGTAACCACACGCCCCGACAACCTCGGAGGCTATTCCCTCGGCCTCAATGCACCGAAAGTGGACGGCGAGAACGAGTGGTTCGGGCACGGAGGAGCATGGGGAACGAACTGCATGGTCAATTGGCACAAGAAGCAACTCAAGCTCTGGGTCGTGCAACTCAATGGCCCGCAGCCCTGGAACAGTGCTAAGGACAAGGCAGCAGAGAAGTTCTTCTCGCAGACAATCGACACGTCTGGCGTCGATGCCTATACTGGCAGGGTGAAATAAACAGATGATAACAAGCACTCAAAATCCACGCATCAAGCATCTGCTCCTGCTCGGACAGAAGTCGTCGCAGCGTAGGGCGGACGGCCTGTTCGTGGTCGAAGGCCGGCGGGAAGTGGAGCATTGCGTCGGGGCGGGCTATACCTTGCGGACGGCTTTCGTCTGCGAAGAGATGGCCGGCACGCAGTTTTCCCTGCCGCAAGGCACTGAGGTGGTTCCCGTCTCGCCCAACGTCTATGAGCGCATAGCTTATCGTGGCAGCACCGAGGGCATTGTGGCGGTTGTGGAAACGCGTCGCCTCGGGCTCAACGACCTAAGGCTTTCCCCGTCGCCTCTCATTGTCGTGCTCGAAAGCGTGGAGAAGCCCGGCAACCTCGGGGCAGTACTGCGCAGCGCCGATGCAGCTGGGGCCGATGCCGTCATCGTATGCGACCCACTGACCGACCTCTATAATCCCAACCTCATCCGCTCTGCCGTCGGTGCACTCTTCACGGTGCCATGCGTGGCTTGCACTACTGAGGAATGCATCAAATTCTTCAGGGAGCGTGGCATCAAGATACTGACCGCCCAGCTGCAAGACTCTTCTCTCTATTACGACACACCTATGACTGGCCCCACCGCAATAGTGATGGGGACCGAAGCCACAGGGCTGACCGAGCAGTGGCGACAGGCTGCCGATGCTCACATACGCATCCCGATGCTGGGTCGCCTCGACTCTTTGAACGTCTCGGTCAGTGCTGCGATACTCCTCTTCGAGGCTGTCAGGCAGCGACAAATGCAATAATGTCGAAAATAATTGATGCCAATGTGGGAACATATTATAAATAATGATATATTTGCATAACAATACGGAAACATTAAACGAATAAGGTAAAAATGATGAAAGCAAAACGACTATTTTGTGCAGCCTTGCTAATGCTGGCTATCTGTTCTGTTGCTTCGGCACAGAAACGTTTGGACATTATGCTCAAGGACAAGAGCATTCTGTCTTGTCCGATAGAGGACGTCAACTACATGGAAATAGTTGAGGGCGCGGCCGAGGGCGAGCTTGACGGCGTATGGTATTTAGGTTGGAAGTTCGCGAACAACGGCAGTGGCACCAAGTATCATTACGATGGCACGGAACTGCTAATCTTTACTGCCGGCCCCAAGATGAAGTGGGTCAAGTCAAGCTCTGAGGTGGTCTACGACCTGACGTATGGCGAGAATGGTGCCCGCCCGGGCGAGAACTTCTATGCTGTCAAGGAGGGTGCGACGTACAAGTACACCTATACCATCTATGCTATGGAGGATGACCTGCTCGCCTTCAAGCAGGGTTCAAGCATTTACTATTTCTATAAGTCGCGTGATGCAGCCACGTTGGCTGTTCAACCTGCAGGCTATTATACGCGTGCCCAGTACGGTACGGGCGAGGCACTGTGGGCTTCCAACCTCAAGGGAGGCTATTCGGGCTCGACGGTTACGCCTATGGGCAGCCACTTCGCAAAGTTCTCTGCTGCCACAGAAGAGGACAAGGCATGGCTGGCCGACCCTGATAACCAGCCCGACTTGACTTGGCATGAGCTGAGCGGCTGGCAATGGACGGCCAAGACCATTACTCTCTATCCGATGTCCTCCTCGCCTGTGCCCGCCGACATCAACCAGCACAGCATCGGCGACTGCTGCATGTGTGCCGTCTTCGCTTCGTTTGCCTATATCTATCCCGAATGGATTAAGACAATCATCGAACCCAATAAGACGACCAATCCCACGCTCTTCACCGTCCACATGTTCGACCCGATGGGCAATCCCATTGACGTCGTAGTGGACAACAAACTGATGTGCAACTCCGGAGGCAGCTGCGGCCAGGTGTATGGAAAGAACACCAAGTACAACTGGGCAACCATCATGGAGAAGGCCCTCATGAAGTGGGAGACACGCTTCCAGTGCAACAAGATAGGCGGCATAGGCACGGAGCATGCCGCACCTCCCTTCACAGGCAACGGCGTGAGCTACAGCTTCAACTGGGGCGACTACCTCTACAATGCCGAGTACTCGCTGATTGTCGATTATGCCTTGAGCAACGGCATGATCAGCGTGGGCGGCTTCCACGAGAGCGACGTCCTGATGGGCGAACTGAAGACCGTCACTGGCCATGCCTTCACGGTGATGTATCCCGACGAAGGTACCGATTATCTCTTCGTGATGCGCAATCCTTGGGGAAACGAGCCGGACGGCTCCACCAGCAGCAACCGCACCGATGGCAAGCTCAAGATTCCCAATGACCACGAGAAGCTGCGCCTCGTCGACTTCCGTCTCGTCTATCCTGGCGAACAGATGGCCCAGTATAAGAAAGAGAACCTGGGAGGCTACACGCCGCCACGCTTCATCGCAACCTACGAGGATATGAATCCTTCGGAAGACATGCTCCGCATGTACAACGTGAAGAACTACGTTCCCGTCTTCCCCTACGAGGCTGAGGCGACGGACGACACGGTGCTGGAGAAGAAGTAGAGCACAGCCTCTCTGTGGATGCAGCTCCTGCATTCCCCGAGGCCTCCTATACATTATTATATATATGCGTGCCTGCACGCGAGGGTCGGAACCTCGTGCGTGGGCACGCGTTTTTATTATGTCGCCTGTCGCCACTCCCTACTGCCTGTTGCCCTGCTCGACAGGGAGCGTTGCTCGGTCCTGCTTTCGGATAGGGACAAAAAAAAAGAAGCTGTCCTCACGGATCGCTTCTCCAAAAACTAAAACTAACAACTATTATTAACCTTCAAACAAATCTTTCTACCTTTTAGCAATTTAATCTTGCAAAGAACTTATATCGTTCCTTTTTGCACTGCAAATGTACGATGTTTCTTTTATTCTGCAAGGGAAAAGAGTAGAAATGTGCGCAAAATATCATTTTTATTGACATAAATCAAGCGCATGACACTCTGTTGATAGGAATCAATACTATTTTTGCGTACAAAGGGAAACCGCGAAGGGCAGAAACAAAGGTATAGTTTGAAGGTTTTGCCAGCTGTATCCGCTAATCCTCGAAGTCGAAGTCAAACTCGTCGAACTCTTCTTCCTCCTCTTCTTCCTCGCCTTCTGTGAGGACACTGCCGCAGGGGTCGAAGCCTGCCGGAATGTCGAAGTTCTCCGATTGGCTATAGCCAAGCTTGCTGTCGGCATAGACTTTCTGGAGGAAATAGGCAGCGATGGGGAGTGCTGCGTTTGCGCCCTGGCCGTATGCCATGCTCTGGAAGTGGATGTCGTGCTCGTCGCCACCCACCCAGGCGCCGAAGCTAAGTCGGGGCGTATAACCCACGAACCAGCCGTCGCTATTGTCGTTGGTCGTACCCGTCTTGCCGCCCATGGGCGCTGTGATATTGTAGCGGTTGCGCATGCGAGAGCCTGTTCCGCCGTCGACGACGCCTCGCATCATGATAATCATCTTGTAGGCGCTCTCCTCGGAAATAACCTCTTTCACCCTCGACTGGAACTGTGCCAGCACGTTTCCGTCGCTGTCCTCGATGCGAGTGACATAGAGGGGCGTGCGGCGGACGCCTTTCTGCGGGAAGGCAGAGTAGGCTCCCACCATCTCTGCAACGGAGATGTCGCATGGGCCGAGGCAGAGGGAAAGCGAAGGATGGATGCTTTGGTTCTGGATGCCGAAGTCGTGCAGGAGCTTGACGAAGAGGTCGGGACTGAGCTGGCTCAGTATGTAAGCGGAAATCCAGTTGTTACTCGTTGCCAGACCCCACTTCAGTGTCACCATCTCCCCGTAGCGTGCCCGACTGCCATTGCGAGGAGTCCATGTGCCGCTGCCAGGTATGGAGTAGGTGCGTTGCTCGTTGGGAGCCACGTCGCAAGGCGACCACCCGCTCTCCATCGCCAGCGAGTAGAGGTAGGGCTTGATGGTAGAACCGACCTGGTTCTTGCCCAGCGTGCACATGTCATACTGGAAGTGGCTGTAGTCGACACCGCCCACGTAGGCCTTCACATGCCCCGTCTCGGTGTCCATACACATGAAGCCCGTGCGCAGGAATGACTTGTAGTAGCGAATGCTATCCAGCGGAGACATCAAGGTATCCTTGTCACCTTTAGTCGTGTAGACCGTCATTTCGATGGGCGTATTAAAGGCCTTTTCGATTTCCTCGTCGGAATATCCTGCCTTCCTCATCTCCGTGTAGCGCGGGCTTTGTCGCTTCGCCCTGGCCAGGTTTTCCTTGGCCTTGGCAGCAGAGATGGAAGAAGAGTAGGGGGCATTCTTGCTGTTACGCAGCTCCTTGTTGAAGAGCGGCTGCAGTTCGCCAGTGACGTGCTTGGCCACAGCCTGCTCAGCATATTCCTGCATGCGGCTGTCGATGGTGGTATAGACCTTCAGACCGTCGGTATAAATGTTGTAGGGACGTCCGTCTCGGTTGTAGTTCTTGTTGCACCAGCCGTAAATGGGGTCGCGTTCCCAGGCAATCGAGTCCTCGTAGAACTTCTGGTGTTGCCAGGAGGCATAGTCGCTGCGGACTGGTTTCTTGGCCATCAGGACCTGACGCAGGTAGTCGCGCAGATAGGTGGCATGCCCTTCCTTGTGGCTCACACGATGGAAGTTGAGCTCCAGATCCCGCTCTCTGAGTTCCTCCCTTTGCTCTTCCGTGAGGAATCCGGCCTTCTCCATCTGCATCAGCACCGTATTGCGGCGGTCGATGCAACGTTCCGGACGGCGAACAGGATTGAAATAGCTGGGGTTTTTGCACATGCCTACAAGCAAGGCACATTGGCAAGTGTCGAGGTCAGAAGGGTTCTTCCCAAAGTAAGTCTGGGCAGCCGTCTTGATGCCCACGGCATTATGGAGGAAGTCGAAATAGTTGAAGTACATGCCGATGATTTCCTCCTTCGTGTAGAAGCGCTCCAACTTGAGCGCAATCACCCATTCGATAGGCTTCTGCAGGAGACGCTCCATCGTTGAGGCCGCCTTCTCGGAGTATAGCTGTTTGGCAAGCTGCTGCGTGATGGTACTTCCGCCGCCGGCACTCTTCTGCTGGAGTACTCCTCGCTTCACGATAGCACGCAGGAGGGCTTGGAAATCGATGCCGTTGTGCTCGTAGAAGCGCACATCCTCTGTCGCGATAAGTGCCTGAACGAGTGCCGGAGGCAGTTCGCTGTAGTCGGCAAAGACACGGTTGGCGCTGCTGTAACTCCAGGTCCCGAGTTGCTTCCCGTCGGCAGAGAAGACCTGAGTGGCGAACTTGTTGACGGGGTTTTGCAGCTGCTTGATGTCGGGCATATAGCCGATGGCACCTGTAAATATGCAGACGAATATGATGCCAACAGCAAGGATTCCTAAGATATAACATACCCAAAGGAAGCGGAAAACTTTCTTTCTCATGAGAAATATAGTTTTAAGACTACAAAGGTACGACATTTAATTGAAAATTAAAAATGAAAAGTGAAAAATTATAAGAATTATAAAATAACTATGAACTATGCGCTATGAACTATGAACTTTTTACTATCTTTGCACAGAAAAATTGTAAAGCGATGCAAATAAGGAGTCTTGTAACCATTGCCAACCATACGCGTGAGAAGATTGAATATCTTATCCGTATGGCACAAGAGTTTGAGAAGCACCCCAACCGCCGCCTTCTCGAGGGTAGGATAGTTGCTACATTGTTCTTTGAACCCAGCACCCGCACGCGCCTCAGCTTCGAGACGGCAGCCAATCGGCTGGGGGCAAAGGTCATCGGATTTGCCGACCCGAAGGTGACAAGCGGCACGAAGGGTGAGACACTGAAGGATACGATAATGATGGTATCTAACTATGCCGACATTATCGTCATGCGACATTATCTGGAGGGTGCAGCCCAGTATGCCAGCGAAGTATCGCCCGTACCCATCGTCAATGCAGGCGACGGAGCCAATCAGCATCCCAGCCAGACGATGCTCGACCTCTACACCATCTATCAGACGCAGGGAACGCTTGAGAACCTCAACATCTATCTGGTCGGTGACCTCAAGTATGGCCGTACGGTTCACAGCCTTCTGACGGCTATGCGACACTTCAATCCTACCTTCCACTTTATTGCTCCCGACGAGCTCGCTATGCCCGAGCACTACAAGATGTACTGCCGCGAGAAGGGCATCAAATTCGTGGAGCATCAGGATTTCGACGCCGATACGATTGCCGGAGCAGACATATTATATATGACGCGCGTGCAAAGGGAACGCTTCACAGACCTCGACGAGTACGAGCGCGTCAAGGACCGTTATCTGCTGAGCCTCCCCATGCTGGCGAAAGCAAAGCCCAACATGAAGATTCTTCATCCGCTGCCACGCGTCAACGAGATAGAGTACTGCATCGACGATACACCCTACGCCTACTACTTCCAGCAGGCTCGGAACGGCCTCTATGCGCGTCAGGCAATCCTTTGCGACACGCTTGGCATCACACTCGAAGACATTATCAACGACAAAACCATTATCTCATGAAACGACAGGAACTTCAGGTGGCTGCCCTCGAGAACGGCACAGTCATCGACCACATACCTTCTGCCAAGCTTTTCGAAGTCATCAGCCTGCTCCACCTCGAGGAAGAGCGGTCGGCGGTAACTGTTGGCTACAACCTCAAGAGCAAGAAGATGGGCAGTAAGAGTATCATCAAGATTGCCGATAAGTTCTTCTCCGACGACGAGATTAACCAGCTGAGTGTTGTGGCTCCCAATGTCACGCTTAGCATCATTCGCGGCTACGAGGTGGTGGAGAAGAAGGAGGTGAAGATGCCTGAAGAGCTCGTGGGCATTGTCCGCTGCGACAATCATAAATGCATCACCAACAACGAGCCGATGCGGACACGCTTCCATTTCCTCGGCAAGGAAAGGGGAACCCTTCAGTGCCACTACTGCAACAGGGAAATCAATCTGGCAGATGTGAAACTGGTATAGACCCCCTAACCCCCTTTAGGGGGAATATATAGCTAAATGATTAAATTGTACATAAATTGTAAATTGTAAATTGTAAATAGTCAAATTGTAAATGAATCAGGATTCAACCATCTTCTCCCTCATTGAGAAGGAGAACCAGCGACAGCGTCGAGGCATGGAACTTATTGCCTCAGAGAACTATGTAAGTGACCAGGTTATGGCAGCCATGGGCTCGTGCCTGACCAATAAATATGCCGAGGGCTATCCTGGCAAGCGCTATTATGGCGGCTGTCAGGTGGTGGATGAGGTGGAGCAACTTGCCATCGACCGTATCTGCAAGCTCTTCGACGCAGAGTATGCCAACGTGCAACCTCACTCAGGTGCTCAGGCCAATGCAGCCGTCTTCCTGGCTTGCCTGAATCCTGGCGACACCTTTATGGGCTTGAACCTCGACCACGGTGGTCACCTCAGCCACGGTTCTCTCGTCAACACGAGCGGCATCATCTATAAGCCAATCGGCTACAACCTGAAGAAGGAGACTGGTCGTGTGGATTACGACGAGATGGAACAGCTTGCTCTCGAGCACAAGCCCAAGCTCATCGTTGGTGGTGGCTCTGCTTACAGCCGTGAGTGGGACTATAAGCGCATGCGTCAGATTGCTGACAAGGTAGGTGCCATCCTGATGATTGACATGGCGCATCCTGCTGGCCTCATCGCTGCTGGACTGCTCGACAACCCTGTGAAGTACGCTCACATCGTGACCAGCACGACCCACAAGACGCTTCGTGGCCCTCGTGGAGGCATCATCCTCATGGGCAAGGACTTCGACAATCCTTGGGGCAAGACGACTCCCAAGGGCGAGATCAAGAAGATGTCGGCTTTGCTGAACAGTGCTGTCTTCCCTGGCATTCAGGGTGGTCCACTGGAGCACGTCATCGCAGCCAAGGCCGTTGCTTTCGGCGAGGCTCTGCAGCCTGAGTTCAAGGAATGGGCAAAGCAGGTGAAGAAGAACGCAGCTGTGCTGGCCGACGAACTGATGAAGCGTGGCTTCGACATCGTCAGTGGTGGTACGGACAATCACTCAATGCTTGTTGACCTGCGCTCGAAGTATCCTGACCTCACTGGTAAGGTGGCAGAGAAGGCACTTGTGGCAGCCGACCTGACCGTGAACAAGAACATGGTTCCCTTCGACAGCCGCAGCGCTTTCCAGACTTCAGGCATCCGTCTTGGCACGCCAGCTCTCACGACTCGTGGTGCTAAGGAAGACTTGATGGTGAAGATTGCAGAGTTCATCGAACGCGTGCTGAATGCTCCAGAAGATGAGGCTGTCATCGCTCAGGTACGCAGCGAAGTGAACGCCATCATGGAGAAATATCCGATTTTCGCTTACTAATTTTAGGAGCAAGGGGCAAGGGGCAAGGAGCAGGAGGATTGCTGTGGAAGGTGGTATTCTCTTGCTCCTTGTTCCTTGTCTTCAGCTGAAGATGACCGTCTTGTTCTTGTAGGTCAGAATCTTTCGCTGGATATGTTTTGAGACGGCACGCGAGAGGACAATCTTTTCCAGGTCTTTGCCTTTCAGGACGAGGCTTTCGGGCGTGTCTTTGTGAGTGATTCTTGCCACGTCCTGTTCGATGATGGGACCTGCATCGAGTTCAGCCGTGACGTAGTGGCTGGTGGCACCAATGATTTTGACGCCTCGCTCGTAAGCCTGATGATAAGGCTTCGCGCCAATGAATGCGGGCAGGAACGAGTGGTGGATGTTGATGATGTGGTGCGGATAGGCGGCTATCATCTCGTCGCTGATGATTTGCATGTAGCGTGCCAGGACGATGAACGAGACGTCCTCCTTCTTGAGCAGTTCCATCTCTGCAGCCTCCACTTCTGCCTTGTTCGAGTGGTCTTTGTTGATGCTCCAGACGTAGAAGGGAATGCCGAACTGGTCGGCCACGTAGCGCAAGTCCTCGTGGTTCGATATGATGCAGGGAATCTCGCAGTCGAACTCTCCAGCCTTCCATCGCGCCAGCATGTCGTAGAGGCAATGGCTCATCTTGCTGACGAAGATAGCCATGCGTGGACGTTTGTCGCTGTAATAGAGGCTGAACTTCATCTGGTAGCGCTGCGAATAGAGCGTGTCGATGTAGTCGTAGAGCTTGTCGCGCGGAATCAGGAACCCTTCCAGTTCCCATTCTATGCGCATGAAGAACATCCCTTCTATCTTATCGACGTACTGGTCCAGATAGACGATGTTGCCCTTGTTGTCAGTGATGAACTTCGTTACCTCCGAGATGATGCCCTGCTTGTCGGGGCAGTGCAGCAGGAGTATGGCAGTGGTGTAAGGCTTGCTCATTGTGATGGAATTGTGTCTGTTATCTGAAATCGGGTGCAAAAGTAGTACAAATTCTTCAAATAGGCAAGAAAAATCGTACAAATCGAGAATGCGGATTGAAATGACAGGTCCCTAAGGCAAGAAGGACTCGTCCCTAAAATCGACGTGAGGATTTGGCAAAATCCACGTGAGGATTTCATCAAATCCACTGCAGGATTTGGGCAAATCCTCTGCAGGATTTTCCGAGTTTTGCAAGTGATTGGGAAACAAAGCTATAGAAAAACGTAAAAACTTCTCTGCAGAAGTTGGCCAACTTCTCTGCAGAAGTTGTCAAAGTTCTCTGCAGAAGTTTGCTAAGTTCTCTAGTCAAGTTTCAACTCGACGCCAGTCAACCGACAGGTCGACGATTGAGCCGTAACTTTCAACTCACAAGCCAAATAAGTCTCTATAAGACTTTTTTCTGCTAAACTTGTCTCGTATTTGAAAATAATGTAGTATATTTGCACGCGAATTTAGTAATGCGTCAATGAATACCAAAGAACAGTTCGAGAAGGTGATGGCCGAGTGTCGGGCCCTCTTCGTCAAGAAGCTTCATGACTATGGCGCTGCATGGCGAATCCTCCGTCCATCGTCGCTTACCGACCAGATATACATCAAAGCCAATCGCATCCGCAGCATCGAGACGAAAGGCGTCTCCCTCGTTGACGAAGGCATACGCCCGGAGTTTGTCGGCATCGTGAACTATGCCATCATCGGCCTCATCCAGTTGGAGAAAGGCTTCAGCGAGAAGCCTGACGATATGACAGTCGATGAGGCCGTCGAGGCTTACGACAAGCACGCAAACGAGGCTCTGCAGCTGATGCTCCGCAAGAACCACGACTACGATGAGGCTTGGCGAGGCATGCGCATCAGCAGCTACACAGATCTCATCCTCATGAAAGTCTTCCGCACGAAGCAGATTGAACTGCTCGATGGCGACACCCTGGTGAGCGAAGGCGTCGACGCCAACTATATGGATATGTTGAATTATGCCGTCTTCGGCTTAATCAAGTTGACCTTCGGTGAAGACCAAGCTCAAGCATAATCTGGCTCTTGCCGCAATGTACGTGGTGCGCATGGTGCTGGCGCTGACGTACCTCTTCTCGGGCGCGGTGAAGCTCATCGACCCGCGAGGCACGCAGTACAAGATAGAGGACTATGGCGCAGCCTTTGGCATCAGCAATCTTCTGCCGGAAGGTGTACCCCTGACCCTGGCTTGTCTGCTGGCCGTCATAGAGTTCCTGATTGGCATCTATCTCTTCTTCGGCATCCGTCGTCGTCTGGCTTCTACGCTTTCCATCATTTTCCTGTTCGTCATGACGCCGCTGACCTTCTGGTTGGCCCTGAAGAACCCCGTCAGCGACTGTGGCTGCTTCGGCGATGCCCTCGTGCTGACGAACTGGCAGACCTTCGGCAAGAACATCGTTCTGCTCATCCTCTCCATCATCGCTCTGCGCTATTATGCGCTGATGCCCCACTTCGTCGGGAAGAAGTATCAGTGGATGGTGGCCCTCTGCTCCCTCGTCTTCGCCGTCGTCTTCATGAGCTATAACCTCTGGCGACTCCCCGTCATCGACTTCCGTCCCTATCACGTCGGAGCCGACATCCGCAAGGCGTGGTTCGAGGACCAGCAGAGCCATGGACAGTTCATCACGACCTTCATCATGGAGAAAGACGGACAGCGCAAGGAGTTCGCACTCGAAGACTATCCCGACAGCACATGGACCTTCATCGATTCAAAGACCATTGAGGTTGAACCATCAAAAAGAACCGGTGTGGGCGACCTCTTTATCCAAGACGCAAAAACCGGCGAAGACCTCACCGACCAGATACTCTCCAGCGAAGGATACACATTCCTCTTGATAGCTCCCTATCTCGAGAAAGCCAACGACGGCGTAATGGGCGAGCTGCTGGCACTCCACGACTTTAGCCAGGAAGCAGGATGCGACTTCTACTGCCTCACCTCGAGCAGAGAAGAATCCATCGCTGACTGGATAGAGATGACAGGAGCCGAGTATCCCTTCTGCCACGTAGATGCAGTCGTGCTCAAGACCATGATACGCTCCAACCCTGGGCTCATGCTCCTGCACGATGGCACAGTCGTGGGCAAATGGCCCTCCACAGACCTACCGACAACTGAGGAATTAAAAATTAAGGATTAAGAATAAAGAATTAGAAATTAATAATTAAAAATTAAAACACATGAGAAAGAAAATCGTAGCAGGCAACTGGAAAATGAACAAGACCCTGCAGGAAGGCGTAGCTCTCGCTACAGAACTCAAGGACATCCTGGCTGCTGAAAAGCCCAATTGTGAAGTCATCATCGGCACTCCCTTCATCCATCTCGCTACCGTAAGCGAACTGCTCAAGGACAGCGTTATCAAGGTCAGCGCAGAGAACTGTGCAAACAAGGAAAGCGGTGCCTACACGGGCGAAGTCAGCGCAGCAATGGTGAAGAGCACAGGTGCTGAGTACGTCATCCTCGGCCACAGCGAGCGTCGCGAATATTACAGCGAGACGCCCGAAATACTGAAGGAGAAGGTTGACCTTGCTCTTGCCAACGGCCTCAAGGTCATTTTCTGCATCGGCGAAAGCCTGGCTCAGCGCGAAGCAAACCAGCAGGAAGCTGTCTGCAAGGCAGAGCTCGAAGGCAGCGTCTTCCATCTCACAGCAGAACAGTGGAAGAATATCGTCATCGCCTACGAACCCATCTGGGCAATCGGAACAGGCAAGACCGCTACCGCAGAGCAGGCAGAGGAGATTCACGCCTTCATCCGTAAATGCGTAGCCGACGTCTATGGCGCAGAGGCAGCCGACGACACCACCATTCTCTATGGCGGCAGCTGCAAGGCAAGCAATGCTCCTGAGCTCTTCGGCAAGCCCGACATCGATGGCGGCCTGATTGGCGGTGCAAGCCTCAAGGCTCCCGACTTCAAGGGCATCATCGACGCTTGGAAGTAAATCGTAAATAGTAAATCGTCAAATTGTAAATGAAGTACATTTTGTCCCTCATCTTCTGCTTGGGCGCTCTGAATGTGAGTGCCCAACAGACCTTCACCGATAAGTTGCAACAAGTGGCTGACTCGGTGGGCAGAATCATTCTGCATCAGGAAAAGTCCATCACAGACCTTGTGAACGGGGCATTGAAGTCGAGTTCCAAAAAGAAACAGGTTGACGGCATCATGGGACAGGACTCAATAGCCTCTGCTGCCGCCGACAGCCTTTCGCATGGGACAAGGGTGAGGAACGGATATCGCATCCAAGTGTACTTCGGCGACAACTCACGACAGGGTAAGGCTGAAGCGCGGGCCGCTGGCTTGCGCTTCAGGAATTACTTCCCCATGCAGCGTGTCTATGTCAGCTTCGTTTCACCTCATTGGCTTTGCCGAGTCGGCGATTTCCAGACAAACGAAGAGGCCAGGGAAGTTCTCAGGCAGATTCGTGAGATGGGCATCTTCCGCGAAGCGGTCATCGTGAAAAGTAAGATTAACGCAAGAATGTAAAAATGGAAGAGCAGTACAAGCACGACCTGACACCCACCCAACAACAGATCTCGGAACACATACGAGCCATCTTGGGCCTTCTTGGCGAAGACACTCAGCGCGAAGGCCTCGTCAAGACGCCAAAGCGTGTGGCACGCGCTATGACTTTCCTCACACAAGGCTATGAGCAAGACCCCGTAGCAATACTCAACTCGGCTAAGTTCAACGAGGATTACCGCCAGATGGTCATCGTGCGCGACATCAATTTCTATTCCCTTTGCGAACACCACATGTTGCCTTTCTATGGGAAGGTGCATGTGGCATATATCCCGAATGGACAAGTTACGGGCCTCAGCAAGATAGCCCGCGTGGTGGATTGCTTTTCGCATCGCCTACAGATTCAGGAACGCATGACGAAGCAAATCCGCGACTGCATCCAGGAGGCTCTGCAACCTCTTGGCGTCATGGTCGTTGTCGAAGCTCAGCACATGTGCATGCAGATGCGCGGCGTGCAGAAGCAAGGTAGCATCACCACGACCAGCGACTTCTGCGGCGCCTTCAATCAAGCCAAGACGCGCGAAGAGTTCCTCCAGCTCATCAAGGCTTAAAGTCCCAAACGACCAATCTCCCAAACGACCAAATATATGAAGAAACTCCTTTTAGGTGACGAGGCGATTGCCCTTGGAGCCATCAACGCCGGACTTAGCGGCGTGTATGCCTACCCGGGGACGCCAAGCACCGAAATTACAGAATACATCCAGAACCACCCTCTTGCCAAGGAGCGTGGCATACACTCCCGTTGGTGCACGAACGAGAAGACGGCCATGGAAGCAGCCCTCGGCATGTCGTATGCAGGCAAGCGGGCTTTGGTGTGCATGAAGCATGTCGGTATGAACGTCTGTGCCGATGCTTTCGTCAACAGCGCCATTACTGGCGTGAAAGGCGGCCTCATCGTCCTTGCTGCCGACGACCCATCGATGCACTCTTCACAGAACGAGCAGGACTCGCGCTTCTATGCCAAGTTCGCCCTCGTGCCCTGCCTTGAGCCTTCCAATCAGCAGGAGGCTTATGACATGATGGCCTATGGCTTCGACCTCTCCGAAAGGCTGGGTGAACCCATCGTGCTGCGTGTTGTGACACGTCTGGCTCACTCCCGCGCGGCTGTCGAGGTAACGGAACCGATGGCCGAGAAGCTCCTTTCGCCTTCCACCGACCAGTGGGTGCTTCTGCCAGGCATTGCAAGGAAGAAGTATGTGAAGCTCCTTGAGAAGCAGAACGCCATGAAGCAGGCTTCGGAGCAGAGCATATATAATAAGGTAGAGACCTTCGCCTCGAAGAAAGGCATCCTGGCTTGTGGCATCGCCTACAACTATGTGAAGGAAGCTCTGGGAGGCGACGCCAACCTCGTCAAGATATCGCAATATCCTCTGCCAGAAGAGAAGATAAAGGCATTGGCTGCAGGGTGCGACGAGCTTCTCGTCATCGAAGACGGACAGCCCGTCGTGGAGGAACTCGTCAAGGGATTCCTCGGTGCTGGTTATCCCGTAAAGGGACGCTTGACAGGCGACTTGCCTCGGACAGGCGAGCTGACGCCCGACTGCGTGGCAAAGGCTTTGGGCAAGCCGACAGGTGCTGTCTTTGCTCCCGCCAAGAACATGGCAGCGCGTCCTCCTCAGCTGTGCCAAGGATGCGGACACAGAGACGTCTATGCGGCATTGAATCAAGTGTTGGCCGACTATCCCGAGCATCGCGTCTTTGGCGACATTGGGTGCTATACGCTTGGGGCCTTGCCTCCTTTCCAGAGCCTCTCCTCTTGTGTTGATATGGGTGCCAGCATTACGATGGCAAAGGGTGCTGCCGATGCAGGACTCTTCCCTGCCGTTGCCATCATTGGTGACTCGACATTCACGCATAGCGGCATGACAGGATTGCTCGATGCTGTGAACGACAAGGCAAACATCACCGTCGTCATCTCCGATAACCTCACTACAGGCATGACAGGCGGACAAGACTCTGCCGGCACCAATAAGTTTGAGGCCATCTGCCTCGGCCTTGGCGTAGAGCCGGAGCATGTGCGCGTCGTAGTTCCCCTGCCAAAGAACATGCCAGAGATAACACGTGTCATTAAGGAAGAGATTGAGTACAAGGGTGTGAGTGTCATCATTCCGAGAAGGGAGTGCATACAAACTTTTGCGAGACACGCAAGAGCCAAAAAGCAATAGAAGCATGAAGAAAGACATCATCCTTTGCGGTGTGGGTGGACAAGGCATCCTCTCCATCGCGACCATCATAGGCGAGGCTGCTACGAAGGCTGGCCTCTATCTTAAACAAGCCGAGGTGCATGGCATGAGTCAACGAGGAGGCGATGTGCAGTCGAACCTGCGACTCTCTACAGAGCCCATCTGGAGCGACCTCATAGCCGAAGCTGGTGCAGACCTCATCATCTCTATGGAACCCATGGAAGCCATGCGTTACCTTGCTTACCTCAGCAAAGAGGGTCGTATAGTGACCAGCTCGAAGCCGTTCGTCAACATCCCCAACTACCCCGACGAAGAGGCGTTGCAGCAAGAACTCGACACCCTGCCGAGCATCAAGCTCGACATCGAGACCGTGGCCAAGGACTGCGGCAATCCCCGTGGCGCCAACATGGTGCTGCTCGGCATGGCTGCTCCAGCCATCGGCATCCTTTCCGTCGAGAACCTCCGCGAAGCCATTGCCACCGTGTTCGCCCGCAAGGGAGAGCAAGTGGTCGAAGCCAACCTGAAGGCCTTCGATGCAGGCGTGAAGGCAAGTATACAATAGTTTATACACTAACCAGGATAACATAGTTATGATACACAATCCCCAAATGGAGTGCATGTCCCGCGAGGAGATGCGCAAGCTACAGAGCGAACGTCTTGTGGCCACGGTGAAGCGGTGCTACGAGAAGGTGCCGTTCTACAAGCGGAAGATGGACGAGCTTGGCGTGAAGCCAGAGGACATCAAGTCCATCGACGACGTTACCAAACTTCCCTTCACCACCAAGTATGACCTGCGCGACGAATATCCTTTCGGCCTGCAGGCTGTGCCGATGGACCAGATCAGACGCATTCATGCTTCGAGCGGTACGACGGGCAAGCCTGTCGTCGGCACTTACACCCAGGCCGACCTCGACATGTGGTCGGAGTGCTGTGCCCGTGTCTTTGCCGTTGGCGACATAGGTCCCGGCGACGTGGTACAGGTTAGCTATGGCTACGGCCTCTTCACCGGCGGCCTTGGTGCCCACGACGGTGCTGCCAAGCTTGGTGCCGTGCAGCTGCCAACCTCGGCAGGCAACTCCGAGAAGCAAATCATGATGATGCAGGACATGGGCACGGCTGCCATCTGCTGCACGCCTTCCTACGCCTTGCATCTGGCAGAGATAATCGAGAAGAACAAAGTAGACGTCTCGAAGCTCAAGCTGCGTGTCGGCTTCTTCGGAGCAGAACCTTGGACGTGGGGCATTCGTCGTGAACTCGAAGCCAAGCTGCACATCAAGGCTATCGACATCTATGGCTTGACCGAGATGTGTGGACCTGGTGTAGGTGGCGAGTGCCAGTATCAGGACGGCACACACATCTGGGAAGACTTCTTCCTGCCGGAGATTGTCAATCCCGATACGCTCGAACCTGTCGCACCAGGCGAGGTGGGCGAGTTGGTCATCACTTCCCTCTCGAAAGAAGCAATGCCCATCATCCGCTATCGTACACGCGACCTCTCCAGCCTCAACTATGAGCCTTGCAAGTGCGGACGTACTGCCGTGCGCCTCGGCAAGGTGCTTGGCCGAAGCGACGACATGCTCATCATCCGTGGCGTCAACGTCTTCCCGAGCCAGATAGAGACGGTGCTGACCGAGTTCCCGGCCTTCACGCCCCAGTACTTCATCACCGTGGATCGCAAGGGCAACGAGGACACCTTCGACCTCGACGTGGAGCTGCGCGAAGAGTTCTTCTCGCCCAACCCGGGCAAGCAGATGCCATTCATCAAGCCGCTCTACGACCGTCTCGTCTCGCTCACAGGCATCAAACCCAACATCCACATCCAGCCGCCAGGGACCATCCAACGCTCTACCGGCAAGGCAAAGCACGTCAACGACAAGCGCGACTTCTCCAACTGGCACTAAGCCCCGTTTGATTGTCGCGCAGAAACCACAGAAATCACGGACACTATCAGGTTTAGTCTATGCGTTTCTGTGGTTTTTGTGTTTTCTGTGTGCCCCTTTTTCTCTGCGCGAGAGCTTTCTCTTGTCGCACAGAATCCACAGAAACCACGGACACTATCGGGTTCAGACTATGCGTTTCTGT
>FLNY01004987.1_pt1 | contig 240000 bp, 154 predicted proteins | sample 1140381 | NCBI WGS metagenome assembly FLNY01 (sample SAMEA3878172, study PRJEB12797) | bioreactor metagenome | biome: Moose rumen | place: Sweden | collected 2011-10 | reverse complement strand
TACCACGCACCGCTCCCGAGTCGATAAAGTTCTTCACCGCCATCAGGGGTTTCAGCCATTTCGGGGTCTCCTTGGATTCCACCGGTTCTTCTGCCATCAGAGTGAACGGCAGCAATAAAAGACCTGTCAGTAGTATGTGTCGGTTCATTTTAATTGTCTATTTCTTTCGCAATTCGGGTGCAAAGATACACAATATTTTTGAAACAACCAAATTATATCGTCTTTTTTTTGAAAACCGAAACAAAACGCCATGCATCCGAAGAAGGCATGGCGCTAACAGAAAATTCGGGATTACTTACTTGCCAGGGTAATACCAAGTGGACTCTCCACCGTAGGAAGGCGTACCGAGAGCGTTCTTGGAACCGGCTGCCTTGTCGGCCATAATCTCACGGAACCAAGCATCACCCGACATACCGTCGTTGGTGAGCGTATAAATGGTACCGTTGACCGAAGATGTGACCGTAGAGGTGTTCATGCGGCGGGCCACACGGACGAGATCCTCCCAACGGTTACCCTCGTGGGCAAGTTCGTTGGCAGCTTCGTCGAGAATAATCTTCTCAACGAGATAGATGGAATCCTCCTTGGTGGTGCAGTTGGCAAGATCACCCGAAGTGGAGTGGTCGGCTTCGTAACAGTTGGCCATGCAGGAACGGCGGCGTACACCGCGTGCCTGACGCCAAGGACCACGGCGAACAACCTTCTCATAGGGGTTGGAAGCCGCTGTAGTGTACATGCGGGCATCAAAGAAGAGAAGTGCCGAGTCGGCCTCATTGTCGCAGACGCCTGTTGTGATGGGGTACATCACCTGGAAGAGGTTGGGCGTGGCGAAATTGCGGATGTTGGAGAGCGAGTCGGTGGCTCGTCCATCGAGGTCAGTGCTCGGATAGGAGTTGCCGTAGGTGCCCTGAATGCCCGACTGTGCAAAACGCACTGCGAAATCGGGATAACCCAAACGGTTCATACATTCGGCAAAGCGAAGGTGAACCTTGGCCGTGCGATAGAGCCACCAGCGACCAGACTGCTGATAAGGAGTCGTAGGATCGTAGAAGTAGAGGTACTTGGCACACACCGTGTCGCCGGAAGCGCGCACCTCATAGGTAGCCGAGTCGCCGCGTGTGTCGTATGGAGCGCCGTTGGTACGGAGACGATCGGTACGATTGAAACGATAGAGGCAGTCGGTCGAAGGACGCAACTGGTAGTTACCGCCATCTGCCACTGACGCGAAGAGCTTCACGAAGGGATAGGCCGGCTCACGACCCGCAGTGAAGGGAATGGTCCAAATCCACTCCTGAGAGAAGGCCGCACGGGTGTAGTTGACAGAGGCGGGGTCGGAGAACATCGACATCCAATTGGATGAGTAGGAATTCACGTCCCAGTACTTGTATCGTGACAACGTGGCCTGATAGTAGCTGGCCGAGACGCTCTCGTCGAGTGACGTGGAACACTTGAATCGCTCGTAGTTGTTGATGTCGTCGAGCTGCGAGTCGGTGTCCATGATATCCTTGTAAAGCGTGGCAGCCTCGCGGAACTGGTTGTTCCACAGGTAGAGGTCGGCCAAAAGGAGTTTCTTGTTGATGAAAAAGAATTTCATAATTACACCGTCGAGGGAGACATTGGTTCCGTCGTTGACAACAAGGGGCGACTCCTCATAGTCCTTGAGCGTGGGACAGGACTCCATGCAGCCTATGAGAATGGGGATGAGAGCATCGAGGGTGACAGTCTGTCCCTTGGCCTGAACAGCCTCCATATCGCCTACCGAAACAATGGGTTCGGTAAGGTAATAGACGGGAGAGAACTGCGTGGCCAGCTGGAGGTAAGTGTAGCAGCGGATGGCCTGGATGTCGGAATAACGCTCGGCGTACTCGTCATCCTCGAGGCTGTGCTTGGCGTGCATCTTGTCGAAATTGACCAGCACGTCGTTGCACTCGTTGATGACCTTGTAGTAGGCCGTGGGATCCATATAGGGGTTGTTGGCGTCATAGACGTTGGCATCGACCTCCTGCAGGTAGTCGTTCGAGTAGTCGGTGATAGTCATGAGGTCGGCACGCACCTCACCCAGCACAATCATCTGCTCGGCGAGATCCATGAACTCGGAATAAACGCCGAGAATGTGCTTGTCGGCATCATCGACATCTGTGTAGGTGCTGCCGTACTCAACGGCATCGTCAATATCGGAGTCGATGCAGGCAGAAAGGCCGAGAACCGAAGCGGCGGCGAAAACGGAAAGATATTTTATCTTGTTCATAAACATTAACATGATTAAGCGTTAGAGACCGAGTTTGACACCGACATAGAACGTACGCTGTGTAGGCGTTGTGAAGGCATCGACACCGGTGTAGAGGGGATTGTTGGACGACGAGCAGATAATCTCGGGGTCGTAGCCCTTGTAGTCGGTGAGTGTAAAGACATTCTCGCAGGTACCATAGACGGTGAGACCCGTGATGAAGCTCGACTTGATGGGGATGTCGTAGGCGATGGAGGCAGTCTTCATCTTGAAGTAGGAGCCGTCCTCAATCCAGCGGTCGGAGAATCGGCTGTTGCCATGGGGATCGCCGTAGGAAGCGCGAGGCATATCGGTAACATCACCCTCGGTGCGCCAACGGTTGAGAACCGCCTTGGTCTGGTTGAGGTAGGCCGACTCGGACTCGAGCACCGAGCGTGTGTAGTTGTAGATATCATTGCCTACGGAGAAGCCGAATTCGGCCGTGACGGTGAACCCGTAAAACTTCATGACGGAACTGATGCCGCCAAAGAAATCCGGGTTGGGGTCGCCAATCTTCACTCGGTCGAGGTCGTCAATGAGGTGATCGCCGTTTTGGTCGAGGAAGCGCACGTCACCGGCCTGGAATGCCTCGCGGAGGGCACCGTTCATGGTGTAGAGACCATCGGCTACTGCATCGGTCGATGTAGAATAGACACCGTTGGTCTTGAAGCCGTAGAAGATGCCGAGGGACTCGCCTTCGGTGGTGAGCACCTGTCCATTGCCAATCGTGGTGGTGAGGTCGCCGGTCGAGAGCTTCTTGACGGTATTGTGGTTGTGAGCCACCGTGAGGTTCATATCCCAGGTGAAATGTTTTGTCGCTGCAAGGCGTCCGCCTACAGAAACCTCGACACCCTGATTCTGCATCTCACCGCCGTTGCCAACGTAGGAGGCAAAGCCCGAGAATCGGGACGGAAGGGCGTAGAGAAGCATGTCCTTGGTACGGTTGAGATAGTAATCGACGCTGATATTGAGACGCTCTCCCACGAGACCCATGTCGATACCGGCATTGAACTTACGAACACGCTCTGGCTTGAGATCCTCGTTCATCAGGTTGCCGCGTACAAGGCCGTTGGAAGTTAGGAACTGCTTCGAGAGATAATAGCGGCGCGAGGTGTAGTTGCCGAGGTCATCGTTGCCTGACTCCGACCAAGAGGCACGGAGCTTCAGCAAGTTGAAGGCATCGATGTCCATCCAATTCTCATCGGAGAGGAGCCATGCAGCGCTCACACCCGGATAGAGTTGGAAGGTGGACACGTTGTCGCCGTAGCGCGACGAGGCATCGGACGAAAGAACGGCCGAAAGGAAATAGCGGTTCTTCCAGGAGTAATCGACATTGCCATAGAAAGACAGCCAATTGGACGTACCTATAGCACCGCCGTTCTGGTAGAGGTCGGCGTTACCGGACGAAATGGTCTGGTAGTAGTTGGATGCCGAGTTGTAGCCGCGACCGAAGTCATCCTCGGTCATGTGGTGCCGATAGCGGAAGCCGAGGGTGGCATCGAGGGTGTGGTTGCCTTTCTTCAAAAGGTAGTTCAATGTCGTCTCGTCGAAGATGGTGAAGAGACGCTCCACGCGGTGCATCTGTTCGTTGGTGATTTCGGCGAGCGGCAGTGTGCCGTAAGGAATGCCCGTCGTAGGATAGAATATCTCCTCACGTTCTTTGGCAAAATCTATACCGAAAGTAGTGGCCAGTTTGAGCCCCTTGTAGAGGTCGGCCTCAATCTTGTAGGAACCGATGAAACGATAGAACGAGTTGAGCGACTTAAGGTCGGATACTACCACCGCAGGATTGGCATTGCCCATGGCATCGTAGTCTTCGAAGGCCGTCGAAGCAATGTTCTGGGGAGAAATGGACTTGACCGCCGTGAAGGGAGCCTTGACGAGAGCCGTGTAGATGGGGTTGACCACAGATGCCGAACCCTGGTTGGCTATGTTCTTCTCGCCATAGACGAACTGCATGTTGGTCTGGAAGCGGATGGACTTGGTGAAGTTGATGGCCGCGTTCAGACGTGCGTTGAAGCGCGTATAGTCCGTTCCCTTGACGAGACCATCCTTTTTGGCAAAACCTACGGAGACACCATAGACAGCTGTCTCGTCCCCGCCGGAGACGGCGAGGGAATACTGCTGTTTGAAAGCCTTCTGGAAAATCTCATCCTGCCAGTCGGTGCTCTGGTTGTACTTCCAGTAGTTCTCGTTCTGGTAAGTTCCGTTGGGGAGCAACACGGGCGGGTTGGCGTTCACCCAGTCGAGAGCCGTGATTTGCTTGGAGGTAAGACCCGAAGTCTGTGCCACGTCCTGAAGGTAGCGCTTGGAATCGGCGGCATTAAGCAGGGGGAGGTTCTTAGGCTGCATGCTCATGCCGGCGAGAGCCGTGATATCAACCTTCGTCTTTTGGTCGGTGACGCGGCGCGTCTGAATCAGAATGGCACCATTGGCACCCTTGGCACCGTAAATGGAAGTTGCGTCCTTGAGGACAGTCACCTGGTCGATATCCTTCACGTCAATGGCCCCAAGGGGGGTCGAAATCTGGCCTTCGATGAGGGAGGTTCCGAACTCGGCGTTCTCGATAATCATACCGTCGATGATGAGCAAAGGCTGGTTGGACGCATAGATGGAGTTAAAACCGCGCAGGTACATGTTGGAACCTGTAGCGTCTGCACCGTCACGCTGGAGGACGTTGAGACCGGCCACCTTGCCCTGAAGTAATTGTTCGGGGGTTCCCTTGACAGAGAGGGCATTGTCTTCGGAAACAACAGAAAGGGCGGAGGTGAGATAAGTCTTCTCCTTCATGCCGAGAGGAGTAAGCACCATACGGTTGGTCATCGTGGTGTAGCCGGCAGGCTGAAGACGGATGGTTATCTCTTCGCGGGAACGGAGAGAAACAATCACACCGGAAACCTGAGGACCTTCAACACGGAGCTGGCATTCTTTCGATTCGGGCACCTTGAGAGAGAAGGAGCCGTCGTCGTCGGTCATTGTCGAGTAGGGCTTACCAACCACCGATACCGAAACACCGGGGAGGCCGGCATCGTTGAGGTCAGAAATGACTTTGCCCGTGATAATAGCTGTGGGTTCGCCCTCAAGGGCAGCCTTACGCTGAGGAGCCTCCTGAGCGAAAGCGGCAGACAGACTGCATACAGCAGCCATCAGAAATAGAAAAATCGTTTTTTTCATAATTCTATATGCTTAATTGAGGGTTATTCGTCAATCTGGGGAACGAAATGAATATAGTCGAGAAGGATACATCCGTGAGGCTGTCGGCTGTTGGATGAACCGGACGTGTTGTTGTTGAGGTTGAAGGGCGCATTGGTCACGAAGACTGTAGCCTCGCCGGCATATCCGTTGAGGAAGATGTCGTTGGGAATGAGGATGGGGTTGCCCGTGTTGGCGTTGTAGCGCTCCTGCTCGTTGGTGAGCACTCCCACGATACCTGTATAGTAGGCCGTACCATCTCCCACGACAGTGACACCGGGCACAGCCGTCTGACACCATATCATAGGCGACTCATAGTCGTAATCATCGACGGCGAATCCGGCGTTGATGCCGAGACGTGCAAAATGTGAAGCGGTGTTGATGGCCGTGTAGTCTCGGCGACCGGCTGCGTTGGTCGTTATGGCAGCCGGATCGTAGGGTGCCATACAGCGGTAGTTCTTATACGTACCGGAGAAAGGATTGTTGGGATAGCAGTTGAGCACAAAACCGCCCGCAGTGGCAGAGTTGTTGAACTCCAACGGATAGTCGCCAGGCTGCGAAATGTACATCTTCTGAACGTGACGCAGCACACCGCCTATGGGGTAGTTGGGATTCACGCGGAAGGAATCGATGGCGAGTACCGAATCTTTCCACTGGGCATAGTCAAGAGCCAGGGTATCGGGATTGTAATGGTTGGCAAGGTCATCGACGCTACGCATATAAATCTTGTACTTGCAGGCGAAGAGATTGGCTTTGAGTCCTATGTAGGAACCGCCGGCCGAGAAATTCACCTGAGTCGTGGAGATGGGGAGCACCTCCGACTGGGACTTCAGTACAATGGAATCATTGAGCACGGTGTCACCCTCAGCAATCACAGTACCGGCGGGGATGAGCTGGTAGTATCGTACGAGGGTGTCGGCACCCGTCACAACGACATCGTAACCGCCGCGGGCATGTATGTTGACACGGGTGTGGGTGTAGGTCTCGTTGGTGACGTAGTAGTCTTCAGCCTCTATGTAAACATCCTTCACCTTATTGTCCTTGATTTTAATGCCTACAGACGAAGCCACTTGAATGTTTCCGTTGGCTGCAGAAATCACTTTCTCGATTTTGGCCGTATCCATCGTGAGTACGATGCCTCCTGTGGAAACGTAATCGGAACCCTGCTGTGCGTCATGCAGATAGCAAACCAAATCCTTGCAGAGCTCGAACTTGGAGACATAATCCGTAGCAGCCGAGTCAATTTTGCTGACCTGAGCCATTGGATCGCGGTTCACTCCGCTGTGCTGGCGGAGGTAAGGCCAATACTTGGCAACAAGGGCCTCGAAAGTATTGTCTTCGAGGAGAACGAGAGAAACAAGCGAGTCGTTGTCGTTGAGGGGCACGTAGTCGAAGAGAGGATTGTAATACTTCATCACGGTGTCATAGACGATGTTGTTGTTCTCGTCAATGCCAACCTGCTGAGAGAGCTCCATATCCATTACGGAATCGCCGAGCGATATGATGAAGTCGGCCATCTTATAGCTTCCGCGCAAACTGAGCAAGTGCTCATAGATGTTGGGCGTTTCGGCATAGCCATAAGTGGCGAAGCGAAGCACACCGTTGCGGCAGATGATTTCCTCCTGATTGAGATGCAAAGAATCGAGAACAATCATCTTGTTGTTCATCATCGTGAGGTAAACCAGCTGGCTCAGTTCAGCCTTGTTGTACTCGAGGAGCGCAATGTGGGATGCGGGCACTGTCGAGAGCAATGAGTCGGGAATGTTGGCTATCGCAGTATTGACGGGAGCCAACACCGTGTAGGTTCCGGAGGAAGCGAGGAGCTGGTCGTAGCCGTTGCTCTTGAGAACACCGGCAAATGAAGAGAGCTCTGAGCGCGTCGAAATGACATCCCATAGGGTCAGTGAACGTGAACCCGAGACATCCTCATCGTCCCAAGTGTCCTGGCAGCCGCAGAATGTAAGAGCGACTGCAAGGGACATGAGCATTAAGAATTTTCTTCTGATATTATTCATAGCTATCTTATATTATTCAATAGAAAGGTTCATTCTTCAGTGAACAGAGAAGCATCGTGGTTGGGGCACCAGGTGTAGGGACACATACCGGGCTCGAGCTTGCCGCCGACAACCTGACACTGATTGGGGAAAACGTGGGTACGCTCCTCGGACGAGGATCCGCCGCAAAGGTCGTAATAGACATCCTTGTTGGCGACGAGGTTGCCATCGGCATCGTAGTACATCTTATATACACGGGCATCGTTGCCGTCGGTGGCTACACGCGGATTCACCTGGTCGAGATCGACGGGGATGAAATAGAACATGTCGTAGGACACCTGTGCCGAGTTGGCATCATCGGGTACGAGGCGTATATGGTGTGCACCGTCGGAAAGCACATCGATAGTGCCAAGACAGCAGGCTGTGATGACGGAATTGAAGATATAGGCCGAAGCTGCGTAAGTGCCCTTGGCTGCATACTGTTGATCCTTGTCGGGACCGCCGTCTCCGGGACCATAGGCGGCGAGGGTATGGGTACCGAACACCTGATCCTCCTGTCCGTCCTGCTTGAAGACCATGTGCATGAAGCCCAGGTTCTCCTTGCCCTCACGACGATAGCGCACCCATACTTTGTACTTGCCCTGCACGAGGGTGGGTGTCACAAATTCCAGATAGGTGATGACAGTTGTGCCAAGACGGAAGCGAAGGTGGTCGCCATAGACGCGCTCATCCTTGGCATCGAAATTCAGCACACCAAGCGTGGGTTCATAGCCGCAGTAGTACTCGATGTTGGGCGAGTTCTTGCCGGCCCACGTCATCATCGAGAGGTCGGTAGGCACGTAGCCGGTCTCGTCTTCGACATTGGAAGTGTAGAACCACTGGTCGGTGCCTGCCTTGCGGAAGCCGGAGAGCGCACGGATTTCGGGCTGGTCGGCGAAGTCCCAGTTGATACGGGTAGCAGCACGTTCGATGATATGGAGCTCACCCTCGATGGTCTGGATGACACCGTCGGCGCAGATGAAGTCGGTGAGTGCAGCGTCTTGGTTGACGAGAATACCGTCTTCGCCGTAAACCTCGAAGCGGTTGAGGTAGATGTGAGCCTCATCGACAACGGTTGTAGTGACAACCTTGCCAAGAGAGGTGCAGGTATTGAGCGAACCCGAGAGGTCGGTTTTGAAATAACGTCCGGCAACGAGGTGATAGCCCACCCAGTTGGCGAGAAGCTGTTCCTCGGAGTAGCCCTTGATGTTGACCTTTTCATCGGAAAGGGCAGCCTTCACGGCCTCAAGCGTAGTGAGTTTCTCGGCCTCCATAACGGAGTCGGGCTGAGCCAGCAAGGTCAGGTAATGCTGATCCTCAATGAGGGGCAATACGAGCTCTGCATAGCGGGGCTCTGACAGAATCTCCTTCATGATACCCGTCATAATGGAGTATCCTGAGGCATAATCTTCGATGTTGTTGAACACATCCATCACCGTATATTTGGGACGGGCGAGGAAGCCGTCAATCACATGGAGAATACCGTTGCCGGTGTGCACGTCTGGTGTCACCACGTCAAAACCGTTCACAGAGTAAGAATTGAGCATCGTCTGTGAATTGTAGGTGTAGGCCGAGACGAGGTAATCCTGCTCCATGTTAGGCGACTTGATACGGGAGTTCACGAGGTCGTAGGTATGTATCGTGTCTGTGAGCATGTGGTACTTGACGATGGCGCGACAGGAGTCTGCAGAGAGAGCGGAAATCTTGCTCTTGGCATCGGACTCGTTAGTAGCACCGAAATAGGCTATCACCGCCTCGTCCATGGGGGCGAAGAGTGTGTAGGTTCCGTAGGCGTGAACCATGCCGATGAGGTCGGCCTGCTCGATAATCTGATAGAACAGATTGAGCGAGTCGCTTTTGGCGATGTACTCGTCAAGTTGGGGCTCGGAGTTGGCAGTCCAGTCGCCATACTCTTGTTCCTGGCAGGAAGAGAAGCCCGCGAAAAGAGCGAAAGCCAGTAGCAGGGAACGGAAAATATTGTTGGTCTTCATTGTTTCAATGTTTTATTTGGGTTATTCTACGCCGTATGCAGGTTTTTGATCGAGCAGTTCGTTGAGTTGCACATCCTGGTGAGGATAAGGCAGATAACGTTTCTCGGCATTGAGCCAGTTAGTGCGCACCACGATGTACTTACCCTCGGCGGCGCTGTAGATGGCCTGATTGAGGAGGTAGTTGATGTTGGAGGCGGCATTGGCGTTCTGACGCTCGGCGTGGCGCAGGAGGTCGAACCAGCGCTTGCCTTCCCAGACTGACTCGCGGGCTTCCTCCTGAAGGATGAACTGTTCCATCGAGGAGCAGTCGAGGTCATTGGCCGTGAATGCGGGTGTCTCGCCTGCGTTGAGCTGGTCCCAGTAGTCAATGGTGACGGTGCCCAAATCGGTGGCATCGGTCGCACAGGCACGGTCGCGCACCTTGAACACCGACATATATGCCTCGGAGAGCATCGTGAGATCCTGTCCGTTGAGCCAGGCGAGCTGGTTGAGAGCCTCAGCCTTCATCAGATAGATGTCGGCAAGACGATAGACAAGGACATTCTTGACATACTCGGAAACCGTGGGGATGTAGTCGGACGAAAGCGTCGTTGTGCCGCCTATCTTCCAGCAGACGGGAGAGTTCATGAGGTAGGAGAACGTACGACGCACGTCGTGATACCAAATGTAACTGGAGATATTGTTCTGCGAAGAGGGGAACCAGCCATCGGTAAGATTGGAGGTGTTAACCGTCATGTAAGGCTTGCCTCCGTTGACGAACCTGTTCCACAAGGCCGACACAGCCTCATAGGAATCGGCCTGAAGCTCGAAGATAGACTCCGAACTGTTGCCTTTGACATACAACTCGTTGAAACAGTCGTTGATTGACGACTGGCTGAGAATGTAGAAACAGGAGTCCGCATGGGTCTGAGCATCGGCGAGGATTTCGCTGTAGCCCGATGTCTCGGCGACCACCGTCTTATCGACAGGTACCAAAGCGAACTGTCCGGACTCTATAATCGAGTTGCAGAGAGTGACACAGTTCTTATAGGCTGCGGTCTGGGCCGTCTGATCGGTCGAGTAGGCACCCTTCATGCGATACATGTCGGCAAGAAGAGCGTAAAGGAAATACATGGTGGCCTGTCCCTTGTTCTCGGCAACCTTGAGGTTGCTGTAAGAGTAGGGTAGATAGCCTTCGGAACGCACGGCTTCAAGGTCGGTGATGAGGGCGTTGAGGATGTCCAACTGCGATGAAGGTGCGCAGTTGCGGTCGGCCTCGTCGCTGAAATAGGCCGTGGTGATGTAGGGTACATCCTTCCAAAGACGGATGAGGTAGAAGTACATCCACGCACGCATCACACGGGCTTGAGCCTTGTAAATCTCACACTGCTTCCGAGTGAACGACTGGTCTGTCTCAAGTGCCTTGTCGGCATAATCCAGAAGCATGTTGCAGTTGTTGATGGTCCAATAATAGTCAGACCACTGACAATAGGCGTTGGTCGAAACGATGTTGCCTTCCTTAATCTGGTTGAAGGCTGCTACTTGGGCCGTGACGCCAGTGGACATCGCGTCAGCCATCATCTCCGACTGGATGAAACGCGTCTCAGCCGAGGAAAGCGCCGAAGCGTAGATGCCAGTCATGGCGGCCTTGACGTCAGCCTCCGACTGCCAGTATTCGTCGGCGGGCACCGAGTTCTCGGGCTTGAGCTCGAGCCAGTCGTTGCAGGACGACAGAGAAACCGCCGTGCCCAAAAGAAGGGCGAAAGTCAGAATCTTATTCATAGATTTCATAGAAAGCTTGATTTAGAACTTGAGATTGATACCAAGGGTGTAATCACGCGAACGGGGCGTGTTGGCTTCGTCGTAACCGGGGTTGGTGGCATTCGAGATGGAAACCTCGGGGTCCATGCCTTCGTACTTAGACCAGCACCAGATGTTGCTGACCTGAAGGTAGAAGCGGGCATCGCTGATGAATGTGCCCTGCAACCAGTCCTTAGGCATCGTCCAAGAGAGCGTGGCCGTCTTGAAGCGGAGGAAGGAACCGTCCTCGACATAGCGTGAAGAAGGCAGCGTGTTGTAGGTAGTGCTTGAAGAGTAACATGCGCGAGGCAGGAGGTCGCCGGGCACGTTGCCGGCTGCTATCTCTTCATTGGTATATTCGTGACGCCAGCGACGCAAAACGGAGATGGCCTGATTGTCGAAGCCTGTCATGGCCTCCAGTTTGGCCTTGGCCAAGTTGACCACGTCGTTGCCGTAACGGAAATTGAAGAACGTGTTGAGGGTGAATGCCTTGTAGCGCACGTTAAAACCGAAACCGCCGGTAAAGAGAGGCATGCCGTTGCCAAGATAGACAACGTCCTGTTCGTTGATGTTACCGTCGTGGTTCTGGTCTTTGTACTTGGCATCGCCGGCCTGAAACGTATAGTCGGCGGTGGGGTAGTTGAAGCGCATATAGACAGGCTCCCGTTCTCCCTTGCTGTTGTAGGTGTAAATCTTGTTGCCGTTGGCATCGCGGGCGATGGTCTGGTCGGTATTGAGATATACGCCCTCGTATTCATAGCCGTAGAACGAGCCGAGAGGCTGTCCGCCGAGCAAGAGCGTGGGATAGTAGCCTGTAACGGTATTGGCAGTCCAGCTACCCGAGGTCTCGAGGTCATCCTTGAGTTCGTTCTCATTGCGGGCGAAGTTGCCGCTCACCTTGATGTTCCAGTCTTTGTTCTTGTAAATCTGCCAGTCGGCATCGAATTCCCAACCGGTATTCTTCATACCTGTGTTGTTGATGAACAAAGCCTTGGAGAAACCAGTGGAAGTGGGAATCGCACGATTCTTCTGAATCAACTGGTCGGAGTTCTTGTAGTACCACTCCAAGTGGGCGTTGACCGTATTGTCGAGGAAGCCGAGGTCGATACCGGCGTTGAATGAACGGGTACGCTCCCACTTCAAGCTTGAGAGTTGCAGGCCGCTCTGGTAGGTGCCTATGCTGCCGAGATATGAGGTGGCATAGGTTGTGTAGGCTGCCTGCGAAGCGTAGGTAGTGAGGGCTCTGGAGGAACCCGACTCACCGTAGCTGAAGCGGAGAGAACCTTCGGAAAGACTTATCTTCTTGGCAAAGTTTTCCATCCATGGTTCGCTCGAGAAACGCCAGCGCCCCGAGACGGAGGGGTAGAAAGCAAAACGGTTGCCGTCACCGAACTTCGAGGAACCTTCATAACTGCCGGCAAATGAAAGTATGTAACGGTCAAGGGCAGAATACTGGGTCTGAATAAAGGCCGAGATTGTACGTTCCTGCGTCGAGTAGGAACTCAGGTTGGAACTCGTTCCTGCCACGAGACCTCCGGTCGAGGGATCGGTCAGATTGACTGATGCAGTGTTGGATGTTGTGAACGAACCGCCTTTGCTGGTCACATCGTAGGTATTGAGACCAAGCACAATCTGAAGATTCTGTTTCTCACCGATGTTGGGTGTGAAAAACAATTTGTTGTAGGTCTGGAACGTGAAGGCCTCACTGTCCTGATCGCGTGCCACGTTGACGGTGTTCTCCGTCCAGGGACGGCCTGTTGCCGACTGGGGCACGAACGCGGTCTTCTTCTCATTGAAGATATCGAAGGATATGTCGAACTGGTAACGCAACCACGTCAAGGGGCGGTAAATCAACGACAACTTCGGGATGGTACGGTTGGCTTTCGTGTTGTAGAAACCCTCGTTGGCCATTGCCACGGGGTTGTAGGGATTGGTGTAGGCACCTTTCCAATAGCTGCCAGAGAGGTCGGTGGCCGGCGTGAAGTAGTTGTCGGTGAGATTGCCGAGTTCGTCATACTCGAACACTGACATGTTGGGGGCACGCGAGAAAGCCTGTGAGAGTACGTTGGTTGTGCTCTTGAGGTAGGTCACGTAGTTGCGGTCGGTATTCGAGTTGGTGTAGTCCATCGATGCCTTGAACATCAGCTTCTCAGAGATGTTGTAATCGACATTCACGCGAGTCTGAAAACGGTCGTATGCCTCGCCGATAATGACACCGTCGGCATTGTAGTAGGAGACGGAAGCATAATACTTGGCCTTCTGTGTGCCGCCCGAGATGGAGAGCGTGTGGTCTTGCGTCCAGCCGAGTTGCGACACCTCGTCATACCAGTCGGTCGATTGGCCGTAGTTATAGTAGTTGTAGAGGTTATTGGCATCGTTGGCGAGCTGAGGATAGGAAACGGGGTCGAATGTACGGCCTGCATTGAAGAACTCGTCCATGATGAGCGTGGTATATTCGTCGCCGTTGAGCACCTTCATTCCACGTCCCTTGATGGACATCGAACCCTTGAAGGCGTATGCCACGGTAGGCTTCGAAACCGTACCGCGCTTCGTGTTAATCAAGAGCACGCCATTGGCACCCTTCGAACCGTAGATGGCCGTAGCGGCGGCATCCTTGAGGACGGTAATATCCTTGATGTCGGAGGGCGAGATGTTCAGCATGGTGGCATAGTCGTTCTCATCGGCGGTCGAGAAGTCGAAGTCCGAGGAGATAGAAGTCTCATAGGGGAAGCCATCGACCACGATGAGAGGCTCGGACGAACCGTTGAGCGACGTGGTGCCGCGCACACGGATGGACATGCCGGCACCGGGGGCACCGGAGGTGGCGACCATATCGACACCGGCCACACGCCCCTGGAGGGCATCGGTGGCATCTGAGACGGCGAGGTCTTCCAGTTCGGACATGTCAATCTTCTTCGACGATGTGGTGATGTCGCGTTCGTTGATGTTCAACATACCGGTCTCGGCCTTACGGGCTGCTACGATTTCGACATCCTTGAGAGCCACGGTCTCCTCCTTGAGGGTAATGTTATAGACTGTCTTGTCGGCTGTGATGGGCATCGACTGCTTGGTGTAGCCTGTGAACGACACCACCAGCATATCGCCGGCCATGACGACATCCGAGAGGGAGAAACTGCCGTCGAAGTTGGTCTGCATACCTCCCTTGATACGTCCGTCCTTGTTCTGCCACGTCACATTGGCACCGTACATGGGTTCATTGAAAGTACCATCCATGATGACACCGCGAATCAGCGTCTGCTGGGCAGATGCGGAGAGAGGCATTACACTCAGAAGAATGAGCAATAGGATTTTATTGAAAATCTGTTTCATATCTTACAAGAGTATTATTCTATGATTATTTATTTGGATTATCCGTGATGCGATAGAGGATAAATCCGTCGAGGGAGTGGATGATACAACGAGGTGCAATGACGTTGCTCTGACCCAGCCGGCGCACGACCGCATTGGAGAAGAGCGCGCCATTGGCACCGAAGATTTCGTTGCCGTTGAGAGCGTCAGCCATAACCTGACCGCCGGAGTTGGTGCGGTCGGCACCTTCGAATATGAGTTTGCCGCCCTGCTTATACACCGTCATATTGACGCGGGCTGTACCGGACATGAAGTCCTCCCACTCGTCGGTAATGGGCTTGTAGTTGGTGCCCACGGGGAAGGATGTGATGGGCTCTACGATGTTGACATCCCAGACATTGCTCTCATAGAGGGCATCGGCACCATCGTCTGCGAAGGCATCATCCACAATCATATAGGAACTTACATAGATGGAAGCTGTATCGTAGTAGTTGTAGGAGCCGTCATCGGCCACCAACTGAATGCGGTCGGGATTGAACATCAGGCCGTTGTCGATACAATACTGGAGCGCTTCGTCGGTGGGAATCAGCATGGTGCAGAGACCCGAGCCGGGGAAGACGGGAGCAGCGATGTTGGAATTGTTGCCCGATGTGGCCTGCTTCAGATACTTGTAGAAGATGGAGTGCTGGGGCTGAGCCGAAGCCGAGTCGGCGCGCAGGTACTGCACGACGGCACTCATCACGCTGGCGGCACTCGTGGCCTCCTGATAGTAAGTCAGACCGTTCTTGTCGAACGATGAGTTGGTCGAGGAGTACGACAGGGGCGTGGCACCGTCAACTGCGATATAAACGTTACCGTTGACATAGTTGCTGTAGGTGGGGTCTTTGGTCACTGCCGTGTAGAAGCCGGATGTTGGCTCGAGAGTCTGGGGCATGTGGTCGAGAGCTGTCTCGCCTTCTGCCACCTTATCGACGGGGTCGGAGCTGATGCCGAAGATGGACTGGATGATAATCTCGTCCATGCCGTTCACGACGTTGCCGGTCTTCTTGTATCGAATGACATCGCCGTTGTAGGTATTGGTGTAAGCCCAGCCGCCGTAAGCGCCTGCAAGGGGATCCACCGTGAAGTCGAGTGCGTCAGCCGTATCGCGTTCCACGAAGCCGCGCAGCGACATCGCGTTGAGGTAGCTGCTTACCGACACGACATCCGAGTTGTAATAACCCGCATTGGCGGCATCGTAGTAAATGCCGTCCCATGTCTTCATGTTGGCATCGGAATAGAGGATGAGATTATAGTTCTTGTTGGCCATGTTGCTGTACTTCGACATCAGCATGTCGCCGTAGGCCGATGTACGGTAGGTGGTGCCGAAAATCATCCAGTCGTTCGAATAGTCGGGGTCGAGCAGCATGCGTGAACCCACGCCTTCGAAGGCGGCTGTCTTGGGCATCACGCTGGTGATGTGATAGACACCATTGGAAGCGAACGCCGAGTTCACCACGGCATCTGAGAAGGCACTGCCGCCCATGGCGTAGCGCACATACTCGTTCGAGCCGACTTCATTCTGGGCCGTGCCGAAATGGCTGGGCCAGATGATGCCGTTGGCGAAGATGGACTTGAAGAGGGTAGGGAGCACGTCCTCCGAAAGCCGGTTGATAGCGCGATCCCAATCGCTGCTGCCCACATACTTGAGGATGCGGCCGTTCATATAGTCGTTGAACACAGCAGTGGTGGGCAGGAAGAGGGTGGCTCCTGAATTGTAGGAGTCATCGGTCTCGCTGCTCCCGGTATATTGTTCAATATTGGGCCAGAAAGGCATGTTGTCACCATTGATACCGCGGACGCGGAAATTTTCGGACGTGAGATTATATCCGGGATATGCCTTGTCGAAATAGTGGAGTGCAGCCGTGTTCTCATCGTAGGTGAGGAAAGTATAGTTGCCGTCCGATCCGATGTGGGTGTAGAGTTGCTTGAGTTCCTTCCATGCTCCCTGTTTGGCCTGCGTGGGAAGCAGCGGGTCGGAGGCAGACATCTCTCCGTATTCCATAATCATGTGGTCGAGGTTCTTGAGGGGCATCTCCACCTTGTCGATGATGTGAATCACACCATTCGAACAGTAGAGGTCACCGCCGTATTCTGTGCCCGCGTCCTGAATGGCTGCGCCCAGCATGTTGCCGTACTGGCTCCACGTTTGGTCGGGATAAAAATAGGTGTAGTCAGCAGTCGAGATACCGTTGCCCTTGAAGTAGTTCTGCGAAAAGACGGGCAGGTAGCGGTAGTTGTGCCAATCCTTGACCCAAGTGGTCGAACCTCCGGGATAGTTATACACCCAAATGGAGTCGCCCTTGTAGAGGTCGCGCTCCAAGGTCTCGTAGGCTGGGGTCTGATGTTTGTAGGCCACACCTCTCTCCCAAGTGTTGGCACCCTTGAGCACATTGCCCAGAGAATCACAGGGATACTGATTGTAAAGCATCGTCGAAGAGATGAAGTCCGAGATTACATCCGTCGGGATGTCGTCGATGGACTTGTAACCATAGGGATTGTCTGCAAAGAAAGCCTTAAAAGCAGCATCCGTAGGCACGAAGAATGTGTAACTACCTGACCCTTCCAGCTGTTTGGAGAAGAGGGTCTTCTGGGTCAACTGAATGTACGTCTGGCAATCGGAGCGCGAAGAGAGCACATCGATAGCAGCTGGTTCCAGCCAACCTGGACGTTCATAATATTCATCGAACTCGTCCTTACAGCTTGTCGCTGCAAGACCCAGTAGCAAAGCTACCGGCAAGCCTTTGAACATGAACCTGCGAAATTCACCTTGAAATTTCATGCTGTTCATCAATTTTTATAATTTTGTATTTAAGATATTCATTAAAATCCAATAAATTCGGCGCATGAAACTGCGTTTTTTAATGTTTAAGCGGTTCAAAGTTATGACTTTTTTTTTACATACGGAAACAAATGTTCCCATTTAGGCCAAGATTTAATAGAAAAATGTGTATTTAAGTTAAAAAAATACCGCTTGTTAACAAATTTGCCCCCGAATTTGTTAACCAAGCGGTTTTCTTTTTTCGATGTAAAAGGTACAGGAACTATCGTCGTGTGCGTCGTGCCGAATGGGCAGCTCCGGTGCGACTGATATTCTCCTCTTCCTCGGCTTCCTTTGCATCCTTTTCAGCCTCTACAGCCTCCATGTCCACCTCCTCTTTGGTACGGCGATTCTTCTTGGCTTTGTCCGAGTCATCGGCATCAGCCTCGTCGTTGCGGTTGCGACGCGAACGTTTGGCTTTGCGTTCCTTGGCGGCGGCTTTCTTGTCGGCCACTTCCTCCTCTGTCACCTGAGGCACCCAGATGCTGTCGCCGAAGCCGCGGAGTTCGGCCTCGATGCGCGCACGGGCTATCTTCAGAGAATCGGGGTTGGGATACTGCTGCATGAGCGAGAGACCGCGCAGGTTCTGCACTTTGTAGATGTCGCCCTCATACTGCCCCAGCGCAAAGTAATCTTCCATTGTGAAGCGGGGAGCCGTATTCATACCTTCGCTCACCACCAGATGGTCGCGGAGGAAAGGACGCAGGTCTTCGTAGTTGATCCACATCATGGGATACTTGACCACATCGCCGCCCCAGTCGCCTGAACGGTGGAGCACGGGACAGATGCACAGAATCTTGGGACCGTACTTCGAAATTTTCTGGTCGAACTCCCAGCGTTCCTTCACGAAATAGGAAAGCACTTCGTTGGCCGGCACGTCAGCCTCGTCAATTTTATAGACGGGAGCTTGTCCCCTCACGGGCGAGGGTTCGGTAGTGTAGTTGATTTGGAACTTGTCGAAGATGTCGGCAGCCTTCACCATATATTTCTCGGTGAACATTTCGCGTCCGTCGAGATACTCATAGACCTTGAGCTGATTGGCAGCCATAAGGTCGATGATGACGCGAATGAGGCTGGTCATTCCGTCTTGAGGTTCCACTGGATAATAGAGCGAGGCATTGGCCCCTTTCGTGAGGTCGAGTTCTCGATAGACTACATGCTGCCAGGGTACATCCGTAGCGTCCTGACGCTGATATTCGTCAAAAGCCTGTTGGCGGAGCGTCTTTCCGTCGGCAACGACAGCGGTCTCCTGTTCGGACTTTTTGGCCGCAGCCTTACGGGCCACTGCTGTCTGCTGGGGAGCCGAAGTGTTCTTCTGCTCGGAAGTTTGCGAGGTTTGGGCGGCATCGGCAGGCTTTGCAGCCGTCTTTTTCGGCTCTTCCTTCTTGGTGTCCTTGGTCTTGGAAGCATCCTTCTTTTCGGTCTTTTCCCGTTTGGGTGTACGGCGCACGGAAACCTGAGCCGATGCTCCGAAGGAAACAGCGACCGCGAGGGTCAGCAGCAGAAGGAACCTGTGATTGAACTTGATTTTCATTTTCTTATGGGGTTTGCGGTGAGGAAGTTTCTCCCGAGAGTTGCTTTCACCGATGGAGATACTCAGTTAACAATGACTTCGATGGGAGACAGCGTGCGTTCGATGCCGTCGGGTCCTACGGCCACCACACGGGTAATGAAGAATTTCTTGCCGCGCTGGAGTCTGCGAATGGCGGTAATCTGACGTTCGGAGAAACTCGACGAGTAGCTGTCTTCCGGAATATCATTGCCCATCGAGTCGAAGATATCCACACGGAACGACTTGACGGTAAATTCCACATTCAGCAGGCCGTCGTCGATGGCAGCTTTGATGCCGCCCGAGGCCAGAAGGGCATTTTTCGAGACGGGCTGACCGCCTTTATAGCGGCGACTGTTGCCGTCGGCTCCTTTTATATTAAAATAAGGAGTAGGATCGGGCAAACGGCGCACACGGAAAGCCATCTGGGAAACCTGCATCGAACGTCCGTTTTGGGAAGCCGACACCGAGATGACGGCATCTTCATCGACCTTCGAAGGACGTGCCACCCAACCGTTGGCTCCTCTCGAGAGTGTTCCGTTGGTCATCGAGGCGCTCACCTGCGAAGCTGCGATGCCGGGCACAGAGATGGAAATGGGGTTTTCTATGCCGGCATACATTACATTCATCATCGTGTTGGAGACCGTAGCCACGGGTTCGCTTACGAAATAGGTCGTTTCGAACGGCAACTGCTCTTTCGTGCCGTCGGGTTTTAGCACGTCGAGGTATCCCTTGAGGGTCTGAATACCCTGGGAAGAGGCCACGACGCTGTAGTAACCACGTTGTTCGGCATCGTAGAGTTTGTCACCGATATAAATATCGGGAGACTGTGTCGAATCGACGGCGGCCATCACAATTTGGGCCTCATAGCGCGAGCCTCTCATCACGTTGCGGCTGTTGGGTATCACGAAAGCCGAGAGCTGATTCACGCGTACGTCTCCGCGATCGACACTCTTCATCAGCGACGAGAGGGCTTCTCCTTCGGCGTTGAGCACATCTCCCTGCAGTTTGGTCAGAATGGTGATGGCGGCAGAGACGGGCACGTTCTCGAAGAGTGACGATTCCCAGGTGAAGGTATTGTCGCCGATGGCATCTTCGGGCACTTCTGTCGAAAGATAACCTTCGATGACCTTGGCATCGTTGACGGGCACATACGAGACAAGCACGTCTTTGTAGGCGTTCAATCTCTCGCGAAGTTTGGCTCCTCCCCCGCTGATGGGCGACATCATGATATAGTTGACTGGCTCGAGACTTTCGCGGTTCTCGATGTTATGTACGTCGCCGTCGGCACCGTCTGCTTTTCGCACGATGAGGAGTTTGAGCGAATCGATGTAGTTGTAGAGTTCCCGCGTGCGATGTTGTGCATCGGTAGCTCTGCCGTACCAGATGCCCGCCTTCTCCGCGTTCTGTTCGTGGATGTCGGTGAACTCCTGATAGAGTTTGTTGTTTCGAGCCTGAATACCCACGTTGGTCTTGTCGAGGGCATCCTCCACGTGCTTGAAGCCCGCAAGGACATCCGACGACACATTCAGCGCGACCATTGCCAGAAAGACGATGTACATCAAGTTAATCATCTTCTGACGGGGCGACAGGCGATTGTTGGCTGCTGACATTGCGTGTGGGGATTAATTGTTCTGGGGGAACTGTGGAGACTGTGGCTGCCGGGGATAGGCGGTACCCTGCGCCTGAGGATATTGAGTTGTGCCGCCGTAGGGCTGTTGGAAAGCAGGCTGCTGCGGCGGCTGCTGATATCCGATATTGGCCGTCATGGCCTGGAGCATACGTTCATAGATGACGTTCAACTGAGCCAACGTGCTGGTCATGTGTTCGGTTTCCTGACGGATGCGGAAGCTGTCGTTGGTGCCGTTCTCGTAGAGTGAACGGATTTGATTGAGACCGGCATTGACGCGCTCGATGGTGTCGAGTTGTTGCGACACACTCTTGAGCTGAATCTCGTAGATGGTGTTCAGACCCTGGATATTCTTGGAGAGCGACTGCATCTGCTCGGCATAGCCGGAGGTTTCGTTGCCGGAGAGAGCCGACGTGATATCTTTGAGCTTGGCGAGTTGTGCGGTCACCTCGTTGAGCTGCTTCACATAATCGTCCGTAGCCTTTTCGAGAGCAGAAGCCTGTTCGGAAGAAAGTCCGGAGATTCCGGGTGTTCCGGAAATTCCGGAGGAGCCGGAGATTCCAGAGGTTCCGGAGATTCCAGAGGTTCCGGAGATTCCAGAGATTCCGGAGGTTTCGGAGATTCCGGATGTTCCGGGTGTTCCGGAGATTCCGGGCGTTCCGCCTACCACAATGGTACCTCCATTGAGGGGTGTCCCGCCGCCAATGATGACGGTTCCTCCGCCGCCGTTGCCGCTCTCGGCACGACGACGTGCACGAGCTTCAGCACGTTCCAAATCCTCCTCCGAGGGTCCCAATTCGGGATATACGCGTTCCCACTTGTAGTCCTTGGCGGGTTCATCGAAGGCCGAGAGGAAGAAGATGGTAGCCTCCGTTCCCATGCCTATGATGAGAATCAAGTCGGCACCGGGCAAATGGAGCAACTTGAAGAGGGCACCCAGAATGACGATGGAAGCACCTATCGAGTATGCGTAGTTGAATGTTCGCTGGCCTTTCTCACCCGAGAAAAAACCGCGTATTTTGTTTTTCTTCATTTTTATTGTTGTAATAAATAGATTTCTACTGTATTAACGGCGCACACTCCTTGCCGAAGCGCTGCGCTGGGCTTTGGGAGCCTTGGCTGCCTTGGAGCTTGACTTCTTGCTCTTTTTGGCCTGGCTCTTGGTAATATTGGCCACGCCCTTGTTGGTACCCAAGTAGGTACGCACACAACGGAAGCCGATAAAGGAACGGGGCATGTTCTGATATTCCCAAGTACGCACATCGGCACGCACATAATGCTCTGCATCTTTCCACGAACCGCCGCGAATCACTTTCTTCTTCAGGCGATAGGGGTCTTCCTTGGCTGCATTGTACTCATAGTCGGGGTTGATATCGGAAGCCTGATGTACGCCGGCTTCACTCCAAGCCGACGAGGTCCATTCGCTCACGTTTCCGCTCATGTCGTAGAGCCCGAAGTCGTTGCTGGAATAGCTGCCCACGGGCGAAGTGATGATATATCCGTCGCGCGAGTAGTCGCCGTCGCCGGGTTTGAAGTTGCCGTCGAAACAGCCGCGCTCGGTGTGGGGCATATTCGTCTTCCAAGAGAAGGTCTGTTCGTTGTTGGCGGCACGGGCTGCATACTCCCATTCAGCTTCGGTAGGCAGACGGAAAGGCTCAATTCGGATGCCGCGCATTCCGTAGCTTCGCTTCAGGAATTCGGTACGCCAAGCACAGAAGGCGGTTGCCTGTTCCCACGACACGCCCACTACGGGATAGTTGTCATAGGCTGCATTCGAGAAGTAGTAGCGGGCATACTGTTCTGTGTAGGCGTTGGCAAAATCGTTCACCCAGACCGTCGTGTCGGGATAGATGTTGACAATATAGGTATTGACGAAGTCCCATTCGCTGGTCAACGGACGGGTTATCGTGCGACGCACTATATTGCCGTTTTCGTCAATCCAGGCAGTATCCTTGGTGATGATGATTTCCTCGTCCCAATTGGTGGCCACATCCGTATTGAGGTTTCTCTCCTCGGGATTCATGCGGTAACGGCGCTGGGCATAGGCCTTGTAGTCGAACACCTCATAGCGGTAGTTCATCTGCGCGGCATCGAGTCCCTTTTCGCCCGTCACGGGATTGACTTTGAAGACGCTTTCGATGGCAATTTGTTCGTCTTCGTTGGGACGTCGCCACGGAATTGCCTTCGACCAGTTGAGGTGTGGCGTCACGGGTTCGCCGTACTTGTCTTCTTCAATCTTGAACTCGTCAATACCCGAATAGGAAGGGTCGGCCAGTCGCTCGCGGATGATGGAGTCGCGCACATACTGCACAAACTGGCGATATTGGGCGTTGGTCACCTCTTTCTCGTCCATCCAGAAGGCATCAACGGTGATGCCCTTCTTCTCGGGGAGGTCATTCCACAGGCTGTCGCCCTGCTGGGCACCTACTTCCATTGAACCGCGTTTCACGAGCACCATCCCGTATGGCTGGGGTTCGTCGTACGCTCTGCCATAGACGCCGGTTACCTCGCCGCCCACGCCGCCCAGCCCTTTAAAGCAGGACGTCATCAGCGTGCCCGAGGCTACAGCTGCTGTAAGTATCAATAACAATTTCTTCATATTCTTTTTTAAAATGGAGTATCTTTTAAGTTTTCCCGCTGCACTTCCGTCGCGTCAAAGGATGCGGATGCTTTTGCTGGGATGTTTGCGTTTCTTGTCGAGTTCGAATTCCAGCGTGTAGGTGGCCAGAATCTCGTGGCTGCCGTCAGAGGCTTTGGCCAAAGGCGAAATGCCGATGTCGTAAGCATACCCGATGCGGACGGACTTTATGTCGGCACCGGCCATGAGCACGATGGCGTCGCCGTTGCGATAGGTCACACCTCCCCAAAAACGTTTGTTCCACGTGGCTCGCAGGGTCACATCGACCTGCGTGGCCTGAAACGTCGTCTTGACCAACAGGGAGGGCTGCACTAAGAATAACGTGCGTTTTATCGGAATATTGCCCCCCGCGTGAAAATAATAGGTTCTTTCCACCTCGCTGTAGGCATATTCATCCAAATCAATCACGGGTTTGGTGAGGTGCAAAGCACTCACTCCGCCCCACCACCAACCTCGCTGGTAATAAGCTCCGACACCGGCATCGAAGGCCATTGCCGAGACGTTAGAGGAGGGCAATGCATCGTCGCCGGGTTCCCACGCATCGCCGTCGGGGATGTAGATTTTGCTGCCGTCGAAACCCTGGTTCACCATACCCAGCTGAACACCGCCCTGCAGGATGCCTCCCCAAAGTTTCCAGCGAAAGGCATAATCCAAGTCGAAATAGGTCGTGGTGAAAAGGCCGGCACGGTCGTGCGTCACGCTCACGCCTACGCCATGAGCCCTTTTGAATAACTTCACAGGCAGGTCGGCCGACACAAAGAACGTCTGCGGAGCATTCTCCACACCCACCCACTGCATTCGGTCGAAAGCCGTGACATGGAGCGCGGTATCAATGCCCACCGTCGCCGGATTGTAGAGGGTCGGGACGGCCCAATACATGCTGCTTTGCACCTCGTTCTGCGCCCGGAGACTCCAGACAGAGAGAAATGCAAACATACTGCAGAGCAACAGTCGGCCGACACAAGTCCCCTTCATCACTGAAATGTTCATTTTCGGTTAATCTGTGGATAAAACGCAGATTCTTCCGAATTATTGCCCGCATGTGAAGAAATTATTGTCCGTGTGCTATGAAATACGGACTGAAAGTCCAATAACCGTTAATATTAAGAGTTGTACTGGTAGTTTTGATTGAAAATCCACAGCGCCACTTCCGATTTTCAATCGAAATCCGCAGCAAAGACACGGAAAAATCGCGAAGACCGAACAAATTTAACGCATATAATCCGACTGTATTGGGATTTTGACGTTTGCAACTGCCAAAAGGTCGCCCAGAATGTAGGCAAGCTTTTGGCACTTGACTTTGGGTCTATCGTCAATCGATGGAGGTTTCCGCAACTGCCAAAACGTTGCCTAAAATGTAGGCGAGCTTTTGGCACTTGACTTTGGGTCTATCGTCAATCGATGGAGGTTTCCGCAACTGCCAAAACGTTGCCCAGAATGTAGGCGAGCTTTTGGCACTTGACTTTGGGTCCATCGGACTCCGATGGAGGTTTCCGCAATTGCCAAAGCGTTGCCTAAAATGTAGGCGAGCATTTGGCAGTTTTGGAGAGAGACGCCCGGAACCGGCCCCTCGTCTCGGGCGAAAACCACAAGAGACTCCGTCTCTGTTTTATTATTTTTTGTTTTTTATCTCTTCAGAATATTTCTCGCGCGCTTTCGTGCACACGCATAGACGGGAAAAAACCGGGATGGAGCTGATACAATTCCGGGAGGGAGACAGAAGGCTGTATCGGACGAATTTGAACCCGTGGAACAGGCAGTTCAGAAAGACGACGGAACGGAAACTGCGGAGAAGTTTTCGGAGCCGAAAACTGAGGATTTTTATATAGTCCGTCTTACAAAAACGTGTTTATGAGACCGAGAAACAGGATATTTTGAAAAAATATGGCCAAAAAATTCGCCATGTCAAAAAAAATAGTTATATTTGCGCGCTAATTATAGGATTTTTACAAACATAACGAATATAAATGAACGTATCATTCAAATGGCTGAAGGATTATCTTCAGTTTGACCTGACCCCTCAGGAGACGATGGCGGCACTGACCAGCATCGGTCTCGAGACGGAAGGTTTGGAAGAAAAAGAGACCATCAAAGGCGGTCTCAAGGGCTTGGTTGTGGGGAAAGTCATGACCTGCGAACCCCACCCCAACAGCGACCACATGCATGTGACGACCGTAGATTTGGGCAACGGCCAGGAGCCGACACAAATCGTATGCGGTGCACCCAATGTGGCAGCCGGACAGAAAGTGATAGTTGCCACCCTGGGCACAGTGCTCTATGACGGCGACCAGAGTTTTACCATCAAGAAATCGAAACTGCGCGGTGTGGAGTCGAACGGCATGATATGTGCGGAAGACGAAATCGGCATAGGCACCGACCACGCCGGAATCATCGTACTCCCCGAGGACACTCCTGTAGGTTTGGAAGCTGCCAAATACTACAACGTGGAGAGCGACTGGGTGCTCGAAGTCGATATCACGCCCAACCGCATCGACGGTGCCTCCCATTGGGGCGTGGCGCGCGATCTCCATGCCTACCTCGTGGAACACGGTCGCAAAGCCGAGTTGAAGCGTCCCTCTGTGGATGCTTTCAAGAAGGATCGCGACGGCAACGCTGTAGAGATTGCCGTAGAGAACACGGAGGCTTGTCCCCGCTACTCCGGTCTCACGATTGAAGGCGTAACGGTGAAAGAAAGCCCCGCCTGGCTGAAAGACCGCCTCTCGGCCATCGGACTTCGCCCCATCAACAACATCGTTGATATCACCAATTTCATCCTCTTCGAAACGGGCGTGCCGATGCATACCTTCGACCTCGACAAAATCAAGGACCGCAAAGTAATCGTGAAGACCTGGCCCGAGGGAACGCCTTTTGTGACCCTTGACGGGCAGGAGCACAAACTCACGGAACGCGACCTCACCATCAGCGACCCCGAGGGTCCGATGTGTATCGCCGGTGTGTTCGGCGGTTTGGAAAGCGGCACCACGATGGAAACGCGCAATGTCTTCCTCGAAGCGGCCTGCTTCAACCCCACCTGGATTCGCAAAACGGCCCGCCGTCAGGGTCTGCAGACCGATGCTTCGTTCCGCTATGAGCGCGGTGTCGATATCAACGCCCTCCCCTACGCCCTGCGCCGTGCCGCCCTCCTTGTGAAGGAGTTGGCCGGCGGTGAAATTGTGGGTGACCCTGTCGAGATTTATCCCGTCAAGAAGCAACTGGCTGTGGTCGAACTGAGCTATGCCCGGGTGAACGCCCTCTGCGGCATCGAGATTCCCGTGGAAGACGTGAAGCGCATACTCGGCCTGCTGGAAATGAACATCCTCGAAGAAACAGCCGAAGGCGTGAAGATAGAAATTCCCGCCTACCGTGTGGATGTGACCCGCGAATGCGATGTCATTGAAGACCTGCTGAGAATCTACGGCTACGACCGCGTAACGTGGGCCGACAGCGTCCACATGAACCTGTCGCCCAAGACGGAGACCGACGAGAGCGTGCTCCTCCAGCAGCTCATCTCGGAACAGCTCACCGGTGCCGGCTGGAGCGAAATCATGAACAACAGCCTCACCTCGGAAGCCTTCTACGAAGGATTGGAGACCTGGCCGCAGAACCATCTCGTAAAACTGATGAATCCCCTCTCGGCCGACCTCAATGTGCTGCGTCAGACCCTCCTCTTCGGCGGTCTGCAGAGCATCATCCGCAACATCAACTACAAACAGGCCGACCTGCGTTTCTACGAATTCGGCAACACCTCGTTCTTCGATGCAGAGAAACATAGTGCTCAGCCCGACGTTCCCCTCGCCGGCCACAAAGAAGAGACCCACCTCGGACTCTGGCTCACCGGCCACCGCGTGACGGACTCGTGGGCACATGCCAACGAAAAAGCCACCGTATTTGAGCTCAAGGCTCAGGTACTCAACATCCTGCGCCGTCTGGGCATCGCCTCCAACCTCAAACAACGTCAGTACAAGAGCGACATCTTCGCCGCAGGACTCGAAATCGCTTCGCCCGCCGGCAAAGTACTGGCCAATCTCGGCATTGTAAGCAACAAACTGCTCCACAAGTTCGACATCGAACAGGAGGTTTACTATGCAGACCTCGACTGGAAGGTATTGATGAAGGAAGCCGCGCGCGTGAAGGTACAACAGCAGGAAATTGCCAAGTTCCCGCCCGTGAAGCGCGACCTTGCCCTGCTGGTTGACAAGGAAGTACAGTTCGCCGAGATAGAACGCCTCGTGCTGGGTTGCGACAAGAAAGTAATCAAGAAGGTAACCCTCTTCGATGTCTATGAGGGCAAGAATCTGCCCGAGGGCAAGAAGAGCTATGCCATCAGCCTCACCCTCCTTGATGCCGAAAAGACCCTCCAGGACAAACAGATAGTTGCCATCATGGACAAGGTTGTCAAGACGCTCCGGAATCAGGTAAAGGCCGAGCTGAGATAACTGGAAACCGGAAACCTCCGGAAAATCCGGAACTTACGGAAAAAACAAAAAAGAAAACAACAAAAAACAAATAATTAAAAAACTCCTAAACAATGGGAAGAGCATTTGAATATCGCAAAGCAAGAAAGCTGAAACGCTGGGGCAATATGAGCCGCACGTTCACAAAAATCGGTAAAGAAATCACTATGTGCGTGAAGCAGAGCGGTCCTGACCCGGACGGCAACGCACGCCTCCGTACCCTGTTGGCCAACGCCCGTGCAGCCAACATGCCGAAGGACACCATCGAGCGCGCCATCAAGAAGGCTACCGACAAAGATGCCAGCGACTACAAAGAAATCACCTACGAAGGATACGGCCCCTTCGGTATCGCCATCCTTGTGGAAGCCGCTACCGACAACAACACACGTACCGTAGCCAACGTACGCTCCTACTTCAATAAGTTCGGCGGCAATCTGGGTACCCAGGGCAGCCTCTCCTTCATCTTCGCCCACAAGAGCGTGTTCCGTATCAAACCCAAAGAGGGAATGGACATGGACGAGCTCGAACTGGAACTCATCGACTACGGTGTGGACGAAATCTATCCCGAGGAAGATACCGTTGTGATTTACGGCGAGTATGAGTCGTTTGCCCAAATTCAGAGCTACCTCGAAGAGAACGGCTACGAAATCGTGAGCGGTGAATTCGAGCGTATCCCCAACGACCTGAAGGAGGTAACTCCCGAACAGCGCGAGACCATCAACAAACTGCTCGAGAAGTTTGAGGAAGACGAGGACATCTCGAATGTATATCACAACATGAAAGAAGACGACGAAGAGGAATAACTTCGCGCGTACCTTATTAATATTAGAAACGACAATGTCTATTCAACAAAAGAAAATCCAGGAACTGATTCGCAACCGCGAAACAGCACGTCAGGGCGGCGGTGAGAAACGCATCGAAGCCCAGCATGCCAAGGGCAAGATGACTGCCCGTGAACGCATCGATATGCTGGTGGACGAAGGCTCGTTTGAGGAATACGATATGTTCCTCACCCACCGCTGCACGAACTTCGGCATGGACAAGAGCCATCCCTTCGGCGACGGCGTTGTGACAGGCTCCGCCACCATCGGCGGACGACTGGTTTACCTCTTTGCCCAAGACTTCACGGTGTCGGGCGGTTCTCTTTCGGAAACCATGGCCATGAAGATATGCAAAATCATGGATATGGCCATGAAGATGGGAGCCCCTGTGATAGGTCTCAACGACTCGGGAGGTGCCCGCATTCAGGAAGGCATTGCCGCAATGGCCGGCTTCGGCGAGATTTTCGAACGCAACATCCTGGCCAGCGGTGTGATTCCCCAAATTTCGCTCATCATGGGTCCCTGTGCCGGCGGCAGCGTCTATTCGCCCGCACTCACCGACTTTGTGGTGATGATTAAGAACACCAGCTATATGTTCCTCACCGGTCCCAAGGTGGTGAAGGAAGTGCTCGGCGAGGTGGTCGATCAGGAAAGTTTGGGCGGTGCTGCCGTTCACGCTTCGAAGTCGGGTGTGGCTCACTTTGCTGCCGAGAACGAAGAGGAAGGTCTGGCTCTTGTGAAACAACTCCTCTCCTACCTGCCCTCCAACAACATGGAAGAGGCACCCCGCACGGATTGCAACGACCCCGTTGACCGCAAGGAAGACAGTCTCAACGACATCATTCCCGAGACATCGAAGCAGAGCTACGACATGTATGACGTGATAGCTGCCATCGTCGATAACGGCGAGATGCTCGAAGTACACGCCGCCTGGGCCAAAAACATCATTGTAGGCTTTGCCCGCATGAACGGACAGAGCGTGGGCATAGTAGCCAACCAGCCGAAGGTTATGGCCGGCTGTCTCGACAGCAACGCTTCGCGCAAAGCAGCCCGTTTTGTGCGTTTCTGTGACGCTTTCAACATTCCGCTCGTGACCCTCGTGGATGTGCCCGGCTTCCTGCCCGGCACAGGACAGGAATACAACGGCGTGATTGACCACGGTGCAAAACTCCTCTTTGCCTACGGTGAATCGACCGTGCCGAAGGTCACCGTAACCCTCCGCAAGAGCTACGGCGGAAGCCACATCGTGATGAGCTGCAAACAGCTGCGCGGCGACATCAACTATGCATGGCCTTCGTCCGAGATTGCCGTGATGGGGTCGGACGGCGCTGTGGAAGTGCTCTACGGCAAGGAACTCAAAGCAGCCGAGACACCCGAAGCCAAGGCCGAAATCATCGCATCCAAGAAACAGGAGTACGAAGACCTCTTCTGCAACCCCTACGATGCGGCCCACAAGGGTTACATCGACGATGTGATAGAACCCCGCAATACCCGTTTCCGTGTGATTCGCGCCCTCGAGAAACTCCGCAACAAGAAGCTCGAGAACCCCGCCAAGAAACACGATAACCTCCCCTTGTGATGAAGAAACCGATAATAACCGTCGCAGCCCTGACGCTGAACATGATGCCCCTGCTGGCCAGCAATGCCGAAAACTTCGGCCAACACGACCAGTATGGTATCATGATGGCCATCATCGCAATGACCGTAGTGTTCATTGCTCTGGCCATCCTGTTCTTCTGCTTCAAGTGGCTCGACAAGATTGTGAACGCCATCTGGTACAACCTCATCACCAAGCCCGTCAAGAGACTTCGCGCCAGAATGAAGGGAGAGAAGGCTCCCAAGACGGAATCCACGGAAGTCAAAGAGGCTGCCACCGAAAATGTTGTGGCCGACGACGATGAAGTGATAGCCGCCATCGGCATTGCGCTCTTCCTCCATGAGGGCGGCTCACACGACAATGAGAGCGATGTGCTCACTCTCGCTCCGACCCAATCCGGCTGGACGGGTGTGGGCAACAACCAAATGAGAAAACCCAACCGCAAGTGGTAAGATTATGAAAACGTATAAATTCAAAGTCAACAACAAAGAATACGAAGTGGCTGTGGGCGATGCCGACGGCAAGAACGTGAAAGTGACGGTGAACGGTACAGACTACGACGTAGAGCTGCCTGAAGCGCCCAAAGCCAAACCCGTGATAGCCAAACCCGCCACCGCAACTGCCGCTCCCGCAGCGACTCCCAAGAGCGCACCCGCTCCTGCCGGTGCTGTCGGCTCGCTCAAGTCTCCCCTCCCGGGCACCGTCTTGGCTGTCAACGTGACCGTGGGTCAGGCCGTCAAAGCGTCCGATTGCGTCCTCGTGCTCGAAGCCATGAAGATGGAGAACAACATCAACGCCGGCAAGGACGGCACTGTGAAAGCCATCTATGTGAACAAGGGCGACAACGTGCTCGAAGCCGCCGACCTCATGCTCATTGAATAATAAGGTATGATGAAAAGATTGCTTTGGTTTTTGGCGGCCCTGACGCTCTGTCTCACGACAGCTACCGCACAGCGCATTCCTCCGGGATGCGAAGTGGGGAAGAAATATATCGATGTAATCGGTTCCTGCGTGAATCAGGACGACCAGCCCGTCACCTCGCTGAGTGCTTTCATGGCCAACGGCAAACCCACAGTGGTTGATTTCTGGGCATCGTGGTGCGGTCCCTGCCGCCACGAAATTCCCGGGTTGGAAGCCCTTTGGAAAAAATATGCCGGCAAAATCAACGTCGTGGGAATCGCCATCGGCGACCTCATGCAGGACACCGAGAAAGCCATCGAAGAATTGGGCATCACCTATCCCGTCATCAGCAACCGGCAAGAAGCTGCCGAACGCTACGGCATCCAAAGCATTCCGCAGATTATCCTCATCGACGGAAAAGGCATCATCCGCGCCAACGGACTGAGAGGAGAAGCCATAGAGGATGCCATCAAAATCCATATCCAATAAAATAACCCCGTTAACATTCAGATAAACAAATGAAACATCTCACCATTCTCAGCGGTTTGGGTCTTGCCGTCCTGATGTCAGCCTGCTCTCAGAGCAAATCGCCCAATGCCTATACCATCAACGGTACCGCAGAAGGCATTGCCGAAGGCACGGAAGTATATCTCGTGAAGAGCCGCAACAATATTGATACAGCCATCGTCACCGGAGGCAAGTACACCTTCGAGGGCGTAGCCGACTCGGCTCAGGTGGCCGTCATCCGAATCAAAGAGCCCAGATACGGCGTACAGCTCTTCTTGGAACCCGGCACCATCACGCTTGACTATCCCTCGGTGGATGCCCTCGGAACGAAACTCAACGACGAACTTGCCGTGTGGAGTAAAGCCGTAGGGAACATCGCCGACCAGGATTCCCTTGTACAAATCTCATTGGAATACTATCGCCAATACAAAGACGATGCCGTTGGCGAAGTTATCTTCTCCAGCTTTGCTCCACTGCTCGACTACGAGACCTTCAAAGCCGAAGTGGAGGCTGCACCTGCCAAGATTCAGAACAACGCTGCCATTCAGCAAACGCTCAAGCAGAAAGAGATTGCCAGCCATTCGGGCGAAGGCAATATGTTCATCGAAATCACCGGTCCCAAGGTCAACTGTCCTCACCACCACGAACACTCCCTCAGCAAACTCATCGCCAAAGGCAAACCCGTATTGGTTGATTTCACGGCTTCGTGGTGCGGTCCCTGCAAGAACGAGCTCAGGAACTACCTTATCCCCTATTACGAGAAATACAAGGAGCAGGTAAGTTTCGTCAGCATCGACGTGTGGGATGAGAATATGGATGACATGCTCGCCGTAGCCGAGGATCTCGGTATCGAGTGGGACATCATCTACAATCCCCGCGAAGCAACGGATGCCTACGGCGTGGAAGGTGTGCCTACAATCCTCCTGATTGACAGTACCGGCAAAATCGCAGCCCGCAACATCCGCGGCGAGGAAATCGAGAAAGCCATTCAGGCTGTCCTCTGACCGAACAAACCGACCAAATCTCCCTAAAAAAAATGAGACCATTTGCAAGTATCGCATTGTTGGGTCTGGTTCTCCTCCTGTCGGCATGCAACAAGGCAGAGAAGATACAACCAGGTGAATTCAAAATCATCGGTCTCGCACAGAAAGCGCCCGACGGTGATATTGTGACCATCTACGACGAATTCGACAACCCCATCATGAAGACCAAAATCGAAAACGAGTCCTTCGAATTCCACGGGGTGTCCGACACCGTCATTCTGCGCCGCATCGGAACACCGACGATACGCACCGACTGCATGCTCTTTCTCGAGTCCGGCGTGATTCACGTGGATCTCACTTCGGGTTCGGCCACCGGAACCCCTTTCAACAACGAGGTAGAGATTCTGACCGACTCGCTGACGGCCATTGTAAATGCCGGCGGCGACTACGAAGCCTACATCCGGCGTGCCTGGCTGCCTTCCTACCGCAATCACAAGTCGGATGCGATGGGAGCCTATCTCTTTCCCTATGTGGCCAATGCGCTCTCCTACGACAAACTTCAGGAAGAACTGCAGACGGCGACAACCAACCTGAGGGAAAGTTCCGTCATCAAGCAGATTCTGCGCCGCAAACGTCTCAAAGCAGAGGCCGACAGCATCGCCCAGCGCGAAATCGACCTCATGCGACCCAAATAAACCATCGTAAGCAAAGAACAGCAAATGTTCAAAATCAAACGTATATACTCGTTCATGCTGGAGACTTTTCTCCCCATGTTCCTCATGACTTTCTTCATCTGCCTCTTCATCGTGTTGATGCAGTTCCTGTGGAGTCATGTCGATCAGTTCGTCGGAAAAGGTCTGGGCATCGGAGTTATCGCTGAGCTGTTCTTCTATGCCGCTTTGGGCTTTGTGCCCATGGCTCTCCCGCTGGCCATCCTGTTGGCATCGCTGATGACCTTCGGAAACCTGGGAGAGAGTCTGGAGCTGCTGGCCATGAAGTCTTCGGGCATCTCGCTCTTGAAAATCATGCAGCCGCTCACCATCTTTGTAGTCATTGTCTCCATCGGAGCCTTCTTCTTCCAGGACGATGTGCTGCCGATGGTGAACACCAAGATGTACTCCCTACTGTTCGGCATCAAGCACAAGTCGCCCGAACTCCAGATTCCGGAAGGCATCTTTTACAAGGAAATCGAAGACTACAACATTTACGTCAGCCACAAAGATCCCAAGACGGGTCTCCTGTTGGATGTAACGATTTATATCTTCGAAGGCTCCAACATCGAAGATGCAACCGTGACGGTGGCCGACAGTGCCCGCGTGGCCGAAACCGCCGACGGCAAACACCTGAAGCTCACCCTTTGGAACGGCGAACAGGTGGGAACCTTCCAGGAAAACTCCCGAGCCACTGCCGCCCAGAAAAAGAAGCATCCCAAGTATCGTCGCGAGTCGTTCACCGAGAAGATTGTCTATATCCCCTACGAGAATGACCTCGAACGAACCGATGAATCCATGATTGCGTCGAGCCATAAAGGCAAGAATCTGGCTACGCTTTACGCCTCAGTCGATTCGTTGGACATGCGCATAGACTCAATCAATGCCGACTACGGTGTCCAACTCAAAACGCGCACCTATTTCCGCAACATTCCCGAACAGATGCGTTCCGACACACTCTATTTCACGGCGGCAACAGGAGCGATGACTCCGCAGCAGGAACTCTCGGCTATCAATCCCGAACACATCAAAGGAGCCGAGCGCGTACGCACAGTCAACTTGGACTCCATCTACGCCTCGCTGCGTCCCGACCAAATGGAACGCATCACCAAGATGGCTCAGGACAAAGCAATGGATGTGATTGCAACATTCAACGCCCGCACGCAGATGCAAGATGCCGAGTTCCGCAACCGTCAGCTCCATGAACTTGAGATACACAAGCAGTTTGTGCTCTCTATCGGCTGTCTCATCTTCTTCTTTATCGGGGCTCCCCTGGGTGCCATCATCCGCAAGGGCGGCATGGGTGTCCCCATTATAGTGAGCGTGGCATTCTTCATCGTCTATTATCTCATCGACACCACAGGCAACAAACTCGCCAAGGAAGGCGACTGGGTGCCTTGGGCCGGAGCTTGGCTCTCATCGATGGTATTGGCACCCATCGGAATCTTCCTGACTTGGCGGGCCATCAACGACTCAACCCTCTTCGATTGGGACACTTATCTCATCAACATCCGCAAGTTCACAAGGAGTATCCGCAACCGGATACGCGTGAATGTACTTCACAAGAAGCCCAAACCGCTCAACTGTTAAGGTAACGATTATTATTTATCAGAAAATATACAAACATCACTTTTATGGAAGAACTTTCAGCACGCCTTGCTGCACTGTCCCCCTCTGCAACACTGGCTATGTCGCAAAAGAGCCAGGAGCTCAAAGCTCAGGGTTTCGACGTTATCAACCTCTCGGTGGGTGAACCCGATTTCAATACGCCCGATCACATCAAGACAGCTGCCAAACAGGCTATCGACGATAACTTTTCGTTCTATACGGCCGTTCCCGGTTATATGTCTCTGCGTAACGCTATCTCCGCCAAACTGAAGCGTGAGAACCACCTCAACTTCACTCCCCAGCAGATAGTGGTCGGCAACGGAGCCAAGCAAGAGGTTTGCAACGTCATTCTGGCCATTGTCGATAAGGGCGACGAAGTCATTATCCCCACGCCGGCTTGGGTCAGCTATTTCGAGATGGTGAAACTGGCCGAGGGTGTGAATGTTGCCCTTCCCGCCGGCATCGACCAGAACTTCAAGATTACGGGTGACCAGTTGGAGTCGGCCATCACCGACAAGACCAAAGCCATCATCCTCTGTTCGCCCTCCAACCCCACGGGTGCCGTCTATTCGAAAGAGGAACTTGCCGACCTTGTACGCGTGCTCAAAAAACATCCTCGCGTAATGGTTATCGCCGACGAGATTTACGAACACATCAACTACATCGGCCAGCACTACAGCATCGCCGAATTCCCCGAAATGGAGAACCGCGTTGTGATTATCAACGGCATCTCGAAAGCCTATGCGATGACGGGATGGCGTATCGGCTATATGGCCGGCCCCACATGGGTGGCCAAAGCCGTTTCGAAACTGCAGGGGCAATATACGAGCGGTCCTTCGAGCATCGCCCAAAAGGCGGCCGAAGCTGCTTACAACGGCTCTCAGGACTGCGTTTCGCTGATGCGTCAGGCATTCGAAGACCGTCGAAACCTCATCGTTTCGCTCATCAAGGAGATTCCCGGCTTCCAGATTTCCGTGCCCGACGGTGCGTTCTACGTCTTCCCGAAAGTGGATCAACTCTACGGCAAGAAATACGGAGACCGCGTCATCAACGACGCCAACGACCTGGCCATGTACTTCCTCGAAGAAGGATTGGTGGCCAGTGTGTCGGGTGTGGCCTTCGGCGACCCCAACTGCATTCGTTTCAGCTATGCCACCTCGTCAGAGAACATTCGTGAGGCGATGCGCAGAGTGAAAGAATGTGTAGAGAAATTAAAATAACAGAATATGTCCCGCTGGGTTAAAGTCAGTCTGATTGTTCTCTGGAGCCTGTTTGCCGCAGGTGTCATAGCCGTTGTCGTGCTTTTCTCGATGATTTCGAGCGGAAGCATCGGCTATATGCCCCCCATTGACGAACTGGAAAATCCTCAGAGCAAATTTGCAACCATTGTCTATTCGTCCGACAGCATCGAAATAGGGCGCTTCAGTCAGGCGAAGGAGAACCGTGTGTATATCAACTACAACCAGCTCTCCCCCTACCTCATTCAGGCTCTCATCGCTACGGAGGATGCCCGTTATGCCGACCATTCCGGCATCGACATAAAAGCCATCTTCCGTGCTGTGTTCAAGACCGTCCTGATGGGCAAGAAAAGCGCCGGCGGCGGTTCTACCATCACCCAGCAGCTGGCCAAGCAACTCTATTCCCCCAAAGCCGACAACATCATGGAGCGTGCGCTCCAAAAGCCCATCGAATGGGTCATTGCCGTGAAGCTCGAACGTCTTTACACCAAGGAAGAGATTATCAACATGTATCTCAACAAGTTCGACTTCTGCTACAATGCCGTCGGCATCCGTTCGGCTGCCCACATCTATTTCGACAAACTGCCCAAAGACCTCAACATCGAGGAGGCTGCCATGCTGGTGGGAATGTGCCAGAATCCCTCTTACTTCAACCCCATCCGCAGAACAGAGAAAGTGATAGGCCGACGCGCAGTCGTGCTCTCCCAAATGGAAAAAGCCCGTTTCATCACCGAAGCTCAAGAGGATTCCCTCAATCGCCTCCCCTTGATGCCCAACCGCGATGAGAACGGCAAATACCGCTTGGCCCACTCGGCCGACCACAAATCCGGTCTGGCTCCCTACCTGCGCGAATATCTGCGCAGAATAATGAGAGCCAACAAGCCGGAACCGCAGAACTATCGCGGATGGCAGCGCCAGCAGTATGTGGACGACAGTATTGCATGGGCCGACGACCCGCTCTACGGCTGGTGTAACAAAAACCTCAAACCCGACGGCACTCCCTGGAGCCTGACTACCGACGGCTTGCGTATCTACACTTCCATCAACTCGAAGATGCAGACCTATGCCGAGGAGGCCGTTGTCGAACAGCTGCGAGACAACTTGCAGCCACTCTTCAACAAGGAGAAAAAAGGACAGAAAAATGCTCCCTACTCGAGCAAACTGAGCAAAGACGAGGTGCTGCAGAGCCTCACTCGCGCCATGCGTCAGAGTGCCCGCTACAACACGATGTTGGGTAGCGGCTACAGCAAAGAGGAAGTCGAGAAAGCCTTCCACACCCCCTGCGAAATGAAACTTTTCTCGTGGGAGGGAGAGATAGATACAGTCATGACACCATGGGATTCGCTCAAGTGGCAGAAGCAATTCCTTCGTGCCGGCTTTATGTGTATGGACACTATGGGCTATGTGAAAGCCTACGTGGGCGGTCCTGACTTTACGGCCTTCCAGTACGACATGGTGACGCAGGGGCGCCGTCAGGTGGGCTCCACCATCAAGCCTCTGCTCTATACCCTCGCCATGGAAGAGGGCCGCACCCCCTGCGACGAGGAAATGAACACCCAGCCGGTGCTCTACGATGCGGCAGGCAAGCCTTGGATTCCCCGCAATGCCGACAAGAAACGCATCGGCGAAATGGTCACGCTGCGATGGGGTCTGATGACTTCCAACAACTGGATATCCGCCCGCGTGATGTCGCGGCTGGCACCTGAGGCGTTCGTTCGCATGCTCCACAGTTTCGGCTTCCGCAATCAGCTGGACCCCGTGCTCTCGCTCTGTCTGGGCGTGTGCGATGTGAGTGTCGAAGAAATGGTAACTGCCTACAGCGGTTTCCCCGGCCGCGGACAGCGTGTTTCGCCACTCTATGTCGAAAGCATCTGCGACAATACGGGTATGGAATTGGCTCACTTCCAACCCCGCTACCGAGAGGTATTCTCCTTCGACAGCTATCTCAAGATGCTGCCCATCCTGCGTGATGTCGTCGATAGCGGCACCGGCACACGTGTACGTTTCCGTTACAATATCAAAGCGCCCCTCGGCGGCAAAACCGGAACCACCAACGACAATTCCGACGGGTGGTTCATGTGTTTCTCTCCGTCACTGGTGACAGGCACATGGGTGGGCGGAGAAGAACGCTCCATCGCCTTCGACCGCATGGCCTATGGACAGGGTGCCTCGATGGCATTGCCTATCTTTGCAAAGTTCATGCAGAAGGTCTATGCCGACCCGACACTGCCCTACAACGAGAACGAGCAGTTCCTTTACCCCGACAATTATGACCCCTGCCATCCTTCCAACTCAGGTACCGGGCATGAACTCCAGCCCGTGCGACAGCTCGAAGGAGAAGCCGGCGTGTTCGATTGATACAGCCCTTTATCGGGTATCTTTTTATACTAATATTAAAACGAACAATCAAAATGAAGAAGTATTTTGCAGAATTGGTAGGTACTTTTGTACTTACGCTTCTCGGATGCGGCACAGCCGTAAGTTTGAACTGTGGTAGTGACACCGCTTCAGTGGTTGGTACAGCCATCGCCTTCGGCCTCGCCGTGGTAGCTATGGCCTACACTATCGGAGGCATCTCCGGTTGCCACATTAATCCCGCCATTACACTCGGCGTATTCCTCAACGGAGGTATCTCGGGCAAGGATTGCGGCATGTACATGCTGTTCCAGACCATAGGTGCCATCCTCGCATCCTGTGTGCTCTGGGTTCTCGTGAGCACCTCTCCCGAATTGGCACAGGGCACTACAACCGGTGCCAACGCCTGCTCGGGCACAGTGGTTAACGGCTTGATTGCCGAGATTGTCCTCACCTGCCTCTTCGTGCTCGTTGTGCTGGGCGCTACGTCCAAGACCAACGGTGCCACCAACAACTTCGCAGGTCTGGCCATCGGTCTCTCGCTCATCCTTATCCACCTCGTGGGCATCCACTACACGGGCACTTCTGTCAACCCCGCCCGTTCCATCGGTCCCGCTCTCTTCGAAGGCGGCAAGGCCATCGAGCAGCTTTGGGTATTCATCGTAGGTCCCTTCATCGGTGCCGCATGCGCTGCCGGCATTTGGAAGGGTATCAACCTGGACAAAGAGACCAAATAAGAAGCTCCGAACTGCAACCTGAATCATCCGTCCGCTGTCTCAGCGGACGGATTTTTTACATTAAATCCAAAAAACTCTTTCTTTTATTTGGTTGTGTCAAAAAAAATCAGTATCTTTGCACCCGTAAAAATATCCTATGCGAAATATACGTAACTTCTGCATCATCGCCCACATCGACCACGGGAAATCCACTCTGGCTGACCGTCTTCTCGAACAGACCAAGACGGTGGCCGAACGCGAGATGCAGGCTCAGGTGCTCGACAATATGGATTTGGAACGCGAACGCGGCATTACAATCAAGAGCCACGCCATCCAAATGGACTATATGCAGGACGGGCAGAAATATGTACTCAACCTCATCGACACTCCGGGTCACGTCGATTTCAGTTATGAGGTGTCACGCTCCATCGCGGCTTGCGAGGGAGCCCTGCTCATCGTTGACGGTACCCAAGGCATCCAGGCGCAGACTATCTCCAACTTGTATATGGCCATCGAGCACGACCTCACCGTGATTCCCGTCATCAATAAATGCGACCTCGAGAGTGCAATGCCCGAAATGGTCGAGGACGAAATTGTGGAACTCCTCGGCTGTGAGCGCCAAGAAATCATCCGTGCCTCGGGTAAGACGGGCATGGGAGTCGATGAGATACTGCGAGCCATTGTGGAACGCATCCCCGCCCCCACAGGCGACCCGGACGCCCCGCTCCAGGCCCTGATTTTCGACTCGGTCTTCAACAGTTTCCGTGGTGTCATCGCATACTATAAAGTGGTCAACGGAACGCTTCACAAGGGAGACAAAGTGGCTTTTGTGAACACTGGCCGGCAGTATGATGCCGATGAGGTCGGCATTCTCCGCATGGATTTCGAACCTCGCGAGTCCGTTTCCTGCGGCGATGTAGGTTACATTTGCTCTGGTATCAAGACTTCGACCGAAGTCAAAGTGGGCGACACCATCACCCATCAGAAGAATCCCTGCCAACACGCCATCGAGGGTTTCAAGGAAGTGAAGCCCATGGTTTTTGCAGGCATCTACCCCATCGTGTCGGAAGATTTCGAGAACCTCCGTTCTTCGCTCGAGAAACTGCAGCTCAACGACGCTTCACTCACGTTCACTCCCGAGTCGTCGCTGGCTCTCGGCTTCGGCTTCCGTTGCGGATTTCTGGGGCTGCTCCACATGGAGATAATCCAGGAACGTCTCGACCGCGAGTTCGACATGGAAGTCATCACCACCGTGCCGAACGTCAGCTACCACGTGTTTGACAAACACGGGGTCTCGACCGAGATACACAATCCCTCGGGCATGCCTGATGTCACGATGATAGAACACATCGAGGAGCCCTTCATCCGGGCAACCATCATTTCTGTCACCGACTACATCGGTCCCATCATGAAATTGTGTCTCGACAAACGCGGCGTATTGGTGAAACAGACCTATATCTCGGGCGGACGTGTCGAGATTCTGTTCGACTTGCCATTGGGCGAAATTGTCATTGACTTCTACGACAAGCTCAAGTCCATCTCCAAGGGATACGCTTCGTTCGACTACTATATCCACGACTATCGCCCCTCCAACCTTGTGAAGCTCGACATTCTCCTCAACGGCGAACCCGTCGATGCCCTCTCAACACTCACCCATCGCGACAATGCCGTTCCGTTTGGCCGCAGGATGTGCGAAAAACTCAAGGATCTCATCCCCCGCCAGCAATTCGATGTGGCTGTACAGGCTGCAATCGGTGCCAAAATCATTGCCCGCGAGACCATCAAACAGGTGCGAAAAGACGTGACGGCCAAATGCTACGGTGGCGATGTCTCCCGTAAGCGCAAGCTCCTTGAAGCTCAGAAGCGAGGCAAGAAGCGAATGAAACAAATCGGACGCGTCGAAGTGCCCCAAACGGCCTTTCTGGCTGTCTTGAAGCTCGACTAAAAGTGAAGTCGAAATGACCCAGCCCCTCGAAATGTCGAAATAACGAGATATCGAAATATCAAAATATCGAAATATCGAAATGTCGAAATAACGAGATAACGAAATATCTAAATATCTAAATGACGTGATAACGAAATTCCAATAACTATAAAACCTGCACTCTATGGAAGAAACTGTTCAAATTCCTATCCTGATGTTGCTCCCCTTCGTCTTGATGCTGCTCTGCATTGCAGTAGCTCCGCTCACATTCGAAAAGATATGGGAAAGCAACAAAAACAAGCTCATCGTTTCCATCGTCCTGAGCATCCCCGTAGTTTGGTGGATGCTTTCCAACGGACTGAGTCACGAACTCATCCATCAGATGGTTTATGACTATGTCCCCTTCATCATCCTTCTGTTGGCGCTCTTTGTTGTCACTGGCGGCATCCACATCGGCGGTGACATCCAAGCCACACCCTTGGTCAACACCATTATATTGGCCATCGGCTGGGTATTGGCATCCTTCATGGGAACCACAGGCGCAGCTATGCTCTTGATTCGTCCCCTCATCACGACCAACCAGCAGCGAAAGTACAAAGTCCACACGATGCTTTTCTTCATCGCCGTGGTGGCCAACTGTGGAGGTCTGCTCACCCCTCTCGGTGACCCGCCGCTCTTCATGCTCTTCCTTCGCGGTGCTTCGTTCGGCTGGTTCTTCCATCTCTTCCCCATCTGGCTCGTGACGGGCATCCTGCTCTTGGGCATCTACTTTGCCATGGACACCTACTACCACAAGAAGGAACCTTTGGCCAACCTCACTGCCGACAAGAACGACACACATCCCATCACATTCAGCGGCGGCATCAATATCCTTTGGCTGGCGGCTATCATTGCGTGCGTCATTTTCATCAACGAGAGCTATATCCCGGCCATGGGCGACGAACACGCTCCCTTCTATATCAAACTCCTTCGCGAGTGGGCTTTGATTGCCGTCATCCTTCTCTCATGGTTCACCACTAAGAAGGTGGTACGCATCGACAACAACTACTCGTGGGCTCCCATCGTGGAGGTAGCTTATCTCTTCGTCGGCATCTTTGCCACAATGACACCCGCACTGATGTTCCTGCGCAGCAACGCTGCCGAACTCGGACTGTCCACCCCCGGAGCTTTCTACTTCGCTACCGGTGCACTCAGCTCGTTCCTCGACAATACGCCCACCGCTGTCGCCTTCCACACTGTAGCCACCGGTCTTCCCGACAGCATCCTGGCTGCCTTTGCCAGCGAAAATATCGTAGCCTCCATTCCCGAGATTCTGCTCGAGGCCATTGCCTGCGGTGCTGTGCTCTTCGGTGCCATGACTTATATCGGCAACGGTCCCAACTTCATGGTCAAGGCCATCGCCGAGCAGAACAAGATTGACATGCCTTCGTTCTTTGGCTACATAGGCAAATTTGCCATCTGCATCCTGCTGCCCGTTTACGTAATTGTTTGGCTCATTTTCTTCTTTTAGACCTGCGCTAAACATTTTTTAGCACTCGCATTTGCAAATCCAAGGAATCGTCTTGTGTTTCAGACTGAGCATAGGGCGATTCCTTATTTTTTGTTAAAATCCGACATTATCTTTTCAAAAATCCCGTCAAGAACCACAATAAACGATAAAACTTCGACATTTCCATACTTTCTGCCCTTGTTTATATTAAATAATGTGTATCTTTGCAGCATCAAAATTTCATTTATGATAGAAAGATATCTCCGTCAGACTAAGTTTTCCTCTTACGAAGACTTTATGCAGAACTTCCATGTCGAAGTTCCCGAGAATTTCAATTTCGGCTACGACATTGTTGATGAGTGGGCTCGTGTTGCCCCCCAAAAGGCAGCCATCCTCTGGACCAACGACCAAGGCGGCATTCTCCACGTCAACTATGCCCAATATAAAGAGAAGAGCGATCAGGTCGCAGCCTACCTGCGCAGCCTCGGCATTGAGAAGGGGGATCGCGTGATGCTCATCCTCAAACGCAGAATCGAATGGTGGTATTGTATGGTGGCTCTCTGTAAAATCGGTGCCATCGTCATTCCCGCCACCCATCTGCTCACCGGCTACGACGTGGCCTATCGCTGCAACTCGGCCGGTATCCGCGCCATCATTGCCTGCGGAGACCCGCTTGTGATGCAGCATATCAACGATGCAATGCCCACATCGCCCTCCCTCCAATACCGCATCTCCATCGGCCCCGAATATGCCGAAGGCTGGCTCAACTTCTGGAAGGGGGTCAATGCGGCTCCCAAGTTCCAGCGCCCCGAACACAAGACCAAGAACAGCGATCCCATGTTGATGTATTTCACCTCGGGCACCGTGGGCGAACCCAAGATGGTGGTGCACGACTTCACTTACCCGTTGGGACACATCGTCACGGGGCTTTGGCACAACCTCAACGAGACCTCGCTCCATCTCACACTGGCCGACACCGGTTGGGGCAAGGCCGTTTGGGGCAAGTTCTATGCCCAGATGATTTTCGGTGCCACCATCTTTGTCTATGACTTCGACGGCAAATTCGAAGCCGACAAGCTACTTCATGTCATCCAGGACTACAAAATCACTTCATTTTGTGCTCCGCCCACTGTGTTCCGTTTCATGATACGCGAAGATCTCCGACAGTACGACCTCTCTCACCTCCGCTATTGCACCATCGCTGGCGAAGCCCTCAACCCCACCGTCTATCAGGAATGGGAACAACTCACGGGCATCCGGCTCAAGGAGGGTTACGGACAAACCGAAACGACACTCTCCATCGCTACCTATCCCTGGGTCACTCCCCGTCCGGGTTCGATGGGCGTGGCCGGCCCGCAGTATAAAGTGGATGTGCTCAACGAACGAGGGGAGAGCTGCAAACCCGGCGAGAACGGCCAGCTGGTCATCCGCACCGACGAAGGCAAACCGCTTGGCCTTTTCAAGGAGTATTTCCACAATCCCGTACTCACAGAACTCGCCCATCGCAACGGCATCTACTACACCGGCGATGTGGTCAATCGCGATGCCGACGGCTACTTCTGGTTTGTGGGCCGCGCCGACGATGTCATCAAGTCTTCCGGCTACCGCATCGGTCCCTTCGAGGTCGAATCGGCGTGCATGACCCATCCCGCCGTGATGGAATGCGCCATCACAGGCGTGCCCGACCCTGTACGCGGTCAGGTGGTCAAAGCCACCATTGTGTTGGCTCCTTCCTATCGCGAGAAGGCAGGCGATGCCCTCGCCAAGGAAATCCAGAACCACGTCAAGCGTGTTACGGCTCCCTACAAATATCCGCGTGTTATCGAGTTTGTCGATGAACTCCCCAAGACCATCTCCGGAAAGATACGCCACGTGGAAATACGCCAAAAAGACACCGACAACCACAAACTCTGAAACCGCTCCTTACGACCGACGAAATATCCCCGACAGCTGCTTATCTGCCGGGGATTATTTGAATCACAAAAATATAATTGAAACCGGATTTTATTTCGAAACTTTGGTCTTGGCATAGCGGGCGTTCAAAGCTTCAATTACCTCACCCGTGATGTCATACTTGGGGAAGTCGATGAGGATGTTGTCGTACATTGTGTTCGAAAGAATCAACTCGTACTTCTTCACCTCATTCATCTCGCGCAGGTAGGTGCGAACGGTGTCATTGAGACGCTGGTTCATCTGAGCCTGCTGCACATTGAGTTCCTGCTGGAGCTGTTCCTGAAGTTTCTCGATTTCAATCTGGCGTTCCTGAAGACGGTTGGCTTCCTGCTTGGCACGGTCTTCGCTCAAGAAGGCATTGGTCTGGAGCTTGCGCTGGAAGTCGTTGTAGTCCTTCTGGAAACGCTGCATCTGGGCGTTCACCTTGCTGCGGGCATCCTCGGCCTTCTTCACGAACTCCTCGTTGAGGTCCTTGGCATAGTTGTAACTAATCAGCAACGAATCCACATTGATGTAAGCAATGGGAAGTTTCATCGTGTCGCTCAAGGCTACCGTACGTACTACCTCACTGCTCTGTGAGCCGTTCGATTGGCAACCCGTAACTGCAGCAGCCATCATGACAGCTACGGCAGCAATTGTAAAATGTTTTTTCATCTTAATATTTAATAATGTTTTGTTTTAGTTTCTACTCTTTGATTTTCGTTATCTCCGTATCTTTATAGAGGCCTGTGCGGTGTTGTTCCTCCCAATCCTGTGTCTCGTTGCAGTGGATGCCGCGCTCACGCAGGGCCTTCGACCCCGAGACATGGGTGTTGGGGAACTTACCGTCTTTGACGAAGATAATCTTCACCGCCAACAGAGCCAATGCAATGCCCACAAAGATGAGCGAAATGACTATAGTTTGCCACATAAGATGATTAAATTTCAAAACAAAGCACGATTTTTGTCTAAAAAAACCAAAAATATTTGTTTTTTTCGTCACATTGTCGTAACTTTGCAACTGCAAAGATAACTCTTTTCTTTGATACTACGGCACGCTTTGTATTTTTTTTAAGATTAAAACTCAATTTTAAGTATTTTTATACAGCATTTTTATGGAAATTAAAGATTTAGCGCCCCAAAACGTATGGAGCATCTTCGACGAGATTACCAAAATTCCTCGTCCGTCAAAGAAAGAAGGCAAGATTCGTCAGTGGCTTGTTGACTTTGCCTCCAAACACAATCTTGAGTGTCAGGTCGATGAGACCGGCAACGTCATCATGCGCAAGCCTGCCACGCCCGGCCGCGAAGGCAGTCCCATGGTTACCATCCAAGGCCACATGGATATGGTCTGCGAAAAAGTCAAAGGAGTCGAGATAGATTTCGACAACGATCCCATCCAAACTGTTATCGACGGCGAGTGGGTTCGTGCACGTGGCACGACACTGGGTGCTGACGACGGACTCGGCGTAGCCCTCGGTCTGGCCGCCCTTACCGACGACTCCTTCCCCCACGGCCCGATGGAAGCGCTCTTCACCTACGATGAAGAGACCGGCATGACGGGAGCCAACAACCTCCAAGCCGGATTGCTGCAAGGCAAGATACTCATCAATCTCGACTCCGAAGAGGACAATCTCCTATACATCGGCTGTGCCGGAGGGCAGGACACCGTGGCTACGTTCCGCTACGCATCCGTACCTGCGCCCACCAACCTTTTCTACGCACACATCTCTGTCGAGGGTCTCAAGGGCGGACACTCGGGCGGACAAATCCATGAGGGTCACGCCAACGCACTCAAGCTCCTCGCCCGATTCCTCCTCTCCCAGCCCGATACCCTTGTAGTGAGCGATTTCCACGGCGGTGACAAACACAACGCCATTCCCCGCGAAGCTGAAGCCCTGGTCGGATTCCCCGCCTCACGCAAAGAGGCTGTAGTGGCCGAACTCAACTGCTTTGCGGCTGCCGTCGAGGACGAATACCGCAATGTCGAGGAAGGCGTGAAGTTCAACATCCAGAGCACCGAGGCTCCGGCGACGGTCATCGAACAGGGTGTCACCGACCGCTTCCTCCGCGCCCTCATCGCTTGTCCTCACGGAGTCTATGCCATGAGCCACACGATGGAGAATCTCGTTCAGACCTCCACCAATCTCGCATCAGTCAAGATGAACCGCCCGGGCTTCATCGAGGTAGCCACATCCCAGCGTTCCAACGTTGAGAGCCAAAAAGCCGAGATTGCCCTCATGGTCAAGACCGTCTTTGAACTTGCCGGTGCCGAAGTGCGTCAAAGCGACGGCTATCCGGGATGGAATCCCAATCCTTCTGCACCCATCGTCAAGATTTGTTCCGACGTTTACGAAGAACTCTTCCACGAGAAGGCAGAAATCCTCGCTATCCATGCCGGTCTTGAGTGCGGTCTTTTCCTCACCAAGTACCCCGATGTCGATATGATTTCGTTCGGACCCACGTTGCGCGATGTACATACGCCCGAGGAACGTTGCCTCATCGAATCGGTTCCCAAAATGTGGCTCTATCTCAAGACCGTGCTCTCCCGTGTCTGAATTTCGCCACCCCCTTTCTGCTGGGAGAACTTCATATTTCAGTGCTGCGAATCTCATTTCGCAGCACTTTTTTTAGCCTTCTTTTCCCAGTTTTGAGCCCTATACCATTTAAAATATACAAAAAGACAAAAATTTCTTCCCAAAAATTTGCATCTTCTCAAAATATTTCGTATATTTGCCCCAATATTTCAATTATAAACATTCTCTATAATTAAACATTTTAAATACGATATAATATGAAATTTGAAGTCCTCAGCTCCGAACTTCTCAGTCATCTGACTACAATCAGCCACGTTCTGATTAGCAAGAATTCAATGCCCATCCTGGACAACTTCCTGTTCCAGGTTCAGCCCGACAAACTCACCATGACGGCCTCCGACGGTGACACGACCATAGTTACCTCCACCGCCATTGAGAACGTCACCGGCGAGGGTTCGTTCGCAGTACCCGTCAAGACTCTCATCGACCCCATTAAGGAGATGCCCCAGCAGACGCTTCGTTTCGAGGTGGACGATGACAATCTCGAGGTCTTTGTCCACTACCAAAACGGCAAATACAACTTCATCGCAGAGAACGCCAAGGAATATCCACTTCCCAAGCCGCTCAGCGAAGATGCTTCCCGTGTCGAAATGCCCGCCCAGGTGCTCTTGAGCGGCATCCAAAGCACGTTCTTTGCCACCGCCGACGATGAGCTTCGTCCCGTCATGAACGGCATCTACTTCGACATCAAGTCCGACCGGGTGGTGTTTGTGGCCTCCGATTCCAAGAAGCTCGTACGCCTCGTCAATACAGGTGTCATGCCCGGCTTCGAGTCCAGCTTCATTCTGCCCAAGAAGCCCGCCACACTCATCAAGAACTCCATCTCCAAGGATATGGACAATGCTGTCATCCAGTGGGATGAGAAAAGCGCCAGCGTCACCGTGGGTGATTATCAGATAACCTGCCGTCTCATTGAGGGCCGTTTCCCCCGCTACGAGGCCGTTATCCCCAAGAACAACGTGAACCACATGATTATCGACCGTCAGGTCTTCATCAATGCGGTTCGCCGTATTTCCGTCTTCGCCAACTCGGCCACCAATCAGATTAAGTTCGAGCTCGACAAGAATCTTCTCACCATCTCGTCTCAGGACATGGACTACAGCCACTCCGGCATCGAGACCGTTACCTGCACTTACGACGGTACGCCCATGAAGATAGGTTTCCGCGCCGGCTTCCTCATCGAGATTCTCAACACCATCAATGCCGACGAGGTTGAGCTCCGTCTCTCCGATCCCGCACGTGCCGGTCTCATCGTACCTGTCCAGAATCAGGAGAACGAAGACCTGCTCATGCTCATCATGCCCATGATGCTCAACGAATTCTGATTTCCCCATGAAACTTCATCTCAACAGGCCCCTCGTGGTTTTCGATTTGGAAACCACGGGGCTTAATGTTGCCACCGACCGTATTATCCAGATTTCTTGGATTAAAGTAATGCCCTCGGGCGAAGAACGTCCCGGCGGCAGTTACGTCAATCCCGGATGTCCCATTCCTCAGGAAGTCCAGAATCTCACGGGCATCACTGACGAGATGGTTGTCTCGGCTCCATCCTTCAAGGAACTGGCTCCCAAGCTCATTGAGGAGTTCACGGGCTGCGATTTCGCCGGCTTCAATTCCAACAAGTTCGATGTGCCGCTTCTCATCGAAGAAATGCTGCGCGCGGGCTGCGACACGTCTCTCTTCGACAAAGCCCACTACATCGATGTGCAGAATATCTTCCACAAAAAGGAACGCCGTAACCTTGATGCAGCCTACCGTTTCTACGTCAATCCCGAGGGCTTCTCGAATGCCCACTCATCCGATGCCGACACACGCGCCACGTGGGAAGTGCTGCAGGCTCAACTGGAGCGCTACGATGACCTCCGTCCCAATGTGGGCGACCTCGAGACCTTCTCGCGCATGAACAACTTTGTCGATATGGCCGGCACCTTTGTCTATGACGCAGAGCACCGTGTCTGCTTCAACTTCGGCAAACACAAGGGCAAACCTGTCGAGGAGGTACTCAGTTTGGAGCCCAACTACTACGCTTGGATGATGAACGGAGACTTCCCTGCTGCAGCCAAAAAGATTCTCACCAAAATCAAACTCAACCTGATGAAACGATGAAACATTCCATATTTTTCCTTTCCCTGCTGTCTTTGTGCTTCTCTCAGATTACGGCAGCCACTCGGACCGTTGCACCCTCCGAAGCCACCTTCATCGGACGTGTGGCCGTTGCCCCTGACGGCAGTGTTCTCTACGATTGGGTTGGAACCCAGATGCAATGTACCTTCACGGGCTCTTCCATCGCCGTTGAAGCCTCTGCACGCGGTGTCACATTCCACAACGTCTTCATCGACGGTGAGTGGGTAGCCAAAATCAAGATTTCCGGTTCCGAACCCCGAACCTACGTCCTGGCAACCAAACTCAAGGGGGGCAGCCACACGCTCCGCCTCCAGAAATGCACCGAGGGACAAGACGGCAGTATCACCCTCCACCGCATCCTGCTCGATGCGCGCGGCACCCTCTCCAAACTTCCCGTTCGCGAGCGTCTCATCGAGACCTACGGCGACAGTTACACCTGCGGCTACGGAGCCGATGCGGCCAAAGCCTCAGAGCCCTACAGCACTGAGACCGAGAACTGCGACCACGCTTACACCCCCATCATCGCACGCTATTTCGGAGCAGACTATGTGCTCTGCGCCCATTCCGGGCAGGGCATCTGCCGTTGGTGGGCCAGTCCCCGCCAGATGGAAGATGTCAACATGCTCGTGCGCCACAACCGGGTGCTTGACGAAAGCGACAGCCTCACTTACGACTTCCGTTCCTACACGCCGTCGCTCGTCATGATAAATTTGGGCACCAATGACTTCTCACCTACCGCCATCCCCGAAGTCTCCCAATATGTAGGCAACTACAGCCGTCTCATCACCTCCCTGCGAGAACATTACGGCGCGGAGCTCCCTATCCTCTGTATCGAACCCCACAGTTCGGTGGCCTATCTCCACACGGCTCTCGAAGCCTTGCGGCAAACCCAGGCTGCCGATCCCAACGTTCATTTTGCGCACCCTATGAACGGCATCGTCACCGAAGCTCGCGACATGGGTGCCGACTGGCATCCCAACTATCAAGGACAGCGCAAGATAGCTTCCACCCTCATTCCTCAGATTTCGGCCATCATGGGCTGGGACCTTGAGGACAAAGTCATCCGATAATTGTTCCTACCCTCCATCCCGATGCGTCTGCTCTCCATCTGCCGCCGTCTGTTATGCGCCGTCTGTCTGGGAATCCTGAGCATGCCCTCTGCGCCGGCTCAGGAACTCGAAGCCAAAGTCACTTTCAATGTCCAGCAGCTCGAAACCGCCTATCGCGACCGTTTCGAGACGCTCCAAAACGACTTGTCAGAGCTTATCAACAACCAACAGTGGACCACTCTCCAATTCGCCAATCAGGAAAAGATTGCCTGCACCTTTGCGTTCGTCATCTCGTCGATGCCGGCGGATGACACCTACAAGGCCACACTCACCGTCCAGGCCTCCCGTCCGGTCTATTATTCGACCTACAACACCTCGACGCTCAACTGGAAAGACAATCAGCTCACTTTCACCTACACCGAGGGGCAGATGCTTAACTACAACGCCTATCAGCTCGACAACGAGCTCATCGCTGTCAGTGCCTACTATGTCTATCTCATCCTGGGCCTCGACTTTGACTCGTTCTCTCCTCGCGGCGGTGAAGCCTATTTCCAAACGTGCAGCAACATCGTCGCTATGATGCAGAGTTCCGACGGTCCCGGATGGAAAGCTTTCGATTCGGACAACAACCGTCACGCTCTCATCACGGCCCTGCTGGCCGAGTCGCAGTCGCCTTTCCGAGACTTTTGGTACACCTATCACCGACTCGGACTCGATGCCATGTATCAGTCAATGGACAAGGGACGCAACCAGATTACTTCGGCGCTGCCCGTACTTAAACAAATACGCTCGGTCGATGCCAAAACACCCCTGCTCTCACTCTTCATCAACAGCAAACTCGACGAACTGGTCAACATCTGGTCCGAAGCGCCCATGAGCGAAAAGAATGCCGTCTATGAGCAGCTTCGCGACTGTTATCCCACCTACAGTTCCCAGCTCTCCGCCATCAAGAAAGAATACAAGGAGTAACCCCTCGCGTCTCTGAAGGCGCAATACCATCCCATTTCTCCATGCTCAAAAATCTCACTATCGACAACTATGCCCTCATCACCCATTTGGAGATGCCGCTCTCGCCTGGATTCACTGTCTTGACGGGCGAAACGGGTGCCGGCAAATCTATCATCATGGGTGCCCTCTCGCTCGTTTTGGGTGGAAGAGCCGACTCCAAAGCCGTGCGTTCCGGAGCCTCAAAATGTGTGGTTGAAGCCGTGTTCGACATCTCCGGCTACGGCCTCGACTCCTTTTTTGAGTCCAACGACCTCGACTACGATGCCGTCTCCACCGTCATCCGCCGCGAGATAGCGGCTTCGGGCAAAAGTCGCGCTTTTGTCAACGATACTCCCGTTCAGTTGCCCGTGCTGCGCCGTCTGGGCGAACAGCTCATCGACATCCACTCCCAACATCAGAATCTGCTGCTCGGCAAGGGAGCTTTCCAACAGAGTGTCATCGACACCCTCGCCGGCGATGCCGACATCCTGTCCCGCTATCAGGAGAGTTACATGGCCCTCACGGCTATTCGCCGTCGCATTGCCGACCTTCAAGACGAGGCACGACGGACGGCACAAGAGGCCGACTACCTCCGATTCCAATGGCAGCAGCTGTCGGAAGCCCGACTTGAGAATCCAGACGAACTTTCGCTGTTGGAGGCCGAACAGGACCTCCTTTCCCATGCCGAAGAAATAAAATCGTCGCTCTCTTCAGTGGCTGCAACCCTTCAGGGCGACGAGTCCGACATCGTGGCCACACTCTCCTCTCTGGCACGCACAACCCGCCGCCTTGAGACAGTTTATCCAGCCGTACGCGAATGGGCCAATCGCCTCGAAACCGATGCCATCGACCTGGCCGACATCGCCCGAGAGGTCGGGACAGATGCCGAGAACGTCAATTTCGACCCTCAGCGCATGGAACAGGTCGAAGCCCGCTTGGACCAGCTCTATTCGCTCCTCAAGAAACACGGACTCGACAACCTTGCCGACCTCATTGCGTTGCGTGACGAGTTACAGTCGCGTCTGCAGCAGTTCGACGGCAGCGACGGGCTCCTCGATGAACTCCGCGCTGAAGAGAGCGACCGCACAAAAGCCACTGCCAGCTGCGCTGCCGACCTCACGGCAGCACGGCGCAAAGCCGCCTCAGCCTTCGAGAAGGCGTTGGTAGCCCGTGTGGCCGGACTCGGCATGCCCCATGTGCAGTTCCGCGTCGATATCACACCGCTGGACGACTTCTCCCCTTCGGGTGCCGACCGCATCGCCTTCCTTTTCTCGGCCAACAAGCGACAGCCCCTTCTCTCTGTCGATGCGGTGGCTTCCGGCGGCGAAATATCCCGTCTCATGTTGGCTGTCAAGGCGCTCATTGCCTCAACCCGTATGCTGCCCACCATCGTCTTCGACGAAATCGACACAGGAGTCTCCGGCCCCACAGCCGACAGCATGGGCGAAATGATGGCCGACATAGCGGCCCATTGTCAGGTCATCACCATCACACACCTGCCCCAAGTGGCTTCCAAAGGCGACACCCATTACTACATCTTCAAGGAAGATATGTCCGATGATACCCGAACCCGCATCACTGCGCTCTCCCCTTCGCAGCGTGTGGATGAGATAGCACGTCTCCTCTCCGGGTCGTCGCTCACACCCGAAGCGTTGGCCAATGCCGAGGCTTTGTTGGGATTCAAAAAAACAGAATAAAAATACGGAAATTTATGTTATAAAACATGTTTCCAAGAAAAATTTTCCCCCGAAAAGTACTTTTTCAGACAATTATTTGTTTTTCTCGAATATTTGGCCTACCTTTGCGATGCAAAACAACGCAAAGAGTAACAGATCTAGTAAATAAATATTAAGTGATGAATGTCAATGAGTTCCGATGTGAATCGGGGCTCATTCTTTTCTCAAATATTAACTTCCCCCGTCTTTCAAAAAAAAATGAAATTCAATACCCCCGTCCAAATCACAGCTCCCGGCTGGAGCATCTCGCCCCGCAGCCGGTTGCTCTTTGTCGGCTCCTGCTTTGCCGACAATATCGGACAGAAATTCATTGAGCAGCAATTCACTGCCGAGGTCAATCCCTACGGCACGATGTACAATCCCGTGAGCGTACTCCACAGCGTCCGTCGCACCCCGTTCATAGCCGATGTCGCTTTTCTCACCCTCGGCACCAATCATGTCTGGCGGCTTCGGGAAACTGGAGAAATTGTCGATAACTGTGCCAAGCGTCCCGCTGGCCTCTTCAACGAGGAAGAAATGAGCGTGGAAGAGTGCACGCGTTGTCTCGAGGAGACCCTCGCCCTCCTCAGCGAACGCAACAGCGAGGTGAAAGTTGTTGTCACGGTCAGTCCCATCCGCTATGCCAAATACGGCTTTCACGGAAGCCGGCTGTCTAAAGCCGTTCTCCTCCTCGCTGCCGATGACTTTGTACGCCGCCATTCCGACAGTTGTTGGTATTTTCCCGCCTACGAACTGCTTCTGGACGAACTCCGTGACTACCGTTTCTATGCGCCCGACATGCTCCATCCCTCGCCTCAGGCTGTCGATTACATTTGGGAACGGCTCTCCGATGTGGCCTTCTCTCCCGACACCCTCCGTTACATCGACGAGTTACGCCCCATCCTCGCCGCCCTCAACCACCGCTTCTTTGACCCACAACTCCCCGAATCCGTCACATTCAGAGAGGAGACTCAGGCGCGCTTTGAGGCCTTCCTCGCCAAATGGAAACAGAACCCCGGCAAGTAGTTCATTTGAGACGGCGCAGCAACTCGATGAGCACTTGCCGTATGTCATCTATGGTCTTGAGTTCCACACGCTCTGAGGCAGAGTGAGGTTCTATGATGCGGGGTCCTATGCAGGCTATTTGCATCCCCGGGAAACGGCGCACAAAGAATCCGGCTTCCAGCACAAAGTGCATCGCCACCCTGCGGGGCTTCCATCCCAGCACATCGCGAAATGTATCGCTCACTGTGTCGATGAAAGCTGAGCCGGAATCTTCTTGCCAAGCGGGTGCCGTCATCACTGTCTCGGAGCGGCCGCCTGCAGCAGCGAAGGTGGCGGCTATCTCGCGGCTCACCCGTTCTGTCTCGCTATCCGAGAAACTGCGTGTGTGGGTGCTCACCAGCAGGTCTCCGTTCTCCGTACGGATGCGACCCACATTGTTCGATGTCTCCACCGTATCCTTCATCGTCGTGCTCATGGCTATCACTCCCTGGGGAATCTGTTCCAGGCAGCTCATCATTGCCAGGAAACTCTCCGTGGGGAAGACGGTATCGGCGCGTTCGCATTTGGTGACGGTGCAGTGCATGCCCGCATCGCCGCTCCCGTATTCCTCGGCCAACCAGCGGTTCATGCTTTCCTCCTGAGCCTTGACGAACTCCGAAGCTTCGCCCGAGGGCACACAAAGGGTCAGCTCAGCCGTCGAGGCGATGGAGGCGTTGGCTTCGCCCACGCGGATGTCCGACAGCCACAGGTCAAACTCATTGTAAATTGCGGCCAGAATGGCCCATGCCGGAATGACGGCACTGCAGCGTCCCTTGTTGATATCTACACCGGAGTGGCCACCCAATCCGCCTTCGAAGCGGATTCGGTACCAACGGTATTTTCCCTTGGGCGATGCCATGGGGTGCAGAGGCAGTCGGTGCAACTGCAAGCAGGCGCCCGCAGCTCCCGTGGTGATGGTGTCGTAGTCCTCCGAGTCGAGGTTGATGACCTTGCGACCGCTCAGGAAGTTCTCCCCCAACCGGGCCGCGCCCGTCATGCCGTCCTCCTCGTTGGTGGTGGTCATCACCTCCAGGGCAGGATGTTCCAAGCCTTCGCTCTCCAGCACAGCCAGCGCCATCGAGAGCCCGATACCGTTGTCGGCTCCCAGCGAGGTGCCGCGTGCCCGGAGCCATCCGTTCTCTTCGCAGGCTACGACGGGGTCGTTCAGCGGGTCATTCATGCCCACGCAGACCATGTCCATGTGATTGAGCAGCACGATGGGTTCTGAAGATTCATAGCCCGGCGTGGCGGGCTTGCGTATCACCACACAGTTTTCGGCATCTCGTTCGTATGGCAGATTGAGCCGCCTTGCAAAATTGCAGAGCCAGTCGGCCACGCGTTCCTCGTGATGTGAAGGGCGCGGTACGCCGTTCAGCTCCTTGAAAATACTAAGTATGCGTTCGGTTGTGGGTCGTTCCATATTCTTTTGTATTACAAATCAATGACATAAGTCTTTTCAGGACACAAATGCTCCGTCCGTCATTGTCAGGAGGAGGATGTCTTTTATAATTTTGCTGTCTGCTATTGAAAAAGGGGAGCCCGACTTCACGCGGGGCTCCCCTCTGTCAAATATTGAAAAGAGGATAGAATGATTCGTTGAAAAGCATCCCTGCAGGCTTACGGAGGGAATCCGGTTTGCTTATTGGGTGATGAATATCAATGAGTCGGCCTGCAAGTTTGCCGTTCGGGAGGGAGAGGATTAAACCACACCCTGAGCCATCATGGCCTCAGCCACCTTCATGAAGCCGGCTACATTGGCACCCTTGACGTAGTTGATGGAACCGTCCTCGTTCTTGCCGTACTTCACGCAAGCTGCATGAATCTGGCGCATGATGTCGTGGAGTTTGTTGTCAACCTCTTCAGCCGACCAGGAGTAGCGTACAGAGTTCTGAGCCATTTCGAGACCGGATACTGACACACCGCCTGCGTTGCTGGCCTTGCCGGGAGCATAGAGCAGACCGCTCTCCTGGAACACCTTGATGGCACCGGGAGTGGAGGGCATGTTGGCACCTTCGCTGACGGCAATACAACCGTTCTTGACAAGTGTCTTGGCCTCCTCCTCGTTAATCTCGTTCTGGGTGGCAGAGGGAAGAGCGATGTCGCACTTCTCGCCCCACGGACGGGCACCGGCCACATACTTGAGTCCATAGTGCTCGGCATATTCCTTCACGCGGCCGTGACGAACGTTCTTGAGTTCCATGAGGTAAGCAAGTTTCTCCTCGTTGAAGCCCTCGGGATCATATACGTAACCGTTGTGGTCGGAGCAGGTCACAACCTTGGCACCGAGACGCATAGCCTTCTGGATGGTGTACTGGGCAACGTTGCCGGAACCGGAAACAACGATGGTCTTGCCCTCGATGTCGATGCCACGGGTAGCGAGCATTTCCTGAAGGAAGTAGATGTTGCCGTAGCCGGTAGCTTCGGGACGAATCAACGAGCCGCCAAAACTGAGACCCTTGCCGGTGAGAACGCCCGTGTAGGCGTGGGTCACCTTCTTATACATACCATAGAGATAGCCGATTTCGCGACCGCCGACACCGATGTCGCCTGCGGGAACATCGACATCAGCACCGATATACTGATAGAGCTCACTCATGAACTGCTGGCAGAAACGCATGATTTCGGGATCGGACTTGCCGGCGGGGTCAAAGTCGGAACCACCCTTTGCGCCACCCATGGGAAGGGTTGTCAGTGAGTTCTTGAATGTCTGTTCAAATGCGAGGAACTTGAGAATGGAGAGGTTTACAGAGGGGTGGAAACGGAGACCGCCCTTGTAGGGGCCAATGGCATTCGAGTGCTGGATACGGTAACCCATATTGGTGTGGATTACGTGGTTGTCGTCCTGCCAAGTCACACGGAACTGGTAGATACGCTCTGGAATACAGAGACGCTCGATGAGATTGGCTTTCTCGAACTCGGGGTGTTTGTTATATTCCTCCTCGATGGAGTTCAACACTACAGTCACTGCCTGAATGTACTCAGGTTCATTGGGGAATCTTTTCTCCAAATTTGCAATTACTTCAGATGCTTTCATTTGTTTGAAGTTTTTGGATGATTGTTACAGTTTGTTATTGATTATTCTTTGTATCTTTTGTTAAAAGTGACATAAAGTTTGAAAAATCTGTTTTTTCTGACTTTTTGCGATGCAAAGATAAGGTATTTATTTCAAATTTCCAAATATTTCGGAAAAAAATTTCAAAAAATCATTATTTTTAACGCATTTTTGAATAAATATACGCATCGATGGCACATTCAGCCTCCAAAATGAGAATTTTCCGGCACTCTCCGAATCAAAAAGACCGGGGCGGTACGCATACTTGCCAACAGAACGGAAACGCGCGCACCCTATATATAATAAGGTACGCGCGCGAGAATGTTATCAACAATCGGTTCAGTTGAAGACGAAGATGAGCATCATGTATCCTACGATACCACCGAGCACACCGATGAGCAAGCCGGCTTTGGCCATATCGCTCTGTTGGATGAAGCCCGTAGAGGCAGCCAACGCATTGGGAGGGGTGGAAATGGGGAGTGTCATAGCCAACGAGGCGGACATTGCAATGCCGATGAGAAGCGTCAGATTGCCGCCCACAGGTGTCAAGGCATCTCCCATGCCGATGCCCACAGCACAGAGGATGGGGACAAGGAGGGCTGCCGTGGCCGAGTTGGAAATGAAGTTGGAAAGCAACCAGCAGATGAGACCGGCACCGATGACAACGGCAAGAGGCGACCACTCGGCGAAGGGAATGGCGTTCACAAGGTCGTGGGCCAGACCCGATTTGTTGAATCCGAGACCGAGGGCAAAACCGCCTGCTACCATCCAGAGTACAGACCAGTCGATGGTTTGCAAATCTTTCTTCGAGATGATACCCGTCATACAAAGCAACATGATGGGAAGGAAGGCTGCCACATTGGCATTGATGCCGTTCCACTGTCCCGTGAACCATACGACAACGGTAAGCACAAAGGCGATGGCCACCATCCAGGTCTTATAGCCTTTCTTGAGTTTGGACTCGATTTCGAGCTTGATGTGTTTGTCTCGGAAGGGAAAGAGCCACAGGATAATGAGCCAGCCAAGGAGGAGCACAAGGAGTGTGATGGGCACCATGCGGACAGCCCAGTCCCCGAACGATAGTCCCATGTCGAGACCGCCCTCCGAGGCCGGAGCATTGAGATACTTGAGGGCGATGCCGTTGGGAGGCGTACCGATGGGGGTCATCATACCGCCGATATTCGCCCCCAAGGGAATGGCCATCGCCAGTGCAACACGTCCCTTGCCGTTGGCAGGAAGTGCCCGCAACACAGGACCCAGAAAGGCCAGCATCATGGCTGCGGTGGCCGTGTTCGAGATAAAGGCCGAGAAGATGGCCGTGACCAGAATGAAGCCTAAGAGCACCATACTCGAACGTGTGCCGAAGGGATAGAGCAATACTTTGGCCATCCAGGCATCAAGGCCCACCTTGGCCACTCCGATGGCGAGAATGAAACCGCCGATAAAGAGGATAATGACGGGGTCGGAGAACGTGGCGAGGATTTCCTTGTACGAAATGAGCGTGCCCACATTGTCACCCTCACGGAACCAGATAAGCGACGAGTCGGAAACCGTCATGAGCATCACGAAGATGATAATGACCGATGTGACCCACGTGGGAACGGCCTCAGAGAGCCACAGGAGAGCTGCGGTAACAAAGATGGCCACCATACGGCGTTCGACATCCGAGATTCCGGGGAGTCCGTACCACTCTGAGGGGATGACAGACAGGATAATGTAGAGTGCAATGGCCAGAAAACCGCCTATCACCGTCTTGGCGTTCGCAACATTGCTCAGGTTGCGATAACGCCGGAAGAGGATTCTATGCATTTGTTTTGGAAAAAAGTAAAAATAAACTGTGAATTAAACCAAAGTTTTATCTCTTTTCTGCATTTCATTTTGTCGATGCCCTGGGAAAAAACCTTGCAAAGATAGCCAATTTTTTTGAAATTGATGCAAGAAAATGGAAAAGATTTGTATTTTGAGGTATATTTTTTCATTTTTGTCACTTTTGATGCCCTTCCTTTGAAGATTTTTTATTATCTTTGCAGCCAAAAACAGACGGTTTCTTCATCCCGACAACTATGGCCAAGTTCGGAATTATAGCACGACTGAAGGCGCGTTGGCACGCCTTTATGCACAACGAAAAGTTGAAGCAGAAGCTTTACACCATCATCTTCGAGAGCGACACGCCCGAGGGCAAACTCTTCGATATCCTTCTGATTGTGTTCATCCTGCTCAGCATCCTCATTACAATGTTCGACACATTGTTTGCCCACATACGCTGGATTATGGCCTCGATGGTTGTGCTGGAATACCTGTTCACGATTTTCTTCACGTTCGAATACCTGGCCAGACTTTACTGCTCGCCCAACCCGAGGAAATACGCCCTGAGTTTCTTCGGCATCATCGACCTGCTGGCCACCCTGCCTCCCTATCTGGGCTATTTCTTCCACGGAGCACGGTTCATGATGGTGCTCAGGTCTTTCCGCCTGATACGCATTTTCAGGGTCTTCAAACTCTTCTCTTTCCTCGAAGAGGGACATCTGCTCTTGGAGTCGATGAGGCAGAGTATGCGCAAAATCTCCGTATTCTTCCTGTTCGTCGTGATTATGGTCATCAGTATCGGCACGCTGATGTATATGGTTGAATGTAACGAGCCCGACACTCAGTTTACCAGCATCCCGACATCCATCTATTGGGCCATAGTGACCATGACGACCGTAGGCTATGGCGACATCACACCTGTCACTCCTGTGGGTCGGTTCCTCTCGGCGGTGGTGATGCTGTTCGGATATACCATCCTTGCGGTTCCGACAGGCATTGTGTCTGCCCAGATGATTAAAGACGGACGCAGAGAGCAGCCCGACAATACCCGCGTCTGTCCCAACTGCGGCAAACGCGGACATCTGGTTTCTGCCACCCACTGCAGCAGCTGCGGAAGCAAATTGGAAAACGATGTACCCGAAGCCCTCAGTGAGACGGACCGAAAGTACGAAACGAATTAAAGGTTCTCATTAAAATCAATCATTCCTATGGGACATAAATACAGAGGCAACGACAGCATGAGCGCCCTGATTTCGGACGACTATCAGCTGCTGCAAGTGCTGAGCCGGTTTGACATCCCGCTCGGCTTCGGCGACAAGAGCGTCGAGGAGGTCTGCGCCCACTGCGGTGTCGATACCGATACGTTTCTGACGGTATGCAACTTCGTGAGTTCGGGCACCAAGCCGACCTTCGACGAATACACATCGCTCTCGGTGAGCGCTCTGCTCAACTACCTGAGAAATTCCCACCGCTATTTCCTCGACTTCATGCTGCCCCACATCCGCCAACGCCTCGTGTCGGCCATCGACATGGGGTCGAGCAACGATGTGGGCTTCCTCATTCTGAAATTCTTCGACGACTACACCTCCGAAGTCACCAAACACATGGAATATGAGGAGACCGAAGTGTTCAAGTATGTGGACGGACTGCTCGAGGGACACCGCGATGCAGAACACTCGCTTCAGGAATTTGAGACCGAAATGGAGATTCAGAGCCACAACAACATCGACTCCAAGATGAAGGACCTCAAGAACATTCTGGTACGCTATGTGCCCTCTACCAAGCAGACCTATCTGCTCAATCATGCCCTGATGGATCTCTTTGCCCTCGAGGATGACCTCTCGACCCACACCCAACTGGAGGATTCGATATTCTGTTCGGCCGTCTCCCTGCTCGAAAGTCAGGTGGACACCGACGAGGACGAGAAGAACGAGACCGACGAGAACAGCAAGGAACAGCTCTCCAACCGCGAGAAGGACATTCTGGTGGGCGTAGTGAAGGGACAGACCAACAAAGAAATCGCCAATGCGCTCTGTCTGTCTGTCCACACCGTGCTGACCCATCGGCGCAACATCGCCCGCAAACTCGAGATACACTCCCCCGCCGGACTGGTCATCTATGCCATCGTGAACGGCATCGTCAAGGTGGAAGACATCAAGAATGTGATTGAGTAACTCCGGCTTCCGCCACAAACCACAGAAGGCTCGCCCCCTCAGGAGCGAGCCTTCTTCTGTTGTGCGGTGTCCGCAGGCAGCCGGGATTCTCCTTCTCTCAGGGTCTTCCCCGCTGCTCCTGCGATGTCTCAGAGACCTGTGATGGCAGAGGCATACTTGGCAAACTCGATGTCGTTCTCGGCCTTTTGGGCGAGCGAGGGATCGAGCTTGATGGCCTCCTTGAGGTTGCTCACTACGGCCTCACTGTTCGACTGACGGGCTGCGATGATGGCCTTGAGGTAAGAGGTCATACCGTCGGGATTGGCCACTGCATTGAGGGTGGTGGAGGCATCCTGAAGCTTGCCGGCGCAGATTTGGGCTACGGCCTTGTTATTGGTCTTGACGTCGCCGAACTGGTTGATGGCTTCTTCATAGTTGCCCTTGAGCGTATTCACGGTACCCATGGCTTCGCCGTATTCAGATGCGAGAGCGCCGTTGCCGATGAGTGTCTCGGCATTGCGGATATCGCCGTTGTGGAGTGCTATAAGACCCTGATTGAGGCTGGCCTGAGGATTGGTGGGATCGATGCTCTTCACCTGCTTCCAGAGGTCGGCGGCCTTGTCGTAGTTGCCCTTCTTGTAGTAGATACCTGCGAGGTTGTTGAGCGCACGGGGATCGTTGGGATAAATCTGGGCTATCTTCTCATAAACGGGGATGCGTGCATCGTCGTTGTCGAGCAGAGAAGCGTAGTGGAGAGCCTCCTCCACCGTGAGCGAGTCAGGCTGTGAAGCCCAAACGGCAGCGATTTCCTCGTTGGTCTTGCCGATGTTCTTGACCGTAGCCGTCACCTTCGAGTAGCGGAGCTGGGGAAGAATCTTGTCGGCCAACTCGGTGTAGGCAGCAGAGAGATTGCGGATTTCGGCCTCACGCTGGTTGGGGTCGCTGAAACGGCCCAAAACGTCGAGGATGAGCTGCTTGTCCTGGATGTCGCTCTCGGATACGAGCTGACGGAAACCGTCCCAGTCCTCGGCAATCTGCTCGGGCATGATGGTGCCGGAGACTTTGGCCTTCTTGAGCATGCTGTTGAGGTAGTTCGACGACGACTTCTCACGTCCGGCTGCCAAACGCTCGTTCAGCTGGTAGCTGCCTTCGGGCGAGGCCGTCGAAACCATGTCGATGCCGTCCAATTCCTGACGGTCGTCGGTGCGCGTAGCTGCCACAGCCTTGTTGAGAGCCTTCATATCGTCGGTCTGGGTCTGCGATGTGCGGAGGTTGGTGGACTGGTACTCGTAAATCATCGTGGCGATGTACTTGCGGAAAGTATCCTTCACAAAGTTGTCCTTGCCATAGGCGGGGGTAACATTGTCGGCCGAAGCAAGCGACTCGGTAGCCACTACACCGTCGGCAATCTTCACGCGGGGAAGGTCGTAGGTCTTGCTGCCTGCAGTTGCCTTGAGGTCCAGATAGAGCCCGCTCTTGGCATAGTCGGGAGCATAGTCGAAAGAGGTCTTGAACGTAGCGTTGCCGCCCGTCTTGTAGTCGATGACCGGGTCGTTGCCCTTCACCTTCTCGCCCTGATAATAGACGGGCTGCCCCTTCTGCTCAGCGCCGTTGGCAGCTACGAGAACGGGAGTAACGGTGAGAGTTGCCTTCTTGGGGAAGAACTTGGCCGGGAAGTTGACTGTAACTGTTGCATCCACCTTGCCGCCCTTCTCTACGAGGGGTGAGGGATTGCAATAAACATAATCAGACGAAAGTTCGCCCATCTTCTTGGAACATGATGTAGCCACTACAGCAAAGAGGACTACCATGAGTGAATAAAGAAGTTTCTTCATTTGTTCGTATATATAAATCGTTTTGGGATAATTTCTGCTGCAAAGATATGTTTTTTTTTTGACATAACTGCCAAAATAAACGAAATTTACGCATTTTTAATCATGTTTGGCTCTGAATCTGGCGCAAAGTGATAAAAAGAACACCTGCAGCACCCGTTGCCGCAGGCATTCTCTGTCTTATTTCGTCCACATTTTCACCGACTTCACCGTTCCGTCGTTCATCTCCGTGCGAACGATGGTGAAGCCCCTCTGCGGAGCTTTCAGCCGGCTGCCGTCCGGACTGTAATAGCGAATCTCAGCAGGACGGCCCTCGGCATTCCTCAGCGTCGTGATACCACTGCCGCTACGGTCGGGCACTCTGATATACATATCGTAGAGTCTCACTTCGCCGCCCGAATTGTTGTTCAGCAGTTCGATGTGCCTCAGTTCCGTTCCCTTGTCGGCGAGACCGGCCTGTTCCAGCACATCCCATTCGCAATAAGTGCCTTTGGCTATTTTGGCTATATCGACCGACCCTTTGTTGCCGTCGGCCAGCGTGTAGTTCTCGTAGGCATCGCAGTTGATGACCTTGTTATATCGGCAATAGGTATAACCGGGATTGAAGGCGGGTGAACCGCTGATGGGGAACGACTTGGTCTCTTCTATCGAGAAGTCTTTGAACATACCTATCTGGAGACCCGTGTCGTTGTTCCATCGGAACACACAGCGCTCTATGATATTGTACGACCCCTCCACTTTCATGCCGTTGTCCTCGGCATGTTGTAACACGAGGCCGTAGAAAGTCCAGTAGTTTGCTTCGTGGTTCACATAGATACAGCGTCCCATCTTGAAGGCCGCTTGCGTCGTATGGTTCATGGCCGACCCGTCGATGATGACCTTGCCCGCCGCATCGTCCGGCCAGGCACGCATCTCGCAACGCTTCTCGGCCGTTGTGGCAAGTGCCGGTATCTTGATGCGTTCGCTGATGGTGTATGTACCTTCGTGAATCAGGATACGGTCTCCGGGTGCCACTAACTCCACTGCTTTGTGGATGGTGAGCAACGGGGCATCTTCCGTGCCGACGTTGTCGTCGCTACCGGAGGTGGATACATGGATGTCTTTGGCCGAAATTACGGCAGCAGAAACCAACAGAGCCACAGTCATGGTCAGGCGCTGAATGCTTGTGAAATGATTTTTCATTGTGCGTTAAATACTTATAGTTACGGGTGCAAAGATAGTATTTTTTGTCGAATTATCAGCCTCTTCCCTGTATTTTTTTCTATTCACACCCAAAATTTATATCTCAACCCCGCTTTTTCAATCAAATCGGACAAAAATGTCACATTTCCTTCCTCTCTCGCAGCGGACTTTAAATTGCCAAAAGCTTGCCTACATTCTGGGCAACGTTTTGGCAGTTGCGGAAACCTCCATCGTCAGACGATAGACCCAAAGTCAAGTGCCAAAAGCTCGCCTACAATTTGGGCAACCTTTTGGCAGTTGCGGAAACCTCCATCGGAGTCCGATGGACCCAAAGTCAAGTGCCAAAAGCTTGCCTACATTCTGGGCGACCTTTTGGCAGTTGCGGAAACCTCCATCGTCAAACGATAGACCCAAAGTCAAGTGCCAAAAGCTTGCCCAGATTGTAGGCGACGTTTTGGCAGTTTGGCCGGCATTGTCACCATTCCGTTCTTCTCGCCCGGCTAATATATAGAAGAACAGATTACGACTCGGGGACGAAACTGTATCTTGACATCTTGAAATGATAGTCGATGACCCAGTATTTGTCGCAGAAAGGGCGCCAGGGAGAGTGTTCCATGAGTCCCAGCTGGAGGCCGTAGAATCGCGTACCGGCCTCCTGCATTCTGCGCCAGACGAGTTGTCGGGCCTTGTTCACGACAGGCACCTGGAAATCGGAGACGAGAGCCACATCGGCACCCAGATAACGGGGGTCGTTGGCGAGGAGGTCGAAGACGATGTCGAGGGCAGTGCTCACATCGGTGTGTCCGTCGGCACGCAGGCGCATCTGTTGCAGGAGACGGCCTTTTTCGCTCAGGCAGTCCACAGGCCGGGCACTCACGGCGAAAGAGATGAGGAAAAGGTCACGCCGGGAGGAGACAGCATATTCCAGAAGTCGCACCAGGAGGGAGTAACCCAATTCGAGCGGTCGTCCGTCCATGGAGGCGGACGTGTCGAGCACCACAATCATGGGGCCGCAACGGCGTGCACTCGTCTCCTGGAGGCGGCGTGTGGGTTTGAGCAAGTCACTGCGCGACCGGAACATCTGGAGGGACTGCGTGGCATAGCGCAGGGCAAAGAGGTCGCTCAGTTCCGAGTCGGCGCTGAGGGCCAGTTCGCCGGGCAAGAGGGCCGAGAGGTCGTTGCCGAGGGTGAAGCCTTCGATGTCGCTGTGGCTGGCGTGGTCAAGCGACATGGAGGTCCCGGCGGATGCCTGCATGCGGTCGATTGCCTCGGTATCTGCCTCGCGGCCCATGTATCGGGCCATGTCGAGCAACTGCGGAAAATCATGCTGCAGACGCACCAGACGCCGTGCCTGTTCGAAAAGTACCTCGTTCCAATAGCCGCCCATGAGGTTCCAGGCCTGGAAAAAATCGAGGTCGGAGACATTACACCTTTTTAAATAGTCGGGAATCTGGCGGAGATTGAGCATCAGCAGCGGACGATGGGCCTCGGCCCGTTGCTCCACATCCTCCCGATACTGCAAGAGGGCAGCTTCGGGATCGCTGTCGGGCGGCAAACACTTGAGGCGGAAGGCCTGTTTCTGCTCGCACTCGGCAATCATCTGCATCATCTCGTCGCGATAGATGCGTTCCTTCAGACGGTCGCCCCTCACGCCGAGACGTATTGCATCGTCCTGCATGGTGGACAACACATAGGCCCAAAGGGGCTCCTGCCCGGGCACATCGGCCAGAGAAGGCACTTCGCCGGAGCGGAGGAAACGGTCAATCGCCGTAGAGTACCTGACGGACATCAGCGCGAGTCAATGCTATTTGTCGTTGGAAAGCCTTCATCTCGTCATCGATGAGCAGGCGGTCCGAGGCGGAAGCAAAAAGATGGTTCTTACAAGCGGTGGCCAGCGAGGAGGCCTGCTGCCACAGTTCATCGACGGACGTCTCGATGTCAAGCCCGATTTCGGCATCGGAGGTCTGCGTCCGGGTGTACTGCCGGAGCGACTCGCCGCGCAGAGCCCGATGGAGCGGATAGCGGGAGCCGTTGATGTAGATGTAGCGGTCATCGCGCTGGAGGTTGACCGAGGTCATCGATGCCACCGGCGGGATGTCGTCACCGCCCTCACGGAGAAGGTCGGGATTGCGATAGACGCGGATGACGGTGCGCGAAGGTTCTTGCGGGTCGGCATACATCACGCCGCGCACGGGTGCATCGTTGGGCGAACGGCGATTGTCCATGCGGATGAAATCGGAGACCTGGATGTAGGTCTGTCCGTTGCCGTGATTGTCGATGCGGTAGAGACAGTCGTCGTAGATGATGAGATCCTCATCGCGACGGTCGCCCTCGCTTTGTCGCCGGGCAACGGCAGACTCAACGCGACTGGCACGCAAACGGCGTTCCAACGAGTTCCGAAAGACGGAAAGTTTCTCTCGGGCGGGACCGAGAATCCGGTCTCTCACCATACGAGCCACGGGGTCGCGTTCATCGGGTTCGTTCCACAGACAGTGCTGAAGGAGGAGTAGGTCCTCTGGGGCCACCTCCTTCCGGTCGTGGAGGAAGGCCGAGGTGCGGAGCAGGCGTACCACCTGCTTCCAACGGCGGTCGCTCACATAGACCGTGCGGGTCATTTCGTCTCCCTCGATGCGGAGAGCCTGCAGCGAACGGCGCAGGGCGCTCAAGGTGTCGAGCACCGAAGCCGGCACCACGATGCGGGCTATCTCTTCCTGCCACAGGGCGTACTCTTCTCCCGTGATTTGCAGCGTCTCATCGACGGGCGCAAGAGGGGCATCGTCGGTGAGCATCGCATGGAAAGCCTTCTCGTCACGCACGGGCTCGGAGAAAGCACGCAGCAGGAAACGGTCCCACAGCGCCTCCAGCCCCTCTCCCCTCGTGGGAAGTTCGTTGCTGGCTCCGATGAGCAGTTTGAGGGGAAGATGCATGACCTGATCGCCGTTGAGATAGATTTTCTCGTTGAGAACGGTGAGCAGGGTGTTCTGGATGGCGGGGCCTGCCTTCCATATCTCGTCGAGAAAAACCACATCGGCCGAAGGCAGGAAGCCCTCGGTCACACGACGATAGCGGTCGTGGGTTTTGAGCTGCGAGATGGAAACGGGGCCGAAAATCTCGTCGGGAGTAGAGAAACGCGACATCAGGTACTCAAAACTCCGGGCGGAGCGGAAAGCATCCTTGAGCCGACGAGCCACCATGCTCTTGGCCACACCGGGAGGACCCAGAAGGAGAATGCTCTGTCCGGCAACAGCAGCCAGAAGGGCGAGAGCCACTTCGGTGTCCTTCTCATAGAGACCTTTGCGAAGTTGGAGGAGGAGGGATTGTATTCGTGATTTCATCCTGCGTAAGGGGTTGTAATGAAAAAACTGTCCTTGAGGCGAACCTCAAAGACAGTTTACAGTTTTTCTTCAGAGGGATGCGAATCAATGCATCGTATCGCCAACGGTAAGGTTCTTGCGGCCTTTAGCGCGACGAGCTGCAAGCACGCGGCGACCGTTCTTGGTAGCCATGCGACTGCGGAAACCATGCTTGTGGAGACGGCGATGGTTGTGGGGCTGAAAAGTCATTTTCATAATCTTGTTCTCCTATTATTTAATTATTATTATTTTCGTTCAATAAAGCCGTTTTTGTCAAAACGCGGGTGCAAAAATAGAGAAAATAATTGAACAATCCAAATATTTCAGCAAAAAACTTCAAAAAAATACATGTTTTTTTCGTTTTTTGTTGGATATGTCATCTTTATTTACTATCTTTGCACCCTCAAAAGTTTATATTTTACAAATTCAACAATAAGATTCAAGATTTATGATTAACTCTCAAGACATCAAGAACGGCACCGTCGTTCGTATCGATGGCAAGATCCTCGTAGTGATTGAGTTCTTGCATGTTAAGCCCGGCAAGGGCAACACCTTCATGCGCACAAAGCTGAAGGACGTAGTATCGGGATTGGTTTACGAGCGCCGCTTCAACATCGGCGAGAAGCTCGAAGAGGTGCGCGTGGAGCACCGTCCTTATCAGTTCCTCTACAAGGAAGGCGATGACTATATCTTCATGAACCAGGAGACCTACGACCAGATTCCGATGTCGCACGACCTCATTGCAGGCGCCGACTACATGAAGGAAGGCGACGTGGTGGAAGTGGTTTCGGATGCCGACACGGAGACAATTCTCACGGCTGAGATGCCTGTCAAGACAGCGCTCAAGATTACCTACTGCGAACCCGGCGTGATGGGCAACACCGCCACCAACGCCATGAAGCCCGCCACCCTCGAGACCGGCGTAGAGTGCCGCGTGCCCCTTTTCATCAACGAGGGCGACACCATCATCGTCGATACCCGCGACGGCAGCTACGTGGAGCGCGCCAAATAAACAGACAACAACGACAATAGGAAAAAGGCCCGGACTGCTTCGGGTCTTTTTTTTGTATGTAACACCCTTCGGCTCTCGATGACAATCGGCCGGTTCGCGTCTGAAACTTGCGTCAAAACTGCACAAAATCACTCGTTTTGAGAAATTTTGAAGGCAAAAACGTTTTTTATAAAGTTAATTTTATAAGAATTGCCCGTTTTTGTAAAAATAAATTTATAACTTTGCACCGATTTTATAAACTTTGTTTTACAAAATGTCTGTTTCGAAAAAAATTATCCTCGATTGTGCGCGTGATATGCGCGACGAAATAGAGAACGCCGAAGTGATAGCCCGGCCTTTCGAATGGGAAGACAATGGCAACTATGTCTTTGTGGGTGTTCGTCATGTGGGTAAATCCTATATGATGTATCAGCGTGTGAAGGAACTGCTGACCCAAGGCATCGGATGGGACGAAATCTTATATGTCAATTTCGATGACGAGCGCCTTGCCGAATTAACTACCGAAGACTTGAATCTTCTCATTGAAACACACCTCGAAACCTGGGGCAAAAAACCGCACGTCTTTCTGGACGAGATTCAGAATGTTCCCCACTGGGACAAATTCGTGAGGCGTTTGGCCAACGAGAAATACCACATCTGTGTGACCGGCAGCAATGCCCGAATGTTGAGCAAAGACGTGGCAACGACTCTCGGCGGCAGATTCTTCATCGTGGAGGTTTATCCCTTCTCGTTTCATGAATATTTGCGGGCCAATCAGGTAGAATTGACAGAAAATTGGCAGCATTCAACCTTGGAACGCGCCAACGTCTCCCGCTTGATGAATGAATATATCAAATTCGGCGGCCTGCCAGAAATCACAGGGTTCCGCAACAAGCGCGCCATGCTGTCGAGCCTCTATCAGAAGATTTATCTGAGTGATATCTGTACCCGCAATGGAATCAAGAATGACCGAGTCCTTAATATCATGATTAAAAAACTGGCCGAAAGCGTGAAGCAGCCCATTTCCTTCAACAGGCTTCGCAACATCGTCGTTTCCACAGGACACCAAATTTCCCTGCCTTCCGTCATCGATTATGTAGGGTATGCCATCGACTCATGGCTCCTGATTCCTATTGAAAATGAAATAGCCAAACTCTCGGACAAGGAAAGCATCAAGAAATACTATTTCATAGACAACGGCATTTTGAACCTTTTCTTAACGGATGAAGAAACTTCCCTCATTGAGAATATGGTGGCCGTAGAACTCTGTCGTCGCTACGACAAGAAAAATGTCACCTATCTCAACGATGGCGGGCGGGAGATAGACTTCATCGTCGCCGACCGTCAAATGGCCATTCAGGCGAGCTACAGCATCAAGGATGCGGACACTCGCAATCGCGAGATTGCCCCGCTGCTGCGTTTTGGAGCAAGTCATCCCGGATGGAAACTTCTTGTCATCACCCATGATGAAAGCGAACTGATGGAACAGGATGGCCTCCAAATAGAAGTTGTCCCCTTCTGGAAGTGGACCTTTTGATGCCATACACCGCTTACAGAATCTCCCGTTGCTCCCCCCCCCCAACAAAAACGCAGGGCACACTTGCCCTGCGTTTTTGTTGTACCCGAAGTGGGACTCGGACCGTCCTTCAGGACGTAGTGACCTTTGACCTTATTTGTCCCAATCATCGGTCCTGAACGGAGCCAGCGGCAGTCCTCCCTGGCTCCATTCCTTACCGGGCATCCAGTTGCGGAAACAATAGCGTACGGCCACAGGTTTCTTCACCTCTTCGCTCCACACCACGATGGTCGGAGCCCAATAGTTGTCGGGGTCGTATTCTGTCATTCCTTTGGCGGGATGGAAAACCCTGTCCTCGCCTGCAATTTCGAAGCCCTGCAAGTCCGTGCGCGGATTCAACCCGTCACGTCCGTGATTGAATTCCAATACCACTTTGCCGTCTTCTCTCACCTTCATGCTCTTGTAGGTGGGACTTTCCCATTCGAAGCCTTTCAAGCCGTATGTTTTGGCAGCGGCCATCCACGCCAACCGCTGTCCTATGGGTTTCTTCATCGAAGCATGAATCACGTCGGCTTCGTATGGTTTCGAAAGGTCGGCTGTCGAAATGATGCCTGCACCGGGAATTTCTGCTGCGGCTTTGTATTGTGCTTCGCGCAGAAAGGCTGCATTTGTGGCCAGCGCGTCTCCGTAATCGTGCGGAGGTATTTCCACCATATAAAACGGCAATGTCGGGTTTTCCCAGAGTGTGCGCCAGTGTTCCACCATCTTGCCCAAACGGGCAGGATACGTATCGTGACGTCCGACATTGCTCTCTCCCTGGTTCCAGGCGAAACCTCTCACGGTATAGCCTGCCAGCGGAGCAATCATGCCGTTGTACATCACCAGCGGACGGTTATAATCACCTGTCTTCGAGAGATTCTTCTCCGAGAGATCCACATCCTCATACGTTTCGAGAATCTCTCGCGGCAGCCAGCCCTCCACACAGGAACCTCCCCAAGAACAGTTGATGATACCTATCGGTACATCCAACATGAGGTTCAACTCCTCGGCGAAGAAAAATCCCACGGCCGAAAAATCGGGCAGAGTCTCTGTGGTGCTTTGTTGCCACTCGCCTCCCACTTTCTCCTGCGGACGGAGTCCGTCCTGATTGGGAATGGTCACCATCCTTATCCTATTATAATAGGTACGTGCATGGGCGATGACTTCGTTGGCGCCTTCAATGGGTTGCGTCCAGAATCCGCGAAGCGGCATCTGCATGTTCGACTGTCCGCTGCAGAACCACACCTCGCCTATCAACACTCCTTTTCTTCGCACGGTATCTTTGCCGTCGGTCACCCAGACCTCGTGCAGGTCGTAGCCGGCAGCCGGCGTTTTCAGACGCAGAGACCAGCGCCCGTCTTTCCCTGCTTTGGTCTGTACGGTTTCCGCCGTCCACGAGGCTCCGGCCGTGACGGTGCGTCCCTTCTCGGCCCATCCCCACAATTTGGCCTCCGACTGTTGTTGGAGTACCATGTTGTCGCTCAAAACAGCCGGCAATTCCAAAGCTTTGCCAAGGGTCATTGTTCCCGCAAAGAGGGGTATCAGCATCAGATTTCTCAACCTTGAAACTTGAAACTTGAAACTTGAAACTTTATATGTCATTTTCCGGTGTCAGATTTAAAAATCATTCTGCAAATAGTACCTCACCAACACAGCCCAAGGCTTGAGGTCGCTCTCTTTCCACTGTTCGCCTTCGCTGGGAGCTCCCGGACGGAGCATCGAACAGGTTTCCACCTTGTCGGCCACACTCCAGGCGAGCCAGGAGATGTCGTGTTTCTTGGCCAGACTGATCCATGCCTCCCATTCCGACATGTTGAGTTCATCGTCGCCGGTATGCATCATGCCGCCCGTTTCCGAGAAGATGAGAGGCAGACCTTTTTCGATGGCATAACGAGCCTTGGCTCGGTAAGGCTCTTTGTGGAAGGCGGAGTAATAATGCACGTTATAGAGCAGGTTGTTGTATCCCTCGATGGGATCGTCCGCTGCCTTATCGACTTCCTGATCCCATTTGGGCGTAGGGATGATGACAAGGGCATCGGGACAGTGTTTGCGAATGACGGGAAGAATCTCTTCGGCGTATGCCTTGCATTCGCTCCACTTCACTTCGCGGGGCTCGTTCCAGATTTCGTAGATGATATTGGTATAGTCTTTATATTTCGAGCAGACTGTCTCGAAGAATACTTTGGCTGTGTCCAGTTTGTTGTCGTGGGCATGGAAGTCTATAATCAGATACAAACCCTGATTGGCGCATGCCTTCACCATCGTATCGACCGTAGCGTAGGCCAACTCGGTATCGGCAGCGTAGGGACGTTTGCCCCACTCCAAACCGATGGGGCAGCGTGTGATTTCTGCACCCCAACTCTTGAGGGCAGCCACCGAACTTTCATTGAAAAATCGCCACCATTCGCTGTGCCAGCCGAAGCTGACACCTTTCAGCCGGGTCACATTTCCGTTTTGGTCCAAGACTTTCGAGCCTTCCACGCGGAGGGCGCCGTGTTTCTGCACTGGGGTCAGCACCGAAGCAACCTCTTCGGTCTCCCGCGAAGAATGCTCCTCCGACGGGGTGCAGCACGAGGTCACAAGGAGCACAGCGGCTGCAATCAATAATGGGTTATTGCACGTCATATCGTATTTATTAATTGGCAGTGCAAAAATACACACTTATTTTCAAAGAACCAAATTTTTTCATCGAAAAAGTATCAACTTTGCTAAAATAGTGTCAAAATTTCAGAAAAATCTGCTCTTTTTGAAACTTTTCGAAACAAAAATTTGTTTTTTCCCACATTTCTCATTATCTTTGCACACGAAAACAGAACATATAATTACCGTGTAATTGGCCATGTAATTGAGTCATTAATTATTAATGGGAGATTAACGGGCGATTAATGGCAATTAATGTTGAGTGAATAAAATAACGGAAAGCTGCGTCAGTGTTGATCGGGAAACTCATCAATTTCAATCAACCTCAGGGGCCTCTGTTTGGTCAATGGCGGGCCGCACCTTCGGGCAAGCATGTGAAAACATGACTCGGCGGATTACAGCGACGAATACACTCCGAATCCTGTTCGCAGGAGTTTCATCACGTCCAAAGGCGTGGCTTTCTTTTCCATATCAGGACGGCGGCTGTCCTCAGCCCCGTCCTTTTTTTCTGAATATTCAACCCTCTCCCTATGGAATATAAGTATCACATCTTCTCGCCCTACAGAGTCTGTCCGATAGGTGCCCATGTGGATCATCAGCACGGCTTGGTGACAGGTTTTGCCATCGACAAGGGTGTCGATTTATGGTTCACGCCCAACGAAGACGGCAGCGTCCATCTCGAAAGCCGCAGTTTTGAAGGCATCGTCGATTTTCACATCAATACTCCGTCGCAAGTGCGCGAACATCATTGGGGTGACTATGCCCGCGGTGCCAAGTACGCGCTCCGCAAACGTTTCGAATTGAAATACGGCATCAACGGACTCCTGCAGGGCAGTTTGCCCGTAGGCGGTCTTTCGTCATCGGCCGCTGTGCTGATTGCATACGTGATGGCTTTTGCCAAGGCCAACGACATCACGCTTGCTCCGTTCGAAGTGGTCAAGATAGCCTCGGAGGCCGAACGCGAATACATCGGACTCAACAACGGTCTGCTGGATCAGGCCTGCATCGCGCTGGGCAAGAAGGACGGACTCCTCTTTCTCGACTGCGACAGCAACGAATGGCGCATCATCAAACGCAACCCCGGCATGCCGGAATTTGAAATCGGCATTTTCTTCTCCGGCCTGACCCGTTCGCTCGTCAACAGCGATTACAACCTGCGCGTTTATGAATGCAAGACGGCCGCATGGAATATGCTGGCCTATACCGAACAGCCCCTTAAGACATTCGACAAGACTTTCCTCCGTGACATCCCGAAGTCAACATTCGACAAGACAAAAATAGCGATGCCCGCCCGGTTTGCACGCCGCGCAGAACATTTCTACTCGGAATACCGACGTGTGAGACAAGGTGTCACAGCGTGGGAGACCGGCAACCTGAAACTCTTCGGCAAACTGTCGTTCGACAGCTGCGAGAGTTCCATCCACAATTACGAATGCGGAAGTCCGGAACTCATCGCAATCTACGAAATCATGCGCAATCTGCCCGGTGTGTATGGCGGACGTTTTTCGGGGGCAGGATTCAAAGGCGCAGTCATCGCCCTCGTCGATCCCGCCCACAAACAGGAAATCGAAACGGAACTGACCCGAAAATATCTCGAACAGTTCCCCGAGTATGAAACCACTTTCAAAGTCTTCTGGGTAAAACCGGACGACGGAGCCCGTTTCGTCTAACGACGAAACGGTCAAAGGTCAAAGGTCAAAGGTCAAAGGCATTATGGATAGAAGATTTGAAGGATTAAGGGTCTGGCAACAGTCACGTACCTTTGTAAATGGTATCTATGATATTATGAAAGGGGTGAGGGATTTCGGTTTCCGTGACCAAATTCAAAGAGCAGCCGTTAGCATCATGAACAACATCGCAGAAGGAGCAGAATCAGGTTCAGATGCTAAGTATGTGAACTTTCTGCAAATATCAAGAGGCAGTTGTTCTGAGGTGCGTTCAATGCTGTACCTTTGCCTTGACCGCAAAATGATAAACCAAGAAACGTTTGATAAATTTAAGTCAGATGCCACATCGATTTCCAACCAGCTATATCGTCTGATTGAATCGATAAGCGAACAAGGCAGCAAGCCTTAGACCTTTGACTTTTGTCTTTAGACTGAGAAAAATGAAAAATATAGTAGTAGCCGCAGGATATGCCACCAGGTTGGGCGAATTGACCAAAAATTTCCCCAAACCACTGTTGAAAATAGGTGAGAATACGATTTTGGGAAGAATGTTGGACGACATCGACAAGATTCCCGAAGTCGAAGAGCACGTCATCATCACCAACCACAAATTCGCTCCCATCTTCGAGGCTTGGGCCAAAGAACAGAACTACAGCAAGAAAATAACCGTCGTTGACGACGGCACATCCACCAACGAGACGCGGCTTGGTGCGGTATGCGATCTTCTCTTCGCCATGGAAAAACTCAATATCGATGACGAGATTCTGGTCGTGGCAGCCGACAACCTCCTCTTCTTCTCGTTCCGCGAATTTGTGGATTTCGCCAACGAGAAAGGGACCAGCTGCATCATGTGTCACGAACAGCCCAGTATCGAAAAACTGCAGCGAACGGGTGTTGTCGTGCTCGACGAAAACCATCGTGTGCTCAACATGGAAGAGAAACCGAAAGAACCCAAGAGCCATTGGGCCGTACCCCCCTTCTACCTCTACAAGAAGAAGGACCTCGACCTCATACGACACTCTGTGGAGAACGGCTGCGGCAAGGATGCCCCGGGAAACCTCGCCCACTACATGGTCGATCACACCGTGATGCACGCCTGGCCCATGTCGGCCGGACGCTTCGACATCGGAAGCCTCGACACCTACTACGAAGCATTGGAAAAATTCGGCAAACCTGAAACCTGAAACTCCCCCCCGTTTTCGTCCCCGTCAATAATAACTCGTCCCCGTTTTCGTCCCCGGCAATAATAACTCGCCCCCGTTTTCGTCCCCGTCAATAATAACAAACAACTATGGAAAAAATAGCATTAGACAACAAAAGCATTTTGGTGACAGGTGCAGCCGGATTCATCGGCAGCAACCTCGTCAAGAGACTCTTCAAGGATGTGAAAGGTGCCACCCTCGTCGGCATCGACAACATGAACGACTACTATGACGTGTCGCTCAAGGCCTACCGACTGAAAGAACTGGAGGCGCAGGCCTCGTCCAATACCTGGACTTTCATCAAGGGTGACATTTCCGACAAGGCCACCATCGACCGTCTCTTTGCCGAGTACAAGCCCGCCGTTGTGGTCAATCTCGCAGCACAGGCCGGCGTACGCTACAGCATCACCAACCCCGACGCCTACATCATGAGCAACATGATAGGGTTCTACAACATCCTCGAGGCCTGCCGTCACAACCCCGTCGAACACCTCGTCTATGCATCGTCCAGTTCGGTCTATGGAGGCAACAAAAAGGTGCCCTTCAGCACCGATGACCGCGTCGATAACCCCGTCTCGCTCTACGCCGCCACCAAGAAGAGCAACGAGCTTTTTGCCCACTGCTACTCCAAGCTCTACAACATCCCCTCCACCGGACTTCGTTTCTTCACGGTCTATGGTCCTGCGGGGCGTCCCGACATGGCCTACTTCGGGTTCACCGACAAGCTCATCAAAGGCGAGACCATCAAGATTTTCAACTACGGCAACTGCCGCCGCGACTTCACATACATCGATGACATTGTGGAGGGCATCGTCAGAGTCATGGCAGCACCACCAGCCTCTCCCCTGCCCTCCCCTAAAGGGAAGGGAGGCTGGGAAGAGGCTGTACCCTACGCCGTATATAATATCGGTGGCGGACAACCTGAGAACCTGCTTGACTTCGTACAGATACTGCAGGAAGAACTGCTGCGAGCCGGCGTCCTCCCCGCCGACTACGACTTCGAGGCTCACAAAGAACTCGTGCCCATGCAGCCGGGCGATGTGCCTGTCACCTACGCCGATGCCTCAGCTCTGGAACGCGACTTCGGATTCAAGCCGACCATCCCCCTGCGCGAAGGTCTCCGCGCCTTTGCCGAGTGGTACAAATCCTTCTACTGCAAGTAAAAACAAAAGTCGGCAAACAGTTAAAAACCCCGGGATATCCTCTCTTGGATGTTCCGGGGTCTTTCGAAAGTGTCAAAAGCTTGCCGCAAATTGGAACGATGAATTGACAAGTGTCAAAAGCTTGCCGCAAATTGGAACAACGAATTGACAAGTGTCAAAAGCTTGCCGCAATTTGGAACAACGAATTGACAAGTGTCAAAAGCTTGCTGCAAATTGGAACAACGAATTGACAAGTGTCAAAAGCTTGCCGCAATTTGGAGCAACGAATTGACAAGTGTCAAAACCTTGCCGCAATTTGGAGCAACGAATTGACAAGTGTCAAAAGCTTGCCGCAATTTGGAGCGACGAATTGACACTTTTTTACCGATATTTTCTTTCCGTTGCGAATATGGATACCCGTTTTGGGGCAGTCCGAATTGACAGGCTGTCCCGCTCTGTAACCCTGAATCCTGAAACTTGAAACTTGAAACCATAAACCTGAACTTGAAACCTTAAACTTGAAACCTTAAACTTGAATACTGAACTTCTTTTCCCCGTATTCCCCGTTATTATTCCCCGTATTCCCCGTTATTATAATGAAAAAAACTCTTGTTTTTTTTGAACTTTTGAAACTTGAAACCATGAAACTTGAAACCCAAAACCTACGCTTTTCCACAAATCCTCAAGCCTTTTCTGTGAAAAATAACATTTTATAGTTAAATTTTGCCTTTTTTTTCAAAAAAATGACTTCACAGATGTCCTTTTTCGCAAAAAATCTTTATCTTTGCAACGAACAATCTAAACTTGGCGCTATTTCTTAAATGCAAAACCTCAGTAAAATTACTTTGGCAGCCGTTCTCCTCATTGCAGGAAACATGCCACTCCATGCCCAGCAGTTGGCTTTCCCGGAAGCGCAAGGTTGGGGTCGTTATGCCCAAGGGGCCCGTGCTTCGGCTTCCCCTACTGTCTATCACGTGACCAACCTCAACGATTCCGGTGCGGGGTCCCTGCGTGACGCAGTCTCCAAATCCAACCGTATCGTCGTGTTCGATGTGAGTGGTGTGATTAAAATCAGCAGTCGCATCGTGTTCTCAAGCAATCTGTATGTGGCCGGCCAGACCGCCCCCGGCGAAGGCATCACCGTCTATGGCAACGGTGTGTCCTTTTCGGGAGCATCCAATATCATCTGCCGTTATTTGCGCGTGCGCATGGGCCACATAGGCGACTCGGGCAAGGACTGCGCCGGCATTGCCAACGGGACAAACATGATTTTCGACCATTGTTCCTTCTCTTGGGGTCTCGACGAAACCTTCTCCATCAACCCCGACGGCAAGGGAGACCTGCACGACATCACCCTCCAGAACTGCATTATCGGCCAGGGTCTGATGACCCACTCGGCCGGTGGCCTGATGCAGGCCGATTACATCACCCTCTACCGCAACCTCTACATCGACAATTCGACCCGCAACAACAAGGTGAAGGGCATCAACCAGTACTGCAACAACGTGGTTTACAACTGGAACAACGGTGCCTATATCATGGGCGGCGACTCCGAAGGCAAGAGCTACGTCAACGTGCAGAGCAACCTCTTCATCAACGGAAACACTACCTCAGGCTCTGCGCAGGCCTTCACCGGCGCCAACGCCGACTTCCACGTCTATGGCGATGACAACTGGCAGGACAACAACAAAAACGGAATTTTCGACCCATATCTTATCACCAACTACAGTGCCGCCACCCGCGAGACAACTCCATACGACTATCCGGCGCTGGAACTATATCCCGGCAACGAACTTATTGAAAAGAACATCCCCACCGTCGGCGCTTCTCTCCCCTATCGCGACCAGAGCGACTGCTACATGATTGACGAACTGATGAGCTTCGGCAAACTGGGCAGTCTTATCAGCAACGAAGAGAATCTCCCCATCGGAGCTCCCTCGACTTGGGTCTGGTGGTCGGGCAGCAAGCCCCTCGACACCGACGGCGACGGCATGCCGGATGCCTGGGAAGAGGCCAACGGCACCGACAAGAACAAGGACGATGCTACGGTGAAAGCCGCCAACGGATACCTCAACATCGAAAACTATATCAATTCCATCACTGCCGACAACCGCCAATATTTCCTCCGTCAACCCATCACCCTCTCTGCGACTTCAACCACAAGTACGCTGACCCTCTCGTGGCGTGACTACACCTACGGCGAGGACGGATTCGTCGTGGAGTACAGACTTTCGGGCGAAGGCGACTACAAGGAAGCCGGACGTACTGTTTCCGATGCCACCTCTTTCACCGTCTCGGGACTCACCGACGGCACAGCCTACGACGTGCGCGTTCGGGCCTTCGGCGACAACGGCGGTACGCAAGCCTATTCCGACTATGCCGCTGCCTCCTTCAAGACCCGTCCGGTCGAAGTGGGTGTCATCGATATCGACAGCTATGTTCCCACAGTGACCAACAGCACAACGGTGGCCGAAGGCGATGCCCTGCTGCTCACCACCGACGATGTGCTTGACTACAACCTCTCCTCGGACATCAGCCCCGCCTCCGTAGTGGCTACGGGCAAGGGCGTCATCACCGTGACAGGAGCCGCCATCGGCGGAACCGGCACGTCGGTGAACAAGGGCGACGAGGGTACATTGGTGCTCAACAACACCAACACCTACACGGGAGCCACCGTGCTCCACAACGGTGTGCTCGAATTCAACAGCATCGCCAACGGCGGTGTCAACTCGGCCATCGGCGCCAGTCAGGAATTTGCACAGAACTGGGTGATGGACGGCGGTACCTATCGCTACACCGGCGGCAATGCCTCCACCAACCGAAACGCCAAACTCACCCATCCCACCACACTCGAAATATCGGGCGGCAAGACGCTCACCATGACCGGCACGATAGAGGGCAGCGGTGACGAGCAGGATTTCATCATCGACGGTGACGGTCAGGTGACCGTCGGTTCCACTGCCTTCTTCGGCTACACAGGTACGACAACGCTGAAGGGTGGCACCCTCTATCTTTCGACGATTGATATTGCCAAGAACGGCATCGGCTCGTCGTCTAAACTGATTATGGCTGGCGGTACCCTCACCACCAAGGGCGAAACATCGAGTTATGAAACCTATTCGTTCCCGATGGAAGTGGAGGAGAACACAACCAGCGTCTTTGCTCCGAACAGACTGTGCTACATGAAGAATGTTCTGACCGGAGCCGGAACCCTCGAAGTCAGGATTCCATATCTGCGCGAATATTTCAACTGCAATCTGACAGGTTTCACCGGCAAACTGGTGGCCAACGGCCTGAATTCGTCCGACGGCTCCTTGTTCGTTGCCGAGTCGAAGTTCAACATGCCCACCACACAAGTCTATCTGAAGGGTGCCGGCAAGACCTATATGTGTGCATGGGCCACCAATGCCGAGAACTATGTCGGCGGCATTTCAGGCGAAGCCGGAACTTATCTCATTGGTTCCTCGAAGAATACCAAGGGCTTTCAGTGCTCGTGGACCGTTGGCGGTTCGAACAGTGACGAGACCTTCGACGGGGTCATTACCAATCTGCCGGCCGGTTTGAACAAGGCTTACAACGGAACGGTTACCATCGTCAAAGTGGGAACCGGTTTGTGGCGTCTCAATGGAAAGAACGATTATGTGGGAACCACTTCCGTCAATGCCGGTACCCTCATCGTGAACGGCAGTCATACCGGTGGCGCCGCCTATACTGTCGCTTCCGATGCCACTTTGAAGGGTACAGGCTCCATTGCCAGCGACATCACCTTGCAGAAGGGTGCTAAGCTGGTGGCCGGCGACACACTCATCAACAACAGCACGCTGACCCTGAACGGAACAGTAACGGCCCTGGACGGAGCTGCCATTGAGGTGCCCGTGAGCTACCACGGTGTGGCCGTGAAGAGCAACAGCTTTGCCGTCAAGAAGCTGACACTTTCCAACGATGTCACCCTGCATATCGACCTCACAGAGGTGGATGGCGCGTTGCCGCTCAACAGCTCGTTCACGGTATTCAGCAGCGGAGCCACTTCCGTTACGGGTAAATTCGCTACCATAGAGCCGGCTTCTCCGGGCGAAGGCTTGAAGTGGGATCTCTCCCGTCTCTACCTCGACGGAAAGGTGTTTGTGCGCGACGAGAATTTCAATGCCGATGATGTGTCCTATCGCGAGGCGTCATGGTTCGACGAGGACAAGATTGACGCCGACGGTTATTATTGGTTCAACGAGGAGAATTCCGAAACTACCGATGCAATGATTGCCGACGGAGCCATCGCATTCGATGCAGCCGGCAAAGCTTCGTCTGCCCCCTCATACAATGCCGCCGGCTCAGCCCATACGGGAGGTCTGAAAATCAACAACACCTCCGGTGAAGTGCTCCTCAAGGCATCGGCACGGTTCATGAGCGCCAAGTTCGATTTCTACCGCGCAGGAACGGCCGCCATGAGCGGAAGCCTCTGGGCTTCGACCGACGGTGAGACCTGGACCAAAATCGGGGATATTCATGGAGAGGCCAAGACCGAGGTCTATCTCGATTTCTCCGAAGCATTGACCGGCACAGAATATACCTGGCTGAAAATCACCAACGCCACCGCTTCTCCCCTATACATCCAGGGTGCCGCCATCACCTTCGAAAAAATGTTCTCCGGCATCGAAGCGGTCTCCGTGGACATCAGAACTTCCACCGACCGGTACGACCTGCAAGGACGCAAAGCAGGTGCCGACAGCAAGGGTATCCTGATTGAGAACGGACACCTTCGATTGCAACGGTAACGCTCTCTTTTCTACACATTATATATATATTATGTCCCCGTTTTCCACCCCGTTAATATATATGTCCCCGTTTTCCACCCCAGCCCCTACTCCCCTACTCCCCTCTCCCCTCCCTTCAGGGAGGGGCTGGGGGTAGGCTGTCCGGTTTCCTCCCCGTTAATATATAGTTCGAGAAAATTTTAACTTTACAAAAATAAACTCATGTACAACAAATCACTACTGCCCAAATGCGGGAAGTTTCTGGTCGCTCTGTCCGCTGTCGTGCTCACAATGACGGCTTGTCAGGACGACTTGGGAGATGACAGCCATTACAAAGCTCCCTCCTTCCTGGCCGGAAACGCCCTGCAGGTGCTTGAGAAGTCGTATGAAGGTCATACTTTCAACACCTTCCTACGCGGCATCGAACTCGTAGGTTACAACGATGTGGTTGACAGTCAGATTCTAACGGTGCTGGCTCCGACCGACGAGGCTTTTGCCGCTTTCCTGAGGGAAAAAGGCTATGCCGGCATCGAAGATCTCTACTATGCCAATCCAACCTATGCAACACAACTGATTACCTATCACCTCCTCTATTATGCGATGGATTGGGACAAGATGACCAATTTCCGTCCTTCCGAGGGCGATGCCGCCACCGAGAGCCAGCGGGCCCGGATGGCAGGCATGTACAACAGGTACAGAACACGTTGTGCGGTGGAGGAAACCGTCGAATTCAACAGCGAAGCTTCCGTCAACGCCAACGTGCGAGTGGTTCACTACGACCGCTACCTGACAGTCTTCTCTGAGAAACTCTTTGCCACCTTGGGAATCGATGCTGCTTCCAACTACAATTATTTCTTCCCCAACACGGAGTGGAATCCCAAACATCTGGCCAACGGCTTCAATGTCATGAACGCAGCCGTGCTCGACACTGCCGCTGTGGTCACCGACAACGGATATCTCTACCACATCGACCACGTCATTGAGCCCGTGGGAACCATCTACGACGAGATTTCTTCCAACGAGGACTACTCGCTCGTCAAGAACCTCTTCGACCAATACGGCTATTACCTCATAGACAATGACGAATCGGACAACCGAGGATACACCGTCTATTCCCATCGTTTCAGTTCTCTGCCCGACATCGCCTCCGAATGGGCCGTTTCGGACTATCTGGCTTTTGCAACCAACAGTTTCGCTTCCTACAACCTCTTCATTCCCACCGACCGGGCCCTCAACAAGATGTTCTCGGAATATTGGGAAGAAGGTTGCGGCTACTCTTCGGTGGCCGACCTCAACCCCGCCATCCAGGGAATCCTCCTTCAGGAGTGCATGGGTTACATTGACGTGGACGGCGTACGCACGACACAGTATATGTGCTATCCCGACTATATACGTGAGGGCAAGGTGCAGTCGAGCTTCGGCACGACCATCGAGACCGATCCCTCTTCGTTCGACGAGAACCTCTTCTGCAATAACGGCGTCATTTACGGTTCGTCCCAGATGGAGGTGCCCGGAGTGTTCTCGTCGGTCGCCGGCCCCGCTTTCAAGGACGTGAAATACCTGCCTTATCTCTATGCTCTCTACGGTGCCGACCTCCTCCTTTCGCTGTCTTCCAAGGAGTCGGACTATATCGCCCTCATTCCCGACACCGCCCAGTTCGCCCACAACGACCCCGCCATGCGCCTCTTCCGAAGCACTGCCTCCGGAACGACAACCTACACCCTCCAACAGTGGAACGACGAGGTTTCCGACTACGTCAACATGGGTACTTCAACCATGCGCGACATCGCCAACATGCACACCTCCACCGACGCCACCGAGCTCAAGACCGAGGGAACGCAGGTTATCGAGACCAACGTGTCGTTCAACTACTGGTTTGTCGATAACGGCATGATTACGACCAATGCACTCTTCAACCAGCAGCTCAACCCCACATTCAACGAGGAAATCTGGTATCCATTCACCGAAATCAAACGAACCGCTGCGGGCCAAAGCTGGAGCAACGGCAAGGCTTACGCCTACTCCTACCCCGGTGTCTATCAGTCGGCTTCGGGAAGCAGTCTGGAAGCCGAGCTCTCTCAGAACAACGACCGCAACTATCCATACTACTGTTTCGTGCAACTGCTCCAAAAAGCCGGATTGGCTGCGGGCGGAAAATTCTCGGGTATGCTCACCCTTGACCCCGAGTCCCCCCGATTCTTCGCCATCGTTCCCACCAACGATGCCGTCAAGGATGCTCTCAAGAGTCTGCCCGGTTGCAGTGCACTCAATATCAATGCATCGACATACGCCATCACAGGTACCGTCTCGACAGCCAACAAAACCGTGCTCGCCAACTACCTGCTCAGCTATTTCGTCACAGCCGACCGCAACGCCTTCACCTCCTATCCCTACCTCGGTTCCACCTGCAAAGGACGATTCGAGACTTCCGGCAACTATGCGCTCAACATCGCCGACACCGGCGACGCCATCACCGTCAACTTCGCCCCTCAAGGCTCCGCAACTCCCGAGGGTAATGTCGTCACCCTCGTCGATACCTACCATTTCCTGCCCTTCGCTTTCTCCGACGGTGCTTTCCAAATGATTGATACAGTATTACAGTAGTCTCAAAACGAAACTTGAAACTTGAAACTTGAAACTTGAAACTTGAAACTTTAAACTTGAATACTGAACTTCTTTTCCCCGTATTCCCCGTTATTATAATGAAAAAAACTCTTGTTTTTTTTTGAACTTTTGAAACTTGAAACTTGAAACTTTTTATGATGAATCGATTAGCGGACAAGGCCCTAAGCCTTAGACCTTTGACTTTTGTCTTTAGACTGAGAAAAATTCCATTTTTCTTCATACTGTTCTGTTTCGGGGCTGCCGTGGCACTGGCACAGAACAAGACCATGACAGGTACCGTCATCGAGGAGGGTATCAACGAGCCCATCTACGGCGCCAACGTCGTCGTCATTAATCAACAGAACCGAACCCTCGGCGGTACAATTACCGACCTCGACGGCAATTTCGTGCTCAACGTGCCCGAGGGCAAAAATCTGAGAATCCAGATTTCTTTCATCGGTCTCAAGACGCAGACTTTCAACTACACCGGGCAGAGCAAACTCAACGTCACCCTTGCCAGCGACTCCAAGTTGCTGGGCGATGTCGAGGTCGTAACCAAAGCCGTCACCCGTTCCGAACTCGGTATCACCGACATCCAACAGACCTCTTCCACCCAACGTGTGCAGATGGCAGAGCTCACCGAGGTCGCTCCCGTGGCCTCCATCGAAGAGGCACTCCAGGGTCAGATGGCCGGCGTGGACATCGTGTTGGGCGGTGACCCCGGCGCCAAGTCCTCCATCCGCATCCGAGGTGTCAGCACCCTCTCCTCTTCCGCCGAACCTCTCGTCGTCGTCGATGGTATTCCCACCACCGTTTCTTTCGGCGACGATTTCTCGTTCTCCGATGCCAACGAGGATGACTTCGGTGCCCTCCTCAACATCTCGCCCGCCGACATCGAAAGCATCGAGGTGCTCAAGGATGCCGCCGCAACCTCTATCTACGGCACCGCAGGTTCCAACGGTGTGCTCCTCATCAACACCAAGCAGGGCAAGACCGGCAAGACCCGATTCAATTTCCAGTCCAAGTTCTCCTACAAGGAGGAGCCCGCAACCATCCCCCTGCTCAACGGCAAACAGTACATCTCCATGATTGAGGATGCCATCTGGAATGCCGCCAATGCCAAGGGGCTCGCCTCCGCCGCCTCCGAACTCAACCTCCTCTTCAACACCAAGGAACTGCTGCGAGACCCCTCTTACCGCTACTACAACGAATATAATGTCGATACCGACTGGCTCGACCAAGTGCGCCAGAACGCCTGGCAGTGGGACAACTCCTTCAGCATGACCGGCGGCGGCGAGAAGGCCACCTACCGCCTGTCGTTCGGATATCTCGACGATATCGGCACAACCATCGGTACCGAGGCCCGCCGTATCACTGCAGGTGCCAAGATTACCTATAAGTTCTCCGACCGTTTCCGCATCTACACCGACCTCTCCTACACCGACTACGACAAAGATGCCAACGCCGTCGAGAACGTGCGTTCCCGCGCACAGGCCATGATGCCAAACCAGAGTCCCTACCTCATGAACGACGACGGAACCCCCAGTGCGTCCTATTTCACGCCCGAGGAAAACTTCCAGGGCTCGTTCTCCGGTGTGAGCAGCAGCAATAACGGACTGGGCAACTTCAACCCCGTGGCCATGGCTAAGGAGTCCTACAAGAATACCCGCGAGCGCACCGAGAAGATTACCATCGACTGGGAGTACAAGTTCCCGCTCAAGCAAGAGTGGCAGCACCTCACTTACGAGGGATACGTCAACATGAACATGAAGACCTCCGCCACCAAGACCTTCCTGCCCCAAGTGGCCACCGGCGTGCTGTGGACCAACACCTACGCCAACCGCTCCACCGAGGCCGCCAGCGATGCCTTCTCCCTCCAGTTCTACAACAAGATACTTTATGTGGCAACCATTGCCGAGAAGCACAACATCGTCTTCACCGGCATCGCCAATACCACCACAACACATTCCGCCTCTGCCTCCAACAGCACCTACGCCAACGTCTCCATCAACCTCAGCGACCCCATCGTCGGATCCACCGTCGGCGGCGCCTCATCCGGCGACAGCGAGAACCGCAAAGTGCGTTTCACCGAGAGCCTCAACTACGCCTACGACAACCGATATGTCCTCTCCGCCGTGGTGACAGAGGAAGGCAACTCCGCAATGGGCAAGAACCAGCGATTCGGTGTCTTCCCCGCTTTCGGCGCCTCGTGGAACCTCGAGAAGGAGCATTTCATGGAAAATCATGAGTGGCTCACCCAGGGCAAGCTCCGCGCCTCGCTCGGTTGGTCCGGCAACGCGCCCTCGTCAGGCTATAGCTACCTCGGCGCCTACTCCTCGTTGGGCACCTACGGCTCCATGAGCGCCATCTCGCCCAGCCGTATGCAGCTCGACAAACTCAAATGGGAAAGCAGCCGAGAATGGGATCTCGGTCTCGACCTCCGCATCCTCGACCGATACGGCCTCACCATCGACTACTACGACAAATACACCGAAGACTGTCTCATGTCAAGTGTCGCCATCCCCTCCACCTCCGGCTACACCTCCCTCAAGTACATGAACTCGGGAGAAATGTCCAACAAGGGTTACGAAATACGTCTCGACGTGGATATCTTCAAGAGCAAGATGTGGTCCGCAAAAATCAGCGTCAACGCTGCCCGCAACATCAACAAGGTGGAACAGATTCCCACCAACTGGACCGCCGAAAACTACTCGTTCGGCAACGGCAACTACGCCGTGCGCATCGTGGAAGGCGACCCCATCGGCTCCTTCTACGGATACAAGTATCTGGGTGTATATCGTGACACCGAGGACACCTACGCACGGGATGCCAGCGGCAACGTGATGCGTGACTTCAACGGCGATGTTGTCACCATGAAGAACGGTACCACTCAGGTCTATGCCGGTGATGCCAAGTACGAGGACATCAACCACGACGGTGTAATCAACGAACAGGACATTGTCTATCTCGGCAACTCCAACCCGACCCTCACCGGCGGCGGTAACTTCAACCTCAAATACGGCAACACGAAGACCTCGTTCGGACAGTTCTCGCTCACCGTGAACTGCAACTTCCGTATCGGTCAGAAAGTGATTAACTCGGCCCGTATGAACCTCGAGTCAATGTACGGAACGGCCAACCAAAGCACCGCCGTTCTGCAGCGCTGGCGCAAGGTGGGCGACGACACCGATATTCCCCGCGCCCTCTACGGCATGGGCTACAATTATTTGGGTTCCGACCGCTTTGTGGAGGATGCTTCCTATCTGCGCATCAAGACCATGTCCCTCTCCTGGGCCATGCCCAAGAAGTGGATGGACCGCGCAGGCTTGCAGTCATGCTCCATCTTCCTCACAGGCTACGACCTCTTCACCTTCACGGGCTACTCGGGACAGAACCCCGAAGTAAGCCTTCCTTCCAAACCCACCAAGCTGGTTACCGACGGCAACACAACGCCCGTCAGCAAGCGTTTTGCCTGCGGTGTTAACCTGACTTTCTAACGATTAACGAATGCTAGAACTTATGAAAATCAAGAATATTTCGAAAGTGATTCTGTTTTCGTTGGCACTGCCCTTGTCACTCTCAAGCTGCAACGACTGGCTCAACCTCCTGCCCGACAATGAGCAGGTGACCGAAGACTACTGGCAGAGCAAGGAGGACGTGGAGAACGTGGTAGCCTCCGGCTATTACTACATGCGCAGTTTCGTCCCCACAGCCATCAAGTGGGGCGAGTTGCGCGGTGCCGACTTCTATAATGCGGGAACTGGCGAGGCTTCCAAAATGCAAGACTTCGACATGCTGCCCACCAACAGCCTCTGCAAATACGCCACCGTCTATCAGATTATCTCCATGGCCAACTCCGTGCTGAAATATGCACCCGAGGTACAGGCCAAAGACAACACCTATTATCAGTCGATGATGCAGTCCCACCTCTGTGAGGCTTACTTCCAGAGAGCCTGGGCATACAGCATCCTTGTGAAGAACTACAAAGAGGTGCCCCTCATCGTCGATGCTTACGTGAACGACGATGCGGAGATGAACCTTCCCAAGGCCAGCGAAAGCATGATTATCGCCCAGATAAAGGCCGATGTGGAAGCAGCCATCGCCACCGGTGCAGCCAAGGGAACTTACGAGGTCGATTGGCAGACCAAGGGTCGTGCAACCAAGTGGGCTCTCTATGCCCTCATGGCCGACATCTGTCTCTGGAACCACGACTACGACGAGTGCATCGCTTATGCCAACCGCATCCTCGAAGCCTCCGATGCCATCCGTCCCGCCTTCATCACCGACATGAACAGCTGGTACGAAATCTTCTATCCCGGGCTGTCCAACGAATCCATCTTCGAGCTATATTGGGACTACAACACAGAAGGCTCCAACAACAACTTCTCCTCGCTCTTCCCAGAGTTGGGATTAACTATGATAGGCGGCTGCAACCTGACCGAATCCGTCAAAGAAAAGATGATTCAGGAGACGGGCAATGTGTTGGCCAACCATTCCGACCTCACGCTCGACCAGCGTGTGGGACGCATGTATCTGGCATCCTACATCAGCAACAGCGCCAGTTGGAACGGTACGCAGTTTAACTGCGGCAACTCGCTTGCCATTTGGAAATACCGTGGCACCGATGTGGTCGATATGAACACCGTGCGCACCCACATGGATGCCAATTTCATCCTCTACCGCGTGGCCGATATCATGCTGATGAAAGCCGAAGCCCTCGTTATGAAGGGACAGTCATCGTGGAAAGCAGCCGTCGAAATGCTCAACCAAATCCGCAACCGTGCAGGTCTGCCTGATTTCGTGGATGCCAACGACCAGGATGCCATCAACGCCCTCGACCAATATACCCTGCTCTCCGAGGTTCTCGACCAGCGCGAGATGGAGTTTCTGGGCGAGGCTCACCGCTGGTACGATATCCTGCGTCTGGCACGCTACGATGCCAATTTCGCTCCCGAAGGAACCGTGGAGGCCAATACAGGCGAAAGCTACGAGACCTACAAGACCTCCGGCTTCGGCGACAACGTGTTTGCCTACAAGAACAAGGCCATCGAGCTGATAACCACCTACAACCAGACCACCTCGCCCATGCAGCTGCAGTCCGTGCTCCAGAATTCCTGGGCCTGGTACCTGCCCCTGCCCGAGTCCGATATAACCACCAACAGTAACCTGAAACAGAACCCTTATTATGAATAAGTTGTTATATATCCTTCTGGCAGTCTCTCTCTCCCTGTCATTCACGTCCTGCGACAAGGACCTTTGGAAGTTCGAAGACGAGAGCGAAGGCTCCTACAAGCCTGTTGAGGGCGACCCCATCTCAACAACGCTTGACAACAGCGGCGAGTTTTCCGAGTGGATCAAGGTACTCAACTACACCGATACCTACTCCATCCTGAACGCCCTCTACGACGGTTCGAACTCGGCCCACAAATACACGTTGTTTGCGCCTACCGACGAAGCTTTGAAGCGTTTCTACGCTGAAAAAGGCATCAACGGCATTGAAGACTTGAGCGTGGAGTATGCCACAGCCCTTGTCAAGACGATGACCTACGACGGAGACTCGCTCAAACTCACCGAGAAGTTTGCAGCCGATATCACAAGCCTCGCCTACGTCAGCGAGGCCGGTGAGACACTTTATCTCCGTGTCAATACCGAGGGCGAAGGATTCACACTGCGCAGCCAGTCGATTCAAGAAGCCATCGTCATCTCCCGCAACTATATCACCTGCGCCAACGGATTCGTCTATACCGCCGAGGGTGTGCTCTCGCCTCTGGTCGAGACAGTGTTCGACCGCATCAACGACGGCAGTTCCGACATCATGGTCGAGGCTCTCAAGGCAACCGGACTGGACAAGACTCTCTCGTTGGTGGCCGATACCACCTACACGTTGGGTATTCGTTCGTTCCACCAATATCGCTTCACTTTCCTGAATGTGACCGATGACGACTTCTCGCACAACGGCATTTACAGCCTCTCCGACCTCAAAAACCAATTGGCCGCTACGGCAAGCGATGCCTCGGTGGGTCAGGACTCGCTTCTGAAACAATACCTGCAGTATCACCTCTTCGAGGCTTCATACACTGCCTCCGACCTTGCCGAGATGGTGGGCAGCGACAGCGTACGCATCTGGGGAACCTCTGCTCCCAACCAGATTCTGATGATACACCGTCACTCTCTGGCCGAGGTGCGGACAGTCCTCGATGACGGCACCGTCGAAACGGACACCATCTACTACGTCTCCTTCAATGACGACAACGACAGCTACGAGAAGGCCACTCTCAATTGGGAGGTTCCCGAGTACGGTCTCTCGGTGAATATCGGAGAGGCAACTTGCCTTTGGCGCACAGGACAAAATATTTTGGCCAAGAACGGCTATGTGCACAACATCTCCGACTGGATGCCCGTCTATGAGCCCAAACAGAGCACTGTAGTCTGGGATTTGGCCGACTACACCGAGGTTCGCAACGCGTTGGGTTTGCTCTACCACCCCGAAACAGTCGTTTCGAGCGAAAGCAAGACCGACCTCTCCCGATTGGCTTGTTATACGGTGGAAAGCGGTCCCGACGGCACGTCCAACAACTCCTACTCGAGCCTGTGCTACGTGACCTGCAAATCGAATCTCAAGGACTGCCTCTACCACGACCGCGTGGTATTCAACGTGGGTTATCAGGGTTCTGTGACAATGCAGACCCCCACTCTCGTGAAGGGCAAATACAAGGTCACCATTTCGATGGCCTACCTGACGGAGCATTCTTTCATCCGTACTTCCAACGGCTGTAAGGGCGGCATGATGCGTCTCACGGTCGATGGGGAGAATCAGATTCTCACAGCCCCCTACACCTCCATCACCAAATCACTGGCCGGTGTCTATGAGGCTACGCTCTACGATGAGTTGGAGTTTGACGAGACTGCCAGCCACACTTTCAAATTTGTCGTTATGGATCCTGCTGCTTCCACCAACTCGAAGTTCAGCCTCCAGTTCGATGCGATTACATTCACCCCAATTGAATAAGCAAACATTGTCCTATGAAAAAATATCTTTATCAAGCATCATTGCTGGCGATGACCCTGTCGGCCGTTGTACTGACGAGTTGCAACAATCTGTCTGACGATGATTATTTCAAAGACACCGATGTGGATAATACGAATGCCGAGGTGCTTTCGACCAACCAAACGGTGGCCGAATACATTCAGGGACGTTCTGATTTCTCGCAGATGTCTGCCCTCTTTGAGAAGGAAGGCATCTACGAGGAGATGCCATCGTCGGGCGAGCTCCACACCGTGCTCGTGGTCAGCAATCTCAACTTCCAAAGTCCCGAGGACGAAGATGCCAACGTCGTGGCTCGCAGTCATGTGACCAATATCTCGGTAGCTCCCTCCAAGCTCAACTCGGGAGACCGTCTGCTCATGTGGCACAACAAATATGTGACCGTCACCCTCGACGAACAGGCCGCTGCAGGCAACCTCATCGGCCACGCCCTCTTCAACAGCAGCACACTCACCGAAGTTATCAAAGCAGAAGACGGCTACATCTACGTCATCTCCTCCCTCATTGAGACACCCACGTCCCTCCAGGACTACATCAACGAGCTCGACGATGCCCGCTACAGCATCTTCAAAGACATGGTGCTCTCTTCCGGCGGCAAGGAGTTCGACAGAGCCAACTCGAAAGTGGTAGGCGTCGATGCCAACGGCAACACCATCTACGACTCTGTCTTCATCTACACCAACGAGTTCTTCGATGCCAAGAACTTCAACCTCTCGAGCGAAGCCCTCAAGGCCACCATGTTCGTGTTCAGCAACGATGTGATTAACGAGGCTCTCAAAGAGGCACGCCAGACGCTCCATGAGTGGGACTACGACCACAAAACGGTGCTCTTACGCAACGGTTCGCTCGACAGCGTCTATGTGGGCTATTCGTCCGACAAGGACCTCGAGGATTGGATTCTCAAAGCCGCCTTCTTCAACAAGGTATATAGTGCGGCCGATTTGACGCCTAACCTCAGTGCCGAAGATCCCACCGACAACGACATCAAGTCCATCTACAACATCCAATGGCGCACCTCCGTCCAGGAGCTCGACCTCGACAATCCCGTCACGCTTTCCAACGGTGTGGCCTACGAGGTCAAGTCGTTCAAGATTCCCAACAACCGCCTCATCTACCGTCTGCATGAGGAGTTCCGCTACTACGAGCAGTGCGATGCCGACCAAAAGGGACTCTTCTTCAAGACCGACAACCTCGCCAACTTCAAGGTTTCGACCAACGAGGTGGCTCCCTGGACTCCCCTCTCGGGCGTATGGCCCGAACACGGCGACAGTCCGCTCACCTGCAAAGTGGCCGATGCTACGGTGGCACATTTCCAGATGGACTTCACGCCGCTCTACAGCCGAGCCAACAGCGAAGGAGGATTCGACGTGGGTGCCATGATGGTACCTCCCGGAACCTATCGTATGGCAATGGGCTTCAAACAGGGCATGACAGGCATAAGCGTACAGCTGTTCGCCGTGGCCGAAGGCGGTGAAGAGGAAGAGTGCGGCAACAAGGTCGATTTGACTTTGGCCGACGGCTCCACTACCTACCACTACGACCGAGGTGCCACGCTTTCGAACGCTTTGCCCGAATATTACGACAAAAACGACGAACGTCTCACCGCCGGCAGCAAGAATCCGTACTACTGGACCGACGGCGGACCCGTCTATACTGAAGTCACCATTCCCGCTGTGAACGGTCAGAATGCCGCAGGACGCGACAGAGCTGTCCAGCTGCTCATCCGCATGACCAGTGAAAACGGAACGACCGCCGGCACGCTCACCTTCAACCATTGGTGTCTGCGCCCCACAGCCAATAACTATTGATCATATAAACAGGTATAACAGATATGAATGTCTTAAAATCTATCCTTTGCAGCGCTGCACTCTGCTCGAGCTTGGCTTTGGCCCAGACATCGGAAACATATACGGTGAGCGGCGTGATTCTCAACGATCAGTTGCAACCGGTGGCTGACGCTATCGTCTCATGCCCCGGTCACGGACTGGTGCGCACCGAGGCTGACGGCAAGTTCGAGCTGAAGGATGTCGGAAAATGGAGCGCTGTGCGTGTCCAGGCTCAGGGATTCTACAACAAAGAGTTCCATGTGGTGGAGAACGCCGACAACCTCAACGTTTATCTCATCGGAAAGGATAAGCGTCAGTACAACCAGACTGTCCTTAACGGCATGGCCGAAAACAGCGAAGGCGTTGAAAGCTCATTCGGCACCCAGAATATCGCCAAAAAGGACCTCAGCCTCGGTGCAGTAGGTCTGGACAAAGCCCTTCAAGGACAGTTCACAGGTCTGCAGATAACACAGAAGTCAGGCATGACGGGTGAAGGTTCAAATCTCCAGTGGCGAGGCATCCGCAGTTTCGTCGCCGAGACCAATCCCCTCATCGTCATCAACGGCGTGCCCTATATGCCCGACCTCCAGGAGTCATCGCTCATCCAGGGCTACTCGCGCAGCATCTTCCAGTCCATCAATCCTCAGGATATCGCCAACGTGACACTCCTCTCCGGTGCTGAAGCTTCGGCATGGGGTTCTCTCGGTTCCAACGGCGTGCTCCTCATTGAGACGGACGGTGCCAAGAGCGATGACCTCAACACTCGCGTCAGCTTCACGGGCAGTTTCGGCCTCAATTGGCAGACCAACAAACTGCCCCTCATGAACGCGTCGGCCTACAAGTCCTACCTCTCCGACATCGCGATGGACTACTACAAGAACGACATGGGCGCCTTCTTCTCCGACTTCGGATTTATGTCGTCGGCTTCGGCCAACATGGCCCACCTCTATGCGTTCAACACCGACTGGCAGGATGAAATCTTTGACAATTCCATGACCCACGACTATCTCTTCCGTGTGGAAGGTGGAGACGCTATTGCCAAGTACGACATCGCCCTCGGCTACACAGGCGACCAGGGAACGCTCACCGACACCAAGTCCGACCGCTTCCACGCCCAGATCAACGCCAACGTCCTGATAAGCAAGAAATGGGAGATGAACGCCAACATCAATCTGGCCTACCTCACCGGCAGCTATCAGGAACAGGGCTACAGCCTCGAGACCAATCCTCTCCTTGCTGCCTACCGGCGTTCGCCGCTCCTCTCGCCCTATCAGTCGAGCACCATTCCTTCCGAGGACGGCACCTATGCCCTCATCAACAAGTACTCGAGCTACTACCTCGGTTCGGTACAGAACACTGACTTCATCGTTTCCAACCCCGTCTCTCTCGTCAATACGGTCGATGGTTCCGTGCGCCAATATGATATGAACTCACGCATACAGGCTGTCTATAAGCCCACCAACGACTGGACGCTGGCTGCTACCATAGGTCTCTACACCAACTTCGACAAGGAGAAACTCTTCGTGCCGGGCAAAGACAACAGCGACATCGTGCCGCGTTTCGACAACTACGGCAAGTCCGAAAACACCGTCAAGGTCGGCGAGGCTACTGTCTTCAACCTCTACTACGGCGCAAATGCCCGCTACCAGCACACATGGAACCGCCGTCACAGCCTCGATGCGCGCGCCGGATTCCAGATACTCCGCACCAAGACGGAATACGATATGGCTACGGGACGCAACACGGCCAACGACTACTATCAGACCATGGGCGACACTCAGTCTGTCGGCAAATACATCGACGGATACAACAACAAGTGGAACTGGCTCAACGGATATGTGCAGACCCAATACACCTTCGGCAACCTTGTGCGTGCCGGTTTGGTGGCTTCTGTGGACGGTGCCAGCTCCGTGGGTTCCGATGCCACACGTGTTGCAGTCTATCCCGGTGCCAACGTCGGACTCATGCTCGCCAACTGGAAAGGCATCCGTACCGCAGACTGGCTCGACCGCCTCGATGTCTTTGCCGACTACAACGTAACGGGCAACAGCCGCTACTCGTCCAAGTTCGGAAAGTATTACTACACGTCTCAGCCCTATCAGACCATCGCCGGTATCGTACGTGCCAACGTACCCAACACCGAACTGAAGACCGAGACGGACTATTCCTTCCAGGCCGGCATTGATATGGCCTGGCTCCAGAACCGTTTCGGAATCCGCGCAGCATGGTTCAACACCCGCGCCAAGGATGTTCTCATGCTGGGACGAAACTCCTCGGCACTCGGTACCTCGCCCTACTACTGCAACGACGGCGAGATTGTGAGCAAAGGTCTCGAACTGCGTTTCAGCGTCGTACCTGTCCGTACACGCGACTGGACATGGACGCTCAACGTCCAGACCACACACGTGAAGAACTCTGTCGAGAACCTCGGCTCTCTGTCTCAGTTCATCACCTCGCTCAGCGACGGCGGTGAGATTATTTCCAAAGTCGGCGAGAATCCATACGCTTTCTATGGCTACCGCACACGGGGTGTCTATAGCACCTCCGCGGATGCCGCTGCCGCCGGTCTTGTCAACCGCAACGGTGTGGCCTACAAGGCAGGCGATGTGATTTATGTCGATCAGAACAACGACGGCATCATCAACGATGCCGACAAAGTGGTGCTCGGAAGCTCCACGCCCGATGTCTTCGGCTCCGTCTTCACGAGCCTGCAATACAAGGGTTGGACGCTCGACCTCAACTTCGTCTTCAGCGACGGTAACGAGGCCTACAATGCCACCCGCCGCATCACCGAGTCATCGTCCGATTTTGCCAACCAGTCCAAGTCGGTTATGCGCCGCTGGCAGAACGAAGGCGACGTCACCGACATGCCGCGTGCCAATTACCGAGACATCATCGGCAACAACGAAATGAGTGACCGCTTTGTCGAGGACGCTTCCTACATCAAGCTTCGCGATGTGACCCTCTCTTACACCTGGAACAAGAAACTCTGGAATTTCATCCGCGGCGGCAGCATATATCTCTCCGGCCAGAATCTCTTGTGTATCACCAAGTATCTCGGAACCGACCCCGAATTCGCCTACAGCAACGCCTCCTCTATGATGGGCGTCGATTATGGCAAGGTCGCTCTCCCCAAGAGTGTGAAAATCGGTGTGAATTTGCAATTCTGATGCGAAACTTGAAACCTGAAACTTGAACCCCTCCCCCTTCCCTTTAGGGAGGGGCCGGGGGTAGGCTGAAACTTGAAACTCATTATGAATATGAAAAATATTTTCTATAGTGTGAAGACGTGGTGCATGCTTTTCCTCATGGGAGGCGTGGCCTGCGGTGTGACTTCCTGCAACGACTTCTTCGAACCCCAAACGGACGATGCCCTCTCGGGCGATGACTACATGTCGTCCATCACCGAGATGGCTACAGGTTATCTCGGCATTCTCACCAAGATGCAGGCTGTCGGCGACAAGGAGATTTATCTCACCGACACTCGCGGCGAAATGCTGGAGCCCACCGACCAGTCCATCGCCGAACTCATTGCCCTCTATAATTACGAAGACGATCTCACCGGCAATTCATACGCCGACCCCTCGGGCTACTACGATGTGGTTATCGCCTGCAACGACTACCTCCAGAACATGCTCGACTTCAAGAAGAACTATCCCGAGATAGTGGCCGAGACAGACTACTTCGAAGGTCTCTTCGCCTCTGCCATCCGTGTCAAGGTCTGGGCCTACATGACTCTCGCCGAGATTTACGGACAGGCCCTCTGGTTCGACGACCCCATCACCTCTATCAAGGATGTCCGCGATGCAACCATCTTCACTCGTCTCACCACTGCGCAGATTGTCTCTCGGTGCCTCTCCTTGCTCACCGGCGGATGGCAGGGCTACTCGGCGGCTGAGGACTTCTCATGGATTGCCTGGATCGACCCGTCCAACGTCAATTCCATCGCCTCGTCTTCCTACCGCTATTGGGATCAGATGACCCCGCCATACGATGCCCTGCTCGTCAAACTAACCCTTTGGGATGCCGCTTTCCAAGATGCTGCAGGCAACACCTCCGGAGCTCAGACCGACTACGAAACCGTGGCCGACCAGATTCTCAAGATGCTCAACGACAAGTTCATCTCCAACATCACTTACTGGAAGCGCGGCGCTCGTACTTCGGGTGTATATAGCAATATGTGGAACTACGCCTCCCCCAACCAGGAGGAGTCCGTCAGCGCCATTATCTACGACTACACCAAGAACCAAACAAACCGGCTGCTCTATCATTTCTCCAACGAATACCCCAACGCCTATCTGCTCACTTCCAGCGAGGTGGGACGAGCACGTTTCTCCGATACCACCATTGACCCTCTCGGAACCTCCACCGAGGACAGCCGTCTGGGACGCACAACACGGGAGAACAGCTCGGTGTGGTATATCTCGAAATTCCGTCCCGTGGGCTCCACCGTGCGCGTTGAGGCCTACCAGGATGACGTGCATGTCTATACCTTCCGCGCAGCCGAACTTTATCTCTGGCTCGCCGAGGCTCTCAACCACCTCGGCAGATACGACGCCCTCAACCACATCATCAACGAGGGTTTCAACTCCACCTGGTCCGACCTCTTCTCCCAAATCGAAGAGGGCGACGAGACAGTGTCCGAGGCCAATCTGTTCCAGTGGAAGGGCTTTACAAGCTATTGGATTAACTCCAAGACCGGCGGCACCTACAACGGGTTCCGCAACTGCATGGGCGTGGGCAACGTTGCCATTTGGGACGAAACAACCCATACAGCTGCCGAGGCGCAGCGCCACAACGACGAGCTGCTGGCCAACGAATGGATGTTCGAGTGCGCCTGCGAGGGAAAGGTATATCCCAACCTCATTCGTTTCGCCGAGCGCTACAACGACGCCTCCATCGTCTCCGACCGTGTGACACCCAAGTACGCCACCTCCAAAACCGGTGCCACCGAAGCCTCCGTTGCCACCAAAATTCAGAGCGTCAACACCAATTCCGGTGTAATGGGCTATTACGTGCCCTGGAACTTGTATTAACCCTCTGTGCCTCGCGGTTCTGCCGCGGGGCACCCATCGAGAAAACAAATATAGAAACCTAATACATTTTAAATTTAAATGCGTATGAAGAAAACTTTACTGCTTTTGGCAGCTGCCCTTTTGGGCTCTGCCGCTGTGAATGCTCAGGTTAAGAAATCCTGGGATTTCACCAAAGGTCTTAGCGACGAGACGATTGCCAACCTCAATGCCGACAATGCCAATTGGGCTTCGAACGGTACCGATGCCGAAGGCAATACCAACAATTGGCAGAATTCCACCAAGCCTTCCGCCACCGAGTATCTGAAGGCCAACGGACAGGTGATTCCCGAATTGGAAGGTCTGTTGTTCGACATCGGTAGCAACAAAGCCAATTCCATCCATGTCGCCACAACCAAACTGCGTCTCACACGCAAGAACACAAAAATCACCTTCCCCAAACTGGCCAACGGACAGAAGGTGACCATCGTGGGGCGCTCAGCCAACGGCACCGCCACTAACCGCGGTATTGCACCCGTGCAGGACTATCTGAAACTGGTAGAAGGTGAAACAACAGGCGGTGCCTGCATCTTCGTGGGCAACGGCGTGGACGGTTCGCTCGGCACATATTCCTTCACCTGGGAGGTGCAGACCGATGCCACCGACTCCGTGGATGTCGCTTTCACGCTGACACCCGAGGGAGGTATCGACTTTACGCTCTTCCAGATTGACAACGGCGACGTTCCCGCCATTGAGGAGGATCCCAATGTAGTCTATATCTACAGCGGTGACATCGATGAGGACGCCTTCCGCCAGTATGCCGGTCTCGACGACTATTCCACCGTCACCAATATCCCCGTGAGCGAACTGCTCGACGGCACGGTTACTCCCGACAGCCTGATGACATACGATGTGGCTATTCTCGCCAAGTCGGGCTTCAAAGTGGAAGGGGCTGTCGATTTCCTGAAGGAAGGCCTCAACTATGTGCCCATGCTCAACCTCTGGCCTGCCGAAGCCCTCGGCTACATCCCTGCCAATGTTGCTACGCCCATCCTGACCATCGGTGAGGACTATCTCGATGCCGACATTTTCGCCGAACTTGAGATGGGTGGTGACAACGGCGACGAACTCGTTATGTTCAACGGCGAATCGGGCGTTCTGGGCTACACGCTCGCCGAAGGTTCCGAATTTGCCGATGACGAAGTTTACGCCAAGGCCGGCGAAGCCGATGCCATCCATCTGCACGCCAAGCGCAATACCTACATGCTCCTCCCCATTGATCCCGAACAGATGCTCGCCGACGGCGACCTCAACATGACGGATGCCGGTATCGCTCTCGTCAGCAATGTCGTCAAGTATCTCCGCTCCACCAAGGTCAATGTGGTCGATGCTCCCAAGCCCGCCGTCTCCTATCTCTACGAGGACGGCAAGACCACCGTCACTCTCTCCAGCAACCTGGCCGGAGCCAAGATTTACTACACCGTTGACGGCACACGTCCCACGGTGGAGAACAGCCCCGTCTATAAGGAGCCCCTCGTCTTCACCGAACCCGCCACTCTCATGGCCAAGGTGAAGGCTCCCTCCTACAACTCCTCCCCCGTCATTGAGGAACAGGTCATTGTCAAGACCCAACTCGGCACTCCCTCCATTTCTGTAGCCCAGGGCGAGGGTTCCAGCACCATCACGCTCTCCTCGTCGTCGGCTGATGCCAGCCTCTACTACAGCTTCAACGGACAGAAGCAGGCCGACCGTGCCACGCTCTACAGCGAGCCCATCGTCATCACCGAGCCCGGCACCATTACCGCCTTCGCATACGCCGACGGCTATCTCACTTCCGAAGTCGCTGTTTCCGATGTCTTTGTAGCCGGCATTCCCGCCGTCAAGGACACCTTGGCTCACTTCAATGCCGGCACAACCGACTGGTTCGACAACGCCCTTCTCTACGATGCCGAGGGCAACGAGATTCCCACGCCCACAGAGAACTGGGCAGCCAAGGCAGCCTACTACTTCGGCAAGAACTATTGGGAATACTATTCCACCGAGGTGGATCGCGTAGAAACCGTAACCGATGCCGAGGGCAATGTGATTAAGTCACAGATTCCCGGCCAGGAAGATCAGGATTCCACTGTCACTTACTACAAGCCCGACCCCGCAGCCTTCCGCTCCATCAAGTCGGCCACCGACACAAAGTGGGTCATCTCTACGCAAGGACAGCTGCTCACCGGCGAGACCAACATTGACCAACTCGGCTACGTCAAGACTGAGGGCGCCAGCGATGGACGCTATCATGACGAGGCCATCGACCTCATAGGCGGTCCCGCCACCAAGGGCTGTCTCACCATGGGCGGCAAGAACAGCGGCAATCCTTACACCGCTGCTGTTACCACCCTCGACAAGTATGCTGCTCCCTTCGACGTGGTCGTTTATGCCAATCAGGGCAACAGCGACGGAGCCACCGTCAACGTCGAGATTCAGGTTTCTGCCGACGGCGAGACTTGGACATCCATCGGCGATGTGAAGATGGCCTACACCATGCGCCACATCAAGAAGACCCGCCTCCACTACAGCACTGCCGGCGAGGTATATGTTCGTCTCGCTCAGGTGGGCGGCAAACCCAAGGCTCAGATTTGCGACATCTACGTCATCTCTACCGACGGCCTGACCGGCATTCGCGCCATCGAGGAGACCGCTCCTGTCCGCAAGAGCGATGTCATCTACAACATCCTCGGCCAGAAGGTCGGCAAGGACTACAAGGGTCTCATCATCCGGGACGGCAAGAAGATTATCAACAAATAATCCAACCCCTCCCCCTTTTATACAATTCACCCCGGGTCATCCGCAAGGACGGCTCGGGGTTTCTTATGGTTGGAGTTCAGCCCGGGGTGGCTGTTCGTTCGCAATTCAATAGGCGAAGAGGGGATAGTTCTTCATCTTCTCGTTGACGCGGGCACGAACCTTGGCGATGACAGTTTCGTCCTCGGGACTGTTGAGCACTTCTTCTATCATCTCTGCAATTTCGACCATGAGGTCTTCCTTGGCACCTCGCGTGGTGATGGCGGGCGTACCGAGACGGATGCCTGAGGTCTGGAAAGCAGAACGCGTGTCGAAGGGAACCATGTTCTTGTTGCAGGTGATATCGGCGGCAACCAGAGCGGTCTCGGCCACCTTGCCGGTCAGTTCGGGATACTTGGGACGGAGGTCAACGAGCATGGAGTGGTTGTCTGTGCCGCCGGAAACAATCTTGAATCCGCGCTTTACCAGTTCCTCGGCCAAAACGGCAGCATTCTTCTTCACCTGGGTCTGATACTCCTTGAACTCGGGTTTCAAAGCCTCGCCGAAAGCCACAGCCTTGGCGGCAATGACATGTTCGAGAGGGCCGCCCTGTGTGCCGGGGAAGACACTGGAGTCGAGACAGGCCGACATCATCTTGACTACACCCTTGGGAGTCTTGATGCCCTTGGGATTGGGGAAATCCTGACCCATCATAATCACGCCGCCTCGGGGACCGCGCAGCGTCTTGTGGGTCGTGGAGGTCACGATGTGGGCATACTTCACGGGATTGTCGAGCAAACCGGCTGCAATCAAACCGGCAGGGTGAGCCATGTCAATCATGAGAAGGGCACCCACCTCGTCGGCAATCTTGCGCATACGGGCATAGTCCCACTCACGGGAATAGGCCGAGCCGCCGCCGATGATGAGCTTGGGCTTGTTCTCCTTGGCCAGACGCTCCATCTCGTCATAATCGACACGTCCTGTCTCCTCATTGAGGTTGTAGGCAACGGGACGGTAAAGCAGGCCGGAAGAGTTGACTGCAGAACCGTGCGAAAGATGACCGCCGTGGGCGAGGTTCAGACCCATGAAGGTATCTCCGGGTTCGAGCACGGCAGCCAGTACGGCCTGATTGGCCTGGGCTCCCGAGTGGGGCTGTACGTTGGCCCAGCAGGCTCCGAAGAGCTCCTTGAGCCGTTCGATGGCCAATGTCTCGATTTTATCGACCACCTGACAGCCGCCGTAGTAACGATGGCCGGAATATCCCTCGGCGTATTTGTTGGTGAGCACTGAACCCATTGCCTCCATCACCTCGTCCGATACGAAGTTCTCTGACGCAATCAGTTCGATACCTTTCATTTGGCGCTGACGTTCCTCGTCGATATAGCCAAATACAAGTGAATCTTTTTCCATTTTGTTTGATACAGTTGTTATGTTGTTATGTGAATCTTTCTATTCGTCCTGACCGATGATGACTGCCATTCCGACGCGAACCAGCGTCTTGAGGCTGTCAAGGTTCTCGTTGCGGAGACGGATGCATCCCTCTGTGGCCCGTGTTCCGATGCTCCCGGGGTCATGCGTTCCGTGAATGCCTATTCCGCTGAATCCTGTGCGCAGACGGATGAACCAGTTGCCGTAAGCGTAGGGGATATATCCTTTCCCGTCGCCGAAATCGTGGCCCCATGTCTCGGACGGCTGAATCTGCTGGATGGTGAACGACCCCTCTGGAGTGCGATTGTCGCCCTTGCGTTTCTTGTTGCCTTTGTTGCGGGCGGCAGCGCACCGGTAGCTCACCACTTGACTGCCCTGCGCGTCATAGAGCGTGAGGGTCAGCTCCTTCTTGTTGATATAGATGAGTCCTTGGGACCAGTCGGGATTGAATCTCTTGACATCCGCCTGCACCTCAGCCGGCAGAAGAGCCAAATTCTCGGGAGTTGTTCCGCCTCGGGTGACCTTCGGTTTCTCCGGCGCGGGTCGGGTTTTCGGCTTGGCGGGAACGGCAGGCTTCGGTTCAGGTTCAGGAATCTGCACCCTGTGCAATGCCCCTACAGGCACCTCGGGGAGTTCCGGAAGCAAAAAGAACGGGTCATTGCTTAAATCCAACGTCGGACGGGGAATACGCAAAGGAACATTGGCCGGCTTCACCTCAACGGGTTTCGATGGGGCAGACACAGTGTAGCTGAAACGGCTCTCCCCCGAATCGGTCCATATATCGGCATGGAGAAGAGCGGGAAATGCTGCAAACCAAAGGGCTGCCAACAGCCTGTGATTCTTTCCTTTCATCATAATTCAGGATGCAAATATAAGACAAAAAAAATAAAAACGGCCTGAAATCGGGCAAAAAATGCGAGGTTTGCATAAATTCTCGGAATTTATAGCCGTTTTGTCAGATAAAAATGCTATCTTTGCAGCCCGATTGATGAAATGAAAAACAAAGAAACAATAATTTTGAACAACGACATAGTGAATCGGACGCTTCAGGCAACGGGATTCCCGAAGCTCAACGATATGCAAAAGCAAATGCTCGAAACAGCCGTTTCGGGCCCAGACTGTTTACTGCTCTCCCCCACCGGCAGCGGCAAGACATTGGCATTTCTGCTCCCGCTGTGGCAAATGATAGAGACCCGTCCCGAGACGGAACGCATCCTGGTGGTCGTTCCTGCCCGCGAGTTGGCCGAACAGATTGCCGATGTGTGGCAGCGTCTCCATACCGACCGCAGGGTGATTTGTTGCTACGGCGGTCACGACCTCCGCACAGAGGCCCGCGACCTGGACAGCCCGCCGGCCTGGTCCCTGCTTGTGGGCACGCCCGGACGACTGCTCGACCACGCGGAGCGCGGACACTTCAGTCCGGAAGCCATCACCCGGCTGGTGCTCGACGAATACGACAAAATCTTGGAACTCGGCTTCGAGGAAGAGATGAAAGCCCTCGTCGGGAAACTCTCTTCCGTCCGGCAGCGCATTCTCACTTCCGCCACCCACAATATGCCCATCGCCCCTTGGCTGGGCATGAAGAACTGGAAGCAAATCGAATACGGGATGCGCGACACCGACAGCGAAGCTCCCGACACCGTCCGTCCCAAGTTCACCTTCCGCCTCGTCAAAAGCCCGGTGGCAGACAAACTCGAGACTCTCCGGGACCTGCTCTGCACCCTGGAAGACGGAGCCAAGGCCATCGTCTTCAGCAACTATCGCGAGAGTTCCGAGCGTATCGCCCATTTCCTGACAGACCACGGCATCGCCTGTGCTCTCTATCACGGAGGACTCGAACAGCCCCAGCGCGACAAGGCGATGATAAGGTTCCGCAACCAAAGCATCCGGGTGCTCGTCTCGACCGATTTGGCCTCGCGCGGCCTCGACATTCCCGAGGTGGATTACATCATCCACTATCATCTTCCCTCCAGCGAGGAAGCATATACCCACCGCAACGGACGTACCGCCCGTGCCGGTGCCGAGGGCAGTGTCTGCTTCATTCTTGGACCGGACGAAGAGCTCCCCGCCTATGTGGACGAAAAGCCCATTTGGTTCAATCTCCGTCCCCGCAAGTGGCAGGGAGCCGAATGGGAAACCATCTATATCGGACGCGGCAAACGCGAGAAAATCTCACGCGCAGACGTGCTGGGATTCTTCACCCGCAACGGTGGCATCGACGGCAGCATGATAGGCCGCATCGATGTACTCGACCACTGCGCTTTCTGCGCCATGCGGGCCGAGGTGGCCGACGAAGTGCTGTCCAAGGTGCGCGGCCTCAAAATCAAAGGCGAAAAGACACACTACCTCAAAATCACCGAAAGCTGATGGAAATCAAGGATTTGGTCATTCAGAAACCCCGCTTCAACGCCCTCGCCAAGAAGCTGAGAAACCTCCGCCTCAACGACGAAGGACGGCAGCAGGTGATTCACCTCCCGGGCTTGTGCTGCTCGTCGGCAGCTACGTTTCTGGCTCCGCTCAAAAATGCTGTGACCGGCATCTTCCTCTTTGTGCTCAACGACGAGGAAGAAGCCGCCTACTTCTATCACGACCTCTGCCGCATCACCGATGAGGAACGCGTGCTCTTCTTCCCCTCGGCCTACAAACGTTCCATTCGCTACGGACAGATTGACTCTGCCAACGAAATTCTGCGCACCGAAGTGGTCGGTACGGTACGCAACCTGACCTCCGACTCCTGTCTGCTCCTGGTCTCCTACCCCGAGGCCTTGGCCGAGAAGGTGGCGATGCCGGAAGATGTGTCGGACAAACTGCTCCACCTCACCGCCGGCCAGACGATAGAGTCGAAAGCCGTGGTTGCCAAACTCAACGACCTGGGCTTCGAGCGTGTCGATTATGTTTATGAACCGGGACAGTTTGCCATTCGCGGCTCCATTCTCGATGTCTTTTCCTTCTCGTGCGAATATCCTTTCCGCATCGACTTCTTCGGCAATGAGATAGACTCGCTGCGCACCTTTGAGGTCGATACACAGCTCTCCAAGGACGTGCTCAAGGAGCTGACCATCGCTCCGTCGCTCTCCCAGAGTGCCACCAAGGGCATTTCCCTGCCCGAATTTCTGGGGAGTGACACGATTACGGTGGTCAAGGATTTGCCCTGGGTGCTCGACCAGGTGGAGCATGTATGCAACACCGAACTTTCGACCCAATTGTTGGCTTCGGAAGAGGGCGACCTCACGGCTGTGGAAAAACTGGTGGGCTACGAAGCGTTCCGCCAGGCTTTTATGGCCTGTCACCGCATCGAAATCGGAGTCAGGTGCAGCCTCGATACCGCTGTATATAATAAGGTGTCCCGCAAAGAGATGCCCTCCCGTTCGGTCATCGAGTTCCACACAACACCCCAACCCCAATGGCACAAAAACTTCGACCTCATCGCGAAAGATTTGCGTCAGTATGTGACCGACGGATATACCATCCACATCCTGAGCGAAAGCCCCAAACAACTGGACCGCATCGAAGCCATCTTCAGCGACAGGGGCGACAATTTCCGGTTCGTGCGCGTGCTCAGAGCCATCCATGAGGGGTTTGTCGATGACGACACCCGCAACTGCTACTTTACGGACCACGAAATCTTCGACCGCTACCACAAGTACAGCCTCAAGTCGGAACGCGCCCGCAGCGGCAAACTGGCTCTCTCGCTCAAGGAACTGCAGGAATTCAATGTCGGCGACTACATCGTGCATGTCGATCACGGCATCGGACAGTTCGGAGGTCTCGTCGAGATGCCCATGACACTGCCCGACGGAACAACCCGCCGACAGGAAGTGGTCAAACTCATCTACAAGAACCAAGACCAGCTCTACGTCTCCATCCACCAGCTCGACAAACTCTCCAAATACCGCGGCAAGGATGCCAATCCGCCCGTACTCTCCCGATTGGGCGGCGGAACCTGGGAGAAACTCAAGGACAAGACGACCACGAAGATGAAAGACATGGCGCGCGAACTCATCACGCTCTATGCCAAGCGCAAGAAAGAGAAGGGTTTCAAATTTTCGCCCGACTCCAATATGCAGCAGGAACTGGAAGCATCGTTCATCTACGAGGATACACCCGACCAGCTGAAGGCCACCAACGACGTGAAACGCGACATGGAATCCTCGAAGCCGATGGACCGCCTCGTCTGCGGCGATGTGGGCTTCGGCAAGACCGAGGTGGCGATACGTGCCGCACTGAAGGCATGTGCCGACTGCAAACAAGTGGCCGTGCTGGTGCCCACCACCGTGCTCGCTTTCCAGCACTACAAAACCTTCAGCGAACGCCTGCAGGGCTTTCCCGTCCGCGTCGATTACCTCAGTCGCGCCCGTTCGGCCAGACAGACCACCCAGATTCTGAAGGACCTCAAGAGCGGCGACATCAACATCATTGTGGGCACCCACAAACTGATAGGCAAGAATGTGGAATTCTGCGACTTGGGACTGCTCGTCATCGACGAGGAACAGAAATTCGGAGTCAAGACCAAGGAGGCTCTCAAGAAACTGCGCATCAGCGTCGATACGCTCACCATGACAGCCACCCCCATCCCGCGCACCCTGCAATTCTCGCTCATGGGAGCACGCGACCTCTCCATCATAGCCACACCGCCCGCCAACCGCTATCCCATCCAGACGGAGGTACACCGCGATGAAGACTCCCTGGTGGCCGAAGCCATCAACTTCGAACTCTCGCGCAACGGACAGGTCTTCTTCATCAACAACCGCATCTCCCAGTTGCCCGACATCGTCGAGCGAATCCACCGCCTCGTGCCCGATGCCCGTGTATGTTCGGCCCACGGACAAATGGCTCCGGAGAAAGTGGAGGAAATCATTCTCGACTTCGCCAACTGCGAATACGACGTGCTCGTCTGCACCACCATCATCGAAGCCGGCCTCGACATGCCCAATGCCAACACCATGATAGTGTCCAATGCCCAGAACTTCGGCCTTTCGGAACTCCACCAACTGCGCGGACGGGTAGGCCGCACCAACAAGAAAGCCTTCTGCTACCTGCTGTGTCCTCCCCTCTCGACCCTTACGCCCGATGCGCGCCGCAGGTTGCAGGCCATCGAGAACTTCTCGGGCCTCGGCTCGGGCATCCATCTGGCCATGCAGGACCTCGACATACGCGGCGCCGGCAATATCTTCGGCGGGGAACAGAGCGGATTCATCACCGACCTCGGCTATGAAGCTTATCAGAAAATCCTGCGCAAAGCCATCAACGACCTCAAGAGCGAGGAGTTTGCCGACCTCTACCAGGAAGAACTCCAAACGCACAAAACCGACATTGTGGAGGATGCCAACCTCGAGACCGACCTGGACATACAGTTCGGCGAAGCATACGTGCCCGAGAGCGGCGAACGCATAGCTCTCTATCAGGAACTCGACAACCTCTCCCGGCCCGCAGAAATCGAAGCCTATCGCAAACGGCTCATCGACCGTTTCGGTCCTATTCCCGAGAACGGCGAAGAGCTGATACGCGTGGTGACCCTGCGCAGTCTGGCCAAACGGCTGGGATTCGAACGCATGGTGCTCAGACAAGGACTCTATCCCCATCCCCAAATCAAGAAGAACCAGGAACAAATGCGCTGTTTCTTCCCCGCCGACGAAAACAAACTCAACGTTTTCCTCAAGAGCGATGCCTACGCCCACATCATGAACTTCATGTCGAAATATCCCCGCGACTTCCAGTTCGAACAGCGCAGCAACGGACGCTACAGCATCGTCCTCCTGCGTGTCAACAGCGTGCGCGAGGCCATCGAATGGTTCGAAAAGATTTTGGAAGCATAACATTGCCTCAGACATCTTCCATCGAATCCCTTGGCGAGGAGAAGCACAAATGCCTTGTGGGCGGATATTTTTGGGGAGGACATGCGGACAGGTTCCTGTCACAGATTGCCCCGAGGCATCCTCACTGACAACTCGGGGAAAGCCTCTCCCCGGCCTCGCCTAAAGGAAAGGGAGCAAGGGGGAGAGGCTGTCTGTCGGGGTCATATAACATGACATAAGGGCCTTGACGAATAAATGCCTTTTCAGGAGATAGAGATGTCCCCGTCGGGATTCACATCCTGGCGGGGACTGTTGTTATGGAATAAATCCGATATGGATACTGAAATGCTTATTTCTTGAATTCGGGAAGACCGTATGCACGGCTCACCTCGTTGTACTGGTCGATGAGTTCCTGCTTGTTGGGGCAAGAGGGCTTCTGGAACTTCTTGTAGAGGATGGTGCGCATGGCGTTGGCGATGGTGTTGTCGCTACGCTCGGAATCGAAAGCAAAAGCCTTCTCGTAGTAAGGAAGTGCGGCATCATAGAGAGGGCCGGCCACCTTATCTACGGCATCATACTGCTTCTTGTCATAAAGTTCGTTCTCCTTGTCGGTTGCCTTGTTGAAAGCAATACGGCCCAGGTTCGACCAGCTCTGGTAGTTGGTTGCGTCGAGTTCGGTAGCTTTCTTGTAGCATTCCTCGGCAGCGGCGTTGTCGCCCTGCATTTCGAGGAGACGTCCCTTGAGATCGATGAAACGGGCGTTGTTGGGGTCGGTCTGGATGATGTTGTCGATGTAGTTGGCAGCCTCGGCATAATTCTTCTGCTCGAGATAGACATTCATCAGACTTGTGGCATACCAAGGCTCCTCGGGCATCTTCTGGACGCCCTCCTTGAGGATTTCGACGAACTTGGCCGTGTCCTGAAGGGTGAGATACTCCTTGGCGAGAGACTGATAGATGAGGTTGGTCTCATAGTTCTTGTCCTTCATAGCCTCGAGAGCGGTGACGGCGAGGTTATGGTCCTCGGAGTAGATGGCAACGACGGCACGGTTGAACATGGTCTGGTTGATGGTGGAGTCGGCAGCGAGGGGAGCATACACAGATTCCTGGAGGATGGGATTGAGGGCAGCGCCGTCCTTGATGAGGTCGCTACGGGTAGCGTCGATGGATTTGGAGAATGCGTCGTAGGCTTTCTTCCACTCCTTGGCATTGTACCAGTAGCCGGCATTGGCACGGAGACCGCCGGTAATCTGATAGCACTCGAAAGCATGGGCTTTGACGGTCTCGAGGTTTTTGGCCTTGGGGTCGGTAGCCTTGTAGAGTTCGTAAGCCTTGGTGTAGTAGTCATAAGCGGCGTCGGTGCAGTCGTAGATGACCTTCTCGTCCATTGTACCTCCCAAAGCGGGCTTGTTGCGCTCGTTGTTCATCTGAGCGTATTCCACTTCGCCGGCAGCAAAGTAGAATTCGGGGTTATCCTTGCTGTTGCTGTTGGCCTGAGCCTCGGCAATGGCAGCACGGGCGGCAGCGAAATCGGGTGTAGTGGCCTCTGAAGCCTTCTTGGCATCCTTAATTGACTTGTTGAATGCCTTGAGTTCTTCCTTGGCGGCCTTTTTGGCGGCTTTTTCGGCGTCATCGCCACCCGCATAAGCTGTGAAAGAGCCGAGCGTGAGAGCAGCGGCCAAAGCGGTAAGAATGATGCGTTTCATTGTGAATGATGTTTTAAAGGGTGAATATTGAATTGGTAATTATTGTCACTTATCCCCGAGCGGTTGACATTAAGACCTGTCAACCGCCCGAAGGTTTAATCATTAGCTTCCGTATCGGGCTGTTGGGGAGTTTGGTCCGTTGCGCCTTCTTCGGCAACAGGTTCCTCTTCCTCGGGATCCACTCGGCATACCGAAGCGATGTGGTCGCCTTTCTTCTCGAGATTGATGAGACGCACTCCCTGGGTAGCACGTCCCATGACACGAACGTCGTTGAGGTGGAGACGAATGACGATACCGGACTTGTTGATAATCATGAGGTCGTCGTTGTCGGTCACCACCTTGATGGCAGTGAGAGGACCGGTCTTGGCCGTGATTTGGAGGGTTCTTACACCCTTGCCTCCCCGGTTGGTGATTCGGTAATCGGTAATCTCGGAACGTTTTCCGTAGCCGTTTTCGGAGACAACCAGGATGGTGGGTTCGTCGGCCGTATGCTCAAAACCCACACAACCGCAATGGTCAAGGGATTTTAAGTCCCTCGTGTCTACCATTCCACCATTCGGGCAACCGGAGGATTTGGGAGACCCCCAAAAATTTCCGGCTGCAAAGATACGATTTTTTTTTGACATAGACAGCATTCTTGACAAGGAAAATAAAAAAATCGAAGAAAAAGGAAGATTTTAGGGACTTTTTTTGGTTCTCTGTCAATTTTTTGCTATCTTTGCACGCAAAATTTGGCAACGTCATCACATTTCAGTCGCTAAAATGAAAAAGACAAACGACAACGAGCAAAAGATTGTAATTTACCAAATGCTGGTGCGCCTCTTTGGTAACACCAACCCCACAAGGTGCCCGAACGGAACGCTGGCCGTCAACGGCTGCGGAAAGATGAACGATATTAATCCGGCTGCTCTGCGCAGCATCCGACAGTTGGGCTGCAACTATGTGTGGTACACCGGACTCATCCAACAAGCCACGCAGACCGATTGGTCCTATCTCGGTTTGCCCCGACAAGACCGGCACGTCGTGAAGGGCATCGCAGGGTCGCCCTATGCCATTACCGACTACTACAGCGTTTCGCCCGACCTGGCCGAAGATCCCCTGAACAGGATGGCCGAATTTGACGCCCTCGTCGAACGGACCCACAAGGCAGGTCTCAAGCTCATCATCGATTTCGTGCCCAATCACGTGGCACGCCAGTACCACTCAACCATGAAACCCGAAGGCACACGCGACCTCGGTCAAGATGACAACACCGGCGTGGCTTTCTCTCCCGACAACAATTTCTACTACATTCCCGACCAACCCTTCGCTCCGTGGTTCGACCTCGGCAGCGGCGATGACCAATATACGGAATGTCCGGCCAAGGTGACGGGCAACGACTGCTTCACGCCCAGTCCCGACAAAAACGACTGGTATGAGACTGTCAAACTCAACTACGGCATCAACTACCTCTGCGGCGGAGAAAAGCACTTCTCCCCCATCCCGTCAACATGGAAAAAAATGCTCGACATTCTCCTCTACTGGGCTGGAAAAGGCGTGGACGGATTCCGATGCGACATGGCCCACATGGTGCCCGTGGAGTTTTGGGCCTGGGCACTCCCTCAAGTCAAGAAAGCAGCGCAACAAGGTGTCATCTTCATCGCCGAAATCTACGAGCCGTCCGTCTATCGTGCTTACATTGAGGCAGGCTTTGACTACCTCTACGACAAAGTCGGTCTCTATGATACTTTAAAAAGTGTAATCCGCTGGGAACGTTCGGCCTCAGACATCACCTACTGCTGGCAAGCCCACGGCGACATTCAGGACCACATGCTCAATTTCCTCGAGAATCACGACGAGCAGCGTATCGCCTCCGACTTCTTTGCAGGCGCTCCCGAGAAGGGCTTCCCGGGGTTGGCCACAGGTCTCCTGATGAACCGGAGCCCCTACATGATTTATTTCGGACAGGAACTCGGCGAACGGGGCATGGACGAAGAAGGCTACAGCGGCAGGGACGGACGTACCACCATCTTCGACTACTGGTCGCTCCCCAAGGTCATACAATGGCACGGCGAGGGCGACAGTTGGAGCCTCGCGGGTCTCGGCAAAGAGGAGAAAAAGGTGCGCGACTACTATCGCAGCCTGCTTACACTCGCTGCGGAGCACCCCGTCTTCACCGCCGGAAAGTTCTGGGACCTCGAATATGCCCAGTTCAACAACCCCGGCTTCGATACGCAGCGCCTCTACGCCTTCCTGCGCTATGGCGGCAAGGAAAGAGCCTTGGTGGTAGCCAACTTCTCGGAGTCGAACGGCAAGGTGTGGGTCGATATCCCGCGCGAGGCTTGGGACGAACTCAAGATACGCACCAAGACGCTCACCTTCACCAATCTCCTCAAGGGCAAATCCTACAGGATTCCTTTCGACCCGACAGAGCCCGTCCCTGTCGATATCGATGCCGACAGTGTGACGGTTCTGACCTTCTGATTTTGACTGCTTCGGAAGTCAAATTATCGCGATTATTATAAATAATGTTATTTTCCCTCTGATAATTGCGACAAAATTTGGCAGTCTCGTCCGAAAGTCCTATCTTTGCACATATATATTCAAAGAATATGAATAATAATTTTTTAGTCTTCTCCGGTCGCGCTTCGCGCTACCTGGCTGAAAAAATCTGCGCTTCATTGGGATGCCCCCTCGGCAACCTCAACGTACAGACCTTCGCAGACGGTGAGTTCGGTGTTAGCTTCGAAGAAACCATTCGCGGCAAACATGTTTTCCTGGTTCAGAGCACCTTTCCTACGGCCGACAACCTCATGGAACTGCTCCTCATGATTGATGCGGCCAAGCGAGCTTCGGCAGCCCATATCATCGCTGTAATCCCCTATTTCGGATGGGCCCGTCAAGACCGCAAGGACAAACCCCGCGTGGCCATCGGAGCCAAGTTGGTGGCCGACCTTCTGAGTGTGGCAGGCATCGACCGTCTCATCACGATGGACCTTCATGCCGACCAGATACAGGGCTTCTTCAACATTCCCGTCGATCATCTCTACGCCTCGAAAGTGCTCGCACCCTACATCGAACAGGAGGTGGGCACCGAGAACCTCGTTATCGCATCGCCTGACGCCGGCGGTTCGAAGCGAGCCTACAACTACGCCAAATATTTCGGCGTGCCGATGGTGATGTGCTCCAAGCACCGCGAGAAGGCCAATGTGGTCGATTCGATGTTCCTCATCGGTGAAGTCGAGGGCAAAGACGTAGTACTCTGCGACGACATGGTGGATACTGCCGGCACCATCACCAAAGCCGCCAACCTGATGATGGAGAAGGGAGCCCGTTCGGTAAGAGCCATCGCCTCCCACTGTGTGATGTCGGGTCCTGCCAACGAACGTGTGGAAGCTTCGTCGCTCAAGGAAATGATTTTCACTGATTCCATCCCCTATCGCGGCTCGTGCGCCAAGGTCCACATCCTCTCGATAGCCGACATGTTTGCCGAGACCATTCGCCGCCTCATGAACGAGGAGTCCATCTCCAACATGTTCATTATATAAAAGGAGAAGAGTTCCCCTACCCCAGTATTCACATTAAGCTACTACAAGATATGTCCTTTATTCAAGATAAAGTCGTGATGGACGGCCTCACGTTCGATGACGTCCTTTTGGTGCCCTCCTATTCGGAAGTGCTCCCGCGTGAAGTGGATCTTCGCACCCGTTTTTCCCGTCGCATCACTCTCAACATCCCCATCGTATCGGCTGCCATGGACACCGTGACCGAAGCCTCGCTGGCCATCGCCATGGCCCGGGAAGGCGGCATCGGTGTCATCCACAAGAACATGCCCATCGAAGCGCAAGCCCATCAGGTTTCGCAGGTCAAGCGTGCCGAGAACGGCATGATATACGCGCCCGTCACAACCCGACCCAATGCGACGGTGCGAGACGTGCTGACCATCATGAGCGAATACCACATCGGCGGTGTGCCGGTGGTTGACGAGCAGCGCCGTCTCGTGGGCATTGTCACCAACCGCGACCTCCGTTTCCAGAAAGACCTCAACCGCAGCATCTCGGAAGTGATGACCAGCCAAAACCTCATCACGGCTCAGGTAGGCTTCAACCTGCTCGATGCCGCAGACATCCTCCAGGAACACAAAATCGAGAAACTCCCCGTGGTGGATGCCGAAGGACATCTGGTAGGTCTCATCACCTACAAGGATATCACCAAAGCCAAAGACAAACCCAACGCCTGCAAGGACACAAAGGGGCGTCTGCGCGTGGCTGCCGGCGTAGGTGTCACAGCCGACGTGATGGACCGCACGTCCGCCCTGGTGGATGCCGGTGTCGATGCCGTCGTTGTCGATACGGCTCACGGCCATTCCAAAGGCGTGGTGGGTGTGCTCGAAAAGATTAAATCCACTTATCCCGACATCGACGTTGTGGTAGGCAATATCGCCACAGCCGAAGCTGCCACCTATTTGGCCGACGCCGGAGCGGATGCCGTGAAGGTCGGCATCGGTCCCGGCTCAATCTGCACCACCCGCATTGTGGCCGGTATCGGCGTTCCCCAGCTTTCGGCTGTCTATGAAGTGGCCAAAGCCCTGCGCGGACGCGACATCCCGCTCATCGCCGACGGCGGTATCCGCTACTCGGGCGATATCGTGAAGGCCATTGCTGCCGGCGGCTACAGCGTCATGCTCGGTTCGCTGCTCGCCGGTGTGGAAGAAAGTCCCGGCGACACCATCATCTTCAACGGACGCAAATTCAAAACCTATCGCGGCATGGGTTCGCTCGATGCCATGCAGCAGGGTTCCAAGGACCGTTACTTCCAGTCGGGCGAAGCCGATGTCAAGAAACTCGTTCCCGAGGGCATCGTTTCGCGCGTTCCTTTCAAGGGCAACCTCAACGAAGTCATCTATCAGATGGTGGGCGGCCTCCGCGCCGGCATGGGGTACTGCGGTGCCAAAGACATCCCGACCCTCCACGCCACTTCGAAATTCACCCGTATCACCAATGCGGGCATCCTCGAAAGCCATCCCCACGATGTGACCATCACCAAGGAAGCTCCCAACTACTCAAGAGGCGAATAAATGAAGCGTAACCTGTTTTTTCTCCTCGGCTCCCTGTTGCTGACGTATGCCTCGGCCCAGACCCATAAGGTTCTGATAGAGACCAACATGGGCAATATGACCGTCATGCTCTACGACGACACGCCCAACACCACCGCCAACTTCCTCCAGAAGGTGCGCGACGGCTATTACGACGGTTCGCTGTTCGGACGCGTTATCCCCAGCTTCATGATACAGGGCGGAGCTCCCGACTCGAAGACAGCTCCTCCCGGGGCATCCATCGGTTGGGGTGACATCAAGGAGGAGATTCCGGGCGAGATACGCCTCAACCACGTCCCCAAGAAAGGAGCTTTGGCTTCCCCCCGCCGCGACGACAAAGTCAATCCGCAGAAGAAGAGCGACATGTCGATGTTCTTCATTGTGCAGGGCTACACCATGACGCGCGAATACATGAAAGCGTGGGAAATGAAGACCAACGAATCCATCCGCAAGGCCGTCAAAGCCAAGATGTTCACTCAGGCAGTCAAAGACTCGCTGCGCATCCTCAAGCAGGGCGACCCCAACGAGTACAACCGCTATGTACGCGCCTTCAATCAGGCGATGGACAGCGTCTGCCACAAGACTCCCGGCGCACGCTATTTCACCGAAGCCGAGAAGGAAGCCTACAGTACCATAGGCGGAGCTCAGCATCTCTACGGCGAATATACCATCTACGGTGAAGTCATCAGCGGACTCGAAGTGATAGACAAAATTGCGGAACTCGAGACCAACATGGCCGATCGTCCCAAAACCGACGTTCGCATGAAAATCCGCGTGATACAGTAAAAAAAGAGAGAATCACAATGCCGGCTTCAGCCAGTTGCCCCATCTCAATCGGATGAGGAATATCGAACCTCTCACACAAAGTTCGATGCACATCGCCAGCCAGACACCGTTGAGCCCCCAGCCGAAAACCTTCACGAAGAGCAACGCGAGCGAGATTCTCACCACCCACATCGAAGTGAAATTGATGGTTGCGGGCTTGAGGGTATCGCCGGCACCCACCATACAGCCGTAGCACACAATGGCGGCAGCAAACATGGGTTCGGCCCAGGCCTCGATGCGAAGCGCTCCTGTGCCAAGGTCGATGATGTCGCGGACGGGCGTTATGAAGGCCATCATGAAGGGAGCTCCGAACCACATCACCACGCCCATCACCGACATCACAGCCATGCCCAAGCCCACACAGAGCCAGGCAAAGCGCTTGGTGAGTTCGAGACGCCGTGCTCCGATGCTTTGGCCCACAAGGGTCGTTGCGGCTTCCTGGATACCGTAGCCTGGCATATAACACAGTGCCTCGACCGTGATGCCAAACGAATGGGCCGCTATGGAGGCCGCTCCGAGAGGTGCGAGAATCATGGTCGTTGCAACCTGGGCCGACGTGGTGACTATGCGTTCCAGACCGATGGGCGAACCAATCACAAAAGCACGTTTCAGTATGTTTTTGCTCACCTTGAAACTGCGCAACGACAACAGCGGCTCGGCAGCTGTCGAAAAGACAGGTGACCGGCGGGTAATGTAGTACCACACAATCAGCGCCGTGAGCGTCTCGGCTGTCATGGTTCCCAACGCAGCTCCCGCCACTCCCAATCCGGCACCCCACACCGGAATGTCGATTCCGGCAAGATGCCACGTTTGGGAAGGGAAGATAAACAGAAAGTTGAAAATGACATCCAGGAGACACATCACGACTCCCATCGTCGAGGGGAACCGTATATTGCCCGATGCGCGTATCGAACCCATTCCTGAATAGGAAATCTGAAGAACGGGAATCGAAGCGGCAAAAATGGCAAAATAGAGGGATGCATCGCGGGCAATCTCAGCACTTCCTCCGAGCCACGTAGGCAAGGGATAGGCAATGAGGACACCTGTCAGACCCAACAGCAACCCAATCGAGCCGCCGATGAAGAAACAATGGCGCAAGACATCGCGGGCTCCGCGCATGTCGTTGGCACCCACACGATGGGCCACCTGCACCGAGAAACCCGCACCGACAGCCGACCCGAGACCTCCGAAGAGCCAACAGGTTGTCGAGACCAGGCCGATACTTGCCGAGGGATTGGCACCCAGCTGTCCCACCATCGCCGCATCGATATACTGGAGGAGCACTCCGGCCACCTGGGCCACGATGGCAGGCAATGCCAAACCTGCCGTGAGAGACAACTGTTCGCGGAACGTTATCTTGCGTCTCTCGCGGATTTTGAGCAGCAGCGGGTCGGTGTTCAGTATCGACACAGCCTCCGGTTATTTGTTGGCCAGATATTTCTCGGCATCCATTGCGGCGTGACAACCCGACCCTGCAGCCGAGATGGCCTGACGGTAGATGGGGTCGGCAACGTCACCGGCAGCAAACACTCCGGGTATATTGGTTTGGGTGGTGGGATGTTTGACAATGGCATAACCCTGTTCATCGCACTCCAGGGCGGGACGGAAGAGTTCCGTATTGGGATGATGGCCGATGGCGAGGAAGAACCCGTCGATGGCAATATCGTACTTCTCCTCATGGTCCGTACCCTTCCCTCTGACGAGATGGGCACCCTCCACGCCGTTGTCGCCGAAAAGACCCAACGTCTGTGTCTCCCAAAGCACTTCGATGTTTTCCTGTTCCTTGACCTTCTGCTGCATAGCCTCTGTGGCACGCAGCACGTTGCGGCGCACAATCATATAGACTTTCTTGGCCAGATGAGACAGATAGACCGCTTCCTCGCAGGCGGTATCACCGCCGCCCACGACGGCCACTGTCTTCTTGCGGTAGAAGAATCCGTCGCACGTGGCACAGGCCGACACACCCATGCCGGCATATTTCTTCTCGTCGTCGAGGCCGAGATATTTGGCCGATGCGCCTGTGGCAATAATGATTGCTTCGGCCTCAATTTCCGTACCGTCGTCGATATGTACTCTGTGGGGCTTGGAGCCGTCCATCGAAAAATCGACTTTATCCACCACTCCGTAGCGGATTTCTGTGCCGAGACGTTCGGCCTGACGGCGCATATCGTCCATCAGGTCGTTGCCGGTCGTTCCCTCGGGGTATCCGGGGAAGTTGTCGATGTCGGTAGTTGTGGTGAGCTGGCCACCCGAGACGGGGCCTTCGTAGAGCACGGGGCTGAGTCCCGAGCGTGTAGCATAGATTGCAGCAGTGTAACCTGCAGGGCCGGAGCCGATAATCAGAAGTTTCATGACTCTTTGAGTTGTTGTAAAGTATTTTGGAGATCCATTTCGCTGGTAATGAGCACATCACGCGCTTTGGAGCCTGTGTAGGGACCCACAATGCCTGCCACTTCGAGCTGGTCCATCAGACGTCCGGCTCTCGCGTAGCCTATCGAGAACTTGCGCTGAATCATCGATGTTGAGCCTTGGCCCGTGGCCACTACAAGTTCTGCGGCCTGATCGAAGAGCGGGTCGAGTTGCTGCAGGTCCACATCCTCTGTGCCACCGCCTCCGGCACCCTCTTCCACGGGCGGATCGGGCAGATAGAAAGCATGCGTATAGGAGGGCTGATTGGCTATATACTTGTTGATGCGGTCCACCTCGGGTGTATCGACGAAGGCACACTGCACACGTTCGAACCTGTTGCCAGTCGAGATGAGAAGGTCTCCGCGTCCGATGAGGTTCTGGGCACCCGTTTGGTCGAGAATGATGGATGAATCGATGCTTTGTCCCACACGGAAAGCGATGCGGGCAGGGAAGTTGGCCTTGATGATACCCGTGATAATCTTGGCCGAAGGACGCTGCGTGGCTATAATCATGTGAATACCCACGGCACGGGCCTTTTGGGCAATACGGGCTATGGGCAACTCGATTTCCTTGCCGGCCGTCATGATGAGGTCGCCGTATTCGTCCACCACAACCACAATGTAGGGCAGGAACTGGTGGTGCGTACCGGCTTTCGAACCCGAAGGCGTGACAATGTGTTTGCCCGGATTGAGTTCGTGCTTGACAAATTTGGCATTGTATTCCTTGATATTTCTCAAGCCGGCATCCTTGAGCAGGGCATAGCGGTCTTCCATCTCCAAGACCACGCTGTTGAGTGTCGAGACGACTTTCCTGACATCCGTGATGATGGGGTCGTCTTCATCAGGCAGCTTGGCGAGATAGTGATTCTCAAGTTTGGAATAGATGGAGAACTCCACCTGTTTGGGGTCGATGAGGATGAGTTTCAGCTGAGCAGGATGTTTCTTGTAGAGCAGCGACGTGATGATGGCATTCAGTCCCACCGACTTGCCCTGTCCCGTAGCACCCGCCACGAGGAGGTGCGGCATCTTGGCGAGATCGAAGGTGAACACATCGTTGGTAATCGTCTTGCCGAGAGCAACCGGCAGTTCCATCTTCGACTCCTGGAAAGCCTTGCTCTCTATGCACGAACGCATTGAGACGGTCTGCGGGTCGCGGTTGGGCACCTCGATACCGATAGCCGACTTTCCGGGAATGGGCGCAATGATGCGGATGCCCGATGTTGAGGCAATCGACATGGCTATCTCGTCCGAGAGGTTTCTTACCCTCGAAATCTTGGTACCCGACTCGAGCACAATTTCAAAGAGCGTGATGGTGGGGCCGACCATGGCATAGATGCTCTGTATCTCGATACCATAGTCCAGGAGGGTCTGGCGTATTTTCTCCTTGTTGGCCTCCTGTTCCTCCATATCCACGGGGATGTCTTTGTTCTGGTAGTCCTTCAGGAGATCGAAGTCCGGGAACTTGAAGTCCGGCAGCTGTGTTGTCGGGTCGTAGTCGGGCTGGTCTATCACCGGGCGGTCCACCGTCTCTGTCGTTCCTGTCTGAACGGTGAACGTCGGATCGGGAGACACCGGGTCGGGCATCTTGGGTGTTTCGGGATCGCCCGGGTCGTCAAGGTCTTCCGAATCATCGGCCATAGTCCCCTTTGCGGGTTCCTGAGAGGCTGACGAGGGCGGCAACGGCTCGAACCCGATTTCCTCCTCAGACGCAGGCGGCACAACAACGGGTTGCGAAGCGTAGATGGGGTCGGAGGATTCCAGTTCGTCGGAAGTTGCGTTCTGTGCCTGTTCCTTCAGCGCTTCGGCTTCCCGGCGGGCGGCTTCCACCCGCTCTTTGCGGATTTCGTTGAGTCTCGAGGGCCAGTCCATGACCTTGCGGGTCATTTCGATGGTGGCTTTGAAGGTGAACAGCGACAGCAGAATGAAGAGACCGAGAATGACGATGAAGGTGCCGGCCCAACCCAGATTGGCAGCTACCAATTGCGTGAAATCGTAGCCGTGAGCACCGCCCAGGTAGAGGAAGGTGTCCTCATAGAATCGTATCAGCAGGAAACCCAACGCCATCGAAAGCCAAATGGCCCAGAGCGAAACGAGGATGAACTCCAGCACAAGCGAACGTACGGATTCGTTCTTGATGAGACGATAGCCCAAATGCAAGAAATAGGCTACGAAGAGGAAGGCCGAGATGCGGTTCTCTTCTCCGCCGGTCTCTTCGGGCTCGAAGTCCTTGTCGGCAAAGAGCTCGCCGGCGGCAGCTTCCGTCTCAATGTCGTCAGCGTCATCCGGCACGGCGGGATCGACTTCGATGCCGGGATAATCGACAGCCACCATACCGATGAGTTCGTCCTGACCGTCATCGTCGAGATGCATGCCTCTCACGCCCGTTGCGACACGGCCCATGGTGCGTACTTTGTTCTCGGGGAAGGTGATGGCACGCCCGTTGCGGTTGGCGAGGACGATGTGTTTCCTGCCGTCGGTCAGAACCACGCGAATCACCTCGTCGCCCTCGTTGATGCCGATGGCGTTGATACCGTTGCTGCGGGGACGGCTGTATGCCTCGAGTTTGGTTTTCTTGACAATGCCCTTCTTGGTGGCAAATACGAGATAGTGGGTCTCGTTGAACTCAGCATCGTCGAGCGTATCGAGGCGGATGAACGCCGTAATCTTGTCGTCCGGGTCGATGTTGAGCATATTCTGGATGGCACGGCCCTTCTGCTGTTTGGTTGCTTCGGGCAGGTCGTAAACCTTGGTCCAAAAACAACGTCCCTTGCGGGTGAAGAACAGCAACCAATTGTGGTTGGAGGCCATGTACATATATTCGATGAAATCGCTGTCGCGCGTACCGCTTCCTTTGGAACCGACACCTCCTCGCGACTGGGCGCGGAAGTCGGAGAGCTGGGTGCGCTTGATGTAGCCCATGTGGCTGATGGTAATCATCACCTCGTCGTTGGGGATGAAGTCTTCGGCATTGAACTGCTCGCCGCGATAGTCGATGGCGGTGCGGCGCTCGTCACCGTACTTTTCCTTGATTTCGATGAGCTCGTCCTTGACCACCTTCATGCAGAGCACGTCGTCGGCGAGAATCTGCTTATAGTAGGCAATGAGACGTTCGAGTTCGTCGTACTGGGCATGCAACTCGTCGATGCGGAGACCCGTCAACTGGGAAAGACGCATATCGACGATGGCCTTCGACTGGAGTTCGTCGATTTCGAAGCGCTGCTCGAGAGCCCGCTGTGCGTCGGCAGGAGTGCGGGAAGCACGGATGATGCGCACCACCTCGTCGATATTGTCGCAGGCGATAATCAAGCCTTCGAGGATGTGGGCTTTCTTCTCGGCCTCGGCCAAGTCGTAGCGCGTGCGGCGAATCACCACCTCGTGGCGATGCTGCACGAAATAGGAAACCAGCTGCTTGAGATTGAGCAACTCGGGACGGCCCAATGCTTCGGGATGTTCCGAGATGGGCACCAGGGCGATATTGTTGACCGAGAAGTTGGTCTGCATCTCGGTCATCTTGTAGAGTTTGTTGAGGATGACGTTGGAGTTGACGTCCTTCTTCAGCTCGATACAGATACGCATGCCCTGACGGTCGGTCTCGTCGTTCACATTGGCGATGCCTTCGATTTTCTTGTCGTCGGCCAACTGGGCGATGTGTTTGATGAGTTCGGCTTTGTTCACGCCGTATGGAATCTCGGACACAATAATGTTTTCGTGGAGACCCTGAGATTCAATCTCGGCTTTGGCCCTCACCACCACACGTCCGCGTCCGGTCTCGTAGGCTTCCTTGACGCCGTCGTAACCGTATATGATGCCGCCGCCGGGGAAATCGGGCGCTTTGATGTACTGCATGAGGCCTTCGACCGTTATCTCGGGATTGTCGATGTAGGCACAAATACCGTCGATACATTCCGTCAGGTTGTGGGTAGGCATATTCGTTGCCATACCGACGGCGATGCCGTTGGCACCGTTGACGAGAAGGGTGGGAATGCGTGTGGGGAGCACTTTGGGCTCCAGGAGCGTGCCGTCGAAGTTGGGCATCATATCCACGGTGTCCTTGTCGATGTCGCGGAGCATCTCTTCGGAAATCTTCGACAGACGGGCCTCCGTGTAACGCATGGCAGCCGGCGAGTCGCCGTCCACCGAACCGAAGTTACCCTGTCCGTCCACTTGCGGATAACGCAAGTTCCAATCCTGGGCCATACGGGCCAAGGCTCCATAAACAGAAGAGTCACCGTGGGGGTGATACTTACCGAGCACCTCACCTACAATACGCGCACATTTCTTGGTGGGCTTGTCGTAGGTGTTGCCAATCTGTTCCATGCCATAGAGCACACGACGGTGCACGGGCTTGAAACCATCGCGCACATCAGGGAGGGCACGGGCCACGATGACCGACATAGAGTAGTCGATGTAGGACGAACGCATCTCTTCTTCGATGTTCACGTTCACAATCCGACTGCTGTTCAAATTGCTGTCAACCATTTATTTGTCGTTTGAGTATATATTTATATATAATGTATTGAAATTATTTGGCTGCAAAGATAGTGATTTTTATTGACAAAAACAAACAAAAAAGGCAAAATTCGCATTTTAAGGGGTCAAATTTCGATTTTATTTGCATTTTCGACCCCCTATCGAAAACTATTTCTTATCTTTGCAGACGCAAAAAGAAACATATCTGCGATGAATTACGAAGAAACGCTTCAATTTTTATACTCACAGCTCCCCGTTTTCGAATCGGTAGGAGCCCATGCCTACAAACCCGGACTGGAACGCGTCCGCGAGATGGACGAACTGATGGGACATCCTCACCGGTCGTTCCGGTCAATCCATGTGGCAGGAACCAACGGCAAAGGTACCACCTGCCACACGCTGGCCTCGGTGCTCCAATGTTCCGGCCACAAAACGGGACTCTTCACGTCGCCCCACCTCATCGACTTTGACGAACGCATCCGTGTGGACGGCGTGCCGGTGAGTCATGACTACGTAGTGGCATGGGTAGCCGAATGGTACGACCGCATCAGCCACCTCCGGCCATCGTTCTTCGAGCTGGCCACCATGATGGCCTTCTGCTGGTTCAGGGAGCAGCACTGCGACTGGGCAGTCATCGAAGTGGGTCTCGGCGGTCGTCTCGATTCGACCAACATCATCACCCCCGCCCTCAGCGTCATCACCAACGTGAGCTTCGACCATACACAGTTTCTAGGCGACACCCTTCCGCAGATAGCCGGCGAGAAAGCCGGCATCATGAAGCGGGGCGTGCCCTGCGTGGTAGGCGAAGTAAACGGCTATGACAATCCGCTCCACCCCGAACGGCGGTGCGAGGCGGATGCGGTAAGAAAAGCCTACGTACTGGCGGCACAACGGGTCGGCGCTCCCCTGTTCTTTGCCTGCGACAATCCGCAGGTGCTGTGGGTTACGCACGAGGGCGAACAAATGGTCTATCGGACGGCGATGGAGGGAGAACTCACTTCGCCGCTCACCGGCGACTGCCAGCCCCGCAACGCCAATACGGTACTCACGGCGCTGCACCTCCTCGACATCGCCACAGAGGAACAAATCCGGGAGGGATTTGCAGAAGTAATCGGTCGCACAGGCCTGACAGGACGCTGGCAGACCTTGCAGAGCCGTCCGCGCATCATAGCCGACACCGGGCACAACGAAGGCTGTTTCACTTACCTTGGACCCCAACTGCAGGCCTTCATCGACCGAGGCCAGACGCTCCGCATTGTCTTCGGCATGGTGGCCGACAAGGATGTCTGCACGGTCCTCGCCCTTCTACCCAAGCGGGCCGAATACTACTGGTGCAACGCTCCGACTCCCCGCGCCCTCCCTGCCGACGAACTGAGCCGAATGGCGGCAGAACAGGGATTGCACGGCAAGGTTTATGCCTCCGCCATCGAGGCCTACAGCGCAGCCCTCCGACAGACGCGACCCGAAGACATTTTATACATCGGCGGCAGCAATTTCATCGTCTCGGAAGTACTGAAGTCATTTTTTCGGTAAAAAATTTGGCAGTTTGGAAAAAAAACACTATTTTTGCAGCGATATTTCAGCAACTCCCTATGGCAACATTAGAAGAAGTCAAAGCAGACTTACGATATTTAGAGCTCCTGGCCAACAATTTTCCCACCGTCACGGCAGCGACTACAGAGATTATCAATCTCGAAGCAATCATGAACTTGCCCAAAGGCACAGAGCATTTCCTCAGTGACCTTCACGGCGAGGTCAGTGCATTCCAGCATGTGCTCAACAACGCTTCGGGTGTCATCCGCCGCAAAGTGGACGACATCTTCGGCATGTCGATGCGCGAGCAGGACAAACGGGCACTGTGCGCCCTCATCTACTATCCTGAGGAACGTCTCCGCCTCGTGCGTGAACAGGAGATGGACGTGAAGGACTGGTATCGCATCACGCTCCATCAAGTGGTGGCTGTGGCTCGCATGGTCTCCTCGAAATACACGCGCTCTAAAGTGCGCAAGCTTCTGCCTACTGACTTTGCTTACGTCATCGAAGAATTGCTCCACGAAGACCAAAGCGAACCGGACAAACAGAACTACTATGCGGGAATCATCAACTCGATAGTCGATGTGAACCGTGCCGAGCAGTTCATCATCGCCATCTGCGAACTCATCCACCGTCTCGTCATAGACACACTCCACATCGTGGGCGATGTTTACGACCGTGGCCCCGGAGCGTGCCGCATCATGGAGATTCTGTCGAAATATCACGACTACGACATCCAATGGGGCAACCACGATATCTCATGGATGGGAGCCGCCTCGGGCAACCGCGCCCTGATGGCCAATGTTCTGCGCATCTCGATTCGCTATGCCAATGTGGAGACGCTCGAAGAAGGTTATTCCATCAACCTCCTTCCGCTGGCCACTTTTGCCATCGACACCTACGGCAATGACCCCTGCACCGTATTCCAGTCGAAAGACTTCGAAAACAACCAGCGCATGAAACGTTCGCTCCAACTCATGTCGAGGATGCACAAAGCCATCTCCATCATCCAATTCAAACTCGAAGGACAGACCATTCTCCGTCATCCCGAGTACGGCATGAACGACCGTCTGCTGCTCGACAAGATAGACTACGAGCGCGGGGTGCTCTGTCTCAACGGCAAAGAATATCCCCTCACCGACACCAACTTCCCCACCATAGACCCCCAAAATCCCTATAAGCTGAGTGCCGAAGAAGAAGCTCTCATGGACCAGATAGCCCATTCCTTCTTCACCAGCGAGAAACTCCAGCAACATCTGCGCATCTTCTACCAACACGGAGCCTTGTATCTCACCCGCAACAACTGTCTGCTCTATCACGCCGCCATTCCGCTCAATCCGGACGGCACCTTCGAGGAGGTTTTGGTGGACGGCACGCTTTGGAAGGGCAAAGAACTGATGAAAAAGTGCGACTCCATGATACGCAAAGCATACTTTGCCCCGTGGGGTTCCGGCGAACGAGCCCAGGCTCTCGATTTCATGTGGTATCTCTGGTGCGGTCCCAAGTCGCCGCTTTATAACAAAGACAAGATGACGACCCTGGAACGGTATTTCACCACCGACAAGGAATTGTATCGCGAAGTGAAGGGAGCCTATTACGAGCTGGCCAACACACGCGAAACCTGCGAAAACATCCTCCGGGAGTTCGGTCTCGATCCTTCCAAGAGCCGCATCATCAACGGTCACATACCCGTGCGCACCCAATTGGGAGAGTCTCCCATGCGAGCCGAAGGCATGCGTCTCGTCATCGACGGCGGTTTCTCCAAGGCTTACCACAAGACGACAGGCATCGCCGGCTACACGCTCATCTACAACAGTCACGGCATCCAGCTCATCCAACACGAAGCGTTCAATTCGATAGACGATGCCGTGTCGAAGGGTATAGACATCCACTCCCGCTTCGAACTGGAGAAATTCAATCACCGCATGTCGGTGCGCGAAACAGACCACGGGCGGGAACTCACACAGCAGGTGCAACTGCTCGAAAAACTGCTGTATGCCTACCGCAACGGCCTGATTAAAGAGAAGAAATGACATTCGACGACATCATAGGACAATCGGAGGCCATCCGAAGCCTTCGTGCCGCCATCGACAACAACCGTCTGCCCCACGCCCTGCTCATCGCCGGTCACGAAGGCACGGGCGGTCTGCCCTTGGCCTGGGCTGCTGCCCAATACATACTCTGCACCCACAAAAACAAAAAGGGAGAAATCTGCGGAGACTGTCCCGACTGCGTACAGGCGGCCAAAGCGGCTCATCCGGATCTCCATTGGGTCTATCCTGTCATTAACAAAGGAAGCGGTTCTTCATCGGTCAGCACCGACTATGCCCGGGAGTGGCGTCAGGCTCTTATCGCCAATCCGTGGATGAGCCTCTCCCAGTGGGTTCGGGCGATGAGCAACGACGAGAATGCCAACAAACAGGCCAAAATCTTCGTGACGGAGGCTGCCGAAATCGTGCGGAAACTCTCCACCAAACCGCTCCAAAACGATTGGCGTGTGCTGATTCTATGGATGCCGGAACTGCTCAACGAAGATGCAGCCAACAAACTGCTCAAAATCATCGAAGAACCATACGACCATACCTGCCTCATGCTTGTGTCGGCCAATCCGGAGAGAATCATCGGCACGATACGCAGCCGTGTGCAAAGACTCAATCTCCCGCTGCTGCCCGAAGAGGTGATTGCCGAAGCTTTGAACCAACGGTTCGGAACCTCACCGGCCAAAGCTTCCGAGATAGCGCACCTCAGTCACGGCTCGTGGATTACGGCACAGGAACTCCTCGCCAACGACGAGACACGAGCCTATTTCCTCGAGAAATTCACGGCCATGATGCGCCTCAGCTATGCACGCCGTCTCTTCGACATGAAAACCTGGAGCGAGGAGATGGCCTCGCTCACCCGCGAAAAACAATGTGCATACCTTCAGTTTGCCCAGTCTCAAATCAGAGAAAACTTCATCCTCAACTTCCAACAGCCCGACATCATCTACCAGTCCGAAGAGGAGGCTCAGTTCTCGACCCGGTTCCATCCCTTCGTGAACCACAAAAACGTGGTGGGTATCATGAACGAACTCAGTCTCGCCGAACGTGATGTCAACCAGAACGTCAATTCAAAAATGGTGTTCTTCGACCTTGCCCTGCGGCTCATTATGCTCCTCAAAGCCCAAGAGAAATCCGGCTGAAGAATACTGCCGCCCAGCCTCCCCGCAAAAGAAAGAAGAAGACCATCTCCCGATGCCCTTCTTCACTAATCTTAAATCTAATACCATGAAAAACACGGGACAAATATAATCTTTTTTTCACAAAAACAACAACAGAGATGAAAGAAATCGGGAATGATTTTAAATGATTTAACTTTCATCTTTGTTCAGAAGAGCATCTAAAGATTTTTTAAGGAAAAAAAATCAAGTCTGCTTCATCATAATACAAGAAGCCATCCTGCCGGACTTGACACCAATGCGCCGGGCGGAGAACAGACGGTCGGGATTTTGCCATGTACAGAAGGGAGTACAATCCATCCGGTCGAGTTCGAGACCGGCCTCCAGAAGATCCTCGACATTCGACTGCCAAAGATCGACGTGCGGCTTGACATAGCCCTCACGGGAGACACAATCCCCGCGTCCTGCTGCTGCAAAAGCCTCGGCGACCTCCTCTCCCACCTCAAAAGCGGCAGGAGAAATGGACGGCCCTATAGCCGCGTATATATCCGAGGGCTTGCAGCCGGAAAGAGCCTGCATACGCGAAACGGCTTTTTTTACAATATGTTTCACCGTGCCGCGCCATCCTGCATGAACAGCCGCAACGGTTTCTGTAGCCGCATCATACAACAACACCGGCACACAGTCGGCTGTGGATATGCCTATGAGAAAGTTTTTCTCCCGCGTTATCACCCCGTCCGCCTCCAAAGCCTGCGGCGTGCCGGCCTCCACGACAGCTATCTCGTCGCCGTGCACCTGACGGGGAAACCACATCCGCGAAACGGGAATGCCGACGGCATCGGCCACAGCCTGACGGCAAGCCGCCACGTGGGCGGAAGTGTCGCCGCTATAGTCGCAGAGATTCCATTCAGAATAGGGATTGCCGTCGGCAACCTCGCCCCGCAAGGTGAAAAAATGAGCCAAAGCGGACTGTCCGAGGAGCAGTTCGCTTTGAAGTACGGGAATATTCTGAATCCGGGATTCTTTCATCACCAATCCACTTCAATGTCACCGGACTCTTCGGCCACCGGTCCTTCATGTCCGAAGGGGTCGTATTCCTCATAGTTGTCCTCGTCGGATGGCCGGGAAACATCCAGATTGCGATGTGTGAAAGTCTGAATACGATTGGACTCATCATTGAGGATGTTCCAAAGGGCATCCTTCAACTCCGAAAGACCCAAGCCGGAGACCGCAGAAATAAAGACGGCAGGAATTCCGTCGGGCAATTCGGCACGCATCTGCTCAATGAGTTCGTCATCCAGCATATCACATTTGGTGATGGCCAACAGACGCTGTTTGTCCATCAGCTCGGGATTGTATTTGGTGAGTTCCCCGAGCAGGATTTCATAATCTTTGCGAATATCGGCGGTATCGGCGGGAATCATGAAGAGGAGTACCGAGTTGCGTTCGATATGTCGCAAGAAACGGAGTCCGATGCCTTTTCCTTCAGAAGCTCCCTCGATGATGCCGGGAATATCAGCCATCACAAACGAACGGTTGTCGCGATAGGGAACGAGCCCCAACATGGGTTCGAGGGTGGTGAAGGGATAGTCGGCAATCTTGGGTTTGGCCTTAGACAAGGCGGAAACAAGGGTGGATTTTCCGGCATTGGGGAACCCCACCAAACCCACATCGGCCAAAAGCTTCAGTTCAAGAATGACAGTACGCTCCACCGAAGGTTCGCCGGGCTGCGCATAGCGGGGAGTCTGGTTGGTCGCCGAGCGGAACTGCCAGTTGCCCAAACCTCCTCGGCCTCCCTTGAGCAGGGTGAGTGTCTGTCCGTCCTCGGTAATCTCTGCCAGATACTCTCCGGTCTCGGCATCGTAGGCCACCGTGCCGCACGGCACTTCGACGGTCACCGACTCGCCGTCCTTTCCGTGACTTTTGTTTTCGCCGCCCCGCTGTCCGTCGCCGGCAAAGATATGCCGCTGATAGCGAAGATGAAGGAGCGTCCAAAAGTTACGGTTGCCGTGCAGGATGACATCGCCGCCCTTACCGCCATCGCCGCCGTCGGGGCCTCCCTTGGGTAGATATTTGGCTGTGTGAAGGTGCATACACCCTGCTCCGCCCTTTCCGGAACGGCAGTAAATCTTGACGTAATCGACGAAATTGGTTTCTGCCATGAGTTATTTGACGGCTTCGATAGCGGCCTTGATATCGCTGTAGATGCGGTCGATGGAGCCTACGCCTTCTATGCGTGCGTACTTGCCCTGCCGGATGTAGAACTCACGCAGGGGCTGAGTCTGTGCGTGATAGGTCTCAAGACGTTTCCGGGCCGTCTCCTCATTGTCATCGCTGCGGCCGGAGGTCTGTCCGCGCAGGATGATACGCTTGACGAGCTCGGCATCATCGACCTCGAGTCCTATGACTGTCGATACCTTTTCGCCGCGTTCCGCCAGCATCTTGTCGAGGATTTTGGCCTGTTCGATGTCGCGGGGGAATCCGTCGAAAATCACACCGGGAACAGACTTGCCCAAGCTGTCGAGCACAGAGGCAAGAATACCCACCACAAGTTCATCGGGCACAAGCTGTCCCTTCTCGATGTAGCCTTTGGCGGTCTTTCCGAGTTCTGTCTCCTTCTTGATTTCATTGCGAAGCGCATCGCCGGTGGAGATGTGCGCCACGCCGTATTCGGCGATAATTTTGTCGCTCTGGGTGCCTTTGCCGGAACCGGGGGCACCGAAAATTACGATATTCAGCATTTTCAATTAAGTGATTGCAGTTTGTTGTTGTTAAATATGAAATGTTTGGAACTTATTCGTTGAGCACGTAAATGTCGGGCAGATTGCGTCCCTCCTCGTCGTAGTCGAGTCCGTAACCCACGATGAAGTCGTTGGGAATCTCGAGGGCACAGTAGTCGATGTGGAGCGTGGGCACCTTGAGGGCGGCAGGCTTGCGCAAGAGAGTTGAAACATAGACATGGGCGGCGCCGAGGTCGTAGAGCTGCGTAATCATGCGATCCATCGTGTAACCGGAATCGACAATATCCTCGACCACCACAACCGTGCGGCCCACCATCGACTCGTGGAGAGAGGCGATGGTCTTGACTTTGCCGGAGGTGTTCATACCCTCGTAGGACTTCATGCGCATGAAGGTAATCTGCGAGGGAATGGTGATGCGCCGATAGAGATCGGCAGCAAAGATAAAGGCTCCGTTGAGGACAGCCACAAAGATGGGATTTTTGTTGGCAAGATCGGCATTGATGCGGGCAGCAACCCGATCCACGGCTTCTAGAATCTCCGCCTGTGTGAGATAGAGACGGAATTCACGGTCTTTGACTTTGACTATATTTTCCATAATTCATTTATAGTATTGGAGGGAACGGAATTCAACCTTTTTACAGTAACCTTGGGCATCATAAGTATTGCGGCGTGTCCAGTTTCCGTAAGAGTCGTATTCGTAATCATAGGTTTCCTCGACTTCGCCGTTGCTGACATGGACAGAGTCGTCGTTCTGATGATTGTAAATATAATCGGTGAGGACGGTATCGCCGTTTTGGATATAAAGAGACTGCACCAGATGTCCGTCGCTGATGGTGGATACGTTGTCGTAGGAATTGCCGTATGCCGTAACATCGAAATGGGCTCGAGACACATAGTCTCTGTTGCCCTCTCCTTCGTAGGTGATTGCAATCGAATAGAAGGGAGTGTCATCTTCAGTCTTACGTGTCTCATAGTGGGTTGTGCGTCCGTAAGTGTCGCGCGTCTCCGTGATGTTGAGCAGGCCGTACATCGTATTGACATTGTCGCGGCTGACCGTACCGAACCCGTCGGCATCGTATTCGAAGCGAGCCACTACGCTGTCCTTTTCGTTACGATAGGCAATGTCGCGTCCCTTTTTGTCACGTTCATGCAACTCGGCGTTCATCTTCCTCGACTTGAAAAGGTGAGTCCGAATATAACGTGCTCCGTTTTCGAAGTTCTGTACTTTGAGGGTTCCGAGATCGTCATCGTTGTAGAGAGTGGCGATGAGAACCGTATCCCCCTTGGCATCCAGACGGTATTTATAGCTGTAATGAAAGGTCGAACCGTTCTCGTAGATGATGTCTTCGGCAGCGGGAGCCGTGCCGTTATCACCATACATACAAGTTGTTCGCTTAACGAGATGCGCAGTGTCGTTCCTGAATTTGTAACGTTCTGTCTGTGTCATCCTTCCGGAAGTGTCATATTCATAAACGAGGTGGATGCTGTCTCCGCTCTCAGTACCCTCAGAGCGCAAGAGAAGACCGTCTGCACTGTAAGTATTCCGAGTCGATTCTCCCACGCGCCAAGTGCCGGATTTATAATTCTGATAGCGCCTCGTCAGAATGCGTCCGGCCGCATCATAAGTATAGTCATAGCGATGAAGGCCGTTGTCGGCTGATACCACATGTCCGTTGTCGTCGGTCACAACTTCCATCTTACCCCCGTGATATTCCGGAGGATCGCTGAATACCGACCAAAGACCCAAGGTCAGGAGATTGAATAAGAAATCCTCCTCTTCCCCGTTTGTGTTGACCATTTCATCAATGGGATAGCCATACTCATCGTAGTTGGTCTGCAGAATAATCTTTCCGTTCTCCTCCATGCGATAACGAAGGCTCTTTGCCCCGTTTGCCTGATAGGATTCGTACCAAAAGCCGTCGGGATCCATGAAATAATCGCGCCGGTCGGTAAAGCGTCCATCACAGTCGAAACGCATCAAGTTGGATCCGGATGCGGAAGGATGCAGATTGGCAAGTGTATAGTCGGCATCCGGATTCTTCTTGAGAGGAACGCGAATGTCGAACGAAACGGTGAGTACCTCCTTCACATTGCCGCGCAATTCCTTTTTCTCACGGTCGGAGAGATTGGACTTGGAGCAAGAAGCTACAGACAGACCCACAGCAAGCAGGACGAGAAGAGAATAAGGTTTCATACTGATTCTTGTTTGGGGGAATTTGGCATGAACAAAGAATGATTATTCGATGCCCTTCATCATCTTCTTCAGCAGCGGGCAGAGGCAGAACAGCAGGATGGCTGCCACACCGGCCATAACGGCGAAGAGCATGAAGAACTGGTCAAGGGTGCCAATCTCGAAACCGAGGAACGACTTGGCAGGCTGACCCTCGACGGGGAGCAGTGTAGCCAGGTTGCCTGCCAGGATGTTGGATGCCGCATTGGACATGAACCAAACACCCATGAGAAGAGAAGCCAAGTGGGCAGGAGACAGCTTGTTGACCATAGAGAGACCGATGGGCGAAAGCGAGAGTTCGCCGAGCGTGTGGATGAAATAGAGAGCCAAAAGCCAGAACATCGAAACCTTCACACCGGGCTCAAGTCCCTTGGTGGCAAAAGCGATGACGAAATAGCCGATGGAAAGCAGGGAGAGACCGATGGCCTGCTTGACAGGCGAAGCGGGTTCAAGATTCCGCTTGCCGAGGAAACTCCACAGGGAAGCCATAATGGGCGCGAACGACACAACCACGATGGGGTTGATGCTCTGGAACCAAGTGGTCTTGAACTCCAGAGAACCCAACATGCGGTCCACCTGCTTGTCGGCAAAGATGGTGAGCGAAGAACCGGCCTGCTCGAAGGCACTCCAGAAGAATATCACAAAGACGGCGATGATGTAAATCACACCGATGCGGCTCTTCTCCACACCCGTCAGCGTGCGGTCGGTGATGATGAACACGGGCAGCGCGATAGAGAGGGCATAGATGGCAGCCGAGATATAATCATTGAAAGATTCCGTGTTCCAGGCGAACAGGCAGAAAAGTGCCACGGCACCTGTAATGCACCCCCAAAGGCGGAAGGGAGAGTTCTTGCGGGCACGGCGTTCAGCCTCGGCATCATTATCCTCGACAGCTTCCTTTTGGTGAAGAAGTTCGCTCTTGGCAGGCGGCAGGCCGATGCCCAATCCTTCAGGCGTGACAAGATATTTGTCCTTGAGGGCGACAAAGACCACGACTGAGAGAATCATGGCGATGCATGCAGCAAGGAAGCCCCACTTGAAGGGTGAAAGGTCGTTCCAGGAGCCTTCGCCCAACGTACCGCAGACAAACGGAGCGATGAAAGCGCCCACATTGATGCCCATGTAGAAAATGGTGAAGGCAGCATCTTTGCGCTTGTCTGTCGGCATGTAGAGGTCACCCACCATCGTCGAGATATTGGGTTTGAAGAAGCCGTTGCCCATAATCAGACATCCCAGACCGAGGAAGAGGAAGACGAGGGAAAGGGAGTTGTCCACACCCGGGTCGATGGCTCCGTTGGCCGAGAAGATGGATTGATGAACGAAACATGCGCTGAGGAACATGAAGAACTGACCGAGAGCCATCGTCAACCCGCCGACGACGATACTCCTGCGATTGCCCCAATAGCGGTCGGAAATCCATCCGCCAAGGAGAGGAGTCAGATAAACGAGGCCCGTATAGGAGCCGTAAATTTGGGAAGACATGCTGCTGTCGAAAAACGCAGCCACGAGATAAAGCACAAAGAGTGCACGCATGCCGTAGTAGCTGAAACGTTCAGCCATCTCGGTCACAAACAAAAGATACAATCCTTTGGGGTGTCCTGAATTTGCCATTTTTGCTATGTATTGTTTCCTAATTTGTAATTTAAAATTTGGCGCGAAGATACAAAAAAAAATTCATTTCAGCGGTATGAAAGTCCAAAATTCATGCATTTTGGAAATCAAAAACGCATTTTTCGGTTCATTTTGTAATGTGCACGATGATTTTTGGTTCCCTTTTTCCGTTCCCCGAACAGAATCAGGAAGGCTGCCGAATCGGATTTGCGGGCAGGGCTCCCAACTCGATGACTTCCATGTCGCGAATCTGTCCGGCATCGAGTGTGAAACGAATCATTGTACGGACCACTTGCTGCCCGTAAGTTCCGGCAGCACCGGGATTGACAACCAGCATATTGAGTCTGTGGTCGAACATCACTTTACAGATATGGGAATGACCGCAAACGAAAAGACGGGGAGGATTCTGACGGAGGCGCGCATAGACATCGGCAGAATAATGTCCCGGATAACCGCCTATGTGCGTCATCCACACAGAAACGCCTTCGAGGGTAAAACGCAGGTCGCCGGGATATCTCAGACGAAGTTCCCGGGAATCGATGTTGCCACAGACCATCCTGCAGGGTTTCAGAGCTTCCAAACGGTCGGCCACCGAAGTGCTTCCCACGTCTCCGGCATGCCAGATTTCGTCGCATTCACTGAAATACGTTTCATAACGGTCGTCCCAGCATCCGTGGGTGTCGGAAAGGAGTCCAATGCGTAGCATAGAATTGACAAAAAAGGGTTAAAGACAATTAAATTCGCAAAGTTTGGCAGATTTTACACCAAAAACGAGGCAGATCTCGAAAATAATTCGTATCTTTGCGCGTTATTATAACGTACAAACTGACAAAAAATTGTAAAAATGGATCTGATTTCACGTTTTCTCGGTTATGTGAAGGCCAATACGCAGAGCGACGAGACCACAGGGGTAACTCCCAGCACGCCCGGTCAAATGACTTTCGCACTCCGGCTCAAAGAAGAGCTCGCGCAGCTTGGACTTGAGGACATTTATCTCGATGACCACGCCTACCTTTATGCGACGCTGCCCGCCAACACGGACAAAACCGTGCCCACGATAGGCTTCATTTCCCATATTGACACTTCGCCCGACATGAGCGGTGAGGGTGTCAATCCCCGTATTGTGGAGAAATATGACGGCAAAGACATTGTGCTCAATGCCGAGAAAAACATCGTACTCAAGACGGACGTGTATCCCGAGATTCTCAACCACAAAGGCGAGGACATCATCGTGACGGACGGCACCACGTTGCTCGGAGCCGACGACAAAGCCGGCATAGCCGAAATCATCACGGCCATGGAGTACCTCATGGCCCATCCGGAAATCAAACACGGCAAGATACGCATTGCTTTCAATCCAGATGAAGAAATCGGCCTGGGAGCTCATAAATTCGACGTGGAACGTTTCGGCTGTGACTTCGGCTACACCATGGACGGTGGCGAAGCGGGCGAATTGGAATATGAGAACTTCAATGCGGCTTCGGCCAAATTCGTCTTCCACGGAGTGAACGTCCATCCCGGTTCGGCCAAACACAAGATGGTGAACGCCAACCGTCAGGCACTGACGTTTGCCCAGATGCTGCCCCGTTGGGAAACACCCGAGCACACCGAAGGCTACGAAGGGTTCTACCACCTGACAGCCATGAACGGAACGGTCGAAGAAGCTACGCTCCACTATATCGTACGCGACCACGACCGCGACCGCTTTGAGAGCCGCAAGGAGGAACTGGAACACCTGGTGCGCCTTATGAATGAACGCCATCCCGGCCTCATCACCTACGAAATCAAAGACCAATATTACAACATGCTGGAGAAAATCGAACCCTGCATGCACATCATCGACTTGGCGAAAGAGGCCATGAAGGAAGCCGGCGTGACCCCCAAAGTACAGCCCATACGCGGCGGCACAGACGGAGCCCAGCTTTCGTTCAAGGGTCTGCCGTGTCCCAATATCTTTGCCGGCGGCATGAACATGCACGGACGGTTCGAATATGTGCCGATTCCCTCTATGGAAAAAGCCATGATGACTGTTGTGAACATCTGCCGCCTGGCAGCAGAACAAGCCTGAGACTGTCTTCTACATGCGTTACATCCTCTCCCCCTCGGTTTTGGCCACAGACTTCGCTGTGAGTCTCCCTGCTTCGAAAAGCATCAGCAACCGCGCCCTCATCCTTCGGGCATTGTCCGGCAGTCCGGCTATCGGGCATCTCTCCGACAGCGACGACACGGCGGTGCTGATACGTGCACTGCACGGCGACTTGCGGGGAACGATTGACATCGGTGCTGCCGGCACCTCAATGCGATTTCTGACGGCCTATTTGGCTTCCTTTCCGGGAGCCGACGTCACACTGACGGGGTCGGAACGCATGCTACAGCGTCCCATCGGCATCCTGGTCGATTCGCTTCGCAGGCTCGGAGCCGATATCGCATACATCGGCGCTGAAGGATTTCCTCCGCTTCGCATTCGCGGAAACCGCCTTCGGGGAGGCAGCCAGACTATGGACGGCAATGTTTCGTCACAGTTCATCTCGGCCCTGCTGATGGTAGCTCCGACGTTTGAAGAGGGGTTGGAACTTCACCTCTCGGGCAAAGTGACCTCCATACCCTACATTGAGATGACGCTCTCCATGATGAGTAGTTTCGGGGTGGAATCCCGTTGGGACCGCGCATCGCAAGTCATCGTCATTCCCTCCGGAGCTGAATACAAAGCCTTGGAGCAGAGTTATGCAGTGGAATCCGATTGGAGCGGAGCGTCCTACTGGTACGAGATAGCGGCTCTCTCGGGCAGGACCGTCCGGCTTCTCAATCTCCCGGAAAAGAGTTTGCAAGGCGATGCCCGCATCCGCGACTATTTCCACGACCTTGGAGTGGTCACCGACTTCAGCGACAACGACGCCCGGTTGCGTCCGGATCCTGCACTCCGCAGAGAGAGCCTCTCGCTCGACCTCGCCTCCCAGCCGGACATGGCCCAAACCTTTGTGGCGACCTGCTGTGCGTTGGGCATTCGGTTCAACATCACAGGTCTCCATACCCTCCGTATCAAAGAGACCGACCGCATAGCAGCTCTTGAGACCGAGCTCCGCAAATTGGGCTACGTTGTCACCGACCGCGACAACGACATCATGAGCTGGGACGGCACACGCTGTCAACCGATGAAGCAACCGGTCATCGACACCTACAAAGACCACCGCATGGCCTTGGCGCTTGCCCCGTTGTGTCTGTGTTCAGAACAGCCGCTCGCCATTAACAATCCGGCAGTTGTCTCCAAATCCTATCCCGAATACTGGAATCATCTCCGGACTTTCGGCATTAACATCCGTCAAGAATGAACGCATTTATACAAGGTCTGATTATTTTGGTGGGTGCCCTCGTCCTGTTGGGCGCTGTGGTGGGCATCATGGCCCTCTTTGGACACAAACGGTTCAAGCGCCGCGAAGCCAAAGGCATATTGGAGCCCGGCGAAACATCGCCTCTCGACACGGTAAACGTCCCCGTGGAATGTTGCGGACAACACGCGACCTGCGAACGCGACTCTCTGCTGGCAGCCGTGTCGAAAGAAATCATTTACTACAGCGATGAGGAGCTGGACACCTATCAAGGCATTCCCTCCGACAAATATACTGACGAGCAGGCCGAAGAATTTGCCGACGTCTTCTACGAACTGCGTGAGATTGAGGTTGCCGGTTGGGTCAGAAGTCTCCAACTGCGAGGCATCGAAATCCCCGACCAAATCAAGGACGAAGTTCTTTTGGTGGTTCGCGAACGGCGTTTCGAGCCCGTCAGCAACGGTGTAGATCACTCCAACGACAAAGTCGCTTCCTGAAAATCTTGTTTTTCCCGCAAAAATGTTGCTCGAATACCTTTTTTTCCGTCATGCGCTCCTCGGAGCATTGCTCGTCAGCTTGTGCTGCGGCATCATCGGCACCTACGTGGTGACGCGACGCCGTGTGTTCATTGCCGGCGGGATCACCCATGCTTCTTTGGGCGGTCTCGGCTTGGGCATCTTTGCGGGACTCAATCCGACATGGGTGGCTGTTGTCTTTGCCATTGTGGCGGCATGGGCGGTACAGTGGCTTTCGTCGCGCCGCAACATACGCGAGGATTCGGCCATTGCCGTATGCTGGTCGTTTGGCATGGCGCTGGGCATCATTTTCATATTCCTGACACCGGGGTATGCACCTTCGCTCACGGAATACCTTTTCGGCAACATCCTGACCATCACTGCGGGTGACCTGTGGACAATGGGCATTTTTACGGCCGTACTGCTGGCTTTCCAAATCATCTGCCAACGCGCCATTCTCTATGTGGCCTTCGATGCGTCTTTTGCGCGTATCCAACGGTTCCGTTCGGGATTGGTTGATTATACGATGACTGCACTCACCGCCGTGGCCATCGTGCTTTCCATCCGCATGATTGGCATCGTGCTTTTGCTGTCGGTGCTCACGCTGCCCCAAATGATGGCATCTCTTTTCTGCAACGAATACCGCCGTCTTGTGATTCTTTCGAGTTTACTCTGTTTTGCAGGATGCGTCGGCGGTCTTTTGGTCTCTGTGGCGCTGAACGTTCCCGCAGGAGCCTGTATCGTTGCCCTCATGGTAGTTGTCTATTTTGCAATGCGCGGAGTGCTGCATCTTGTGCGCCGTCGCAGCAGTGCCGCTGTGATTGTCATCATGGTGCTTTCGGCCCTGACACTTTCCGGCTGCAAGTCCAACACGGCCCTCAATCGCGGCATGCGCGCTTTCACCACGAAATTCAATCCCTATTTCAACGGCGAAGAAGCCTATAAGAAAGGACTGATTACGATGGAATCCCGGCAAGATGACGAATATTCCGAACGCATCTTCCTCCATCCCGTCCACAAATATGTGGGACAGGAGCCGGGCTCTGACGCCAACTTCCAGCGTGCTGTCGAGAAATGCAAGATTTGCGTCCAGACCAAGAGCATGAATACTCCGCCCAAATCACGTCCGGACAATCCGTCGAAGGAATACCGAGAATGGTTGAAACATTCGGAGTTCAATCCCTTCCTCCACAATGCCTGGTTCCTAAGCGGGAAGGCTCAGTTCATGATGGGCAACTTCGATGCGGCCGAGGCCACTTTCCGCTATACAGCGCGCAAGTTCTATTGGAAGGAACTTCTTTTGCAGGAGTGCCACATTTGGCTGGCCCGCTGTGCCGTGATGAAAGAAGACTACTATCAGGCCGAGGCGGAACTCGAACAGGTCATTCCTGCCAAGAACTACAGTTCACAAAACTCGCTTGGACAGAATGCAGTCTATAAAAACCTCCCTGCGAGAGTACAGAACGAGTTTTCTCTCGTCAAAGCCGAGATGTTGCTCCTGCAGCCCGGCAACGAAGCGGCTGTGCTCGACTACCTGACCAAGGGACGGAAAGCCTTCCTGAGCAAGGATCAGCGTGTGAGGACACGGTTCTTCATGGCCCAGCTCCATGAAGAATTGTCCCATAGCGCAGCATCTTCTGCCGAACGGGAGGCTCATCGGAAACAGGCTTACAAGTTGTACAGGAACATCACCCACAGCGCCAGCAATTACAAGACGCAATTCAATGCCCGCATTGCAGCCACCCGCGTAATGCCGACCGACAATCTCGACAAGGTGGAGAAAAAACTGCGTCACCTCTCCTGGCAAGCCCGCAATAAAGAGTACCTCGACCAGATTTGCTATGCCCTCGGCAACGTCGAACTGGCCCGCAAGGACACGGCCAAAGCCATCGAATGGTACGAACGTGCCGTAGAGAAGAGCACTCGCAACGGTCTCGACAAAGCCGTGGCAGCCCTGCGTTTGGGAGAACTGACTTTCGAACAGGCCGACTATGTGCGGGCACAAAAGGGTTATTCTGCCGCCATGGGCATCATCAAAGACACCTATCCGGGATACGATTCCATCCGGCACATCTCCCAAGTGCTCGATGCTTTGCAGACGCATGCCGAATCAGTCCACCTTCAGGACAGCCTGCTCACGTTGGCGGCTCTGCCCGAAGATTCGCTCAACGAAGCCATCGACCGCATCATCAAAGAATTGACACGTCAGGAGAAGGAAGCCGAGGATGCTCAGAAAATGCAGGCCTACAACGACAAACAATCCTCCCGTGTGGATCCCCTTGCCCAAGCTGCGCCCAACATTCCGCAAGTCGGGACACAGGACAAATCGTGGTATTTCTACAATCCGTCGGTCATCACGCGCGGCAAACAGGAGTTCCAGCGTCGTTGGGGTGCCCGCAAGCCTGAGGACGATTGGAGACGCAAGGACAAAACGGCCAGCCTGTTGGCTGCTGCCGAGGAAATGCAGGACACTATTGTGGAAACTGCCGACAACATTTCTCCTGAAATCCCGGCAGACACACCTTCCGACATTTCGTCAGGGGACATTGCTCCCGCCGAAACGGCAGAAGCGGCTCCCGTCGATTCGGTCTTCCTCGAGAAGGCTCAGGATCCCCACAACCGCGAATACTATCTCGCCCAGCTTCCCTTCACGCCCGAACAGAAGGATGCCTGCCACGCCATCATCGAAGAAGGTCTCTATAACGAAGGCGTCATCATCAACGAACAGTTGGAGAACTTCCCGCTGGCCATCAAAACATTCACCGAGGTCGAGAACCGCTATCCCGAATCGGCCCGCCGCCTCGACATGTGGTATGCCATCTATCTGATGTACATGCGCATGAATCAGCCCGAGAAGGCCGAAATCTACCGTCAGAAGCTGATGGAAGGCTTCCCCGAGGCAGCCTACACCAAAGCTGTGGCCGACCCGAACTACATCCAGAACCTCCGGGCAATGGCTGCCGGACAGGATTCGCTTTACATACGGACTTACGAAGACTACCTTGCCGGACATTCTCGGCAGGTGCACGAGGCATATTTCTGGGTACACGACAACTGGCCGCTCTCGAAGCTAATGCCCAAATTCATCTTCCTCCACGCTCTCTCCTATATACAGGAAGGTGACGTAAAGAGTTTCCGGGAAGCCCTCGAACAACTCACGGCCACTTATCCCGAGAGTGATGTTTCTCCGTTGGCCGGCATGATGGTCAAAGGCATCCACGAAGGACGCAACGTACAGACCGGTTCCACCAACAGAGGCATGATGTGGGGCAGTTCACTCCATCGCGAGGGGGACAGCATTGCCGTAGATTCCTCCATGATGTTTGTCAACGACCTCAAGGCACACTTTGTCCTGCTTTTGGCCTATCCTACCGACTCGCTCAATCAGAACGACCTTCTCTTCGAAATTGCCAAATTCAACTTCGAGAGCTTCCTCGTGAAAGACTTCGACCTCGAAATCATAAATACGGGCGGCGGTCTCAGCGTGTTGGTCATCAGCCAGTTCGCCGACATCAACGAGCTCCTCGACTACCACAACAAGATGGATGTTTCCGAGACGCTCTGGTTGCCCGACAACATTACAATGATTGATATCTCGGTGCCCAACTTCCGTGCCCTCCTCGCCGGACGCACCTTCGAAGAATACTTCCAATGGGTAGAGAAGACATACGGTGGCGGAGAAGAAGGAGATTCCGAGAAATCAAACAACTCTGACAATTCCGACAATTCCGAGAAATCAGACAACTCCGACAATTCCGACAATTCCGACAATTCCGACAATTCCGACAATTCCGACAACTCCGACAACTCCGACAACTCCGACAACTCCTTTTAAATAATACACGCGCGATATGAGCAATCCCAAGATACTGTGGGCCGACGATGAAATCGACCTCTTGAAACCCCACATCCTCTTCCTTTCCAACAAAGGATACGACATAACCCCCGTAACCAACGGTCAGGATGCCATTGATCAAGTCAAGTCCGAAACCTTCGACTTGGTCTTCCTCGACGAGAACATGCCCGGCCTCACGGGCCTCGAGGCCTTGACGCGCATCAAGGAACTCGACCCCTCACTCCCCGTCATCATGGTGACCAAGAGCGAGGAGGAAGACATCATGGAGCAGGCCATCGGCAGCAAGATAGCCGACTACCTCATCAAGCCCGTCCTACCCACCCAAATGCTGATGTCCATCAAGAAGAATCTGCACGCCCGCGAAATCACGCAGCAGCAGAACACTTCCGGCTACCAGCAGGAATTCGGCAAGCTGTCGATGCAAATCAATATGGCCCAGACCTTCGACGAGTGGGTCGAGATATATAAACGTCTCGTCTGGTGGGAGATAGAACTCTCGGCCAGCGATGCGAGCCTCGACAGCATGCTCCTGATGCAGAAAGAGGAAGCCAATGCGGCCTTTGCCAAGTTCGTACGCCGCAACTACGAGACCTGGATCAAGAGCAGCTATCCCGACCGCCCGCTCATGAGTCCCGACCTTTTCAAGACCCACATCTTTCCCGCCCTCGATGCCGGTGAGAAAGTTTTCCTCGTCGTCATCGACAATTTCCGTCTGGACCAGTGGCGCATACTCCAGCCCCTGCTGTCCGAATGGTTCACCGCCAAGGAGGAGGTCTATAGTGCCATCCTCCCCACAGCAACGCAATACGCGCGCAATGCCATCTTCTCGGGCCTCCTGCCCGACAAGATTGCCAAGATGTTTCCCGACCTCTGGGTCGATGAGGACGAAGAGGAAGGCAAGAACCTCAACGAAGCGCCCCTCATTCAGACACAGCTCGACCGATATCGCAAGCACTATGACTTCTCTTACAACAAGGTGAACGAAAACAGCTACGGCGAACGTCTCGTGGGAAAACTCAAAGACCTCTCCCACAACGACCTCAACGTCATAGTACTCAATTTCATCGACATGTTGAGCCATGCCCGCACAGAGTCCAAAACCGTACGCGAATTGGCTTCCGACGAGGCTGCCTATCGCGCACTTACCAAGACCTGGCTCGAACACAGCGCCACACTCGACCTCTTCCGCCGCATAGCGGAAATGGGCTACAAAGTGGTGCTCACAACCGACCACGGCACCGTGCGCGTCGAGAATCCCATCCGCGTTGTGGGTGACAAGAATGTCAATACCAACCTGCGCTACAAGTTGGGCAAGAATCTCAACTATCCGGCCAAACAGGTCTATGAAATCAAGAAACCCGAGGAGTTCGGTCTGCCCCGCCTTGACCTCTCCACGGCTTACATCTTCGCCACCGGCAAAGACTTTTTCGCCTACCCCAACAACTACAACGTCTATGTGCCCTATTATCGCGGCACCTTCCAGCACGGAGGCATCTCTATGGAAGAAATGCTCATCCCCCTCATCACGCTGGAACCCAAGAAAAGATAAGTAATCAGAATGAAAACAAGATAATACAATGGACATCTTTCCTCACCGCAGATTTGCTGCAAAATTCGCCTCCCCCGTGGAGGACAAAGAACACATCCTCCAAATAGCCATCGACATGGCTATGGAGGCCGGTCGCATCCAACTTCGCAAATTCCGCTCCCGTCACCTCGAAATGGAGACCAAAAGTTCCATCCACGATGTTGTGACCGAAGTCGATAAAGAATGTGAAGCCTTTCTCATCGCCCAGATTCACGAAGCCTATCCTACCCACTCGGTATTGGGCGAAGAAACGGGACTCCATCAGAAGGAGAGCGATTGGGAATGGGTGATTGACCCCCTCGACGGTACGAACAACTACAGCCAGGGGCTTCCCGTCTTCAGCGTCAGCATCGGCGTGAAGTACAAAGGCGAGACTCTGGTGGGCGTAGTCTATGCACCCTATCTCGACGAGCTCTTCACAGCCTCCAAGGACGGCGGTGCCGCCATGAACGGCCGCGCCATCCACGTGAGCCGCAAGACAAACTTCGGGGCTTGTGTGCTGGGCACCGGCTTCCCCTACGACAAAGGCTCAGTGACCAGTTACGACAACAACCTCGACAACGTGTGTGCCCTTCTGCCCAAGCTCCGCGGCCTTCGCCGCATGGGTTCTGCGGCATACGACCTTTGCTGTGTGGCCGCAGGCATCCTCGATGGCTATTGGGAGTTGGGACTTAAGCCCTGGGATTTATGCGCCGGAGCCCTCATCGTCGAGGAAGCCGGTGGCAAGATTGTTCCTTTCCGTCAAGACCGCCCCATCGCCATCGTCGCAGGCAACCAAGCCCTTGTCAACCGGATTCTCTCCTTGCTCGGCAAAGACAAAGCCTGAAACTTGAAACTTGAAACTTGAAACTTGAAACTTGAAACTTAATTGACTCCTATGGATAACGAAAAGAAAATCGTCCTCTCGGGCATCCGCTCCACGGGACACCTCCATCTGGGCAACTACTACGGTGCCCTCCGCAATTTCGTCGAGATGCAGAACGACTATAAGTGTTTCTTCTTCATCGCCGACTACCACTCGCTCACCACACAGCCCGATCCCTCGCTCCTCAATCCTTCGGTACGTTCGATTCTGGCTGAATATCTCGCTGCCGGCCTCGATCCCGAGAAGGCCAACATCTACATCCAGAGCGATGTGCCCGAGACCTGTGAGTTCTACACTTTGCTGAATATGCACGCCTATGTTGGCGAACTTGAGAAAACCGTTTCTTTCAAGGACAAAGTGCGCAAGAACCCCAACAATGTCAACGCCGGCCTGCTCACCTATCCCGTCCTCATGGCTGCCGACATTCTCCAGCATCGCGCCGACTACGTTCCTGTGGGCAAGGACCAGATGCAGCACCTCGAGATGGCACGCAACTACGCCGTCCGCTTCAACCATTTCTACCACACCGACCTCCTCAAGGAGCCTCAGCCTTTCGCAACTTCGAGAGAACCCATCAAGGTGCCCGGTCTCGACGGCAGCGGCAAGATGGGCAAGAGTGAAGGCAACTGCATCTACATCAACGACGACGACAAGACCGTCATCAAGAAAGTCAAGAAGGCTGTCACCGACATGACACCCACCGAGCAGAACTCTCCCATGTCCGACCCCATCAAGAATCTCTTCTACTTCCTTCAGCTCGTTTCCACTCAGGAAATCTACAATCAGTATCTTGCTGCCTGGAACGATTGTTCCATCCGCTACGGCGATCTCAAGATGCAGATTGCAACCGACATCCTCAAAGTGACAACGCCTATTCGCGAACGGTATAACGAGATTTACACCGACAGCGACTACCTCAACCGCGTAGCAGCCAAGGGAGCCGAAGCAGCCCGAGAGAGCTGTCGCAAGACACTCGCTGCCATGCGCGAAATCATGGGCTTCAAACACTTCTGAAACTTGAAACCTGAAACCTGAAACTTGAAACCTGAAACTTGAAACTTTGAACTTATGGTAAGCAAGGAACAACTCAACGCCGCCCTCGCCCGCCAAGGGCTGCAAAGCGTGGCTCAGGCCAACATCCGCGACATACAGACACTCTCCAAAGCGCTCGAACAGGAGAGCGGTGAGCCATTCATCCATCTCGAAATGGGTGTGCCCGGTCTCAAACCTTCCGACATTGCCTTCGAGGCCGAAGTCGAAGCCCTCAAGGGCGGTTGTGCTGCCGTCTATCCTCCCAATGCCGGCATTGCCCGTCTCCACGAGGCTGCATCGCGGTTTGTGAAAGCCTTTATCGACGTCGATGTCGCGCCCGCCCACATCTGCGCTACGACAGGCTCGATGCAAGGCACATTCTCAGTCATGATGACGATGCATCATGCCAATCCCGCGAAGGACACTGTCCTCTTCATCGATCCGGGCTTCAATGTCCAGAAGACGCAGGCTCAGATTATCGGTCTCAAGGGCGAACACTTCGATGTCCATCACTGTCGCGGACAGCAGCTTCTCGACCGCATGGAAGATATCCTCCGAACGGGAAAGGTTTGTCTCATCGTTTATTCCAATCCCAACAATCCCTCTTGGATTTGTCTTTCGGACGAAGAACTGCAGGGCATCGGTGCCTTGGCTACCCGATACGACGTTGTGGTACTTGAGGACCTCGCCTATTTCGCGATGGACTTCCGCAAGGATCTCTCGCGACCCTACGAAGCTCCCTTCCAGCCTTCCGTGGCCAAATATACCGACAATTACGTGATGGCCATTTCCGGCTCCAAGGCTTTCAGCTATGCCGGACAACGCATCGGCACCCTCGCCATCAGCGACCGGCTCTATGTGCGAGAGTATGCTCCCCTTGGAGCTTTCGGGGTGAAGAGCTGGGGCGACTTCCTCTCAGGCCGCGTGCTCTACACCATGTCGTCCGGCACGGCCCACGCCCCGCAGCATGCCCTTGCCGCCATGATGGAGGCCGCCGTCGAAGGACGCTTCGATTTTGTGGCCGAGATTCGCGAATACGGCCGTCGTGCCAAGTTCATGAAAGATGTGCTGCTCCGCCACGGCTTCTATCTGGTCTATGACAACGACTTGGGAGCCCCTCTTGCCGACGGCTTCTATTTCACGACGCAGTATCCGGGCATGACCGACATTGAGCTCACTGCCGAACTCATGCGCTATGGTATCGCTGTCTTCCCACTCGAAAGCATGGGCTCCGACGAACAGGGCGTGCGCATCTGCACCTCGTTCATCACCGATGCCCAGTTCCCTCTCTTCGAGCAGCGCATCTCAGCCTTCGCCGCCGACCACCGTTAATCTAAAGGGAAAAAATTCCCGTAAAACTGAAGATAAATTGCAGACAGAAAATGCATCAAATCCAAAAAAGTCAGGATTTTTTCGGATTATAATCCAAAATTTCGCTCACTTTTTTGGATTTGTCAAAAATAATGCTTATCTTTGCCCCGCAAAATATTCCAAGAAACTATGATAACCCGTGAGTTGAAATCCATCATTGAAGAGAAACTTTTCAAGGGAAAAGCCATCATTGTAGTGGGAGCGCGGCAGGTGGGCAAGACAACCCTCTGCAACGAAATTCTTGACAGCCGTTCGGAGAAAGCGCTTCGCCTGAACCTTGACGAGGCAGAGGTACGCCACTTGTTGGACGAGCCGACAATGGGAGACTTGGAACGCCTGATAGCCGGCAACGAGATACTTATGATTGACGAAGCCCAAAGAGCCGGCAACATAGGGCTGACGCTAAAACGCATTCATGACAATTTCCCCAAGTTACAACTGATAGTGACGGGATCCTCATCACTCGACCTGCGTGCCGGCATCTCGGAGGCGATGACGGGTCGGAAGTGGGAATATACGATGTATCCCATTTCTACAGCGGAACTGCTGACCGACAGGGGCGAACTGGCCGTGCGACAGCATCTGGAAAACCGCATGATATACGGTTCCTATCCGGACGTACTGAACTATGAGACCGACGCGCGCGAGACGTTGATGAATCTGGCTGGCAGCTACCTCTACAAAGACCTGCTGGAGATGGAAGGGGTGCGCCGTCCGGCTCTCATTGAGAAACTGCTGGTGGCTCTCGCCCTGCAGACAGGCAGCGAGGTGTCGTACAATGAGGTTGCCCAGACTATAGGCACCGATAGCAAGACCGTGGAGAAATACATCAAGTTGCTCGAGAAATGCTATATCGTCGTGACCCTGCCTGCCTTCAGCCGCAACCTGCGCAACGAACTCCGCAAAAGCCGTAAGATATACTTTTGGGACAACGGCATCCGCAATGCCATACTCCAAAATTTCACGCCCCTGGCACTACGTAATGACACGGGAGCCCTATGGGAGAACTTCTTCATCACCGAGCGGCTCAAGGCCAACCATTACCGTCGCCGCTATGCTCACAGTTACTTCTGGCGTACCAAGTCGCAGCAGGAAATAGACTACATCGAGGAGGCCGACGGCGCATTCACGGCCTTCGAACTGAAGTGGAATCCCAGAAAAGCGGGAGCCACGCTGCCTGCTGCGTTCTCCGCAGCCTATCCCATTGCCCAATCAGCAATAGTGACACCGGAAAACTGGATAGACTTTGTCTCGTGAGTCTTCTTATGATATGTGCAGTTATAATTCAAGTTTCGAAAGCTCAGTTGGACGAGCCTTGAAGGGGCGGCATATTATAGGCGGGGGCGGAAGCCCCCGTATGAGGGTCGGCACACAACCCAAGCCCTAAAAGGGCGACATACGCTTGCGACTGTTATTTCGCCCATACAGGGCAAGAACGGGTACATCTCGTAACATAGGGGCAAGCCCCTGTGCTGGGGGTCTTTCGCCCCTACGGGGCTTGTTTTCAGCATGTTCATTACTTGCGAAAGTTGAATAAATAATTTATACCATCACGGAGGGAGAATTCGGAAAGACGTGCGGGAACGGAAGTAACGGAGCCTGTCAGTGCGCACAAACCTACAGAATTGCATTTTTATACCGTATTTTTTTGTATTTTTTTTCATTTTGTTTAGAAAAGCTTACAAAATGGCATTTTTTGTCAAAAAAAGCAAAAGATTTCAAAAAAATATTTGAAAAATTAAAAAAAATGGTTTATCTTTGCAGGCGCATTTCGGATGTAGAGAGCCGATATGAAAGAAACCAAGGTACAAACAAGGTACAAACAAACAAGATGTTACATGTTACTCTTTATTATTATATTATATTAATAATGTGTAAATTTTCTGTAATATCATGCGTTGTTTTTACCAGAGTTATTCTTTCGCCCATGGCGCAGGCTACGGGTTGCGTTGTTGACAGAAAAAAAGTATTTTAAATTATTTCTAATTGTTTCATTTTTACATTTCAAGTATGAGAAAACTCCTTTCAGTCATCGTATGTCTCTTAGCAGGCGTAACGATGTTGATGGCTCAGAACCGCACTATTACGGGTACAGTCATCTCCAATGAGGACGGAGAACCCATCATCGGTGCCAGCGTCCGTGTCACGGGCACGAACATCGGTACCATCACCGATGCCAATGGTAAATTCTCCCTCACAGTTCCTGCAAGTGCCAAGACGCTTACCTTCTCTTATGTAGGTATGGAAAACGTTGAGGCATCCATCCACAACAAGATGAACATTGCTCTTCACTCCAGCGAAGAGGTACTCGACGATGTCCTCGTCGTTGCCTATGGTACCGCCAAGAAGAGCGCGTTCACGGGTTCTGCTGCCGTCATCGACGAAAACAGCATTGCCAAGATTCAGGCTTCAAACCCTGTTGATGCCCTTAAGGGCAAGGTTGCCGGTGTGACAATCACCCAGGCTTCCGGCAAACCCGGTTCCACGTCGCAGACGATTCGCGTGCGTGGCATCAGCTCCATCAATGCAGGCAACGCTCCTCTGATTATCCTCGACGGCTCCCCATACGACGGCGATATGAACAACATCAACCCCGCCGATATCGAAAGCATGACCATCCTCAAGGATGCCGCTTCCAACGCCCTCTACGGTGCACGCGGTGCCAATGGTGTCATTATGATAACCACGAAGCACGCCAAGGTAGGCGATGCCAAGGTGACAGTAGATGCCAAGTGGGGTGTCAACAGCCGCGGCAACCGTCGTTACGACATCATCACCGACAAGAAGGGTTACTATGAGGCTTACTACACCGCCCTCAACAACTATGCCCTTGCCAGCGGCATGGATGCCAATGCAGCTTGGATTTGGGCCAACCAGAAACTCACCTCCAACGAGTCATACGGCTTGGGCGTGAACATCTACAACATTCCCGAGGGTCAGTACCTCATCGGTCAGAACGGCAAGCTTAATCCCAACGCTACCGAGGGTCGCATCGTTACCTATCAGGGCGATGAGTATCTGATGCAGGGAGATGACTGGTTCGACGCAGCATACGGCACGGGCGTTCGTCAGGAATACAACGCTACCGTCAGCAACGCCACTGAGAAATCTACGTTCTACGCTTCTGTAGGCTACCTCAACAACAAGGGTATCACCGACAAGTCCGGCTACAAGCGTTTCGCAGCCCGTTTGAAAGCTGACACACAGGCCAAGTCGTGGTTGAAATTCGGCGGCAACTTCAGCTATACGCACTACAACGCCGAGTCTTCCATCTCCTCTGACAATGAAGGTGAGTCCGGTTCGTCCGGCAACATTCTGGCATTCGCCAACAGCGTTCCTTCCATCTATCCCATCTATATGCGCAATGCCGACGGAACTGTCAAGTATGATGCCAACGGTCTCAAGCGTTACGACTATGGTGACGGAAAGAACGGTGGTGCCACGCGTCCCTTCCTTGGCACGACCAACGCCTTCGATGCTCTTAACCTTGACGAGGACAGCTACGAAGGCAACGCTTTCTCGGCTTCGGGTACGGCTGAGGTTAAGTTCCTCAAGGATTTCACCTTCACCACAACCAACAGCATGACACTCGACGAAACTCGCTCCAAGGACGTTACGAACCCCTACTATGGCCAGTACGCTTCTTCGAACGGTATCCTCTATGTTTACCACACACGTCGTGTCAACTATAATTTCGACCAGATATTGAACTGGCACCGCATCTTCGACGAGAAGCATGACGTACAACTCATGTTGGGTCACGAAAGCTCTCGCTCGATGTACTACTACCTCTATGGACACAAGACCAACGTCTTCGATCCCTCCAACACCGAATTGGCCGGTGCCATCACCGAGGGTTCTTCGAATTCCTATACTACAGACTACAACGTGGAAGGATACTTTACACGCGCTCAGTACAACTACAACGAGAAGTACTTCGCTTCAGCCTCATTCCGTCGCGACGCTTCTTCCCGCTTCCATCCCGACAACCGCTGGGGTAACTTCTGGTCTGTCGGCGGTGCATGGTTGATGCACAAGGAGAATTGGTTCAACGTAAGTTGGATTGACCTCTTGAAGGTGAAAGCATCTTACGGTGAGAACGGTAACGACAACATCGGCAACTACCGCTACACCACCACTTACAATATCGTAAACTCCAATGGTACTCCCGGCGCACAGCCCAACATCCTTGGCAACCCCGACATCTCTTGGGAAACTGTAGGCAATTTCAACGCCGGTATCGAATTTGAGATGTTCAAGAGCCGCTTGCGCGGTCAGGTTGAGTTCTTCACCCGCAAGACCACCGACATGCTCTATTGGTTCTCACTCCCCGTTTCGTTCGGTTACACCGGTTACTACGACAACATCGGTGACATGAAGAACACCGGTATTGAAGTTGAGTTGAGCGGCGAGATTATACGCAAGCGCGACTTCAACTGGAGCGTGAACCTCAACTTGACGCACTATAAGAACAAGATTTCTTACATTGCTGCCGAGAACAAGACCATCGATATGGAAGGTCACGGAGGTTTCGTCTCCGGCAACTACTTCATCGGTGAAGACCTCTCCCTGTACACCTGGCGCTTGAAGAAATACGCCGGCGTGGCCGACGATGGCCAGTCGATGTGGTACATGTACGAACTCGATGACGAGGGCAACAAGACAGGCAACGTCGTAACGACGAAGACCTACTCCGAGGCAGACTACTTCCTCTGCGACACCTCACTTCCCGACCTCACGGGTGGTTTCGGCACGCAGTTGAATTGGAAGGGCATCGATTTCTCTGTCGATTTCGCTTACCAGATTGGCGGCAAGGTTTACGATTGGGACTATGCCGACCTCATGGGCTCGCCTACCGCAAGCTCCCGTGGCACCAACATCCACTCTGACCTCTTGAACGCGTGGACTCCTGATAACATTGATTCCAGCATTCCTCGCTTCCAGTTCAACGACAACTACTCCAACGCTGCCAGCGACCGTTTCTTGACCGATGGTTCCTACCTCTCTCTCCAGAACGTAACGATTGGCTACACGCTGCCCTCCAAGTGGACGCGCAAGGCTCAGATTGGCTCGGTACGTTTCTACTGCTCGGCAGACAATGTGTTCCTCGTCTCGAAGCGTCAGGGTCTCGACCCCAGCCAGTCCATTAACGGCAACATCAACGGTTCTGCTTACTATGCTAAGATGCGCACTGTTTCTGGCGGTGTAAACATCACTTTCTAATATTAAACAAGAGATTTACATTATGAAGAATATTGCTAAATATTTCATTCTGGCAGCTACGGCCTCGACGATGTTCGCCACCTCCTGCATCGAAGAAACCGAGCCTACAACTTTGGCCACTGAGGAACAGCTCGGCAGTAGCGCCAAGGCTACGGAAGCTTTGCTCGCAGCCATGCCCTCGTTCTTCAATGTCTATGACAACCTCGGTACCTCACGTCACAATGACTTTGGCTACAGTTCCATCATGCACGTCCGCGACGTGATGACAGCAGATATGACCATCGTCGAGAGCGACTACGACTGGTTTCAACGATGGGAGACCAATACATATCAGGGCGACAGCTACTATTTCTCCCGTTTGGTTTACAACTACTACTTCAAGTTCATCCAGACGACCAACAATATCGCAGGCGCAGTAGATGAAGAAACGGCTACAGACCTCCAGAAGTTCTACTTGGGCAATGCCCTTGCTTTCCGAGCTCTCTGCTACTTGGACGTAGCCCGCATGTACGAGTTCCTTCCCTCGGACGTAATACCCGGCGATGCATCCATCCTCAACCTCACCGTACCTGTCGTAACGGAAAAGACGGCTCAGTCTGATGCTCAAAACAACCCCCGTGTATCGCACAAGGAGATGTACGAATTCATTCTCAACGACCTTTGCAAGGCTGAGCAGTACATCGGACTCTCGTCGCGCATCGACAAGACCTATCCTGACCTCACCGCCGTATATGGCTTGAAGTCACGTCTCTTCTTATGGGACCAGCAGTATGATTCTGCTGCCATCTATGCTCGCAAGGCCATTGACCTCAACAAATATCGTCCCACGACGAAGGAGGAATGGCTTGACGTAACGACGGGCTTCAACACCCTCTCCGAGGCTTCTTGGATTTGGGGTTCACAGCTCGTTGCCGAGGATGATGCTGTTCAGACGGGTATCTGCAACTGGACATCCTGGATGTCGCCCGAGGCTTATTATGGCTATGCATCTGCCGGCCCCATGCCTATGATTGACGCTCAGCTCTACAACTCCATCAGCGACGACGACTGGCGCAAGCTCTCCTTCATAGCTCCCGCCAACTCTCCCCTCGCCGGCCAGACACCTCTGGTTCAGAGCTACGAATATGGCTTGTATATGGATGGTCTCTACTACATCCTCAACGCGAACAACCAGTATTACGCAGCCTTCCCCGAATACACGGGCGTGAAATTCCGTCCCAACCAAGGCAACCTCAACGAGTATGCCGTAGGTTCGGCATCTGCCTTCCCTGTAATGCGTATCGAAGAGATGTACTTCACAGAGGCTGAGGCATACTGCCTCCTCGGAGACCCTGCCAAGGCCAAGGAGCTTCTCAACGCCTTCATGCAGACCTACCGCTACAGCACCTACACCGGTATCAACGGCACTTCGCAGGATGCTGTCTTCAACGAAATCTTCAAGCAGAAACGCATGGAGTTCTGGGGCGAGGGTATCACCTTCTACGACTACAAGAGCCTCAACCTCTCTGTTGACCGTCAGTACGATGGCAACAACTATCAGGGTCTTGCAACGTTCAAGACCAATGGTCGTCCCGCTTGGATGTCCTTAGTGATTCCCAACTCTGAGACGAACTACAACACAGCCATCGTCAACAACCCCGATCCTTCGGATTTGTACACTCCCCTGACCGAATAATCGATGTGTTTAATTTTAAAATGTATTGAATTATGAAACTCAATAAATTAGCACTTTTCCTCCTCGCTGCCGTAGCTTTTACGGCATGTGAGGACGAGGCAGACTACACTGAAGCAGCAGTTGAAAGCGGTGCGCAGGTGTATTTCTCGTCAAGCAATGCTGCAGTGATTCCTCTTACTCGCAATGCTGAAAGCTTCGACATAGCCATCTCGCGTGTCGTTACCGATCAAGAAATCACAGTGCCCATCACAGTGACAACCACCGACAAGGTTTCTGCTTACTCATTCCCTTCCAGCGTAACCTTCGCCGCCGGTGAGAGCGTGGCTACCTACACCGTCCGCTACGACGAGAGCAAGCTCGACTGGAACTATGCCGACACGACAACGTTGTCTATCGACCCCTCTGTCACCACAACCTATGGTATAGCAAACTACACGTTCACCTCAAGCATCGCCTTGACATGGACTTCGCTCGGCATCGGTTTCTTCAACGATGACTATTATTTCGGAACCGGCGATTTCAAGGTTGAAATCTTCCAGCAAGATCAGGATCCCAACGTCTATCGCATGAAGAATCCTTACGTCACCTACCTCTTGTCGGAGAATTACACTCCCTCCGAAGGTGCCAGCGAGTATTTCCAGTTCGAAATCTTGAAGAAGGGCGACGTTATCTTCGGCGAAACCATCCCCGAAGACGGCTATGTGTACTACGACGATGGCGGCGTTGAGGGATACATCAACACAGGCTACACCAACAGCAACTATGATGCTGACGTATTGGTATTGTTCCCTGCATTGCTTTCTTCGACGGCTTCGGTTGACTCTTGGGCCAACAACATCGTCAAGGCTTATTGCGAAGACGGAACTCCCGGCGTAATCAAAATCAATCCTCGCTACTACATGTTGGGTGTAGGCGGTTGGAATGCTACGGTCGAAACCGATGCCATCACCATCACGATGCCAGCATACGATCCCAAGGACTACGACGTAGATGTGACAATCAACGACGTAAACCTCTCCTACACCACAGGTCAGACCTCTACGAAGGTGACTGTAAATCTGGGTGCTGACGTTGACTCTGTCGTTTTGGCCAATGTGCCCAAGTCAAGCCTTTTGTATCTCGACTCCTTCGAGAAAGCTTACCTGAACGGACAGCTTGCGACCGTCGTTGCCACAGCTTCAGGCTCCTACGATGTTCCCACTTATTACACGGGCTACGACGTTGCCATCTATGCTATAGTTTATGGCGATGAAAGCGTTCAAGACGAAATACTCGTGCCTTTCAACAATCCCGGCACTAAGGGTCTCAACGACGGCTTCACCGAGTTCGGTACAGCTACTTGGACCGATGATATCTTACCATCTGTTTTCAGAGATGTTGAACCCTCGTCATACACCGTTCAAGTACTCACCGACAACGAAGGCACCATCCGCGTCATCAATCCCTACGGAGAGGCGAACCCCTACTATCGCTACGCTACCGATGCCATGGATGCCAAGATGGACATCATCCTTATGAGCGACACTTCAGCTTTGATGGATGTCAACAACCTCGGTATCGAGTTCGTTTACAGCGGCTTCATCTACACAGCCGACATGTATTTGCTCGGCTATGAAGCTGCCCCCGCAGGCACGGTAACTGACGACAAGATTACCTTCGCAAAGAACGGTTTGGGGACTATTATGGGAGAATACCTCTACGGCGGAAACCAGAATGGCCTCTGCGCTCTCGACTTTAGCACCAGCGGTGCCAAGGCTGCTGCCGACAATGGCAACTTCGTTCGTGCTGCTGCCGCCAAGTTCATGCCCACGAAGCCTTTCAGCCGCGTGAAAATTGCAAGCAAACCCGTCAAGGACGAGTTCGTTCGATAAATAACCCCTGACTTGCCCGCCCATGACGGGCAAGTCTTCTTTCTCTACAGAAATGCTTGCAGCCGCAGCGGAGCGATTCGCGGCGGCTGTTTTCGTTTCCGGCTTGTTTCATCTGTCTTACAATTACACGTTTTCCAAGTGAAAACATGCTTTTAACGGATATTTTTCTGCCAAAAATTTGTTATTGTCCGAAAAATGCATTATCTTTGTCCCGAAATTGTCAAATAAACATAACGGCTTATGAATATAAAATATTACACCCTTACACTCATATTTGCCACAGCCTGTGCTTCGCTCTCTGCGGAAATAAGAAACACAGCAGAGGCGGAAGCCATTGCTCTGGACTTTCTCTCGCAGGGCAGAGCTTCTGCCAAAGGACATGTTCGCAACCTTCGTCTTCTCTCCTCGACAGACTCCCTCCACGTCTTCTCCAATACCGAAGGCCACACCGTTTTCGTGTCGGGTTCCACTCTCCTCCGTCCCATTTTGGGCTGGACGGATCAGCCACTCGATCCAGAGGCCGGACTCAGCGAGAATTTCACATCTTGGCTCCAAAGTGCCAAGGATGCCGTCGCCACCGTCGAAGCCAATCCTTTCGTTTCGCCTCTCCCCTACCTGACTGCTTCCAATCCCGTTGTCGAACCTCTTTTGGGCGAAATCAACTGGAATCAGGCTTCTCCCTACAACGCCCAGTGTCCCGTAATTGACGGCAGTACCGCACCCGTAGGTTGCGTAGCCACCGCCCAAGCTCAGGTGATGTACTACCATCGGTACGCTGTCGGCAAGGGCAGCGTGTGGTACAGAATAGCCCACGGCGACACCATCGACGTGACATTCACACCCTCCTACGACTTTTCCAAGATGGCCGACCAGGGACGCTACGCCACCGACAAGGCCGAACTCGCCCGCTTCAACTACCACGTGGCAGCATCGCTCTACATGGGATTCACAGGCAGTTCTTCGGGCACGATGACGGAACTTGTGGTCAACAGCTTGGTCAACAACTTCTCCTACAATCCCTATATCGTCTTCGTCAACCGCGAATGGTACGACTACATCGCTTGGAACGCCTTGCTCCAGCATGAGCTCCTCAACAAACGTCCCCTCCTCTATCGTGGACAGACTTCAAGCTCGGGGCACGCATTCATCCTCGACGGCGTGGATGCCGATGGCTACTACCACGTCAATTGGGGATGGGGTGGTATGGAGAATGGCTACTTTGACATCAACATCCTCGCCACCAACGACTTTGGCGCAGGTTCGGCTGCCGATGCCAAGGAAGGCTACCGTTACAATCAGGGCGTTTGCATCAACTTCCAGCCCACGGCGACCCTCGGCCAGGACGGCATTGAAGCCACCTCGATGGTCTATGCCTCCTGGATGGGCAACTACAAGAACGACAACATAACGCTCACCAAGGGAGACAAGGCTACCATCCACCTCAACGGCATCGTCAACTACAACTACTTGATGGACAAAAAGGGCAGCTACGGCGTGCTCATTTGCGACGAGAACGACAATGTGGTTCGCAAAATTGCCGGTGGAGAGCTCAGCTTCTTGCCCTACAGTGCCTTCATGGGCCAAGACTTTCGCGGCATCTATGGCGAGGGCGAGGCCGATACGACCCTGCCTCTGGCTTGCGAGTTCGAGATACCTGTCGATCTCGCCGATGGCAACTACCGTGTGTACGTTTACTACACACCTTCATACGAAGCATCCATCGCGGCACCCATCCACACCGACGGTTACCTCAAGAATTACGTGGCTCTCGACATCACCGGGGACGAAGCACAGCTCCACTACAACCTCCTCACCAAGCCCGAACTCTCGGCTTCGGCATTCTCTGTAGGAGGCTCGTCTCTCTATCGCGGCCAGTCGTCCACAGCCTCCGTCAAGGTGACCAACAACGGCTCCGATGCCTACGGCAAGCTCGTAATGGTATGGAAGGAGACAGGCGGAACAAAAGAAAGTGCCGGCGATGTGTTTGTCTTCAAAGCCGGACAGACCGTCACTTTCACGACCGACTACAAGCCCTCCAACATCGGACAGGCCACCGCATACCTCTGCTGGTATGGACAAACGGAGAATCGACCCGTCGGCACTTACTCTGTGATTGACTCCATCTCTTATGATGTGATTGCTTCCAACGTAGCCGGAGCTGACCTCAGGTTGGCCAAGTCTCCCTTCATCGCTGAGGGCAACGGCGTGATTAACTCCGAACTCACCGTCGGCGTGCCGCTCATGAACGAAGGAAACGCCTACTCCGGCAACCTTCAGATACGCTTCTATGCGGCTGACGATGCCTCAAAGACGATTGTACTCACCCTCACCGACTGGGTGGACATCGCTGAAAAGTCGAGCGACACTGTCTATGTGAAAGGCATTATCACCGATGCCCTCTCCGTCGGTACAACCTACTATGGTTCCGTCTGGTATTTCGGCGAATACGATTATTCCATCATTCCCACCTCGGGCTTGACCACACGCAACCGCATCACCCTCCCCCCCGCCGCCGTTTCGGCCATCACAGAAGTCAAGGCCGATGACAGCAACGACGCCTCTGATGCCATCTTCAACCTTCAGGGCCAACGCGTCGGCACCGGCTACCGGGGTCTTGTGATTCAGAACGGACAACTCCTCCTTCAGCGTTGACCTTTGACTTTTGACCGTCCCCCGCTCCGTCGGATTTCCTGCACCCTTCCCTTTAGGGGAGGGCTGGGGAGAGGCTGTGAGGGGCTGGGGGTAGGCTGAACTTTTTGACTTTTGACTATGAACCGTTTTTTCTTGTCTGCCCTTCTGCTCCTTTCTGCTTTCACGGCAAAAGCAGAACTTCGCACTGCCGAAGAGGCTGAGGCCGTCGCCCTCGGGTTCTTTTCGCGCGAAACCGCCCGTTCCAAAGGTTCCCTTCCTGCGCTCAAACGTGTATCCCTCTCGTCCGACTCGCTTTATGTCTTTGCCGATGACTCCGGCCGCCGTGTTTTCGTCTCCGGCTCCACCTTGCTCAATCCGGTGCTCGGGTACACCGACTCGCCTGTCCTGCCCGAAGCCGAACTGCCCGTCAACCTCATTGACTGGATACAGCATGCCAAGGATGCAGTGCGTCGCCTCGAACAGTATCCTGCACTCTCTGTTGTAGGCCGGCAGACCGCTTCTTCCGTGGTTATCGAACCCCTTTTGGGCAAAATCGAATGGGACCAGGGCGCGCCTTGGAACAACCAATGCCCCCTCCTCAAAGGGGCTCGCACATATGTGGGCTGTGTGGCTACTGCCCTTTCCCAAATCATGTATTACCATTCCTATGCCGTAGGCCGCGGAAGCATCAGCTATACCGATGAAAGCAAACACGACATTTCTGTCGATTTCTCGACTCAGACATACGATTTCTCAGTGATGGGTCCCACGGCAGCTACCACCAAGGACCGCAGCGAACTGGCCAAGTTCTGTTTCCACGTGGGAGCCGCCTGTCAGATGAGTTACGACGGCAGCGAGGGCTCCGGAGCCTACTCCTGGAACGCCGCACAGGGCGTGGCACAGTATTTCTCCTACTCCGACCTCGTCACCTACATGGAACGCGTCATGTTCACATACGAAGAGTGGAACCGCCTGCTTGTCAACGAACTCGCCGCCAAGCGCCCCATTCTCTACTCCGGCTATTCCGAGGATGCAGGCCACGCCTTTGTGCTCGACGGCCTCGACGAGACGGGAGCCTACCACGTCAACTGGGGGTGGGGCGGCGGCTACAACGGCTACTATGACGTCAACCTCCTCGCCCCCGGCGGATACGGCATTGGAGCCACCTCGTCGGCCATGGATGGCTTCCGCGACGATCAGGGCGCCATCTTCAACCTCGCGCCCTCACTCTCCGAGGGTAGCGACGGCGTGCAGTACTGGTGCGGCATCGAGTCCGAAGGCATGGGCATTGCCGACACCGTTGTTGCATTGGGTGAGACAGTGGAGATAGTGGAATACGGCATCTTCAATTTCCGCCACGACATCGACGGCGACGGAACCTACGGAATCCTCATTCAGCAGGACGGCATCGACGTGCGTGAAATCCCCGTGGGCAAGACCCCCTTCCAGGATTACGGCTACGGTCTTTGGTGCTGGAACAACCGCTCCTCCACCGTCTATGTGCCGTTCACCGTGCCTGCCGACCTCGCCGACGGCACCTATCAGGTATGGATTTACTTCCGTCCAGAAGGTAACAGCGACCGACGCGATGTCTTCCGCTCATACGCCTGGTGCCCTTCATGCGTCACCATGACCGTGGCCGACGGCCAGGCCACATTCGTCGATGCTTGGCCCTGGGACTATGACATCCAAGCCTCCGAGTGGAGTTCCGACAAGCTCTCCGACAGCTACATCCTGGGTGTCCTCACCAACTATTCCGTTACCGCCCGCATCGGCAGCCAAGACCTCTACGGCCACTTCACCCTCGTCTGGGACGAAAACGGCAAACGCCAATCCAAGACGTTCTCCGATGCCGCATACGAAGCCGGGTCCGAGGTTACTCTCTCTGCATTGTACAAACCGCGCACCTCGGGTACAGCCGTCTCGAAGCTCTACTTCTCCCCCGACAATGTGGGTGTCCCCAGCCAGACATACGGCGACACCGTCTTCTGCGTCGGATCCTCCGCAACATATCTGATTGAGGAGCCGGTCGCCACGGGTGACGGTTCGAACCTGCGCCTCATCTCCACACCCTCCCTCGAATCTGGCACCGTAGCCATTGGCTCGGAAGTGACCTTTGCAGTATCCGTCAGCAATAATGGCAGCAGTCCCTTCGAGGGGAAGTTGGCCCTCCGCTTCTACGAGGAGGAGGATCCGGCGAAGACTATAGTCCTCACCATCACCGGCGATGTCGCTGTACCTGCCGAAGGAAAAGCCACAGCCCATCTCACCGGCACCCTTACCGATGACCTGGAGGCCGGGCGCACATACGTCGGCTACGCTTGTTATGTCGGCAACGAGGGATATTCGAAACTCTTTGTTTCGAAAATCAACGTCCTGAACAAGATAACAATCACTCCCGCCCAAGCATCGGCCAATGCCATGGGAATCCTCTCTGCCGACCCCTACTCCCTTCCCTTCAGGGGAGGGCTGGGGAGAGGCTACTACAACCTCTACGGTCAGCGTGTGGCTCCCGGCCATAAAGGTCTTGTGATTCAGAACGGGCAACTCCGCCTGAAACTTTGACCGTCCTCCGCTCCGTCGGCTTTCCTTCTCCCTTCCCTTTAGGGAGGGGCTGGGGGTAGGCTACTTTTCATCCCCGTTAATAATATGAAACTCGACAACCTCGACCGCAAGATTCTGTGCATGATAGCCAACGATGCCCGTGTGCCCTTCCTCGAAGTGGCACGACTCTGCAACGTGAGCGGCGCTGCCATCCACCAACGCATCCACAAACTCACAGCCATGGGCGTACTCGACGGCTCGCAATTCAATATCCGGCCCGAAAAAATAGGCTACGAAACCTGCGCCTACATCGGACTGAGACTCAAGAATCCCGAAGACTTTGAACATGTGCTCGAAAAGCTCAAGGAGATTCCCGAAATCACCGAGTGCCACTTCACCACCGGCAATTACGACATGTTCATCAAAATTTTCGCCCGAAACAACTACCATCTTCTCGACATCATCCACAATCGGCTCCAACCCCTCGGTTTGTCCGGCAGCGAGACCATTATCTCCTTCGGCGCTGCCATTGACCGCCAGATTCCCGTCGAGAACATTCCCGTCGAAGATTCCGTCGAAGAATAAACTGCCAAAAGGTCGCCTAAAATGTAGGCAAGCTTTTGGCACCTGACTTTGGGTCCATCGATAATCGATGGAAGTTTCCGCAACTGCCAAAAGGTCGCCTACATTTTAGGCGACCTTTTGGCACTTGACTTTGGGGCTATCGTCTGACGATGGAGGTTTCCGCAACTGCCAAAAGGTTGCCTACAATTTAGGCGAGCTTTTGGCACTTGACTTTAGGGCTATCGTCTGACGATGGAGGTTTCCGCAACTGCCAAAAGGTTGCCTACAATTTAGGCAAGCTTTTGGCAATAATGCTCCCCGAGCTATCCTAACGGACGGCCCGGGGAGTTTCAATAACCTGTAAAACAATCTTCTGTAATCTTTATCGGATGAAAAGCAGTTCGCGATATTTGGGCAGAGGCCAGCAGGCATCGTCAACGAGCATCTCGAGTTTGTCTATCTCATAACGAATGGATTCCATCTTGGGAGCCACTGTGTCGTGATAGACGATGGCTTTCTCGTGTTCATCGGCTATCTTGTTGGCCACCCTGCGTGCGTTGACCAGTTCCTCGACCTGTTTCTCGATGGAAGAGGTGCGTTCCGAAATCTCCTCGATGATTTTGAGATTCCGTTCCGAAAGACGCGCAGCCTTTTCGGTCGGGAAAGCACCCCGCGTATGGCTGACGTTCTGGAGCAACTGGCTCTGGTAGCGAGTAGCCACGGGGATGATATGGTTCATCGAAAGATCGCCGAGCACACGGGCTTCAATCTGAATCTTCTTGGTGTAGGTCTCCCACTTGACTTCGTTGCGGGCTTCCAACTCCTTGCGGGTCATCACCTTGAGACTCTCGAACATGCGCACGGAGTCCTCGTCAAGATAACGTTCGAAGATGCGTGGGCAGGACTTTTCGACATCCAGACCTCGCTTTTCGGCCTCTGCCACCCACTCATCGCTGTAGCCGTTACCGTCGAAACGGATGGGCTTGCAGGTCTTGATGTCTTCGCGGATAACATCCATAATGGCATGGAACTTTGCCGTATGGCCTGTACCTTCAGCAAAGCGGGGGTCGTTGCGTGTCTCTTCGATGCGGGCATCGACACGTTTCTTGAAATCGGCGAGCGCTTCAGCCACGGCCGAGTTCAAGGCTATCATGGCCGAGGCACAGTTGGCCTCGCTGCCCACAGCACGGAACTCGAAACGGTTGCCGGTGAAGGCAAAGGGCGAGGTGCGGTTGCGGTCGGTATTGTCGATGAAGAGCTCCGGGATCTCGGGGATATCCATCTTGAGACCCTGTTTGCCGGCGATGGCGAGCTGGTCCTTCTCGGCGTTCTCGATATGGTCGAGGAGCTGGCTCACCTGCTTGCCGAGGAAGGAACTGATGATGGCCGGAGGAGCTTCGTTGGCACCGAGACGATGGGCATTGGTGGCACTCATGATGGATGCCTTCAAGAGACCGTTGTGACGCCACACACCCATGAGGGTCTCGACGATGAAGGTCACGAAGCGGAGATTGTCCTCCGGTGTCTTGCCGGGCGCATGGAGGAGCACGCCGGTGTCGGTCGAGAGCGACCAGTTATTGTGTTTGCCACTACCGTTGATGCCGGCAAAGGGTTTCTCGTGGAGCAGGACGCGGAAGCCGTGATGACGAGCCACCTTCTTCATGAGCGACATGAGGAGCATGTTGTGATCAACGGCCAGATTGGTCTCCTCGAAGATGGGAGCCAGCTCAAACTGGTTGGGAGCCACCTCATTGTGGCGTGTCTTGCAGGGAATGCCGAGTTCGAGAGCCTGAATCTCAAGGTCTTTCATGAAGGCCTGCACACGATCCGGTATCGTTCCGAAATAGTGGTCATCCATCTGCTGGTTCTTGGCGCTGTCATGACCCATGAGCGTACGGCCGGTGAGCACCAGGTCGGGACGAGCCGAATAGAGGCTGTCGTCCACCAGAAAATATTCCTGTTCCCAGCCGAGGTTCGACGTGACCTTGTTGACATTGGGGTCGAAATAACGGCACACTTCGGTGGCAGCCACGTTGACGGCATGGAGCGCACGCAACAGGGGAGCTTTGTAGTCGAGAGCCTCACCACTGTAGGAAATAAAGACGGTGGGGATGCAAAGTGTATCGTCGATGATGAAAACCGGGCTGGTGGGATCCCATGCCGAGTAGCCGCGAGCTTCGAAGGTGGAACGGATGCCGCCCGAGGGGAACGAACTGGCATCGGGCTCCTGCTGGACGAGCAGTTTGCCGGAGAATTCCTCCACCATGCCTCCCTTGCCGTTGTGTTCCACGAAGGAGTCGTGCTTCTCGGCCGTTCCTTCGGTGAGGGGCTGGAACCAGTGGGTATAGTGGGTGACACCCAGTTCAGTGGCCCATTTCTTCATGCCGACGGCCACTGCGTCGGCGACAGACCGGTCGAGACGGGCACCGTTGTCCATCACGTCAATCATCTTGTCATACACTTCCTTCGGGAGATACTTGTACATCATCTCGCGGTTGAAAACCTTCTTGCCGAAATACTCTGAAGGTCTTTCGGAGGGGACCTTCACTTCGAGCGGCTGTTTGCCGAGAGCTTTCTCAACAGCCTGAAATCTTAAGTTTGCCATAGTTGTTTTTTATTTTTCGTTATATCGTTATATCGTTATGTCGGGAGCCGGATTTTCCGGAGGTTCCGGGGATTCCAGAGATTCCAGAGGATCCGGATATTCCGGAGTTTCCGGAGATTCCGGGGGTTCCGGAGATTCCGGAGGTTCCGGGAGTTCCGGAGGTTCCGGAGAACCGACCTTTGACCTTAGACCTTTGACCTTTGACCTTAGACCTTTGACCTTTGACCTTTGACCTTTGACCTTAGACCTTAGACCTTAGACCTTAGACCTTAGACCGTTAACCTTTGACCTTAGACCGTCATCCAGCGGGTGATTCGCTCGAGAGCCTCGGCGGTCTGTTCGTGACTTCCGAAGGCTGTGAAGCGGACGTAGCCTTCGCCCGAGGGGCCGAATCCCACTCCGGGCGTGCAAACCACGTGGGCGCCATAGAGCATCTCCTCGAAGAACTTCCACGAATCGGAGCCTGCCGGCGTGCGCATCCAGACGTAGGGCGCATTTTCGCCGCCATATACCTCGAATCCGAGACTGCGGAATGTGGAAAGCAGGAGAGCTGCATTCTGCATATAGTAGCCGATGGTGGCCCGGACCTGTTCTTTTCCCTCGGGGGTATAGATGGCTTCGGCAGCACGCTGGCTCAGATAGCTGGTGCCGTTGAACTTGGTTGATTGCCGACGGAGCCAAAGGGGGTTGAGAGGAATGCGTTCGCCCGTGAGCGTAGCTGCTGTGAGTTCCTTGGGCACAATGGTGTAGCCACAGCGTACTCCCGTGAAGCCGGCGGTCTTGGAATAGGAGTGGAACTCGACGGCACACTTTCGGGCTCCGCGTATCTCGTAGATGGAGTGCGGGATGTTGTCATCCTGGATGTAAGCCTGATAGGCAGCGTCGTAGAAAATGAGCGTGTCGTTGTGGAGAGCATAACTGACCCACTTGTGAAGCTCCTCCTTGGTGAGCACCGTTCCCGTAGGATTGTTGGGATAGCATAGGTAAATGACATCCACACGACGGTCGGGCAGGGCGGGAACGAACCCGTTCTCGGCATTGCAGGGGAGATAGACCACATTGGACCAGCGTCCGTCTTCATCCTTTACGCCGGCACGTCCTATCATCGCATTCGAGTCGAGATAGACGGGATAGATGGGATCGGTGACACCGACGGTGTTGTCCCAGCGTATCAGTTCCTGGATGTTGCCCGTGTCGCTCTTGGCTCCGTCGTTGACGAATATCTCATCGATGTCAAGGTGGATGCCTCGCGGCAGGAAATCGTTCTTGAGAATGGCCTCTCGCAGGAAATCGTAGCCCTGTTCGGGGCCATAGCCGCGGAATCCCTGCCGAGTGCCCATCTCGTCGGCAGCACGGTGGAGAGCCTCAATGACGGCGGGACAGAGGGGTTGCGTCACATCGCCGATGCCGAGGCTAATGACATCGGCCTGACGGTGAGTCGTCTTGAAGGCATTGACTCGTTTGGCGATATCGGCAAAAAGGTAGTTGCCGGGCAGTTTCAGAAAATGTTCGTTTACCAGTGCCATACTCTATAATTAAAGGGTTTCAAGTTTCATGTTTCATGTTTCAAGTTTCAACGACCTTTGACCTTAGACCTTTGACCTTAGACCTTTGACCTTTGACCTTTGACCTTTGACCTTAGACCTTAGACCTTTGACCTTTGACCTTAGACCTTAGACCTTGGACCTTTGACCTTTGACCTTAGACCTTTGACCTTTGACCTTAGACCTTAGACCTTTGACCTTTGACCTTAGACCTTTGACCTTAGACCTTAGACCGTGGTATGTCCCCCTCATAGACGGTCTCGGCGGGACCTGTCATCCAAATGTGACCGTCGGAAGCGCTCCATTGAATCCCGAGTTCTCCTCCGTCCATTTGGATGCTGACAGAACGTCCGGCACGCCCCGTGAGACAGGCGGCTACAGCTGTAGCGCAGGCACCTGTACCACAGGCTTGGGTCACGCCGCTTCCGCGTTCCCAGACGCGGGTACGCAGACTTCCGTCGGGAAGAACCTGAACAAATTCGATATTACAGCGCTCGGGAAAAGCGGGATGATGCTCCAGCAACGGACCGAAGTGATGAATGTCAACGAGAGTAAGATCTGGGGTGAAAATCACGAAATGGGGATTGCCCATTGAAACAAAAACACCCCGAAAAGTACGGTCATCGGCACTGAGAGCTGTCTCCACGCCTCCCTCGCCTGTAAATTGTGAAAGATTCTGCAGAACGGGCTCGCCCATGTCCACCGTCACACTGCCCACATGTCCGTCGGTCAGTTCTAGCCTGAGGATGCGGATGCCCGAGAGGGTAAGCAGTCGGACGGAGGTTTTGTCGGTGAGACCTTTTTCGTAAACATATTTTCCGATACACCTCGAAGCGTTGCCGCACATACGGGCTTCGCTGCCGTCGGCATTGAAGATGCGCATCGTGAAGTCGGCATCCCCTCCTTCAGGACGACCTATAAGCACCAACCCGTCGGAACCGATGCCCTTGTGGCGATTGCTCCAGGCCACAGCTGCCGCCGAGGGATCTTCTATAGGATAGACGGAGGAATCGACGTAAATGTAGTCGTTGCCGGCGCCATGCATCTTGGTGAAGTGTACAGAAGTTGTCATTTTGCAAGAAATTCTTCAGAAAAACTTTCTTTTGTCTTGTATTCGGGTGCAAAGATACGACATTTTGCAAGAAAATCAAAATATTTTGCGACAAAATTATCTTAATTTGCAAGAATATTTACAATTTGCCAGAAAATCGTACAGTCTGCCTTACATTTTGAAATACAAAACACCCGAAATCATCCGATTTTACAATCTGTCCCCGGGAAAGAGCCTTAGAGAAGTTTCCCCTGCAACGAGAATCCGAAAACCAGATAGGCTTTCTGTGCACACGGATTGGCCACCACCTGTCCGAAAAGGGGAATCGAAAACGAATCGGTAACGCGAATTTCTTTCGCACACTTGACACTGAGATTCGTCACAGCAAAACCCGACGTGCCGTAGCTCGTGGTCTCCATGGGCACAAATCCGGCAGCAGCCGTCCAGTCGCAGGTACCCAGCGTAAAGGGTGCCGAAAGTTCAACGTAGGTGGAATAGGCACGTTTCCCCTTGTCGTTCGCACCGTCGTTGCCTGCAAAGTTGGCGTATGCCTGCACATTCACAGGACCGAAATCGTAGCCGAGGTTGGCTTCAAAAATGTGATTCGTTCGATGGGCATCGTAGAGGAAATAGCGTCCGTCGGAATCCTGTCCATCGTTGAACCAATAATCGGTCACACCGACATTGAATCCGCCCAGCGTGTAGCCGAGCGTCAAATCGAACTCTTTGGTGTCGGTTGCCTCCGTCAGCCCTACGCTTCCCCAAGCCGTGAGGGAAAATCCTTCATAGCTGAGTCCGAGCGTAGGCTGGAGGGAAACATTGCCCAAATCCAGGCCGCGCCAGATATAGTTGCTCACAACGTCGGCGGCTACAGTCGCCTCCACTTTGTCTTGTGCCGTGGCGGCAGTGCCCGAAAGCATGGCCATAGCCAACATTACAGATATTTTGGTTTTCATAATCATTCGTTTATTTTAAAAGTAATAGTTTGGGTTGAGATTTCTGAAGTCCGCCCCCGAGAAAGTTCCCGAGGGAGGAGTTCAGACTACGGACGGGGAGAATCCCCGGGAGATACTGAGGTTTCAGTTGTAGCAGGCTTCGCCGTGCTCATAGATATCGAGACCTTCCTCCTCGATACGCTTGTCGCAGCGCAGACCTACCGTATATTTCAGGGCGTAGAAGATGGCAAAGCCCATAACAAGCGCCCAACCGCAGACCGCCAATACTCCGATGAGCTGGGTCAGAACAGTGGTTTCGGTGCCGTTGATTTCAGGATTGACAAACACACCCGTCAGAAGCGTTCCGACAATACCGCCTACACCGTGAACAGAAATAGCACCTACAGGATCATCGATATGGAGAGTCTTGTCGATGAAGCTGACGCTCCAGCACATGATGGCAGAGACGACAACACCTATGACGGCAGCAGCCCAGACATCAACACAGTCGCAACCTGCCGTGATGCCTACAAGTCCGGCCAAAATACCGTTGCAGAGCATGGAGAGCGAAGGTTTGCCATCGACCACCCAAGTGTAAATCAACGCCGTGATGCCGCCGGTAGCAGCCGCCATATTGGTCGTGACGAAGACATGGGCGGAATGGACGGCACTCTCGCCCGTGATGCTCAGCTCGGAACAGGGATTGAACCCGAACCAACCCACCCAGAGGCAGAATACGCCCAAGGTGCAGAGCGCCAGATTATGGCCGGGAATGGCTCGACTGTGTTGTTTGCTATCGTACTTGCCGATACGGGGACCCAAAGCCATTGCACCGGCCAAGGCCAACATGCCGCCACAGGCATGAACCATGGTGGAACCTGCAAAATCATGGAAGCCCAACTCGGACAGCCAGCCTCCTCCCCAGCCCCAATGTCCGCTAACAGGATAGACAATGGCTGAAATCAGGATGGAATAAAGCACATAGCACGAAAATTTGGTTCTCTCGGCCATTGCACCCGAAACGATGGTAGCCGTGGTGGCACAGAACATCGTCTGGAAGATGAAAAAGGCAGAAGCAGGCAGGTTGTCATTTCCTCCGTTGGAGCGGAAGAAAAGGCCGTCCCAACCGATGAATCCCAAGTCTGCGCCGAACATGATTGAATAGCCGAGAATCCAGAAAAGGACAGAGCCGCACATGAAATCGACAAAGTTCTTCATGAGGATGTTGGCCGTATTCTTCGAACGCGTCAGGCCGGCTTCGACCAACGCAAAGCCCGGTTGCATCCAGAACACTAGCATGGCGCCCAACAATACCCACAGTGTATCGACGCCGCTGATGGCGTCTATTGCAGTTGATGTCAAAAATAAATGTCCCATAATGATTACCTTTCTTTCATTTGAATTGATTTCGGACAGCTGTCCTTACTTTTTGTCACGTAATACGGTGTCGCCGTTCTCGCCCGTACGGATGGACCATACATCAATCATCTCCGACACGAAGATGCGGCCGTCACCCACTTCTCCGGTGTGAGCCACTTTGAGCAACACCTTGACCGTGGGAGTAACAAACTGGTCACGACACACAATCGTGATGGCAACGCGCTCAATCACGTCTGTAGAATATTGTACTCCACGATAGATACGTTCCTGACGGGCCTGGCCGATGCCATGAACGTCGTGATACTCGAACCAGTCGATGTCGGAGTGGAGCAATGCGTCCTTGACCTCCTCGAACCGGGTCTTCCTGATAATTGCTTCGATTCTTTTCATACCTTATTAATTTAAAGTAAAACACTCGCGCAGCAGCAAAGTCTGCGTTTGAAATTATAATTTGTCATTTTGAACAAGAAATCATTTGTTTGAATATCTATTTGTTCGTTTTCCGCTGCAAAGATATGGCAAAATGAAATAATACGCAAGATTTTTATGTCATTTGATTATTAAAAATTTTTGAAAGTTTCAATCTGTAAGCAAAATACAGCCGTTTGCTTTCATTTTTCAACGAATTCCATCCATTTTGCTATCTAACGGTCAGAGAATCAGCCGGAAAATCTAATTTTTAAAGACAAGTTTCAAATCGTAATCAAATAATTCGTTTCTCCTTTCAATTCTCACAACAAAGGAGTGATTTTATTTTGATTTGTTATCGAAGTTGAATCTTGAAGAAGTTCGGGGGATTTCTTTTTATCAAATTTCAAGAAAATCGTATATCTTTGCAGCAGAAATAATAGCAAAAATACAAATATTATGACAAATTGCAAACAAAAAGGACTTTATCAGCGTGATTATGAACACGATGCCTGCGGCGTGGGAATGGTGGTTCACATTCACGGCAACAAGAGCCACCAGTTGGTGGACGATGCCCTGCGTGTGCTCGAAAACATGAGGCACCGCGGTGCTGAGATAGGCAAAGACGGCGACGGTGCCGGCATTATGCTCCAAATTCCTCACGAATTCATTTTGTTGCAGGGCATTCCCGTGCCCGAAAAAGGAAAATACGGAACAGGACTCATCTTCCTACCCAAAGACACCAAGGTGCAGCAGGACATCCTGAGCGTCATGATAGAAGAAATCGAACGCGAAGGCTTACAACTGATGCACCTCCGTGCTGTGCCCGTCAATCCGGACTGTCTGGGAGAACGTGCGCTCAATTCCGAACCGGATATCAAACAAGTGTTCATCACCGGTGTCGAGGACGAACAACTGGAGGCATTTCCCCGCACGTTATATAAAATAAGGAAAAGGATTGAGAAACGAGTAACGGACAAAGATTTTTACATCTGTTCGTTGAGCAACACGAATATCATTTACAAAGGCATGCTCTCGAGCATGCAGGTTCGCCAGTATTTCCCGGATCTCTCGAATCCATATTTCACAAGCGGCTTGGCGTTGGTCCACTCGCGTTTCTCGACCAACACGTTCCCCACATGGAGCCTTGCACAACCCTTCCGCCTTCTGGCCCACAATGGAGAAATCAACACCATCCGCGGCAATCGCGGTTGGATGAAGGCTCGCGAAAGTGTGTTGGGAAGCGAGGCTTTGGGCGACATCAGAGGCATCTCCCCCATTGTTCAGCCCGAAATGAGCGACTCGGCATCCCTCGACAATGTGCTGGAGTTCTTTGTGATGTCCGGCATGTCTCTGCCGCATGCCATGTCGATTCTGGTTCCGGAATCGTTCAACGACAAGAACCCCATCTCCGAAGACCTAAAGGCATTCTACGAATATCATTCCATTCTCATGGAACCTTGGGACGGACCGGCGGCTCTGCTCTTCAGCGACGGAAGGTTTGCCGGAGGTATGCTCGACCGCAACGGACTGCGTCCTGCCCGATATACCATCACCAAAGGCGACACAATGGTCGTGGCCAGTGAAGTGGGCGTGATGGACTTCGACCCCACCGAAGTGGCCGAGAAAGGGCGTCTCCAACCCGGAAAAATCCTGCTCATCGATACGCAGGAAGGTAAAATCTACTACGACGGCGAAATCAAACAGCAGCTGGCTTCCGAACATCCCTACCGACAGTGGCTCTCCACGAACCGCATCCAGCTCGAGAAACTCAAGAGCGGACGCAAAGTCGAGAACGGAGTGAAGGACTTGCTGGCCCGCGAAACCCTGTTCGGGTACGGTGAAGAAGATGTCAGTGCGACCATCGTTCCCATGGCTACAGCCGGACAGGAACCGACGGCGGCGATGGGCAATGACACACCGTTGGCTGTACTTTCCACCCGTCCGCAGGTGTTCTTCAACTATTTCCGTCAGCAGTTTGCCCAAGTGACCAATCCTGCCATCGACTCCATACGCGAAAATCTGGTGATGAGTCTCACGGAATACATCGGACGGGTAGGTTCCGGCATTCTCAATCCCGACGAGACAAACTGCAAGATGGTACGTCTGCCGCATCCCATTCTCAACAATACACAGCTTGACATTCTCTGCAACATCCGCTACAAAGGATTCAAAACGGTCAAGTTGCCGATGACCTTCGGCAACGACCTTCACGACTCGCTCGAGAGGCTCTGCAAAGACGCCGAGCGCAGCGTGGACGACGGATTCAACTACATCATTCTCACGGACAGGGATGCCGAGGGCCCTTTCATTCCCTCGCTGCTTGCCGTGTCGGCGGTCCATCATTATCTCATCGGCGTGGGCAAACGTGTCCAAACAGCCCTGATTGTGGAGAGCGGAGAAATACGCGAAACCATGCACGCAGCTCTTCTGTTGGGCTACGGAGCCTCGGCGCTGTGCCCCTACATGGTATTCGCCATTCTCGATGACCTGGTGAAGAACGGCAAGATTCAAGAAGACTATACGACGGCAGAAGCCAACTATATCCAGGCGGTCAAAAAGGGACTGTTCAAAATTATGGCCAAGATGGGCATTTCCACCATCCGCTCCTATCGCGGTGCCAAAATCTTCGAGAGCATAGGCCTCAGCGAAAGTTTGCTCCGCAGCTACTTCGGTACGGAGGTAAGCACCGTGGGCGGCATCGGTCTCGGGAAAATTGCACAGGATGCCATCGCCCGCAAGGAAGCCAGCGACCGCGTGAAAGCCGCTGTTCCGGGTCAAGCACCTGTGTTCCTCCCCAACCAGGGACAGTTCCACTGGCGCAGGGACGGCATCCGTCATGCCTGGAACCCGGAGACCATAGCCATGCTCCAACTCGCGTGCCGCAAGGGTGACTACAACAAGTTCAAGGAATTTACCCGCGCAGCTGACGAGAAAGCCGAACCCATCTTCATTCGCGATTTCCTGTCTCCCCGAATGAACCCTGCCGGAGCCATTCCGATTGAAGAGGTCGAGCCTGTGAAAGACGTTGTGCGTCATTTCGTCACAGGTGCCATGTCATTCGGAGCCTTGTCCAAAGAGGCCCACGAAACCCTCTGCCTTGCGATGAACAAACTCGGAGCACGCTCCAACACCGGCGAAGGCGGCGAAGACTCCGCCCGATTCCACTCCGAAGTGGATGGCGTAAGCCTCTCGAGCAAGACGAAACAGATTGCCTCGGGACGTTTCGGCGTAACGACGGAATACCTGGTAAATGCCGAGGAGCTGCAAATCAAAGTGGCACAAGGAGCGAAGCCGGGCGAGGGCGGACAATTGCCCGGATTCAAGGTGAATGAGATTATTGCCCGTACACGCCATTCCATTCCGGGCATCTCACTCATCTCGCCTCCGCCCCATCACGACATCTATTCCATCGAGGATTTGGCACAGCTCATCTTCGACCTCAAGAACGTGAATCCCAAGGCAGCCATCAGCGTAAAACTTGTGGCCGAGAGCGGTGTGGGAACCATAGCTGCCGGTGTGGCCAAGGCCAAAGCCGACCTCATCGTCATCAGCGGTGCCGAGGGCGGTACGGGAGCCTCGCCGGCCTCCTCGATGCGTTTTGCTGGCATCTCCCCCGAAATCGGGCTTTCCGAGACACAACAGACGCTCGTCCGCAACGGTCTTCGCGGACAGGTGCGCCTTCAGGTGGACGGACAACTCAAAACAGGCCGCGACATCATTCTCATGGCTCTGCTCGGTGCCGACGAATTTGGATTCGGCACAACGGCGCTCATCGTTTTGGGCTGCGTCATGATGCGCAAATGCAATATGAACACGTGCCCCATGGGTGTGGCCACACAGGATTCGCGACTCCGCGCGCATTTCCCGGGCAAAGTCAATCATTTGGTCAACTACTTCACCTTCCTGGCAGAAGAGGTGCGCGAATATCTGGCAGCAATGGGATTCCGTTCGCTGAACGAAATCATCGGCCACACAGAACTCATCGAGCATCAGGGTACGATGCTCGATTTCAGCCGGCTGCTCTGTCGTGAGGAAGGAACACTCTGTCACACCCGCGACATCGCCCGAAATCTCGACTCGGTGCTCGACCGTCAGATTATACAGGCGGCTCAACCTGCCCTTGACAGCCGTGAAGAGGTGAACCTCGATTACGCCATCCGCAATACCGACCGTGCTGTGGGTGCAATGCTGTCGGGACTGATTGCCCAAAAATACGGAGAGGCAGCTTTGCCCGACGGAACCGTCAACGTGAAATTCAAAGGCTCGGCCGGACAGTCGTTCGGTGCCTTCCTGACAGGTGGAGTCAACTTCAAACTCGAGGGCGAAACCAACGACTACTTTGCCAAGGGGCTCTCCGGCGGACGTATCGCCATCCTTCCTCCCGTGAGGTCGAACTTCAATGCCGAGGACAATATCATTGCCGGCAACACCGGCCTCTACGGAGCCACGGGCGGTGAGCTCTATGTGAACGGCAAAGTAGGCGAAAGGTTCGGCGTACGCAACTCGGGTGCCATTGCCGTCATTGAGGGTGCCGGAGACCATTGTTGCGAATACATGACCGGAGGCCGGGTCGTTGTGCTGGGCGAAACGGGAAGAAATTTCGCAGCAGGCATGTCGGGCGGTGTGGCATACGTTTGGGATCGCCGTCACAATTTCGATTATTATTGCAATATGGATATGGTGGAAATCAATTTGGTGGAAGAGACACAATACAGGAAAGAACTGCACGAACTCATCCGTCAACATTATCTCTACACCGGCTCGAAACTTGCACGAACGATGCTCGATGACTGGCAGCGCTATGTGGAAGACTTTATCCAAGTCGTCCCCATCGAATACAAGCGCGTACTTCAGGAAGAACAGATGAGAAAATTACAACAGAAAATTGCAGACGTTCAAAGAGACTATTAATATGGGAAATCATAAAGCTTTTTTGGAGATAGCACGACAAGAGGCCGGCTATCGTCCGATTCACGACAGAATACACGATTTCGGAGAGGTGGAGCAGACCCTCGGACAGAAAGACCGCAGGAGTCAGGCTTCACGCTGCATGGATTGCGGTGTGCCTTTCTGTCACTGGGCCTGTCCGCTGGGGAACAAAGCGCCGGAATGGAACGATGCTCTCTTCCGCGGGGACTGGGAACTCGCCTACCAGCTGCTGTCGGCCACCAATCCCTTTCCGGAGTTCACCGGGAGAATCTGTCCAGCACTCTGCGAGAAGGCTTGTGTGCTCAATCTCTACAACCACGAGCCCACCACCAACCGCGAGAATGAATGCGCTATCATTGAGACGGCCTTCCGCGAAGGATTCGTACAAACCGTTCATCCCCAACGTGGGCGGGAAAGGGTGACTGTGATAGGTGCGGGACCTGCCGGTCTTGCAGCTGCCCACGACCTCAATCTCCTGGGCTATGAAGTGACTGTGGTTGAAAAGAATGAAGCCGCCGGCGGTCTGCTTCGGTACGGCATTCCGAACTTCAAACTGAACAAGGCCATCATCGACCGGAGAATTGCCTTGATGGAAGAGGAAGGGATTACCTTCCGTTACGGGGTCGGGATAGAAGACCCAACAGAAGTCTTCAATGCGAAGGAGAGCCCCGATGCTGTAGTCATCGCTACGGGCACCCCGACGGCTCGCGACCTGAAGATACCGGGACGGGAACTGAAGGGAGTACATCTGGCTCTCGAACTTCTTTCCCAACAGAACCGAGTGTTGGCCGGCATGGAATTTACGAAGGAGGAACGCATCAGCGCCAAGGGCAAGAATGTACTGGTGATTGGCGGTGGAGATACAGGATCGGACTGCATCGGCACGGCACACCGACAGGGAGCCTTGAGTGTAACCCAGATTGAAATCATGCCCAAACCGCCTGTTGGTCCTGAAGATCCGCAGAATCCCTGGCCCAACTTCCCCCGTACGTTCAAGACGACATCGTCACACGAAGAGGGTTGCATCCGTCGCTGGAACATCAATACGCTCGAGTTTCTGGGCGAAAAGGGACAACTGAAAGGCGTGAGGGTACAGGAAATCGAATGGAAACCCAATCCGGAAGGCGGACGCCCCCTGATGGTTCCCAAAGGCAAACCCGAAGTCATCAAGGCCGAACTTGTGCTGCTTGCGATGGGCTTCCTCCGGCCGGAACATCCGGCCTATCCCGAAGGAGTCTTCGTCTGCGGCGATGCGAAGAGCGGGGCATCGCTTGTGGTTCGTGCGATTGCGAGCGGAAAGCAAACAGCGCTGGAAGTCCATAAGTTCCTAAAAACAAGAAGCCTCTCCCCAGCCCTCCACAGCCTCTCCCCAGCCTCCCCTAAAGGGAAGGGGGCAGGGACGGTCTAAGGTCTAAGGTCAAAGGTCAAAGGTCGAAATATCGAAATGTCGAATTAAGAAAATATAAAATATTATGTGTGGTATAGTCGGTATATTCAATATCAAACAACAGACACCCGAACTGAGAAAGAAGGCGTTGGCGATGAGCCAGAAAATACGTCATCGCGGACCGGACTGGAGCGGCATTTGGTGTGGCGGTTCGGCAATTCTGGCTCACGAACGTCTTTCGATTGTGGATCCGGAGTCGGGGAAGCAACCTCTGTTATCTCCGGACGGGAAACAGGTATTGGCGGTGAACGGAGAAATCTACAACCATCAGGACATCCGTCGGCAGTTCTCCGGGGATTACGCTTTCCAGACGGGCAGTGACTGCGAAGTCATTCTGGCGCTCTACCGCGCCAAGGGCATCGGGTTTCTCGAAGACCTGAGCGGCATCTTTGCTTTCGCATTGTACGACGAGACGCGCGACGAATTTCTCATTGCCCGCGACCCCATCGGAGTGATTCCGCTCTACATCGGTTACGACGAAGACGGAGGGGTCTATGTAGCCTCGGAGCTGAAGGCTCTCGAAGGTCAGTGCGACCGTTACGAACCGTTTCTCCCCGGCCATTACTACTGGAGCCGCGAGCCCGGGATGAAGCGATATTATGAGCGCGACTGGTTCGACTACGACGCCGTGAAGGACAATCCGGCCAACAGCGAGGACATCCGCCAAGCCTTGCGGTCGGCAGTCAAACGGCAGCTGATGAGCGATGTTCCCTACGGAGTATTGTTGAGCGGAGGTCTCGACTCGAGTGTGATTTCCGCCATAGCGGAACGCTATTCGGAAAACCGCATAGAAGACGACGGGCGAACGCGGGCATGGTGGCCCCGACTTCACTCGTTTGCCGTGGGGCTGAAGGGGGCACCCGACTTGGACAAAGCCCGACTTGTGGCCAACCATATTGGCACGGTTCACCACGAAATCAACTACACAATTCAGGAAGGTCTGGATGCCATACGGGATGTGATATATTACACAGAGACGTATGACGTGACGACAGTACGCGCTTCGACGCCGATGTACCTGCTGGCGCGCGTCATCAAGTCGATGGGCATCAAAATGGTTCTTTCGGGAGAGGGTGCGGACGAGATTTTCGGAGGCTATCTCTATTTCCACAAAGCGCCAACAGCGCGAGACTTCCATGACGAGACGGTACGCAAACTGTCGAAGCTCTACATGTACGACTGCCTCCGGGCCAACAAAAGTCTGTCGGCCTGGGGTGTGGAGGGTCGTGTCCCGTTCTTAGACAAAGAATTTCTCGATGTGGCGATGCGCACCAATCCGTCGGCCAAGATGTGTCCGGGGCGGGAGATTGAGAAACGCATCGTGAGAGAAGCTTTCCAGGACATGTTGCCCGAAGAGGTGGCATGGAGACAAAAAGAACAGTTCAGCGACGGCGTAGGATATTCGTGGATTGACACCCTGAAACGTATGACTTCGGAAGCGGTAAGCGACGAACAGATGGCCCATGCGGCAGAACGCTTCCCGGTGAATCCGCCCCTGAACAAAGAGGAATACTACTACCGCTCGATCTTTGCCGAACATTTCCCCAGCGAATGGGCAGCGCGGAGCGTCCCGCAGGAAGCGAGCGTGGCCTGTTCCACGGCCATAGCCCGGGAATGGGACGAAGCCTTCAAACGACTGAACGATCCGAGCGGCCGTGCCGTCTCAGGCATCCATGCACAGGCTTATTAAGTTTCAGGTTTCAGGAAGTTCAAAAAAACAAGAGTTTTTTCATTTTAATAACGGGGAATACGGGGAAAAAGAGTTTTTTTCATTTTAATAACGGGGAATACGGGGAAAAGAAATTCAGGGTTCAGGTTTTAAACGGCAGGAAAAATCACACATATCCGACAGAACCCTTGGCCTTTCCGTTCCACTTGAAATGGACGACATCGGGAAGGGTGACAAGTCTTTCGCCATCATCGTTGACGGTGCGCAGGAGAGCGATATTGGCAATGGTCTGAGCCAGATGTACGACAACTCGGGCATTGACGGGGGAATCTTTTGTCTCATTCTTGTGGATGGCTTCCATATAGTTCAACATGTGGGCCTGAGCTTCAGGCGTGACTTCGAGATGATAGTCGTGGTGCAGGACATAAGTGAGGATATCGGCCAATTCGACAGCCGTGTAGTCCTTGAATACGATGGAGTTGCCGTAGGAAGAAATGCCGTTGGCGGTGAGGTTTTGGGCCACCATATCGTTGGAAGCACGTTCCTTGGCAAAGACAAGGGCGGTAATCTGACGGAGCTCGCGCAGCTTGTTAAAAGTCCAAAGCGAAAGCTGCCGGATGTTGAGATTGGCGGCCGAGGGAGCATCGAGATCGAGGAAGAGGAGACCGTCCTTCGCCTCGGCAAGAGCACGTTCGAGCACCACATAACTGTCTCCGCCCATCAGTTCTTCGGCATTGACGATGACGGTCTGACCGCGCTTGAGGATACCGAGCCCCTGCATTACCTTGCCGAGAATCTCGGCCACAGTGCTCTTGCCGGTTCCGGTCTTGCCGATGAAGTTCCACGAGAGGCTCCGAGCCGAAATCTTGAGAGTTCCCTGACGATGGCGCAAGCGCGAGATGGCCACATAGTCACGTATAGCCTGCTTGACGTTGGTGAGCCCCATGAGTCGGTCGAGCCTTTCGAGTGATTCGGTGAGGATGGTTTCGTCGAGCTCGTTGGGCCGCTGGTCGTGAGACACGACTTCCGGGATATCGCACTCGCGAATCGTAGTCATATCCTCATCGGAGATTTCTTCGGCCGATTTGGCAAGGATGCGCTGACTGAGCGAGGGGATGATATGAGTGGTGATGAGCCTCGTGATGAAACGTCCGTTTCCGAAGTGGTCATCTTTGTGGTCGTACTCATGGATGACGTATTTGGCGAGTTTGCGTTCTGCCTCGGGAGTCATGACGTAATGTTCCTGCTCAAGCACTTTGCGCCCAATCTGGAGGAGTTGGTCGGGAGTATAGTCGTCGAAATGGAAGATGTAGGGAAAGCGGCTCTTCATACCGGGATTGGCTTCCAGCATCTTTTTCATCTCGTTTGTATAGCCGGCGAGGATAACGATAAGATCCGCTTCCTCTGAACCGAGATAAGTGAGCAGGGTCTCTATTACTCGCATACCATAGTCCCTTTTGTTATCGCTGTCGGTGAACAGATTGTATGCTTCGTCGATGAAGAGCACACCGCCGCCGGCACTCTTGATGGCATTCAAGGTATTCTTCTCGGAGACTCCGATGTACTCGCCCACAAGCTTGGTGCGTTCGGTCTCGACGACGTGGCCGGAAGAAAGGACGCCGATGCTGTGGTAGATTTCGCCAATATACTTGGCAATGGTTGTTTTGCCGGTACCGGGATTTCCGGTGAAAACCATGTGCATGGGGGGCATCTTGTTGAAGAGCCCTTTGGAAGCTCTGAGGCTGTTGAGCTGAACGAGGGCGGTATGGTCGCGAATCTGCTTCTTGATACTGTCAAGGCCCACCATAGCCTCCAGTTTGTCGAAGGCCGATGCGGCATCAGGATGTTGAATGACGGGCAAATCTTCGGGCAATATAGTACACAGGTCAACGCTGGCGATATCCTCCTCACCGGCTACTCGTTCAGCCATGCGCGGAACGATTTCATGATTGAGCAAGTCCTCCAAATAGAAGGTGTTGCGGAAGTGGGCTCCGCGCAGTTTGTAGGCATAACCGAGGTATTCGCGCAAGGAGTCTTCAGCCGCCGGGTCGAAGAGGAAGTTACTCCGGTTGGCATAATCCTTCATATACTCCATCATGGCCTCGGGAGTAAGATCTTCGAAATGGAAAACATTGGGAAAGAGGGTGCGCCCCTGTTCGTGGCTGCTGATGAGCTGCAACAATCCAGCCCTCTCACCTGTGAGTACAAAGACGCTCTTCTTCATGGAAGGCAGCTTGTCACAGAGCATCTCAAAACCTGTGAACTGACCATTGCTGCCGCGCATGGAGAGACGTTCTGCATGGGAGATGTGGACGAAAACCTCATCGTGGTCACAAACCTCGTTAATAGCCGACTCATAGCCCAAAGTTGTTTCGAACATCTTCTCGGCGTGAAGATGAGAGCAGGTCTCCCGATTGGAGCGTCCCTCCCAACGGTTGAATATGGTTTCGACAGCCTCTTCAACACCTGTGCCTTCATTTCCGGTGATGACATAGTTCCTGAGCGAGTTGGTGCCGGTCAAGTCGAAGTTCAAACGGGCGTTACTGAACTTCAGCTGCTTATCGAGCTGACGCAGATGTTCGCTGAAAAGCCGGGGGGCATAGTCGATAATATTGAAATTCATTTTGGTCATTGGCAGTTTACAGTTTATCCTTCTTTAGTAAATTGTGGTCTCTCGGGTCTCACCTGTGGGGAAAACACCGATTGCAGGAAATCAGAAAGGCAGTTCGTCAGGGGACTTTTCCGGCGGTTCCAAGGGCATATTCTCAGACGTATAGACGGGATAGTCTTCGAATGTGACGATACTCAAAGATTTAAACCGGTCGTTGAGTACGTTGGCCAACTTGTCGCCGTCTCCGGCCTGATAATGGGAATAAAGGCTGTTGTACATCAAATGAATAGAATCCATATCGATTCCCATTTCAATATAAGAGACGAGAAAGAGGTGCAGGTCATCGCTACAGATAGTATGCGGAATCTTTCCCGATTCGATTTCATCACAGATATCCAGCATATCGCTGTCGTTGTCATTGCATGAAAGAAATCGCGAAATGATATCCGGGAAATACTTCGAGAGTGAAAGTACACACCTGTAAGCCTGATTGCGGACATGCTGCATAACAATGGGGCTGAGGTAGGGGAATCCGTCCATGGGTGCAGGCAAGTCCAAATGCAAAGGTTTGACATGGAGGGCTTGGCACACTTTGCGGTAGCTGGCAGAGAAATCGGGCAAACATTCGGAAAGGAGTTCGTTCTCGTCATGCGGAGTCAAGAAGACAGAAAGTCCCGGACTGTCTTCCCACACAGACTTGTGAGCGAATATGGGGGCATAGAGTTTTTGCAGAAAATCCTCCGTCTCCGGCATCATGTTATCCAAATCATTATGGGGGCCATGGATGGCATAACACAAAGAGACGTCGAAGCTTTTTTTGCCAGCCACAATATCGTATTGGCTTTTATCTTTGTCCCATTCTGGGAAAATCCGGCTGATGTACTGCCGCAAACGACAGACAATGCCGTAGTTCCCCTTCTGCAACTCGACTTTGAGACGTCTCTGCACGCGTTTCAGTTTGACAGGGTTTATGGGTCCGTCCAAAGAAAAAAGCGATACCGTATAGTCCACAATATTCTGCATGCGAAGGTTATACTCTGCGTCGATGAGAGCCTCGGCCCGGGAACTGCCCAAAAGAGCCGCCTTCTCAATGAAGTAGGCGGCCAGGACGTGATTCACCGGCGTACCGATACCTTGGGAGCAGAGACGACCCAGATGCAGGAAAGCCTGCGGGTCCTTACCGCCGCGTATTGCGATGCGTGCTTGTCGGAAAATTTCTTCTTCGGTCATAATTGCAGATGAATAGGGGGGCAAAGATAGCAAAAAAAGTTGATATAGCCAAATCCCCGACAAAAAAAATACGTCACGATGCCAATTTCCCTCACTTTTGTTCCCAGGAAATCATGAAATACTGCGTATTTAATCCGATTCAAAGGTTCGTCGCCAAACGACAGACTCTTGAACTGGATAAAGAAAACTCCGGGCGATTCTTTTGTCGAGAATAGTGGTGAGCGGGATTATTTTTCTCTTTCTTTTCTTAAAACAAACACATTTTTTTTACTTTTTCGGATAAAAACGCGTGTCCTTGCAGTTGCAAATATGCGTTTGGATAGCGCCAGAAGCAGATTTACGTCTTCCGAAACGAACAAATCGTTACACGAAGTTCGGGAATTGATTTGCACACTTGCAAATCGTTACGCGAAGTTCGGGAATCGATTTGCACGCTCGCAAATCGTTACGCGAAGTTCGGGAATCGATTTGCACACTTGCAAATGCTTACGCGAAGTTCGGGAATCGATTTGCACGGCTGCAAATGCTTACGCGAAGTTCGGGAATCGATTTGCACGGCTGCAAATGCTTACGCGAAGTTCGGGAATCGATTTGCACGGTTGCAAATGCTTACGCGAAGTTCGGGAATCAGTTTGCCCCCAGAGGTGTTTTTTACACAGGATTTTCAGGGTTCAAGTTTCAAGGTTCAGGTTTCAAGGTGTCACCGAACGATAGAGCCGGGACGGGGTTGAGCGACGAGATGAAAGAGCAGCGACCCGGGAGGAGCCGCTGCTACTGATTATTCAAGTTTCAAGTTTCAGGTTTCAAGTTTCAGTTCAACACCACTTGGTGTATGCGAAGTCCATACGATGGGGCAGGAGGTCGTTCTTGGGGAAGAGACGGAAACCGCACTTGAAGATGCCGGAATGCTTGATGGTGTAATCAAGTTCGAAGGTTACAACGGAGCCTTCAACCTTGACTACGGACATCTCGGTGGCATGGTACTCATTGCTCTGTCCGTCGGCTGCCACTGCAATTACGAAATCGAGGCCGATGCTGTCGGCAATGTTCTTGCCATCGACGGTGACCTTGAGCTGGAACTCCTTGCCAATCTTGTTGCTGTACATTGCATCGGGCACTTCGATGTTCTTGACCTCGATGGCATCCCAAGCTGCTGCGACTTTCTCTTTCCAAGCGACTATCTCCTTGGCAATCTTGAAGTTGTTGGCCTGGAGCTGGGCGGCACGGGCAGCTTCCTTCTGATAGAAGCGCTCATAGTAATCGTCGAGCTGACGGCGCATGGTGAAGTTGGGAGTGATGCGGGCAAGACAGTTCTTGATGTACATAATCCACTCGGGAGAGTAGCCACGGGTATTCTTGGCGAAATAGAGGGGCACAATCTGGGTCTCTATCATGGTGTAAATAGTCTCGGCATCGAGCTGATCCTGAAGTGCCTGGTTCTGGAAGGTCCGCTTGTCGGTGAGAGCCCAACCGGCCTCTTCTTTGTAACCTTCGTACCACCAACCGTCGAGGACGGAGAGGTTGAGAGTACCGTTCATGACGGCCTTCTCGCCGGAAGTACCGGAGGCTTCAAGAGGACGTGTAGGGGTGTTCATCCAAATATCAACACCGGAAACGAGACGCTTGGCCACATCCATGTCGTAGTTCTCAACGAAGATGACTTTGCCCATGAACTGGGGCATGCGGCTCACCTCTACGATACGGCGGATGAGACCCTGACCGCCACCGTCGGCGGGATGTGCCTTACCGGCAAATATAAACTGGACGGGGCACTGGGGATTGTTGACAATCTTGGCCAGACGATCGAGGTCGGTGAAGAGCAGGTGAGCACGTTTGTAGGTGGCAAAGCGACGGGCAAAACCGATGGTAAGAGCGTCAGGATTGAGGCCGTTGATGGTCTGAAGTATCTTGGCAGGATTTTCCTGCTTGCGGCTCATGTTGTTCTGCACCTCAGTCTTGATGAACTTGAAGAGCTTGTCTTTGAGACGCTTGCGGATTTTCCATATTTCCTCGTTGTCAGCAGTGTAAATCTTGCGCCACATATCCTCCTTGGTCTGGCTCTCGAGGTAATCTTTGCCGAAGAGACGCGTGTAGAATTCCTTCCATTCATGGCCGGCCCATGTGGGAAGGTGTACGCCGTTGGTGACGTATCCCACATGGAGTTCTTCGGGGGCATATCCCTTCCAGACGTTGGCAAACATTTCGCGGGAAACTTTGCCATGGAGCCATGAAACGCCATTGGCCTCCTGACAGGTGTTGAGCGCGAAAACTGACATGGCAAACTTGCCTTCGCCGGGGTTCTCACGACCCATATTGAAGAAATCTTCCCAAGAGATGCCGAGTTTGCCGGCAAAGGGGTTCATGTATTTGTAGAAGAGGCCTTCCTCGAAATAGTCGTGACCTGCGGGAACGGGAGTATGGCAAGTATAGAGAGAGGAAGAACGTACAACCTCAAGAGCCTGGTTAAAGGTGAGACCTAAAGCCACATAATCGGCAAGGCGCTGGGCGGCAATAAGGGCGGCATGACCTTCGTTGCAGTGATAAACCTGCTTCTTGATGCCGAGTTTGTTGAGCATGAGGATACCACCGATGCCGAGCATATACTCCTGCTTCATACGATTCTCCCAATCTCCGCCATAAAGCTGATGTGTGATGGAACGGTCGTATTCGGAGTTTCGGTCGATGTCACAATCCATGAGGTAGAGGTTGATGCGGCCTACGTTGACTTTCCAAACGTTGGCATACACCACGCGATCGGGGAAAGGAACTTCGAGCAACATGGGAGTTCCGTCGGGATTCATTATCTGCTCGATGGGGAGCTGATAGAAATTCTGAGCCTCATAGTTTGCTTCCTGATTACCGTCTGCCGAGAGGGTCTGGGTAAAGTAACCGTAACGATAGAGGAAACCCACGGCCGTGAGATCGACGTTGGAGTCGGAAGCTTCCTTGAGGTAGTCACCGGCGAGAATACCGAGACCGCCGGAATAAATCTTGAGACAAGAGCACAATCCGTACTCCATGGAGAAGTAGGCTACAGAAGCACGCTCCTTGTCCTTGGGCTCGTTCATGTAGGCATGGAACTTCTTGAGCACATCCCTTACCTTATCCATGTAATCCTCATCGGTAGCCATCTGCTGAAGACGGTCGAACGAGAGTGTGTCGAGCATAGCCACAGGGTTGTGACCTACAGCACGCCATGTCTCGAGATCGAGGTGACGGAAGAGGTTGCGGGCATCGTGATTCCACGACCACCACAGGTTGTGAGCGAGTTCATCAAGGCCCTCGAGTGCCTTGGGAAGGTTGGATTTCACTGTAATATCACGCCACACGGGTGCGTTGGTATTACTCACTTGAATCTTCATTCTGATTATAATTTAGGGGGTTAATAAATTACTTATTATTGGGTTCTCGCCTTAGGGGGAGAGTGCGATTATTCAGGTTTCAAGGTTCAGGTTTCAAGTTGCATTTCGGCTCCGCGCAGCAGCGATTGCTCCCCCGTATGCCTTCCAGTAGTGGCGCATAAAGTGTCGCCAATCTGCCTGAGTGGAAATCTTGCGTGCCAATTGACGTGCCAACTTCACATCGCCGGCAGGTGCCACATCAGCGTAGCGGCGAATAACGTGGGCTATCTGATCAACCACGGCTGCATAGTTACCGTCGTTGCGGGGAATCACGGCCACTCCGTCCATCACATCATCGTCTTTGCCCATCTCGCGACACCAGGCACCGAAACCTGAAAGAGATGTCGTGATGGTAGGAACTCCGAACGCACAACTTTCGAGCGGTGTGTAACCCCACGGTTCGTAGTATGACGGGAAGACTGAGAGGTCGAGACCTGAAAGGAGATCATAGTAGGTCATGTTCAGTATCCCGTCGCGACCGTCAAGGTAACAGGGTATATAAATAACCTTTACATTATCGTTACCGTAGTTGCGGAATCCGAGGGCGTGGATGCGGTTGAGCAAGACATCCTCATTATAATTATTGAGAGCGTGTGTGAAAACGGGGTCACCCACAGGATTGTAGAAACGGGCATTGCTCTTCATGCGGGCCTTGATGTCTGCACGAGGTTCCTGTACCCAACCGGGAACCATAACGAAACCTATGATTTCGTGTTTGGGATTGAAGCGACGCAGGAGATCGAATGAATCCAGGAAAATGTCGAGTCCCTTATTGCGATACTCGCAACGGCCTGCGGTACCCACCAGAACGGCATCATCGGCAGGTGCATGACCAGTGACACACTCAACGAGACGCAAGAGGGTGGTACGGGCTTGTTTGCGGAGGCGAGAAAAGTTCACACCTTTGGGCACAAAGCCGGATTCGAATCCATTGGGAGTGACATAAGGACGACGCTCCAAAAGCTGATAACACTCACGTGCGGTAATCTCTGACACTGTGGTAAAAGCATCTGCCTGTTGGGCAGCACGCTTCTCTACAGAATGCTTGGAGGTCATATTCAATTCGTCGGCCATCTGATCTCCACGATAACCCGAAAGGTAATCATAGAGAGGCTTGTTGTTGCCGCAGATAGAACGTCCCACACAGGTCGCATGGGTCGTGAAGACAGTTGCCACAGAGGGGAGTTGATGTTTCAACCAAAGAAGACCGGCTCCGGTTGTCCACTCATTGAAATGGGCAATCACGGCAGAACGCTGGGGACAGAAATGCTTATAGAGAGACTCTATTACCTGCGCAGCGGCATAGGCGAAGACGCAGCCTTCATCGTAGTCGCCGTAAGAATGCAGTGAATCCACGCCATACCATTCCCAAAGACGCGCATAAAGGTCATCCTTGCTACTGAAAAAAGGCGTAAAATCAACCAAAACTGCCTGAGGACTTCCTGGCACGCGCCATGTCCCCACTTTGACATGAAGACCTTCGCGAGAAACCTTGTCGCCCCAAGCCTTCAGCTCCGGGGAAGCAGTCTCGGACTCAAAATAGATGGATTCTTCGTTGGGACCGAGCAAATCGGGGCCGATGAAGAACAGCTTGTTGGAGCCGAGTTCATTGACGAGTGTAGCCGCTTTGGTGGAAAGAACGGCATAAATGCCGCCTACTTTGTTACAAACTTCCCAACTCACCTCAAAGAGGTAGTCCGGTCGTTGAATGGATGGAGTCATACTTATCTTTAGAACCTTTGAAATTGCTTAACGAGACAAACTTTAGAATGATAACATCTGTTGTTTGATTTAGCGCTGCAAAGATAAGGAAAAAAAATGAAATTGAAGTGCTCAAAAATGCGAAAAAATCCACGAAAGGCCGTTTTGTTACATTTTTTAATCATATTTGAGCCGATTTTAAAGTTAGTTAACGTTTTGTTCGTTGTATGAGATTGCTTTTTATGACGATTAACACAAAAAAGACACCGCTCCTCCCCCAAAAGGGCGAAGCGATGTCTGATGTATGGGAATATGACCTCTGAAATCAGAAGTCGAGGATACGACGCGGAGCGCTGTATGAACGATTGAAATCGTCGCGAGAGCCGACAACAAGATTTTCGAACTCACGCTGACCGGTACCTGCAGGAATGAGGTGACCGCAGATAACGTTCTCCTTCATGCCCTCGAGATAGTCTGTCTTGCCGACAATGGCAGCTTCGTTGAGTACTCGGGTAGTTTCCTGGAAGGAAGCTGCCGACATAAAGCTCGAAGTACCGAGAGCCGCACGGGTGATACCGAGAAGGAGCTGTTCGCAGGTTGCAGGTACAGTCTCGCGGGCATCTGCCTGTCGTTTGTCTCGGCGACGAAGCATAGAGTTCTCGTCGCGGAAGTTGCGGGCTGTAATAATCATGCCGGGGCGAAGCACTTGACTGTCTCCAGCTTTCGTGATATATTTCTTGCCCCAAATGAAGTCGTTTTCGGCCTGGAACTCGAGCTTGTCAACCACTTGACCTTCGAGGAAGCGGGAATCGCCGGGGTTGATAACACGAACCTTGCGCATCATCTGACGAACGATAACCTCAAAATGTTTGTCGTTAATCTTTACGCCCTGAAGACGGTAAACTTCCTGCACTTCATTGACAATGTATTCCTGTACAGCCGTAGGACCGAGGATATTGAGAATATCGGTGGGAGTAACGGAACCGTCGGAGAGTGCATTGCCAGCACGAACGTAGTCGTGTTCCTGAACAAGGAGCTGGCGCGAAAGAGGAATCAGATAGCGAACTTCATCACCGAACTTGCCTGTGATAATAAGCTCTCGGTTACCACGCTTGATTTTGCCGAAGGACACTTCTCCGTCGATGGATGCCACAACGGCAGGATTGGAAGGATTACGGGCTTCGAAGAGCTCGGTAACACGGGGAAGACCACCCGTAATATCGGATGCCTTGGAGGTGTTACGCGTAATCTTAACCAGCACTTCACCAATCTTGATATCCTGACCGTCTTCAATCATAATGTGACCGCCAACGGGGAAGGTATAAGAACGGAGTACATTATCTTCTGCATCGACAATATCAACGGACGGAGCCTTTGTACGATCCTTGGACTCGACGACAATCTTTTCCTCGATGCCGGTTGTATCGTCAATTTCAGACTGATAAGTAACACCTGCTTCCACATCTACGAAACGAGCCTTACCTGCAGCTTCACTGATGATAACTGCATTGAAGGGGTCCCACTGACAGATGATATCGCCCTTCTTGACAGTTTGGCCGTTCTCGACAAAGAGCTCGGAGCCATATCCGATGGTCGTATTGACGAGAGCCATATTGGTATGGGGGTCAAGAATGCGGAACTCGGTCATACGGGACACAACCACCTTGGTGAAGGAGCCGTCATCGTTGGGACGCTCCACGGTACGGAGTTCATCCAATTCGACAACGCCGTCATATCCGGCCTTGAGGTTATTGACCGCAACAGCGTTACCGGCAATACCGCCGGCGTGGAAGGTACGGAGCGTAAGCTGTGTACCTGGCTCACCGATAGATTGGGCTGCGATAACGCCCACTGCCTCACCCTTCTGAACCATTCGGTTGGTAGAGAGGTTACGTCCATAGCACTTGGCGCAAACGCCGTGCTTTGACTCGCAAGTGAGGACGGAACGGATTTCAACCTGCTCGATGGGAGAATCTGTAATGATGTCGGCAATGCGATCGGTGATTTCTTCACCTGCAGCGACGATGAGCTCACCTGTGATGGGATGAATCACATCGTGCACAGACACACGACCCAAGATACGGTCATGAAGTGTAGCAACAACCTCATCATTATTCTTGAGTTCGGTGCAAATCAAGCCACGAAGCGTACCACAGTCTTCCTCGCGAATTATGACATCGTGAGCCACATCGACGAGACGACGGGTAAGATAACCGGCATCTGCCGTCTTAAGTGCGGTATCGGCCAAACCTTTACGGGCACCATGTGTGGAAATGAAGTATTCGAGTGCCGACATGCCTTCCTTAAAGTTGGCAATGATAGGATTCTCGATAATCTGAGCACCTTCAGCGCCGGCTTTCTGAGGCTTGGCCATCAGGCCGCGCATACCGGAAAGCTGGGCAATCTGATCCTTTGAACCACGGGCACCGGAATCCATCATCATGTAGATGGCGTTGAATCCCTGGTCGGCCTCGATATAGTGCTTCATAAGCACCTTGGTGAGATCGTCGTTAACCTTACTCCAGATATCGATGACCTGATTGTAGCGTTCCTTGTCGGTAATCCAGCCGCTCTCATAGGTTGCAGTGACATCTTCAACCTTCTGCATACCCTCATCAATCATTGCGGGCTTTTCTTCGGGGACAAGCACATCACCGAGGTTGAACGAAAGGCCGGCCTTGAACGACTGATAGTATCCGAGGTTCTTGACGTCATCAAGGAAGTCGGCCGTACGTGGAATACCGCAATACTTAATGACATCGGTAATCACATTGCGAAGAGTCTTCTTGTTGACAACATCGTTGAAGAAACCTACCTGGGCAGGTACTTTCTCGTTGAAAATGAGACGACCCACGGAAGTCTCTACAAGATGACGGATGGGCTTGCGCTGTTCGTTGACATCGTCAACCAGACACTTTATGCGGGCGTGCATCGTACACTTACCTTCATTGTAGGCAATCATGGCCTCCTCAGGTCCGTAGAATGTCAGACCCTCACCCCTCTCGCCTTCGCGGATACGGGTAATGTAATAGAGACCCAACACCATATCTTGAGAAGGAACCGTGATGGGAGCGCCGTTGGCGGGATTCAAAATATTGTGGGAACCCAACATAAGAATCTGAGCTTCGAGAATGGCTGCATTGCCCAAGGGAAGGTGAACGGCCATTTGGTCACCGTCGAAGTCGGCGTTGAATGCCGTACATGCGAGGGGGTGGAGCTGAATAGCCTTGCCTTCTATCATCTTGGGCTGGAAAGCTTGAATACCCAGACGGTGGAGCGTAGGAGCTCGGTTGAGGAGCACAGGATGACCCTTCATGACGAGTTCGAGTATGTCCCATACCACAGGCTCACGTTTATCGACTATTTTCTTGGCCGATTTGACGGTCTTGACGATGCCGCGTTCGATGAGCTTGCGTATAATGAAGGGCTTGTACAATTCGGCTGCCATCAATTTAGGCAGACCGCATTCGTTCATCTTGAGTTCAGGACCGACAACGATAACCGAACGTGCAGAATAATCGACACGCTTACCGAGAAGGTTCTGGCGGAAACGTCCCTGTTTGCCTTTGAGAGAATCGGAGAGTGACTTCAGCGGACGATTGCTCTCGCTCTTGACAGCCGAGCTCTTGCGCGAATTGTCGAAGAGTGAATCGACAGCCTCCTGAAGCATACGTTTCTCATTGCGGAGAATGACCTCGGGAGCCTTGATTTCCATCAGTCTCTTCAAACGGTTGTTACGGATGATGACACGACGATAGAGGTCGTTGATATCAGACGTAGCGAAACGACCGCCGTCAAGCGGAACGAGAGGACGGAGCTCCGGAGGAATGACGGGCAGATTCTGCACAATCATCCACTCAGGCTTGTTGCGACCCTCAGAAGCACGGAAAGCTTCGACCACCTGAAGACGTTTCAAGGCTTCGGTCTTACGCTGAACAGCACCTTCGTTATTGGCCTTCTCACGAAGCTCTGCTGCGAGTTCGTCGAGATTGACCTCCTGGAGAAGGCGAAGGATAGCTTCTGCGCCCATCATGGCGACAAACTTGTTGGGGTCATCTTGAGGCAACCGCTGGTTCTTGGCACCTGCGGCCTCGAGAGCTTGGAGATACTCGTCCTCCGACAGAGTATCAAGTTTCTTCAAGCCCTGAAGTTTCTCCAATGGACCGGGCTGCAGCACGACATAACGTTCATAATAAATAACGGAGTCGAGCTTCTTGGTAGGCATGCCGAGGAGGTATCCAATCTTATTGGGCAAAGAACGGAAGTACCAAATATGAGCTACAGGCACAACCAAACGGATGTGTCCACAACGCTCACGACGCACCTTCTTCTCGGTTACCTCGACACCGCATCGTTCACATACACAGCCTTTATAACGGATGCGTTTGTACTTGCCGCAGTGACACTCATAATCCTTGACAGGACCGAAGATGCGTTCGCAGAACAAACCATCGCGTTCGGGCTTGTAGGTACGATAGTTAATCGTCTCGGGCTTGAGAACCTCTCCATACGAATTGATGAGAATCTCGTCCGGCGATGCCAATCCGATGCTGATGCTCGTGAAATTGGTCTTGGAATTTGTATCTTTACGAAAAGCCATTTTTTCTGAATTGAGAATTGGTAATGGACAATTGACAATTAATTGAGTTGAACCGAGAGGCCGAGACCCTTGAGTTCGTGGAGGAGCACGTTGAGTGACTCGGGCAAGCCGGGAGTAGGCATGTTTTCGCCCTTAACGATGGCCTCATAGGTCTTGCTGCGGCCTGTGACATCATCGGACTTGACGGTGAGCACCTCCTGAAGCACATGGGATGCACCGAATGCCTCAAGAGCCCAAACTTCCATCTCACCGAAACGCTGACCGCCGAACTGGGCTTTACCGCCAAGGGGCTGTTGGGTGATAAGTGAGTAGGGACCGATGGAACGGGCATGCATCTTATCTTCAACCATGTGGCCGAGTTTCAAGAAGTAGGTGATACCCACCGTAGCCATTTGGTCAAAAGGTTCGCCTGTACCTCCGTCGTAAAGCTGCATCTTGCCATAACGGGGAAGACCGGCTTTGTCTGTCCAAGCATTGAGGTCATCGAGCGAAGCTCCGTCGAAGATGGGAGTGGAGAACTTCTCGCCCAATACGCCGCCGGCCCAACCGAGAACTGCCTCGAAAATCTGGCCGAGGTTCATACGAGAAGGCACACCGAGGGGGTTCAATACCAAATCGACAGGCGTACCGTCGGCCAAGAAGGGCATATCCTCTACACGGACAACCTTGGAAACAATGCCCTTGTTGCCGTGACGACCGGCAAGTTTGTCGCCCACGCCAATCTTACGCTTCTTGGCGATATATACCTTGGCAAGCTGAAGGATGCCGGAAGGCAGTTCGTCTCCGATAGAGATATCGAACTTCTTTCGAGCCAACTCGGCATTGAGCTTTTTGGATGTCGAAAGGTAGTTCATAATGAGGTTGTGAATCAGGAGATTCTTGTGATCGTCCTTGGTCCAGCGGGCAATCATGACACTCTTATAATCGACCTGAAGCAGAGCCTCCTTGGTGAACTTGGCTCCCTTGGGGAATACTTCGATTCCGATGAAATCCTTCACACCGACAGAAGTCTCACCTTCTGTAACCTGAAGAAGTTTCTCAACGAGTGTATTGAGCAGAGCTACCTGCTTGGTTTCATATTCTTCTTCAAGGATAGGCATTTGGGCTTTTTCGGCCATTTTGGCCTTGCGGTCCTTGATAGCGCGCTTATAAAGAGCTGTATCGATGATAACACCGTGGAGCGAAGGATTGGCCTTGAGAGAAGCATCCTTCACGTCACCGGCCTTGTCACCGAAGATGGCACGAAGGAGTTTTTCTTCGGGAGTAGGATCGGACTCGCCCTTGGGCGTAATCTTACCAATCATGATGTCACCGGGCTCAACCAAAGCGCCGACACGGATGATACCGTCTTCGCCGAGCTCCTTGGTAGCGTCCTCCGATACATTGGGGATATCGCTGGTAAGTTCCTCGACACCGCGTTTTGTTTCACGCACTTCAAGAGTATATTCATCAACATGGACAGAGGTAAGAATATCCTCGCGAACGCAGCGTTCAGAGAGCACAATGGCATCCTCATAATTGTAGCCCTTCCAAGGCATATATGCCACTTTGAGGTTCTTGCCCAATGCAAGTGTACCTTCGGCAGAGCAATAGCCCTTGGAGAGGATATCTCCTGCCTTGACACGTTGACCCTTCACGCAGTTGGGCTGAAGGTCGTAGGTCGTGCTTTGGTTGGTACGACGCCATTTGGGAAGGATATATTCGCGAACGGGTTCATCGAAAGCGCAGAACTCCTCGTCCTCCGAACGGTCATAACGGACACGGATGACTGTAGCATCGACAAATTCGACAACACCGTCACCTTCGGCCATAACCTGAGTACGGGAATCACGAATTACCTGATCCTCAATACCCGTGCCGACAATCGGAGCTTCGCAGGTCATGAGAGGTACTGCCTGACGCATCATGTTGGAACCCATGAGTGCACGGTGAGCATCATCGTGTTCCAAGAAAGGAATAAGGGCTGCTGCAATAGATGCAATTTGGTTGGGAGCTACGTCCATGTAGTTGACCTCAGCGGGTTCGACAACGGGGAAATCAGCACCTTGACGAGCCTTGACTCTCTTCTCGAGGAAACGTCCCTTGTTATCAACGGGAGAATTGCCCTGAGCGATAATGAGATCTTCCTCTCCGTCGGCCGAATTCCAACTTACGCCTTCATCCGTAAGATTTACAATACCGTTCTCTACCTTGCGATAGGGAGTCTCGATAAAGCCGAGGTCATTGACCTTGGAATAGACGCACATGGATGAAATCAGACCGATGTTGGGACCTTCGGGTGATTCGATAGGACAGAGACGGCCATAGTGAGTATAGTGAACGTCGCGCACTTCGAAGCCGGCCCTCTCGCGTGAGAGACCGCCGGGACCCAGAGCTGACATACGACGTTTGTGGGTAATCTCAGCCAACGGATTGGTCTGATCCATAAACTGCGAAAGGGCATTCGTTCCAAAGAACGAATTAATCACAGCTGAAATCGTCTTGGCGTTGATGAGGTCAACAGGATTGAAATCCTCATTGTCACGCACGTTCATACGTTCGCGAATGGTGCGGCTCATGCGAGCCAAACCGATTCCGAACTGATTGTAAAGCTGCTCTCCGACGGTACGAACACGACGGTTGGAGAGGTGATCGATATCATCGACTTCAGCTTTCGAATTGATAAGCTGTATAAGATATTTAATAATGTCTATGATGTCCTCCTTGGTGAGAACACGTACGTCCATGGGAACCTCGAAGGCGGGGTTGCCGTCTTTGTCGAGCAACACATTTCCTTCCTCGTCGTAACGGGTGTGGAACTTCTTGTTGATACGATAGCGTCCTACCTCGCCAAGGTCATATCTCTTGTCCGAGAAGAAGAGGTTTTGAATGACCTCTCGTGCCGATGTATCGTCGGCAGGTTCTGCGTTACGGAGTTGACGGTAGATATAGACAACAGCTTCTTTCTCCGAGTTGGAAGGATCCTTCTGGAGAGTATTGAAAATGATGGAATATTCATCATTGTGAGCCTCCTTGTTTTCGCGGATAAGGAGGATATGATCAACGCCTGAGTCGAGAATCTTTGAAATGTTCTCGGCTGTAATTTCCTGTTCGCGATCGACAAGAACCTGATTACGCTCGATAGATACCACTTCTCCGGTATCTTCGTCGGCATAATCCTCCACCCAGGATTTGAGCACGCGTGCTGCCAAGCGACGGCCAATGTACTTCTCAATCGTGCTCTTCTTCACCTCGACACTCTCGGCGAGATCGAAAATCTGAAGAATATCTTTATCGCTTTCGAAGCCGATGGCACGGAGCAAAGTGGTAACGGGGAGTTTCTTTTTCCGGTCGATGTATGCGTACATCACATTATTGATGTCGGTGGCAAACTCAATCCAAGAGCCTTTGAACGGGATGATACGGGCAGAATAGAGCTTCGTACCGTTGGTATGAAGACTCTGTCCGAAGAACACGCCCGGGGAACGGTGAAGCTGAGAAACGACAACTCGTTCAGCACCGTTGATGACAAAGGTACCCTGCGGGGTCATATAGGGGATTTGGCCAAGATAGACATCACTCACTTTGGTGTTGAAGTCCTCATGGTCAGGATCGGTACAGTAAAGTTTCAACTTCGCCTTGAGAGGGACGTTATAGGTGAGGCCGCGAAGGAGACATTCTTCGATGGTGTAACGCGGAGGCTCAATAAAATAGTCCAAGAACTCGAGAACGTAGTTGTTACGCGTGTCGGCAATGGGGAAATTCTCAGCAAAGACCTTGTAGAGGCCCTCGTTCTTACGCTCCTCGGGAGGAGTGTCAAGCTGCAGGAAATCGCGGAACGACTTCAACTGGATGTCGAGAAAGTCAGGGTATGCCAACGGACTCTTGACAGAGCCGAAATTGACTCTAGGTTTTCTTGTAACAGAAACTTTTTTGGGCATCGTTTGAATGTTTTGAGCGCCAGGAGACGCCTTAAAAGAGGAATTTTGAACTGGTTCAGAGGGAAATTCGCCCTTACAGTTCATAAAGAGTGGGAATTTGGTTCGGAAAAAGCGCAAAAAGGTTAAGATCCCCCGAAAGGGTGAATCTTAACCATATTGTCCTGAGATTTTAACTCAGGTAGATTACTTGAGCTCGACGGTAGCGCCAACCTCCTCAAGAGCCTTCTTGAGGTTCTCTGCGTCTGCCTTGGGAAGACCTTCCTTAACGGTGCTGGGAGCGCCGTCAACGAGATCTTTAGCTTCCTTCAAGCCGAGACCACAAGCCTCCTTAACGGCCTTAACGACCTGGAGCTTCTGTGCGCCTGCTTCCTTGAGGACTACGTCGAATGAGGTCTTCTCCTCAACTGCTGCTTCAGCAGCAACTGCGGGACCGGCGGCAACAGCCACAGCAGCAGCTGCGGGTTCGATGCCATACTCATCTTTCAAAATTTGTGCGAGTTCGTTTACGTCCTTTACTGAAAGGTTAACCAACTCTTCTGCGATTGCTTTCAAATCTGCCATAATAGTAATATAATTTTTTGTTTGTAAATATGCGAATAAATGATTGATTACGCAACGTCCGGTTCATTATTCCGCACGCTCGCCCAAGGTCTTAAGCACGCCGTGGATCGTGTTCTTGCCGCTCTCGAGAGCCGAGATGACATTCTTGGCGGGTGACTGGAGAAGAGCCACGATGTCTGCGATAAGTTCGTTCTTGCTCTTGAGTGTTGCAAGTGTATCGAGCTGATCGGCACCATAGAAGCATTCCTCTACATAAGCGCCTTTAAGTTTAACTTTTTCGTCCTTATCTCCCTTGATAAGCTTTGCAGGAACGTTGCCCGTGTTGCAGAACATGATGGCAGACGTACCCTTGAAAGCCTCAGCAATGGGCTCGAAGTCGATGCCTTTGTTGGTGAGCGCCTTCTTGAACATGTTGTTCTTGACCATCACCAACTTAATCTCCTTGTTGAAGCAAGTACGACGAAGAGCCGATGTCTTCCCTGCGTTGAGACCGGAAATGTCGGTCACATAGAAATGTGCATACTCACCAAGAAGAGCTTCAAGCTTCTCAATGTTAAGGACTTTATCTTCTTTCTTCATAATAGAAAAGCGTTAAATTTATGCTTCGATTGACTTCGGATCAACCTTGATACCGGGGCTCATTGTGCTGGAAATGGCAACCGACTTGATGTAGGTGCCTTTTGCCGTAGCAGGCTTGAGTTTGATGACGGTAGCGATGAACTCGTTGGCGTTCTGAGCAATCTGTTCGGGTGTGAACGATACCTTGCCGATGGAAGTGTGAACGATACCGGCCTTGTCAACCTTGAAGTCAATCTTGCCGAGTTTCACTTCCTTGACAGCTTTGGCTACATCCATCGTCACTGTGCCGGACTTGGGATTGGGCATCAATCCACGGGGACCGAGAACACGACCGAGTGCACCGATCTTACCCATGGCTGAGGGCTGTGTGATAATAACGTCAACGTCAGTCCATCCGCCTTTGATCTTATCGATATATTCGTCCATGCCAACATAATCTGCGCCTGCCTCTTGTGCAGCCTTCTGATCAGCGTCAGAGGCTACGAGAGCGAGCACGCGTACAGTCTTACCCGTACCATTGGGAAGGGTCACCGTACCGCGAACCATCTGGTTGGCCTTACGGGGATCTACGCCCAAGCGGACATCGATGTCAACGGAAGCGTCGAACTTTGTGAATGTGATTGCCTTGACCAATTCGCAGGCTTCGGCAATTGTGTAAGCCTTACCTGCTTCAATTTTAGCAGCGGCTAACTTCTGATTTTTTGTAAGTTTACCCATTGTCGTAATTGAAGTTTAAAGGTTTACAAATCAGTGGGAAATTCACCCGTAACTGTGATACCCATTGAACGTGCAGTACCAGCCACCAATTTCATTGCGGACTGGAGTGTGAAACAGTTCAAATCGGGCATCTTGTCCTGAGCGATGGCTTTCACCTGATCCCAAGTAACGGAAGCAATCTTCTTGCGGTTAGGTTCGCCGGAACCCGACTTCTGCTTCGAAGCCTCGAGAAGCTGAACAGCTGCCGGAGGAGTCTTGATGACGAAGTCGTAGCTCTTGTCAGTGTAATAGGTAATGACTACAGGAAGAACCTTGCCTATCTTGTCTTGTGTACGGGCATTGAACTCCTTGCAGAATGCCATGATGTTGATACCCTTCGAACCCAAAGCAGGACCTACCGGAGGTGCCGGACTGGCCTTTCCGCCCTGAATCTGAAGTTTGATCTGTCCACCAATTTCTTTTGCCATTTTGTAAAAAAAATTTGAGTATATAAAAGAGTCACTCAGTCAAACAGGATTGCTTCCATCGCGCATCCGAAAATGCATCCCGGTACAAACTCCCTTCTGAATCGACTTTTCAGGAACAGTCTCGCAGCACTGCGAGTTCATTCCTGTTTTGAGACTTGATTATAGTCCAGCTCAAGTTGGGTTTTACGACCGAAAATCTTAACCTCCACCTTGAGTTTTTGTTTCTCGTCGTTGATCTCTGTGATTTCACCTTTGAAGTCTTTGAACGGACCGTCGTTAACCTGGACGCTTTCCCCCTTCATGAAGTTGAACTCAGAGTCTTCGTAAATATCTTTCTTCGAGTCGGCGGCTCCCAACATCTCTGCCACTTGTTCATCCGGCAGGGGTTCGGGTTTGTTTGTAGTACGTCCGCGCAGAAAAGCGACCACATTCGTCGTGCTTTCCAATTCTGCCTGCACATCCGGTGTGAGGCGACAACGTACAAACACATATCCGGAAAACAGTACTTTCTCTTTGATAACCTTCTTCTCGCCTCTCTTGGTTGCCACCTGTTCGGTAGGCACGACCACCTGATCAAGACCGCCCCTGAAATCTCCGGCAGCTTTGCCGGCCTCAAGCACTTCCTTGACCTTGAGCTCTTTACCTGAGATTGCGCGAAGGCAATACCATTTGAAATCTACTGCAGCCATTATCTCTCTTAGAAGTTAACCGAACCTGTGTAAATAAGGCTCATTATCACATTGCCGAAGATAAGATCCATCGCCAAGATAACGAGTGCTATAATCACACTGGCAGTAAGCACCACGACACTGCTGTTGATGACCTCGGTCCGAGTGGGCCAAGACACCTTGTTTACGAGTTCGTAATATGAGTTTTTAACGTAATTAATAATCTTCTTCATCATTAATTCTTTTATAGCACGGGTGGAAAGGTTCGAACTCTCGACACCTGGTTTTGGAGACCAGTGCTCTACCGACTGAGCTACACCCGTAGGAAAGATGGGCTGAGCTATTCAGCCCATCTTAATTATACAGTTTCGAAATTATTCGAAGATTTCGGTAACCTGGCCGGAACCTACCGTACGACCACCCTCACGGATAGCGAAACGGAGACCCTTGTCCATTGCAACGGGAGTAATCAACGTTACATCGATGGTTACGTGATCACCGGGCATTACCATCTCAACTCCTTCGGGCAACTTGATTTCGCCGGTAACGTCCATCGTACGGAGATAGAACTGGGGACGATAGTTGTTGTGGAAAGGAGTGTGACGGCCACCTTCTTCCTTCTTGAGGACGTAAATCTGAGCCTTGAAATGATCGTGAGGTGTTACAGAACCGGGTTTGCAGAGTACCATACCACGCTTAACCTCGTTCTTGTCAACGCCACGGAGGAGAAGACCTACGTTATCGCCGGCTTCACCCTCATCGAGGAGCTTGCGGAACATCTCAACACCGGTAACAACGGTCTTCTTGTCCTGACCGAGGCCGAGGAGCTGAACTTCGTCGTTAACCTTTACGATACCCGTCTCGATACGGCCGGTAGCAACGGTACCACGACCGGTGATGGAGAAGATATCCTCGACAGGCATAAGGAAGGGCTTGTCAAGAGCACGGGGAGGAAGCTGAATCCAAGTGTCAACAGCATCCATGAGCTCCAGCACCTTCTCTTCCCACTCGGGTACACCATTGAGGGCGCCGAGGGCAGAGCCGCGGATGAACGGGGTGTCATCCTCGAAGTCATACTGAGCGAGGAGGTCACGCATTTCCATCTCAACGAGGTCGAGCATTTCGGGATCGTCAACCTGATCACACTTGTTGATGAACACTACCAAGCGGGGAACGTTCACCTGACGAGCCAAAAGGATGTGCTCACGGGTCTGGGGCATGGGACCGTCAGTAGCAGCAACTACGATGATAGCACCATCCATCTGAGCAGCACCGGTAACCATGTTCTTCACATAGTCGGCGTGGCCGGGGCAGTCAACGTGAGCATAGTGACGATTTGCCGTCTGATACTCAACGTGTGCAGTGTTGATTGTAATACCACGCTCCTTCTCTTCGGGAGCATTATCGATCTGATCGAAGGATTTAACCTCAGAGAGGCCCTTCTTTGCGAGCACAGCAGTGATAGCTGCGGTCAAGGTCGTCTTACCGTGGTCAACGTGGCCTATAGTACCAATGTTTACGTGCGGTTTCGAACGGTCAAATTGTTCTTTTGCCATAATCTTATATATTTAAAATTGTAAATGTTTGTGTCCGAACTGATTCGGGTCTGAAGAAAAACAAAAAGAGCCGTTTTCGGGATTTGAACCCGAGACCTCATCCTTACCAAGGATGTGCTCTACCACTGAGCTAAAACGGCAGTAATTTTGAGCGGTAAACGAGACTCGAACTCGCAACATTCAGCTTGGAGGGCTGACACTCTACCAATTGAGCTATTACCGCAAGTCTGAGTGTGGAGCAAGGGGAGACAAAATCGCCCAAGTCGCACGCACCCACAAACCTCCGACAGCTACTTTTAAGCCTCATCGTCAGATTTGCGGGTGCAAAGATAATGCTAATTTTTCAAACACACAAATTTTTCGACTACTTTTTTTGTGTTTCGATGCATTTTTTTTCAAAAAGGCCTGTTTTTGATGCCTTTCGGTTACAAATTAGCCCTGTTTTTTCTCCTTGGCGCGTTTTAATTGACGTTCCAAAGCCTCTGTTGCCTGCGAAATGGCATCTTCGTAAATCTCTGCCGTCTTCGATGCATATATGCTCTGGTCGCCCACCAGCAGCTTGATGCCGATTTCTTTGTTGGCCTTGTCTGTGGTGTTGATAACTTTGAGTTGGACTTCGGCCGCACGGATGTTGTCGGCAAAACGTTCAAGCTTACCCAATTTCTTGCGGATATAAGCGTTTACACTCTCACTTGTGTCAAAATTGACGGATTGAATGGTGATTTCCATAAATCAATCTCCTTTCTTTTTTAAATTAGCGGCCCGTGGATGAGCCTGTTTGTAATTAGACAATATCTCCTGTGGAGTTATATGCGTATAAATTTCTGTCGAATCGAGGCTGGCGTGACCCATTAGTTCCTTGACCGACATCAGGTCGGCTCCGGCTGTAAGCATGGCTGTTGCAAAGCTGTGCCTCAACACATGGGGGCTCCGCTTTGTCAGGGTAGGTATCTCGCTCAGTCTCGCGCGTACAATATTATATATGGCATTAGGCTTGAGCGGATTGCCGTCCTTGTCCACCAAAAACCTTTCGGTGGTACCCGGTGCCACTTCCCTGTGACGCAATTCCAGATAATGTCGAATCAGGGAATCCAATTCTTGACCGAATGGAATCAGCCTCTCCTTGTTCCCCTTTCCCAACACCTTCAGCATTCGTCCACCCAAATCTATATCGGCATCCCTCAGACCCAACAGTTCGGCTTTTCTCATTCCGGTTTGGTAGAGCATATCTATAATAAGCCTGTTCCTTTGGTCCTCGAAGGTATCTTCATAGTCCGTAGCGTCAATTACCCGATCCATCTGTTCCGCCGTAACCCACGCCGGCAATTTCTTCGGCACTTTGGGCACACGGAGCAACTCCAGGGGATTCTTGTCCAGAATGCCCCGTTTTCGAAGGAAACGGATGTACGACCTCAGAGCCGAAACTCTCTGTTTGATGCTGGAAGGGGCACGATGCTCTTCCATCATGCTCTTCATCCAAAGCCGCACGGTATTGAGGTCAATGTTCCTCGGGGTGAAGTCGCCTGTCTCGCGTCTCGAGAAGTCTTCAAATTGTAAAAGAGCCTCTTGATAACTCGTACGCGTCAACTCCGAATAATTCCTTTCATACCTTATGTAGTCCAAAAAGTCAACTGTTGTTTTATCCATCGTTATCTTGTACTTATTATCATCAATTTGACGGTGCTAAGGTAAGCATTTTTTTCGGGATTTCCAAATCTTTTCCGACTTTTTTTCTTTTTGGGGCAAAGTTTTTGATTTTTTAGACACTTTCAGCCCTTTTAAATACATTTTTTTGTATCTTTGCAGCATGCAAACGATACTTTTTATCATCATCGCTGCCCTTCTTTCGGCCACGGTTATTTTTGCGGTCTTTTACTTCCAGGCCAAACGCGAAACTGTCACCCGTGTTGCCGAAGCGAAAGAGGAAGCCCGCAAGTCGCAGGAGAAGCAGGAAGCCCTCCTGCGTGAACAGTTCGACCGTCAGCTCAAAGCCACAGTGGCCGAAATGAAGACGGCAACAGAGGAAATGCTCCAACGCCGCTCTCAACAGCTCACCGACATCGACCACAAACGTCTCGAGTCCCTCTTGACACCCTTCCAAAAGAACATCGACGACCTCCGCGCCTTCGTCGATAAGAGCGATAAGGAGAACACCTCCCGTATCACCCGCCTCGACGAAGCCATCAAACTCACCCTCCAACAAACGCTCAATCTCGGCAACAGTGCCGACCGCCTGGCCAATGCCCTTACGTCGGAAAACAAAACTCAGGGCAACTTCGGAGAAATGCGGCTCACCCAACTGCTTGAAGATATGGGATTCACCGAGGGTGAACAGTTCGAGACCCAGAAAACGATGGAAGATCCCCTCACCCGGGAGACCATCAAGACCGAAGAAGGCCGGAGGCTCCAGCCCGATGTCATTCTGCATTTCCCCGACAAGCGCGACATCATTATCGACTCCAAGATGTCTATCAAGGATTACGAAGACTATTGTAACAGCGACAACGAAACCGCCAAGGCGCTCGCACTCAAAGCCCATATTGCCTCCGTACGACGTCATGCCGACGAATTGGCGCGCAAGAACTATTCCCGCTATATTGCCAACGACCACCAGCGCATCGACATCGTCGTGATGTATATGTTCTCCGAGGGGGCCCTCCAATTGGCTTTGTCCAGTGACCCTACGCTTTGGAAGGAGGCCTACAACAAGGGCGTATTCATTACCGGCTCGGCCAACCTTTATGCCCTGCTCCGGGTGCTCGACCTCGCGTGGAAGAACATGTATCAGCTCACCAACCAACACGAAATGATGGAAGCGGCCAATGTCATTATCGAGCGCACTCAGGACTTTTTCGCCCGTCTCACGGCTCTCGAGAAGACGTTCGACAAGGTACATGATGCTTTCCAAGACCTGAAGACCACAGCGGCTCCCGGCGGCAAATCGCTCCCCACTGCAGCCCACAAACTTCTTTCCTATGGTGCCCGGGAAAACCCCAAGAAAGCCAAAATTCCCTCTCCGGACGAAGACCTCCAATTGCCCGTTGAGTGAAAATTTTATCACCGAATGTGTTTAAATCCTTTTAAAACTGCCCGTTTTTGAGGAAGAAATGTTAAATCTTGCGGAAAATTTAACTTAATCACAAAACTAAATGTTATATTTGCAGTCGAAAAATCGAACAAAATAAACATTTTTAATAAAGAATTAAGTTATGAACACAGATTTCAAACACATTGCCGTCACTCTTCTGGTGAGTGCAGCCACGGCTTTCGGAACCTATTGGTTCTTGGCCGGTACCAACCATGCGACAGCTCAGGAAGACCTTTCCCTGAACAACGACTCCAACATCACCAACGTCGGATTCTTCAATACCGTCAGCCACTCATCCGTTACCGAAAACGACTTCACCAAAGCCGCCGAAAAGACCATCAATGCTGTTGTCGGCGTCAAAAACGTTCAGACCGTGCGTCAGCAATATCAGTCCGTGGATCCCTTCTTCGAGTATTTCTTCGGTTACCAGGGCCGCCAACAGCAGAAGCCCCAAACCAAAGAGGGCTATGGTTCCGGTGTCATCATCAGCGAAGACGGCTACATCGTGACCAACAACCACGTCATTGACGGAGCCGATACCCTTACCGTCACGCTCAACGACCAGCGCCAATTCTCAGCCACACTTGTGGGCACGGATCCCAGCACCGACATCGCATTGCTCAAGATTGATGCCAAAGACCTCCCGACCATTCCCTTTGGAGAGAGCGATGCGCTCAAGATTGGAGAATGGGTGCTTGCTGTGGGCAATCCCTTCATGCTCAACTCCACTGTCACGGCCGGTATCGTATCGGCCAAAGCACGCAGCCTCGGCATGAGCAACGGCCAAATGGGTATTGAATCCTTCATCCAGACGGATGCAGCTGTCAATCCCGGTAATTCCGGCGGTGCGCTCGTCAATACTGCCGGCGAGTTGGTAGGCATCAACACGGCCATCTACAGCCAGACCGGCAACTATGCAGGCTACTCCTTTGCCGTGCCTTCCAGCATTGTCCAAAAGGTAGTCACCGACCTCCGTCAATACGGCGCTGTGCAGCGTGCCATGTTGGGTGTCATCATCCGCAATGTCGATGCTCAGTTGGCCCGTGAGAAAGGTCTCTCCGTCTCCGAAGGCGTTTATGTCGATGATGTCAGCGAAAACAGCGCTGCCGAAGCTGCCGGAATCAAGAAGGGCGACATCATCACAGCTGTCAACCATACGTCCGTCAAGACCTCTTCACAGCTTCAGGAGCAGGTAGCCCGCCATCGTCCGGGCGATAAGATTTTGGTCGAGTATCTCCGCGACGGCAAGTCTTCTTCTGTCAACGTAGAACTCAAGAATGCCCAGGGCAACACCGAATTGGTCAAGAAACGTGACATCAGCGAATTGGGTGCTGAATTCTCTGCCCTCAGCCGCGAAGACCAGCTCCGCTACGGTGTACGTCACGGTGTGAAGGTCAAGAGCGTAAAGTCGGGCTCGGCCTTTGCCAAAGCCGGCGTGAAGGACGGATTTGTCATCCTTAAGGTCAATGACCGCTCCATCAACACCGAAAAGGAAATCAAAGCCATTGCCGAAGCGCTCACCTCGCGTCGCGACAATTCCGAAGACCCCGTCATGTTCATCGTCGGTGTCTATCCGCAGGGCAAGACGGCCTACTACGCCGTTGACTTGAGCAAATAATTCCTCTTCAATGTGTGATAAGTTCCTTGTGAACACTTTCATTTCAATAATAGCTTTTTCATTGTTCCGCATCGGCCTCAGGGTCGGTGCGGTTTTATGTTCAAGCTGCCGGGGTCGTCTGAAATCGTACAAAAAACAGTTCTCCGAGCCCAAACTTCGGGGTTTTCGAAGCTAAAAACAGCCATTTTTGTCTTTTTTTGCTTTTCGATGCAGTTTATGTCACAAAAGTTTCTTATCTTTGCGGAAAAATTCAACCCCGCCTTATGAATAACAACCGACAATCGCGGCAGGAAGTGGAGGAAGTCAGCCGCTATCTCGAGATGATAGGCAACGAAGAGAAACTCTCTGAGGAGGAAACGCTCTCCCTCGTAAAACGCATACGTCAGGGCGACGACAGTGCGCTCTCCCGCCTCACCCGTGCTCACCTCAAGTTCGTTGTTTCCGTTGCCACCCAATACCGGGGACTCGGCCTGGATCTCTTCGACCTCATCAACGAGGGCAATATGGGTCTCATCCGCGCTGCCCGCAAGTATGACCCCGACAAGGGGGTACAGTTCATCAGCTATGCCGTCTGGTGGATACGCCAGAGCATCGGCGATGCACTTTCGGCTGCACAGAAGGAACGCGACCTTGCGACAGCTTCGCTCAACGATGCACGGGGTAACGACCGCTCCACTTTGGCCGACTACATCGCCGACGAAGAGGCCGAACAGGCCGACAGCCGTGTAATCTCTCCCATCCATCAGGACCGCATCCAGCGTGCCATGCAGGATCTCCTCCCCCGCGAAAGGGAGGTCATTGCCCGTTCGTTCGGGTTCAACGGCTCTCCCAAGACAATGGCCGAGATAGGCGAAGAAATGGGACTCTCCCGGAATCGCGTTCGCCAAATCCGCAAGAATGCATTCAAGAAACTGAAAAAACACAATCTCTGACCCCTCGTGACACGTTTCTCTGCCATAATTACTTTGGCTCTTCTGCTGCTCTCCTCTTTGGCGGGGTGCAACACCGCCTCATTCTCCGCAGGCAAAGATGCCTACGACCGCGGAGAGTACTTTGATGCCCTTGCCGTTTTCAAACGGGTCTATCGCCGCACCGATGCGCGCGAGGAGAAAGAGAAGAAGGCGCAGATATCCTGGTATATGGCCCTCTGCGACGAGAAACTGATGCAACCCCAGCGTGCTGCCGGCGATTTCCGCAATGCGTTGCGCTACGGTTATCGGGACACCGCCCTATGGCTCCATCTGGCTCAGAACCTCCACGAATCCGGCCGATACATCGAGGCGGTTGCAGCCTACGATTCCATGTTGGCACTCCATCCCGACCATCCTGTTGCTCTTTCTGGCAGGTTGGGAGCCCTCAATGCCGAACAGTGGAGACAGGACGGTTCCCGTTACGAAATTTCCAAGTTTCCCCTCATCAACGGTCGCAGAGCCGACTTCTCCCCCGCAATTTGGGGGCAGGAGGATGAAATTCTCTACTATACCACCTCCAACGACAAAGCCGAAGGAGACACCAAGAGCAAGATTACGGGCACCAAATTCTGCGACATTTGGATGATGGCCAAAGACGAGAAGGGCAAATGGCAACGTCCTGTCTCAGCCGGCACTGTCAATACCGCAGGCGACGAGGGCACTCCCGCTTTCACTCCCGACGGCGAGACCATGTACTTCACCGGTGCCGGAGGCTCCGCTTCCCGTCCGGCAGCGCCACAAATCTACGAGTCCCGCCGTTCTGACGGTTCTTGGGGTTCCGGTACCTTGGTCAATATCGGCATGGGCGACACCCTCTCCACCTTTGCCCATCCGGCTGTTTCCCCCGACGGGCTTTGGCTTTATTTCGTCTCCGACATGCAGGGCGGGCAAGGTGGATTGGATCTTTGGCGCGTTTCTTTGGGTCAACACGGAATGGGCTTTCCCGAGAATCTCGGCCCGCAAATCAACACAGCCGGCAATGAGGAATTCCCCTCGTTCGACAATGAAGGCATTCTCTATTTCTCCACCGACGGCCGGCCCGGATTGGGTGGTCTCGACATCTTTTCGGCCCGTCTCGACGAGTGGGACCAATGGCACGTCGAACATTTGGGTGCCCCTCTCAACTCTCAGGGTGACGATTTCGGCATGACTTTCATGCATTCCACCAAGGAAGAACAGGAAGGGTGGTTCTCGTCCAATCGAGGACAGGGCAAGGGCTACGACAACATCTACAAGTTCGTGTTGCCGTCCATCAAAGTCCGCATCACGGGCACCGTCTATGATATGGACGAATATCCCATTGCCGAAGCCATCGTGCGCGTTGTGGGACGCAACGGCATGAATTTCAAGAGTGTGACCAAACCCGACGGAACCTACGAGGTTTCCATCAACCGCTCCACTGAATATGTCATGATGTCCGGCAAGGAAGGATACCTCAACCGCAAGGCTCAGTTCCTCAGCGACTCGGCGCAGGAGGATGCCGACTATCAGGTGGATTTCTACCTGCCTGCCATCTCTGTGCCTGTGCTCATCGACAACATTTTCTACGACTACAATATGGCCACCCTGCGCGAGGAATCCTATCCCTCTCTCGACGAGTTGATTCAACTGCTTAACGACAATCCCTATTGTGCCATCGAACTTTCGGCCCACACCGACCGAATCGGTTCCCAGGCCTTCAATCTCGACCTCTCTCAGCGCCGCGCCCAGTCGGTGGTAGATTATCTGGTGTCTCAAGGCATCAATCCCGACCGGCTCACTCCCGTCGGCTACGGTAAAGAGACGCCTAAAATTGTGACTGAGAAACTCCACGAACAGTACGATTTCCTCCCCTACGGGCAGGTTCTTTCCGAAGAATACGCCGACAGCCTCACTGCCGAGCGGCAGGCCGTAGTCGATCAAATCAACCGCCGCACCGAGTTCAAAGTCACCTCCGTCACCTGGGGCATCGAGTAAACTTCTCTGCCCGACAACAATGCCAATTATTAAAAGGCCGCCCATCACGAATGACAGGCGGCCTGATTTACAGAGGTCAGTGAAAAATTATTTTGCCGAAAGATACTCGTGCATGTGGGCTGCTGCACGGCGACCATCGCCCATGGCGAGGATGACCGTTGCACCGCCGCGCACAATGTCACCGCCGGCGAAGAGGTCCTGAACCGATGACTGGAGGGTGTCCTCGTTGACCACGATGGTACCCTTGCGGCTGGTCTCCAAGGCGGAGATGGCATTGGGGATGATGGGATTGGGCGAAACGCCTACGGCCACAATCACAAGGTCGGCAGGCAGCGTCTCGGTCTTGCCTTCAACGGGCACAGGACTGCGACGTCCGGAAGCATCGGGTTCGCCGAGTTCCATCACCTGAAGCACCATTTCGTTCACACGTCCGTTCTCGTCGGCATGATATTCGATGGGATTGTGGAGGGTCATGAATTCGATACCCTCTTCCTGAGCATGATGTACCTCTTCCTTACGGGCAGGCATCTCGTCCATCGAACGGCGATAAACCAACATCACACGTTCGGCACCCATACGGCGGGCAGTACGGGCCGAGTCCATGGCCGTGTTACCACCGCCTATGACAGCCACATTCTTACCCTTCAGCACAGGAGTATCACCCAAACCGCGACCGGCACCCATGAGGTTGATGCGCGTCAGGTATTCATTCGACGACATCACGCCTATGGCGTTCTCGCCGGGAATATTCATGAAACGGGGAAGACCGGCACCTGAGCCGACGAAGATACCGTCAAAGCCCATCTCGTGGAGCTGGTCATACGATATCGTCTTACCCACAATCACATCGGGTTCGAATTTCACACCCATCTCGCGGAGCACATTGATTTCGGCATCCACAATCTTGTTGGGCAGACGGAATTCGGGAATACCGTATTTCAGCACGCCGCCGATTTCGTGGAGCGCCTCAAACACGGTCACTTCATAACCCAGCTTAATCATGTCGGCTGAGAAAGCCAGACCCGAAGGACCGGAACCAACCACAGCCACTTTCTTTCCGTTCTTGGGTGCACACTTGGGAGCCTGCATCTGACCGCTCTCGCGCTCATAGTCGGCAGCAAAACGCTCCAAGTAACCGATGGCCACTGGCTGCTGCTTCATCTTGAGTTTGATACATTGGCTCTCGCACTGTTTCTCCTGGGGGCACACACGTCCGCAGACAGCGGGAAGCGACGAGGTCTCCTTCAGCACGTGTGCTGCCTCGAGGAACTCTCCTCGCTCTATATTTTTAATGAAGGTGGGGATATTGATGCTGACTGGGCAACCCTTCATACACGAGGGGTCGGCACAGTCGAGACAGCGCTTGGCCTCGAGCAGAGCCTGCTCCTTGGTGAGACCTTGGTTGACCTCCTCGGTGAAGGTTGTCACACGATACTCGGGAGTCAGTTCGTTCATTTTGACGCGCTCTATAGCCCCGCGCTCTTTGGGCGAAGTGGCTTTACGCAGTTCCTCCCTCCAGGGTTCGGAACGCAATGCTTTTATTTCTTCTGATGTCATTTTCTTTCTCTTTAAGCATTCAACTTTGTCATTGCCTCGGCCTCATCGGCTTTGTAGGCGCGCATTCTCATCATCATTTCGTCGAAATCGACCTCATGGGCATCAAACTCGGGTCCATCGACACAGACAAACTTCGTCTTGCCGCCCACACTCACACGACAGGCACCGCACATACCGGTACCGTCCACCATGATGGTGTTGAGCGAAACGATGGTCGGGATGTCGTATTTCTTGGTGAGCAGAGCCACAAACTTCATCATGATGGTAGGACCGATGCAGACCACCTTGTCCACCTTCTCGCGATTGATAACGGTTTCCACACCGTTGGTCACGAGACCTTTGGTGCCGTACGAACCGTCATCGGTCATGATGATGACCTCGTCCGAAGCAGCTCTCATCTCGTCCTCGAGGATGATGAGATCCTTGGTACGGGCTGCCAAAACCACGATGACGCGGTTGCCTGCCTCATGCATGGCCTTCACGATGGGATAGAGAGGAGCCACTCCCACACCGCCGCCGCAGCATACCACAGTGCCGTATTTCTGAATATCTGTAGCGTGTCCCAGAGGACCCACCACATCGTGGAGCGAATCCCCGGCTTCCAACTGTGTAATGCGGGTCGAGGATGCACCTACTGCCTGAACAACGAGGGTAATCGTACCCCTCTCTGTGTCGGCATCTGCAATGGTGAGCGGAATACGCTCGCCCTTCTCGTCGATGCGCACAATCACGAAATGTCCGGCCTTACGGCTACGGGCAATCAAGGGAGCCTCCACTATGAGACAGGCTACCTTTTCCGAGAACATCTTTTTCGAAAGAATCTTGTTCATATTTTGTTATTATTCCTGTTTTGTCCGATAGAGTTACCGCGAGAAAAAAATCAAAATCGCGGATTTTCGGTTGCAAAGATACGAAAAAATATCCGAAATCGGGAAGAAAACGTATCAAAAAATAACATTTTAGCGAAAAAAAAACGTTTTCATGTAATATTTTTGATAAACTTTACGTTTATATACAAAAAATAGATTATCTTTGCAGACAATATTATAGGTATGCGCAAAAAAGTCCGTCTCCTGTTAATCGCCACGTGCAGTGTCGTTCTGGTTCTTGCCGGGACGTGTCTCTTTATTGCATCGGACGTACTTGAGCACATCACCCGACCGCACACGGAATATACGCAGGACTATGATGTTGCCTATACCAAGGTTTTCCACCGTTATCCGCAGCTCAAGACGTGGCAGGACTCTCTCATAGCCAAGGGGGCTTGGCGCGACACCATGATTACCGCCGAGGACGGAGTACAGCTCCACGGGGTCTTCATCAGCCACGACAATCCCTCGATGACCGCTTTCGTGGTTCACGGCTACAAAGACAATGCCGTAATCATGATGCGTTATGCATATCTCTGTTACCTGCTCAACCTCAACGTCTTTATGCCAGAGATGCGCTACCACGGCCTCTCCGGCGGCGACCACTGCACGCTCGGCTGGCTCGACCGCTACGACATGCTCCGCTGGATCAAAATCGTCCACGAACGGTGGCCGCAGCAGGACATCTTCATGTACGGCCTTTCCCTCGGCGCGGCCTGCACACTTTCCACAGCCGGTGAAGGCACTCCCGAATATGTAAGAGGCTACATTTCCGACTGTGCGCCCACCAATATCTGGGATGAATTCCAGATTATTGTCTATCGCGAATACGGTCTCCCCCTCTTCCCCGTCTATCATTTGGCTTCCTGGCTCTGCAAGCTCAAGTATGGCTTCTCCTTCCACGAAGCTTCTGCCTACAAGATGGTGAGTCATATCGAGAAACCAGTACTTTTCGTCCACGGAGATCAGGATCAGACGGTGCCCATCGAGATGGGCTATGAGCTCTACAACCGCAAAGAAGTCGGCAAACGCGAGTTGTGGGTAGCCACAGGATGCGACCATGCGCGCGCCATTCACAACCACTACGACCTTTACCTCGACCATATCGGCGAGTTTGTCAATACTATCATGGGACGCGCAGTTTCCGTTGAACGTCCGGATGCTGTAGCCTTCAAGAAAGCTGCCGGCGAATGATTCGCCCCTGTCTCCCCCTTTTTTCTGACATCCTATCTCTTATGAACCGTTTCCTCCGATTCTGCCTTTTTCTCCTTCTGTCTCTCATTTCTGCACTGTCGGGTTGGGCCACTGTAAAAGATCCGGTCACCGGCAAACAGCGACCCAAAGTTGCCGTCGTTCTCGCCGGCGGCGGTGCCAAAGGCATGGCCCATATCTCGGCCTTGGAAACCATTGAGCAGGTCGGCATCCCCATCGACATGGTGGTGGGCAACTCGATGGGCTCTCTCATCGGCGGCCTCTACAGCGCAGGCTACACCCCCGCCGAGCTGCGCCGCCTCGTCTGCACCCAAGACTGGATGGGTCTCCTGCTCGACAAGCCCACATACGGAAAGGAAGGGCTGGAAGTGCGCCGCGAGAACGAGCTCTACATCATACAGATGTCGCTGGAGGCCTCCCAGTGGAGCGTGGCGCGTGCCAGCGGCATACTACAGGGCAAGAACGTCGTCAGCCTCCTGCGTGAGCAGATGCTCGGAGGTCTGCCGGACTCCATCGATTTCAATTCCCTTCCCAAAGCGTTCTCCTGCGTGGCTACCGAAGCCCAAAGCGGCAGGGTATATGAGTTCCACTCGGGCGACATCGTCCAAGCCATGCGTGCCTCCATGGCCATTCCCGGAGCTTTCACACCCGTGCGCAAGGACAGCCTCATCTTTGTGGATGGCGGAGTGACTAACAACTTCCCCGTCGATGTGGCACGCCGCATGGGTGCCGATGTCATCATAGGCCTCGACCTCGTCACCGGAACCACCAATGCCCAGCTCATGGACAATTTCGCCGATATCATCACCCACCTCTACGATGTACAGGCCGCCCCCCTCTATGAGAAGAACATCCGTGACTGCGACCTCTACATTCCCCTCAATGTGGCGGGTTACGGCGCGGCCTCCTTCACCCACGATGCCATCGACACACTTTTGGTGCGAGGCGAGGTGAGTTCGCGCCTGTATGAGGATGACCTCCTGCAGCTCAAGACACAGACTTTGGGTTTGGCTCGCGACTACCGCCCGGCTCCCACCCCTGCCTACCCGGGACTGCAGTATTGGAACCGCACCCCCATCAACACGCCAAGCACTATCAGCAACGGCCTGCACAGAATCAATGACAGGTTTATGAAGACCATCGTATGTGTGGGCGCAAGGTTCGACAACTATGAGCACGCTTCCCTGCTCTTGGCAGCCTCCATGCCCATAAACAGGAAGCACCAAATCATCACCGACCTCAGTTTCCGACTTGGCAACCGTTTCGAAATCAAGGCCTACGTCCACCATCGGCTCTTCAACATCAGGCACATGAACCTCGGGTACGAGTTCCTGCGCTGGGATCAGAACCTCTATGCGGGCGGATACAAAGCCATACAGATGCGCACCTTCAAGAACCGCATACAGCTCCATGCCGGCACCAACTGGAAAAACATAGACTACAAGATAGGACTGCGAGCCGATTTCTGGCACTACAGCGACATCCTTTTCAACGAGAAACTCACCGAACTGGTCGATGTAGCTGAGACAAAGCGCAGCGAGAGACACATCACCTACTTCATCGAGGGCGAATACAACTCGCTCAACTCGCGCTATTTCCCCACAAGGGGGCTGCAGTTCGAGTTTGGCGGCCATCTCTACACCACCAACTTCTATCGCTACAAGAACCAGAACATCGTACCCGAGGCCGATGTCTTCTACCAGCAGGCCTTCTCCGTCTCCTCCTCCTTCGTGCTCATCCCGCATATCCAGAGTCGCTTCCTCTTCTTCGACGGCATCACTCCACTATCGCTCGTCAACTTGACAGGCGGTTTCGAACGCGGAATGTTTGCCGACCACCAGATGACCATGTGTGGCATCTTCTATCCCGAGATGAGCGAGGATTTCACTATCTCGGCAGGCTTCAAGGTACAGCAGCGCCTCTTCAAGGCCCACTACCTCACAGGCGGCGTGGAAGCGCTCACATCGGCACCTCACCTCAAGAACCTCTTCTCCTCCGAATACGACACTTGGGGACTCCAGTTCGGCTACACTTATCGGTTCATGGCCGGCCCCATGTCGGCCTACGGATATTGGAGCCATCAGACCAAAGAATTCGACTTTCTCCTCAATTTTGGCTACGTTTTCTGATTTTTTTGCCCGAAAATTTGGATATGTCAAAAAAATGCGCTATCTTTGCGCCCGCATTCCGGTTCAGTAGCTCAGCTGGATAGAGCAACAGCCTTCTAAGCTGTGGGTCTTGGGTTCGAATCCCAACTGAATCACTTGCAACTTGGCAAAGGCTCCCGATACTCCGGGAGCCTTTCTTTTTTAGTAGGAGGCACCTGATGTTTAGCCGGCACCTTGCTGCCAGATCGACATTGAATATCCATTACGGGATTTCCTTATCAGACAGAAATCAGGTTTCAATATACTTGGTTGTCTCCGATAGATTTCCGATTGTAATCTCTTTTGGGGATAGGGGTTGCCAAGGGATTTTTGCGACATCCGGCAAAGTGCCAAAACGTCGCCTACATTTTAGGCAAGCTTTTGGCACTTGACTTTGGGTCTATCGTCAATCGATGGAGGTTTCCGCAACTGCCAAAACGTCGCCTACATTTTAGGCGAGCTTTTGGCACTTGACTTTGGGTCTATCGATAATCGATGGAGGTTTCCGCAACTGCCAAAGCGTTGCCTAAAATGTAGGCGAGCTTTTGGCACTTGACTTTGGGTCCATCGGACTCCGATAGAGGTTTCCGCAATTGCCAAAGCGTTGCCTAAAATGTAGGCGAGCTTTTGGCAATTTTAAAAGGTGTGACTTTTTTACGGCCAGTCTGCGGTTTCCGGCTGCCTCCTCGGCCCAGTACAGTGACTGACGGGATGGAGAATGATTCTATGTCATGCGCCCCTTTGAGGAACGAACGCTTTAAAAGAAGGCTCCCGCAACAAGCGGAAGCCTTTCTTTTTGTCTGTCTGCAACAATCAGATGTGGAGAGCGGAGATAATGACCAGAAAGAGGTACATGCCGGGGGCTGCCATGATGAGACTGTCAAAGCGGTCCCAAAAGCCACCGTGGCCGGGTAACATCTTGCCGGAATCCTTCACGCCCACACTGCGCTTGACGAGCGACTCTATGAGGTCGCCGAAAGTGGAAAAAATGCTCACCACCACGCCCAGCAACGTCCATTCCAGACGTGACAGTCTGACGGCCTCGGTGAGCTGAATGCCAAAGAAATCCCAAAACTCCCAGTCACCCAACAAAAGACCCAACAGCATGCAGGCGACCAAACCACCGAAGAATCCTTCCCAGGTCTTCTTGGGCGAGATGCGCTCGAAGAGCTTGTGTTTGCCGAAGGTCATACCCGTGAGGTAGGCTCCCGTGTCGTTGATCCAGATGAAGAAGAACAGCGCCAACAGGAAGATGGGACAATAGTTGCCCAAAATGTTCATGTCATCGGGATATTTCAGCATGTGGAAGGCGATGGCATTGAGCATCGACAACGGAGCTGCGATATACACCTGGCCAAGGATGATGTAGGCCAACTCGCGGATGGGATTCTCTTGCTTGCTGTAGAGGCGGGAAATGAACATTGTCATCACATAGACCATGTAGAACAGGAAGATGTTCCCGCCGCTCAAGTAGGTCTTGGTATGAATGACATGCGACGTATTGAGAAAAACGCTCAAGAAGAGCAGCGCTCCCATCGACGAATGTATCCAACGGTGAATATGCACTTCGCGAGTGACGTTGATGAGCGTGTAAAACTCCATCAGCACCGAGAAAATAAGGAAGGCAAACAGCCCGGCAAAGGCCACGGGACTCCACAGAATGCAGGCGATGATGGCGAACACCAAAATCAGTCCTGTAACGGTGCGTTGCACCAGATTCGCTTTCTTAATAACTTTCATTGTTTATCCTCTTTTTTGGATTTATTACTCTGTCTCTGCCGGAGCCGTGCTCTCGGAAGCCTCTGCCGGTTCGTCGGAGGAAGCCTCTTCTGCGTTGTTCTTGAGGAGAATCTCCTGGCGTGAAGTCCAGGGACGGGGTCCGAAAATCCGCTCCACGTCCTCGGTGAAGATGACTTCGCGGTCTTCGAGCACCTGCGTCAGTGTCCCGTGTCCCTCGGCATACTGCTTCAGGATGGATTTGGCACGGGCATACTGCTCTGCGATTATTTTCGACACTTCCTGGTCTATCACTTTGGCACGTTCCTCGCTGTAGGGCTTCGTGAAGCCGTACTCCTGCCCGCTCGAGTCGTAATAACAGATATTGGGCAGACTCTCACTCATTCCGTAGAAAGCCACCATGGCGTAGCACTGTTTGGTCACCCTTTCGAGGTCGTTGGCTGCACCGGACGAAATATGTCCGAGGAAGAGTTCCTCGGCGGCTCTGCCGCCCAGAAGGCTGCAAAGCTCGTCGTTCATCTGTTCGCGCGTCGTGATTTGACGTTCTTCGGGCATATACCATGCGGCACCCAGCGCATTGCCTCGGGGCACGATGGTGACTTTGACGAGGGGTGCGGCATACTGCAGATGCCACGAAATGGTGGCATGGCCGGCCTCGTGGATGGCAATGGAATGTTTTTCGTCGCCCGTGAGCACCTTCGACTTCTTCTCCAGACCTCCGATGATGCGGTCGATGGCATTGTTAAAGTCGCTAATATCAACCCTCTCCTTGCCGTTTCTGGCGGCTATGAGGGCTGCTTCATTACATACATTGGCGATGTCGGCACCCGAGAAACCGGGTGTCTGCCTTGCCAGTTTGTTGAGATCGAAATCTTTGGCCAGTTTGAGGGGCTTCATGTGCACCTTGAAGATGGCAATTCGGTCGCTGAGCTCCGGCAGATCGACGTGAATCTGACGGTCGAAGCGTCCGGCGCGCAAGAGAGCCTTGTCGAGGATGTCGGCACGATTGGTCGCAGCCAGAATAATCACACCCGAGTTGGTGCCGAAGCCGTCCATCTCGGTGAGCAATTGGTTGAGCGTGTTCTCGCGTTCGTCGTTGCTCGACATCCGGGCATTGGTACCGCGGGCACGGCCGATGGCATCAATCTCGTCGATGAAGATGATGCACGGAGCTTTCTCCTTGGCCTGGGCAAAGAGGTCGCGCACTCGGCTGGCACCCACGCCCACAAACATCTCCACGAAGTCGGAACCCGACATCGACATGAAAGGCACATCGGCCTCGCCGGCCACTGCCTTGGCCAAGAGGGTCTTACCCGTGCCGGGAGGCCCCACGAGGAGGGCACCCTTGGGGATTTTACCTCCCAGGTTGGTATATTTTTGGGGGTTCTTGAGGAACTCCACGATTTCCTGCACTTCCGTCTTGGCTTCGCTGAGACCGGCCACATCGGCGAAGGTCACCTTCTGCTGTTTGTCTTTTTCATAGACTTTGGCACGGCTCTTGCCCACGTTGAAAATACCGCCGGCGGCATTGCCCATGCCGCGCGACATAATCCAGAAGAAGAACAACAGCAGCAGTACGGGAGAAGCCAGACTCCAGATAATCTGCCATGTGTTGGAACTCTTCTCCCACTTGATTTCGGTGGCAAAGGTCCGTCCTTCCTCCTGTGCAGCATTCAGCCAGCGGTCGTAGTCTTCGCTCAGTTTCTCGCCGGAGGGGATATTGGTCTCGACCATGAACTCCACCTGTTTCTTCTTGGACTGCAAGTATTGCTTGGCCAGCTCGGGATTTGCGTTGAGCACGTTGGTCAGTGAGTCCTTCCATATCTTGGCGTGGGCGATTTGCTCCTGATTGTCCACACGGATTTGTTCGAAATTGCCCTGTTCGCCCATCCGGCTGAAAACCGAATAGCTCACCTCCCCGCTCGTCATCGTTGACGTACCCGAGAAGAAATAGACGGCAACCAGGCCCAACCCTATCAACAGGTAGAACCAGTAAAAGTTGAAGTTAATCTTAAAACCTCCCCCCTGTCCCACATTCATTCCGTTGCCTTGGGGGTTTCTGTTGCCGCCATTCATCTGCGGCTGCTGATTTATGTTTTTTTCTGCCATTGTTTCTTGATTGCTGTTTTTTGACATGATGTCTTCGTCACGGAAGGGTCAATGGGTGTCCTCTCCGCAGGCGGTGATGGGGGCGTCCTCCCAAAGTTCCTCCAGCCGATAGAACTCACGGGCCTCCCTCTGGAAGACATGAACCAACACATATCCGTAATCGACCGCTACCCACACGCGATTGTTCATTCCTATCGTACCGAGACACCTTTCGCCCGAATGGTCTCTCACATAGTCCGTGAGGCCGTCGGCGATGCCCGCCACATGGGTGGAGCTCGTGCCCTCGCATACCACGAAATACATGAATGCCGCCTCCTCGAGGCCGCTCATGTCAATTACTTTTATGTTTTTCGCCTTGGACTCCTCGAGTCCTTGGACGATAGTAGTCACCAATTTATCCATATTTACAGGGTGCGAATATACAGTTTTTTTTCCACATTTCGGTCTTTTCTTCCGTCAAAAATTGCTAATCAGGCTCTTTTTAGCATTTTTCACACATTTTTTTCGGTATTTCTTTCGTTATCTCGAACTTTTTGCTTATCTTTGCCGAGTTAATTTCAACTACAAAAATACATTTTAAATATGGAAATTCAAGGTAAAGTAATCCAAGTTCTCCCGCCCCAGTCGGGAACGTCCAAGAGCGGCAATCCCTGGAAAAAACAGGAGTATGTACTCGAAACCCACGACCAATATTCCCGCAAGGTGATGTTCATGCTCTTCGGCGAAAGAGCCGACCAATACACGGCACAGGTGGGTCAGGAAGTCATCGTCAGTTTCGACCTCGAGAGCCGAGAGTTCAACGGCCGCTGGTACACCGATGTACGGGCCTGGAAGATTGAAGCCGCTCCCCTCGATGCCGCAGGCAATCCCCTTGCCCCCGCCACTGATGCAGCTCCCGCAGCGGCGGCTCCTGTAGCAGCTCCCGCTGTTCCGCAGTTCCCCGACGCGGCTCCCGAGCCGAATCCCACCGACGATCTCCCGTTCTGACCGTCGGGTCTCCCCGCCCGGCGGGGTTTTCGTTCCGTGCGCAGACTGCAAGCCCGCTATTTGTCAATTCTGTTTGTCAAGTGGTGGCAAAACCGGTCTTTTTTAACCTCTGAATGCAAAAAAATCCGGGAGGCTGATTCCCATGTCGGCTTTTTTTGCTATCTTCGCACCGATATAAGAAATCATTATTCATTTAACAATACTAAAACGTTAGAAAAATGAAAATCGAAAAAATCGTTGCTCGCGAGATACTTGACTCTCGTGGCAATCCAACCGTAGAGGTTGATGTCGTTCTTGAGAACGGTGTATTGGGTCGTGCTGCTGTACCCTCCGGCGCATCGACAGGTGAGAATGAAGCTCTTGAGCTTCGCGACGGTGACAAGTCGCGCTACGGCGGCAAGGGCGTTCTCAAAGCTGTAGAGAATGTGAACAAGGTTATCGCTCCCGCCCTCAAGGGTGACTGCGTGTTCAACCAGCGCGCCATCGACTATAAGATGCTTGCCCTCGACGGCACTCCCACCAAGTCGAAACTCGGCGCCAACGCTGTGCTCGGCGTATCTTTGGCTGTAGCCAAGGCTGCTGCCACCGCTCTCGGCCTGCCCCTCTACCGTTACATCGGCGGTGCCAACACATACGTGCTCCCCGTTCCCATGATGAACATCATCAACGGCGGTGCTCACTCCGACGCTCCCATTGCATTTCAGGAATTCATGATTCGTCCCGTAGGTGCCAAGAACATCAAGGAGTCCATCCGCATGGGTGCCGAGGTGTTCCACGCTCTCGCCAAGCTCCTCAAGAAGCGCGGTCTCTCCACCGCTGTAGGTGACGAGGGTGGTTTCGCTCCCGCACTCAACGGCATCGACGACGCTCTCGAGTCTATCGTACAGGCCATCAAGGACGCAGGCTACGTGCCCGGCCAGGATGTGAAGATTGCCATGGACTGCGCCGCTTCCGAGTTCGCTACCCAGGAGAACGGCGAATGGTACTATGACTATCGCCAGCTCAAAGACGGCAAGAAGAAGGATCCCAACGGCAAGAAGCTCACCGCTGCCCAGCAGATTGAGTACCTCAAGGAACTCATCTCCAAGTACCCCATCGACTCCATCGAGGACGGTCTCGACGAGAACGACTGGGAGAACTGGGTAAAACTCACCGCAGCCATCGGCGACAAGTGCCAGCTTGTAGGTGACGACCTCTTCGTAACCAACACGAAGTTCCTCCAGAAGGGCATTCAGATGGGCGCTGCCAACTCTATCCTCATCAAGGTGAACCAAATCGGTTCGCTCACCGAGACTCTCGAAGCCATCGAAATGGCTCACCGTCACGGCTACACCACCGTTACGTCGCACCGCTCCGGCGAGACTGAGGACACGACCATTGCCGACATTGCAGTTGCCACCAACTCCGGCCAGATTAAGACCGGTTCGATGAGCCGCACCGACCGTATGGCCAAGTACAACCAGCTCATCCGCATCGAGGAAGAGCTTGGCAATGCTGCCAAGTACGGCTACAAGCGCCTCAAATAATCAAACAGACAGAGAAATCCCCGCAATTGCCATGTTGATTGCAATTTGCGGTTAAACAATCCCCGGGCTGTCCAATCGGACAGCCCGGGGTGCTTTATTTTGTTCGAGCCACAGGACTGTTAACTCTTCAGAATCTGGTCGGCATGAACTTTGGTCTTGACTTCCTTGCCGGCGAAGATTTGTTCGATGAGGCCGTCGCCGTTGATAACAAAGGTGGTGCGGATGGTCCCCATCGTCTTCTTACCGTACATATTCTTCTCTCCCCAGGCACCCATAGCCTCCATGAGCGCATGGTCCACGTCGGCAATGAGCGGGAATGGCAACTGGTGTTTCTCCTTGAATTTGACGTGGGAGGAAGCGGAGTCTTTGCTCACACCGACGACCTCGTAGCCGGCACCTTGCAAGTCGGCATAGCGGTCACGCAGACTGCATGCTTCGGCCGTACAGCCGCTCGTATTGTCCTTCGGATAAAAATAGAGTACAAGCTTACGTCCGCGATAGTCACTGAGGCGTATCTCACGCCCCTGTTCGTCTTTACCCAATACCTCGGGCACTTTGTCTCCGATGTTCATAGTAATAACAGTTATATGATGAATTGAAAAGAAAACTCAAAGTCTTACCCCGATTGAGGCGTTGATGTACCAGTCGTTGAGATAGCCGTGACTGTCATCGCTATTATACTGGAAATTGTAAAACTGGCCGCAGGCGTTCAGGAAGTAGCGGTCGAAATTATAAGTCAGCGACAATCTCACATCAAAATTCACAGCCAGACCGCTGCTCCTTGACTGAGTGCCCACCGGCTTAATCCTCGCCTGCTCATCAAAACGACGATCCCATTCCTCGTCACTAATCTCATCGTCCCAGAACCAATCCTCTTCCATTATCTCCTCGACATTGGTCTGATAGGCATAGGCCTTGATGCGGTTCACAAACGTCAGCATCGGCATCCCCATCACACTCACAAGCATACCCTTGAAAGGAACCCAGTTGTAGGCATAGCCCACTCCGGCACTCGCCTGCCAGAGTTTGATACGAGCCGTGTTCTGCATCAGATAAATAAGGCCGGCATTGGTGCTGTCGGCATAATTGATGTGCCCGTAATAATAGGATGCGCCCACCATGAGCGACCCTGCGGAACGCGTCTGTATAACGGACTGGTCGTAGGCTGCCGCATAAGAGAAATGCTTGCCGTTGAAGAGATATATGGCGCTGGCTATTACCGCACGCACCTTGATGGGGCTTTCCAGTTTCCACTTCTGCCACGACTCATCCTCCATGTCCAAGAGACTGCTGTTCAGCTCGAAGCTGGGATTGTCGTTCTCAAAGGTGTGGATGCGCACACTCGCAGCATAGGCACCGCCCAAGGCTCCGAAGGTGAGGTAGCTACCCTTGTCGCCCGCCACGTTGACGGAGTAGCCGGCACCGTAGCCCCGGTAACCTACCCAGAAGCCCACATACTGCGATGGCTCGGTCTTCATGTAGGGTGTTGCGCTGTAGGGCAGAGAGAGGCCGGATTCATCATCGACAATCTCCCCGGATGTCTGCATCTTGAGCGCACTCTGGTTGACGTTCCACTTGGCAATGACCTGCCAGGGATGCTTCGGCACGGAGATGTAGCGCTGGTCGACTATCCAGCGATTGATGGCCAGCTCGGCGACCACAGCGCCGAAGGTTCCCATCCAATTGGTGATGCGATTACCTACTGAAGTGAGTGTTGACCACGAGAGATTCTCGAGCAACGCCTGGTCGGCTTTGCCCGTAAACAGGAATGAGAGAAATGCGAGTCCTACGATAGCGGCCAGCATAAAGATAACCAATCCCGCGACAAAACGTGTGCGGTCGCTTCTTACGAAGTTATTTACCTTTTGCCAGAAGGATGGTTCCTTGGACTTGGCCGTTGCAGGCTTTTTGTTTGAATTGGACATTATTTATATATGTAAAAGAGAATAGAAATGTTGCTTTGTCAATAATCAGTATTTTCTCCAGAACTCCGGAGTGAGCACGATGAGGAACGTGAAGATTTCCAGACGACCCATCAGCATCGCAAACGACAGCATCCATTTGCCGGCATCGGGCACGGAGGCCCACGTGAAAGCAGGACCGGTGAGGCCGAGGCCGGGTCCGGTGTTGGAAAACGCCGAGATGGACGTTCCGAACGCACTCTCCACATCCAATCCCAGAATCTGCAGAATGAAGTTCGAGAGGAAAATCAAAATCACATAGACCGAGAACATCGCCATCACTTTGTAGATGGTTCCTGTCGGAACGGGCCGTTCGTTGAGTTTCACAATCGACACTTGGCGCGGATGCAGCATGCGGATAAAATGGCTCTTGATGCTCTTGACAAACACCGCGACTCTCACCACCTTCATGCCTCCGGCCGTCGAACCCGCACAGCCGCCGCACATCATCAACACAAACGTAGGCTGCCAGAAGAGCATGCCCCACGCATCGTAGTCGAAATACTCGGCCTGAAAGCCGCCCGACGATACGATGGTCATCACGTGGAAGAAACTCATCCTCAACACAGTCAGGAACCCGGGATTTGTTCCGCCCATGGCCAGAACCTGTTGTTCGGAAGCCCAATCCACGCTCCGCACGATATAGATCATCACAACGAACAATCCCGTGAAGCACAGAACGATGCGTACAAACCAGCGGAACTCTTCGTCTTTCCAGAACATCTTCCAGCGCCCAACACCCGCATAATAGAACAGCGAGAAGTTGAGCGAAGCGATGAAGAGGAAGATGGCCACAATATACTCCACGTAGGATGAATGATAGTAGGCCAGCGATGCCTGATGGGGCGCAAAACCTCCCGTGGCAACGGTGGACATAGCCACATTCACAGCATCGAACAAAGTCATGGGCCCCAGCGAGAGCAGGAAAGCAGCCATGAGCGTTAGCGACAGATAGATGCCCCACAGACGGCGGGCCGTGCTCTGAATCTTGGGGCGCAGTTTACTTCCTCCCAATCCGGTCGTTTCGGCATCGAACATCATGTTGGCACCCGTTCCTCCCCCGATGAGGGGCAACAGAGCCAACGAGAAGACCACGATGCCGAGACCGCCCAGCCAGTGGGTCATCGAACGCCAGAAGAGGATGCCGTGCGGTTGCAAGTCGATGTTTTCGAGAACGGTCGAACCCGTGGTCGTGAAGCCGGACATCGCCTCGAAGAATGCATCTGTCAGGTTGTCTGTGGTTCCGTAGAGCAGGTAAGGCATCATGCCGAAAAACGAGAAGACAATCCACGCCAACGACACTATCAGATAGCCGTCCTTTTTCTCCATGCCCGGCTCGCGTTTGCGTCCCGACCGCCAAAGCAAGGCTCCGGCAAGGGCCGTCACCGCTGTTGTCAGAGCCAGACACCACCAGTCGCTGTCTCCCGCTGCAAAACGGTAATAGACGGCAACACCGGTGCTCACCAGCATGAAAAAGGATTCCATGAGGAGCAACACCCCGAAGACGTAGCGAAGCAGGCGGTAGTTCATCCGAGAAACTGGAATTTGAGAAGTAATAATATCAGCCGAGGAAAAGTTTTTCGACTTGTCGTATCTTTTCGTCGCGGCATACCACCACGACATGATCACCGGGCAGAATCTGCGTGTCGCCACCGATGGTGTGGCCCACGCCGTTGCGCACCAGACCGCCCAAGGTGATATCCCGGTCTATCTTGAGACTTTTGACGGGAGCCTTGGTAATGTACGAGTCGGGTTGAGCCACCAAGTCGGCAATTTGGGCATCGACCAGCGAATAGACTTTGGCCGAGGTCTTGTCGGCATTGAGCAGCATCTGGTAAATCGAAGCGGCAGTGAGCAGTTTCTTGTTCACGGTCGAACCGATGTTCAGATTGTCGGCTATCGTAATGTAACCCACGTCCTCTATCTCGGCGATGGTTTTGCCTACGCCCAGTTTTTTGGCGTTGAGGCACGAGAGGACATTGCTCCCCGAATTGTCGCCCAGGGCCACGAAGCAGTCGTTGCGGGTAAGATGCAGCTCCGCAAAAACGTCCATGTCGTCCTCGCCGCCCTGAATCACATGACAGCCTTTGACCAGTTCCAGCAGGCGTTCGGCTCGCTGCCGGTCCTTCTCCACAAAGACGATGTCCATACCTTGGGGCAAAGCGAATGCAGCCTGCACACCTATTCTGCGACCGCCCATGAAGATGATGCGGCGGATGTCCTTCACTTTCTTACCGCACACCAGCCGAACGGCATTCTGTTCGTCGGGGGTCGTCATGAAGAAGACGATATCCTCGGCCAGCACGCTGTCGGCACCCGAGGGGATAATCAGGTTCTCGCCGCGCTTGATGGCAGCCACATGATACTGCTTGTGTTCGCGTCCGAGATCCATCAGCTTCTGTCCGACGATGGGGGCTCCCTCTCTCACCTTGACGGCAAGCAGGAGGAGGCTTCCTTCGCAGAACTCAACCGACAGACGGGCCCAGGGTGTGGCAATGACGCGGGCAATGGCCTGTCCGCCCAGAAACTCGGGATAAATGAGACTCGAGACACCGATTCTGCGATAGAATGTGGTTGACTCTTCTTTCTGCAGTTCGTAGTTGTCGATACGAGCCATCGTCCTGCGGGCTCCCATATTGGTGGCCAGCAGACAGGCGTGGATGTTGACACTCTCAACGGGCGTTACGGCAATGAACAGGTCCGCTTTGTTCACCTCCGCTTCCCTCAGGGTCGCTATCGAGGTGGGCGAACCCAACAGGGTCATGATGTTCAAGAACGCAAGCTGCGAGAGGCGTTCGGGATCTTCATCTATCAGTATCACATCCATGTTGTCCGCCGACAGAAGTTTGGCAAGATGTGTACCCACTTCGCGGGCGCCTGCAATAACGATTTTCATGCTGTCAATATGTTAGCGATGCTTTGGGCATCCATTCCACACAATTCCATGAGCTCGGGCACCGACCCCTGTTCGATGAATCGGTCGGGAATACCGACTCTCTCCACCCGTCCCTTGTAGCCCAGGGCACTGGCTTCTTCGAGCACAGCCGACCCCAATCCGCCTGTCAGCGTGCCGTCTTCCACCGTCACGACGGTGTCGTAGGTCGCAAAGACTTCCTTCAACAGTTCCCTGTCGATGGGTTTCAGGAACACCATATCATAGTGGGCATAACCCTCGGGACTCTTCTGCTGTCCGATGGCCAGCGCAATGGCTTTCTTCACCTCCAGTCCGATGGGACCCAAGGAGAGCACGGCTTTGCGTACGGGGGCTTCGGGAGCATCCTCCCGTTTTCCGTCGCTCAGGCACACCCCTTTGCCCGTGGGCAACTCTTCGAGCGGACATTTCCAATCGACTCTGGAGCCTCGACCCCTCGGATAACGTATCATCCAGGGGCCCTCGCCCTTGTAGGCTGTGTACATCAGGCGGCGGAGCGCATGTTCGTCGATGGGCGAACAAACGGTCATGCCGGGAATGGCACGGAAAATGGGCAGGTCGAAAGCGCCGTGATGGGTCGGCCCGTCGGCTCCCACGAGACCGGCTCGGTCCAGACAGAACACTACATGCAGTCCCAGCAACGCCACGTCGTGGATTACCTCATCGACGGCCCTCTGCATGAAGCTCGAGTAGATGTTGCAGAACGGTATCTTGCCTTCTTTGGCCATGCCGCCCGAGAAGGTCACCGCATGTTCTTCGGCAATGCCCACGTCAAAGGTCCTCAACGGGAAGGCCGACATCATAAAGTTCATCGAGCAGCCCGACGGCATGGCAGGTGTCACGCCCGTGATGCGTTTGTCTGTTTCGGCAAGTTCCACCAGCGTGTGGCCGAACACATCCTGGAATCGCGGAGGCTTGTTGCTCTCGTCCTCGGTGAGCCTCTCTCCCGTCTCGGGGTCGAATTTGCCGGGAGCGTGCCAGATGGTGGCATCCTTCTCGGCAGGTTCGAAGCCCTTGCCCTTCACCGTGCAGATGTGCAGCAGCTTTGGGCCGTTCAAGTCCTTGATTTTCCGAAGTATGTGAACCAGCGACACCACGTCGTGCCCGTCAACCGGGCCGAAATACCTCAGGTCCAGACCCTCGAAGATGTTCTGCCTGTGCGACACCATCGCCTTCACGCTGTTGTTGAAGCGTATCAAACCGCGTCGCAAGGCATCTCCCATCAGGTGCAACCTCCGCATCGTCTTGTAGGCATGCCAGCGCAGCTGGTTGTAGCGCCGCGATGTCGAGATGCGGGTCAGGTACTTCGACAGGGCTCCCACGTTCTTGTCGATGGCCATGCGGTTGTCGTTCAGTATGATGAGCAGGTTGTTCGGACGGGTCGTTGCATTGTTCAGACCCTCAAAGGCCAGACCGCCTGCAATGGACGCGTCGCCTATCACGGCCACAACCTTATTCTTGCGGCCGCTCAAGTGACTCGCCACCGACATACCGAGTGCCGCCGAAATGGAATTGGAGGCATGTCCGGCAGCAAAAGTGTCGTATTCGCTTTCCTCCGGCGTGGGGAATCCTTTCAGACCGTGCAGCTGACGCAGTGTGTCAAACTGTTCCCTCCGTCCCGTCAGAATCTTGTGGGCGTAAGCCTGATGACCCACGTCCCATACGATACGGTCCTCCGGCGTGTTATAGACATAGTGGAGAGCCACCGTGATTTCCACAGCACCCAACGACGATGCAAAATGTCCCGGATGGACCGAACATTCCCGAATTATATATTGACGAACGGCATCACAAACATCCGTCAATTGGCTTTCGGGCAATTGGCGCAAATCGGCAGGATAGCCGATGGTTTTCAGGATGTCAGTCACGTTGTCTTGCATATATTTGTAACTTTCAACTTTTAACTTTCAACTTTCAACTTTTAACTTTCAACTTTCAACTCTCAAAGGAGTCTCTCAACACAAGAATCGACTCGGGTCCCATATTGAAGAGCAGGTCGAGGATGCTCAGATTGGGAAGGAAAGGCTGTCTCTCGCCAAAAACCTGCCAATAGGGCTCGGCCTTGAACTCCGGCAGGGCGGCCTCGAGAGGACGCTTGGGATGAAGCGTTTCGCGGAGGTCTCTGATGCCTTCCCCGGCCTCAATGTATTCCGTCGAATACTCCACTGCGGGTGCGAAGCCTATCAGCTCGCATATCTTGCGTCTCAGGGCTTCGTTCAGTCCCAGCAGCGTCTCGCTTTCCTGTTGCCAGAGGGGAGCCAGTTCGTCGATGTAGTATTCGTAGAACGGCGTTCTCCCGTATGCACTCATGATGGCGATGAGATGCTGGTGTCGCCACTCCCCGTGGTCCGAGAGACGCACCTCCCGAATGGGGCATTTGATTCGGGCTCCTTTCTCCACGTTGATGCTCAATGTCAGTGGGCCTTGATCCGAGCCGAGGAAACAGCGGTTCCTGTAGCTCTGCTTGTTGTAGTTCTCATGCGTCTCGATAATGACCTTTGGCGCATGATAGAGCACTGCGTAGTAGGCCACCGGTGCCAGATAGGCGGTTGAGAGCAGGAAGGTCTTATCCATCAACTTTAAACTTTAAAGAACTTTGAACCTTGAACTTTGGACCTTGAACCTTGAACCTTGAACTTTGGACCTTGAACCTCTTTTCCCCATATTCCCCGTTATTAAAATAAAAAACTCTTGTTTTTTTGAACCTTGAACCTCTCGAACCTGGAGCCCTCACCCACGAACTCTCATCAGGATTCGTTCGGTGAGCATACTTCCCGTCTCGGGGTCAAGCGAGAACCAGATGAAGAGAGGTTTGCCCACGATGTGATTTTCGGGCACGAAGCCCCAGTAGCGCGAGTCGGCCGAGTTGTCACGGTTGTCGCCCATCATCCAGTAGTAGTCCATCCGGAAGGTGTAGGTCGTGGCGGGCTTGCCGTTGAGCAGCCAAGTGCCACCCTCACCTTCTTCGAGCGTATTGCCCTCATAGTTGCGGATGCAGCGCCCATAGACCTCCGCATTCCAGGCGTTCAGCTCCACGCTGGCTCCCTTCTTGGGAATCCAGATGGGGCCGTAGTCGGCACGTGTCCAAGGATTGGTCTCCGAGAGCGGATAGACAAAGTCCCTTCCGAATATCTCGGCAGGAACCACGCCCACATAGACCACCGTACCGGTCATGCCTTCGAGTTTGGCTTTCATCTCGCGCGTCAGCAAGGCGGAGTATATCTTGCCCTTGAACTCGCCGGTCTGTACGTCTGTAGCCAGTCCCAGCGTCATGGCCAGCTCCGTCTTGGGGAAGTTGGCCACGAGGTCAAAGTCCGTGTGGTCTTCGTCATAGACACCCAGTTTCTTCCATGTCGAGGCAGCAATCTCCTTGCCGGGCTGTGTGGCCACGAAATATCGCTGCTGGGCATATCGGGGTGTCTCCAGCGCTTTGCCGTCGATGTGGATGATGTTGTCGATGATTTGGAGCGTGTCGCCGGGCAGACCCACGCAACGTTTCACATAGTTCTCCCTGCGATCGACAGGACGGTAAATCAGTTTGCCGAACTTGCCCGCATGCATGGCCTCCGTTCCGAATTGGAAACGCAGCTGATAGTAGTCGGCCGACGGCATTTCGCTGGCTACGGTATCGCCCGAAGGATAGTTGAACACCACGATATCGTAGCGCTCCACCTTGCCCAAGCCGGGCATACGGCTATAGTCCAGGAGCGGTTTGTCGAGATAGCTGTCGCCCAAGTTGGCTCCCAGAATGTCAATCGTATTGTGGAAGATGGGCAGCGAGAGGGGTGTCATCGGGATGCGCGGACCGTAACTCACCTTCGACACCAACAGGTAGTCGCCGGCTCTCATGGTCTTTTCAAGCGACGTCGAGGGGATTTTGAAGTTCTGCACGAAGAAATTCTGCAGAATCCACACAGCCACCAGCGCAAACACAATGGCATCCACCCAGCTCATCACACTGCGCAGGAAACCGTTCTTGATACCCTTCCACCAAGTCCATGGAATGAACTTGGTCCAATAGACATCCACCGCAAAAGGCAGCGCCAACAGCGGTACCCACGCCCCCATCCAGAGGGCAAAGAGGGCAATGGCCAGACACCACAGCCCGCACTTCACCTTCTCGCCGGTCGTCATCCTGCGGCCGAAGCCGCGCATCGTATTGTTGTTCTCAGTCATAATCAACTATTTGAACCTAAACTCTTAAACTCTTAAACCTGAACTCTTAAACTCTTAAACCTGAACTCTTAAACTCTTAAACCTGAACTCTTGAACTCTTAAACCCTTAAACCTTGAACCTTGAACCTTACTTTTCCCCATATTCCCCGTTTTTAAAATGAAAAAACTCTAGTTTTTTCGAACCTCTCGAACCTCTTGAACCTTGAACTTTGAACCTTGAACCCTCACCCCTCAACCATGAACGGCATCAAATCCGACATGTTATAGACTCCGGGCTTCTGGTTGGGCAGGAACTCGGCGGCCAGCACGGCACCGAGGGCAAAGCCGGCTCTCGATTTGGCGCTGTGGGTCAGGGTGATGGTATCGACCGCGCTGTCCCAAATCACCGTGTGGATGCCGGGCACCTCTCCCCTGCGATAGGCCGTGATGGCCATCTCGTCGCTCTTGGGAGTTTTGGCCTCCACGTCGGCCAGCGTCTTGCCATCGGGCACCTGCGCCGTCTCCATCCATCCCGTCTTGCGGTCCAACTCGCCCAGAATGGTGTTGGCCAGCGTGATGGCCGTTCCCGAGGGAGAGTCGAGTTTGTGGATGTGGTGGGTTTCTTCCATCGAAACGTCGTAGTCGCCAAAGCCGTTCATGATTCGGGACAAATAGCGGTTCACGGCCTGAAAGATGTTCACGCCCACCGAGAAATTCGTGGCATAGAACAGATGTCCGCCCGAGGCAGCCACCTCGGCCTTCACATCCTCCAGCTTGTCGTACCATCCTGTCGTTCCTACGACAACGGGCACGCCGGCAGCGAGGGTTTTCGATATATTTCCAAGAGCGGTCTTGGGGGTCGTGAACTCAATGGCGACATCGGCGCTGCGGAAGGCCTCGCCCCCCATATCGGCCTGATTGTCGATATCGATTCGGGCCACCACCTCGTGACCGCGCTTCAATGCAATGTCTTCGATGATATGGCCCATTTTGCCATAACCGATTAAAGCGATTTTCATAATCTGTCAGTTATCTAATTACAAAATATTGGGGCAAATATAACGATTTTTCTTCATATAACCAAATTCTCGGCCTAAAATCCGTCTTTTCCCCTCATAAAATCTCAAAAAAGCTCCAAAATGCCATATTTCCGGGGACAAAATCGACAAAAAACATAACTCCGACCTCGTTTCCGCAGCATACCGCATCGGCATCTGCTCAGGAGCAAATCCCTGTGCTGGGGTATTCGCCCCACAGGGGCACTTTTGCTCAGAATTTCCCGGTGAACCGGTTTTAGTCCTCCTGTTTTCCGCGTTGGGACACCCAATTTTGCAACTTTTCGGCTCGTAACGCCTGATTTCAAGATAACTTAATTTTTTAGAACAGAGAAGCGCGGAAAACAGGAAATAAGGACCGGAAAAACTTAAAAAACAGCCAAAAAATTAACTTAATTACGAAATTTTATGCAAAGATTTCAGTAAAAATTCATTTTTCCCGCCCGGAAATTTGTTTTTGTCTGAAAAAAGGACTAATTTTGTGCCCAAATTTCGATTTGTAAAACCTATGCCAATGGCTTGGACAAAAGCGTTCTTGGCGACACTGCTGTTCACAGTCGCCATCACCGGGAGTCGTGCTCAGTCTGTCGAAAGCGACAGTGCGGGTACGTCGCTCACGTGCTTGTCCTCTCTCCCGCCCATGGCTCTGAAGACCAATTTGCTCTACGATGCCGTGCTCGTTCCCACGATAGGCATCGAAGTTTCCGTTTACGGACCTTGGACTGTTTCCCTCGACTGGTTCTACACATGGATTTCCTCCGACAGTCATCACCGCTATTGGCAAGGTTATGGCGGCTACATCGGTGTGAGACATTATTGGGGAGAGCAGCCCTTCACCGGCCATCATGCGGGTCTCTATGCTCTGGGCCTCACCTACGACGTGGAATGGGGCGGTCGTGGCTACCAAGCCGCAAAGTTCGGTTGGGGCGGCGGCGTGGAATATGGTTACTCGCTGCCCGTCAGCTCCCGCCTCAATCTCGACTTCTCGCTCGGTCTGGGCTTCCAGGACGGCGAATACAAAGAATACCTGCCCGCCGATGACAACACAGGTCATTATCTCTGGCAGTCAACCCGCAAACGCCATTGGTGGGGTCCCACCAAGGCCGAGGTATCCCTCAAATGGATACTCGGACCCCTTAAGGTAAAGAAAGGAGACGGGCGATGAGGAAATCAAGTCTTGCCGGCAGGATCTCTCGTTATCTCGGGGCGGCACCGTTTCCGGTCGGAATCTCGTTATCTCGTTATCTCGTGATTTCGTTATCTCGATATTTCGAGGGGTGCCGTTTTCGGTCGAGATCTCGTCATCCCGTTATCTCGAGATTTCGTTATCTCGATATTTCGAGGTCTCGTCATCTCGAAATCTCGTTATCTCGATTTCTCGTTCTCTTCCTTGTGATTGCCGGTCTCACCTCTTGCGAATACAAGGAGCTCTGCTACGACCACGACCACGGGTCGGAAAAAAACGTCTCGCTGGAGCTCGACCTAAAGCTCGATCTGGAGGTGAGCCTCGACGTCAGCGAAGAGACTCACACGCTGATTGAGGTGCCCGACTACATGAAGGTGTGCTTCTACGACCCGGAGAGCGGAGCCTTGAACAACACGGAGTTCGTGGGGGGCTACGGCGGTGAGCTGCATGTGGAGCCCGGCACATACGACCTGCTGACCTACTCCTTCGGCACGGAGTGGACGCAGATACGCGGAGAGAGCAACGTCTCGACGCTGGAGGCCTTCACCAGCGACATCACCCAGGCCAAGGCGTCGCAGCTGGCCGCCTTCACCCGCAGCGGCGAGTACGAGGCCCCCGGCCCCATCATCTACACCCCCGACCACCTGCTGGTGGCGCACAGGGAGGTGGAGATACCGCCCTACTCTGTCGGACATCACGTGATAACCATCACGGCAACGGCAGCCACCATTGTGGAGACCTACGGCTTCGAGGTGACAAACGTCACCGGACTGGAATACATCGCGAGTGTCGAGGCCTTCGTCACCAACCAGGCGCGCAGCTCCTTCTTCGGGCGTGGCGAGGTCAGCCAGGAACCGGCCACGATTTACTTCCCTGTCGAGCCGGACAAGAGCACAGGTGCGCTGAAGACCACCTTCAACACCTTCGGCAAACTGCCCGGCGAGAGCCACTGCTACCTGCACATTCTCATCCACGACTCCGGCGGCAACGAATACAAGATATCGGAGGACATCACCGACCAGTTTGACGACCCTGACCACACGATAGTGGTTGATGTGCCCATCGTCATTCCGCAGCCCGAGGGTGGCGGCGGCGGAGGCATCGCCCCCACGGTGGATCCCTGGCAGGAAGAGTCGCACGATGTACCCATAGGATAATCATCCCTCGCCTGTGAGATTCAAAATATAGAGTATTAACATTAAAATATCGAAATATCGAAATAACAAAATAACGAAATATCGAAATACCCCCCATTAAAGCAAAGAAAAATCAATCAATTCTACATATTAAAAATTTACAAAGATGAAAAAATTATTTTTATTCGCGGTAGCAGCGCTCGCATTAACAGCCTGCTCCAATGACGAAATCGTCAGCGAAATCGCCCCCCCCACTGGCAATGAGCCGAAGGAGATAGCGCTCTTTGCCGTGGGGCAACCCTCAACACGTGCCGTGGTTGACGGAACTACGTTCCTCGATGCCGACAACTTCGATGTAGTGGCATATCTGGCCGATGGTGGTTCAGCCGCAGGCGACTTCTTCCCCAGCACAAACTTCGTGAAGAACTATCGCGGAGGTGCTGCAAATGGTGCCAGTGATGGCTTGTGGGCAGGAACGACCGCCCGCTATTGGCCGCTAACCGAGTCGCATATCAACGTCCTGGCTGTGACCAACACTTCAGGTAATGGTGTTACTGGTAAAGTATCCACCACATTCGGTGAAACTTCAGGTGAGACCACAAGCAATTACGCCAAGAAGGCCGTCGTCATGTTGACTAAAAATGACGTTGACGGTGAGACAACTGTCTGGAGCCAGGCCGACCTGATGTATGCCGCCGGACAGGGAAAGGTGACGCAGACTTCCGGCCAGAATACGATTACGTTCAACAATGCAGAGGGCAAAGTTGACATGGAGTTCCAGCACGCACTGGCATGGATTGACTTCAAAGTGAAGACTTCTACCACCACTACTGGCGTGGATATCAAGGTGAACAGAATCACGCTGAACGATGCACACTACAACGGCACCTACACCATCACTAACGACGGCGCACAGACTGGTTATGACGGCACTACGTTCTCCATTGGCTACAACACAACCGCTGACAACACCTCAGCCGACAACTGGCGTAACCTTGTGGGTGTATGGTCTGGCAGCTCCTCCACTGCCACCAAATTGGTTCCCAATGCTGATTATACTGACGCAGCTGGTACGTCTGCTACACTGACTGCCGCTCCTGCACAGTACGGCGGTGGTCTGCTCGTTATTCCCGACGGCTCCGCTGCTACTAATGGCGTAAACGCTGCCACCGGCTTCACGATGAACTACACCATCAAGCAGGGCGATGTGTCAACCACTTACGACTACACCTACACCTTCGCAGCAGGCGAAAAGATGTGGAAGCAGCGCAAGCACTACACCTACATCATCGACATCACGCTGCACGAGATTATCGTCTCTCCGACCGTTCAAGACTGGACAGAAGTTGATCCTTACATCGTGGCAGTTCCTCAGTTCTCGTATGCCGAAGGTGCTGTGGCCGGTACATACAATGTTGATAACACCGCTGGTACCTACACCGCCACCATTACCGGATGTGCAAATAGCACGAGTTATGCCATTTCCGAAGACTCCTCTTCTGACTGGATTACAGAGGTAACTCCTGTCACTTCCGACGCAAGCGGCAACCTGACCTTCTCGTTCACCGTGACGGCACAGAACTCTGTAGCAGCAGCAAGAAGAGTGAATCTTGTGTTCACCAATCAAACGACTACAACCCTCACAACTAAGGTGACCATTGCCCAGGCCGCTGGTGAGAGTACTGGCGGCGGCGGTGAATAATCCCCTCTCTCCTTCGGGAGACCACTTATCCGACCGGACGGGGTTCGACTCCCCGTCCGGCTCCTAAGGAGCGATGACGCTAAGCAGCTTTCAAGCTGCCTCCCCCCCCCTCGAAATCTCGAAATCCCGAAATCTCGAAATCTCGAGATAACGAAAAAAAATAACCCCAAAAACAGAAAGCAATGGTTGAAATCGGTCGCTTCGGATATTATTGGTTGGATACCTGGGTGATGGCCAATGTGATACAGCTGGCGACGCAGGACTTCTGCCAAAGTTACCTGAATCACAACAATGATCCGGGCGGCAGACAATACGACCAGATGACGCAGGCGGCACGCTCCGCACCTGCCAACATCGCTGAGGGCTGCTCGCGTCACGCCACATCCCGCGAGACGGAGATGAAGCTGACCGATGTGGCACGCGCCACGCTCTCCGAATTGGGTAACGATTACCTGAATTGGTTGCTTCGGCAAGAAAGCATTCCCCGGTCGGAAAACGATGCGGAACACAAGGCTGTGAAAGGCATCCAGCTCGACCGCCCCGACTACAAAGACGATGTGCTGCACAAGTGCAGCATCCACATCCTGAAGCAGAAGCATAAGTTCGATGCCTGGCTCACCGGAGATGACTCCGTCCGGGCCGCCAACTGCCTGCTCATTCTCTGCCAGCGCCTCGTACTGATGCTGAACCGCCAGATGGAACACCAGCTGCAAAAATTCCGTGAGGAAGGCGGCTTCACCGAGGGCCTCACCGCAGAGCGACTGGCCCACCGCACGCAACAAAGCATCACCGCAGAAGCCCCCGCCTGCCCCGTCTGCGGCAAGCCGATGCTGAAGCGCGTGGCGAAGAAAGGCATCAACTCCGGCCACGAATTCTGGAGCTGCAGCCGCTACCCGGAATGTACCGGGACGAGAAGGATCACTTAGGGCACCGGGGCGCGCCTCCCCTCGAAATATCGAAATCACGAAATCACGAGATAACGACAGGGTGCCCCTCGAAATCCCGAGATCTCGAAATCTCGAGATCACGAGAAGCAGCGCCCCCCCCCCTCGAAATCCCGAAATCACGAAATATCGAAATAATGACGACGAAAAAGAAAATACTATCGATGCTCCTGGCAGCCGGGCTTTTGGCCGCCTGCACCGCAGACGACGAGACCGACAGCCCCGTCACCGACAGCGAGGAGATACTACTCAGTGCCGATGTCGAGCCCACCCGCGCCACGACCATCGACAACGCCACAGGACTGCAGGCGCAGGACATCCGCATCGATGCCTACTTCCACGGCACCTCGACGGCATGTCTCAGCGGAGCGAAGCTCGTGTACGATGCCGATGCCGATGCCTGGTGCTTCGACGATGGTGTCGGCAACGCTGCCCACTACTACTGGCCCATCGAAGGCTCCGAGTACTCGGGCAGCACCGTCTCGGCCCTCGACTTCGTGGGCCATTGCCCCTTTGACCTCAGCAACACCTGCGTAGCACTTGACACTTACAACGGCACGGGACTTTCATTAACCTGCACAGACCTGCCTGTTGTCAACACCACCCCAGTAGGAAGCGAAACCACACAGGCAAACCTAAAAGAATTCCTGTGGGCCTATACCACCAACAAGACCAAGGATGACAATCCTGTGACTATGTCTTTTGCCCACCCCTTTGCCCGCATCAAATTCCATGTCTCGGGCAGCGATGTCACCGTGAACAGCGTGACGATTTCCGACGTTAAGAACAATGGCACCTGCACCTTTGATGGCTCCACCATCACCTGGACACCAAGCGGAGACCCCGCCAACCTCGTTATCACCGGCACTCCTGCCACGGGAGACACCCCATACATTGTGATTCCTCAAACCTTCGCTTCCGACCTGACTTTCACGGTTAATGCCAGTTGGAACGACTGGGGCGACACCCCTGTTGAGCATACGCTTTCGACCACCGTACCGGTCAGTTGGCTGCCAGGCTATAGCTACAGCTACACCTTCAACATCACACCGGAAGACCTGACGGTGAATGTGACGAACTTCACGGAGCAATGGTGATTTATGGTTCATGGTTCAAGGTTCAAGAGTTCAAGGTTCAAGAGCGACGGTTTTATGAAGAAATAACGAAATGATGACTATACGACATAATAGTATAACGATAAGGATTGCAACGCTGGTGGTGGCGGTACTTCTATGCACCACGCTGAATAAGGCATGGGCGGATGTGACATACCATATTCTGACGCAGCCAATCAGCACGAGTGGCGGGACCGGCTATCTGCACGACTGGAACTTCAACGCGACAACTTATACAGAGACGAATTATCGCTATGAAGCATTGGTGTGCACCTCTGCTTCTACGACCGTCGAACTGCCTGATGAGTTCAAGAGTCCGCTGCTGAAAAGCAGTGTGTATCGCTACTATACATCTTCGGTTACTAAGACCTCTCAGGCAAGTGTTTATGCCAATAACAACACCAAGCTGGATCTGTATCAGATTACCAATGAAGCGGATTCCATCAATCGTGCCTCAAACTCCACAGTAGCCGACGGCACCCATATCTATGTCATCTATTCTTATGACGGCACAAACACGACATGTACAGATAAAGGTGTAGAGATTAAACTGAACGGCACGGTCAAATACAATATCCAGCTTTCTAAGGACCGTTTCATGGCATATAACCGAACACGTAATAACCGTCTCGGTGCGCCAAGGGATAATACGATGAGTAGTGATGATACCTATTTTGACCGCGCTGCTTTTTTTACCCGAACCAAGGAAATCATATTTAAAGATGAGATTGTCAAACTAACGAACAAACAGGTGACCGATGCGTCAAACAATCACGAATTTTATTTCCATTTCTATTTGCAAGGAGGTGACCCCTATCATATTATCATCCAGACTGCTTATAGCACTGCCACCGATGGATGGACCTACAGCCAGTATAATCTGAAGAAAACCCCGGATGGCGCTATTCTCTATGGTAAGCTTGATGGGGAGTGGTGGATGCAGAACGAGGACCATCTGACATATACAAGCAGCGATGTAATTTCAACAAATTCCACTCCCGGTCGGTTCAAGGAGAATGGTGAAACTGCCAAAGTGACGCCTGTGGTCAGTGCCTTCGTATTGCTAAACCACCCATTCAATAGACCAAGTAACTGGCAATCGTTTGAAAACGACGGGGGTGAGTATGTCTTCGTGGCATCGAAGATGAACTATAACGGTCTGTCTGTCCAGCCTACTACTGCGGGGCAATACTATTATCTGCAACCCAATGGAGGTAATAGTCCGCATATCAAGTTACCGACGTATACAAATCAACCCTATAACAACATGCTCATCAAGATAGGTACCACCAAGCATTACCTCTATAAGGTGAAGACGCCGTTTGGCAACTATGTCTCTGCCACGCTCGACATGAGTACCATCTTCAGCGACGATGACCCGATGACCTGTATCCCCGATGGCTTGATGCGTAAGTACGTCACCTTCACCGGCGCGTATAGTGATGACGCGATGACAAGTCCCGTCAGCACCTTTGCTGCCGCTGCAACCAATTGCGCTACGGATGGTGGTCGCAAAGTCATCTATCTCTCCTACGAGACCGACATGCCCTTTGAGACATGTCTGAAATCTTCGCCTACTTACGGCGACCTGACATGGTATAATTTCTATACCAACAGGGAGTCGCAGTATATAGCATGGGCAGAAAAGAAAGACGATAGCAACAACTCCATAACTCATTACAATTTCCACACAAACAAAAACCATTCCCGCTATGGTCGCGATAGCCACTTCGCTTTTGTGGGAGACCCCTTCGAGATGAAAATTGTGTCACGCGCCGCATCCGACGAAGCAGGTTCGTTGAAATACGTGACCATTAATAGTGCAGAACCAACTGGTAATTATATAGAGGGTGATGGTACATCATGGGAGATAATATACGACGACAACACAGGCAACTACTCCGACTGTTTCCGGCTGAAGAAGTTTAATGAGACAAGTACAGTATTTGGCTGGCACTATGGTACAGGCAGGTACGCCCTTTTTGGTGGCGCAACTCAAGCTTCTCGTCTGACGGTGATTGACGTGCCTACGAAGAGCTATGTGTATCACATCATGCGGAATAACGAAGGAGACATCGCTGCCAAGGCGACTGTCACCCAGGAGGTTAGCACAAAACTCGACTACGCCCATATCCCCGAAATCATCCGCAGTCCGTTTATCAATCCGGCTTTGGATGTAACGCTATCATTCTATGAGAAATCAACCGATGCATCATCCGGGTCTTCTCCTATCACCTATGCCCCCGACGATGGCTCAAGCACCCAACAAGATATTTGGGTGCGCTATGACTTGACGAGCATGAATAGTACCTACAAGGCATACATTGATGGTTCTTCCGCCTTCAACGTCCGCTTGAATGGTGAGTATATCTATTACGACGGCGGAACCATCAAGAGCCAGGCAACTATCAGCGATACAGAAGCAGCGGAAAACAGATTCCGTTGGCGTTTGGCAGCCTCTGACCCCTACGCGATGATCATATACAATGAAGCGGCAGGAAAATACGTGAAGGTCGCCTCATGGACCGACGCGGCAGCGTTAGAATGGGATGACGAATCCTCTGCCTCGAAGTTCATCATCAAGAGCAGTAACTACACTGGAGTATATGAGGTGATGGCGGCGGCAGGCGATGGCGTGGATGCCTCTACCACCTATTATAATATAGGTCGCTACGACAACACCACCGTCAAGATATACAGCAACGCTACCTACCAGCATGGCTACAACCAACTGCGTTTCCTGCTGACGGCCACGACTTCTGCTGTCAACGTCACCTACCACCTGATAGACAAGGACAACAAAGACCTGCTGCAAGTGGTTGCCAGACAGACCTCTACCGTTGCCCCGCACTTCCCCACCGACTACTGGAGTCCGTTGGTGTCAAGCTACCACTACTATGTGGTGGGCGATTTCACCCATGTTGGTGATACTTATACGCTCAACGGCAGTCCGTCGGAACTGGCCACCATAGGTGCCCATACCGACATCTACGTCACCTACGACGTGAGCAGCATCGTCAACCTGCGCAAGGGACAGATGTATCTGCTGCAATATGCCATGGGCGACCAGTTCCGCCAAGAGGACGGCGGCGACGGATTGCTGGATGCCCCTTCATCTTTTGAAGGTACGGAAGCAGAGAAGATTGCCCGCTACAAGGCCGTCTATCCCTATTGCAACGGCGACTGCAACTTCTTCGTCTATGGGCAGGAGCAGTACGACATACAGCAGCAGGGTGCCGCCTCCACCCGTACGCGCTGGGCCTGGTACTTGGAGAGCGACAACAACGACCCCTACCACGTCAGGATATGTTCGCGGCAGACGGAGGTTTACAACAACGACGAGCGACACGCCTACTTCCGCACCTACGCGGAGACCTACGGCGGCACGAAGCACGTGGTGACCAGTTTGACGTGGCCGGGCATATCGGGCATCGCCGGCACGGAGTATATGGTTTTGGGGTCGGTGGGGCAGTACCGCCTACTGACCACAGAGACCATACCCATCGACCTCAACAACGACGGCGACACCAATGACTCGGGCGAGAACGAGCGGCATACGGTCAACTCATTCGAGCAGTACTGGAAGACTTACGACACGGTTCGCCGCAAAGTGCTGAATCAGCCGGCATCGACCTATCCTGTCAATATAGATGATCCTACCACGGTGCCTGATGAACCTTATGAGGTGGAAGACGACACCTATACCAGCAACCGCACCTATCTGACAGGGAAGATGGGCTGGCACTGTTATGAGAAGTGGGCGTATGCCAAGCGATGGAACGGTTATAATGCGGACGGCAAGACCAGCAAGGGCTGGGAACAGATAGAACACTGGTTCCAGACGGTAGGCATGGGCGAGGGCTACTTCGACCTCATGCCCATCACCATCGACCCCGCCCTTATCCTGCTCGACCAACACGGCTGGGAGATAATGCGCAAGCCGATACCTTCCACCGAGGACGACCCCGACCGCGAGACGAAGTTCGAGGCCATACGTCCCTACGACAGTCCGATGGTGAAGGCGTACTACTTCTGGACGAAGTCGTCGAAACGCTCCGGCTTCCACCAGTACTACAACCTCTCGCAGCAGGTGAGCCTCAATGGTGAGGTCTATACCTCTACCTCACTGACCGACCTCGCACCCTACAGTGCCACGAACATGAAGGACAACAAGGGCAACGTGCTCGACCAGTATGTCACCTACGTGGCCAAGGACGAGTATATACAGAGCTATACTACCTCCTATACCTACAACGCAGAGCATCCCGACACTGTTGCTACCGTCACGGGAACGGGCACTCCCTTCCTCATCCGGCAGGGCAGCAAGTTCGCCTCTACTTCCGATGGCACAACAATCACGAAAACCGCTGTTCCTACGCCCGGCGGCATGTCGCAGTATATTATCGACAACATCAGCACCCTGACTACAGACGGCTCAAAGAAAACCGAACTCTGGTACGTCATGCCGAACATCCGCATCGACGACGAGATGGGCTACAGCGGTTATGCGCACAGTTGGGTGAACGACTATGACCTGAAGAGTAAGCAGCAGACGGCGGGTTTCAACTCCTACGGCTTCGACCCGTACAACATCCAGCTGTCGAGCGTGGCATACAATACCAAATACATCGTGAGCAACGCCACCGGTGCCTATTTAGAGAACGGTATCATCGAGGGCACATATTCCGGTGATGCAACCGTATCTCTCGGCGAACAGAGTACTACGGCACGCGGCACTTGGCACGATAGTCGCACGCTCTATCTGACCAATGCCACCTTCATGGCCGTGCAGGACGAGAACGGCAACATGCAGCTCATGCCCCGCTTCGACCAGAACCTGCGCCTCCGCAACTTCAGCACCTTGGTCACGCCTGAGGAAGAGGCCGATGATGCCACCAAACTGGCAGAGACCTATACGCAACTCTACCGGCCGTTTATCTATAACTACTTTATAGTCGATAACAGCAGCCATGAGTCGCTGCGTTACCGGAGCGGCGGTGACCTTACGCCCCAGACACCCGACCAATTTAAGAGCCCCTTGGCAAAGGACTTTAGGTACTATTCCGGCATCAGCGGAAGCACCGGTTCCGGTGAGATTACCGAGTCGCTGGCCGGTGCAGGATTGACCACGGCTGGCAGCAGTGGCAACAACGTCTATGTGCGATACAGTTACGACGAGAGTGCCGACGTGCGGGGAATCCTGAAGGGTAAGTGGTTTACTATGAAGCTGAATGATAGATATATGAGATATACGAATTCTGATATCTATTATGATTTGGAAGTAGGAAAGAAAACTAGTGGGACTTACAGCAAAACGTATGATGCCGAATCTAAGCCGGCAACTGTGGACAGTGACGACCAGAAATGGCAGTGGAAGTTCGTTGAAAACTTTACTGAACCAGACCCCTATAATATCAATTTGTATAATCGAGCAAAGACGG